>Ga0308166_1000026_pt1 | contig 412823 bp, 322 predicted proteins | sample PhyCR2_2_FD_202137 | JGI IMG/M metagenome (GOLD analysis project Ga0308166, IMG submission 202137) | Phyllosphere microbial communities from UC Gill Tract Community Farm, Albany, California, United States - DLSLCC.R2 | ecosystem: Host-associated > Plants > Phyllosphere > Unclassified | place...
AATCGGATTATCAAAAATGAACCGAATTGTAGAGTATTACGCAAAAAGACCTCAGGTTCAAGAGCGTTTGACTATGCAAATTGTTCAGGAACTTCAAAAAGCTTTAGGAACAGAAGATGTTGCCTGCGTTATCGATGCTAAACACCTTTGTGTAAACTCAAGAGGAATCAAAGACATCGAAAGCAGCACTGTAACTTCTGAATTCGGAGGAAAATTCAAAGAACCTCAAACTAAAAGAGAATTTCTTGATTATATTAAGTTAGATACACAGTTCTAAATATTTGTTTAACCGTTTATTTGTTAAATCGTTTAATCGAAAAAATAGTTAAACAAATAAATGGTTAAACGATTAAACTAAAAATCATGTATGTTTTTTCGTTTGAGAAATTAGAAGTCTGGCAAAATTCAAGAAATTTCATTTTGGAAATCTATAAATTAACCGCCGCATACCCTTCTCATGAATTGTTTGGAATTACTTCTCAATTAAAAAGAAGTTCTTCTTCAATTGCAACAAATATTGCAGAAGGAACATCACGAAATACAACCAAAGACAAAGCTCATTTTTTAACCATTTCATATTCATCTGCAATGGAAACATTGAATCATTTAATTCTTTCAAAAGATTTAAATTACATTTCAGAGACTGAATATGTTGGATGTCGAGAAAAACTTGAAAAAATTTGCAATCAGATAAATAATCTAAAAAAATACTATCTTTCACAAGAATAAATCGTTCACAACAATTAAACAAATAAACGATTAAACGGTTAAACATCAATTTTATGCCATTATATACAACACAACCGCTGAAAATATACAATTCGCTTTCTGGCGAAAAAGAAGATTTCAAACCAATCCATGAAGGAAATGTTGGAATGTATGTTTGTGGACCTACCGTATATAGTAATGTTCACTTAGGAAATGTGAGAACCTTTATGTCTTTTGACGTAATCTTCCGGTATTTTCTTCATTTGGATTATAAAGTTCGATATGTTCGAAATATTACCGATGTTGGACACATTGTAGATGATGTTGATGAAGGTGAAGATAAAATTGCCAAAAAAGCGCGTTTGGAGCAATTAGAACCAATGGAAGTTGTACAGCGATACACTGTAGATTTTCATGATATTTTAAAAGCTTTCAACTTTTTACCGCCAAGTATTGAGCCAACAGCAACTGGACATATTATTGAGCAAATCGAAATCATCAAAAAAATTATCGACAAAGGAATTGGATACGTTGCCAATGGATCGGTTTATTTTGATGTTGTAAAATATAACGAAACTAATAATTACGGAATATTAAGCGGTCGAAATATCGAAGATATGCTGGCTAATACACGTGATTTAGACGGACAGTCTGATAAAAGAAATCCTCAAGATTTTGCACTTTGGAAAAGAGCAGAACCAGAACATATCATGAGATGGCCTTCTCCTTGGAGCGATGGTTTCCCTGGATGGCACTTAGAATGTACTGCCATGAGTACAAAATACTTAGGAAATCATTTTGATATTCACGGAGGCGGAATGGATTTAAAATTCCCGCACCACGAATGTGAAATTGCACAAAATGAAGCTTGCACAGGACAATCTCCAGTAAATTATTGGATGCATGCGAATATGCTTACTTTAAATGGTAAGAAAATGGCAAAATCAACCGGAAACAATATCTTACCGGGAGAAATTTTAAGCGGAGACAATACTGTTTTAAGCAAACCATTTTCTGCTTCTGTAACAAGATTTTTCATGTTACAGGCACATTACAGAAGTATTTTAGATTTTTCTGATGATGCCATTACGGCTGCAGAAAAGGGCTATAAAAGATTAATGGAAGCTATTGATGCTCTTCCAACCATTACAGCAGGAAATTCAAGTTCTGTTGATTTTAATGCATGGAAACAATCTTGTTATGATGCCATGAATGACGATTTTAACACGCCTATTTTAATTGCACAATTATTTGAAGGGGTTCGTTATATCAATTTATTAAAAGAAGGAAAAGAAACAATTTCTGCCGAAGATTTAAAAACATTCTCAACGGCAATTAATGCCTTTGTATTTGATGTTTTAGGCCTAAGCGATGAAAAAGCTGCTGATGGAAACAATGATAAATTAGAAGGCGTTATAAATATGCTTATTGCTATGAGAAATCAGGCAAGGGCTGATAAAAACTTCGCATTATCTGATCAAATTCGTGACCAGCTTATTGCTTTAGGAATTCAGCTGAAAGACGGTAAAGAAGGAACTAGTTTCTCCATATAAAAACAGTTAAAACAAATCTAATAAATCATGAAACTGATAACACCATTTGTTTTATTAGTACGTTTTTATCAAAGTGCAATTTCACCCTTTACTCCTGCTTCATGCCGGTTTGAACCTACGTGTTCAACTTACATGATTCAGGCTTTGCAGATTCATGGATTGTTTTATGGCGGATATCTGGGAATAAAAAGAATCTTAAGCTGTCACCCTTGGGGAAGAACCGGATATGATCCTGTTCCTGAAAAAAAATGTTCACATAAACATTAACTTATTATAAAGTTATCTCGAATTTAAATAGCTATTTTTATACACCAAAAAACATAAAAACTTATATGACACAACCCTTAAATATTGTTTGGAATCCATCTGAAGGAATCGATTTAGGATTTTTCATGATTCGTTACTACAGTTTAATGTTCGTAGTTGCCTTTGGTTTAGGCTGGTTCTTGATGAAGAAGATTTTCGAACGCGAACATGAATCTCTTGAAAAATTAGATTCTTTATTTGTCTGGACTGTTTTAGCTACGTTAATTGGAGCTCGTTTAGGACACGTATTCTTTTATGACTGGGAGTATTTCAGAAATCATTTAATGGAAATTTTTCTTCCATTCAGATTTGAACCTGAATTCCAATTCACAGGCTTCCAAGGGTTAGCAAGTCATGGTGCAGCGGTTGCCATTATACTGGCTATGTATTTTTACAGCAAAAAAATCCTAAAACGTTCTATGTTATGGATTTTAGACCGAGTTGTGATTCCAGTTGCAAGCGGTGCTATATTTGTTCGTATAGGTAATTTTATGAACTCAGAAATTATTGGAAATGATACTACTTCAGCTTTTGGAATTCGTTTTCTGCACGATCAATTTAGTAAAAGTGAGGCTGTAAACGCAACGCAAATCGCTAATCCCAAAGATGCGTACAACGCAATCGCAACTGATCCTAAATTTGCTGATTTACTAGCACAAGTTCCAGCAAAACATCCAACGCAATTATATGAAGCATTCTGCTATATTTTTGTGTTTGCCATTTTGTTCTTTTTATATTGGAAAACCAATGCAAGACTTAAAACAGGATTTTTATTCGGACTGTTTTTAGTGCTTTTATTTGTAGTTCGTTTTATAGTCGAATTTGTAAAAGAAAGCCAAGGCGGAATAGAAAGTTCTTTAGGCTATTTCTCTACTGGACAATGGCTGAGTATTCCATTTATAATTATTGGTCTTTTCTTTATCATTAGAGCACAGAGAAATCCTTTAGCTGAATCATAATTAAAATTATCAAAATATAAAAAGTCCGGTATTATCGAAATACCGGACTTTTTTATTAGAAAGGACATGAAACACCAAATTCAATATTTTTGGTATTATATCCTGCATTTTTACTTCCTAAGCATGCGTTTGAAACGTGTCGTACTTCAGGACGGATATCAAAAGCTATTTTATTTACTTTAAAAGAAAAACCAATCGCAAATACATCTGCAAAAGCAAATCCTTCGGACATTCTTTCTGTTTCTGTATCGGTGATCATTGGACCCACGCTTCCCAAAACATAAAAAGAGCAAGTTTTCGATATCGGTTTTCGAATTAAAAATCCCAGATTCAAAACATATTCGCGAACATCTTTCAATTTAGTATATTCAGCTCTTTTTTCTTCAAAATTGGGCGTTTCCGGCTTTACAAAGTAAAAGTTCAGCAATTGATGTTTTCCGAAATTAATCTCGGGCTGTACAAGAATTTCATATTTAAAATTTCTGGTTTCCTTTATTGTATAATACAATTGCACTTTATAAAAATGATTCGTAAAAGTATAATCTGTATTACTGAATTCACTTCCGAAACCATAATTAAAACCCAACGCAAAACGGAATTTTCGATCCTGAGCTATATTTTTAACACACCACAACAACAGGAAAACCAAAAGTAATTTTCTAACCATATTTATTTTTCAGTACTTAAATATAGGCAAAAAAAAAGATCCGATTTTCATCGGATCTTTTACTATAATGTAAGCAGTTAATTATGCTTTATTGTGTTTGTCTTCGATTGTATGTTTCTCATCAGCAGAGATTGTATCAACCAATACTGGAGTTGCGATAAATAATGAAGAGTAAGTACCTACAATAATACCAATTAACATAGCGAAGATAAATCCTCTAATTGACTCACCACCAAAGATAAACATCGTTAATAACACGATAATCATCATTAATGAAGTATTCAAGGTTCTAGATAATGTAGTATTAATAGACGCGTTTACGATATCTTCAAAGCTACCTTTACGGTTTCCGATGATAAACTCTCTTACCCTGTCAAATACAATTACCGTATCGTTCATAGAGTAACCAATTACCGTAAGAATCGCAGCGATAAAGTGCTGATCCATTTCCATGTGGAAAGGCATGAATTTGTAACATAATGAGTAAATACCTAATACGAAGATAACGTCGTGAGCAACCGCTGCAATCGCACCTAATGAATACTGCCATTTACGGAAAGATACCATTAAGTATAAGAAAATAACTGCCATTGCACCAAGAACCGCCCAGTAAGAGTTAGTTTTGATATCTTCAGAAATAGAAGCTCCAACTTTAGAAGCCTGTAAAACTCCAACTTTTTTACCATCAAACGAGTTGATGAATTTATCGTAAGTAGTATTTGGAAAATATTTCTGTAATCCAGCGTATAATTTTTGGTTTACTTCTTCATCTATAGCTACACCGTCTTCTTTAATTTTATATTTAGTTGTGATTTTCAATTGATCGTCATCACCTAAAATTTTAGCTTCAACCGGAGTACCGAAAGCAGTAGATAACTCATCTGAAACTGCAGTAGCATCAACTGGTTTTTCGAATTTAACTTGGAAAGTTCTTCCTCCAACAAAATCAACACCTTCATCTAAACCATTAACGAAGAAGATAGAAACTAAACTTACTACTGTTACAATAGAAGAGAAGATATAAGTGAATTTTTTGATTTTAATGAAATCAAAGTGGAAGTTTGTAAACCAGTTTTTAGTAATGTTTGTAGAGAAAGTCAAATCTGCTTTTCCTGCAATATTTCTATCAATAAAGATTCTCGCAATAAAGATTGATGTAAACAATGAAGTTACGATACCAATTAATAATGTTAATGCGAAACCTTTAATAGGTCCTGTTCCGAAGATGAATAAGATTGCTCCAGTTAAAACGTGAGTAACGTTTGCATCGATGATAGAACGCATTGCACCGTGCCATCCGTAAGAAGCTTGAACTGCTTCAGACAATGATTTACCTTCACGTAATTCCTCTTTCGCTCTTTCGTATATAATAATGTTCGCATCTACCGCAGTACCTAATGTTAACACGATACCAGCAATACCAGGTAATGTTAATACGAAACCAAAACTTGCCATAATTCCGAATAAGAATAGTAAGTTTAATAATAAAGCAAGGTTTGCATACCAACCCGCTTTACCATAATAGAATACCATCCAAACGCAAACTAATAAGAAACCTAATACAGAAGAAATTGTACCTGCATCAATAGCTGCCTGCCCTAAAGATGGACCTACAACAGTTGACTGAATAATATCTGCAGAAGCTGGTAATTTACCTGCGTTTAATACGTTAGCTAAATCTTTAGTTTCAGCAACATCAAAAGAACCTGTGATTTCAGATCTTCCTCCAGCAATAGGACCGCTTGTTACACCTGGAGCAGAATATACGATATCATCTAAAACAATAGCAATATAACTTTTTTGAGCAAATGCTCTTCCTGTTAATTCTTCCCAAATTTTAGCTCCTTGGCTGTTCATCTGCATAGAAACTGCAGGTTTACCCATTTGGTCAAAAGTATCTTTTGCATCAGTAACAACACCACCGCTCATTGCAGGACTGTTATCTCTGTTTCCTTTTAAAGCATATAATTCAACAGCCTCGATATCTTTCGCGCTTTTTGGATCTTTTGATTTAGGATCTTTAATAGTTGTTGGTTTACTCCATACAAATTTTGCATAGTGTTGGTCAGCACCTAATAAAACTCTAATTTCTGGTCTTTTAAAGTAATCGTTAACAGCAGCTGTATCTTTAGGAGCGAAATAACCTAAAACTGGTCCGCCACCTTGAACTATCATTTTATCAAATAATGGATTGTTTCCTTTTTTAGTATCAACAGAATCTTTAGCATCTGTTAATAATGCGTTTAATGAATCTTTAGCAACAGTTTTAGTTTCAGTCTTTTTAACTTCTGTTTTCTTTAAAGCTTCGTTAGCTGACACTAAGAAATTACCAATTTCTTCAATTTTGAAAGTTTCCCAAAACTCTAATTGAGCTTTACCTCCCAATAGTTTTTTAATTCTATCTACATCCTTAGCACCTGGAAGTTCTACTAAGATTCTTCCTGTTTCTCCTAATTTCTGAATGTTTGGCTGAGTAACACCAAATTTATCGATACGCTCTCTTAATACTTTAAAAGCACTTTCAACAGACTCGTCAACTTTTCTTTTGATAACTTTTTGAGCTTGAGCATCAGTCATTTGAAAATCGATACCACCATCTCCTTGTAAACTTCTGTTTGCAAAAATATCAGGTGAAGCCAATTTCACATTTCCTTTTGAGTTTGCATCAAAAGCTTCGAAAAATTTATTTAAATAGGTCTTATTTCCTTCTAAGTTTGCACTTGCATCTGCTAACGATTTATTAAATACTGGATTTTTAGAATTGTTAGCTAAACCTTTTAATACATCTTTAATAGAAATTTGAAGAATTACGTTGATTCCTCCTTCTAAGTCAAGACCTTTATTAAGTTGTTTGTTTTTAACTTCATCATAAGTGAAGTCTGTAAAACCTAGGTTTAATACTTTTTCTTTACCAATAGAATCTAAATATTTTAGCTCTTTATCAGGATTGTCTCCTGCAAAAGCTTTAGCTTCACTTTTGACGCCATTTGCCACAAAAGTGAACGAAAGTTGGTAAATACTTACCAATGCAAATAGAATTGCGAAAAATTTAATAAGTCCTTTATTCTGCATTATTACTAAAAATTAATTAAGTTTTATTATTTGTTTTTGTTTTAAGTTCCTGATAAAATAAGCCCTGACATGATTTTTTAAAACAAAAAAACGAGATCACGAATTACCAATTTTTTTTTAAACCGAGCAAATATATAATTAACGAAAATATTAACCAATTAATTTATTAATTAATCTCAAAAAAAAGACTGCAAAAGTGCAGCCTTTTTCTTTTTTTTCGGTTTTTATTATACTAAAATCGATTTTAGAGCGTCATTCATGCTACGAACTGCATCTGCGCTTTTAGCAAATAACGCCTTTTCCTGATCGTTTAATTTAATATCAACAATTTCTTCAACTCCGTTTTTACCTATTATACAAGGTACTCCAATACAGATATCATTTTGTCCGTACTCTCCTTCTACAAAAACAGAGCAGGCAATCATTTTCTTCTGATCGTTTAAAATACTGTCTACCAAGTACGCTACAGATGCTCCAGGAGCATACCAAGCTGATGTTCCTAATAAACCTGTAAGGGTTGCACCTCCTACCATGGTATCGGCAGCGACTTTTTGAAGCGCTTCTTCAGATAGAAACTGGGTTACAGGTATACCGTTATAAGAAGCCAGACGAGTTAACGGAATCATCGTTGTATCGCCATGCCCTCCAATTACCATTGCCGAAATATCATTTGCTGGTTTATCTAAAGCAAGAGAAAGATACGTTCTAAAACGAGAGCTGTCTAATGCACCTCCCATACCTATAATTCTGTTTTTTGGAAGTCCAGTTGCTTTTAAAGCTAAATACGTCATAGTATCCATAGGGTTGGAAACTACTACAATTATAGTATCAGGAGAATATTTTAGGACATTTTCGGCAACTGTTTTTACAATTCCTGCATTTATACCTATTAATTCTTCTCTGGTCATTCCTGGTTTTCTTGGAATTCCTGATGTAATAACCACCACATCACTTCCGGCAGTTTTAGAATAATCGTTGGTAACTCCGGAAACTTTAGTATTAAAACCTGTGTTTGTGGCACACTGCATAATATCCAATGCTTTCCCCTCGGCAAAACCTTCTTTAATATCCAACAATACTACTTCGCTTGCAATTCCTCTATAAGAAATAACATCGGCACATGTAGCTCCAACATTTCCTGCTCCTACAATGGTAACTTTCATATTTTTTACTTTATCGGTTATTAATTATTTGTCTATTCTTTAAAAAGACAATTCGTTTAATTGTCTAGTAAATTTAAACAATTAAACGAATTGAAATTATTAATTTTTTATTTTATGCGTCAATATTTGCATAAACTGCATTTTTCTCGATAAACTCTCTACGAGGCGGTACTTCGTCACCCATTAACATAGAGAAAACACGATCTGCTTCTGCAAGACTTTCGATTGTTACCTGACGAAGCGTTCTGAAGTTTGGATCCATTGTAGTTTCCCATAACTGCTCTGCGTTCATCTCTCCAAGACCTTTATAACGCTGAATGTTGGCGCTTCCTCCCATTCTTTCGTTTGCCTGATCACGCTGAAGATCGTTCCATGCATATTCCTTTTTGTTTCCTTTTTTAACTAAGTACAAAGGAGGTGCAGCGATATAAACGTGGCCTTCTTCGATAAGTTCTTTCATGAAACGGAAGAAGAATGTTAATATTAAGGTAGAGATGTGACTACCATCGACATCGGCATCACACATGATGATTACCTTATGATATCTTAGTTTTTCAATATTAAGCGCTTTACTGTCTTCTGCTGTCCCTACAGTTACTCCTAAAGCGGTAAAGATGTTACGTATTTCTTCGTTTTCGAATACTTTATGATGCATCGCTTTTTCAACATTCAAAATCTTACCACGTAATGGAAGAATGGCTTGGAAGTTACGATCACGTCCTTGTTTTGCAGTTCCACCTGCCGAGTCTCCCTCGACAAGGTAAACCTCGCATCTTGCTGGATCCTGCTCAGAGCAGTCTGATAATTTTCCAGGTAATCCGCCACCGCCCATAACGGTTTTACGCTGTACCATTTCACGTGCTTTTTTCGCTGCGTGACGTGCTTGAGCTGCTAAAATTACTTTTTGGATAATTGTTCTGGCATCATTTGGATTTTCTTCCAAATAGTTTTCAAGCATTTCTCCAACTGCTTGAGAAACTGGAGAAACTACCTCTCTATTTCCTAGTTTGGTTTTTGTTTGTCCTTCGAATTGAGGTTCAGCAACTTTTACAGAAATAATAGCTGTTAATCCTTCACGGAAATCATCTCCAGAAATTTCGAATTTTAATTTATCAAGCATCCCAGAAGCATCGGCATATTTTTTAAGGGTTCTTGTTAAACCACTTCTAAAACCTTGCAAATGTGTTCCTCCTTCGTGTGTATTAATATTGTTTACATACGAGAAGATATTTTCGGTATAACTTGTGTTATAAATTAAGGCAACTTCAACTGGAATTTCTCCTTTTTCGTGATCCATACTGATTACATGCCCAATAATTGGCTCACGGTTTCCGTCTAAGTAACGGATATATTCTTTAAGACCTTCATCAGAATGGAATACTTCACTTCTGAATTCGCCTTTTTCATCTACTTCTCTCTGGTCTGTAAATGTAATAGTGATTCCTTTATTCAAGAATGAAAGCTCACGCATACGAGCTGACAAAGTATCATAAGAGAATTCTATAGTTTGCTGGAAAATCGTGTCATCTGGAAAGAAAGTCTGGCGTGTACCTCTTTTATCAGTTTCTCCAATTTGTTTAACTGGGTATAATGATTTTCCTCTTTCGTATTCCTGCTCGTAAATCTTTCCTTCTCTGAAAACGGTAGATTTCATGTGTACAGAAAGTGCATTTACAACCGAAACCCCAACTCCGTGAAGACCTCCCGATACTTTATATGAATCTTTATCGAATTTACCTCCGGCACCAATTTTAGTCATTACAACTTCAAGTGCAGAAACGCCTTCTTTTTTATGTAAATCAACTGGGATACCACGTCCGTTATCTTCAACTGTAACAGAACCGTCTTTATTTATTGTAACGCTGATGGCATCACAATGTCCTCCCATTGCCTCATCAATAGAGTTATCAACAACCTCGTAAACCAAATGGTGTAGCCCTCGAACACCTACATCTCCAATATACATCGATGGACGCATTCTTACGTGCTCCATTCCTTCTAATGCCTGAATACTATCTGCTGAATAATTGTTCTTCTTGATTTCTTCGCTCATATAATCTGTTCTAAAAAATATAATTATTGTCTAACACGCAAATATATAAAAACGCGGGCTATATACCCATAAAATTCCAACTTAAAGCGCTTAAGTTATTAACACAATTGTCTGAAAAACCAAAAAATAATTTCAAAATCTAATTTTAAATTCCATTTTTTAAAAAATCTAAAACTAAATTTCAAAAACTCGGATTGAAAATTTCAAATTCTGAGATCAATAAAAAAACCGAAATAACATTTTAAAAATGCATTTCGGTTTTTTTTAAAACATTCAAACCTTTATTTTGATTCGAATTTAGAATTTAAAATCGGACTTTTACTTTTTTATTTTTTATTGAAATCGCCGGCATAAATTGAACTCATTTTATCTAATGAAAGGTATTTTTTCAGGACAGCGTTTACTTCTTCCACTTTTAAAGCTTTTACTTTTTCTTCTAAAGCATCATAATCTTCCAAAGGCACTCCGTATTGCAGATTCGTATTGACTAAATCCATTAAAGTATTGTCTATACCTAATCTGGTTTTTCTTTCATTCTGCCAGCTTTTTAGATTGGTTTTTAATTCTTCTGCTGTAAATCCGTCTTTTATTGCTTTTGCAATTTCTTCTTTTGCTGCGGCTTCAACAGCATTCTTTTTCGTTGGATTTAAAAATGCGTAATAACTCCATGAAGCTGTATCATTGTTAATTGGCACATCTGTAAAAGAACCTGCTCCATAACTGATTCCTTCTTTTTCTCTTAATCTCATAGGAATTCTAGCGCTTAAGAAACCTCCGCTTCCCAACATTTCATTGGCCATAACAAATGCTGGATAATCCGGATTTTTTCTGTCCATTTTAAAACTAATTCTTCCTACAGCAACTGCATTTTCTTTGTCTGGAGTAATAATTTCTTTGTCTAATTTTGTAGTTTCAAAATACGTTGGAAATGCAATTTCATATTTGGACTTAGAGTTCCATTTACCAAATGTATTTTCTAAAATTTCTGCTGTAGATTTAGGATCTAGATCTCCAACAACACTTCCGACTCCATTATTTCCACCTAAAATATTTTGATAGAAATCAACAATTTCAGATTGTTTTACCTTTTTAAAAGCATCTATCTGTTCTGGTATAGTCTGTGTGTAAAAAAAGCTGTCTTTTGGATATTTTGTTGTTTGTCTTACAATTTCTGTAAATGCTACAGCTTGCGGATCATTAAGACTTGATTCTAAATACGTATTGTACTCGTTGATTGTTTTAGTCAATTCATTTTGAGGGAAAGTTGAATTCGTTAATAAATCTCCCAAAATACCCATAACTTCTTTAAAACTTTCTTTGTAAGTACTAATATTGATTGACAAAGTTTGTCTTGAAAAATTAAAATTGATACTTGATTTTAATTCATCCAATCGATCCTGAATTTGTTCTTTGGTTCTGGTTTTAGTTCCTGTTTTTAATAACTGAGCCAGAATACCTCCTGTATCTGTTTTACCAGCTAATTCTTTTTCATTACTAACTGGGAATTTAAAACTTGCCTGAACTTTACCGCCTTTAATTTCTTTTTTAATTAAGCCGTATTTCGCCCCGTTTGTTAGTTTTCCTTCAACAAGATTTTGTTTTAGATTTTTTATTGATGCTTCAAATGGCGCTGCTTCTTTTTCAACCGCTTTACCTTTATATTCTTTAGTTAAACTTACAATTTGTTCATCAGTAAATTCAGCAGACTTTACTCTCACTTCATCTTTTGATGGAATGAATATACCAACAGTTCTGTTATTGGATCTGAAATATTTCTCAGCAACTCTTTGAATATCTTCTTTAGTTAATTTTTCAACTGCGTCTCTGTATAAAAAACCAAGTCTGTAATCACCGGAGCCAATAATTTCTGTTAAGTTGATAGCAAACGAAATGGTATTATTTTTTTCGGCATCGATAGATTTTATAAGTTTTGCTTTTGCACGGCTTACATCCTGATCGGTGTATTGAGTGGTTGCTATTTTATCTAGCTCGGCTCTAAAAGTTTCATTAACTGCTTTAACATCTTTGTCATTTGGAACGGATACTCCAAAATAAATATAACTTGCATCTCTTGTGGTTGGCTGCCAGAAATAGATATTAGAAGCTTTTTGCGTTTCTATCATTGACTTATACAAATATCCTGATGGATCTGCCGTTAAAATTTCGCCTAATGCATCGACAGCAGCATAATCTTTATCAGCATAAGAAGTTGTATGATAGAGAGCTCCAATATTTTTACTATCTCCTGCTCGTTTAAGTTCTACAAATTTCTCTCCGTCTTGAGCCGGCTCAATTGTATAGGTTTTATCTAAGAGTCTTTTAGGTTTTGGAATTGCTCCAAAATATTGTCCTGCATACTGCAATGCTTTTTGCTCATCAAACTTACCCGCAATTATTAAAGTAGCATTATCCGGCTGATAATATTTTTCGTAAAAAGTCCTAAGTGTATTCGCCTTTACTCTTTCAATATCTTCTTTACTTCCAATAGTACTTCGTCCGTAATTATGCCAAAGATAAGCTGCCGAAACAATTCTTTCCTGTAAAATTCTATCAGGGTCATTTTCTCCTATTTCAAATTCATTTCTTACCACAGAAAATTCTTTATCAAGATCTGTCTGCAGAATAGTGGCATTAATCATCCTATCTGCTTCCATTTCGATACTCCACTTTAAATTTTCATCGTTTGAAGGAAAAACTTCATAATAATTTGTTCTATCTAACCAAGTGGTCCCATTTGCATTTCCTCCTTTATCAGAAAGCATCTTTTTAATATCTCCCAGATTTTTGGTACTTTTAAAAAGCATATGTTCTAATAAATGAGCCATTCCTTTTTCTCCATAACCTTCGTTTCGAGAACCTACATTGTAAACAATATTGACAACCATATTACTTTGTGAAGCATCTGGAATCAAGAGAATTTTTAATCCATTATTTAAAGAATATTCTTTAACACCTTCAACATTTGTGATATACTTTGGTGTTTCGGATTTTTTCTGGGCATAAACTGAGCTCAATGAAAGTAATGAGCAGCATAAAACTCCACTTAATAAAAGCTTTTTCATAGATTTTGTTTAATTATTTAGTAATTGTTCATGGGTAATCAAATATAGTATTTTTCCTAAACACGTTTAATTTTTATTAACTAACTTTTAATACTTAAAACAAACATAAGTTTAATGTTTTACACAGAAACCCACAATTATCTCAACAATATGGCGAATTCTATAAAAATAATTACAAAAAAGAAAATCCGAAACTACATTAAAAAATGATTGTTTCGGATTTAGTTTTGATTCCAATTTAAAACTGGAAAGTATTTTATTAGACTGCGATTCCTGATTTTACAGTTTCAAAGTTCCCATTTAAGTGAGCGGCATTTGCTCTTCCACTCGGGTCAAGATTTTCCTGCCATTTCGGAATCCATTTACGCACCGTTTGTGCTGCGCTAACTTGAGGATAATATTTATGAAAAATCGAACGGTACAAATATGCCTCTTTTGTTGTAGGTGTGTTATATGGAAATTCTGCACTAGCTCCTGCTAACTGCTCATCAGTAACCTGAGAAGAACAGTATTCAATTAATTCATCAACCCAATTGTATCCTACTCCATCTGAAAATTGTTCTTTTTGTCTCCACAAAACCTCAGCAGGTAAATATGGATTTTCAGGAACATCAAAAGCTTTTCTTAAAATATACTTTTCTACTCCATCGTATGTTTTAGGTTGTTTTTCTTCAGTTTTAATTCGAATGGTAACGTCTAGAAAATCTTTATCCAAAAACGGAGTTCTAGCTTCGATTCCGTGAGCCATTGTCGTTTTGTCTACACGAAGTAAATCTGCCGTAAACAGTTTTTGGACTCTTTCGATTGTTTCATCTTGAAATTCTTCTGCTGAAGGCGCATTTCTAAAATACAAATGTCCTCCAAAAATCTCATCGGCGCCTTCTCCTGACAGAATTACTTTTACTCCTTTTTCGCTGATTGCTTTAGACAATAAGTACATTGGTACTCCTGAACGAACAGAAATGATATCGTAGGTTTCTATAGCAGAAATAACTTTTTCTAAGGCTTCTACTCCTTCTTTTACAGTAAAATGTATTTCATGATGATCTGTGCCTAAAAATTCGGCTGCTTTTCTCGCGAAAATATTATCAGGCGCGTCGGCATCTAAACCTATTGAAAAAGAAGGCAGTTTTTTACCACTTTCTTTTAAAATTCTAGAAGCTACAGATGTAATTAATGAGGTATCCAAACCTCCTGACAATACTACTCCAACAGGAACTTCACTCATTAAGCGTTTACGTGTTGCTTCGATCAAACTTTGGCGGATTAATTCAAAATCTAATGGCTGATCTGCTTTTAAATGATCTTCGTATTCAGGATGATAATATTTTACAAAACCGCTTTTTCCTGTGTAGTAATGACCCGGTGGAAAAGTTGAAAACGATTTGCATTGATCTGCTATAGATTTCATTTCTGAAGAAAAATAAATTCTTCCTCTTTCATCTAAACCATAATACAAAGGTTTAACTCCTATCGGATCTCTTCCGGCAATGTAATTGTCGCCATCGATAATTACGAAAGCAAAATCACCATCGAGTTTATTACAAAAATCATATCCAAATTCTTCATACAGATGTACAATTACTTCTGAATCAGAATTGGTTCTGAATGTGTGTTCTTTTAAAATTGTATTTTTTAATTCTTGATAATTATAGATTTCTCCGTCGTGCACCATCCAAGCTTTATTTGTTCCTTGAATAGGTTGTTTGCCCGATTGTAAATCGATAATAGACAAACTCTCATGGCATAAAACACTGCCATTTTCCATAATATGCAAATCACTTTCATCGGGACCTCGATGTGACATTCTTTCCGAAAGCTCTTTTACAAGCTGCGGATCTTTTCCTTTACCAATAACGGCCAATAATCCAGACATACTATTTTATTTTTACTTTTTAATGAATTGAAACAAGTCTAACATTAAAAAATCATTAAAAAATTCAACTAAAAGCAAAACTAAATATTATTTTTTGCTTTCCTACATTTTAATGTTAAAATATCAGCGATTTAACTGTAAATCGATAAATGTAAATATATCAAAAGAAAGTTAAATAATTGCCGAAAACTTATTCACAACCTGCTGATTTTTAGAATTTAACATTTTAAGACAAGAAAAACGTCCTCAATTCTGAGAACGTTTTCCGCGAAAATATATACTAATTCTAAAAATTAACTTTGTTTATGCTTTTACGTAAGCATCGTCGTGAACACTTGCTACTGCTCTTCCAGAAGGATCGTTTAAGTTTTTAAAAGCTTCATCCCACTCTAAAGCAATTTTTGTACTACAAGCTACACTTGCTTCCTGTGGTACGCATAAGGCTGCCGCATCACTTGGAAAATGCTCTGAGAAGATAGAACGATAGTAATATTCTTCTTTAGAAGTTGGTGTTTGTAAAGGGAATTTGTATTTCGCGTTTGCTAACTGCTCGTCTGAAACTTCTCTCGCCACTACTTCCTTCAAAGTATCAATCCAGCTGTATCCTACTCCATCAGAGAATTGCTCTTTTTGTCTCCAAGCAACACTTTCTGGAAGCATATCTTCGAAAGCTTTACGAACCACCCATTTTTCCATCGGATGTTCTTTGTTGATCATTTTATCTTGTGGATTGATGCGCATGGCAACATCCATAAATTCTTTATCTAAAAATGGTACACGACCTTCAATTCCCCAAGCCGCTAAACTTTTATTAGCACGTAAACAGTCGTACATGTGAAGTTTTCCTAATTTACGAACGTTCTCTTCGTGGAATTCTTTTGCGTTTGGTGCTTTGTGGAAGTATAAATATCCTCCAAACAACTCATCTGCTCCTTCTCCTGAAAGAACCATTTTGATTCCCATAGATTTGATTACTCTTGCCATTAACCACATTGGAGTTGAAGCTCTTACAGTCGTTACATCATACGTTTCTAAGTTGTAAATTACATCACGAACGGCATCTAAACCTTCTTGGATTGTAAATTTGATTTCGTGGTGGATTGTTCCGATATGATCTGCTACTTTTCTTGCGGCAGCTAAATCTGGAGAACCTTCTAGACCAACTGAGAAAGAGTGCAATTGCGGATACCAAGCATCTGTAGTATCATCAGATTCAATTCTTTTTTGAGCGAATTTTTTAGCTACAGCTGAAGTAATAGAAGAATCTAAACCTCCTGAAAGTAAAACTCCGTAAGGAACATCACTCATTAATTGTCTGTGAACTGCTGCTTCAAGCGCTTTTCTGATTTCTGGAATGCTAGTTTCGTTATCTTTTACAGCATCATATTCTGTCCAGTCTCTTTTATACCATTGTACAAATTCTCCGTCTTTGCTTGACAAATAGTGTCCTGGAGGAAATAACTCGATTTTTGTACAATATCCTTCAAGAGCTTTTAACTCAGAAGCTACATAGAAAGTTCCATTTTGATCCCATCCAATATATAATGGAATAATTCCCATATGGTCACGAGCAACAAAATATTCGTCTTTATCAACATCATAAATTGCAAAACCGAAGATTCCGTTTAATTCATCAACAAAGTTTACTCCTTTTTCTTTATACAAAGCCAAAATAACTTCGCAGTCACTTTCAGTTTGAAAGTTATATTTTCCTTCAAATTGTTTACGCAAATCTCTGTGGTTGTAAATTTCACCGTTTGCAGCCAAAACCAGTTTTTTATCTTCTGTAAATAAAGGCTGTTTTCCTGAAGCAGGATCTACAATTGCCAAACGCTCGTGAGAAAGAATTGCTTTATCATTGCTGTAAATTCCGCTCCAGTCTGGTCCACGGTGACGAATGATTTTAGACATTTCTAATACTTGAGGTCTTAAAGTCTCTGCTTTTTGTTTTAAGTCAAAGGCACATACAATTCCACACATAATTCTATATTTTAATTTTTAAGTTTAATTTTTAAGTTTAAATTTTAATTTGATAGGGCAAAGATGAAATATTAGTTACAATTGAAAAACACATTCAGCAATATCAATTACAATTAGAAATCAAAATATTCAATTTACATACTAAATGTAAAATTTTAATATAAAAATATGCTCTAAACTTGAAAATTTTAATTTCGAAAGGAAAACTGGTTTAAAATTTAAAGTTTAATCTATTTTTTTGAAATAAATTTTGAGTTATTTGGATATAGATAAAAAATTCGTAAAGACAGGAAAGAAAGCTGTTCTGGAATTGCAGTTTATACAATGACAAAAGACTTACTCATAACAACAAGAGCCATCGGCTCGACTTAACATTGTAAGGCCAGATTTTAATCCGGTTGTGAAAAACGCCCCGTAAAAAAGATCCGTAGGATCGAAACATATTGTGCGGTCTTTATGCTACGTCCTTCATTCAACGGATTAAAATCCGTTGCTACAATATTGGGTCATTCCTAGCGGAATTTTTAATGCGATTCCTCGTCCCTCAGAATGACGAGATTGTGCACAGGTGCTTACGCACAAAACTTTGACAAAGTTGACAAAGAAGAAAAAAACTACTCTACACTTTCAATTGTATAATGCGTTTTATTGATTTCAAACTTAAAACCAACTTTATTCCCCATTAAATGATTTCCTAAAGGAGATTGCGGAGAAAGTGCAATAACATTAATTCCTTCAATTGTAATTTTAGGAAGTGCTACGCTTACATATAAATAAATTCCGTTTGCTTTTATCAGACTTCCTAAAACTATATTTTCTGTTGTTTTTGTCGGATCTATTTTTTCTAAGATTGCTATTTGAGCAATAGATTCTTTGAGTTTATTAGTGAGTTTTTCCTGTTCGATATGCATCATTGATAATGCTGTTTCGTGTTTGTCTCCAGCAGAACCTTTGGCATCGTTTTTAGAATCTTCGGTTAAATTAGAAATCATGTCTCTAAAAACATCAATTCTATCTTGAACCATTTGGGTATAATGCGAATATATTTTTTCTTTAAAGGTCATTTTTTTTGAAGGTACTGAGTTTCTAAGGTACAAAGGTGCAAAGTTTTTTTGTTTGTCTAAGTTTTATTCGAAGAAAACATCAGGATAAACAACCTTACCGTATACTTTTTTTAATCCGTCTTTTACAAGCGGAATCACCATACAATTTTCTGCTGGAACATCAAACGGCATTTTAATATTATACTTTTCACAGCGCTCATATCCAAATCTTGGATAATAACCTTCATGTCCAAGCAAAACAACAGATTCATATCCTAATCTTTCTGCTTGTTCATGACCGTATAAAATAAGTTTTGAGCCAATTTCTTTTCCTTGAAACTCTGGTAAAACTGAAACTGGTGCCAAAGCTAACGATTCAAAAACATTGAGTTCGTTTACAATTTGCAGTTTTGTAAATAAAATATGTCCCACAATCTGTCCTCCAACCTCTGCCACAATAGACAACTGCGGAATAAAACCTTCTGATTTTCTTAATCTTTCGACCAAAAACTGTTCGTTGTGATCACTGTATTCTAGATCTTTAAAAGCTTTTTCTATTAACCGAAATACACTTTTGTAATCGTTTTTATTTTCCTGTCTAATTAGAACTTCCATAATCGTATAATCATCATAAAAATAGCCACAAATTCACGAATCTACTCCAAAAATTCATGAACCCATGGCTAAATAAGACACTTCCTGTTTTAGAAACTTCGTGCCCTAATACCTATAAAGTTTAGTATTTAAAAATCGAATTTGTAGTTTCCGCCTACTAAAACCTGGAATCCTTGAACCGGATAGTTCAGCCATCTTTCATAAGCTTGATTTCCAATATTGTTTAATTTAAGGAAGAAAGTCAAACGATCATTGAATTTATATCCCAAATGTGCATTGGCATCGAAATAGCTTTTTAAAGTTACCAAAACTGGATCTACACCAGCATTTAAATTAGACTGCATGTCTTTACGTTCTCCTACGTAGAAAACTTTTAAACCTGCATACCATTGTTTTGTAATGTTCACATCCAGACTAGAACTTAATTTCATTGAAGGTAAATTCCATGCTTCAACTGCGCCGTCTGTATTGTAACTGTTAAAAGTTCCGTTGATTCCAAAAGAAACATTTTCTGAAAAATCAGCTTTTAATTCTGCATAAAAACGAAGCGTTCTAATATCTTCATACACTACTCCAAATGAGTTTCCAAAAGCATACTTCTGGTTTGATAAATCTTCTGTATAATCATTGCTTTTAAACAATGCTTTGTCTTTTTCATTTAAATAAGAACCTGTCAAATTATAGCTTACATTATTGGCTAATTTTCCTTTTAATCCCGCAAATACATTGTATTGTGTACTGCTAGGTCTCATGTTTAGAGTTGGAGACAAAAACGGATTTTCGGTTACAAAATCAGCGTATGAGTTTTGATTTAAACTACCATTTACTCCTGTATAGAAAATCATTAAATCACCTACTAATTTATAGGATGCATTTACTTTTGGATAGATGTAAAATTTGTTCCCGCTATTTTCAGAATCCAAAGCATAAAACAATCCTGCTCCTAGTTCTAATGTCCAATCGTTTTCAGTAACCACAAAACTTGGCTCAATACCAAAATTGGTTAAACTGTATTTTAAAGGTTCAACATTATCTCTTGCATAATTATTTTCGAAAGAACCGCTTACGTGGTCAATAATAACATTGGTATTAATCGCTTGATCCATTACATCCACTTTGAAAGTCGGTTTCAGATAAAAACGATTTTCTGAAGAAGAAAAACTATCTGAAAAATGTGTAAATCGGGTTGAAACTTTGCTGAAAACACTTTCATTAAATTCAAAATTTCCTCCTAATGAAATGGTATTGTACGAATGATTCGGATTAATTCCTGTAACTAAAGCTACTTGATCTGCAGGAGGCAAAGTTGCTCCAAAATCAGATGGTAAACCATACCAATTATAAACCTGATTTTGATATCCTAAATCGATTCCCCAAGAAATATCACGATTGTTAACTCCGTAACCTACATTTAAAGCTGTATCATAAAATTCATCGTTCAGTTTTGCATCTTTGATACCACCTTGCGAAGAATGATGACGAAACATTCCAGCTAAATAATCGTTGTTTCCTAAATCTTGAGTTACGAATAATTCACCATTTAAAGTTCCGTAATTACCAACTCCTAATGTTGCATAATTATTGAACAATCTTTCTTTTTTAGATTTATCGACAGCTTGTGCATTTCCTTTTGATGGCGTAAAAGTAGACGCTACTGGAACGGATAAAATGCTGTATTTGATCGTTTCTTTCGGCTGATTTCCAGAATCGTCAAGCGAAGGAATCTCTTTCACTTTAAACGCATCAGATATAGTTGGCGAATAAGGTTTTACTACGTTTACTGTTTCTGTTCCGATGTTTTCATTTTTCTTTTGGGCAAACGAAAGCTGAACAACAAATAACACAAGTAAAATGATGATTTTATTTCGGCAGTTTAATTTCATATTTCTTTATTTTTAGAGGATAGAGGAAAGAAAAAAAGAAAAGATATTTACATACCTTAATTTCTTCTCCTCAAAACTCTTTGTTCTATTCTCTATATTCTATCTAAATTCTTTTCGTGATTATATTCTCTAATTAGTATGCTTCCCAATCTCCTTTGGCTACAAACTGGGCTTTTCCTCCTATTTGTATATCAAATTGGTCGTTGGTTAATTTTCCTTTGAAATAAATCTCAGACGGACGATTGATATAATCTCCCTGATAATTTGTTAGTTCTATTTCTGGTTTATGATATTTTAATAAAAAGGCTTGTAAACACGTACTAGCACTTCCGGTTGCTGCATCTTCAACTAATTGGTTGTGTTCGACACAAAGCATTCGGCTAAAGATTTTTGAACCTTCTAAATAATAGAAATACAATCCTCTGTGGCTTGTTTTACAATTCTTTTTCAACCAATCATCCGTTTTATCTTTGTCTAAAACCAAATTTTCAAGCGCTCTTTTACTGCTTAATCCAACCATTACAAACGCACTTCCCGTAGTAACTTCTTGAACCGGAAATTGATTTTCGAAATCACTTACGGTTAGATTACTGAATGTGGTAATATCTTGTTTTGAAAAGATATCCCAAAATTTTGGCTGAGCCGCTTTTAACCAAATCAAACCTTGGGACTGATGAATTGCAATTGGTCCAATTGGCACTTCCAGTTTTATTTCTGCAGGCGGATTATCAAAAATTTTATTGATTATAACCCAAGAAGTTCCAATTATTGGATGACCCGCAAACTGCATTTCCTGTGAAGGTGTAAATATTCTGATTTCGGCTTTGTTGTTTTCTCTGTCCAGCTTGGTTATAAATGTGCTTTCTGCAAAATTGATTTCGCGTGCCATCTGCTGCATTTCTTCTGAACTTAAATTTTGTGCATCTAAAAAAACCGCCAACTGATTTCCGGCATATTTTCTATCAGCAAAAACATCAACTATATAAAAAGGTAAACTCATTTCTTTTTCTTTTTAGAAAATAGAACAAAGAAAATAGAGGATAGACTTTCCAATTTTTTTTCTACCATCCATGTTCTAACTTCTATATTCCATTTTCTATTTTCTATTTTCTATTCTCTTATCGGTTAATTGACGAATTCGTTTTTGATTCTTCTACTTTAATGGCGCCCAATTCTCTTTTCGCTTCTTCAACTACATCCGGATAATCTGTAAAATTATTGATTACGTTGTCTAAGATGTAAGTTGCTTGATAACTGTCTTTTAATCCGTAGAAGTTTTTCGCCATTAAAATCAAGCCTTTTGCTCCGTAATATTTGTAAGCTGAATAATTTTTGGCCAGTTTTTGAACCGCAGTATTCGAAGCTTCGAATTTTCCTTCTTTCGTTTTAAAGTACGCATCATAATACAAAGCTTCTGCCGCTAATTCACCTTTTGAAGTTGCCAAAAGTTTAGCATAAGCTGTTTTTGCTTTGTCTTCGTTTCCTGTCTGCATTGCGGCACGGGCTACGATGATTTGCGCATCGGCTTTTACGCCAGCATCGGCTTTTGGATTTTCTAATACTTTTTCTGCAGAAACAACTGATTTGTCATAATCTTTTTTATCATAATAACATTTCATCAAGTTAGCTTGTGCGAAGTTTTTATTTTGAGGATAATCGGCTTCATTTTCTAAACGTGCCAAAACTGGAATTGCTTTATCGCAGTCTTTTGCTTTTAAATAAATCTGAGCCAATCTGTTTAAGGCTTGTTCTGAAAATTCGCTTCTTGGCTGTTGTATTACATATTGGTAATTCGAAATTGATTTGGTTTCAGAACCTTCGGCATAATACAATTGTGCTAAATAGAAATTGGCTTCTAAAGCATGTAATCCAGAAGGAAAATTAGTGATATAACCTGCAAAACCTGTAATGGCATTTTTGCTGTTGTTTTGGCTGTATTGTTTAAAAGCGGCATCGTAAGTATCGTTATCCAATTCAGCATCTGTAACCGAAACGAAATCCAATGTTTTAACCCATGAAGCATATTCGTCTACTCTTCCAGAATCAACATAAATTAATCTTGCTGTGGAAACTGCTTCTAGAGCTTCAGGCGTTTTTGGGAACTCAGCAGCGACTTTTTTGAATTTAGATAAAGCTAATTCGTCACGATCTGAATTGTAATAAATTAAACCTTGTTTTAAGATAGATTTTGACGTAAATGAACCGTTTTTATATTCTGAAATTAACTGATCGTAGGTTTTAATCGCTAAATCATTTTTCTTATCAGCAACGTATGTATTTCCTAATTCAAACAAAACATCATCACGATATTCTGATTTTTTATACATTTTTAAGAAATTGTTCAGTTCGTTGATTTTCTGATCGTTTCTTGACATAAAACCATACGAAAGTGCTTTTTGAAACTGCGCATAATCAGCATCGACACTTTTGGCATCCATTGCTTTTCCGTACGCTTCCATTGCCTGAGAATATTTTGAAGTCACAAATCTTGAATCTCCTAAACGCAGATAAGAATCATTTAAACGTGTTTTATCTTCTTTATTAGTATCAATCTGAGCTTGAAATGAATTAGCTGCTTGATCGTATTCTTTTAATTTAAAATACGTGTATCCAATATTGTAATTGATGTTTTTGTATTCGTCTGTACTTTTAGCCGATGGAAGTCCAGCAAATTGTTTGTAGGTTAACAATGCATTCTGCATATCGTCGTTAAGATATTCTGTTTCGGCTTTCCAAAAAGTAGCACGTGCTGTAAATTCAGGTGTTTTTTGTTCTGCGATAGCGCTTTTGAACATTTTTCCAGCTTCAGAATAATTGGATTCGTTGTACAATTCAAGTCCTCTATAAAAAAGTACTTTTTGATATGCTGCTTTATTTTCAGGAGTTCTGTTTTTTTCTAATAAAGCCAAAGCTTCTTTGTAGTTTTTGGTAGAAATATACGAATCAACTAAAAGTTTTTCTACTTCAGCTCTGCTTGAATTGTTTGGGTATTTTTTCAAGAAATCCAATAAAATTCCCGGAACAGTCTGATATGCATTTCCAATATCATAACTTAATTTAGCGTAATTCAAGGCTGCATCTTCTTGAATCTGTGCATTAAAATCCATTTCCGAAGCATTTTTAAAAGCATTAAGCGCTTCCTGTTTTTTGCCTGTATTCAAATAACTTAAACCTAAGTGGTAGTACGCATTTTGCGCTACAAAGTCTTTTCCTTCAATAATCTTATTGAATTGAGAAATGGCTTTTTCATACTCTTTTTGTTCGTAATACGCATATCCTAACTGATAGAAATCGGTATTGTTCCATTTTCCTTTTTTACCAGCGTATTTTTCTAAATACGGAATTGCTTTTCCATATTGTTTTAGGTTGAAATAACTTTCTCCAATAATTTTATTCAATTCGGATTTTTCCATTTCATTGGACTTATCCATTGCTTTTTGTCCTAAATCAATGGCTTTTTGGAAATTCCCTAATTTGAAATTCATATCGGCCTGATAGTACGAAAGTTTTTCTTTGTATTTTTCTTCGCCAGAAACCTCATCAAAGTATTTGGTTGCTTCTTTATAATCGTCGCCTTCATACGCCATAAAACCTAAATAGTATTTGGCTTGCGAACCGAACTCAGGAGAATTCACCACTTTATTAAAATAAGTTGTGGCTTCTTTTTTCTTTTTAGCATTGAAATAGCTGTACCCTTTCTGGAAATTGAATTTATCCGATTCTGATTTGCTCATGTAACTTTCGTCAACTTTATCAAACCACTGCAGCGCTTTTGGATAATTGCCCTGCTCGAAGAAATACTGCGCCACTTCGACATATGCTTGATTTTGTTTCGTACTTGTTGGATAATCTTCAACAAATTTTTCCATCAAAGCATCTGCATTTGGCTTATTGGTTCTAATAGCACAATTGGCAATGTAGTACGCACAGTCCGATTTTACTTCTTCGGTAACTGCCGTATTTTTTACGTTTTCGAAAATATGTTGTGCCGAAGCATATTGTTTGTCGTTATATAAAGCCAGTGCTTTGTCAAAATCCTTTAAATCGTAAGTATATATAGCTGATTTTTGTGCTGAAACTGAAGACGAAATAAGGATAATTTGGAATAAAAAGAACCAGGAAAGTTTACGCATTTTAGTTATATTTAGTATTCAAATTTATCATTTTATACCGTTTATAACGAAACGTTTCCTAATTTTATTATGAACAAATGTTTTAATGATTGTTATAATACGGCATATAAATCGTCAAGCAATTGGTTCTCAAACTTTCAAAAACTTTTATTCTTTTGGCTGTTTTATTCAGAAATGATTGAAATTTATTTTGAATACAATCGTTAACTTAGTACTTTTACCAATCAAATCAATTTTTATTATGTCACAAACCGTACTATCTCTTAAAGAAGTCACTATATATCAGGAAGGAAGAAAAATTATCTCTCATATTAACTTAGATGTTGAACACGGCGAGTTTATCTACATCATCGGAAAAACAGGTTCAGGAAAAAGTACTTTCTTAAAAACTTTATATGCTGATCTTCCGTTACTTGAAGGTGAAGGTCATATCGTTGAATTTGATTTGGCTTCCTTAAAAGAAAAAGACATTCCGTATTTGAGACGTAAAATTGGTATTGTTTTCCAAGATTTTAAATTACTTCCAGATCGTTCTATAAAAGACAATATGCTTTTTGTTCTTAAAGCTACTGGATGGACTGAAAAAGAGGCTATGCAGCACAAAATTGATGAAGTTTTGGACAAAGTTGGAATGAAAGATTTCCTAAACAAAATGCCACATCAGCTTTCTGGCGGAGAACAGCAGCGTGTAGCCATTGCAAGAGCACTTTTGAATGATCCTGAATTTATCCTAGCCGATGAACCAACCGGAAACCTTGATCCGCAGACAAGTTCTGAAGTATTGGAAGTTTTAAAAGCGATTAACGCAGCCGGAAAAACGGTTATCATGGCTACTCACGATTATGCTTTATTAATGAAATTCCCATCTAAAACATTAAAATGTGAAGATGAAAGAATTTTTGAAGTGGTGCAAAGAAGTGTATAATGCTTTCCATTTTAATTCCGGTTTATAATTATAATGTTTTACCGCTTGTTTTAAAACTTAAGGATCAAGCTGATAATTTAGGAATTGAATATGAAATTTTGGTACAAGATGACTTCAGTCAAAAATTTACCGATGAAAACAAGCAGATAAATACTCTAGAAAATTGTTTTTTTTTCTTAAATCCTAAAAATTTAGGCAGAGGAAAAAATATTAATCTATTGGGTTCCAAAGCAAAATATGATTATATTTTGATTATGGAAGCAGACGCTTTGCCAGAGAATGGTTTTTATCTCAAAAATTATATAGAATTCTTACTTAAATCACCATCGATAATTTTTGGTGGCGTAAAATATCCAGACGTTATTCCTTCTAAAGAAAAGTTATTGAGATGGAAATATGGTATAAAAAGAGAAACTAAGTCCTTGCATCATAGACTTCAAAACAATTACGATTTTATTTTTACGTGGAATTTAGTTTTAAAAAAGGAAATTCTTGTACAATTTCCGTTTCCTGAATTTATAAAAGAGTATGGGTATGAGGACTTGGTTTTCATACAAAATCTGCGCTTAAATGCTATTCCTGTTACTCATATCGAAAATCCCTTGATTCATTATAATAATGAAGATAATATCGATTTTATTGAAAAATCTAAAACAGCTGTCCGAAACTTACACAATTTAGTTATCCTTCATAAAATTGATTCAAAAAGCACTCGATTAACAAAGATTTATTCGCTCTTAAACAAGCTACACCTAATTGGAACTACAAAAGGTATTTATAGAATAACAAGAAAAAAAATCTTGGCTAATTTAACTTCAGGAAATCCAAACTTATATCTTTTAGATTTTTATAAATTAGGGTATTACTGTGATTTAAAAAATAGTTAATTATGGTATTTTTCTCTGTAGTTATCCCGTTATACAATAAAGTCGATCATATCGAAAATACAATCAAAAGTGTAGTTGAACAGACTTTTATTGATTATGAAATTATTGTAATAAATGATGGATCTACTGATGGAAGCGAAGCCATTCTAAACCGATTTAACGATAAAAGAATTCAAATTTTCAATCAAAAAAATCAGGGTGTTTCTGTCGCAAGAAATTCTGGAATCGAAAAATCATCTGGGAAATTTATAGCTTTTCTTGATGCTGATGATTATTGGTTACCCAATCATTTGGAAGAATTGCACAATTTAATTATCGATTTTCCCAATTGCGGTATGTATTGTTCTCGATATAAAATCAACGTTGGCTGGAGTAATTTAAAAACTCCCTTTTATCAGGGAATAACAAATTCTTTTAGAGGAATTATTAATGATTATTTCTATTCTAATAAGCCGTCACGTATTACATGGACTTCATGTTTGGCAATATCAAAAGAAATTTTAGAAAACATAGGTGGTTTTACTGCCGAAGTTACAAACGGACAAGATTTGGAGTTATGGACCAAAATTGGAATCAATTTTCCTGTAGCAATTACCAATAAAATAACTGCTGTTTATAATTACGACATTGATAATAGCTTAACAAAACGCAAAATAAATTCAAGGATTTTAATGGATTTTGAGCAATTTAAAAACTGTGAAAAAGAAAATATTTCCCTTAAAAAGTTTCTTGATATATATCGAATTGAATATGGATTGCATTATTACATTTTCGGAAATAAAAGCAAGATGAACTTTTATTTTAAAGATGTTGATAAAGAAAATATTCCTTTTAAAGTCAGGCTTTTATTAAAAATCCCATCTTCCGTTTTAGGGTTCCTTCTAAAATTGAAAAGAAAATTAAAGCAGAAAGGGATTGATTTTTCTATTTATCAGTAGAATATGTAATGAATTCATCAAAATCTCTAATATAATCCTCTTCTATATACACTTCTGAAGCAATTACCAGACAAACGGAACCAGAGGAAAAATTCTGCAATTCTCTCCAAACTCCAGCATTAATCAATAATCCTTCGTAAGGTTTATTTAAAGTAACAATTTGTTCTTTTTTTCCATCTTTCAAAACCACTTCAAAACTCCCACTTAAAGCCACCAAAAACTGTCTGAGGCTTTTATGGGCATGCCCTCCACGTTCTGCACCAGCAGGAACATCATACAAATAATATACTCTTTTAATATCAAAAGGAACAGTATCATTTTCAATTACTGAAAGATTACCTCTTCGCTCTTCTATTTTAGGAATAGCGATTATGTGTATTTTATCATTCATCATGATTTTATTTTTTGAAACGTTTTATGCCCTTTTAAAGCACTTTCCAAAACAACTTTACAATTGCTTATTTTTATTTTCTTGTGTTTTACATCAAAAAACATCTTTATAAAAATCCAAAAGATATATTTTTTTCTAAAAATTTTGGTGAACAATGCTCCACTGATAAAATACCTATTTAAAATATCTATCTTATCTGAAGAAGTTGTTCCATTATGTTCCACAATTATTTGAGGTTCAAAAATAAGCTTTTTACCATCTTTCTTTAAATTTGATAAAAAAACAGCTTCTTCTCCCATTTCAAAAATTCCTCCTAATCCAAAATTTTCATCAAATCTATATTTTCTAAAATCAACTTGAGCTGCGTTTAATGTTAATTCGATAGAACTTGTATTCAAGATATCAAAAGTATTTAAAGTGCTCTCAGAGTGAACTGAATATTTATCCAAAGATTTGTTATTGAATTTTAGAGCGCAAAATTTAATTACTGCAGCATTAGGATGTTTATTATAAGCATCAATTATTTTTGGAACAAATCTATTCTTAAACACTACATCATCGTCTGAAATTAAAAGAATTTTTCCAGCTGCATTTTCTAGCGCTAAATTTCGGCTTTTAGAAAGTCCTTTTTCAAATGAATTAATTACCCTGATATTAGGATAACCCGAGCTAAGATCCGTTTCATTTTGAACTTGATTGATTATAAGTATTGAAATTTTAGAATAATCAAAAGAAGGAAACATGGGAACTAAAAAGTCTAATGAATCCCTGTTCATTGTTGAAATTAGTATCTCCAGATCTCTTTCTTCAAAAAAAATATTCATTTTTAATTCTATTAAACAATCTTAAATACAAATTACAATCTTAAGCATTATAATATTCTTATTTTTGATTTTTAGAAATTCATTTTTAAATCTCTAATTTTCTATGCACAATCTGCCTTTAGTAACCGTTATTTGTTTGTGCTACAATCATGAAAAGTTTGTAACAGAAGCTTTAAATTCTATTATAAATCAAACTTACAAAAATATTGAGATTATAGTGGCAGATGACTTTAGTAATGACACTTCTGTAAAAAAAATTAAGGAATGGCTGAAAAATTATCCTAATGCTAAATTTATAATTAACGAAAGTAATTTAGGAAATACCAAAACCTTTAACAGGGCATTAAAAGTGTCAAATGGCGATTTTATTATTGATTTAGCTGCAGATGATGTATTATTATCTGATTGTATCGAAAAACAGATAAATACTTTCTTAAATTCTAAAATGGATAAACTGGCGATTGTCTATGGCAATGCCGAGATTATTTCGGAAGAGAACACTCATTTAAATTATTATTACAAAGTTAATGCTGATAAAAAAGTAATTACTAAACCAGCTTCAGGAGATATTTACAAAGCCATTTTAAGCCAAAGTAGTATGATTTGTTCTATTAGTTCAATGATGAGAAAAGAAGTTTTAATAGAATTAAATGGTTATGATGAAAATTTAAGTTACGAAGATTTAGACATTTGGATTAGGACTTCCAGAAATTATAATTTCGAATTCATAGATTCAATTTTAGTTCGGAAAAGAGAAGTTGCCAATTCTTTAGGCAATATGTTTTACAAAAGATTTAATTCGAGAACCAGAAAAATAAATCGCTCCAGTTATTTGGTTATAAAAAAGGCAATTGCATTAAACCAAACAAAAGAAGAAAATAAAGCGCTTTTAAAGAGATTGCATTATGAAATGGAAAAAGCATATAGAACCTTAGATATTTTTCTTTTTATAAAATATATTCCTTTGGAATTAAAATTAAGGTTTTGAGGTATAAATAGAAAAAGGAGAGTAAAAACTCTCCTATCTTAATCATATAAAAAATAATTATTTCTTCTGCTCCATTAATATCTTAACCTGAGCTTTTAACTCTTCAATTTCTTTATTTTGTTGAATTAGGTAGAGTGTAAGTTCTTCAATTTTTTCTTGTTGAATTTTAGACATTTCGCCAAGTTCTAAACCATTATTTGTAATTTCTTTTGCTGATGGTACATTTTTTAAATGCCCATTTTTCGCAATATAATTCTCTACTTCTTTTAAATCATCTAATTTATAATCCGAAGCAAAAACATAATCCGCCCAAGTATTATAAACCTTTACTTCTTCTGCACGGATTTTTCCTTTTACAGATAATTTATATGTAGTGCTTCCATCCACAAAATTTGAAGTACCTATCCCTAAATTTGTATCTATAAACACATCATGATCAAATTTTGAGGTTCCTGTTTTTACCCAAAAATTATGAGCAACAGGCCAAACTGCATTTCCTCCAACTGTTAAATAGCAACCTGTCTTTGGTAAATCGATAAAAGCATTCAAACCGTCTTCATAAATTTGAAAAACAGAACTTTGCACCTTATCGCTAAGTTGAAATAAACTCTCCCCATTAGTAACTGCCGTATGTCTTAACCTGTTTGAATCATTTCTATCTTCAATTGCCAGCATTGTTTTTGCGGCATTTGAAATATTAGAGGGTGGGACATCATAAAAAGTAAGCAATCTTTCTCCACTTGTTGAAGTCGAAGTTTCTCTTAAAGTTCCAATATTTAGTAAAATACTTTTGGCGTAAGAATCTGCATTATCAATAAATGTGTATGTTTTGCCTATCGCAGGATATCCAGCTATTTCTAATTTAGCTTTTGGACTTGTGGTTCCAATTCCAAGATTGGTATTAGAAGTTGGTGAATTGGCTAAAACACTTGCTGCTCCACCTGTGCTGGTGCTAATTTGAGCTTGTAGTGTTGAGGCAGTTAATAACAAAACTGCTGCATAGATTGTACTGGTAATTTTTCTCATGTTTTTGGTAATTTCAAAAATTTTCTTTCAAATTTAAACAAAAGAGCATCCCTCAATAAATACAATATATTATTTATTAAGAATTTTATTAACAATTAAAATTCTAGTTTCGTAAAAAATAAAAAAGTAGGTTTAAAATTTGTTAAAAACAGATCGAAAATAAAAAAGCAACAAAATAAAATAAATAAAATTATCCAGCGCATATCCCATTACAACTCCTTCGATTCCATACATTTTAATGAAATACAGACTGAAAAAAAACAGAATTGCCAGCGAAAATAGTTCGGTTAGAATAAATGCAGAGGTCTTTTTTTTCGCAAAAAACTGATATCCTAAAATAAGAGAACACACTTTAAAAACATCTCCCAAAAGCTGCCAGAAAAACAAATCAGTTACAGGTAGAAAGTCTTTTGTAAAAAGTAATTGGACAATAAAATGCCTCAAAAAATATAAAATTGTCAAACCCACAACAAACACAGGAAGAATGAATTTATAATATTGTAAAAAGACTTTTTTCGTTTCTAAATTATTTTCGGCTTTTGCTAATTTGGGAAGAAAATAAACACTCAGAATGGTGCTGACAAACATTAAATAATATGTAGAAATTCTTGTCATGGTTTCCCAATATCCGGCTTGGTCAATTCCTAAATTCTGAATAATATGATTTCGGATTGCCAGAAATACAAAAGGTCCAAAAACCGACGAAACCAGTGCCATTAAAGAATAAGATGACAGATTTTTTAAAATCTTGAAATCAAATAAATGTAATTTTATAATCTGAAGAAATTGAATTTCTTTTTGAACCAGATAAAAGGTAATAAGAAACAACAACGCAGGCGCAATTACAATTGACATTAAAGCTCCAATAGTTTTAAATTGTAAAATCAGGAAAATAGAGGTCAACAAACCAATGATGTTTCCGATGATGTTGATCCAGATTACTTTTTTGAATTTCCCTAAACCATTAATTACCGCTATAAAAAAAATAGAAAGTCCGTAACCTGGCAAAACCAATGCTAAAACCTTGAAAACAAGAAGATATTCTGTGTTACTTCCAAAAATTTTATAGTTCCAATAATCCGCAGTTAGAAATAAAATAGTGCTTAAAAGGACTGCAACACAAAGCATCGTTATAAAAACGGTTGTGATTATCTTATGGAGTTCGGCTTTACTTTGCTCATTTTCAGCGGTGTATTTTACGATTCCGTTTTGAAAACCTAACGTAGAAATCGTTTCAAGAGACGTTAAAAAATTACGGAGATTTCCAACAAGCGCCATTCCGTTTGGGCCTACGAAAATGGCTAATATTTTTGATGTGATGAGTCCGATTCCGATTTTTAAAGCAACACTAAAACTGTTTAAAGAAGTAATCTTAAACAAACTGGTTTGAATTATTTTTCTATAAAAATTCAAATTAATATCGATTTAAGATTTCTATAATAAAATCAATTTCTGTTTCGGTTAAAACTGGACTGATCGGCAGACTTAAAACTTCATTGTGAATCTTTTCGGTTATAGGAAAAGACAAATGATTCCATTCCTGAAATGCCTTTTGTTTGTGAGGAGGAACTGGATAATGAATAACAGTTTGGATAGTATTTTCGCTTAAATAGTGCTGCAAATAATCTCTATTTTCTGTTCGAACTACAAACAAATGAAAAACATGATTATTTGAAAAATCCCAAAACGGAAGTATGATTTTTTCATTTTTAATTTCAGACAAATATCGTCTTGCAATCGCTCTTCGTTTCTCGTTGTCAGCGTCTAAATTTGGTAATTTTAAATTTAAGAAACCTGCCTGTAATTCATCTAATCTTGAATTTACACCAATGTATTCGTTATAATACTTTTTCTCAGAACCATAATTCCGAAGCGTAAAAAGTACTTTTGCTAATGCAGAATCGTTTGTGGTAATCGCTCCTCCATCGCCTAAACATCCCAAGCTTTTTCCGGGATAAAAACTGTAAGCTGCTGTTGATTTTTGATTTTCTACCCCGTGAGATTGAGCAGAATCCTGAATAATCAGTAGATTATTTTTTTCTGCTATTTCATTTATTTTCTCCATTTCAGCTAATTGTCCGTATAAATGAACGACCAAAATAGCTTTTGTTTTTGAAGTAATTTTTTCTTGAATTAAATCGGGATTAATATTGTAGGTTTCGAGTTTGGGCTCAACCAAAACAGGAACTAAATCGGCTTGTAAAATCGCCAAGATACTGGCAATATACGTATTGGCAGGAACTATAACTTCATCACCTTTTTGAAGTTTTCCTAGTTCAATATATCCTTTAAAAATAAGTACTAGCGCATCAAATCCATTCCCAACGCCAATGCAATATTTTGCTCCGCAATATTCAGCGAAAGCCTTTTCGAATGTTTCTGCTTCTTTTCCTAAAATATACCAGCCGTTCTCTAAAACCGATTTCAGTTTTTGCTGAAAAGCGGTTTCATATGGTTCGTTTATTTTTTTAAGGTCAAGAAAAGATATCATTGTCGTTGTGTTTTAAATAAGAATATCTTCTAATTTAGTATAATTGGCAGTATCAACTTCATAAAAATCGTGCACAATCGTACTGGCGCCAAAACTTTCTTTCCAATATGTTAATCCTTCGTTTAGATTTTTTCCCTGATTTTCATTTGAAATTCCAAAATCAAAAAACCGTTTTTGAGAAAATCGTTCCTCAATCAAGTAATGAAAAAGATAATCCAGACTTCCCAAATCTTCTTTATCAGGATCTTTTGAAATATACTGGCAATGCGCTACATTTTGTGTTTCAAAAACCGTTGTTCCGCCTACAATTTCATCATCTTTATAAATATTAAACTGATGGATGTTTTCAGGAAAAAAAGATTTTAAGATATGTATTTCCTCAATTGAATGAACTGGTTTTGCGTGGTGTGTTTTTTCTAAATTCGGAATAAGAATTTTGTTCCAAAATAATTCAAATTGACTTTCTTCTTTAATAATCAATTCGTTTGAAATAGCTTTTTTTATGCCTCTTTTTCTAATTTTAGAAATTGTTTTTTCCTGCTGCGAATCAATCACAGAAAGTGAATCACGTCTACTGAGTTTTGCTTCTGCCAAAAACAAAGCGTATAAAATTTCTTCAGAAGGTTTTAAATGGTAAATGGAAGGAAGTGTTTTAAGGAATAGTTTATCGAAATTATTTTTATCCAAAAAAAACAAAAGATTTCTAAAAATAGAAATCACTGATTTTAGTTTTGTCTGTTCTCTATAAACAAGTCCACCGTAAGTAAGTCCTTGATGAGAATGAATAGAATTTCCTTGTTTATTGGCAGGAAGAATGGCTTTGAGTTTTTCTTCTTCAAAAATTAAAAGCGAAAAATCTTCAAAACGATCTTTATGGTATTCCATAAAATCACGATGAAATAAAAAAGTGGCATTTTTGGCCTGATTTACAAAATCGTTCCATAATGCATAATCACTTTCCTCGTATTTTTTTATGGTATACTGACTCACTTTTACGACTGTTTATTTGTGGTCAAAAGCTTTTAAATTCCATTTGTATTTAACTGCCAGCAGCCTGATTATAATGATAACCAAAGAAGTAACGAGATATAAAATATCATCGTCTAAATTTAATTTTCTGAGACCAAAAAATACAATCCCTCCTAAAATACAAATCGTTGCATATATTTCTTCTCTAAACACATTCGGAATTTCATTGCACAAAATATCTCTGATTACGCCGCCAAAACAAGCCGTCATAGTCCCCAGCGCAATACAAATTGCTGGATGAAGTCCTGTTAATATCCCTCTTTCAAGACCTATTAAAGTAAAAACCCCAAGTCCGATTGTGTCAAATAAAAAAAGAGAAGTTCTAAGTTTATCAAAACTTTTTCTGAAAATAATAGCTAAAAAATACCCAAGAATAATTACGTATACATATTGCATATCACGCATCCATCCTACTGGCGTTCTGCCAATTAAAACATCTCGAAGTGTTCCTCCTCCAACTGCTGTTACAAATGCAATTATAAAAACCCCAAACGGATCCAGCTTTTTATGCATCGCCGTTAAAGCTCCAGACATTGCAAATGCCATCGTACCAATAATATCTAATAAATGGAACATTTCTTTTTCTTAAGGTTCAAAGGTGATAAAGGATTAAAGAAACAAAGTTTTTAGTAATTGTTACTAAATTACATATGCTGTGTATAGAAATTGTAATCTTTCAATATCACTCTTATAAAATCATTGTTATTACCCGACTGGTTTTTGATACCGCTTACACTTTCAATTTTTTCTACCAATTTGTAAATAATCTCCTGATCGTTTTTTGCAATTGCCCGCTGATAGGTTTCTTTAATAATTCGCATATCATTATCCGAAAGTTTGATTACCAAAGGATAAGTCGGCACATACGAATCTCCAATTTCTTCCAGAATCGTATGACTGATATTGATTTTATTTTTTAAGGTTATAACAGCTGTTCCTGCTACCATATCACCTAATCTCTGTGATTTTTTGCTGGAAACAATTGCAATTAAACCTACGAGACCGTAAAAACTAGTAAAATCTATAATTCTGAAAAACCAGCGCATCAAATAATCTCCAAAACCTGCCTGGTATCCATCTATTTTTACTACTTTTATTTTTACCAGTTTTTTTCCAAAAGACTGTCCTTCAAAAATACTTTCTAAAGTTATGGAATAAATTATGACCGGAAAATACAGCATTAGCAGCACAGCACCATACGACCATGAATCGACACCTCTCAATACTTTTTCGAAGTTTAGCACATAAAAGAAAAACCAGCTTATAAAAGCGATATAACAGCCTTTTATGAACAAATCGATAAAATAGGCACCTAATCTTTCGCCTGCTGTAGCGGCAATAAAATTTATTTTAACATTTTGTGTCGTATTAATAGATAATTCTGACATATTTTATATTTTAGCCTCCAATGAGAGAAATTGCATTTATAAAACAAAATAAAGAAAAATGGCTGGAATTTGAGCTAGCTATTTTCGGTAAAGCTAAGAAAAATCCTGACGAATTAGCTAATTTGTACATTCAATTAATGAATGACTTGTCGTATGCACAAACTTACTATCCTAAAAGTAAGACGGTTATCTATTTAAACCATCTTGCTTCACAGATTTACCAAAAAATATACAAAACGAAGCGAACAGAGAAAAACAAAATTGTCGAATTTTTCGCAACCGAAGTTCCGCTTTTGCTTTATCAATACAAAAGATACCTATTATATGCTTTTGTTCTGTTTTTTGCGACTGTAGCAATGGGAGTTGTTTCTGCCCGTTACGACCAGAATTTTGTTCGTTTGATATTAGGCGATGATTATGTAAATATGACTTTAGACAATATCAAAAAAGGAAATCCAATGGCTGTTTACGGTTCAGGTTCTAACTGGGGAAGTTTTATTGGTATTACCATGAACAACTTGTATGTAGGCGCAAGATGTTATTTATACGGAATTATTGGCGGAGTGGGAACTTTTTATGTTTTTCTTCAAAACTCATTAATGCTGGGCGCTTTTCAATATTTTTTCTATGAGCAGAATGTCTTCTGGAAAAGTGTACGCGGAATCTGGATTCACGGTTCAATGGAAATTTTTGCCATTGTAATCGAGTCTGCTGCCGGATTTATCTTAGGAGCTTCGATTTTGTTTCCAAAAACATTCTCCCGAATGAATTCTTTCAAAATTGGTTTTAAAAACAGCTTTAAAATATTCTTGAGCACGTTTCCATTTACAATAAGTGCCGGATTTCTTGAAGGTTTTATTACCAGATATTCCATAGATATGCCTAACTGGCTGAGCAGTCTTATCATATTATCTACGTTAGGAATAATTTCATTTTATTATCTGGTTTATCCTTTCATCGTTCATAAAAAAGTACACAAATTATCAGCCCAATCGAATTAACCAAAACCAGTAATGAATAGAATTTTCTTTATTTTATTTTTTATCTTTTTCTGTATTTCATCAAATGCACAGGAAGATAGTTTGTATACAGAAGATCCACCCAAAATTTCTTCCATAAAATATACCGAAAAAGACATCCAAACAGATTCAGATGCTGTTGAAGCCAAAACTTTTTCAAAAGATTATCAGAAAAAATACACTGATTCTGATTTTGTTTACGAACCAAAAGCACCCGAAAAAGGTCTTTGGGAACGTTTTAAAGATTGGCTGGCTAGTATTTTCCGAAATCTATTCTCTTTTAGCACAACTGAAGCTTCTTTAAATTTTGTTGCCATTCTGATCAGGGTAATTGCAGCCATTGTGATCATTACTGTGATTTATTTCATTGTAAAAGCGATCATCAATAAAGAAGGACAATGGATTTTTGGAAAAAATTCTAAAAAACGAACAATTCAATATTCTGATATTGAAAAGAATATCCATCTTTTAGATTTTGAAAAACTAATACAAGAAAGTCTTCAAGCAGGCGAAAAACGAACTGTTATACGATACTATTATCTTTGGCTGTTAAAAATAATGGCACAAAACAATTATATCGAATGGGATATTGAAAAAACCAATTCAGATTATTTATACGAACTTCAAAAACCGGCGCACAGAGAAGAATTCACCTATTTATCGTATCTCTACAATTATATCTGGTATGGAGAATTTGAGATTGACGAAAATACTTTCGCGAAAGCTCAAAACCGATTTAAGAATGCTTTAAAAACCTTTAACTAATGAATAAAAATATTAAACTATACATTGGTATTCTGGTTTTAATTTTCATATTAATCTTAATTTCAGATAATAATAAACAGAAACCAATTGACTGGCGACCAACTTTTTCGGTCAATGACAAAATCCCTTTTGGATTATATGTTTTTGATAAGGAAATTGGCGGTATTTTCAAAAATGAAAAAATTCAGAGAATTGCAGATGTAACCCCTTATGAATTTTTAGATTCAAAATATGTTGACGATACGCTGGCTAACGGGACTTATTCTGTAAAAGGAACTTTCATCAATATTTCACCAAATAATAATATTGATGATCAGTCTATGAAAGAAATCATGTATTTCGTATCGCACGGAAACAATGCTTTTTTAAGCATGGTCGATTTTCCAAAGCCATTACTAGATACTTTAAAAATAGCTTACGCTTCTAATTTTTTAAAGACCAAAAACAATTCTGTATGGTTTGCTAATAAAAAATTGAGCACCAAAAAATACAAAGCAATTGCTGATATTGGGGATTATTTCTCAAAAATAGATACACTCAACACCACTGTTTTAGGTTATCAGGGAGAACCGGGAAGTAAAAAGAACATTAACTTTATAAAAGTTCCGTACAAAAACGGTTATTTCTTTCTGCATACGTATCCAATTGCTTTTACTAATTATAATCTGCTGAAGAAAGACCGTTATCAATATACCGAAAAAGCATTGTCGTATATCCCGAAAGGAAACATTTTATGGTACACAAAAGTGCAGAGTGAAGAAGGTATTTCTTCCTCGCCAATGCGTTACATTTTAAGTCAGCCCGCTTTAAAATGGGCGTGGTATATGTTTTTGATCGGAATGTTAATTTTTATGATTTTCAACGCCAAACGTAAACAGCGTATTGTTCCTATTTTGCAGCCGCTGCCAAACCTGACCGTTGATTTCACCAAAACAATTGGAAATCTATACTATCAAGAAGGCGATCATACCAATATTATAGACAAAAAAATTATCTATTTCTTAGAAAAAATAAGAACCGAATATTTGATCGATACCACAAAACTCGATGATGATTTTATTAAAAAGCTGCATCTGAAAACTGGTAAAAACGAAGCCGATATACAAGAACTTGTGTTTTTAATTAACGAACATCGAAACAGTTATCACGACAGCATTGAAGCGGATTTAATCCGAATTAATAATGCAATTGAAAAGATTTTACACTAATATTACATAAAAAACCAATCAGAAAAACATAGCCATCATGGACGATATCAATACACCAGAAACAGGAATCGTAAACGAGAATGTAAACGAAAACGTAAATTTCGAAACCAGAATAAATCTGGCACCTTTATTAGAACATGTAAATGCGATTAAAAAAGAAATCGAAACCGTAATTGTAGGACAGCATAAAATGGTTGACCAGCTTTTAGTCGCTATTTTATCGAACGGACATGTTTTATTAGAAGGTGTTCCCGGAGTTGCCAAAACTATTACCGCAAAACTGCTTGCCAAAACCTTAAATATTGATTTCAGCCGAATTCAGTTTACACCGGATTTAATGCCTTCAGATATTTTAGGAACTTCTATTTTCAACTTAAAAAATTCTGAATTTGAGTTCAAAAAAGGGCCTATTTTCTCTAATTTGGTTTTAATTGATGAGATCAACCGTGCTCCTGCAAAAACACAGGCCGCACTTTTTGAAGTTATGGAAGAGCGCCAGATTACAATTGACGGTTCAGGCTTTAAACTTGAAGCGCCATTTTTAGTAATTGCTACACAAAACCCAATCGAACAAGAAGGAACTTACCGTCTTCCAGAAGCGCAGTTAGATCGTTTTCTATTCAAAATCACGATTGATTATCCAAAATTAAATGAAGAAATTCTGATTATCCAAAAAGAGCACCAATTACAGGATCACGGAAAATTAGAAGCGATTAAAACCATTCTTTCTTCATCTGAAATAAATGAATACCAAGGTTTAGTAAAACAAATCAGAGTAGAGCAAAACTTATTAGAATACATTGCTCGAATTGTGGTAAATACACGAGAAAATGCCTTTTTATATTTGGGAGCTTCACCGCGTGCTTCAATTGCAATTTTAAATGCCTCTAAAGGTTTTGCAGCAATCCGCGGACGTGATTTCGTAACTCCTGAAGATATTAAAGAAGCTGCAATTCCAGTTCTGCAACACCGTGTTATCGTAACTCCAGAACGTGAAATGGAAGGCATCACAAGCTCTGAAATCATCAAACAAATCATCGAAACAGTTGAAATACCGAGATAGTTTTTTTAGTTTTCAGTTTGCAGTCGCAGTCCACAGTGACTGAAAACTGAGACCGAGACTGAAAACTGAAAACTGAGACTAAAAAAACACATTAAAAAATTAAACTAGGAAAAATTGAAATTCATAAAAAGTTTATATCTCAATAATTTCTTCTTCTATCTGCTTTTGGGCATTATAGTATTATTTGTCTGCGCTTTTATTTTTCCAAATTTATACAATGCAGTTTGGTTTGTGGTGCTAGTTTTATTTTCTTTTCTGGGACTTGATCTTTTAATTTTATATCTGACAAAAACCGGAATCGAAGCTGAAAGAATAACACCAGAAAAACTTTCAAACGGAGATTTAAACCCAATCAATATTCAGGTAAAAAATCACTATACTTTTCCAATTTTGATTAAGATAATTGATGAAATTCCGTTTCAGTTTCAGGTTCGTGATTTTAAAATCGTTAAAACCGTAAAAGCTTCAGAACATAAAGAATTTGGATACGAACTGCGTCCAACAGAAAGAGGCGAATATCATTTTGGATTCTTAAATATTTACGTTTCATCGCCATTGCGTTTAATTTCCAGAAGATTTGTCTTCGGCAAAGACCAAATGGTTCCTACCTATCCTTCTTATATTCAGTTAAGAAAATACGATTTATTGGCTTTTTCAAATAATCTGTATCAATACGGAATTAAGAAAATCCGCCGAATTGGACATACAATGGAATTCGAGCAGATTAAAGAATATGTTCAAGGAGATGATCTCCGCACTTTAAACTGGAAAGCTACTGCAAAGAAAAATGCTTTGATGGTCAATCAGTTTCAGGATGAAAAATCGCAATCGGTTTACATGGCAATTGACAAAGGTCGTGTGATGCAAATGCCTTTTGACGGATTAAGTCTGTTGGATTATGCGATTAATTCGACTTTAGTTTTATCAAATGTAATTCTAAAAAAACAGGATAAAGCCGGACTTTTTGCATTTTCAAAAAAAGTAGAAAATAGAGTTTTTGCCGAAAGAAGAGGTTCGCAGATGCAGAAAATCCTTGAAACTTTATACAACATTAAAACTGATTTCTTCGAAAGCGATTACAGCCGTTTGTATGTTGATATTAAAAAAAATATCAATCAAAGAAGTTTGATTATTCTGTATACCAATTTTGAAACAATGGACGGTTTAAATCGTCAGTTGCCGTATCTAAAAGGAATTGCGAAAAGTCATTTACTGGTTGTAGTCTTCTTCCAAAACACAGAATTGAATTCAATCATCAATAAAAAAACTGATACCATCCAGGAAGTGTATGATAAGGTAATTGCCGAAAAATTCATGTTCGAAAAGCGTCTTATTGCCAACGAATTAAAGAAATACGGAATACATTCGGTCTTAACACAGCCTGAAAATCTGACTTTAGATGCTATCAATAAATATCTTGAGATTAAGTCTAGAGGGATTCTATAAATTTATTTTTATCAATTTATAGTTATTGCGTAAAATTTGATAAATTAAATTAATTAGTTTTGAAGAAATCGAAACGATTAGTAATTTTAAATTGCTTAAAAATGCGAAAAATAGTCCTTATCCTATGTCTTTTATTTATTTCTAAAACCCAAGCTCAAAAAAGCGAAATTATTACAATACCGAAAGGCATTGTTTACAATTATGCTGACAATAAGACCATTGAAAAAGCAAAAAAACTAATTGCTGACAATCTTTCTAACAATTCTGATTATAAGTTATTACAAGACAATCTTGTTATTGGTCCTGTACTATGGAAAAGATTTAAAGATAATGAGAAAATACAAAGTATCGAAGGAAGGAAAGTACAATTTCATGTTGATAATGAAGTCTTAGAAGGAAAGTTGAGTCAGGATCTTAATGAATCAAAAATTATATGGGATGAGTTTAAAATCGAAGTTGCAAACGATTTTATAATACGAAAAGCTACTCCTCAAGAACTAATATATTATTGGTCAGTAATTTCCTTTGATATTGATGAACCGTTATTAATTATCGAAACAAAAGAACACAACTACATTTTGAATCTTTTAAAGAAAAATTTGAAATTAATGTGGTTGGACGAAGCTCCGAAATCAAACAAAATTAATGCAACTGTAGCTTATCAAAATGGAGAAATAGTGGATTCTGTTTCTAAAGGAGAAAAAGAAACTAAACTTGAAAAAGTGATTTTTTTAAACTCTGATGCAGAATTAGTCGAAAATAGTTCATTTGAAGATCTTAAATTAATCATTGAAAAAACAAATGCAATATTTGAGGAACTATTTAAAAACTCCGAAAAAGCAGGAAAAATAAGGGTTCAATTTGTTTTAAAAGAAAACAAAAATGAAATAGAATATGCCGTAAAAGATAATTTGGATTTAGATATCATGAAGGTATTTGAACAAAGAGTCAATGCAGAAAATTATCCAAACTCAAAAAAAGATCCAATTAAATTACAACTCCTCTTTAAAGTTAATTCTTTTAATGAATTAGAATAAATGAGTTTTTTGTAATCTGTTAACTTATGGTTATTTTATAGATTTACTTTGCAGCTATCGGCTATTATTAAATTAATTTTGAAAGAAAATAACAATCTGATTCTAACAATTTAAAAGCAGGTAAAAATGAAAAAAATAATCCTAATTCTATTCATTTTAATAAGCGTATCGTCTCAGGCTCAAAAAACGGAAAACATCATTATCATTACAACCGACGGCTTTAGATGGCAGGAAGTTTTTAAAGGCGTTGATCTGGCAATTGCCAATGATAAAAAATTCAATCAGGGAGACAGCACTTATATTTACAAAAAATACGCAGGTTCAAATCCTGTGGCATCACGTCAAAAATTAATGCCTTTTTTCTGGTCTGAAATTGCCACAAAAGGGCAAGTTTACGGCAATCGTGAATTGGGCAGTAAAGTTGATGTTTCTAATCCGTATTGGTTTAGCTATCCCGGATACAGCGAAATTATGACTGGAAATGTTGATCTTCAGGTAAACTCAAATGGTTACAAACCCAATCCAAATAGCAACGTTCTCGAATTCCTGAACAAACAATTAAAACTAAAAGGAAAAATAGCCGCTTTTGGCGCTTGGGACGCTTTCGACCGAATTTTAAATGAAGAGCGAAGCGGTTTTCCTGTAATTTCTGCTTTTGATAAAGTGGGCGGCAATAAACCAACTCCAGCACAAAACTTATTAAATGAAATGCGTGACAATTCATTTAAACCTTTTCATGAAGATGAATGTCTGGATGTTTTTACACATTATCAGGCAATGGATGAACTGAAAAATAAAAAGCCGAAAGTGCTTTATATCGCATACGGCGAAACCGATGAATGGGCACATCACGGTGATTACAGATCGTATCTTGATGCCGCCAATCAAGTCGATAAATGGATAAAAGAAATTTGGGATTTTGTACAAAATGATCCACAGTACAAAAATAAAACAAGTCTTTTTATAACAGTCGATCACGGACGCGGCGATAAAACCAAAACACAATGGACAGATCACGGCGCCGATGTTGTAGGTGCATCAGAAATTTGGTTTGCCGCAATGGGGCCCGAAATCGCTCCTAAAGGTGAAATCAAAACAGAATCCCAATTCTATCAAAAACAATTCGCTCAAACCATTGCAAAAATTTTAGGCTATACTTTCGCAACAAACCATCCCGTTGCCGAAGAAATAAAAGAAGTTTTTGAAAAATAGTTTTTAGTATTTTTCCCCGCCACGAATTCACGAATTTGTTTAAGTTTAAGATTGAAATAAATTCGTGAATTCGTGGCGAAAAAACCTGTACAGCTTTTAAAAAAACTCTGTACCTTTGCCCCTTTGCAACTTTGAGCCTTAAAAATGAAACAAATCACTTCAATTCAAAATCCGTTTATCAAATCTTTGGTTTTACTTCAAGAAAAATCCAAAGCCAGAAAACAAACCGGAACATTTTTAATTGAAGGATTACGTGAAATTTCATTAGCCATAAAAGGAGGTTATGAAATCGAAACGGTTTTATTTTTACCAGAATTAGTTTCCGAAACCGAAATCAACAAACTAATTCGTTCGCCATTTCAAATAATCGAAATCAACAAGGAAGTATATCAAAAACTAGCGTATCGCGATACTACTGAAGGAATTTTAGCAGTTGCCAAAAGCAAATCCTTAAAATTATCTGATTTAAAATTATCTGATAATCCATTGATTTTGGTTGTAGAATCTCTAGAAAAACCAGGAAATATAGGTGCTGTTTTACGCACAGCAGATGCTGCAAATCTGGATGCCGTTTTAATTGCCAATCCAAAAAGCGATTTGTACAACCCGAATATTGTTCGTTCCAGCGTTGGTTGTCTGTTTACCAATCAAATTGCAACGGGAACCACTTCAGAAATCATTTCTTTTTTAAAAGAAAAAAAAATCAATTTCTACAGCGCTACTTTACAAAATTCAACTTCTTATCACACTCAAAACTTCACTACTCCAACAGCGTTGGTTGTAGGTACAGAAGCAACAGGATTAACGCAGGAATGGCGTGATGCTGCAACCCAAAATATCATTATCCCAATGCAGGGAGAAATCGACAGCATGAACGTATCGGTTGCCGCTGCGATTTTAATTTTTGAAGCTAAACGACAAAGAGGGTTTTGATTGCAGATTTTAGATTTTAGATTTTAGATTTTAGATTTTAGATTTTAGATTTTAGATTTTAGATTTTAGATTTTAGATTTTAGATTTTAGATTTTAGATTTTAGATTTTAAAAATCGCTTTGCTCTTTTTTGGAATTTAGACTCGAGCGATAACGAACAAGTGAAGCAATTTAAAATTTGGATTTTTCAATTTTTAATGTCAGACTGAGCGAAGTCGATGCCCAATCCTACAAGAAAAAATCAAAAATCAACAATCTAAAATCAACAATTCTCCCCCCTTGCGTATGTTCAAACAAATTCTTATTTTTAGTACTTGAACTATGCCGTTATGACAGAAATTGATATTGAAAAAGAAAACAAAGCTATTGCGCACGAATACAAAGAATTACTTCGAATTAGCTACCAAACTTTAACCCCTGCTGACAAGAAATTAATTCGAAAAGCTTTTGATGTTGCCGTTGATGCTCACAAAGAACAACGTCGTAAATCAGGCGAAGCGTATATCTTTCATCCTATTGCAGTTGCAAAAATTGTTGCCTCAGAAATTGGTCTGGGTGCGACTTCTATTGCTGCGGCTCTACTGCACGATGTTGTCGAAGATACTCCCATTACCGTTGAAGATATCGAACGTCTATTCAATCCAAAAGTAGCGCAGCTTGTTGAAGGTTTAACGAAGATTTCCTTAGTTCAAAAAGATTTAAATGCATCGATGCAGGCGGAAAATTTCCGTAAAATGATCCTGACGCTGAATGATGATGTGCGTGTAATTTTAATTAAACTCGCCGATCGCCTTCACAATATGCAGACTATGGATTCGATGGCAGAATACAAACAAACCAAAATTGCATCGGAAACACTTTATATTTACGCTCCCCTTGCCCACCGTTTGGGACTTTATAATATCAAAACCAAACTTGAAGATTTAGGTTTAAAATATACAGAACCTGCCGTTTACGATGATATCGTAAGTAAAATCAGGGAGACAAAAGAACAGCAGGATGCGTACATAAAAGACATTTCTGAAGTCATTAAAAAATCACTTGATGCAGAAAACATCGATTATATCATAAAAGGCCGTCCAAAATCTATTTATTCGATCCGCAGAAAAATGCGTGCACAAAACGTAAGCTTCGATGAAGTGTATGACAAATTCGCACTTAGAATCGTTTATAAATCAGATCCACATGACGAAAAATTTATTGCCTGGAAAATTTATTCCATCGTAACCGATCATTACAGACCAAGCCCTAGCCGTTTACGTGACTGGATTTCATCTCCTAAATCAACCGGATACGAAGCCCTTCACATTACTGTAATGGGACCAAAAGGCCGCTGGGTTGAAGTGCAGGTGCGAAGCGAACGTATGGATGAAATCGCCGAAAAAGGATACGCTGCACATTACAAATATAAAAACGGCGCAACTGAAGAAAGTGGTTTGGATGTTTGGTTAAATTTACTTCGTGAAGCATTAGAAAATCCTGAAACCAACGCAGTAGATTTCGTAGAAGATTTCAAAATGAATTTGTATTCTAAAGAAATCTTCATATTTACGCCAAAAGGAGAAATAAAATCGCTGCCAAAAGGAGCCACTTCTCTCGATTTTGCTTTTAGTATTCACTCAGAGATTGGAATAAAAACCAGAGGTACACGTGTTAACGGACGTTTGGTTCCATTAAACCACGAATTAAAAAGTGGTGATCAGGTAGAAGTTATTACCTCTCCTAACCAAAAACCAACCGTAAACTGGCTGGAATATGTTACGACTTCGAGAGCCAAAAATAAAATCAAAAACGTTCTTAACGAGAACACGAAAAAAATTGGTGAAGAAGGAAAAGAATTACTGACCCGAAAATTAAAACATTTAAAAATCACGCTTAACGAACAAGTTACAAACGAGTTAGTTAACTTTTTTAAATTAAAAACCAGTTTAGATTTATTTTACCGCGTTGGAATTGGTGCTATAGAAAATCAACAGCTCAAAGATTACGCAGCACAGAAAGGAAATACGTTTATTAATTTCTTTAAAAATAAAATCAAAAGAAATAAAGACACTGCCATTTCTGAAGATATTCACAAACCCGTTATCAGCAGTAATTACGACATGCTGGTTTTCGGAACTGAACACGACAAACTGGATTATAAACTTTCGCAATGCTGTAACCCAATTCCAGGTGACGATGTTTTTGGTTTCGTAACCATTAACGAAGGAATAAAAGTGCATAAAAAAGACTGTCCGAACGCTATTGGGATGCAGTCAAATTATGCCTATAGAATTATGAGTGCCAAATGGATCGATTCTTCACAAGAAGAATTTAAAGCCATCATCAATATTACCGGAATGGACGTTTTAGGACTTACCAATCAATTGACTCGTGTGATTTCAAATAATATGAGTGTTAATATCCAGAGTATTTCTTTAAGCACTGATGCTGGAATTTTTCACGGACAGATTGCTGTAATCGTTCAGAACAACACGATTCTAAAGAAAATGATCAATGCAATTAAGAAAATTGACGGTGTTGATAAGGTTACAAGAGAGTACAGAACCTAACTTTTTAGGGAAACTATAAGAATTTTGTAACGAAACTTTAAACCCGAAACTTTTATTCATTAAAAATAAAAAATTATCTTTGCCGGATATGACACTTATCTCAACTGACAACACTAAGAATCAAGAAATTGTAAAAAATGTTTTTACAATGTATCTTGAACAAAAAGGGCATCGCAAAACTCCTGAGCGTTATGCTATACTTCAGGAAATTTACGATAGCGAGGAGCATTTTGATATAGAAAACCTTTACATCAAAATGAAAAACAAAAACTATCGTGTGAGTAGAGCAACACTTTACAACACGATTGAGTTATTGTTGGACTGCGCTTTGGTTAGAAAACATCAATTTGGGCAAAATCAGGCTTACTACGAAAAATCATATTTTGATAAACAGCATGATCACATCATTATGACAGATTCTGGTGAGGTAATTGAATTTTGTGACCCAAGAATTCAAACCATCAAAAAGACTATCGAAGAAATCTTTGATATCGAAATTACAAATCACTCACTTTATTTCTACGGAAACAAAAAGCAGAGTTCAAATTCATAGTCTGAACATTTAGACTTTTTCAAAAAATTAAAAAAAGAAAATTAACTACATAATCAGTAGGACAACTTAGATTGTCCCAACGCAAATTAAAACAGAATGACCGTAGATTTATTACTAGGATTACAATGGGGAGATGAAGGTAAAGGAAAAATTGTTGACGTTCTTACCTCAAATTATGATATTATTGCACGTTTTCAAGGAGGACCAAATGCAGGACATACATTAGAATTTGATGGAATTAAGCACGTACTTAGAACCATTCCTTCTGGAATTTTTCATAAAAATTCAGTAAATATCATCGGAAATGGAGTTGTAATTGACCCAGTAGTTTTCCAAAAAGAAATCGAAGGTTTACAGAAATTCAACCTTGATATCAAAAGCAAATTAATTATTTCCAGAAAAGCACACTTAATTTTACCAACTCACCGTTTACTAGATGCGGCTTCTGAAGCTTCAAAAGGAAAAGCAAAAATTGGTTCTACTCTTAAAGGAATCGGGCCAACTTACATGGACAAAACAGGTAGAAATGGTTTACGTGTTGGAGATATCGAATTAGAAGATTTTAAAGAGCGTTATAGAGCTTTAGCGGATAAGCACGAAGCTATGATTGCTTTTTACGATGTTAATATCCAATATAACTTAGCTGAATTAGAAAAAGAATTCTTTGAAGCTATCGAAGAACTTAAAAAATTAGATTTCATTGACAGTGAAGAATACATGCACCAAGCTCAAAAAGCAGGTAAATCTATTCTTTGCGAAGGAGCTCAAGGATCTTTATTAGATGTTGATTTCGGAACATATCCTTTCGTAACTTCATCAAACACTACTGCTGCTGGAGCTTGTACTGGTTTAGGAATTGCTCCTAACAAAATCAAAGAAGTGTACGGAATTTTCAAAGCTTATGTTACTCGTGTTGGTAGCGGACCTTTCCCAACAGAACTTTTTGACGAAGTTGGTGCTACAATGGCAAGAGTAGGTAACGAATTTGGTTCTGTAACAGGAAGACAAAGACGTTGCGGATGGCTGGACTTAGTAGCTTTAAAATATGCTGTACAAGTAAATGGAGTTACTCAGTTAATGATGATGAAAGGTGATGTCCTTTCTGGTTTTGAAACTTTGAAAGTTTGTACTGAATATAATTACAAAGGACAAAACATTTCTCACTTCCCTTACAACATTGAGCCAGAAAATGTTACTCCAGTTTACAAAGAGTTTAAAGGATGGAAACAAGATTTAACTGGATTAACAACTTACGATCAGTTGCCAATCGAGCTGAAAGAATATATTGAGTTTATTGAGAAAGAAATCGAAGTACCAATCAAAATTGTATCGGTTGGACCAGACAGAAAACAAACAATAACAAAATAATACACTTTAAACGCTCTGATTATAAGGGCGTTTTTTTTTTGATTTTACATTATGAGAAAGAATCCTGAAATAGAAATAACAGAAAATAAATTATTATCTGACAACTGGTACTTGTTACACAAAGTAACTTTTAATTATAAAAAAGAAAATCAGCCTGTAGAATCTCATATTCGTGAAGTGTACGATCGAGGAAATGGAGCAGGTATTTTATTATACAATACTGCTAAAAAAACAGTTATTTTAACGAGACAATTTCGTCTGCCAACCTTTCTAAATGGAAACAAAACGGGAATGATGATTGAAGTTTGTGCTGGACTTTTAGACAAAGAAAATGCAGAGCAAGCTATTATCCGTGAAACGGAAGAAGAAACTGGTTATCGTTTAAGCAAAGTCCAGAAAGTTATCGAAACTTATATGTCTCCTGGATCTGTAACTGAGATTTTATATCTTTTTGTTGGCGAATACGACGAAAGTATGAAAGTAAGCGAAGGCGGCGGACTGGATGCAGAACAGGAAAATATTGAAGTTTTAGAATATACATTTGAAGAAGCTTACGCCATGATTGAATCTGGCGAAATAACTGATGCCAAAACAATTATGCTATTACAGCACGCCAAAATAAAAAATCTGATTTAGATTTTTTTGAGTATTTTAGATTCATAAAACAATCTAAAATGCTCAAATCTAAAACAATACTAATTTTTCTTTTACCGTTATTTATTTTTTCGCAAAACGAAAAATGGCCTTCAGAAAAACTCAAACAAGATTTAAATATCTTTAAAGAAATAAGAGAAAAAGCCAATTCTGGATTGTATAAATACAGAACAAAACAACAGATTGACAGTATTTATTCTTGGGCATTTTCGCAGCTCGATGAGCCAAAAGAACTTATAGAATTATATAAAATACTTCTTCAAATTACCGATTTTGAAGGAAGTCTGCACAATGACACAACTCTTCCTGATGATTTTGAAAAGAAACGTTCATCAGTAAATGTTTTCTTTCCATATCCTGTAAAACTTATCAGTAAGCAGCTCATTATTAATTTTGAAAATTCAGAAATTCCGCTGGGTTCTCAAATTCACAATATTAACGGAATAGAAACTCAAAAATTACTGTCATCTCTCTACAAATACTACACGACTGACGGTTACAACATTACAGGAAAATCAATTGGAATTGGAGGTTCGTTTGCTAAATATTTCGAAATGGAATATGGCCCTCAAAAAAGTTTTTTAGTCGAATATTCGCTTCCTAATCAAACGCAAAAGCTGACCAAAACGATTGCTTCTGTTTCTAATGAAATCAGAAAAGAAAACTTTAAAAAGCGATTTTCACTTCCAATGGATAGTTTGCAATACGCTCGAGCAAAAGATAAATATTCTTTTAAAGTAATTTCTCCAAACTCAGCGCTGCTTTCTGTGCATACCTTTGTAATTGGAAGAAATGCGAAAGACAAAATACATATTGCCTACAAAAAGTACTTAGACAGTTGTTTTAAATACTTATCTCAGCATTCTGAAATCCAAAACTTAATTGTAGACATTAGAAACAATGGCGGCGGAACTGATCCAAATGATATTCTTACCTTCTCTTATTTGACACAAAAACCATATCGTGAAAATGCTTCGGCGTATGTCAATTTTCAAAAAATACCATTTGCTAATTATTTAGTTTATGAAGAAACGGATGCAAAAAAGCAACAGGAAGAGCGAAAAGATTTTGAAGATGAATTACTTGAAGAATTCCCAAAACTCATTAACAAAAAATATCCTCAGGATAAAAAATTTAATCCAGTTTTACAACCGGATAAAAACACTTTTAAAGGCCAGATTTATTTGCTTATTAGTCCGAGAATCGCTTCTGCTGGATCGTTGTTTGCTGCTCTTGTAGCTGGAAATACAAATGCAATTGTTATTGGCGAAGAAACGATGGGAGGTTATTTTGGTCACAATGGCCACACTCCTATCGAATATGAATTGCCAAACACCAAAATCAAAACCCAATTTTCGATTGTAAATTTAGAGCAGGATGTTCCCAAAAAAGCCAATCAAGCCTTTGGAAGAGGAATAATTCCAGATCATGAAATCTCACAGACCTTTGAAGATTTTATACAAAATAAAGATACTCAGTTTGAATATACTTTGAAATTAATTGATAAAAAATAATATGAGTATCTGGAAAAAATTTGCTGAACATACAACTGGTACTTTTAAAGAAGGTCACTCTTCGCACTCAGATTCTGTTGAAATTGAATATAAAAACTGGAAAATCGTATTTGATAATTATAGACTTTGGTCTGGAAAATACAGTGCAGAAATGACTAGGATTGTTGTTCCAATAACTTTAAAAGATAATTTCAAATTTGAAATTTACAAAGAAGGTTTTATTCGAAAAATTGAAAAAATATTTGGAGCACAAGATATAGAAATTGGTTATGATGATTTTGACAAAATGTTTACAATTAAAAGTAATAATGAATTTAAAATCAAAACATTATTGCGCAACAAAGAAATCAGAGATTTAATTTCATCTCAAAAAGATGTAAATATTCAAATATCAGATCAAAAAGGAATCTGGGAACAAAAACTTCCTGAAAATGAATTTGAATTGTCTTATTTTATAGATGGAGAAATTCTTGACATTAACACATTGAATCAATTACTACATCTTTTTAAACTAACCATCGATGCAATGTTAGAAATGAAAAGCATATAAATGAAAATCCCGAAACCAATTTAAAAAATTATGTAACCCTTTTGAGCTATCATATATATAATTTTATCATTATAAAAATACGACCTATGAAAAAGTTATATTATACAGCAAATGCCCTACTTATATTAATGTTAGTTTTAGTCGTTTCATGCAAAAAAAGTGATACTATTAACTTAACAGACAATACCGCTGAAAAGGAAAAACCTAAGAAAACTATTGAATATAAAAAACCGGAATCTTCCGTTTCTTATCAATTTACAAAAGTGAAAGACTGGCTGAAAGCCAATGAAGCTGACAGCACTAAAATGGATATCGTTTCGGCTATAAACAGAGCCGACAAAACGAATCTAAAAAAACTAGATTCAGTGGTAATTCCATCTGATTTTAGTGGAGATTTGGTATATTATCTGCCATTTCCGTTGCATGTTTCAGCATTAGAAGAAGTTTCAAAAATTATTATTTTTTCATATCCAACCCAGACTTTTGCCGCTTATGAAAACGGTGAATTAGTCCGCACTGGTCCAACTAATATGGGAAGAAAAAAAGATCCTACTCCAACTGGATTATTTTTCACCAATTGGAAAGCAGAAAAAACAACCAGTACTTTTAATGACGAATGGGAATTAAAATGGAATTTCAATATTGAAAATAAAAAAGGAGTTGGTTTTCATGAATATGATTTACCTGGTTATCCAGCATCACATTCCTGTTTAAGATTATTAGAAAAAGACGCTAAATATTTATACAAATTTGCAGACGAATGGGTTTTAAAGGACAAAGAAAATGTAAAAGTCAAAGGAACTCCGGTAGTTGTTTTTGGAAGTTATAATTTTGATGGTCCAAAACCATGGCTGCAGTTAGCATCTGATCCAAAAGCATTAAAAATTTCCGAATCTGATGTTGAAAAAGAAGTAAAACCGTTTCTACAGGAAATTTTAGAAAATCAGACTGTAAGAGACACAGAACAAAAAACTACTTCTCTTTAAACAAGAAAATATCTAAATAAAACAGCCGAAACTATTTTAAGTTTTGGCTGTTTTTTTATTTAAACGAAACATTTTTTTATCACTCTATTGAAATGAATTTATTATTTTTGATTATAAAAATAAACTTACAATACAAAATGTCTAAAAAATTAATATTATTGTTTTTATTATCAGGTTTTTTCGCAATAGGACAAACTAAAAACAATTCAAAATCAGAAACCTATACCGGCCGAAAAGGGATTTATGAAATAAAGTACAATCCTGAACATTGGATCCAAAATCCTCAATCAGAAAATTGGGATGCCGAATTTCATGATAAGTACAATTTAGTCAATGCTTATTTTATTGAATATGATTATTTTATACCTGAGAAAAAACTCAAAAGCACTATAGAAGAGCAGTATAAAGAATATGGAAAAATTAAAAATCTAAAAATATTCAAGAAAAAACTAAATAATATTGAAGTAAATTACTTTACCTGTGAGTTAGATTATAATGATTTTTTATATAAATATCAGGGGTATATTTACAACGGAAAAGGTGGTTCGATACAATTGCAATATGGCGGTCAGGCCGAATCGATAGAACAAAATCAAAATACTATTAATGAATTGGATAACGGCATTTCAATTATTAATTAAATAAAAAAGGCGTAAAAAATTTACTTTTACGCCTTTTTTAATATTTATAAAACTAAAAATTATCTTGAATAATTTGGAGCTTCTTTTGTAATCGTTACGTTATGAGGATGACTTTCAGTGATTCCACTTGAAGTAATTCTAACAAAACGTCCAGTTTCTTGTAAAGTAGGAATATCTTTTGAACCGCAATATCCCATTCCGGCACGAAGACCTCCAATAAACTGAAGCATACTTTCATTCAATTCACCTTTATAAGGAACACGTCCTACAATTCCTTCTGGAACTAATTTCTTAACATCATCTTCAACATCTTGGAAATAACGATCTTTAGAACCTGTCTGCATAGCTTCCACAGAACCCATCCCGCGGTATGATTTGAATTTTCTTCCTTCAAAAATAATAGTTTCTCCCGGAGATTCTTTTGTTCCTGCTAATAATGAACCTAACATTACACAGTCGGCACCAGCAGCAATTGCTTTTGGAATATCTCCTGTATAACGAATACCTCCATCTGCAATTACAGGAACACCACTTCCTTTAATGGCAGCAGCCACTTCAAGAACAGCAGAAAATTGAGGAAAACCAACACCTGCAACAATACGTGTTGTACAGATAGAACCTGGTCCAATACCTACTTTTACACCGTCAGCGCCATTTTCTACTAAATATTTAGCCGCTTCAGGAGTAGCAATGTTTCCAACAATTACGTCTATTTGAGGAAATTTTGATTTTACTTCTTTTAAAGTATTTACAACACCTTCTGTATGTCCGTGAGCCGTATCAATAATGATAGCGTCTACACCCGCATTTACTAAGGCTTCAGCTCTTTGAACTGCATCTCCAGTAACTCCAATTGCAGCAGCAACTCTCAAACGACCAAATGAATCTTTGTTAGCGATTGGTTTTTGAGTCAATTTTGTAATATCTCTAAACGTAATTAGACCAACTAATTCGTTTTTAGCATTTACAACTGGTAATTTTTCGATTTTGTGGCCTTGTAAAACTACTTCAGCTTGTTCTAGTGAAGTTCCTTCTGCAACTGTAACAAGGTTTGAACTTGTCATAACCTCAGCGATTGGTCTCGATCCGTTTTTTTCGAAACGTAAATCACGGTTTGTTACTATTCCTTTTAGGATTTTATTTTCGTCAACGATTGGAATACCGCCAATTCCGAATTCTTTCATTGCGTTTTTTGCGTCTGCAATAGTAGAAGTCATTGGTAACGTTACCGGATCAATAATCATTCCTGCTTCAGCACGTTTTACTTTTCGAACTTTTCCTGCTTGTTGTTCGATAGTCATATTTTTATGTAAAACACCTATTCCTCCTTCTTGCGCCATAGCGATTGCCATTGCACTTTCAGTCACAGTATCCATAGCAGCAGATACGATCGGAACGTTTAATGTTATGTTTCTTGAAAATTTTGATTTGATACTCACTTCGCGAGGAAGCACATTCGAGTAGTTAGGTACTAATAATACATCGTCGTAAGTTAAACCTTCGCCGATAATCTTGGAGTTGTGTGCTATCATGGTGCAATTTCTAGTTGAATTGCGTGCAAATATAGTGAATAAATTGCTAACTTGAATACTAACTTATTCATAAATTTAACTTTACAGGAAATAACGCACAATTTAAATTCCGAAATAAAAAATCACAAATTCCAATTAATTCTAAGAAACAATGCTAAAATTGGAATTTGGAATTTCATTGTTGAAATTCTAATCCTTATCCTGAAAGACAAAATTGAGTCCGATTTGAAATGCAGCACTATTTGCCTTCGATATATCTTTATATTCTAATACATTATTGACTAAAGCGTAAATATTGAAACTGCCTATGGTTCCTGAAAGTCCCAAACCAATATTTTTGTTTGAAAAAGTATCGAATGTGTAAGTTGCTTTAACATCTAATTTTTCGAAAATATTTCTCTGATAAAAAGCGGTAAAAGCTGCTATGGGAGTTCTTGGAGCTGACATAAAGAAAAGCTGTCCGCCAACTGCATTTTTATATCTTTTCTTAATTTGTCCTCTACAGTTACAATCTTCATCAGATCGATATTCTCCAAAAGAATACTGAAGTGAGGTATACATCTTAGTAGGTCGCCAGGTCGTGTATTTATTATGCAGCGTTTCTCGTGGAATGGCTTTATCAAATTCATCAAAAATATTTTCCGGATCATTATTCCCCATAAAATCTGGGTTTGCACCTTCATAATGATAGGTTCCTTTATACGTTACTGTTTCAATATCTTTGGATTGTTTTACAAAACCAAGATCAATAATACTGGCTGTAAACTGCAGATTGTCTTTAAAATAATAGGTAAGACCCGCATCAACTCCCAACCCTAAACTACCGTTAAAAAAAGTGTTATGGGCAATATCTGAAACAATATTTCCTTCGTATTCATCTTTTGTAAAAGTGGCAATTCCAGAAGTTTTTAATTCTAAATTAGATGAAATAGTTTGAGTATAAATATTGGGTGTTCCAGCGGTTTGACCAGTGTAAATGTATCCAGAGTTTTTAGTTGAAACAGCATTGGCGCCACTTGAATAGATTTTAGCACGTCCGCCCAACACCAGTTTGTCGCTTACTTTTTTATGAAAACCGACATGAAAAACGGATAATACCTCAGCTTTCAGACTTAAATCTCCCAGATTAAAAGATTTCCCTATATAATCTCGGTTTCCATCTAATCCCAGCAAAGCCAGATCTTTAGGCATAAACATAAAAAAATCAAATTCCTGATAAGCACCAAACGAAATATACGAACGACTTTCTCTACCTCCTACCCTGAATCCGCCTGAAAACAATTCCAATTGCTGATTTGTTATAACTTTGTCATTACGTGAAGATTTATTGACAACGTTTCTAACTTTATCATTGAAATCGACACCATTATCAGCAAATAAATCATAAGCCGAAAAACTGCTCGATCCTAAATTGGCAGAAATTCCAGATAATACTGGAACTCCAAAATAAAATTTATACGAAACATCGGCTCCCGGATTTACCATAGAAGCCTGCGGAATTGAAGTAAAATTATACAACACTTCTCTATTTTGTGCAAAACAAGAAAATGCGGCAAACAGCCATACAATTAAATAGGACTTTTTCATTCGATCACTAAATAAGCTGTTGCACCTGATCGTAATTTAAGACTTCCTGTACTGTTTTGATTTAAAGGAGGACCAGGCGCAATTACGATAGAAAAACCTATTTTTACAGTCTGCTTGAGGAGATCTAATCTTTGATTTTCAAAAACTTCTGTTGGATATTTTATAACATTTGGACTCCCTGCATAAGCAGGAACTGTGAAAGAAATGGTTTCCAGAACATCATTATTAGCATTCATCAATAACATATTTACCGAAAAAGCTCTTTGAATAGTATTTTCAATTTCGACATCAAAGTCGGCACGTTTTAAGCGATTATTAAAAAACTTATCTTTAAAAATATCAAAATCACGAACGTCATAAATAACATTTGTTGTTCCATTATCTATAACCTTATTCGCCTGAATATCAAAATAGGCTAAATTGGCCACGACCACTGGTTCTAATTTCAAATCCTTGACCTGATCAAAGTCTAAATCACTTGAACAGGAAAAGAATAATAGAGGTAAAACCAGGATATTTAAAATTCGAAAGAAGTAAGCTTTCATGCTAATTAGATTGAAATAGTTTATAACTCGTTTTATTACTAGTTATTGTCTAACATCAGTAAATATAACTATTTTTTAACGAATTTTCCTAACAAATTTTGAGTCATGCAAATTACATTAGTTTAAGTATTCAATTCTAACCAATGGTGAATTCCTTCAATTTAGCTTTTCAATCTTTTAATGAAATTTTCCGAATACTTTCGAAGCTTCATTGTAGGCGCTTTCAAAACTTAAAGAATTAAATCCGGTTGCTTTTTTATTGGCCGTAAAATAAGAAACTAATTTTTCTGTTGGCATATTTCCAGTCAATTTATCGGTTGCCATTGGACAGCCTCCAAATCCTTGAATTGCACCATCAAAACGAGTACAGCCTGCTTTTGCTGCAGCATCAATTTTCTCAAACCAAGTGTCTGGTGTTGTATGCAGGTGCGCACCAAACTCAATTTCTGGATATTTCGGAATTAAATTAGAAAACAAATAGGTAATAACTTCTGGTGTAGAACTTCCAACGGTATCAGAAAGCGAAAGGATTTTTACGCCCATTCCTGCAAGCTTTTCCGTCCATTCGCCCACAATTTCAACATTCCACGGATCTCCGTACGGATTTCCAAATCCCATTGAAAGATAGGTTACAACTTCTTTATTTTTTTTATCAGCAATTTCCAGAATTTCTCCCAAAGTGATGAGAGATTCTGCAATCGTTTTATGAGTATTTCGCATCTGAAAGTTTTCAGATATGGAAAATGGAAATCCTAAATACTGAATGGCTTCGTATTCAGATGCAACTGAAGCGCCTTGAGTATTGGCAATTATAGAAAGTAGTTTGCTGGTCGTTTGAGAAAGATCAAGCTGTGCCAGAACCTCAGCCGTGTCTTGCATCTGCGGAATGGCTTTTGGTGATACAAAACTTCCAAAATCAATGGTATCAAACCCTACGCGAAGAAGCGCTTGAATATAAGTAACCTTGTTTTTTGTTGGAATAAACGTTTTGATACCTTGCATGGCATCTCGTGGACATTCGATAATCTTGATTTCTTTATTCAAAACTTTTGCTTTTGTAAAGCTAAGTTAGCTTCTTTTTTAAAGAAATAAAAATTATAGTCATTTTCGAGGTTGATTTTTTGAGCTTAATTAAAAATGCATTCCTTAATTCTGTAATAATATCAAATAGTATCGAAATACGTAATATTTACAAATATTACCTAAAAACGTAATAAATAAAAATATTACCAAAAAATGTAATAATTAAATTTATTACTTATATTTGTAATAGAAAGTTTATATTTTTTTAATTATATTTGATTATGACTAGTGTAATTACAGGCGATATAATTGGTTCAAGACAACAAGAATCAGAACATTGGGTAGAAGATTTGAAGAAAATCTTGCATCCGCTTGGTAAAACCCCAAGTCAATGGGAAGTCTATCGAGGCGATGAATTTCAAATAGAAATTACAAATCCTGAAGATGCTTTATGGACTGCGGTTTTAATAAAAGCCCGTTTAAGAGCTTTAAAATCTGATGCGCGAATGAGTATTGGTTTTGGAAATAAAACTCATAATGCCGAAAAAATTTCAGAAAGCAACGGATCTGCATTTATTAACTCGGGAGAACTTTTTGAAACGCTGAAAAAGCAGAAAGTCACTTTAGCGATGCGAACTGAAGATGCTGATTTGAACGAAAGAATGAATCTTATGATACAGCTGGCGTTGACTTTTATGGACAGCTGGCTGGCACAGTCAGCAGAGTTTGTGGCTTTGGCAATAGAATATCCAAATTTGTCTCAGGAAGAACTCGGGCAAAAATTGGGAATTAATCAAGCAGCGGTAAGTCGAAGACTAAAACGTTCCCACTTTGATCTGATTATGAATTTAGACCGTTATTTTAGAACACAAATAAAACAACTTACAGCCTTATGATTTTATTTATAAAACTGCTTCTGGCGCATTTGTTAGGTGATTTTATCTGGCAGCCCAATTCATGGGTAGCTCATAAAGAAGCTCATAAACATAAAAGTATTTATTTATACCTTCATATCCTTCTTCATGGGATTTTGGCTGCCGTTTTAGCGGGTGAAATTTCCTTTATACCGTATGCTGTTTTAATTGCAATTACACACGGCATAATTGACTTAACCAAACTTCATTTTCAAAAAAGCAAAAATAAACGAACATGGTTTGTGGTTGATCAAATTGCACATTTATTAATTTTAATTGGAATTACGCTTTTATACGAAAATGAAAATATAGACTTTCTTTGGTTTGACAATCGGTTCTGGATTTTACTAACCGGAATTTTATTAGTAACCAAACCGGCTTCTATTTTCATCAAAACCATAATTTCAATCTGGAGTCCAGAAAGTCAAAACAGTCATCAGGATAACTCTCTTGCCAGTGCTGGAAATTATATTGGCATTTTAGAACGTTTACTTACAGTCTGTTTTATTCTAACGGGACATTTTGAAGCCATTGGATTTTTACTGGCCGCAAAATCCATTTTCAGGTTTGGAGATTTAAAAGAAGCCAAAGACCGAAAACTAACCGAATACGTCATGATTGGTACTCTGATTAGTTTTGGAATTGCGATAATTACAGGCTTAATTCTACAAGCGCTTCTTTTACAACTGTTTTAAAACTTTCTTATTGATGGCTTTTATCAAAGCAGGACCTTCATAAATAAATCCAGTATACAATTGCACTAAACTTGCTCCTGCATTTAATTTTTCGATAGCATCGTCTGCAGAGTGAATTCCTCCTACTCCGATAATTGGAAATGCTTTATTGCTTTTTTCTGAAAGAAAACGAATTACTTCTGTAGAACGTTTTGTTAATGGCTTTCCAGATAATCCACCCATTTCTGTTTGGTTTGCAGATTGTAATCCGTCTCTTGAAATAGTGGTGTTTGTGGCAATAACACCTGCAATCTGAGTGGTTTTTACAATATCGATAATATCTAATAATTGCTCATCTGTTAAGTCTGGAGCAATTTTTAAAAGAATAGGTTTTACTTTTTGAGTACTTGTTTTTTGTTTCTCAACATTTCTGTTTTGCAAAGTCTGAAGCAAAGCTGTCAAAGGTTCTTTATCCTGTAAAGCTCTTAAATTTGGTGTATTTGGAGAACTCACATTTACCACAAAATAGTCAACATGGTCAAACAAAGCATCAAAACAAATGATGTAGTCATCTACCGCACTTTCGTTTGGTGTTACTTTATTTTTTCCAATATTTCCTCCAATTAAAACATTTGAATTCTTTTTCAAACGTTCTACAGCTTCCTGAACTCCGCCATTATTAAATCCCATTCGGTTAATAATTGCCTGATCTTCTTTTAATCTGAACAAACGTTTCTTTGGATTTCCTTCTTGACCAACAGGAGTAACCGTTCCAATTTCGATAAAACCAAAACCAAAATCGCCTAATTCCTTGTAAAGCTTAGCATCTTTATCGAAACCAGCAGCAAGTCCAACCGGATTTTTAAATTTAATTCCGAAAACTTCTCTCTCTAAACGAGTGTCTTTTACCTCATAAATTGATCTTATAATCGCCGAAACTCCAGGGATTTTTGAAATGAATTTTACAAATGAAAAAGTAAAGTAATGCACTTCTTCAGGATCAAACCAAAAAAGTATCGGACGGATTATCAATTTATACATAATGTTGTTGTGTTGTTTTTTTTTCGGATGCAAATTTAGATATTAAACTTGAAAATGTCGGCACAAATAATTTCAATTTTGTTCAATTCTAAAACAATACATTTTCATTACTAATAAATATGCTTTTTAGGTTTCAAATTATAATATGAAACCAATTCAAACCTTCTTAAACACCTCTTTAGAACACATATAGCCTAATTTTGAAGTATTCTGTTTCATTTTTCATTCCGCAGCAAATCCATTTCATATCAACCTAAAAAATATGTGTAAGGCAGATAAAACGATTCTTGTTTCAAAAAAACTTCTATTAGCACTATGGCTGACTATTTGTTTAACAGCATCTGCACAGCAGGAAAAAGACACAACCAAGCTGATGACTGTTCGTTACGGAAGCAAAGGAATCGAGCTTCGTACAAAAGACAATAAATTTCTTTTTCAGCTACAAAGCCGTTTACAATTTCGTTTTTCAACTCCTTATGATGCAGATCCTCTTACTTACGACGATTATAGTCAAGACGCGCAAACCACTTTTAAAATTAACCGCGCCAGGCTCAAAATTGGCGGTCACGCTTTTGAACCTTGGCTGAACTATTATTGGGAATATGAACTAAGCCAATCCAACCTGCTGGATTTTAGAATCATGATTGAGAAATGGGAGTGGCTGAGTTTTAAAGCTGGACAATGGAAAACGGAATTTACCAGAGAACGCTACATCAGCAGCGGCGAACAGCAAATGGTTGAACGATCTTTGATTAATCGTCCTTTTACAGTTGACAGACAGCTTGGAGTTGAAGTTTACGGCCATTTAAAAGGAAATGGTATTGCTGATTTTAATTATTGGTTTGCCGCTTTAACTGGAACTGGGCGTGGCAGTACTGAAAACGATGATGGTAATTTAATGTACTTTGGAAGAACACAATGGAATTTTTTAGGAAGATTTCTCGATTTTGAAGGCAGTGATTTAGAATTCCATGAAAAACTGACTCCCATTATTGCTTTTTCTGCCATAACTAACCGAAGTCCTTATACGAGATTTTCGCAAGCTGGAGGTGGTTCTTTAGATGGTTTCGAAAATGGCGCTCCCGGTCAATACCGTGTAAATCAATGGAATTTTGAAAGCGCTTTTATGTATCGTGGCTTTTCATGGCAGAGCGAGTGGCATACCAAAGAAATTATCGACAAACTAGACAATGACCAGACCACTGTACTAAAAGGATATTATGTACAGGCAGGCTATTTTTTTCACAATATTTTTGATTGGTGGCCTAAACATTTGGAAATGGCAGGCCGACACGCCGCATACCGACCGGATAATTCTATAAGACAAAATCGGCAGGAAGAATCTACGCTGGCTTTTAACTGGTTTTTCAAAGGACACAAAAACAAACTCACTACAGAAGTCAGTTATTTTAGTTTTCAAGATAAAACACTTCCCTTAGAGCAAGGCTGGCGTTTTAGAATTCAATGGGATATTTCCTTATAATATTTACAAAGCTTTTTTAAACTTTTCATCATATTAACAGTCATATCTTTTTTTTTGTCATAACTTTATTACACTTAAATCACTGAATATGAAAAACATATCCAACACAGTAAAAAAATCAGCGCTGTTATTCTGCCTGATTGGAACATTTTTCCTTATTTCAATTGATAGTTTTGCGCAGCGCCGCGGTAATGCAGGATCAAGAGGTGGAGCCACGCATACGAGACCAGCAGCAACAAGACCTGCAACCACGAGACCTGGGGCTGGAGGCTCAGGTGTTCAAAGACCTAATAATACTGCAAACAGAGCGACAAGACCAGCCAATTCAAATAATAAGGCAACACGCCCTGCTACTCAAAACACTAGAGAACAAAATATTGCAAATCGAAACAACGGAAATAACGGAAATAACATTAACAGAAACAATAACAACAGAACTGGAAATAGAAACACTAATATCAGCGGCAATACCGTAAACGTTAATGTAGACCGCAGTAGAGATATCAATGTCTACAATCGTAATACAGTTGTACGTCGTAATACAGTCGTTTATGCACGTCCTCCGTACAGATATGGCGGATATCGCTATTACGGCTACCATCCTTATTATTATCATCCATACCGACCTTATTATTGGGGACCTGTTTGGCATCCTTGGGGATTTTTTGTTACAACTTTGGCTGTTACAGCGATTGTTGTTAGTGTAGAAAGCACACAATATCATTATGATCAAGGAAATTGGTATGCTCCAAGTAATGGCGGTTATCAGGTAGTTCCGGCTCCAGTGGGCGGAACCGTCAATAATATTCCAAGCGGTGCGCAGACAGTTAATACAGGAACTGTAAATAATTATTATTACGGAGGAACATTTTATGAAAAAGACGGAAGTAATTATAAAGTAGTACCGCCAACAGCAGGAACTTTAGTTGACAACCTACCGGAAGGCGGAACCGAAGTTACTATTGGAGATGTAAAATATATTAAGTTCGGCGAAACATACTATCAGCCTGTTCATGTTGACGGAAAAGACAAATACGAAGTCGTATTGGTTGAAGAAGATAAATAACAAAATATTTAAATTTTATTAATCCTATAAAATTACTATATTATAAAAGTTATTTTTTATAATTTTACTTCCATCTATTTGACATCCATACCAAATCAAAATAAAACCATGAAAAATAAAACCTTTTGGATTTTCGGTTTACTGACTTTATCGATTATTTCGATAGCGTACAGTTATACTAAGTTTGCAGCACCAAAAACAGAAACGAAAGTTGCAGAATGTCACGACGTTCCCAATACCGGCGAAGCATCGGCGTTTCAGCCTACTATCGAAAACAAGAATAAACCAACTGGAAAAGCTCCAAAAGGAATGGTTTGGATTCCCGGCGGTGAATTTTCGATGGGATCAAATGTTGAAGACGAAAGTTTATGCAGTATAAAAGGCGTTACCAAAGATGCTGCTCCAATACATCGAGTGTATGTAGATGGATATTATATGGATGAGACCGAAGTAACTAATGAAGAATTCGAAAAATTTGTAAAAGCGACGGGTTATGTAACGGTTGCCGAACAAAAACCAACTAAAGAGGAATTCCCAACTGCAAATGAAGAAGATTTAATAACAGGTTCTGTAGTATTTACTCCTACACCATCTGCAGTAAATCTAAACAATTTTCTGCAATGGTGGCGTTACGAACCGGGCGCTGACTGGAGACATCCAGAAGGTCCTCAAAGCTCTATAAAAGGAAAAGAAAAATATCCTGTTGTGCATGTAGTATATGAAGATGCCGAAGCGTATGCGAAATGGGCTGGAAAACGACTTCCAACAGAAGCTGAATGGGAGTTTGCGGCACGAGGCGGTAAAACAGGAAATCTATATGCTTGGGGAAACGATTTAAAACCTAAAGGAAAATTTCAAGCCAATATTTATCAAGGCCACTTCCCTATTCAAGATGGCGATACTGGCGAAGATGGATTTAAAGGAATTGCACCAACAAAACAATTCGCTCCAAATGCGTACGGTTTATATGATATTGCTGGAAATGTTTGGGAATGGGTGCATGACTGGTACAGTGTAGATTACTACAAATCATTAGCGGAAAGCGGAAAAGTTACCAAAAATCCCCAAGGGCCAAATGCGTATAACGATCCAAATGATCCAACACAAATAAAACGTGTACATCGCGGCGGTTCTTTTTTATGCACCGATCAATATTGCACTCGATATATGGTGGGAACAAGAGGGAAAGGCGAAATCAGATCGGCTGCCAATCATCTTGGTTTTAGATGTGTAAAAAGTATTTAAAATATATTTTGCCAAAGGATTCTTCAAAACAGAATCCTTTTTTTATTGCTTTTGTTTGAAAACTGCAAAATCTATAGGCTCAAAAAATTGTCTATATTTGCTAAAAATAAAAAAGAAATGCAGCACATTATTGATCGTTTTATCAGTTATATAATAATTGATACTGAATCAGATCCGAATTCAACAACAACTCCGAGTACAGAAAAACAATGGAATCTTGCCCATAAATTAGTCGAAGAATTAAAAACTATTGGCTTAGAAGATGTCACGATAGACGACAAAGCGTATATCATGGCAACGCTTCCAAGCAATGTTGACCACGAAGTTCCTGTAATTGGTTTTATTTCTCACTTTGATACTTCTCCAGATTTTAGCGGAGCCAATATAAAACCTCAAATTGTAGAGAATTACGACGGAAAAGATATTGTTTTAAACGCAGAGAAAAACATCATTTTATCTCCTGATTATTTTAAAGATCTATTATTATATAAAGGACAGACCATTATTACCACTGATGGAACAACTCTATTAGGTGCCGATGATAAAGCTGGAATCACTGAAATCGTTTCTGCAATGGAATATCTAATTCAGCATCCGGAAATTAAACACGGAAAAATCAGGATTGGTTTTACACCAGATGAAGAAATCGGACGCGGTGCGCATCATTTTGATGTAGAGAAATTTGGTGCCCAATGGGCTTACACCATGGATGGAAGCCAGATTGGCGAATTAGAATATGAAAACTTTAATGCTGCTGGAGCCAAAATTACTTTTAAAGGAAAAAGTGTTCACCCTGGTTATGCAAAAGGAAAAATGATCAATTCGATGCTTTTAGCAAATGAGTTTATCAACGAACTTCCAAAAGGTGAAACTCCACAGGAGACTAGAGGTTATGAAGGTTTCTTCCACGTTCATCATATTAAAGGAAATATCGAAGAAACTGTTTTGGAACTGATTATCCGCGATCATAACAAAAAGAAATTCGAAAAGAGAAAAGAACTAATCACCAAAATTGCGAAGAAATTCAATAGAAAATTTGCAAAGAAATTTGGTGAAGATATTGTCATTACTGAAATAAGAGACCAGTATTACAATATGAAAGAAAAAGTACTTCCTGTAAAACACATCGTAGATATTGCCGAAAAAGCAATGCGTGAGTTAAACATCAAACCAATCATAAAGCCAATTCGAGGCGGTACAGACGGTTCTCAATTATCATTCATGGGATTACCTTGTCCGAATATATTTGCGGGCGGCCACAACTTCCATGGAAAATACGAATATGTTCCAGCAGAAAGCATTCAGAAAGCAACTGATGTAATTGTAAAAATTGCTGAATTAACTGCTGTTCCAAGAATCTTCGATGCTTCAGAAAAACCTAAACGAAAAAGATAAAATTGGAATCAAAATCCGAAAATACAGGCATTTGGAAATATGGTGAAAAGTGGGCCGAAGAATTACTTCTGCTCAAAACCATAGTTGACAAAACAGAGCTGATCGAAACCACTAAGTGGGGCGGTCCAGTGTATGTTTATAACAAAAAGAATGTTGTAGGTCTCGGTGGATTCAAAGATTATTTTGCCATTTGGTTTTTCAATGGTGTATTTCTGAAAGATGACAAAAAGAAACTCATAAATGCTCAGGAAGAAGTAACAAAATCGTTGAGACAATGGCGTTTTACTTCTAAAGAAGAAGTAAACGAAAAAGAAATTCTGGAATACATTGCCGAAGCCATAGAAAACGAAAAACAAGGCAAAATCATTAAACCTTCTAAAAAAGAAACCATCGTTTCTGAACTTTTAGAAAAAGAAATGAATCAGAATCCGGCTTTGAAAGAGGCTTTTCAAAGATTCTCACCTTATAAACAATATGAGTTTTTAGAATACATCGAAAGTGCCAAACAAGAAAAAACAAAAATCTCAAGAATTGAAAAAGTAGTTCCGATGATTTTAGCAAGTGTTGGACTGAATGATAAATACAGATAACTTTTCTGAAATTCCAAGTTCTAAATTCCAAGTTCTAAATTCCAAATTCTAAATTCCAAATTCCAAACTATACAAGACCTTTGGCAAAGTTTAAAACTTTGGCAAAGGTTTTTCTTTGCAGAGTTTCTTTTGTGATTTATCCTTATGCCGAAATGAGAAGATGTTGTGTATAAAATCACCCATAAAAAAATCCCAAACTCTTTTTTGGAATTTGGGATTTTATATTATTGGAAATTTAAAAAACTTATGCTTTTTTATTCAAAGCGGCACTCAATTCTAAAGAGATAGCTGAACGCTCTAATTTTAATTTTCCTGACATTGTTTCGATTACAACAGTTGTTTCTGCTAATTCAGCAATTTTACCGTGAAATCCACTTTTTGTAACTATTTTGTCACCTACTTTTAGGCTGTTTTCAAATTCTTTTTCGTTTTTTGCTCTTTTTTGCTGTGGTCTGATCATGAAAAAGTAGATTACCACGAACATTAAAAGAAAAGGTGCAAATTGAGATAATTGTCCCATAATTAAATTCTGTTTTTGATTTATATTAATTTCTTTTTGGAATTTCGAATTTACTAATCGGAATTTTAGCTTTTAATTACATCAATCCTCTTCCAACTTTAACCATCTTTTTGTTGGCTTCAAGTTCTTTTACCAGATTGTCTAGAATTCCGTTGATAAAAATACTACTTTTTGGTGTAGAATACTCTTTTGCGATTTCTAAATATTCGTTAAGAGTTACTTTTACAGGAATTGAAGGGAATTTTAAAAATTCGCAGATTGCCATTTTCAAAATAATCGTATCGATTTCTGCAATCCTTTCGCTGTCCCAATTTGGTGTTTTATCATCATATTCTTTTGCAAAAGCAGCTTCATTTAAAACGGTTCTTCTAAACAAATCTTTTGCAAAATCTTTATCCTCCACATCCTTATACAATTTAGGAACTCTAAATTCGTCTGGATTTTCAGTTTTAATCGCTTTTAATTGTTTAATGATATGCGTATTAACAACTGGAATATCATCAACCCATGTTAATTTATCATCTTCTAAATACTCGTATAATTTTTCATTCGGAACAATTACGTCCGAAAACAAATCAGCAATAAATTGTTTGTCTTCTTCGAATGTGTTTACATTATTCGACATGTATTTTTTGTACACATCACTTTCTTTAATATCATTTAAAAGCAAAATGATATAATCATCGTTTAAAGCCCAATTGTTGATTTTACGATTTTCTAAAGCAATGCTTAAAGAATTACTTTCGGCAAGAAGCTGAAAGATTTTGTTTTTGATAAATTTTTCGTTTGGATTACGTTCTGCTGGAGTTGCAAGATGTTTTTTACTTGACAGATGTAAAAAAACAGATTCTTTTTTACATATTTCAATCAATGAAGAAAGCATAATCAAATATAAATCCTGAATATTATCAATACTGTAGAAAAGAAATTTTTCTTCTTTTTCCATATTATCAGAACCGCTTTGATGCATTGCATAAATGGACTGCATTACTTTAATGCGTATGTGTCTTCTATTTACCACCTCGTAAGAACATTTAAAAATTAGTCCGCAAAAGTAAAACTTTTAAGGCGTATTTTAAAATTAAATCGTAAAAAAGTGTTTAGTTGCAGTTTATAGCATTCAGTCACAGTTTTTAGTCACAGTTTTCAGTCGCAGTCTCAATTTGCTGCGTCAAAAAAATAATTATACCACTAAACTAAACTAAACTAAACCTGAGACTGAAAACTGAAAACTGAAAACTGAAAGAAAGTCCCAGTTTCCAGCAGAACTGAAAACTGAGACTGAGACTGTAAACTAAAAAGAATTACTTCTTAGCGTTCTCGATTTTTCTTTGATCGATACGGTTTTGAGCAATTGTAAGTGCCGCTTTGTGCGTTGTAATTCCGTTTTTCGCAGCGTAATCGATAATTTCTAAAGTGGTGTTATAGATATTTTCTGTTTTCGCCATGATTTCAGCTTTACCATAGTGCTCTAATTCAGCATAAACATTGATGATTCCACCAGCGTTGATTAAGAAATCAGGAGCATATAAAATACCTCTATCTTTCAATCTCTGACCGTGAACGTTTTCATCTGCCAACTGATTGTTTGCTGCACCAGCAATAACTTTAGCTTTAATTTTTTCTATTGTAGCATCGTTAATAGTTGCTCCCATTGCACATGGTGCATAAATATCAACATCAGCGGTATATAAATCTTCTCCTGTATAAATAGAAGCGTTGTATTTTGAAGCAACCTGATATAATTTCTCTTCATTAATATCGGTAATGGTAACCTGTGCGCCTTCTTTAGTTAAATATTCAACCAAAGTTTCACCCACGTGTCCAATTCCTTGAACCAAAACTTTTTTACCATCTAAAACATCAGATCCAAACTGACTTTTAGCAGCTGCTTTCATTCCTAAATAAACTCCGTAAGCAGTAACTGGCGAAGGATTTCCCGAACCGCCTCTTTCCTCAGAGATTCCAGTAACGTAAGGCGTTACATCTCTTACAGTATCCATGTCTTTAGTTTCCATTCCAACATCTTCAGCTGTAATATATCTTCCGCTTAAAGAGTGAACAAATTCACCAAACTTACGCATTAATTCAGGCGTTTTTTGTGTTTTTGCATCTCCAATAATAACTGCTTTTCCACCGCCAATATTTAGACCGGTAATGGCTGATTTATAAGTCATACCTCTTGAAAGGCGCAGTACATCGTTTAGCGCTTCCCATTCAGTATTGTAATTCCACATTCTTGTACCTCCTAAAGCTGGTCCCATAACCGAATTATGAATACCAATAATTGCTTTTAAACCTGTATCTTTGTCATTGCAAAATACAATTTGTTCGTGATCATCAAAAGATAACTGACCAAAAACAGGATCCATTTTTTGAAGTTCCTTTCCAGTTGAGAAAGCTGCATTCATAGTGTTAGAATTTATTTGTTTAAAATTATGAAATCGTCAAAAAGACTTCTCAAACATAAACAAAAAATACACATGTGCTAATTTTTTATCCTTAAAATAACAATTTTACAATATAATTGTTTTGATTAAATTGCATTTTATTATAATTTTAATTAACAATAATTCATAAATTTAAATCAAATCAATATTGAATTTCTTAAAAAAATGAAAGAATTAAGCTATTTAAATAAATATTTCATCAAATATAAATACAGTTTTTCTCTTGGTATTTTAATCACCATAATCGCACAAATTTTCTTTTTGTTTACTCCAAAGCTGGTCAGCCACTCATTTGATGTCATTGAAAAATTTTTAAAATTATCAGAATCAGACCGTCACTCATCAATTATAGCTAATTTTTACAAGGAAGATTTAATTCATAACATCTTCTTAATCATAGGAAGTGCGATCGTAGGAGGATTTTTAACCTTTTTAATGCGTCAGACTTTAATTGTCATGTCTCGCCACGTTGAATTTGATTTAAAAAATGAGGTTTTCAAACAATATGAAAATCTTTCGCAGAATTTCTACAAGCAAAACCGTACGGGAGATTTAATGAATCGTATTAGCGAAGACGTTTCAAAAGTGAGAATGTATGTGGGACCAGCTGTAATGTATACCATTAATACTTTTATTCGTTTTGCGATTGTACTATTATATATGTATAATGTTTCGCCTTTGCTGACGCTTTACACCATTCTTCCTTTACCTATATTATCGTATTGTATTTTTAAGCTAAGTTCTGAAATCAATAAACGAAGCACGACTTTTCAGCAATATTTGTCGAAAGTTTCTAGTTTTACTCAGGAAATATTTTCCGGGATTCGCGTCATAAAAGCCTATTCCTTAGAAAACCAGCATCAAAATAATATGGTGGATCTTGCCGAAGAAAGCAAACGAAAAAGTCTTGATCTTGCCAAAGTACAATCGCTTTTTGGCCCTTTAATGATCGCGCTTATCGGAATCAGTAATTTGGTTGTGATTTACTTTGGAGGCGTAATGTACATAAATGGAACAATTCCAAACATTGGAACCATTGCTGAGTTTATTTTATACGTTAATATGCTTACTTGGCCGGTTGCTTCTCTTGGATGGGTTTCGTCGATGGTACAAGAAGCCGAAGCTTCTCAAAAACGTTTAAATGAATTTTTGAAAATCGAACCTGAAATCAAAAACAACAATCACAACTCATCAGAAATTAATGGCGAAATTGCTTTTCGAAATGTGAGTTTTACATATGAAGATACTAATATAGAAGCCTTAAAGAATGTCAGTTTTACTGTCAAAAAAGGCGAAACACTTGCAATTCTTGGAAAAACAGGTTCTGGGAAGTCAACAATATTATCATTGCTTTCCCGTTTATATGATGTTACCAAAGGGGAAATCACAATTGACAACAAGGAAATCAGTACTTTAAATTTAAATGATCTTCGAAACAGTGTGGGTATTGTTCCTCAAGATGCGTTTTTATTTTCGGATACAATAAAAAACAATATCAAATTTGGAAATCAAAATGCAACTGATGAAGAAGTTATCGCAGCAGCCAAAAGCGCTGTTGTTCATGACAATATTATTGCATTTAACAAACAGTATGATACGATTTTAGGAGAAAGAGGAATCACACTTTCGGGCGGACAAAAACAGCGTGTTTCGATTGCAAGAGCGCTTATAAAAAATCCTGCTATTTTACTTTTTGACGATTGTTTGTCTGCTGTCGATACAGAAACTGAAGAAATCATCCTAAATAACTTATTTGAGTTTTGTGAAAATAAAACTACAATTATTGTCAGTCATCGAGTTTCTTCGGCTAAAAATGCCGACAAAATCATCATTTTAGAAGATGGTGAAATAATCCAACAAGGCTCTCATAATCAATTGATAAATCAAGAAGGCTATTATGCAGCGTTATATTTAAAACAACTTTCGGAAAAAGAATTACTTTAATTGTTGCGTAATAGATAATTTTTTATGATTTTTGATTACTATTAATTCCAAAAATGATAGAACGTATTATGAGAGAAAATGACATGTTAGAAAAAGAAGAAATTTTTTCTAAAGTATTACGAGCAGGAAGAAGAACTTATTTCTTTGATGTGAGAGCTACTAAAGCTGACGATTATTACATTACAATTACCGAAAGCAAAAAGTTTACTGAAGAAGATGGTTCATTTCACTTTAAAAAACACAAAATTTACTTATATAAAGAAGATTTTAGTGCTTTCGCAGAAATATTAGAAGAAATGACTTCATACGTTTTAAACCACAAAGGCGAAGAAGTAATCTCTGAAAGACATCAAAAAGATTTCAAAAAAGAATACAGTTCTGACAAAGCTGAAACTACACGATCAAGCTTTACCGATATTGATTTCGACGATATTTAATCTATATAACTTTTTAAAAGTATAAGTCCAATTTGTTTAGCATTTTGGACTTTTTTTATATATTTAAGTTCTATTAATTCAATCGATTTTTAAGTTTTAATCTTAAAATCAAACTACAAACTATAATACAATGAAAAATTTACTTCTTTTACTAAGCTTTATCTTGATTAGTATAAGCACAACTGCACAAAAATTAGAGTATGAAACCAAATCCAACATTCAATATTACAGTGCGGCCATCAACAAATCCGACAGTTACATTAACGAAAGATGTGTGCTGGATATCTATTATCCAAAAAACAGTAAAGGTTTTGCTACCATTGTATGGTTTCATGGCGGAGGATTAACTGGTGGAAACAAAGAAATTCCTGAAGCTTTAAAAAATAAAGGTTTTGCCATTATTGGTGTTAATTATAGATTGTCTCCAAAAGCAAAAGCCGAAAAAGCGATTGAAGATGCAGCAGCGGCAGTGAGCTGGGCTTTTAACAATATTACCAGTTATGGCGGTGACGCTTCGGAAATATTTGTTTCAGGACATTCAGCCGGAGGTTATTTGGCCAGCATGATTGGTCTCGATAAAAAATGGCTTCAGAAAGAAGGAATCGATGCCAATAGAATCGCTGGATTAATTCCGTTTAGCGGACAATGTATCACTCATTTTGAAATTAGAAGAGAAAACGGAATTCCCGAAAAACAACCTACAATTGACCAATTTGCTCCTTTGTATTACGTTCGCGCCGATGCTCCTCCCCTTTTATTAATTACAGGTGACCGTGAATTAGAAATGTTAGGCCGTTACGAAGAAAACGCTTATATGGCAAGAATGATGAAACTCGTTGGACACACTCAAACCAAATTATACGAATTAGACGGTTACGGACATGGTATGACAGAACCTGCTTTCCCACTTTTAGTAAACGAAGTAAACCGAATTTTAAAAGAACGCAAAAAATAAATCACTAAATCACATCCACGGCAATGGAAACACAACTCTTAATACTGCCAGGACTCGGGGATTCCGGAGAAAAACACTGGCAGACTTTTTGGCATGAAAAATTTAAAAATTCAATACGTTTAATTCAAGATAATTGGGATGAACCGCTTCGCGAAGACTGGCTCGCACGTTTAAATGAAGAAATTTCGAAACTAACGCAGCCCACAATTTTAGTGGCCCACAGTTTAGCCGTTTCTTTGGTTTTACATTGGGCAGAAAAAAACAGCAGCAAAAATATAATTGGTGCTTTATTGGTAGCTCCTGCCGATGTTGATTCACCGGAACATACGCCAGATGTTATCCGAAATTTTTCGCCAATGCCGCTTTATACACTTCCTTTTCCTTCTATTGTAGTGGCAAGCGAAAATGATCCGTACGCCTTATTTGAAAGAAAACAATATTTTGCCGAAAAATGGGGAAGTGATTTTGTAAACGTTGGCCAGCAAGGACACATCAACTCTGACTCTGATTTAAGATATTGGGAAGAAGGACAGTTGATTTTACAACAACTTATTAAGAAGATTAATTCTTAGTTTTCAGTATTCAGTATTCAGTATTCAGTCGCAGTCGCAGTCGCAGTTTTCAGTGCAAAACTGTCTAAGAACAAAAACTGTGACTGTGAACTGCGACTGAAAACTGCGACTGAAAACTAAAAAAATCACCCAATCCTCAATCCATTTGGTATTTTAAAATCGGGGGCTAATAAAATTACGTCTCCCTCCTCGCCTACGGCGCCAAGCACCAGGCACTCACTCATAAATTTGCCAATTTGTTTTCTTGGAAAATTGACAACAGCAACAATTTGCCGGTTTATTAAATCTTCTTTTTTATAACGTCTGGTAATTTGTGCAGATGATTTTCGAATGCCAATTTCTAATCCAAAATCGATCGTTAACTGATAAGCAGGTTTTCTGGCTTCGGGAAAATCATTTACTTCCAAAATGGTTCCTACACGCATATCGGTTCTTTCAAATTCATTCCAAGTTAAATCCATAATTATTAAGGTTTTATTACAAACCTATTAATTTTATAACGAATAGGACTAATTCTATAACCTCTTTTTTTGATACTCCGTTTAATTTTACTAATCAATTTCTTGAATTAATCGTAAAAAAATATACAATGGAAAATAGTGTAATCAATCCTGGTACCTCTATTAGAGATTTAGACTTTAATGTCCATCAGCAAAATACAGACAAATACATCGAAACTGCCAAAAATGTAAAACTTTATGTGAGGGATTATGGAAAAGGAAAACCCGTAGTTTTAATTCATGGCTGGCCGCTTTCTAATGAAATGTGGGAATACCAAATAGAATTTTTGGTACAAAATAATTTTAGAGTAATCGCTTATGACCGACGTGGTTTTGGAAAATCATCTCAACCTTGGAATGGTTACGATTACGATACTCTAACCGATGATTTGAGCGAAATTATCGATCAGCTGCAATTAGAAAACGTTACACTTGTAGGGTTTTCAATGGGCGGTGGCGAAGTAGTTCGTTACTTCAGCCGTCATCAAGGGAAAGGAGTTGAAAAAGCGGCTTTGATATCTTCTATTATTCCTTTTTTATTAAAAACGGAAGATAATCCTGAAGGTCATCCAAGAGAGAAAAGTGATTCAACAGCCGCATCGATAAAAGAAGACCGAATTGGTTTTGTAGATAATTTTGGTAAAACCTTTTTTGGTGTTAATATTATCAACAAACCTTTAAGCACCGCTTTATTAGAATATTACAGAATGCTTTGTTCATTTGCTTCTCCTCGCGCAACCTTAAAATGTGCTGAATCATTTTCATTTACTGATTTTAGAGATGAACTTCAAACTGTAAATGTACCAACACTTATTATTCACGGAAATGACGATAAAATTGTTCCTATCGATTTAACTTCTAAAAAAGCTGCAGAAAAAATAGCACGCAATAATTATATTGTTTATGAAGGCGCACCTCACGGTTTGTTTTATACAGAACGAGATAGATTGAATGAAGATTTACTTGAATTTTTAAATTCATAAGCCGTAAGAACATATTTTAGTATAAATAGAAAGATCGCAATATTTACTATTGTGATCTTTTTTTTACAGATAATAAAAGTTATTTTTGAAAACTAATTATTTGTAAAAATGGCTCGAACTCCATCAAATATGGTTCCGCTTGGAACAATTGCTCCTGAATTCTTTTTAAAAGACACTAATTCGAATAATACGTATTCGTTTGCTGATTTAAAAGGCTCAAAAGGAACTCTTGTTATTTTTATGTGCAATCATTGCCCGTTTGTGCTTCATGTAATTAATGAGATTGTCATGATTGCAAACGATTATAGAGTTCAGGGATTGGGAATTATTGCCATTTCAAGTAATGATGTTGAAAAATATCCTCAAGATTCACCAGAAATGATGGCTGAATTTGCCTTACAGCATAAAATTGATTTTCCTTATTTATATGATGAAACTCAGAAAACAGCCAAAGCATACGATGCGGCCTGTACTCCAGATTTCTATTTGTTCGACAATCAAAACCGTTTATTTTACAGAGGACAATTAGACGATTCAAGACCTGGAAATGGAATTCCGCTGAGCGGTACTGATTTACGAAATGCTATTGATGCTTTGATATACAATAGAACTTTAAGCGAAATCCAAAAGCCGAGTATTGGCTGTAATATCAAATGGAAATAAAGCTTTTACCTATTAAAAAAAGTTTCTTATCTTTGCCATCATAACAAAATTTACTCATTGTGAGCACCATAACAATATTTACAATTGCTGCGTTGCTGTTTTCTTTTTCAAGAAGACCGCTTTCGGCTGTACTTATTTCACAGAGTAAGGCCTTTATTAATTAGGCCTCCGTCTATTTCACTTTTCTTCTTTCAGGCGGAGGATTTACATCAGTTTTAAACCTTTATTTATTTGACAAAAATCAAATTAGTCAAATATTTTTTTGTTTTTCACATTTAAAGTTTCTTAGAAATCTGTCTTGAAAAAAGACATGAAAAACAACTGTCTCTTTAAATTTAAAAAGAAGAAAAATCATTCAAATAAAAATTTAAGTATAATAATAAATTCAAATAGATATGAAACCAACACCTACTTTCTGCAAAGCAGATTATCAATTTCTAAGAGAATTGATTTTAAAAAGTAAAAATGCAACAAATACAAAAGAAGCCAATCAGCTTTCACAGGAACTTGACCGCGCTGTAATAGGCAAAGAAAGTGATTTAGATTTGGTTATACGCATCAATTCCTTTGTTACTATTGAAGATGTAAAAGCCAATAAACAAATGAAAATTCAAATCGTTTTACCTTCGGCAGCCGATGTAAAACAATCTAAAATATCGATTCTAGCACCTTTAAGTGTGGCCATTATTGGTTTTAAAGAAAATGATCAAGTTGATTGGGAAATGCCTGCAGGTATTAAAACATTAAAGATTGTTGCTGTAGATAATTCAGCAGTACTTCATTCTTAATTTCGAAAACACCTCCTTTTGTGACGGTGTTTTTTTATATCTATTTGAAAAACAAAAACCGATTCAAAAGTATTGAATCGGTTTTTTATTCTTTAAATAAATAAAGCTTATAACTGTGAATGGATATAACTTGTTATTAAAGCCATATTTGCATCGTCTAGTTTTGCTTTTTTCTGCATTCTTACCAAAATTGGTTTCCACTCTTCTTTGCTAAACTGTTTTGGTTCATACCATTTATGACATTTTGCACAATTGTTATCATACAATTGTTTTCCTTCTGCCAAAGCTGTATCACCAAATACAAGATCTTTAGCAGATACTTCTTTTGAAGGCGGCGGCGGAGGTGGCGGAGCTTCTGCCATTGATTGTTTAGTACTACAGGCTACTAAAACTAAAACCGTTCCTGCTAAAATTAAAGTCTTTCTCATTACAATGTTTTTGAGTAAATATAAAAAAAATCCCATTCGGCGAGGAATGGGATTATTATTTAAAACAAAATTAAATTGCTTAGAATTCTTATTTAACTTCCATTAACTCAACGTCAAAAATCAAAGTTGCGTGTGGCGGGATAACACCTCCTGCACCTGATGGTCCGTAAGCTAAATCAGATGGAATGACAAAACGAGCTTTGTCACCAACTTGTAATAACGCGATACCTTCGTCCCATCCTTCGATAACTTGTCCAATTCCTAATTTGAATTCGATTGGTTTTTTACGTGGGTAAGATGAATCAAAAACTTTTCCGTTTTCTAAAGATCCTTCGTAGTGAACAGAAACTGTTTTCCCAGCTTCAGCTTTTTTACCTTCACCTTTTTGGATCATTTTGTAACGTAGACCACTTTCAGTTTTATCAAAACCAGCAGCTAATTGTTCCATTTTTGCTTCAGATTCTGCTTTTAAAGCTGCTTCTCTTTTCATACGAGCACCTTTTAAAGAAATGAAAGCTTCGATAGCGTTCCATTTTTGAGCTTCTTCACCAACTCTGATAATTTCTACAGACTCTAAAGCATCACCTTGAGCAACAGCATCTACTACATCTTGTCCTTCAACCACATGTCCGAAAACAGTATGTTTTCCGTCTAACCAAGGAGTTGGAACGTGAGTAATAAAGAATTGAGAACCATTTGTTCCAGGACCTGAGTTTGCCATAGATAAAACTCCCGGACGATCGTGTTTTAAACTTGGTACAAATTCGTCGTCAAATTTATAACCTGGATCCCCAGTTCCAGTTCCTTTTGGACAACCACCTTGAATCATGAAATCAGCAATTACTCTGTGGAAGTTTAATCCATCGTAGAATTTTTGCCCTTGAGGTTTTACTCTATTCTCCATGTTTCCTTCTGCAAGAGCTACAAAATTCCCTACAGTTCCAGGTGTCAAATCATGTGTAAGTTTTACTAAAATCGAACCTTTACTAGTATTGAATTTAGCGTATATTCCGTTTTCCATTGTTGTATTTTTTTTATTTGAACGCAAATTTACAAATTAATTTTTTAATCAATTTGCGCTTTCTCTTTTTTAGATTTTGATTTATAAGTCAGTCCGTAAACTGTTAATGACAGTAGTGACAATAGCATACAGCCAATTGTTACGGCATGCCATCCGCCTAATTTCCACAATAATAATCCGTAAGCAGATCCTGCAGCTGTTCCTAAGAAACTGAAAGACATAAACACTGTATTAAGTCGGTTTCTAGCTTCTGGCAAAAGTGAATATACTCGCGTTTGGTTTGAGATATGAACTCCTTGAATTCCAATATCAATAAAAACAATTCCAATCGCTACTCCTATGACACTTTCTATTGAAAAGTAGAAAATTAAAAAGCTTATTAGAATTAATAAACAGCCATATCCAACCGCAATTCTAGAATTTCCTTTATCACCAATTTTCCCCACTAAAGGCGCTGCCAAAGCTCCAGATGCACCAACAATTCCGAATAAACCAATTGTCGCACTATTGAAGTGAAATGGCTCTCCTGAAAGCAATAAAACCATTGTCGTCCAGAAAGCGCCAAATTGGGCAAAACTGAAAACATTAATCGCTGTTGCTTCACGTAAAACCGGCTGAGTTTTTATTAATGTAAATAAAGATTGAATTAGCTGACCGTAGGTTCCTTGAAACTGCGGTTTGTTTACTGGAAATTTGCTTTGGATAACAAAAAAGATTAAGAGACAAATTCCTGCTGCGATATAAAACATGGATCTCCAGCCTAGAACTTCGCCAATAAATCCGCTTAAGGTTCTGGAAAGTAAAATCCCGACCAAAAGCCCGCTCATGATCGTTCCAACTACTTTTCCACGTTGTTCGGGCGCGCTTAAAGAAGCCGCCAGAGGCAGAATTAGCTGTGGAACAATAGAAGTAATTCCAATTAATAAAGAAGCGATTTGTAACACCAGAAAGCTTTTGGCTGTAGCAGCAATTAACAATGCAATTACAGATGCAAAAGTGGTCATTAAAATCTGCCTTTTACGTTCTATTTTATCGCCAAGCGGTACCATGAAGAACAATCCAATGGCATAACCTGCTTGGGTAAGATACGTTATTGTTCCGGCACTGGCTTCTGGAATTTTAAATTCGTTAGCGATTAAGACAATCAAAGGCTGGCAGTAATACAGATTTGCAACGATAAGTCCCGTGCAAACTGCCATAAACAGTACATTAGTTTTTGATAAATTCATGCTGCAAAAATACCAATCTAATTTTTAGCAAAACTTTAAAAAATGTATAATTTTTAAGCTTTTTTTTTAAACCATATAAGTCATATAAGTTCATTTAAACTAAACACCTCAATTACTTATACAACTTATATTTTTGTTTTTTTACTTTTAATAGTTCAAAAAATCTTCTCTTGCAGGGCTGAAAACATCTGTAAGCATTCCTTCTTCAAGACAGACAACTCCGTGAACAGCATGAGGCGGAATATAAAAACTGTCGCCTTGCTGTAAAGTTTGGGTTACACCACTAATCGTTACATCAAATTTTCCGCTTGCTATATAGGTAAGCTGAGAATGATAATGATCGTGAAGCACACCAATTCCTCCTTTTTCAAAATGTACATTTACTAACATTACACGATCGTCAAACGCCAAGATTTTACGTTTGATTCCTTCTCCAACTACTTCCCACTCTATTTCGTCTCCTTTTATAAATTCTTTACTAGTTGCCATTTATTTACTTTTTACTTTTTCTAGGTCTTTTTTCATTAACGTTAATCCTTCTTCCAGATTATTTTCTTTAAAATATTTTTCCAGTTCCTGCAGCCTTTTTACATTATCATATTTAAATCCGGAATTTAATTTTCTTTGGCAAAGCGAACATAATCTAACCGAATGTCCATCAGTCTCTGGTATACTATTGGTTCCGTTCATTACGCAATTGGCTTCAATACAATGACGCAGACCAAACATATGACCTATTTAATGCGAACATATTTTCAGCAGTCGTTCCAAACACAAACTAAAATCTGCTCCTTCCAAAGTACTATCGTGTAATCTGTGAATTGAACTTACAGCGATTTTATCTCTGTAAGAGGCCAATCCGAAAACATAATTCCATTCCGGTTTTGGATACAAATCTTTTTCGGTTACAGCCATTAAGGCAATTCCTTTTTGAGGTTTTTCCTTTTTTAAAATGCTGTCTAAAATATATCCTGCCAAAAACTGTTCTTGACCCACATCTCCTATTCGTCTGGCATGTTTTGGAATAATATCATTTGGAACATTTTTTAAAACCTTTGTTTCCAATTGAAAAAACACTTGTAAATATTGACGAACCAATTCAATTTGTTTAACTTGTAGAGAATCGAATTTACCTATTGGCTGTAAATAAATGATGTTTTCTTTTTGGGTTGGAACAATATGTTTGGTATTGATAAACTGTTCAAAACTCTGTCCTTTTTCTGGATGAGAATACAGCCAATCGCCAAAAGCAGGTTTACCCAATTTCACATCATTTGTTTTGATATCTATAAAATAAGGATCAGGAGGTAAATTAAGAATTGGATTGGGATTTTCCTTTTTATTGGATTGACACGAACAAAGCATTACAAAAACCAGAAAAAGAATTTTCTTCATAAATCAACGCTATTAGATTAGATTTTTAGCAATAAAATCACAACTCGTTTTTATAGATTCGATAGAATTCGAAGCATAATTATTTTCCTGTTCTACAAAAAAATGAACCATACCAGATTGCTTGGCTTCTTTAAAAAAGGGTTTAAAATCTATTGTTCCTGAACCTACTTCTGTATTTAGCTTTTGATTCGTTTTGTCTGCATCCTTAACATGCCACATCTTAAAACGTCCTGGATTTTCGGCAAATAATCGCAAAGGATCATTTCCTGAATAGATAACCCAGTATAAATCTAATTCAAAATAAACCAAATCTTTATCGGTTTCTTTTAATAAAATTTCATAACCGGTAACTCCGTCGTGCTTTTGAAATTCAAAATCATGATTGTGATAAGCTAGTTTTAAACCCGCCTCTTTACACAACTTTGCCGCTTCATTTATTCGGAAAGCAATCTTCTTATAATCATCAATATTTTTCCTAAAAGGTTCATCAACCCACGGAACTGTCAGGAATTCGCTTTTTAAAACTTTTGCGGCTTCTATTGCTGCAATCAGCTCTGTTGTATTTCCGTCATACAAATAACTTCCTAAATTATAATGTCCGCTTACCGCTTTTAATCCATTATCATCGAGAATCTTTTTTAATTCCTTTGGAGTTAGTCCCCAAAACTGGTCTTTAATCGAATATCCGTATGTTTCGACGGTTGTAAAACCTGCTTTTGCTACTTTTTCCAAAACTCCTTTTACATCTTTAGGAAGTTCTTCGCGAAGCGTATATAACTGTAAACCTATTTCCTTTTTTTTCATAGTAAATGCAAATGATGGAGAAGCCAAAACTGCCGTAGCAGCCAGACTTGTATTGATGATAAAATTTCTTCTGGTAATCATTTTTAAGCGGAATTTCAATTAAGTAAATCTACTATAAAAATTGATTCGCAAAGTAATTTATAAAATTTTGAAGTGCTTTTTCTGTTTCCTGATTGATGATTTTTCCATCAGCATCGATTTTACCACGGATTCCCTGAATTAAAAGTTGTGTGTTATCATCGAATTTCGCTTCAAGGGTTTTCATAATCAGTAATAATTGTTCATGTCCCATTTCACCAGAAGCAGAAGCGGTAATTAATCCTGTTTTTTTATTCGAAAATATTGTTGTAGAAACACACCATTCCAAAGCATTTTTCAAACTTCCGGGTAAACTAAAAACATATTCAGGTGTGCAGATAAGGACACCGTCTGCATTTTGGATTTTCTTTCTGAAAGATTCTACTTCTTTTGGAGGATTCTCTGTATCAAGATCGGGATTAAAGTGCGGAATAGCAGTCAGACCTTCAAAAATTTCTACTTCAAAATCAGATTTAAAATGTTCCGAAATATATTTGAGGATTTTATAATTACTAGAATTCGTTCTTGTGCTTCCTGTAATGGCAAGTATTTTTATTGTTTTGAGTGACATTATTTGGTTTTTATATATTTAAATTAATTCCTTAAAAATAAATTTTTCATCATAATCAACTTCGGATTTTTCGAGAAAATCGACAAACTCTTCTCTGAAAGATTGCTTTTTGTGATGTGATTCTTGGTTTTCAATATAACGTATGACAGCCTTCAATTGAGATTTGCTATACGAAAAAGCACCATATCCTTCCTGCCATTCAAAATGTGTATTTGTAAATTTATTTTGATTGATCCATTTTGAAGAGTTTTGCTTTATAGTTTTCATTAATTCAGATATAGATTGTACAGGTCGTATTCCGATTAAAATATGTATATGATCTGCAGTTCCGTTTATTGCTAAAAGCTTGTGATTGCAATTTTTAATAATTCCAGAAATATATCTGTATAATTCATTTCTCCAATTTGTATGTATAATTGCTTTTCTATATTTCACTGCAAAAACAAAATGGATGTGTATCTGTGTGTATGTGTTTGCCATAACATATCTTAGTTCTACCGAAATTAATTTTCCAGTATAGTTTTTAATTTGCACAAATATAAAAAGAAAGAATTATCTTTCAATTTACACTTTTAAAATATGATTGTCACACATTTATAAAATGCCTACGGGACATTATCTCTATACTGCATTATTTCTACCGAAATTATATTCCTAACAGAATACCCAATTATTGTCCTTAATCACCTTGGTTGTAAATTTTTCTCATTTCTTGTTCCGCTAGGAACAAAATATCGGTAGCATAAAATAGATAAACGACCTTTTGTTTTGCCCCATCAGGGACTATATTTTTTATTACAAAATCAAAATATTTATATAGTCCCTGACGGGACAATTTCCCTCTCTTCTCCTCTTTTTTCTACCAAAATTATATTCCTACGGAATATTCTACTATTGTCTTTAATCATCTTTATTGTAAATTTTCCCATTTCTTGTTCCGCTAGGAACAAAATATCGCTAGCATAAAATTATAGACGGTCTTTTGTTTTGTCCCATTAGGGACTATATTTTTTATTACAAAACATTTATTAAAATCCCTATGGGACATTATCTCTATACCGTATTATTTCTACCGAAATTATATTCCTACGGAATATTTTATAATCATTAATTTCCCAACATAGAAATCCATTGGTTTCATATTTATTTAAACACTCTAATTTTAACTTGTATCTTTGCAAAAATTTTGACGAAAAATGCGAATTGATATTATTACCGTTTTACCTGAATTGTTAAGAAGTCCATTTGAGGCTTCAATTATGAAACGTGCCATCGACAAAGGTTTGGTTGAAGTACATTTTCATAATCTTCGTGACTACAGTACTAACAAACAAAAAAGTGTAGACGATTATCAATTTGGCGGTGGAGCCGGAATGGTGATGACAATTCAGCCTATCGATGATTGCATTACGCATTTAAAGAGCCAAAGAGAATATGATGAAATTATTTATATGTCTCCTGATGGTGAAACTTTGAACCAGAAAATGGCAAATAAAATGTCGATGTACCAAAACATTATCATTTTATGCGGACATTATAAAGGTGTTGACCAGCGCGTGAGAGATCATTTTATTACGAAAGAAATTTCTATTGGTGATTATGTTTTATCTGGAGGAGAATTGGGTGCAATAGTTTTATCTGATGCTTTAATCCGATTAATTCCAGGTGTTTTAAGCGACGAAACCTCAGCTTTAACCGATAGTTTTCAAGACAATTTACTTTCGGGACCAATATACACAAGACCTGCAGATTATAAAGGATGGAAAGTCCCTGAAGTGTTAACCAGCGGACATGCGGCCAAAATCGATAAATGGCGCGAAGACATGGCGTACGAACATACCAAAAATAGACGTCCAGATTTACTCGAATAAATCCCAATTTTTGAAAACTCCAAAAACCAATTAATCAATTAGTTAAGAAATTGGAATTTGGAATTTATTTTTATTTGGAATTTATTATTTTTTATCTACATTTGCACCCGAATTAGACCAACCTCTGGCGAAACTCGTGAACGTTGCTCTAAATAAACTATAATCATAAAAATTATCATGGCAGATTTATTAAAGTTCGTTCAAAACGAATTCGTTGCTAAAAAAGATTTCCCAGATTTCGGAGCTGGAGACACAATCACTGTTTTCTACGAAATTAAAGAGGGTGAAAAAACAAGAACTCAGTTCTTTAAAGGAGTTGTTATTCAAAGAAGAGGTTCTGGAACAACAGAAACTTTCACGATTCGTAAAATGTCTGGAGCTATTGGAGTTGAGCGTATCTTCCCAGTTAACTTACCAGCTTTACAAAAAATCGAAGTGAACAAAAAAGGTGCAGTTCGTAGAGCTAGAATTTTCTACTTCAGAGAACTTACTGGTAAAAAAGCTAAGATTAAAGATAAAAGAAGATAATCAATTATCTAATTGTTATAAAAAACTCGTTTCATTCCATTTGAAACGAGTTTTTTTTATGCCTTGTTTAGAGTCAATAACAATACTGTAATTTTTTAATATCAAAATCACCAATTTGACAATTTAAAGAGCACGAAATAACAATCTGATAAATCCTTTATTTCAAAATAAAACTACACCGTTTTCGGACGGTTTTTATTATATTTGCTCCGCTCGTTTTGAGCCGACTATACTTTTCAAATCGGCATTCTTATGACGATACGATTATAAAAAAAGAAAAAAAAATGACACAGAATTCAAAAATCTTTTACACCTTAACTGATGAGGCGCCATTATTAGCGACTTACTCTTTATTACCTATTGTTCAAGCTTTTACTTCTACAGCTGGTATTGCTATCGAAACCAGAGACATCTCTTTAGCAGGAAGAATTTTATCTAACTTTCCTGAATCTTTAACAGATGCTCAAAAAACAGGCGATGCCTTAGCAGAACTTGGTCAATTAGCAACTAAGCCAGAAGCTAACATTATTAAATTACCAAACATCTCTGCTTCTGTACCGCAATTAAAAGCAGCTATTGCTGAATTACAATCTCACGGATACAACGTACCAAATTATCCTGAAGACCCTCAAAACGATGCTGAAAAAGAAATTAAAGCAAAATATGCAAAAGTATTAGGCTCTGCCGTAAACCCAGTTTTACGTGAAGGAAACTCTGACCGTAGAGCTCCAAGAGCAGTTAAAAACTTTGCAAAAGCAAATCCACACTCAATGGGTGCATGGTCTGCTGACTCAAAAACTAAGGTAGCTTCTATGTCGGGAGGTGATTTTTACGGAAGTGAAAAATCATTAACTGTAAACGAAGCAAATGATGTAAAAATTGAATTCGTTGCTAAAGACGGAACATCAACTGTTTTAAAAGCAAGTACTCCGCTAAAAGCAGGAGAAATTATCGATAGCTCTGTTTTAAGCGTAAACAAATTAAAAGCATTCGCTGCTGATGTAATCGCTGAAGCTAAAGCTGCAGGAGTTTTACTTTCTGTACACTTAAAAGCTACAATGATGAAAGTTTCTGATCCGATTATATTTGGCGCTATCGTTGAAGTATATTTTGCAGATGTTTTCAAAAAATACGAATCTTTATTCGCTGAATTAAACGTTGACACTAGAAACGGTTTAGGCGATATTTACGCTAAAATTGCTGGAAGACCTGAACAGGCTGAAGTTGAAGCTGCTATCGATCAAGCAATTGCAAACGGACCTGCTTTAGCAATGGTTAATTCTGATAAAGGAATTACAAACCTACACGTTCCATCTGATGTAATCGTTGATGCTTCTATGCCTGCAATGATTCGTACTTCTGGACAAATGTGGAACAAAGAAGGAAAATCACAAGATACATTTGCGGTTATTCCAGATCGTTCTTACGCTGGAGTGTATACAGCAACCATCGACTTCTGTAAAAAACACGGTGCTTTTGATCCAAAAACAATGGGAAGTGTTCCTAACGTTGGGTTAATGGCTCAAAAAGCAGAAGAATACGGATCTCACGACAAAACTTTCCAAATAAAATCTGATGGTGTTGTTCGTGTGGTTGACCAAAATGGAAATGTTTTAATGGAGCAAAACGTTGAAACAAACGATATTTTCAGAATGTGTCAGGCAAAAGACGCTCCTATTCAGGACTGGGTTAAATTAGCAGTAAACAGAGCTCGTTTATCTAGTACTCCTGCTGTTTTCTGGTTAGACGAAAACAGAGCACACGATAGAGAATTAATCGTAAAAGTTCAAAAATACCTTAAAGATTACGATACTACCAACTTAGATATCCGTATTTTAAACCCAATTGCTGCTACAGAATTTACTTTAGACAGAATCATCAAAGGTTTAGATACTATCTCTGTAACTGGAAACGTTTTACGTGATTACTTAACCGATTTATTCCCAATCTTAGAATTAGGAACTTCTGCAAAAATGCTTTCTATTGTTCCTTTAATGAACGGCGGTGGATTGTTCGAAACTGGTGCTGGAGGTTCTGCTCCTAAACACGTTGAGCAATTTACAGAAGAAGGATACTTACGTTGGGATTCATTAGGAGAGTTTTTGGCTCTTGGCGCTTCTTTAGAGCACTTAGGACAAACTTTAGACAATTCTAAAGCTATTGTTTTATCTGAAACTTTAGATCAAGCTAACGATAAATTCTTAGCAAACGATAAATCTCCTGCTCGTAAAGTAGGTCAAATTGACAACCGTGGTTCTCACTTCTATTTAGCATTCTACTGGGCTCAAGCTTTGGCAGCTCAAACTAAAGATGCTGAATTAAAAGCGATCTTCACTCCAATTGCAGCGGAACTTGAAGCTAACGAAGCTAAAATCGATGCTGAATTAATTGGTGCTCAAGGCAAACCACAAAACATTGGTGGATATTATCAGCCAACTCCAGAATTAGTAAGCAAAGCAATGCGTCCAAGTGAAACATTCAATGCTATTATTGCTAAAATCAAATAATTTGGCGCACAGCTTGTGCATCTTATATAATACAAAAAGGACAGCTCAAAAGGCTGTCTTTTTTTATTCTTAACTAATGTTTAACAAAAGTTCTGCCAAGATATTTAGTAAGAATCGCTATCTATGTATATCAAAACCAGTGCAATGATTACAAAAAAAATAGGTCTTTTTCTAATTATCATCCTCACGGCTTTTACCTCTTTTTCACAAGAAAAATTCACTTTAAGCGGTACCATAAAAGACTCAAAAAATAATGAAACTTTAATAGGTGTCAATATATACATCCCAGCTTTAAAAATAGGAACTACAACAAACGAATACGGATTTTATTCTTTAACCGTTCCGCGTGGCGAACATCAAATCGAAATCAGTTACGTGGGTTATCAACCCCTTCAGCAAACCATCATTTTAAATCAAAATACAAAAAGTAACTTTTCCATCAGCGAAAGCGGACAGGAACTTCAAGAAGTTATTATTACAGATAATAAAGGAAAAATCAACATCAAATCTCCCGAAATGAGCGTTAATAAACTCTCGATTTCAACTATTAAAAAAATGCCTGTTGTTTTGGGTGAAGTCGATGTTTTAAAATCCATATTACTGCTTCCGGGAGTAACCAATGCGGGCGAAGGTGCTTCAGGATTTAATGTGCGAGGCGGCGGTGCAGATCAGAATTTGATTTTATTAGACGAAGCAACGATTTTTAACTCATCGCATGTATTTGGATTTTTCTCTGTTTTTAATCCCGATGCTATAAAGGATTTAAAATTATACAAAGGCGGAATTCCTGCTCGTTTTGGCGGAAGAGCTTCATCTGTTTTAGATATTTATCAGAAAGATGGAAACAGTAAAGATTTTCATGTAAACGGCGGAATTGGTTTAATCTCAAGCCGACTGCTTTTAGAAGGTCCGATTGTTAAAGACAAAGGTTCTTTTTTAATTGGCGGACGTGCTTCTTATGCACATTTGTTCCTGAAATTTTCCGAAGAAAACAAAGACAATTCCGCTTACTTTTACGATTTAAACACCAAACTCAGTTATAAATTAAACGACAGCAACAGTTTATATTTATCAGGTTATTTTGGAAGAGATGTTTTCAATCTCAACAAAAGTTTCACTAATATTTATGGAAATTCAACTTTGAATTTAAGATGGAACCATTTGTATTCAGACAAACTTTTTTCAAATTTATCACTAATTTACAGCGATTACTATTATGGTTTAGATCTGGATTATGTCGGTTTTAAATGGGATTCTGGAATCAAAAACTACAATTTAAAATATGATTTCAAACATTACTTTTCAGATAAATTCAAATTAAACTACGGACTTAATGGAATTTACTATGATTTTAATCCCGGAACTATAAAACCAACTGGAACCGATTCAGGAATAAATCCTGATCAATTGGATCGAAAATATGCTTTTGAACCTTCAATATATCTCGATGCCGAAAACCAGATTTCCAAAAAAATCACATTGGCTTACGGATTACGTTACAGTTTATTTTATCGTTTAGGAGCTTCAACCGTAAATTATTACGACAACAACAATCCCGTAATTTTTGATTCTGATATGCAGATTTATGAAAAAGGAACTCCAACCTCAACTCAATATTTCGGCAAAAATAAAATAATAAAAGACTATAACAATTTTGAACCTAGATTTTCAGTTTCATATCAACTAAACGACGATCAGTCTGTGAAAGCGAGTTACAATCGTATGGCGCAATATCTGCAATTAATTTCAAACACCTCATCTCCTACTCCGCTTGATGTGTGGATGCCGAGTGATACTTATATCAAACCTCAAATTGCAGATCAAGTAGCTTTAGGATATTTCAGAAATATTAAAGAAGGAGCTTATTCGCTTGAAGCGGAAACATTTTATAAAACAATTCAAAATCGTCTCGATTATATTGACGGAGCCAATTTAATTGCCAATAATGCCATCGAACAAGTAATTCTAAACGGAAAAATGCGAGCTTATGGTCTTGAAATTATGCTGAAGAAAAACACTGGAAAATTCAACGGCTGGATTTCTTACACCTTATCAAAATCCGAACAGCAGACACCTGGCAGAACTCCCGAAGAAACAGGCATCAACAATGGACAATGGTACAGTTCAGCTTATGATAAAACCCACAATCTTGCCGTAACATCGGCTTATAATTTAAACGAAAAATGGTCATTTGGGGCTAACTTTGTTTTACAATCAGGACAGCCGGTAACGTATCCAAACGGACAATACGAATATTTAGGAATTACAGTTCCAAGTTATGGTTTAAGAAACGAAAATCGTTTACCCGCCTATCATCATTTGGATATTTCGGCCACGTTAACCCCTAGAAAAAACAAAGATCGGAAATGGAAAGCTGAATGGGTTTTCAGCATTTACAACCTATACAATCGCAGTAATGCGGCATCAATTAATTTCAGACAAAATTCTGATACTGGTTTAAATGAAGCAGTCCGATTATCAATTTTTGGAATTGTTCCAGCGGTTAGTTATAATTTTAAATTCTAGAATTTATTTCTCAGAGAAAATAAAACATCATGAAAAAAGCAATTGTATTACTCGCACTCTGTATCTCTTTTTTCTTTACCAGTTGTGAAGAAGTCGTTGATGTAAATTTAGATACAGCTCCGCCAAAATTAGTAATCGAAGCGGCAATAAATTGGCAGAAAGGCACCACAGGAAAACAACAAGTAATTAAATTAACCACAACAACCGGATATTTTCAAGAAGTAATTCCTACGGTTTCTAATGCTGTAATCTATATCAAAAACAGCCAGAATGTGCAGTTTAATTTTAATGAAATTCAAAAAACAGGACGTTATATCTGCACTAATTTTATTCCAAAAATCAACGAAACCTACACGCTAACTGTTATAAGTGGCGGAAATACGTACACAGCAACCGAAACCTTAAAATCAGTCGCTCCGATTACTCGGATTGAACAAAATAACGAAGGCGGTTTTACAGGAAAAGACATTGAAGTAAGAGCGTACTATAACGACCCGCCAGATGAAGATAATTTTTACTTGTATAAATATGTGTATTCCAATAAAGTAACTTCTAATTTTTATGTGGATGAGGATAAATTTTATCAAGGAAATGAATTCTTCAGTGTATCTGAAGATGATGAATTAAAACCTGGAGACGAACTGGAAATAACGCATTACGGAATTTCAAAACAATACTATAATTATATGAGTATTTTGGTAAGTATTGCCAGCAGTAACGTTGGAGGTCCATTTCAATCGCCGCCAGCCACTGTAAGAGGAAATATTATCAATACAACTGACAAAGCGAATTATCCATTAGGGTATTTTTCGCTTAACGAAAGTGAAACCAAAAAATACAAAATCCAATAATTTATGGAAGCCAGAATTGAAACTTTAACTGAAAAAAAACTACTAGGCAGACACATCGATATGTCTTTTATTGAAAATAAAACCTTTGAATTATGGAGTGGTTTTATGCCGAAGAAAAAAGAAATTAAAAATATCATAAGTGATAATTTATATTCATTAGAAGTTTTTTCGACCGGTCATTTTGATAATTTTGATCCCAGTAAAATCTTTCAGAAATGGGCCGCTGTAGAAGTTTCAGATTATAATGACATTGCGGTCGGTATGGAAACTTTAATTGTTCCAGATGGGTTATATGCCGTTTTTGTTCATTATGGTCCTGCATCAGATGGACATACGACTTATCATTCCATTTTTACAGAATGGCTGCCAAACTCTAAATATACAGTTGATGACAGACCGCATTTTGCTGTAATGGATCATAAATACAAAAAAGATGATCCAGATTCTGAAGAAGAAATATGGATTCCAATAAAAAATAGAAACTAATTATGGTAATCGAATCTTTAAAAACGCTTTTCAACAGAGATTTAAATAAGCTTAAAATCGAAATTGAATCGTATCAAAACGAAAATGCAATTTGGGTAATTGATAAAAACATCTCGAATTCAGCAGGAAATTTATGTCTTCATTTAATGGGAAATATCAATACTTATATTGGTGCACGACTTGGTAACACAGGTTATATTCGCAATCGCCCGCTTGAATTTTCGCTGAAAGATATTCCAAGCGCAGAATTGATCAGCAAAATTGAAAATACAATTTTAATGGTTAATGAAGTTTTCGATTCTTTAACTGAAACTGATTTAGAAAACATTTATCCCGAAATTGTTTTTGAAAAAGAAATGACAACAGGTTTCTTTCTGATTCATCTTTCAACACATTTGCCATATCACTTAGGACAGATTAATTACCATAGAAGGCTTTTAGATTTCTGATTGTAGGTTGTAGATTGCAGATTGCTCATTTCAAAAAATCTAAAATCTAAAATCTAAAATCAGAAATCTAAAAATCTCTTTGCTCAACATATGTAAATGTTTTAAAAATTAGAATTGCGAAACCTTTGTATTGTTAATTTTAATTTTTAAAACATGAACTATTTAATTGCATTTGCAGTGTGCCTTTTTACATTCCAGACAAAAGCACAAACTTTCAAAAATCCTGATTCTTTATTCAATCCCACTCCGTATGGTTTCAGCCATGCCTCCTCTGTAAAAACATTGGGAGAACTGGTTTATATTTCGGGTCAGAGCGGCGGATTAGGCAAAGAACATCTTTTAAGTCCCGACTTTAGAGAACAAGTTCAAACCGCTTTAAAAAATCTGACAACCATTTTAAACAGCTATAATCTGAAACCAGAAAATGTCATGAAAATTACGATTTTAATAGTTGACCACTCCTCAGAAAAGCTCAAAATATGGGAAGAAGAAATGAGCAAAACGTGGCAAAACAAACCATTTCCGGCCAGTACTTTAATTCCGGTTCCAAGACTTGCGCTTGATAAAATGCAGATAGAAGTTGATGCTGTTGCTTTTAAAGCCAATTAAATAAATTCATCCAGTCAAAGCCCCATAACTTTCGTACATTTGCGGCATAATTTAAATGAACGCTAAATGTCATCACATCATATTGTCCGCGACGATCAGGAACCTGCTTTGATAATTGCCAATGGCGCTGCCTGCAACCCTGAATTATTAGGACAATTACTCGAATGGTCTCCGCTTGTAGTGGTTTTAGATTCGGCGATAGAAAGAGTAATAGAATTAGGAATAAAAGTCGATGTGCTACTAGGTGATTTTGATCGTGGTTTTGATCCCGAGTTTTACAAAACTTCTCAATATCCATTAGAAATTGTTCACACACCCGATCAAGATAAAACCGATCTTGAAAAAGCATTTGATTATTTAATCGAAAGAAAAATTCCTGCCGTAAATGTCGTTTGGGCAACTGGAAAACGCGCTGATCATACCATTACAAACCTTACACAAATTGTTCGCTATAGAGATTTACTAAAAATTGTAATTCTTGACGATCATTCGAAGATATTTCTGCTGCCAACAAAATTCGAGAAATGGTATACGGCAAATACGCCAATTTCCCTTATTCCAATTGGTGTTGTAAACGGAATTTCTTCTACCAATTTAAAATACGAATTAAACAACGATACACTTACGATGGGCTACAGAACCGGAAGCAGTAATTCTGTTGAAAAAGATGGAATGGTAACTATTACCCATTCTCAAGGTGATTTACTTTTGATGGAATGTTTTGATTAAAAATAACCATAAGGTCCATAAATATGTGACAGTGAATTTTAATCTGGTTAAAAAAAACATTTAAAAAATCATTGATTCGAAACAGATCTTCAAAATGAATCGTTCCTATGTAACTTTTTTAACATCATTCATAAATTACAACGGATTGAAATCCGTTGCTACAATATTTTTTATTCCTACGGAATTCTTCCAAAGATTATTTCTTAGAAAAAATTTAAAATTCCAAAAGCGCCATTAGGCTCGATTAATATTTTAAGGCCGGATTTTAATCCCGTTAGAAATATATGCACCGCATAAAATAGCCGTAGCTTCGACTAATATATTCTAACATGAATCGGTTGCACTAAATTGAATTAAAAAACAGAATCCATACCTTTGCATCGAAATCAATAAAAATGAAAGCAGAAAAAAATTCCGAAAAAAGCAATTTACACCCAAGAAACCTTCATCGTGATCGTTACGATTTTGAAAAACTCATTTCAAATTGCCCTGAATTAAAAACTTTCGTTTCTACCAACAAATTCGGAATTGAAACTATTGATTTCAGTAATCCACTTGCTGTAAAAACTTTAAACAAAGCGCTTTTACAAACGTATTACGACATTCAAAGTTGGGATATTCCTAAAAATTACCTCTGCCCTCCAATTCCAGGCCGTGCAGATTATATACATTACATTGCCGACTTATTAACTGAAACCAATAACAATCAGCTTCCTGATGGAAATTCTGTTTTAGGATTAGATATCGGAACGGGTGCCAATTTAATCTATCCGATATTAGGAAATTCTATTTACAACTGGGCTTTTGTTGCCACAGATATTGACCAGAAAGCAATCGACAACTGCAGTAAAATAATCCAAGCGAATCCGCAGTTAATTGAAGAAATTAGTTTGCAACAGCAGACTGAACCGCGATTTATTTTCAAAAATATAATAATCCCCGAAGATCGTTTCACATTTACGATGTGCAATCCTCCTTTTCACGCATCTGCAGAAGAAGCGAATAAAAGTGCTTCCAGAAAGGTTTCTAATTTAAATCCGAAAGAAAAAAGAAATGCAAATCCAGTTTTAAACTTTGGAGGACAAAATGCTGAATTATGGTACAAAGGCGGCGAAATCGCTTTTATAACCCAAATGATTTATGAAAGTGCCAAATACGCTTCTCAATGTTTATGGTTTACAACTTTAGTTTCTAAAAAAGAAAATCTTTCATCGATTTATAAAACTTTGAAAAAGGTAAACGCCGTTTCAGTTAAAACAATTGATATGGCACAGGGACAGAAAAATAGCCGTATTGTAGCGTGGAGTTTTGCAAACAATAAATAAAAGAAAAATATTACAAAAATACTTCTTGCTATTTGTAAAATGTATCTTTGCATTTATGTAATGTATGCTTCTTTTAAAGAAGCATTTTACAAGTCAGTATATATATATTCATTTAAAATATTGAATAATGTTTAAGATAAAAGATAACTTTTTTGAAATAAAGCATGCATACTTAGATGCATTTATAAAAGAGAAAAACAATCAATTAATTTTTGGCTTACAAATAAAAGCGATAAGTACAGATGATTATGAAAATGTAGATACATCAAATTCATTCTATCCAGAAGATGAATTATTTTTTAATGCCGAAATAATATTAAAAATCAAATCTGGAGAAATTCAAAACTGGACTGATATTTCAGGCAAAATAGTTGAATGGAATGATTATCCTGAAGATGAAGAAGAACCTCACGCTCTTTTATATCTACATGAACACACACAAGTATACAATTCAAAAATTGAGTTCAAAAATGTTAATGATAAAATAGTTGTGATTATTGATGCTTTGTGCGATCTCTATCTAAATGAAGCTTTCTCAGATCATTTACCATTAAAGATTGAAACTGAAGTTGATTTTTTTGGAATATTGTGTGGAAAAAATTCTGAACAAAATAGTATAAAAAGTGTACAACCTTTTTTAGATATGAGGAATTTAAAATGGGTACAAAATAAATATGGCGTTTCTGTTATTGTACCTAAAGATACCAATATGGAGTCTAATTTATTGGTATTAGGTAAATACTAGTAAAATAAATAGTTCTTCAATTTCTATACAGAAATCAATTTTGTAATTTACTTTTATTACATTTAACATAAAACATTAAATATCAATATCATGGCAGAATATATTGGTTATCTCGCATCTGTATTTATTGTTGGAGGTTTTATGCTTAAAAATCTCAGAACAATTCGCTTTATTAATATGTTCGGCTGTATCTGCTTTGTAATCTATGGAATTTTCTTAAACGATTACAGAGATTTTAATCAATGGCTTTTACCCGTAATTATTCCTAATGCGATTCTGGCTTTGGTTCAAGTATATTATTTAACTTCCAAAAGCAACACAACCTTATAATTATGATATTTTAAAATAAAATTCTGATACAGCTTCCGCTTGTGATAATCGTAACTTTAAGCTGAAAATCGAATTTTATCACCATGTCAAAACTATATACTCGCTTAGCAGTTGTCCTTTTTTTGGTTGCAGGTTGCGCTTCAAAAAAAGCCAAATTTGAAGATTACGTTTTTAAAACCAAAAACGAAGAACAAAAATACCAAACCGCATACAACAAGTCCTTAAAACTTTGGAACGTTCCTTACACCGAAGAAGATGTCAATACCAGTTTCGGAACTGCACATGTAATTATCGCTGGACCGAAAAATGGAAAAGATTTAGTTTTATTACACGGAATGGACGCCAGTTCTACAATGTGGTATCCAAATATTAAAGCTTTAGCCAAAAACCACCGTATTTATGCCATTGATTTTATAATGGAACCTAATAAATCTAATTTAACATCAAAACCACTTTCATCAGAAGAAATTGTGATTTGGTATAACGAAGTTTTCGATCATTACAAATTAAAGAAATTTGATATTGTGGGCGCTTCAAGAGGAGGCTGGATTGCTACATTATTAGCCTCTCAAAAAAAGAATTCAATCGATAAAATCGTTTTATTAAGTCCCGCACAGACTTTTAAATTCATAGATAAAGTCGGCAAAACCACTTCGGCTTTAATGTTAAAACTTTTTCCAAGCGAGAAGAAATTCAGCAAAACTTTATCAACCTTTTCAACACATCCTGAAAACATAAGTCCAGTTTATAAAAGACAATTCTATTTAGCCAATAAATACGCCAAATCAAATTCGAGCATGCTTAAAATGCATCCATTTTCAGATAAGGAATTACAATCTATCGAAAATCCAGTTTTGGTTTTAATTGGCGATCAAGATGTTATTAATTCAAAAGAAAGTTTAGAACGAGCTCAGAAATACTTACCAAGAAGCAAAACAAAAATCATAAAAGATGCTGGACATTTTTTAACAATCGATCAGTCTAAAATTACCAATGATGCCGTCATTAATTTTTTAGATTCGAATGCAAACTTCGTATCTTTACAAAACTAAATTTTCAGCCCGCACAAATGAAATTTCAAGTAGCTTCAGAATATAGTCCAAAAGGAGATCAGCCGCAAGCCATACAAAAACTGGCGCAAGGCGTAATTGATGGAGATAAATATCAAACTTTACTGGGAGTTACAGGATCTGGAAAAACCTTTACTGTTGCCAATGTAATTCAGGAAATCCAGCGACCGACTTTGGTTTTAGCCCATAATAAAACATTGGCTGCGCAATTGTATTCAGAGTTCAAGCAGTTCTTTCCAAACAATGCCGTTGAATATTTTGTTTCCTATTACGATTATTATCAGCCCGAAGCTTTTATGCCAGTTACAGGAGTTTTTATTGAAAAGGATTTATCTATCAATGAAGAACTCGAAAAAATGCGTTTGAGCACTACCTCTGCCCTGCTTTCTGGACGACGAGATGTTTTGGTTGTCGCATCAGTTTCTTGTCTGTATGGTATTGGAAATCCAACAGAATTCAAAAAGAATGTAATTGAAGTATTTAGGGATCAGGTTATTTCTAGAACCAAATTATTACACGGTCTGGTACAAAGTTTATATGCTAGAACCGAAGCCGATTTTAATCCGGGAACTTTTAGAATTAAAGGAGATACAGTTGAAGTGTATCCAAGCTACGCGGATGATGCTTACCGAATTCACTTTTTTGGAGATGAAATCGAAGAAATTGAAGCTTTTGATGCTAAAACTTCTCAGGTAATCGAAAAATTTAAAAGGCTAACCATTTATCCCGCGAATATGTTTGTGACTTCTCCCGAAGTTTTACAAGGTGCTATCTGGCAGATTCAGCAGGATTTAGTAAAACAAGTTGATTATTTTAAAGAAATAGGAAAGCATCTCGAAGCCAAACGTTTGGAAGAAAGAACCAATTTTGACTTAGAAATGATTCGCGAATTAGGATATTGTTCTGGAATCGAGAATTATTCAAGATACCTTGACGGACGTGAAGCTGGAACACGACCTTTCTGTTTATTGGATTATTTTCCAAGCGATTACTTAATGGTTATTGATGAAAGCCATGTTACGGTTTCACAGGTTCACGCCATGTACGGAGGTGACAGAAGCCGAAAAGAAAATCTTGTAGAATACGGTTTTCGCTTACCTGCAGCAATGGATAACAGACCATTAAAATTTGAAGAATTCGAGGCCATGCAGAATCAGGTAATATACGTTTCTGCAACACCAGCCGATTATGAATTACAAAAATCAGATGGTATTTATGTAGAACAGATTATCCGTCCAACCGGATTATTAGATCCAATTATTGAAGTACGTCCGAGTTTAAACCAGATTGATGATTTAATTGAAGAAATCCAGGTTCGCTGCGAATTAGATGAAAGAGTTCTCGTGACGACTTTAACCAAAAGAATGGCCGAGGAATTAGCGAAATACTTAACCAAAGTAAGCATTCGTTGTCGTTATATCCACTCTGATATTGATACTTTAGAACGTATCGAAATCATGCAGGACTTACGAAAAGGACTTTTTGATGTTTTGATTGGTGTAAACTTGCTTCGTGAAGGTTTGGATTTACCCGAAGTTTCGCTGGTTGCGATTTTAGATGCCGATAAAGAAGGTTTCTTAAGAAATCACCGTTCGCTGACCCAAACAATTGGTCGTGCTGCCCGAAATTTAAATGGAAAAGCAATCATGTATGCTGATAAAATTACAGCCAGTATGCAGAGAACTATTGACGAAACCAATTACAGAAGAACCAAACAAATCAACTTTAACGTTGAAAACAATATAACACCACAGGCATTAAATAAAAAAATCGAAAGTGCCTTTACCAAAAATCCTTTGGTCGAATACGAATTAGGACACACTACAGCTATTGCCGCAGAACCAGAAACGGCTTATATGTCTAAAGCTGATTTAGAAAAAGCAATTCGTGAAAAGCGTAAATCAATGGAAAAAGCAGCTAAAGAATTAGATTTTATGCAAGCCGCAAAACTTCGTGATGAAATTAAGAAACTTCAGGAACAGCTTCCTTAATTAGCGTTGTTATAAAATATTGAAAAGAAAAAAGAGGAATTTATTTTTTAAATTAATGAATAGAATTTTCAATTATACTTGTTAAAATTCATTAGTTTTAGCAAAATTTTTAAATTCTGAAATGAAATATTACTTTCTCTTTTTTCTTTTTTTAATTTTTAATCCGCTTTTAAAAGCACAATTCGATAAAAGCAATTCTTGGAATGAAGAAATAGAAAACTCTTCAGATATTATAAAACCATACGTGCTTTCTACGCATCCCTTAGGAATTTACATTTCCAGACTCTACCATAATTTTAATGTTCGTTCTCCTGAAAAATATTCGTTTTCATTTGAAGTTTCAAGCGGAAATGTGGTATTGCCTTATGTAAAATCATATGAGTTAACAGATCCAAATGATCGTGAAATATCCAAAAATATACCTTGGCATACCCGTGAATTTTCATTTGATTTAAATAAAGTTCCATCTAAAACCAAAGAGTTTACTGCTGACGGCGTTATCCGTTCGTATAGATTCACTTTTTCATTACCTCTTACCATTCATCACGAACTAAATTTCAGTCTTCGTGCCAATTCTCTTGACCGAGGAAAATACCCTTTTTCTGTTTTTACTTCAGATGAAACAATCGAATGGTTTCATCGCAATATCGCAGGCGGAAAAGATCCATTTTCACGATATCATTACGGCATCAATCAAGCCGGAATATCGTATAAAGATGAAAACAATAAAGTTCTCACAATGAACAATAATGATTTCAGAATTCCGGGAATCGATATCAATTACAATTATTATCCGGAACTGGAAATGAATAAAAAACATCACATTTATCTAAATTTTGGTGCACAGCTTGGAATAAATACTTCTAGTTATAATCCATCGGCAGATATTGGCGTTTCTTCTTCTATTTTGAAAAAAATGATTGTAAAAGATAAAAATATTCTAAGTTTTGGTTTAAGTGCCGGAGCATTACGTCAGCATTTTATAGAATATGGCGATAGAGTAAATATCAGTAATCAAGATTTCCTGTACAGCTTTGAAGCCCTTTTCGACTACAAAGTCAAATTGAGAAACAACAATCGCATTTCGTACGGCATCAATTATAATTTTCAGACTTCGTACAACAAGAAAAAGGATTTAGACTATCTGGTTTTTACCGGAGAAAGAATCAACACACACTGGCAGAAGAGTATATATCATTTATATGAAGATCTAGAAGGATGGAGTTTTATGTGCACCTATTCGACCAAGCGATTCTCTTATTTTGTATATTTCAGAGAAGATTTGAACCTTGACAATGCCCCAGATTTTCAAACAGGAATTGGCTTAAAAATGTCCATCAAAAGAAGTTAATATATGGAACTGATTTTAAGAGAATACAATCTTAAACTAAAACATACTTTTAGAATTTCTCGAAAAACAATTGATTTTCAACCCTCTTTAATTGTTGAATTACACGACAATGGATTTTCGGGATATGGCGAAGCTACCTCAAATCCGTATTACAATATTACTATCGATATTCTTCAAAACGATATTGAGAAAGTCAGAAATTTAGTAACGGAAACTTCCAACGAAACTCCCGAAGAATTCTGGTCTAAAATAAGTCCGTTTTTACAAGACAATCCTTTTGCATTATGTGCGCTCGATAATGCGTATAACGATTTATATGCACGCAAAAAAGGGCAGAAACTATATGAATTATGGCATTACGATATAAATCATAATCCACTCACAAATTACACTATTGGGATTGACACTATTGAAAATATGGTTTTAAAAATGGAAGAACTTCCTTGGCCGATTTATAAAATCAAACTCGGAACTCCTGACGATATTTCGATTGTAAAAGAACTTAGAAAACACACTGATTCCGTTTTCAGGGTTGACGCCAATTGCGCTTGGACAGTTGACGAAACACTTTTAAACGCAAAAGAATTCAAAAAATTAAATGTCGAATTTATCGAACAGCCTTTAAAAGCAGAAGATTGGGAAGGTCAGCGCGAAGTTTTTAAAAATGCCGTCCTGCCCATAATCGCAGACGAAAGTTGTATTAGAGAAGAAGATGTCGCTAAATGTCATAATCATTTTCATGGAGTAAATATCAAATTGATGAAATGCGGAGGCACAACTCCCGGCCGAAGAATGATTACCGAAGCTAAAAAACTGGGTTTAAAAACCATGGTTGGCTGTATGACGGAATCTTCTGTGGGTATTTCTGCCATCGCACATCTACTTCCTGAACTGGATTATGTTGACATGGATGGTGCTATATTATTAGCCGAAGATATTGCAAATGGCGTTAAAATTATAAACGGAAAAACTTTTTATCCAGACAGAACTGGAAACGGTGTTATTTTATTCTGAGATTTACCTTGAAAATAATGTACCTTTGTAAAAAATAAAAAAATGACGAACAACGATATATTAAAGAAACTTCGCGTGGCTCTGATGCTCCGTGACGATCAAATAGTTGAAATTTTAGAATTAGTAGATTTTAGAATTTCAAAATCTGAACTTGGTGCTTTTTTTAGAGCCGAAGATCATCCAAATTATATGGAATGTGGCGATCAGGTTTTGAGAAACTTCCTAAATGGATTGGTAATTCATTTAAGGGGAACTAAAGAAAACCCTAAAAACCCAAATGAGGTTTTAGCAAAACATAAATCAGAAATTCCAAAGAAAGAAAATTCTAAGGAAAGACCTGAATTTAAGCCAACTCCAAAAGATTCTGAAAAATACAGAGGAGACAAAAGCCCATCAAAATCAGGTTCAGCATCTGGAAAACCTAAAAAGAAATCATTCCCAAAAGGAAATGGAAAACCAGTTGTGGTAGAAAAAGTGGTTTACAAAAATGGTAATAAGAAAAAATCTTAACTGGGTGATTTAACCGCAAAGCACGCAAGGTTTTTTTGCCAAGGATTTTGAATATAAACGCAAAGTTCGCAAAGCTATATGGATAAAGCTTTGCGAACTTTGCGTTTTTATAAGACATCAAAGGTAAAAAACCTTGCGTACTTTGCGGTTAAATCTTATTTTGATCAATTTCATCAAAAAAAGCATCTTTAAAAGTTGCTCCAATTGGCAATTCTTTTCCATTTATAAAAACAGAAAAATTATCCGTTGATTCAATATGCTGCAACGAAATCACATAGGATTTATGTATTTGAATAAAATCAGTTGAAGGCAGTGATTCTACTACATTTTTCAAGGACGAATGCGTAATAATCTGCTGTTTTAACGTATGAATACAAACATAATTCTGCAGACTTTCTACGTATAAAATATCATTCAAAAATACTTTCTGAAATTTATTCTTTCCATCGGTTTTTATAAATAAAAAATCCGGCGCATTATTATTGTTTGAAACCTCAACTTTTGGCTCAGAATTTAATTTGGAAACGGCCTGATAAAAACGTTCAAATGAAATAGGTTTCAGCAAATAATCTACCGCATTTAACTCAAATCCTTCCAAAGCAAAATCGGGATAAGCAGTTGTAAAAATCACTTTTATATCTTTTGAAATGATTCGGGAAATCTGCAATCCAGTTAATTGAGGCATTTGAATATCTAAGAAAATTACATCAACTTGCTGTGTATTCAGAAATTCCAAAGCTTTCAATGCATCATTAAAAATGCCCACTTTTTCCAGAAAATTTACCTTCCCGATATAGTTTTCTAATATTCTCGTTGCAGGCGGTTCGTCATCGACTATAATGCATTTAAAAATCATTTTCTTAGTGGTATTTTTAGGTACGTTTTAAAGGTATTATTTTCTTCTGTTTTTTTCAGAATAAATTCATTTTTATACGTGTATTCTAATCTTTTGGTGAGGTTGTCAAAACCAATTCCAGTTGAAGAATAATTCTCGCCATCCAAACAATAATTGAAGGTTGAAATCTCTAGAAAATCATTTTTTATCCCGATGGAAATCATTGCTTTTTTGTTTTCATCGTTCAATTTTCCATGCTTAAAAACATTTTCAATAAAATGAATTAAAGCCGATGAAATAATCTTTTCGTTTGCATAATTTCCTTCAACTGTAAAATCCAAAAACAGCTGATCTTCAAAACGTTTCTTCTGTAAATGAATATAATTTTGAATAAACTGAATTTCTTTCGAAAGCACCGCTTCATCTTTATCGGTTTCGGTAATAACATACCGCAGCAAATCTGAAAGCACCAAAACATCATCAGCCATTTTATCATCTTTCAGAATCAATTGACTGTAGAAAGAATTCAAGGTATTAAACAAAAAATGTGGACTAACTTGTGCTTTTAGCATCTGAAATTCGGCTTTTTTATTCTCTAAAAGCAATTCCTGATTTTGATGTTGTGCAGTCTGAAATTGCCAAAACAAAAAGGTCAATGCACTTAAAATCACAGCTGGCAATCCGTAAAAAAAATTATCTTTTATGTAATAGGTAATTTCTCTCGCTTCTTCATAATAGTTGTGAACTCCGGTAATATTATACACAACAACTTCTTCCACAAAATACCGAACAGCCGTAAAAAGTAATAACGAAACTGGAATGGTCAGAATATAAAAAAGTAATTTCTTTTTGTTTAAAAACCATTCACAAAAGAAATAAAAATTAAGAACATAAATACAAAATAGGGACAGCATGTAAGTTGATGTAACACCATAATAAATTCCTTTCATTATGATTTCTATTTTCCTGTCATTAAGTCCAATATCCCATAAAATATAAGTTATAAATAATAAAAAGAAAAAGACAATATGGTAGTAAAAGGGGATTTTTGATTTCATAATTTTTGATAACTAACTCAAAAATACAATTAAGTCTGAAATAGAAAATTATATTTATTTGAAAGATGCTTTTTTATGGACAAACTATCAAAAACGTTATACGAAATTATTAGGATATAAATTTCATCCGTTTGTAAAACAAAATCCATGGTTCATCAAATACAAAAAAAAGAGGTCAAAAGACAGTATACATTTGCCATGAATTTAAAAACGAAAATCATGCAAAAAATCATTTTATTACTAGCTCTTATTACATTTAACGTTGCTTCTTCTCAAACTAAGAAAAAGCAAATTTTATTGGTTGGAACTTTTCATTATGCAAATCCAGGTCTTGACGTTGCAAAACTAAATAATTTCAATATCATGTCTGAGAAGAGCCAAAAAGAACTCGAAATAATGAGTGACAAAATCAAAAAATTTGGTCCAGATAAAATATTTGTAGAATGGGAATTTAGCAAACAAGCCGATTTAGATAAGTTTTACAACAAAAACACAGATAGTCTTTTTAAAGCCAACAAAAGCGAAATAACACAACTAGCTCTGCGTACTGCTAAAAAACTGAATCATAAAAAATTATACGGAATGAACCTTTACACTCCTTTTCGCTATGATAGTTTAATGATAGCAATGGAAAAAGCAGACCAGAAGGATTTAATAGCGAAAAATAAGCTGACAACCGAAAGTTTCGAAAAAAATCACAATGAGAAAATTAACAAAAGCTCATTACAAGAAATGATGTTGTACTACAATACAAAACAAGCCGAGAATGAAAATCTTCAATGGTATTTGGAAATAGCAAACAGAGCCGGAAATCCAGACGATTTTACAGGACCATCCTTAGTTGCAAATTGGTACAAAAGAAATTTATACATGTATTCTTTAATTCAGAAATTAACGGAAAGTACAGATAATAAAATAATGATTTTAGTTGGTGCCGGTCATGCTTCCATCATTAGAGAATTTATAATACACGATCCAACATTCGAAATTGTAGAATTGTCAACTGTCTTGAAATAATTGTTTTTTAACCGCAAAGCACGCAAGGAATTTTACCTAAAAGACTTAATATAAAACGCAAAGTTCGCAAAGCTATATGGATAGAGCTTTGCGAACTTTGCGTTTATGTAGATTCTTATGTATAAAAATCTTAGCGTGCTTTGCGGTTAAAAAAAAATCCACTCCGCAAACGGAATGGATTTTCTCTATAAATTGATTTCTTATTTTAATTAAGAAAGAGCAGCTTTAACTTGGTCAGCAGCTTCTTGAAATTGAACTGCAGATAAGATTGGCATACCAGAGTTGTCAATTAATTCTTTTGCAATTTCAGCATTTGTTCCTTGCAGACGAACGATAATTGGCACTTTAATAGCGTCTCCCATGTTTTTGTAAGCGTCAACAACACCTTGAGCAACACGGTCACAACGAACGATACCTCCAAAAATGTTAATTAAGATAGCTTTTACGTTTGGATCTTTCAAGATAATTCTGAAAGCTGTTTCAACACGCTTAGCATCAGCAGTTCCTCCTACGTCAAGGAAGTTAGCAGGCTCAAAACCAGCGTATTTAATTAAGTCCATAGTTGCCATTGCAAGACCAGCTCCGTTTACCATACATCCTACAGTACCGTCAAGGTCAACATAGTTAAGACCAACTTCTTTTGCTTCAACTTCGATTGGATTCTCCTCACGGATATCTCTCATTTCAGCATATTTAGGTTGTCTGTATAAAGCGTTATCGTCGATATTTACTTTAGCATCAACTGCTAAGATTTTGTTGTCAGAAGTTTTTAATACAGGGTTGATTTCAAACATAGAAGCATCAGAACCAATGTAAGCATTGTAAAGTGCATCGATGAATTTCACCATTTCTTTGAAAGCATTTCCAGAAAGTCCTAAGTTAAAAGCAATTCTTCTAGCTTGGAAACCTTGCAATCCAACAGAAGGATCGATTTCTTCTGTAAAGATTAAGTGTGGAGTGTGCTCAGCAACTTCTTCGATATCCATACCACCTTCAGTAGAATACATAATCATGTTGCGTCCTGTACCTCTATTCAATAAAACAGAAACATAAAATTCAGAAGTTTCGCTTTCTCCAGGATAGTAAACATCTTCAGCTACTAATACTTTGTTAACTTTTTTACCTTCAGGCGGAGTCTGAGGTGTAATTAACTGCATTCCGATGATTTGTTCTGCTAACTCTTCAACTTGTTGTAAGTTTTTTGCCAGCTTCACTCCACCACCTTTTCCACGACCACCTGCGTGAATTTGTGCTTTAATTACATGCCATCCTGTTCCCGTTTCGGCAGTTAATTGTTTTGCAGCGGCCACAGCTTCAACTGCATTATTAGCCACGATTCCGCGTTGTACGCGTACTCCGTAACTCGCTAAAATTTCTTTTCCTTGATATTCGTGTATGTTCATAATATAGAATTTGTCTGGTTCTGAATTTATTTCAGAATAAAAGTGCGACAAAAGTAGCAAAATTCAACTTAATAGTAAAATCTTTTTTAAATTAATAATGGCTCCTTTACACATTATACATCTCAATAAATCGAAAGAAAAATTATCATTAAACAATTGTATCTAAAAAGTTAACACAAAACCGCTAAAACGTTTGAGATTTAACAAAAACTTCAACGATATCAATAGCTAACAGACGATTTTTCTTAATATATTTTAAAGGGAATTATCATTTTATCAATTCGCAATGGTTTATATAACAATATTACTAAATAAGAACCCTTTTTCTAATATTACAACAAAAATGAAAGCAAAATCATAAATTCAATACATTATGTTTAACGAAATCTTTATTTTTGTAAAAAAAATATCAAGAATGAGAGTTAAAGAACAAGGGCTTTATCTGCCTGAATTTGAACACGACAATTGTGGTGCAGGATTTATTTGTAATTTGAATGGTATTAAGTCAAATGATATTATTCACAAAGCATTAGACATCTTAATTAAATTAGAACATCGTGGTGCCGTAAGTTCTGATGGAAGAACTGGAGACGGAGCCGGAATTTTATTCGACATTCCTCATGATTTTTTTAAGAAAGTTTGTGACTTTGAAATCCCTGAAGCACGTGAGTATGCAGTAGGAATGGTTTTTTTACCAAAAAGCAAAAACCAGGTTTCTTTTTGCATCAATGCATTTGAAGCAACTATTAAAGACCAGAACTTAAAAGTTTTAGGTTGGAGAGATGTGCCAGTTGAAGTTGAAAATTTAGGTGAAATCGCCGCAGAAAAAGAACCAACAGTTAAACAGGTTTTCGTTTCTAAAAACGGTCAAGATTTAACTGAACAAGAATTTAATGCAAAACTTTTTGCAGCTAGAAAAATTGCTGAACATGCCGTAAGAGGATCTAAAACTTCTGAAAGCCACATGTTTTACTTCTCTAGCTTATCGACCACTACTATAATATATAAAGGTCTATTGATGCCGGAAGACATCAGCCGTTATTATGTAGATTTGAAAGATCCAGACTTGGTAACTCGTCTTGCACTTGTACACCAACGTTTCTCTACCAATACATTCCCATCTTGGGACTTAGCTCAGCCGTTTAGATACATGTGTCATAATGGTGAGATCAATACCCTTCGTGGAAACGTAAGCCGTATGCGTGCTCGTGAAGAGCTTATGCAGAGCAAAGTTTTTGGCGATGATATCAAAAAACTATTTCCAATTATCTTAGAAGGAAAATCAGATTCTGCTTCTATGGATATGGTAATTGAACTTTTATTAATGACAGGCCGTTCTCTTCCAGAGGCAATGATGATGGTGGTTCCTGAAGCTTGGGAAAAACACCAAACCATGTCTGAAGAGAAAAGAGCTTTCTATGAGTACAACGCTTGTATCATGGAGCCTTGGGATGGTCCTGCTTCTATTCCGTTTACAGATGGTAACGTAATTGGAGCTTTATTAGACAGAAATGGTCTTCGTCCTTCTCGTTATACTTTAACCAAAAGCGGATTCGTAATTATGTCTTCTGAAATTGGTGTATTAGACATCGATCCAGAAGATGTAATCCAGCACGGTCGTTTAGAGCCAGGAAAAATGTTCTTGGTGGATATGAACGAAGGCCGTATCATTGAAGATGATGAAGTTAAAAAAGCGATAGTTACAAAACGTCCTTATAAAGAATGGGTTGATGCTAACTTATTGCCATTAGCCAAAGTTCCTTACACAAACAACCCTACTCCTGTTGAAAAATTAGATTTCTTAACAAGACAACGTTTGTTTGGATATACGATTGAAGATTTAAAAACAATCATCAACCCAATGGGTAGCGACGGAGCTGAAGCCATCAGTTCCATGGGTAACGACACGCCGTTAGCTGTATTGTCAGATCAGCCACAATTGTTGTACAACTATTTTAAACAATTGTTTGCACAGGTTACAAACCCGCCGTTGGATGGTATTCGTGAAGAAATCATTACCGATATCAGTTTAGCAATCGGAGGAGATTTCAATATTTTCGAAATCGAATCGAAACAATGTAAAAAATTAAAAATCCAAAATCCGGTTATTTCTAATGAGGATTTGGATAAAATCAGAAATATCGATCACGCAGATTTCAAATCGGCTACCATTTCTACTTTATATAAAATAGAAAAAGGAGTTAACGGTTTAGAGCGTGCTCTTGAAAAATGTGTTCAGGCGACTTTTAAAGCGGTTAATGAAGGATGCAACATCATTATCTTATCAGATAGAGGTGTGAGCGAAGAATTGGCTCCAATTCCAATGCTATTGGCTTGTTCTTACATTCACCACTCATTAAACATTTTACAAGTTCGTTCTAAATTCGGAATCATCATCGAATCTGCTGAACCACGCGAACCTCACCATTTTGCTTTATTGTTTGGATATGGCGCAAGTGCGATCAATCCTTACATGGTAAACGAAATCATTCACGATCAAGTGGAAAAAGGTTTCATTACAAAAGTAAAAGCAGATTACGCAGTTGTAAATTACAACAAAGCAATCGCAAAAGGAATCGTAAAGATCATGAACAAAATTGGTATCTCTACTTTACATTCGTATAGAGCTGCTCAAATTTTCGAGATTTTAGGATTAAACAAAACATTTACCTCTAAATATTTCCCTTACACGCCTTCTAGAATCGAAGGAATTGGTTTAATGGAAGTGGAAAAAGAAGTGAAAAAACGTTTCCAAAAAGCTTTCCCAAATTCAAAAATTGCAAACTTGCTTTCTCTTGAAATTGGAGGTATTTACAGATGGAGACGTGGTGGTGAAAAACACATGTTTAACCCAACTACGATTTCTAAACTACAGCAAGCAGTTCGTTTAAACAGCCCAGAAAGCTATAAAGAATATGCGAATGCGGTAAACGAGCAAAGCTCAAACTTAATGACTATTAGAGGTTTATTTGAATTCAACAATTTAGATCCAATTTCTATTGACGAAGTAGAACCTTGGACAGAAATCGTTAAGAAATTCAAAACTGGAGCAATGTCTTATGGTTCTATCAGCCAGGAAGCTCACGAGAACTTAGCCATTGCAATGAACAGAATTGGCGGAAAAAGTAACTCTGGAGAAGGTGGAGAAGATCCAAAACGTTTCCAGAAAGAAATTAACGGAGATTCTAGAAACTCTGCCATCAAACAAGTAGCTTCAGGACGTTTTGGTGTTTCGATCAACTATTTGACAAATGCTAGAGAAATCCAAATCAAAATGGCTCAGGGAGCAAAACCTGGAGAAGGTGGACAGCTGCCTGGAGAAAAAGTAGTGCCTTGGATTGCCGAAACTAGAAACTCTACTCCTTACGTAGGTTTGATTTCGCCTCCGCCTCACCACGACATTTACTCTATTGAGGATTTATCCCAGTTGATTTATGATTTGAAAAATGCAAACCGTGAAGCTCGTATCAACGTAAAACTAGTTTCTGAAGTTGGAGTTGGAACAATCGCTGCCGGTGTTGCCAAAGCAAAAGCTGACGTTATCTTGATCTCTGGTTATGATGGAGGAACAGGCGCTGCACCATTAACTTCATTACAGCACACAGGTATTCCGTGGGAGCTTGGTTTGGCTGAAGCACAACAGACTTTAATATTGAACGACTTAAGAAGCCGTGTAGTTTTAGAATGTGACGGACAATTAAAAACAGGACGTGACGTAGCGATCGCAGCTTTATTAGGTGCCGAAGAATTCGGTTTCGCAACGGCTCCACTTGTAGCTTCTGGATGTATCATGATGAGAGCTTGTCACTTAAATACTTGCCCGGTTGGTATTGCAACTCAGGATCCTGAATTGAGAAAAAATTTCAAAGGAACTCCAGAGCACGTAATCAACTTCATGTATTTCATTGCTGAAGAGTTAAGAGAGATCATGGCTCAGTTAGGTTTCAGAACTTTAAAAGAAATGGTAGGTCAGTCTCAAAAATTAAACGTAGACAAAGCCATCAAACATTATAAAGCGAATGGTTTAGACTTATCGACTATTTTATACAAACCGGAAAAAGCGAAAACAGTTCCAAATCATAATACAACAACTCAAGATCACGCTCTTGAAAACGTATTGGATTTTGACATCATCAAAGAAGCAATTCCATCTATCTATAGAAAAGAGAAAACGAGAGTTACCTTCAAAATTAAAAATACAGACCGTTCTGTAGGTGCGATTTTGAGTAACGAAATCTCAAAAATTTATGGCGCACAAGGATTACCTGCTGACACTATTTTAGTTGATTTTGAAGGTTCTGCCGGACAAAGTTTTGGTGCATTTGCAACAAACGGATTGTCATTTAAAATTCACGGAAACTGTAATGATTACTTAGGAAAAGGTCTTTCTGGAGGAAAACTAATTGTAAAAGTACCTCCTACTGCGACTTTCAATCCAGAAGACAACATCATTATTGGAAACGTTGCCCTTTACGGAGCTATTACCGGAGAGGCTTATATTAATGGTATCGCAGGAGAACGTTTCTGTGTGAGAAACTCTGGAGCAACAGCAGTTGTAGAAGGAATTGGAGATCACGGATGCGAGTACATGACAGGTGGTACAGTTGTAGTTTTAGGAAAAACTGGAAGAAACTTCGCTGCTGGTATGAGCGGTGGTGTAGCTTACATTTACGATCCGAACAAAAAATTCGATTCGACAGTATGTAACATGGAAATGGTTGCATTCGATCCAATGGAAGAAGAAGATCTTACTAAACTAAGAAAACTGATCAAAAATCATTCGTTGTACACCAGCAGTCCATTAGCAAAAAGAATTTTAGCAGACTGGGAAAATCAAACACAGCACTTCGTAAAAGTAATGCCGACAGATTACAAAAAAGCATTAAAACGAATTGCGGAAGAAAAACAAATAGAAGAATTAATAGCGGGATAAAAATCAATTTCAAAAAATAGAATTCCAAATTCCAATGGCAATATCAATGCCAATGAAAATGTCTTCCTGAGCGGAGTCGAAGGATTGGAATTTGGAAATTTAAAGAAATTGGAATTTAATTTAAGAAAGTCATGGGTAAAATAGGCGGATTTAAAGAATACAATAGAGCCGACGAAAGTAATTTAGCAGTTGCAGAACGTGTTTCCAACTACAACGAATTTACTATTCCGGTACCAAAAGATAAATTAAAAGAACAAGGATCAAGATGTATGGACTGTGGTATTCCTTTTTGCCACAGTGGATGTCCGTTAGGAAATTTAATTCCTGACTTCAACGACATGGTGCATCAGGAAGAATGGCAGAGTGCATTAGAGATTTTGCAGTCTACAAACAACTTTCCAGAATTTACAGGTCGTTTATGCCCTGCTCCATGTGAGAAATCATGTGTATTAGGAATCATCAAAGATCCAGTTTCTATCGAAAACATCGAAAAAAGCATCGTAGAAAGAGGTTTTGCTGAAGGATGGATTAAACCACAGCCACCAAAATCTAGAACTGGAAAAACAGTTGCCGTTATTGGTTCTGGACCTGCGGGTCTAGCTGCTGCTCAGCAATTAAACAGAGCAGGTCACACGGTTACTGTTTTTGAAAGAGACAACGCAATTGGAGGTTTATTACGTTACGGAATTCCAAACTTCAAATTAGAAAAAGGAATTATCGACCGTCGTGTAGCGATTCTGGAAGCAGAAGGAATCACTTTCAAAACAAATGTAAACGTTGGTGTAAACTTCAGCGTTGAAGAATTAAACCAATTCGATTCTATCGTTTTATGCGGAGGAGCAACTGAAAGAAGAAGCTTGCCAACTAAAGGAATCGAAAGCAAAGGCGTAGTTCAAGCAATGGATTTCTTGACACAGCAAACTAAAGTTTTATACGGAGAATCAATTCCAGACCAAGTTAAAGCAACTGGGAAAGATGTAATCGTTATTGGCGGTGGAGATACAGGTTCTGACTGTATTGGAACTTCTAACAGACACGGAGCTAAATCGGTAACTAACTTTGAGATTTTACCAAAACCTCCAGTTGGAAGAAGCGAAACAACTCCATGGCCTTTCTGGCCGTTACAGTTAAAAACATCTTCTTCTCACGAAGAAGGTTGCGATAGAAACTGGTTAATCAATACGAAAGAATTCATCTCTAACGAAAAAGGCGAATTAACTGGATTGAAAACGGTTGAAGTACAATGGAAAATGACTCCAGGCCAAAGACCAGAATTAATCGAAAAAGAAGGTTCTGAGAAAATCTGGCCTTGCGACTTAGCGTTGTTAGCTCTTGGATTTACAGGTCCAGAGAAAACATTAAGCGAGCAGTTAGGTATCGAAACTGATATAAGAAGCAACTACAAAGCGCACAACTATCAGACAAACGTTCCTCACATTTTCACAGCAGGTGATATGAGAAGAGGACAATCATTAATTGTATGGGCTATTTCAGAAGGTCGCGAAGCAGCAAGAGAAGTAGATTTATTCCTAATGGGATCTACAAACTTGCCTACTAAAGGAAAAGGAGATCTTCCTAGCTTGTAATTTTTAAGGTTCTGAGATGCTAAGATTCTAAGGGACTAAGGTTTTCTTGGATGCTTGATCTTTAGAGCTAAAAATTAAAACTATAAAAACAACAACACATACTATTTGACAAACCCCTGAATTTTCATTCAGGGGTTTTGTTTTTTTGTTTTTTTTTCCGCCACGAATTCACGAATTTTTCTTTTTTTTACTTTGCGCAACAATAGCCAAAGCCATTGGCTATATTTTAAGTATAATTCGTGAGATTAAAGCAAAGGATAATTTTCAGCGTAACGTAGGAATTAGAAAAATTCGTGAATTCGTGGCGAAAAAAACTTAGTATATTAGCACCTCAGAACCTTAGCATCTTAAAAAAAGGTTACAAAACTCCAAATACAACAACTTTTTGTTTAAAATAAAACAATTTGTTATAATTTGTTATTTTTCTACAATTAATTTGCAGTTACTCAAAAGAGTAATAACTTTGCTCAAAATAAGTTTAAAAATGCAAGCAAAAGATTTACTGCAGTTAGCAGACCAATTTGGAAGTCCATTGTATGTTTACGATGCTGAAAAAATCCAATCTCAGTACAACAGATTAACTAAAGCTTTCTCTAAGGTAGAAAACTTAAGAGTTAATTACGCCATGAAGGCATTGTCTAACGTTGCGATTCTACAGTTATTAAAGAACATGGGGTCTGGATTAGACACTGTATCGATTCAGGAAGTTTTATTAGGACTTCATGCTGGCTATGAACCGGAAAGAATTTTCTTTACACCAAACGGAGTTTCTTTAGAAGAAATTGAAGAAGTTGCCGCAATGGGTGTACAAATCAATATCGACAATTTATCTATTTTAGAGCAATTCGGAACAAAACATCCTCATATTCCGGTATGTATTCGTATCAATCCGCACGTAATGGCGGGTGGAAATGCTAATATTTCTGTTGGACATATCGATAGTAAATTCGGAATCTCTGTTCACCAAATTCCGCATATTTTGCGTATTGTGGAGAACACAAAAATGAGCATTGTGGGTATTCACATGCACACAGGATCTGATATTTTAGATATCGAAGTATTCTTGTATGCAGCTGAAATCCTTTTCGATACAGCGAAACATTTCAAAGATTTACAATTTTTAGATTTCGGAAGCGGATTCAAAGTACCTTACAAAAAAGACGATATCGAAACAGACATCGAAGAATTAGGTAAAAAATTATCTAAAAGATTCAACGCTTTCTGTTCTGAATATGGAAGAGATTTAACATTGATTTTCGAACCAGGAAAATTCTTGGTGAGCGAAGCAGGTCATTTCTTAGTAAAAGTAAACGTAGTAAAACAAACCACTTCTACCGTTTTTGCAGGAATCGATAGTGGTTTCAACCACTTAATCCGTCCAATGTTTTACGGATCTTCACACCATATCGAAAACATTTCGAATCCAAAAGGAAAAGAGCGTTTTTACTCTGTTGTAGGATACATTTGCGAAACCGATACTTTTGCAAACAACCGTAGAATCGCGGAAATTACAGAAGGAGATATTCTAGAGTTCAGAAACGCTGGAGCATACTGTTTCTCAATGTCTTCAAACTACAACTCAAGATACAAACCAGCAGAAGTTCTTTGGATGAACGGACAAGGAATCTTGATTCGCCAAGCTGAAACATTTGAAGATTTACTTAAAAATCAAATTCCGTTGCCACAAGAAATTGCTGCTACGGTTTAACAATAGAAAAAAAGAGAATATCACTTTAGTCCCGTTTCTTTATTGAGGCGGGATTTTTTTTGTATACTTATAATTCAAGCATAAGAGGTCACAAAAAAGTACTAAAAACATTAACAAAATTATTTTTTTCAACTTATAACCCTGATAGTCAAACCAAAACTAAGTATACATACTAACATAAACTTAAAGTCCAAGTATTACTCAAATATCTAGTCTTAAAATTAGCTATTCCTATAGGTACATCAACATCTAGTTAACTAATATGACTTCTAATGATATTATAAACTTAAAATCTACACCATCAACTTTTTTTGATATACTAGATTTTGTTATTAAATTTAGATATTAAATTTAATATATAACAAAAAATATATTTACATTTGTAAAACAAAAAACCACTCTCTTAATTAGAAAGTGGTTTATCAACTAGTTTTTCATTGCTAGGATGATTGTTAAAATCAATACCAGCACAATTATAACCTTATTCATTTGGTTTATTTCTTTTAATTAATAAATAAACTATACCCAAAAAACCCTTTGCGAGAGGGTTTTTTTTGTCCCAAATAGTAAATCATTTCTCGCTAATAATAACTATGATACAAATTTACCAATAAGATTTTTTATTTTTATACCTCTTGGTTGAATTACATCAAACTATCGATGAAATACATATAAAACCGTTAAAATACTTGTGTAAAAAATAAATAAGTAAAAAAAGACTACAAAATACAATTTTAAAACACAAGAAAAAACTTAATAAAACATAAATGTTTAATTTGCGTAGGCAAATTAAACCCGATAGCGCGGATTTGTAATCCTTTGCTAAATAAATTGCTGCAACTGTTTAAAAAATAAAAAAAGAGAATATCATCGAAGTCCCGTTTCTTAATTGAGTCGGGATTTTTTCATTGTAGATTATTGATTTAAGATTTGAAATGTGAATTATAATAACTTTAAATGCTAATAAGCCTTCAATGAATTAGAATTAACATAAAAAACCAACGAAGTAAACATAATTTATTAAGAAAAACAAAGTAAATTTTAATTTCAAAATATTACATTTGAGGGAATAATAAGAATATTTTATAATAAATCTATTTATAAGAAACTACATTTTTCATATACTTTAACTTCACATAAAATACATCTATATGAGCAAAATATTTTTAAGCCATACTTCTAAAGACAAACCTTTCGTTAGAAAGCTAGCAGCAGATTTGAGAACATATGGACACACTGTTTGGATCGATGAAGCTGAAATTAATATCGGAGACTCTTTGATTGGAAAAATTAGAGACGGTCTTGATATGGTTGACTATGTAGCTGCCGTGATTTCGAAAGATTCCCTTAAAAGTGAATGGGTAAATAAAGAATTAGAAATTGCATCCAATAGAGAAATAAAAGAAAAACGAGTTGTTGTACTCCCAATTATGATTGAACATGTAGATTTACCAGGCTTTTTAGAAGGTAAATTATACGGCGATTTTTCTGATGAAAACAATTATGATGAAAAACTTCAATTACTTCTTCGTACTTTAGGAGATAGTAAAAAGGTAGAAGTAATGAGCAAAGAAGAATTTGATGCAGTAAAACACGAGTTAGAAATCGCCAAACAAATTATTAAGCAAAAAGATAAAGACCTAAATAAGGTTATCCATTATACTTTACAAAGCAAACCCGATGATTTAAAAGAAAGTATTGAAAATGACAATAAGCATAATCCAAATTTTGCTCCAATAAATAATGTTTACGCATTCAAATTGGGACCAGTTTCTATTACATTAGGCTATTTGCTATATGTTATTAATAAATCTGCACTTCGTGGTGGACACCAAATTGAGGTTTTATTAACATTAAATAATCAATGGGGAGACGCTAAAAGAATGATTGAAGCATATTCAGACATGATAAACACAAAAAGTTGATTCTTGAATAGCATAATAATGTTGAGCAAAGACCAGCAAATTTACAAATATAAAATCTAGGTAAAAGAACACATTCATTAATTGATGAAAAAAAAAGAGTAAGAAATCATATAATTGCAGATCTAAGCGAAAATCATGTTGAAAAACACGCTTTACTATCTGGATTTACTGTTCAGTCTATAGAAAAAGATTATGGATATGATATGATTATTTCTACATTTGATTCCAATGGATATGTTGAAGAAGGTACGTTATTGATTCAACTGAAAGCTACAGACCAAATAAAACACAATAAATTAAAAACACACTTAGTATTCACATTGGACAAGCGTGATCTTAATACATGGTACAATGAACCAATGCCTGTTATATTAGCTTTATATGATGCAAAAAATGATGTTGCTTATTGGATTTATATACAGCAGTTTTTGAGAGCTATAAAAGGTTTTAAGCTTTCAACAGTCAAAAAATTTTACAATATAAATATACCTAAAGATCAGATTTTAGATACTTCAGCCTTTAAAACTTTTCAAAATTTTAAGTTTAACACTTTAAAAGAGATATCCAGTGTCATCACGTATAAATAAGGAAATTAATCAAGAGCAAATGATAAAAATTATTGAAACTCTAGGCTATGCCCATACTGCAACAAAAGGCAGTCATTTGTTGTATAGACATGAAAAATCCTCAGGAATTATCGTTATGCGAAATGCAAAAAAAAAGGAAATACTGCCAATAGGCATATCCATGTCTATTTTTACGAGTATTATTAACAGTGGGGTTGCTGATCAGAAAGAAATATTTGAAATAATTGAAAATTTATAATAAATAGCCGATAGCACGGATTGCAAAATCCGCGCTAACATTCTAAGAAAGTTGAACTTCCTACTCATTTACATAAGAAAAACCGTATTTTTGTTTTATCCAAATTAGTAATTTACTAAAAGCCTATGTTTTTCACTGACCTCTATTTTTTCAGAAAAAATTAAATACCTTTGAAATATGAGCACAACAACAAAACCAAGACATATCGGTAGAAATATCAGCCGAATCAGAGAGCTTAAAGATATGAAGCAGGAAGCGCTTGCGTATGCAATTGGTTCAAGTCAGCAGACAATATCTATTATTGAAAACAGCGAAATTGTGGATAAAGATAAACTTGAAAAAATTGCAGAAGCACTTGGAGTTTCGGTAGAAGCTATTGAAAATTTTTCAGAAGAAAATGTCATCAACTATTTTAATACTTTTCATGAATCTGTTTCTGGAAGTTTTATAACAAACAATTCTTGTACTTTCAATCCACTTGATAAAGTTGTAGAACTTTATGAACGTTTGGTTCAAGCTGAAAAAGATAAAAACGAATATTTAGAAAAGTTATTAAAAGGGAAATAATTTCCTCAATAATATAAATTTATGAAGCACAAATAACTTTTATTTTGTGCTTTTTTTGTAAACTAATGTTTTCATAATATGAATATTAAAGAATTAATTCCTAAAGATAAATTTGACTTTGAAACGGTTGAAAAACTTAAAAGTTATTCATTTGATGAAATTGAACCAATTATTCCAAATTTATTAGAATGGTTACAGGATATCAATTGGCCTATTAGCTCTTCAGTTAAAGAACTTTTAATTCCTTTTACAGAAAAAATATCATCTGAAATAATAAAAATTTTACAAGGTAAAGATGAAATTTGGAAATATTGGACTCTTCAATCTTTTGGAAAAACAATTAAAAACAAACTGGTTTTGGATGAGATAGAAAGAATTGCAAAAAATCCAACTAAATCAGAAATTGAAGAAGAAGTTTATGAAATTGCATTTGAAATAATTAATGGGTATTCCCCTTGACTCATTTATAAATTAAAATCCCGATAGCGCGGATTTGTAATCCGTGCCCGCATAGATGAGCACATTCTTCTTCATTGATTCTCTTTATGGGCACGGATTACAAATCCGCGCTAACATTCTAAGAAAGTTGAACTTCGTATTTATTTACATAAGAAAAACCGTATTTTTGTTTCATTCAAAAAACTCAAATAAAAAACTTACTTTCGCTTTATAAAAAATAAATCAATGAAACTCGCTAAATTTCTATTTATTGCCCTTTTACTAATTTCTTGTTCTAATGACGATTCATTATCAGAAAACAATACTAAAACCAGTATATTAATAAAAGAAATAAATGCCAATACATATAATTCTAGCGTTTCCAATGGATTAAAAACAACCTTTGAATATGACTCTAAACAAAGGCTTACAAAAAAAACAGGCGGATATATTTATATGTCAGCTTCAACTGGTTACAGCGGATTTTATACCAATGAAGTTTATACTTCGCTCACTTATCAAAACAATACGGTAGTTATTGAGAACTTTTCTACTTCGCCTACTTTTACTGTTCCAAAAGAAACAAAAATAGTGACTTTAAACTCTTCAAATCAAATTCAAACAAAAGAGGTTCCTAGTTTAGTGAGTACTTACAAACTAAAAAAACTGATTTACACCTACAGTCAAAACAGAATTGTAAAGATCATTACAACTTTCCCAAATATTCCATACAATGCTGCTGATCCTAATGATTACATTTTGACGTATGAAGAAAATTTTGATTACGACTCCAACGGTAATTTGACAAAATCTGAATATTTTGAACAGCATAATGGCGTAAATAAAGGTGAAAAAATCATACGAACTTTTGAAGATTATGACAACTCCGAGAATCCTTTTAAAAAATTACAATTATTAGATGATTTTTTCTATCGCTCAATTTCAAAAAACAACTTTAGAAAAGTCACTGTATTGCAATATATGAATGACGAATTGAGTTCCAGAAATACAAGCACTTGGACTTTTAGTTATGACACAAAAGGTCAGATAATAATTTAAGCAAAAACATTTTTCATTAATATAATACACAAGCACAATTTCACTTGATATTGTGCTTTTTTTGTAATTCTATTTTGGTTCTAAAAAACTCAAATAAAAAAAACTACTTTAGCTACACAAACCCAAATCTCAAATCCATGAAAATTACAATTACCCTATCAACCCTACTCCTACTATTTACAACCAATTTATTCAGCCAAACCATTGCTGATTTAAAACTAAAACCAAAAGAAATTCCAAAAGGTGGTTATATGGTAAGCGACGGAAATATTTGCATTACGCCGCAAGCCTGCACTTTTTATAATGATATCGAAACCTACAGCAACATTGTAGGAACTATAAAAAGTAAAGCTATTCAGAGTTTTAAAAGCAAAGCAGATCGCGGCTCTATTATGTATTTTGAATTTGATCACGTTTTTAAAGGCGAACGTTTTCTGCAAGGTTTATTATGGGGAAAAGACGGTCAGCCAACAGCAGAACATCCAGAAGAATATATCGCAAAAGGAAAATTTTTGGTTATTTGGAGTTTACAGCCCGATAGTCCGTTAAGAGAAAAATCCGAAACTAAAATTGAAGCGATTCTAGAATAAAAAATCCCGTTTCTTTATTGAAGCGGGAATTTTTATTATTCTTTAAATGGTATTCTTTAATAATGATTATACATTTTTTCGTAAAAACTTGACTAATAAATATAATAGATACAGTAAAAACAAACCAAAGCCTAGAATTACAATCTGCCAAATAAATAGTCCGAACTCAAAATCATTAATTAAATTTTCCATAATTTTATCTTTTAAATATCTTATTTGGTAAAGTTAAAGTACAAATAAACGAAAAAGCCTTATCATTTTAAAAGTAAAAAACACAAAAATGAAACTACAAATACGAATTCTGTTTTACTCCATTTTATTCTTTTTATATCTAACCCTAACGCAGTTTATTTTATCATTAGGTGGAAAATTAAAAACAGATCCTTACATCACTTTAGGTTGTGGTTTTGCCGTTTTAAATCTTATTTATGCCTTTTTAGGCCTAAAATGGAAACCTCTTTTAAATATACTTTTTGCTATTGGAATCGCAGCTTTGGCATTGTTTCTGGCTTTAAAATTTACCAACTTACATTTGGTTATCGATTACGATCCGTATCAGGTTAAAACGGTAATATTTGCCAATGCAATTTTCTCTATTATTTTCTGGGAAATTGTCTATCAGATTAAAATTAGAAAAAAATAATTTTTGAATTGTCTTCAGCTTTAACTGAAGGCAGTTTTTATTAAGTGACTGATAGAACGCTGCTCATTACGTTAGAAAAACATATATTTTGGTACGTATTTTTTATATTAGCGCTGAATTTTTCTAAGCCAAAATCAATTAATATGAAAATTAGAATTGTACTTCTTCTCTCTTTACTAGCCGTTTCTTGTAAAAAAGAAACCAATCTTGAAACCGAAAAACCTCAAATCGTTTCAAAAGATACTATTGAATTTTCAGAAAAATCCGAACCAGAAGCTCAAAAAAACGATACTGTTGTAATATCAGCCAAACATAAAATCAACAAAATAGTCTGTGATCTCGATGGCGATAAATTAAATGAAACCGTCGAAATTGTACGAAGCACTTTAAGCGGTAAAAGTGGTCTTCGAATTACCTATGGAAACGGAAAAAAGACTGATTATTTGGGCTTGGGAAATGACGTTTTAAAACAAGGTTTTGATGAAATCGACTGGGTTGGAGTATTTGAAAAAGCACCAAAAAACGAAATATATTACAACAATGTAAACGATGACGGCGAAATTATTGGTGAAGAAGATGTAAAAGAAGAAGACAAAATAAAACTGCCAAATGACGGAATTTTTATTCACGCCGATGAAAGTTGCGGCGGCGGAATTATTTACCTGAAGAACGGAAAATACGAGTGGATTCAGCAAGAATAGACCAGAAACGGTATCGATAAAAAAGCTAATACTTAAATAATACTTTCATGAAAAAAATTATAATCCAAATATTATTTATTGTATTCTTTTCAAGCTGTAAATCAGATAAAAAAGAAGAAATTACGGTTACTTTAAAAGATGCACAACTCAAAGAAACTCCGTTTTATATAAATCGAAAAGAAATAGATTCGACTCAATTTCCGGCATCTATAAAGTACGAAGGCTTTGTAAAAAATGCTTTTCAGTGGAAAGACAAATTAGGAGATAACATTCTAATTACTACAGAAACTGGTTATCACATCAACAAAAAATTTGAACATGAATCTGACAATAGTTCAGATGCTGAGCTTTTTGCTTATCATTATATTGTTTCTGGCAATAATGCCAAACAAACTTGGCGCGTTTATGATTACATTGCCGATTGTCCAGTAGACATTGTGGCTTCATTTGTTAAAAACAGTTTTAAATTAACCGATATAAACCGCAACGGAATTGCCGAAATCTGGTTGATGTACAAAACCGTATGTCATGGCGATATAAGTCCGTGCAACATGAAAATTATTATGTATGAAGGAAATCAAAAATACGCCATACGCGGAGAAAGCAAAGTAGCCGTGGGAATTGATGATAATGGCAAAAAACAATACATAGGCGGCGAATATAAAATGGATGAAAATTTCAAAAAAAGCCCAAAAGCCTTTCAAGATTTTGCTCAGAAATTATGGAACGATAATTTGATGGAAAATTGGGATTAATTAGACATCTACAAATAAAAATTACATTTCGCATTTTTCACTAAAAACACAATTAAAACTTTTCTTTCAAATTAGGAGAATTTAGTATATTTATTTAAAATTCTAAACTTCTAAAAATGAGAAAATTAATCTTAGGTTTTGTATTCTTAATTGGTTTATCAGTATCAGGTCAGACCTCTAAAGAATTGATTGGAAAATGGCAGCTCATAAAATGGACCAAAAACGGAAAAGACAAAAGCATTCAGGAGCGTTTTAAAACAGATCAGGTTTTTCAGGTTTTTAAACAAAATGGTGATTTCGAAAGTGTTATTGGCACTGAATCACATAAAGCATCTTGGAAACTATCGCCAGATAATTCAGAACTTACTATTATTTCTGTTTTATTGCCTATTAAATTCAAAATAGAATATTTCGATCCGCAAAAACGAATTATAAGCACACCAGGACTCGGAACTCTGGAATATAAAAAGGTTGCAGAATAATTCTTTTGCATAATATAAGTTTCTTATGAAAATAACAAGATCTTATCTAGCCCCGATGGAAGCGATATCCTTTTGTGGCAATCTCCGGAACAGTTGGAAGCCACAAAAGATTTAGCGTACAGCGGGACAGTTAGTTCTTGTAAAAATGAGACCATCTGCTTCTAAAAATAATTTTAAAAAAGGCATAGTTGTTGAAAGTTAAAAAAGATATATTTACACCTTCAAATGTGACTACTATGCAAAAAACTACTTTATTATTTTCTATATTCTTTTTGGTCCTTTCGTCATGCGGGGTCAAAACAACGCAGTCACTTTTAAGCGATGGTGATTATGATGGTGCTATAAATCGTGCAGTTGAAGCTTTGCGTACCAAAAAAGACTCTAAAGGAAAACAAGATTATGTATATTTACTGGAAGAGGCATTTGCCAAAGCCAAAGACCGCGATCTGCGTAATCTTGAAATGATGGCTAAAGAAGGTAATCCAGCCAATTCTGAACGTATTTATAATACCTATTTACAACTAAATAGCCGTCAGGAAAAAATCAGACCTTTATTACCACTTCCGTTATTAAAACAAGGAAAAAATGCTTATTTCCCGTTTGATAATTATTCGGATCAAATTGTAAGCAGCAAAAACGAACTTTCGAAATATTTATACGAAAACGCCTCTGCCCTTTTGAAATCAAAAAACAAAATGGATTTTAGAAAAGCATATGACGATTTTTTCTATTTGGAAAGTATAAATCCAGGATATAAAAACACCAAAAAATTAATGGACGATGCGCAGTTTAAAGGAACTGACTTTGTAGATGTTTATGCTAAAAATGAAACTGAAATGGTGATTCCAAAACTGCTTCAGGAGGATTTACTGGATTTCAAAACATACGGCTTAAACGATAAATGGACGGTTTATCACAACGCCCGACAAAAAAACGTAACATACGATTATAGTTTGATTATCAATTTCAGACAAATTTTAATTTCTCCTGAACAAATTAAAGAAAAGGAATTCATTAAAGAAAGGCAGATAAAAGATGGTGTTAAAACACTTCTAGACAGCCGCGGCAGACCTGTAAAAGACAGTTTGGGTAAAGAAATTAAAGTTGATAATTACAGAACACTTCGTGCAAATGTGTACGAGTTCAGACAATTTAAATCTTGTCAGGTTACTGCTAAAATTGATTACATTGATTTACGAACAAATCAATTAGTACAGACATTTCCGGTAAGCAGCGAATTTGTGTTTGAGAATATTTATTCGACATATAAAGGCGATAAAAATGCCTGCGAGGATAATTATATTGGATATTTTAATAAAAGAGCGGTTCCTTTTCCGAATAACGAGCAAATGGTTTTCGACACTGGTGAAGATCTAAAAACCAAGCTGAAAGACATTATTGTCCGCAATAAAATAAGGCAGTAACCACATAAACAATCATTTAAAAAGACGCATTCAAAAGATGCGTCTTTTTTTTTAACACTCAAAATTATAAAAAAATCGAAAAAACATTTTGCGCAACCAAAAAGTTGCATATATTTGCAACTGATTAGTTGCTTATTTATTTTATTAAAATGAAACGAGATATTTTTCAGGCTATTGCCGATCCGACCCGCAGAGCAATTCTGGTATTGATTTCTTCAAGTGCTTTAACTCCAAATGCAATTGCAGAACAATTTCAAACCACCAGACAAGCGGTTTCTAAACACATTAAAATACTAAGTGAATGTGATTTACTACAAGAAAAAAAAGTAGGAAGAGAAATTTATTATCAACTAAAAATCGATAAAATGAAAGAAATAGATCACTGGCTGGAACAATTCAAGAAAATATGGGAAAGCCGATTTAGTCAATTAGACCAAGTATTATTGAATTTAAAATCTAAAGAAAATGAAATCTAATCTGTTAATGAATTTTTCCATAGATAAGGAAAATAAAACTGTAAATGTAAAACGCGAATTCAACGCGTCATTGTCTAATGTATGGTCGGCTTGGACAGAAGCTGAAATCCTAGACCAATGGTGGGCGCCGGCTCCTATGAAATCCAAAACGAAAAGTATGGAATTTAAGGAAGGCGGCAGAAGACTTTACGCCATGATTGCCCCTGACGGCATTGAACGCTGGAGTACTTTTGATTATTCTTCGATTTCACCTAAAACAAATTTCAAGTACGCTGCTACTTTTTGTGACGCTGACGGAAATCCAAATTCAGAATTTGGAAGTTCCTATTGGGATATCACATTCTCTGAACAAGGAGATTCAACTTTTGTCGATATTGTGATTACAAGAGACAGTTTGGAAGAATTAGAAAAAATAGTCGAAATGGGCTTCAAACAAGGATTTACAGCGGCTATGGAAAGTTTGGATAAAATCTTTGAAACAAGAAAGTAAAACACACATTATCATATAATTAAATAAATTATTAACGACTATAAAACCGAACGAAAATGAAATCAAATTTGTTAATGAATTTTACTGTTGATAAGGAAAATAAGGCCGTAAATGTGAAACGCGAATTCAACGCGTCATTATCCAATGTTTGGTCGGCATGGACAGAAGCAGAAATTCTCGATCAATGGTGGGCACCTGCTCCGTGGAAATCAAAAACTAAAAGCATAGAATTTAAAGAAGGCGGAAGAAGACTTTACGCAATGGTTGGACCTGAAGGTGAAGAACATTGGGCAATTGCCGATTATACTTCGATAAACCCAAAAACAAATATCAAATGGCTGGATGCTTTTTCCGACAGCGACGGGAATTTAAACGAAGAATTTCCGCGTTCTGACTGGGATATTACTTTCTCAGAAAAAGACGATTCAACTTTTGTTGATATAGTTATTAAACATGAAAAACTTTCTGATCTTGAAATGATTATTCAAATGGGATTCAAAGAAGGTTTCACAATTGCAATGGAAGGTTTGGATGCTATTTTTGCCAAACAAACAAAATAGTGCAGTACCAGATAAAAGCCAAGGCAAAAAAGCAAAGTGAACTAGTATTAAATTCGTATTTTCGTTTAATAATCACTTTTATTCTATTAAAATGAATCGTCTTTTTGCCCTGGCTTTCTTATTTTTAATTTCGATTACAGCTTTCAGTCAAAACAAAAAATCTAAAACAACCGAAACCTCAAAACCTTTTGTTTTAGGTGTAATCGATGAAATTCAGTCCAAAGAATTGGGCGAAAACAGAATCCTAAACATTTATCTTCCTGAAGGTTATAATCCAGCAGATGCTGTAAAATATCCTGTTATTTATTTACTAGATGGTTCTGCCAATGAAGATTTTATTCATATTGCTGGATTGGTTCAGTTTAATAGTTTCGAATGGATCAATCAAGTTCCAAAATCAATTGTGGTAGGAATTGCTACTGTCGACAGAAAAAGAGACTTTACCTTCCCTACTACGCTTGAAAAGGACAAAACCCGTTTTCCAACCACCGGACATTCTGATAGATTTATCTCCTTTATCGAAAAAGAATTACAGCCTTTCATTGAGAAAAAATACAAAACAACCGAATCTAAAATGCTTATCGGACAGTCTCTTGGTGGATTGTTGGGTTCAGAAATTTTACTTAAAAAGCCTGCTCTTTTTAATAAATATGTGATTGTAAGTCCAAGTATTTGGTGGGATAATAGTTCTATACTCAACTTAGATGCAGCAATTCTTCAGGAAAATTTTAAACAGCCTACAGAAGTATATATCGCAGTGGGAAAAGAAGGTTTAACGCCAACCGAAATTCCTAGAGTAATGGAAGTTGATGCAAATTTATTAGCTGAAAAAATACAAGCGTCTAAAAGCAAAAATATCAAAGTTTATTTCGACTATTTTCCTAATGAAAACCATGGATCAGCTCTGCATCAAGCCGTTTCAAATTCTTTCAAATTCTTTTATCCGCAACCGGAGAATAAATAATTTCTTCATATTTTCAAAAAAATGTAAATTTATTATTTCCTTTTACTTCAAATTTTATATAAAAAGATTCACTAACTATTATTAGGAATCTAAAATATTAATTTTAAAATATGACATCAAATAAACAAACCGTAAACGAATATATGGAAGCTTTTAGAGTAAGCGACCATAAAAAAATTTTAGATTGTTTGACCGATGATATTATTTGGGAAATGCCTGGAATTTATCAGCATGTAGGCAAAGAAGAATTTGATAAAGAAATCGAAAATGAAAACTTTGTGGGAAGTCCAACCATTCAAATTTTTAAATTAATTGAAGAAAACAATACCGTAATTGCTGAAGGCGCTGTTCAGGGAAATATGACAAATGGAGGCAAACTTGATGCTGTTTTCTGCGATGTTTTTGAAATGGAAAACGGAAAAATTAAAAAACTTACCTCCTATTTAATGTCGAAAAATGCTAATTTAAAATTTGAATAATCGACACTTCTGAATCAAAAAAAAATATTTTTATATCTTTGCATCATTAAATAAACCGCACAATCTCTATGTGAATAAAAATTTCTTTCGGACAATTTTAAGGTAAGCTGAAAATCGGCTTGCATATTTGTTTATTCCTTTAAGAAAGAAATTATGGTTATTTTACAGAATATCTCATACGCGCATGCGAACAAAGAACTTTTGTTTGATGCAATCACTTTTACAATCAACAATCAGGATAAAATTGCCTTAATTGGCAATAACGGTGTTGGAAAATCAACTTTATTAAAAATTATCGCTGGAGAATTACAGACTTCAGAAGGTCTTATAAAAACCGATACCGTGCCTTATTACATTCCGCAGATTTTCGGACAGTTTAATCATTTAACAATTGCTCAGGCATTAAATGTCGCAGAAAAACTAAATGCCTTTCAGGAAATTCTAATTGGAAATGTTTCCGAAGAAAACCTCAACCTGCTAAACGACGACTGGACAATCGAAGATCGCTGTAATGAAGCTTTACACTATTGGCAGCTTGATAATTTACAACTCGATCAAAAACTGGAAACGCTTAGCGGCGGACAAAAAACAAAAGTTTTTCTGGCCGGAATTTCGATTCATCAACCTGAACTTGTTTTGTTAGATGAACCTAGTAATCATTTAGATACTGCAGGCCGAAAACTATTATATGATTTTATTAAAAGTACTTCAAGTACCTTACTAATAGTGAGTCATGATCGAAAATTGCTGAATTTATTACCTTCCGTTTTTGAGCTGACGAAACACGGAATCAATGTTTATGGCGGAAATTACGATTTTTATACAGAACAAAAGCAAATCGAAAATAATGCTTTAAGCCACGATATTCAAAATAAAGAAAAAGCACTTCGTAAAGCCAAAGAAAAAGAGCGTGAAACGCTTGAACGCCAGAACAAACTAGATTCACGAGGCGAGAAAAAACAAAAGAAAGCCGGAGTTTCGCGCATTATGATGAATACGCTGCGAAATAATGCCGAAAACAGTACCGCAAAAACAAAAGGGGTTCATGCAGAAAAAATAGGTGGTATCGCTAAAGATTTACAAGATCTTCGTTCGGCTTTGCCAGAAATTGACAAAATGAAATTTGGTTTCGAAAAAACGGATCTTCACAAAGGTAAAATCCTTTTCACGGCCAAAAATATCAACCATAATTTTAAAGATCAATTATTATGGAAAAAACCTCTTGATATTCAAATTACAAGCGGTGAAAGAATTGCGATAAAAGGGTTAAATGGTTCTGGAAAAACAACTTTAATCAAAATGATAACTGGAGAAATTGAACCCAAAATGGGAACGATTTCTAAAGCGGAAGCCAAAATAATTTATATCGATCAAGATTATTCCTTAATCGAAAACGAATTGACGGTTTACGAGCAGGTTCAAAAATTTAACGATTCAGGTTTAGAAGAACATACCTTAAAAATGAAACTGAATAAATTTCTATTCTCTCAAAACGATTGGGACAAACCATGCATTGCTTTAAGCGGAGGCGAAAAAATGCGTTTATTGCTTTGCTGCTTAACCATTAATACAAAAGCGCCGGATATCATTATTTTAGACGAACCAACAAACAATCTTGATATTCAGAATATCGAAATCCTAACAGCCGCAATCAATGAATATCAGGGAACTTTAATTGTAGTTTCGCATGATGATTTGTTTTTAGAAGAAATAGGAATCGAGGAGTTTATACAGGTTTAGTTTCAAGTTTCAAGTTTCAAGTTTCAGGTTTCAGGTTTCACGTTATTTTTTTGGAGTTATAAGCTTAATTAACTTGAAACTTGAAACTTGAAACTTGAAACGTGAAACCTAAAACAAAATCTTAAACAAAACCTTATCCCAGCCATCCTTCTCGATCCAGACTTCTGTATTGAATAGCTTCAGAAATATGATACGAAACCACATTTTCAGAATGATCTAAATCAGCGATTGTGCGTGCCACTTTCAATATTCTGTCATAAGCTCTTGCCGAAAGATTCAAGCGTTCCATGGCATTTTTCAGAAGTTCTTTTGATTGTTCATCCAAAGCACAAAACTCACGAATTAGTTTACTGCTCATTTGTGCATTGTAATGTATGTTTTCGATTCCTTCAAAACGTTTGGTTTGAATTTCTCTAGCAGCCGTTACGCGTTTTCGGATTTCAACACTACTTTCGGCTTTGCGGTCATCAGCTAACTTTTCGAAAGGAACTGGTGTTACTTCAATATGAATATCGATTCGATCTAAAAGCGGACCTGAAATCTTACTCATGTAACGCTGCATTTCATGCGGAGAGGAAGTATTCGGCATACTCGGATCGTTAAAAAAACCACTCGGACTTGGATTCATACTCGCCACCAACATAAATGACGATGGATACGTAACTGTAAATTTCGCTCTTGAAATCGTAACTTCACGATCTTCAAGCGGCTGACGCATTACTTCAAGAACATCTCTTTTAAACTCAGGCAATTCATCTAAAAACAAAACACCATTATGTGCCATTGAAATTTCGCCTGGCTGTGGATAACTTCCGCCACCCACAAGCGCAACATTCGAAATAGTATGATGCGGACTTCTAAACGGACGCTGATTCATCAAACCTACTTCTTTCAGCTTTCCTGCCACACTATGAATTTTTGTTGTTTCAAGTGCTTCACGCAACGTCATAGGCGGTAAAATACTGGGAACACGTTTTGCAAGCATGGTTTTTCCTGCTCCCGGCGGACCTATTAAAATGATGTTATGCCCGCCTGCTGCAGCAATTTCCATGCAACGTTTAATACTTTCTTGTCCGCGGACATCTGAAAAATCAAATTCTGGAAAATCTAATGTTTTGTAAAATTCGGCGCGAGTATCGATAACAGTAGGTTCAAGAGTGCCTTTTCCATTAAAGAAATCAATTATTTCTTGAAGATTAGAAACGCCATACACATCTAAATCTGATACGATTGCGGCTTCTTTTACATTTTGAACAGGCAGAAAAAAACCTTTATATCCTTCTTCTTTTGCTTTTATGGCAATAGGTAAAGCACCTCGAATAGGCTGTAAACTTCCGTCAAGCGAAAGTTCTCCCATAATTATATATTGTTCGATTTCAGCGGCTTTTATTTGATCTGAACCAACCAAAATCCCCATAGCAAGTGGCAAATCATAAGCAGAACCTTCTTTTCTTAGATCAGCAGGAGCCATATTTATCGTGATTTTTTTTCCTGGAAAACTTAATCCGTTGTTTTTTAAAGCGGCTGCGATTCGGTAACTGCTTTCTTTTATGGCATTATCCGGAAGTCCAACTAAATGATAACCAATCCCTTTATCCATGTGCACTTCGATTGTAATAGTTGTAGCTTCAACTCCAAAAACGGCACTTCCGTAAATTTTTACTAACATAAATAAATTCTTATAAAAAGGTAAAAATATCTAATTAAATAAGAATGAGAAAAAATATTTGTAAATATTTTATTACTTTTTATAATTGAATAAAATTCTAATCTTAAATTTCTATAAATGATTTCATTATTTTATTTATGTTTATAAAATAATTCTAACAACAACCAAAAACACAATTAATGAAAAAAACTTTACTTTTAATTCTTATCGCCACAGCCACCATTGGATCTACGTTTGCTTTAGTATATTATATTAAAATAGATAAGTTTTCATTTGCTTGGGCTTTAAACTTTTTGCTGATGCTTTTTGTAACTTACTTTACAGATGCATTAAAAAGCCAGCTTGCTTCTCCGTATTACGATGAAAAAACTTGGGAAAAAAGAGGAAAGGTTTACGAGAATCTGGGAGTAAATCTTTTCAGAAAACTATTAGTTTTAGTAGGCTGGGAAAAAGTAATCCGAAAAACTTTTCCAATCGAAAAAAACACAAAATCTTTAGAGAAACTATATTATCAAACCAAAAAATCAGAACTGGATCATCTTATAATTTTAATTATAGTATTAGGATTTAATGTTTTCGTGGCACTTGAATTTGGATTTGTCAAATCGTTATCATTATTAGTATTAAATCTACTTCTTAATCTTTATCCAATTTTCCTTCAAAGATATAATCGTCCAAGAATTGCGAAGGCGCTTAGATTAAGTTTGAGAAAATAACTTTATGATCTAATTCTAACTTCCTCGACTATTCTGCTTAAATCCAAACTATTTTGATGCGACCAAAGTTTGCTTTCAATTTGATTGTTTCGAATACAGGTATGGCATTCGATAATTTCATGTGAATATCCTTTTCCTAAAGTCGGCAAAGTAAAAACAGCTTCTTTTTCTTCGTTTTTAAATAAAGAATAACCATCGGCTACAAACCACGGAGCATTTAATTCTATTCTTCCCAATGTTCCTGAGATTATAGCTTTCATATCAGAATCAGAAACAATAGACGCATGCAAAATCGCCTGCGCCGATTCGTATTGAAGTATCATCGAAGTCTGTAAATCAATATAGTTGGCATGTTTTATCGCTTTTGCTAGAACCTCATTGGGTTTTCCAAGTAATAAATAAGACAAAAACAACGGGTAGACTCCAATATCAAATAGCGCTCCTCCCCCTAATTCTTTATCAAAAAGACGTTTGTGTTGGGTTTCACTTCCGTAGAAGGCAAAATCGGCTTTAATATAATTTACCTTTCCAATATTACCATCATTTATTTTCTGTAAAACATCTTGAACAGATGGAATAAAGCGTGTCCAGAATGCTTCCATAAAAAAGCTGTTGTGTTTTTTAGAAACTTCTATCATGTGTTCAGCATCCTTATAAGATAATGCCATTGGTTTTTCACATAAAACATGCTTATTATTTTCCAGTGCCTTTATCGATAATTCGGCATGTGAATTATGAGGCGTTGCAATGTACACAATATCAACTTCAGGATCATTAAAAAGTAAATCATAAGATTCGTAAGCTTTAGAGGCTTTGTACTTTTCTGCAAATTCTTTGGCTTTAGAAAAGTCTCTCGAGGCCACAGCAATTAATTGTGCATCTTCAATTAATAATAAGTCTGCTGCAAATTGATGTGCAATATTTCCGAGGCCGACAATTCCCCATTTAATTTTATGATTTTTCATTCTTAAATTTTAATTACAAAATTTGTTAAAAACATCAAATATACTTCATCAAACTTAACTATTAGATGTTTTTAAGCATTAAACTTCAACTTTAACTCAAAAAAACGTATCAAAAAATTAGGAAAAATAACCGATTTAAAAACAATCGAAAAAAAATTGCTGCTAAAATGTAAATTTTAAGTTTGTTTTAAGAAATTCACGCAAATTTTAAGGGGTCAAATTTTAAAATTAACAAAAATTAAACATTAAACCCTATTTTTTTAGGGGGTATCAAATCATTTTATACTTTTATCAAAAATTTTAAAACTAAATAACTATGCGAAAAATTATTTTAAGTGTGATTCTTATCACTATTTTGGTACTAACCTTTATATCAAACTTTATTATTGCTGACAACCCCATTCCAGCAGAAGCTGTAAAGTTTGATACAGGAGATACTGCCTGGATGATCGTTGCAACTGCATTTGTATTGTTAATGACTCCTGGTTTAGGATTTTTCTATGGAGGTATGGTTGGTAAGAAAAACGTAATTAGTACTATGCTGCAAAGTTTTATGGCAATGGTAATTGTTACAATTTTATGGACTGTTGTTGCTTTTGGTTTGGCTTTTGGACCAACAATTGGAGGAATTATCGGAAACCCTTCTGAGAATTTGTTCTTTGCAGGAGTTGGAACTAATACCGCATGGAGCCTTGCACCAACGATTCCATTTATTTTATTCGCATTATTCCAGGCAAAATTCGCTATCATTACTCCTGCATTAATTACAGGTGCATTTGCAGAGCGTGTACGTTTCTGGGCTTATTTATTATTCATGGTTTTATTTATATTATTGATATATGCGCCGCTTGCTCATATGACTTGGCATCCTGATGGAGTTTTCTTTAAAATGGGAGTATTAGACTTCGCTGGTGGAACAGTAGTTCACATGAGTGCTGGATGGGCTGCATTAGCGGGAGCTATCTTCTTAGGAAAAAGAAAAGTTCAAAAAGTGAATCCTGCGAGAATTACATATGTATTATTAGGAACAGGTTTACTTTGGTTTGGATGGTTTGGTTTTAACGCTGGATCAGCATTAGGAGCAAATGGTCTTGCTGCTCAAGCTTTAGGAACCACTACAGTTGCTGCCGCTGCCGCTGCAATGGCTTGGGTTTTCCTTGATAAAATTTTAGGTCACAAATTATCTGCTCTTGGAGCTTGTATTGGAGCTGTTGTAGGTCTTGTTGCTATCACACCTGCTGCTGGTTTCGTAAGTATCCCTCACGCAATCTTCATCGGTTTATTCTCTGCAATTGTAAGTAACATTGTAGTAAGCAAATTCCCTAAAGGTAAAATTGATGATGCCCTTGATGTATTTGCTTGTCACGGTGTTGGTGGTATGGTAGGTATGCTTTTAACTGGTGTTTTCGCTTCAAAAGCAATCAATCCTGCTGTTGGAGATAATCAAGGTTTAATCTTCGGAACTCCAACATTATTCATCAATCAGTTAATTGCTTTAGTTGTCGTTTCAATCTTCGCATTTGTAGCTTCTTATGTATTGTTTTTCATTGTAAACAAAATTACACCGCTAAGAGTTACTGAAGAAAAAGAAGAACTAGGATTAGATATTTCTCAACACGGAGAATTCTTATAAGATTTAATTTTCACTTTCGTTACTTGATAAAAAAAGCACTCTAAATTTGACTTAGAGTGCTTTTTGATTATAAAATATTTTAGATTTAGATTGATGATTGCTGATTTTAGATTGTGGATTTTAAATTTTCTAATATAACTGCAGATTATAAGATAGTGTTTAAACCCAAACAACAAACAACAAACAACAAACAACAAACAACTAACAACTAACAACTAACAACTAATAACTACTACTTAAAATTCGAAATCCCTTCTTTAAGCCATTTCAAATATTCATCAGCACTTACGTAACTGATTGTTGGTTTAGAAGTGTTTAAATTGTTTCCTTCCAAATCTGTAATTACATATAAAGGCTGTGTGTTAGTTTTATATTTTGAAATCATAAAATCTGTCCATTTATCTCCTGCCGTAATGATTTTATCTCCAGCTTCAGTTGTAAACTGCTCTTCTTTTGGCAATTCACGTTTGTCATCTACATAAAGCGAAATCAAAACCACATCATTTTTCAGAATGGGAAGAATCGTTGGTTCAGACCAAACATTATTCTCCATTTTTCTACAGTTTACGCAAGCATACCCGGTAAAATCAAGCATAATTGGTTTATTAATTGCTTTTGCGTAAGCTAATCCATCCTCATAATCGTGAAAAACCATAATTCCGTGCGGACCTAATTCGGCACCTTCCGGCATTCCTTTTCCAGCTTCAGAAGAAACTCCATTACCAGAACCTCCTACTCCAAACGGGCTTTCACTATAGGTTGGAGGCGGCGGAAATGCACTTATTAATTTCAAAGGTGCACCCCAAAGTCCTGGAATTAAATACATCGTAAACACCAAAGTCAACAGTCCTAAATACAGTCTTCCAACCGAAATATGATGCGTAGGACTATCATGAGGCAATGTAATTTTTCCGAATAAATATAAAGTAAGCGCGCCGAAAATAGCAATCCAAATCGCAATAAAAACTTCTCTTTCTAAGAAATGCAATTGTAAAACTAAATCAGCGTTTGATAAAAATTTGAATGCGAAAGCCAATTCTAAAAACCCTAGAACCACTTTTACTGTATTCAGCCAGCCGCCAGATTTTGGTAATGAATTTAACCAGCCCGGGAACATAGCAAATAACATAAACGGAAGTGCCAGTGCAGATGAGAATCCTAACATTCCCACAATTGGAGCAATTCCTCCGTTTGAAGCCGCATCTACTAATAACGTTCCTACAATTGGTCCTGTGCAAGAAAATGATACAATTGCAAGCGCCAATGCCATAAATAAGATTCCAACTATACCGCCTTTATCTGCTTGTTGATCTGCTTTGTTTGCCCATGAATTTGGAAGCATAATTTCGAAAGCACCCAAAAATGATGTAGCAAAAACCACTAAAATCACAAAGAAAATCAGGTTAAACCAAACATCTGTAGACAAAGCGTTTAAAGCATCAGCACCAAATATTTTAGTTACGATAAGACCTAAAATCACATAAATAGCAATAATTGAAAGTCCGTAGAAAATAGCATTTCTAATTCCTTTTGCTCTGCTTTTACTTTGTTTGGTAAAGAAACTTACCGTCATAGGAATCATTGGGAAAACGCATGGCGTTAATAATGCCGCGAATCCTGATATAAAAGCTATAAAAAAGATTGACCACAAACTTCTTGCTGGTGCAGAGGCTGGGATTTCTTCTTTTGCTGTTTGCGCAGTTTCAGCTTTTGGCTGTGCTGCTGCTTCTTTTTTAATAGTATCAATCGCCAGACCTGTCACTTTTGTTTCATCCAATTTAGCTTCTGTTAAAGCAGGAACTTCATCCATTTTGAAAGTAGAAGGTACTGAAATTGAAAATTTCTTGCTTGAATTGATACAAACTTCTTTACAAACCTGAAAATCAAAATCAACATCAACCGTTTTTAAGTTTGGATTGATGATTTTTATTTCTTGTTCGATGTGTGCTTTTCCTTCAAAGAAAGTCTCGTCTACACCGAAAACATCATTAAAAGCGGTTCTGGTTTTACCTTCTTTGGCTTTTCCAACTAACTCATAATTTCCTTTCTGGTTTTTAAACGTAATTTCCAAAGCTAGGGGTCCGCCATCTGGTGTAAACTGCGAATACATATGCCAGTCTTTTTCAATTACGGCATCAAAAATTAATAAGGCATTGTTTCCTTTTTTTTCAATTTTTGAAGTCCATTTTACAGGTTCGAGTATTTGGGCATTACTATTTAAAGCAAAAAAGAAAAACAGTAAAAAAACTGTGATTCTGTTCCAGATACTTCTTGAAGTTATCGTGTTTAGGTTTTGATTAAAGTTCATTATTGCAATTCTATTTTAAGTATTTTATTTGTGGTATTTTCAATTTTAAAACGTTCGTCCTGTCTGATTCCGATTACCCATACAATTTTATCTCCCGACCATAAAATCCATGTTTTTTCTTTTTCAATCAGGGATAATTTCTCGTCTTTAAAAAGTTTGCTGACTTTTTTTGACTTACCATTCATTCCAAAAGGCTGGAAAATATCACCCTCATTCCATTTACGTAATATAAGTGGAAAACGGATTTTTTCAGCGTCGACAAATATAGTTCTATTTGAACCGAATGTTGTGTGACCTACGTTACAAAGTGTCATTTTTAAGGGAAAATTAACTTCTGTATCGTTTTCAGAAATTTCAAATTCTTCTTCTTCTGATGTTCCCGAAAAGGGCGTTAAAATCAACATTTCTCTGTTTTTCAACAATCTGAATTCTTCTGCAAAAATTTGTTTTCCAGACTGTCCTTCCACTAAATCATAAATATCGTTCCAAGCCGAAAATCCAAATTCTTTCAGCCATTGGTACAAATATGATTTATAATTCGGAAGTTTTTTAAGCTGATTCAAATCGAAATGAATATCATCTCCAGCTTCTTTAGCGACTTGCTGATATACCATAATTGAAGCATCTTCCACCATTTCATGTGATTCCTGCAGAAAAGATTGTGTTTTCTGAAAAGCATCCAAAAAATTAGGATTGATTTCTTTTAAAATGGGAACTAAATCGTGACGGATTTTATTTCGAAGATATTTAGTCGAAGCATTACTACTGTCTTCTCTCCATTCTATTTTGTGCTCTTCAGCGTATTTCAAGATTTCATCTCTAGAAAATGGAAGCAGCGGACGGATAATTTTATCGTTTTGTTCTGGAATTCCAGTTAATCCTTCTAATCCAGTTCCGCGCGTTAAGTTGATAATAAAAGTTTCCAGATTATCGTCGGCGTGATGAGCAGTTAATAGAAAATCAAAGTTTTCTTCTTCTAAAAGTTCATAAAACCAGCTGTAACGAAGTTCTCTTGCCGCAACTTGTATCGAAACTTTGTAATCATTGGCAAAAGCTTCGGTATCAAATTGGGTCGTAAAAATTTTGATATTGTTTTGATCGCAATAGTTTTGAATAAATTCTTGATCTCCAAAACTTTCTAGTCCGCGAAGCTGGAAATTGCAATGCAAAACTGCTATTTCGTAGTTTAATTGTTTAAATAAATGCAATAAAACCATACTGTCTAATCCACCACTTACAGCGAGAAAAAGCTTTTTCTCTGCCAAAAAAGGAAAACGGGAAACGATATGATTTTTGAATTTTGAAAACATTCTATAAAAGTAAAAAATTAAATTCGATCTATTTTTAAATGAAATGTTAAGCATTGTTTTCTGCCACGAATTCACGAATTATTTTTTTATGCAGATGGCGCAATTTTTACCACAAATTAGCGCAAATTATTTTTACGTTGCGATTATTAATAATTCGTAACCCGAGCGATAGCGAATAGACGAAGTAATTCGTGGCGAAAAAAAAATTATTGTAAAACTTCGTGCATTGCTTTTGCTTTCAGTAAACATTCTTCGTATTCTTTTTCTGGAATAGATTGCGATGTAATGGCACTTCCTACTGAAAATGAAACGTATTGTTTTTCTTGATTGTATAAAATACTTCTGATTACGACATTAAAATCAAAATCACCTTCTGGCGAAAAATAACCAACCGCACCGCTGTACAGCCCGCGTTTGGTTTCTTCGAGGTTTTCAATAATCTTCATTACAGAAATCTTTGGAGCCCCAGTCATACTTCCCATTGGAAAAGTGGATTTTAAAACATCAACAGCCGAATATTGCGGATCTAATTTTGAAATAACCGTTGAAATCATTTGGTGTACCTGCAGAAACGAATAAATTCCGCAGAGTTCTTTTACCTCAACCGAACCTTTTTGCGCAGTATGCGAAAGATCGTTACGTACCAAATCTGTTATCATGATATTTTCAGCACGCTCTTTTTCGTCTGAAGCTAAACTATTTTTTGATTTTTCATCTTCAATTGGATCAGCAAATCTTCTAGAGGTTCCTTTGATTGGCTGAGAAATAATGGTTTCTCCAACTTTTTTCAAATACCTTTCCGGCGATGCTGAAAGCAGAAAATGTTTGTGATTTTTAAAGAAAACTGAAAACGGCGCTTGTGAAATTTCATTTAGTTTTCTGAATTTTTCTAACGGATTTATAATGGCATTTTCGGCATAAAATTCCATACAGAAATTCGCTTCATACATATCACCAATGTGAATATGATGCAGCATTTGATTTACTTTTTGTACATATACATCTTTTGAAATTCGCTGTTTAATTTCAATTTTATTTAATGAGGCAAAAGATTCAGAATAGGTTTGTATAATTTCAGTAAAATCATCTTCAAGTTCATCATCACAAAAACGCAGATATTGCATTTCAAGCTGATTCTCTTTCAATAAAAAAACTTTTTTAGGCTGAAAGAAAAACAAATCGGGAAATTCTAATCCGTCAAAATTATTGGATTCTAAATCCTCAACATCATTTTTTAAGTCATACGACAAATAACCAAAAAGCCAGTCTTTAGTCGTTTGCTGGTATTGTTTTAAATCATCAAATGCATTGTGAAAATCAGTTTTAATTGATGTAAAAGCATCAACTGCCAGAATGCAATCGAAACTCGAATATTCTTCTGGATAGCCATTGCCTTCCAAAAAAACAACCTCCCGAAACTGCTGTGACCACGCTAAAAGCTGTTGTTTAAAATCGGAAGGATTTGAAATATGTTTATGAATAGAAACTCTCAAAAATGATATTTTTTTTAAACTTCAAAATTACAACAAAAAAAATCCTTCGATAAAAGAATATCTAAAATTATTGGCACGCTTTTTAGTCTATCGATTTTGAATCGATTCATAAAATATTTTACACAATCAGAAACCTTTTAACCAACAAAAGTTTATTTAATCAAATTTTTAACCTTTCATGAAAACAATTACAAAACTAGGATTAACCACTTTGGTAATCACTACATTGCTTTTTTCGTGTAAAAAAGCAGATTATGCTACATCTGAAACTGCTGATTATGCTGTAGACAGTACCGCAATTTCTTCATCGGCTGCTGTTGAAAAAAAAGACAGTAATCAGAAATTTATTCGAACCGCCGATTTAAAGTTCAAGGTTAAGAATGTGGTCAAATCAACTTATGCAATCGAAAATGCGGTTCAGAAATTTGGAGGTTTTGTAACCTATACAAATCTGCAAAGTACTATTCAGGATCAGATTAAAACTAAAATAAGTCAGGACAGCACGCTGGAAACAACCAAATTTACAGTTGAAAATAACATTACTATTAGAGTTCCTAATACGCAATTAGATACTGTAATTAAAACCATTGCAAGACAAATTGACTTTTTGGATTTTAGAGTGATTAAAGCCGATGATGTTTCGTTGAAATTATTAGGCAATCAGCTTTCTCAAAAAAGAAATAGTGAAAGTGCTGACCGAATTGCAAAAGCAATTGACAACAAAGGCAAAAAAGTAAATGATATTGTTGATGCCGAAAATACACTAGCAAATCAAAAGGAAGCTAATGATAATGCTGTTTTAAACAATCTTTCTTTAAAAGATCAGATTAATTTCAGCACTGTTACTTTACAGCTTTATCAAAATCAAACCGTAAAGCAAGAAGTAACGGCAAGTGAAAAAGACAGCAGCAGCTACGAGCCTAATTTAGGAATTCAAATTGTCGATGCTTTAAAAAATGGTTTGTATATCATTCAGGCAGTTTTTGTCTTTTTCCTTAATTTATGGCCATTTATATTAATTGCAATTGGAGGTTATTTAGCCTATAAAAAATATTTCAAAAAATAATCAAAACTGTTAAAATTCAGCAATTTAGTAAGCAAAAAAATCATTATATTTGATATAGCATTTAAACTAATCCCAAAATAGAATATTATTGATTATTAAATTCTCAGTAAAGTGATTCTAAAAATAGATTTTCTTTTTATCTGAGAATATAGATTTTGCATTTTCAGCACACTAATTATATCTATTAACCTATTCAAATTTTAAGTATTATGAAAATTGCTACTATTATTGTCCGCGTTTTGATTGGTCTTTTACTACTCTTTGCTTCCATTTCGTTTTTTCTAAAACTAGCTCCAGAACCGGAAACAACGGGGAATTTTAAGGCCTTTAATATGGGTTTAGTTGCTTCGACTTATTTACTGCCACTGGCAAAAACTGTTGAATTACTGTGTGGAATTTCGTTTGTAACAGGGCGTTTTGTTACGTTAGCAAACATTTTAATTCTTCCAATTACAATTAATATTTTGTTTATCAATTACTTTTTAGCTCCAGATGGGCTTCCAGTTGCCGTACTTCTGTTCATCGGTAATTTATTTTTGATTTACAGATATTGGGATAATTACAAAACGGTTTTCACTCCTTGATTTTTCAAAACTAAAAATAAAAAACCCGGTTCTTTACAACCGGGTTTCTTTTTAATTTGTTTTATCGTGTTTTACCCAAACTAAATCGGTTACGTTATATCCGATATCTTGAGCTTTGATCAGAAATTCTGCTTTGACACTTTCTGGAATTGTTTTTTCTCTCGAAAGTATCCACATATATTTTAAACTTTCGCCTGCTACGAGAGCATATTTATACTCTGTATCTATGGCAATAACATTGTATCCTGAATAAAAAGGACCAAAAAATGAGACCTTAAGCATACCAATATTGTCTTTTTTGACAAATTTGGCTTTCCCGATGCTCTCTTCCCACTTGTCTTTTTTGACATCATAGCCCTTATTATCGACTTTTATGGTGCCGTTATCATTCAAAGAATATTCGGCTGTAACATTGTTTAAATCTCTTTCCCATTTGTAATCTAATCTGGCAATTTCATACCATTTACCTAAATATCTGGCTTTGTCAAAATTAGTTACAGGTTTTGCTTTATCCGGAATTCCTCCTCCACAAGAACTCAGCGCGATTCCGATTCCTGCTCCAATTAAAACTGGAACTATATATTTGCTTTTCATAATGCTATCTTTTTAAATACCATAAAGATAGCACCCGAAATACACATCTAATTTACAAAATTATTTTTGAATATTATATTTTGTGAAGCATAAAAAAACCGTCTCGTTTTTTAATGAGACGGTTTATAAATATGATTTAACGTAAAAATTATACGTGTAAAGCTCTATTTTCTGTAGCTGCCAATGCTGCCTCTTTTACCGCTTCCGCGAAAGTTGGGTGCGCGTGGCTCATTCTTGAAATGTCTTCAGCAGAAGCTTTGAATTCCATTGCAGTAACTGCTTCAGCAATTAAATCTGCTGTACGAGCACCAATCATGTGAACTCCTAAAACCTCATCTGTTTTCTCATCAGCCAAGATTTTTACGAATCCGTCTAAGTCAGCACTTGCTCTCGCACGTCCTAAAGCTTTGAATGGGAAACTTCCTGATTTGTATTTAACTCCAGCCGCTTTCAATTGCTCTTCAGTTTGTCCAACTGCAGCAACTTCTGGCCAAGTGTAAACTACACCAGGAATTAAGTTGTAATCGATATGTGGTTTTTGGCCCGCTAAGATTTCAGCAACCATCACTCCTTCTTCTTCCGCTTTGTGTGCCAACATCGCTCCGCGAACAACATCACCAATTGCGTAGATATTTGGAGTACTGGTTTGTAAATGATCATTTACTTCAACTTGTCCTCTATCTGAAATTTTAACTCCAGCTTTATCAGCGTTTAATCCGTCTGTGTAAGGACGACGACCAACAGATACTAATGAATAATCTCCTTCAAGAGTAATAGTTTCTCCTTTTGCGTTTTCAGCTTGAACTACAACAGCATCACCGTTTCTTTCAACTGATTTTACTTTGTGAGAAACATAGAATTTCATTCCTTGTTTTTTCAATACTTTAGTTAATTCTTTAGAAAGCGCTCCGTCCATTCCTGGAATGATTCTGTCCATGAATTCTACTACAGAAACCTGAGCTCCTAAACGAAGATACACTTGTCCAAGCTCGATTCCGATAACTCCTCCACCAATAATAACTAAGTGTTTTGGAACTTCTTTTAAAGCCAAAGCTTCAGTAGAAGTAATGATTCTTTCTTTATCAATTTTGATGAATGGCAAAGAAGATGGTTTTGATCCTGTAGCAATTACAGTATATTTTGCTTCAATAGTTTCTGAAGTTCCATCAGCTTTTGCAACAGCAATGTGAGTTGCATCTACGAAAGAACCTATACCATTGAAAACAGTGATTTTATTTTTATCCATTAAGTAGTTGATTCCACCTACGGTTTGATCTACAACAGCTTGTTTGCGCGCGATCATTTTCTCTAAATTGATTTTTACATCACCAGAAACTTCGATTCCGTGATCTGCAAAATGAGCAATTTCTGAATAGTGGTGAGAAGATGATAATAATGCTTTTGAAGGAATACAACCTACGTTAAGGCAAGTTCCGCCTAATGAAGTATATTTTTCTACAATAGCAGTTTTGAAACCTAATTGTGCGCAACGAATTGCTGATACATATCCGCCAGGACCTGAACCTATAATGACTACGTCAAATGAACTCATAGTTTATCTATTTTATTTTAAGCGTTACAAAATTAAGGAATAAAGTTTTGTTTAAAGTTTAAATTTTAATGTTTTTTTGCGTGAAATATGGGGTTTTTATTAACCGCAAAGAGCGCTAAGATTTACGTAAGGTTCGCTAAGTTTTATTTTATCGTGACAAAATTTTGCTAGCAAAGACGCTAAGTCGCAATTTTTTTTTTGAATTGCCTCCTGCTTTAGCTGGAGGTTTCAAATTGAAAATATATCAGGCTTTAGCCAAACTTTGAGAAATTTTGACTAAAGCCTCTTGCTTATAACTATACTTTACATCTAGCTAAAGCTGGACGCAATTCAGCTATACAAAATTCACAAAAGAAACTTAGCGACTTAGCGCCTTTACGAAATTAAAAATCTTTGATCCTTTGTCACTCTGTAACTTTGTACCTCTAAAAAGAAATCACCGTCGAATTTTTTACTTCGCTAATCATAAACATACTTTGTGTGCTCCCGATATGCTGTAAAGAAGTTAGTTTCGTTACTAAGAATTCTCGATAGGCTTCCATATCTTTTACTAGAACTTTTAAAATATAATCGTAATCACCGCTTACGTGGTGGCATTCTAAAACTTCATTTAGTTTGATGACTTCACTTTCGAATTTGGTTAAGAATTCTTTGGTGTGCTGAATGAGTTTTAAATGGCAGAAAACTACAAATCCTTTTTCGATTTTAGATTTATCCACTAAAGCCGCATAGTTTTTTATAATGCCTTCGCGCTCCAGCTTTTTAATTCGTTCATACACTGCTGTAACCGACAAATTGAGTTTTAAAGACAATTCTTTATTGGTCTTTTTGCTGTCGGTTTGAAGCAAAACGAGGAGTTTTTTATCGATTTCGTCAAGAGTCATTTTGGTTGATTGTTTTTAGTTGATTGTTGATGGATTATTTAAGTGAAAGAAAATCTATTGACATGTATTTTTTAGAACAAATTTAGATTAAAAATCATTATTAATTTAATTTAATAGTTTTAAAATCTAGACAAAAACGAAACAATTGATTAATTATCTAAAACACTCTTTCTTTGACTGGAATTTCTTTTGAAAAACAAATGTCCTAGCCCTGATAGAAGTGGAAATCCTTTTGCTTTTTTCTTTAAAAAGTAAAAGATTGAAACGGATAGCAGGAAGCAGCTCCTTATCCTTCGACTTTGCTCAGGATGACAATGGCAACTTGAAACTAACAAAAAACTAACTATAATGAAAGACTTTAATCCAGCAGATAAAATTCAGGATTTGCAATACTTTGGGGAATTTGGCGGTGTGAATCCGTCGATTTCTGATTCTTCTACTTATACTTTTTTATCGGCAAAAACGATGTTCGATACTTTTGAAGGCAATATGGAAGGCTGTTATTTGTATTCGCGCCATTCTTCGCCAAGTAATTTGTATTTAGATCAAGCTTTAGCGGCAATGGAAGGAACAGAAACGGCGAATGTTTCAGCTTCTGGTATGGGCGCTATTACGCCTACTCTATTGCAATTATGCGGTGCGGGAGATCATATCGTTTCAAGCCGAACGATTTATGGCGGGACTTATGCTTTTTTGAAGAATTTTACGCCTCGTTTTGGTATCGAAACCACTTTTGTTGACATTACTAAACTGGATGTTGTAGAAGCCGCAATTACTTCTAAAACTAAAGTTTTGTACTGCGAAACCGTAAGTAATCCGTTATTGGAAGTAGCAGATATTCGGGGTTTGGCTGCAATTGCTAAAAAACACCATTTGAAATTAGTTGTAGACAACACGTTTTCTCCATTATCAGTTTCTCCTGCAAAATTAGGCGCTGATATTGTTATTCATAGTTTGACGAAATACATTAACGGAAGCAGTGATACGGTTGGCGGCGTAACTTGCGCTTCGAAAGAATTTATCAATTCACTGAAAAACGTAAACACTGGCGCAAGCATGCTTTTAGGGCCAACAATGGACAGTTTGCGTTCTGCCAGTGTGATGAAAAATCTAAGAACGCTTCATATTAGAATTAAACAGCACAGTCATAATGCGCATTTTCTAGCAGATCAATTTGAGAAAGACGGTTTAAAAACAGTTTATCCGGGACTGAAAAGTCATCCAAGTCATGAATTGTATAGAACGATGATTAATCCCGAATATGGTTTTGGAGGTATGCTGACCATTGATGTTGGATCTTTGGAAAAAGCCAACGAATTAATGGAATTGATGCAAGACCGAAATCTAGGGTATCTTGCCGTAAGTTTAGGATTTTATAAAACTTTATTCAGTGCGCCTGGAACTTCGACTTCAAGCGAAATTCCGTTAGATGAACAAAAAGAAATGGGATTGACTGATGGTTTGATTCGTTTTTCTATTGGTTTAGACAATGATATTCAGCGTACTTACGAAATGATGAAAGCTTGTATGATTGAACTTGGGGTTTTAAAAAAAGATTCTAAGGTTCTGAGTTGCTAAGGTTCTAAGTTTTTTTACTCCTCTTGCAGATCTGGCTGATCTTTTTCTTAGCAAATAATCTGTTTAATCGGCGAGAGAAAAAATTACCCACAATAAATAGGAAACATTACTTTATAAATAAATTTGCATCGTTTTTTATATTGTTTCAAATCCGCTGGAGATTTTCTCTAAGCGGATTTTTTATTTTGAAGTTTTAGTAAAAAAGCCGTTCTGAATATTCAGAACGGCTTTATAATTATCTAGGCTCGTAACCTCTAAATGTTCGCCAATATTTGTCTTTATAAATTTCGTAGCTTATCTCAAAAGTGCCATTGAATTTTTTAATTAATTCATCGGCTATTTTAGTTGGTTTTCTGAAATCTTTACAAGCAAAAAAGATTTCTCTTTTATTGGTGCGTGTTTCTCTTCCTATGTTCAAATAACCATCCAAATCTTTAAGTTCCAATACTACATCATCCTCAATTTCATTTAATAATTGATATGTTTCTTTATCCGGCATTCCGCTATTGTTGCTTCCATCAAATGGAATTGTAATAATAAATACCCACGGATGAGATGCTTTTTTATCCCATTGTAAAATATCACTATTTATAATGGCGATAATAGCCCCACCATCTTTTGCAGTACCCTCAAGACTTGAATAATTATCATTTTCTGTATTATGTCTTGTACCTTCGTATTTTTCGACAAATTCTTTTTCTCTCCAAATTAAATAATCTTTCAATTTTTCGATTGGAATTAATTCTTCTGAAATTTCATTAGGTCCAACAACATTCATGTTATCTATCAATGTCAAAGAATTTAGTTCTCCTAAATAATTATCTAGAAAAATATAAACCCCGTTTGTTACTTTTCCTTTTTCTTCTTCAACAAATCCATCGTATACTATTGTCAAATCTATTTCGTCTGGATAACCTTCGTGAATATTAGGGTAAAATTTTAAATTCTCTTTATCAAATTTGAAATTTTCATACTCAATACCAACATCCTTAATATCTGAAGCTGGTTTAAGAGCAGTAATTTTCCATCCTACCATTTTTGGAGCCGCATTTACCAAATCTTCAATGGCGTAAATATTTCTGATTGCTCCATCTGGCGTTAAGATTAATTCAACTGTATTATCATCAAACATTCCAGTTAAAAAATAAATTCCGTAGTGAACTTCATCTAGTTTCGGAGCTAATTTTTCAAAAAAACCTTGGTGGATATTTCCTCTGTTTTTAACGATTTTAAAAAACTCTTTTTCCTTTTTTAGAAACCAATTCCAGAAGTCATTATTAGATTGTATTGGAGCATCATTTTTGCCCAATATTTTATCAAGAAAACTCATTTATTACAAATTATATTTTAAAATTTACTGAAAACAAACTTAAGGAAAAGCCTTTTAAAACATAGGATTATTTGTATAAAAACTAGAACATTTTAAAACACTCTCAGCCAGAATGAGTTAAGTTCATAAAAATCATTTTACCCAGATTTAAAGAGATTAAGGCAGATTTAAACCGATTTTTTATATAAAAATCCAAAACTAGATCTGCTACAATCATTTAAAATCTGCGCGCAAATAATTATCCCATAAAAAAAGCCGTTCTGTAATTATTCAGAACGGCTCACTTATAATTTATAACTCTTAACTTATAATTTCTCCACGAAGTTCAATTTACTATTTTTTCGGCTGTAGCCAAAGTAAATCAGCAGTCCGATTATTAACCAAACGGTAAAATAAATCCAGTTCCAAACGCTTAATTCGGCCATCATATACAAACAGCAGATTAATCCTAAAAGCGGAATCAGAGAAAGATTTTTTCTGAAAGCCCAAACTGCCAATCCAACTAACACAAATAAGAAAATCCACATTGGAATTTTATGTTTGAATAATTGAAATCCGGTTTCGTATTTTAATGAATCTTTAATTGGAAGTCCTTTTACAACCTCAGCATATTTAACTTCATCATCCTGATATTGGCTTAACAAATGCTCTAAATCTGAAGTTTCAGAAGTTTTGTTGGTGGCATCTATACTTTTTAAATAATTAAACACTTTTTCAGAATCTTCTTTGTCTAAAGACGTTACAATAGATGTGGCATCAAAAGTTTGTGCCTCATTATTAATAAATGCCATTGTTGCTTTATTATTGAACGCAAAAGCATAATATAAACCAGCGATAATTAAAACTGGTAAAATGTATTTTGAATTGATGTAAGGTGTTTTGAATTTTCCTCTTGGGATTTCAGGTTTGTTCTGCAATACTAAAACTCCGGCACAAACCAATACAAAGGCAAATAAAGTTCCGATACTGCATAAATCAGTAACCATTGTCAAGTTTAAGAATAATGCTGGAATCGCTACTACAAATCCGGTTACAATAGTGGCAAAAGATGGTGTTTTAAATCTTGGGTGAACGTTTGAAAATTTCTTTGGCAATAATCCGTCACGGCTCATACTCATCCAGATACGAGGCTGTCCCATTTGAAAAACTAATAAAACGCTTGCCATTGCTACTACAGCACTCACCGCAATAATTCCTGACATCCATTTTAAGTCTAATTTATCGAAAACAAATGCTAGAGGATCTCCAACATTTAATTCGTGATATTTTACCATTCCAGTTAAAACCAAAGCAATAGCAATGTATAAAAGGGTACAAATGATAATCGCCCACATCATTCCGCGTGGTAAATCTCTTTGTGGATTTTTACATTCTTCTGCTGTTGTAGAAATAGCATCAAAACCAATATAAGCAAAGAAAACTGCCGATACACCCTTTAAAACCCCGCTAACTCCATTTGGCGCAAACGGATCCCAATTGGCAGTATCTACATAAAACACTCCAACAGCAATTACCAGCAGCACCACACAAAGTTTTACAACCACCATTAAATTACTTGCATTACGAGATTCTTTCATTCCTCTGTAAACCAAAGCGGTAATCAAAATAATGATGAATAAGGCTGGTAAATCAGTCACAAAGTGAAATGATCCTATTGTTGGTGCTGTTTGCCAAGCTGTATGCGCTTGTTGTAAAGCTGTGCTTAAATTTTCGAATGATTTTCCGCCTCGCATTAAAGCTTCAGCATCTTTAAAACCGTTTGAAGCGGTTAAGTAATCCATTTGAATCCATTGCGGTAAATGAATGCCACCACTCTGGAGAAGTCCTGTAAAATAATCACTCCAAGATATGGCGACGGTTATATTTCCTACAGCATATTCCATGATTAAAGCCCAACCGATAATCCAGGCAATGATTTCTCCAAAAGCTACATACGAATACGTGTAAGCACTTCCTGAAACGGGAACCATTGATGCAAACTCGGCATAAGCAAAGGCCGCAAAACTACAGGCAAGAGCAGTAAAAAGAAACAAAAATATTACGGCTGGCCCTCCGTCGGCACTCGCTTTTCCGATGGTGCTGAAAATTCCCGCTCCCACAATTGCAGCAATTCCGAAAGCAGTTAAATCTTTGGTTGTAAGGTGCTTTCCTAATGCTTCATGCCCATCTGCTTCATTCTTTGCAACCTGTTTCAGAATATCCTGCACTGTTTTTTTTCGGAATAAACTTGAAAATGCCATATATGTTTCGCTATTATAAATTGATTTAATTCAGTCGTTCTGGTTTTATTTTGCAAATAATGCAAAAATTATCCTGATTTCAAATATATAAAACGATTTTGTTTTTTTGTGATTTTTTTTTCATGCCACGACCCGAGCGATAGCGAACAGGCGAAGCAATTCACGAATTATTTTTTCAAATCATTGGCTATAATTTTTCTCTCGAGATTTGGCGGATAATGCATATTTTGATTACGACAAGAAGATTTAAGCAGATTTTTTAAATTTAAATCTGTAAAATCTGCTTAAATCAGCAGAATCTGCGTGAAATAAAAAATAAATCTGCTCAATCTGCCAAATCTGTGAGAGAAATAAAATCTTTGTGAACTTTGCGTTCCCGATAGCTATCGGGATTGCGCTCTTTGCGGTTAAATCGAAAACACAAATGTAACATTTCTCAAAATGAGCTTACTAATACAAGTAGTATTTAATTTAAAGAATCATTTTTATGGAAAAAATCACGAGACGTTCTTTTGTAAATAAATTTGGACTTGGCGTTGGCGCTTCTGTTGTCATGACTTCACTTCCTTCTTTTATCACGGAAACAGAAAAGGTTCACAAACCCTATTCTGGAAAAAAATTAAATATTGCACTTTGCGGTTTAGGAAACTACGCTGCGTTATTAGCCGAAGGTCTTCAGGTTTCTGAATACTGCCAGCTTGCCGGAATCGTTACAGGAACGCCTTCTAAAGCCGAAACATGGAAAAAGAAATATAATATTCCAGAGAAAAATATTTACAACTACGAAAATTTCGATTCAATCGTAAAAAATAAAGATATTGACTTGGTGTATGTTGTAACTCCAAACTCACTTCATAAAGAGTTTACTGTTCGCGCTGCAAAAGCAGGAAAACATGTTATTGTTGAAAAACCAATGGCCATTACAGTTGAAGATTGTAAAGAAATGATAAAAGCCTGCAACGATAATAATGTACAACTGGCAATGGGTTATCGTTTGCATTACGAACCGAATCATTTAGAAGTAAAACGATTGGGACAGGAAAAAATTCTAGGACAGGTTCGTTATATCGAAACTTCCCTAGGTTATAGCACTTATGACATTCATGACGTAAATAAACCTGTTGATTTAAATGCCCGTAACGAATGGAGATTGACTAAAAAGTTTGCTGGCGGTGGTCCGTTGATCAATTTAGGCGTTTATTGCATTCAAGTTTCGCGTTATGTTTTAGGCGAAGAACCAATTGCGGTAACAGCTCAATTTGGAACCATAAATAACAAAAACCGGTTTGCTCAAGTAGAAGAAAATATCACTTGGCAAATGGAATTTCCAAGTGGCGCCGTTGCTAATTGCTGCAGTTCGTATGGTTTTGGAATCGATAGATTTCACGCTGCTGCAGATGAAGGTTTCTTCGAAATGAGTCCTGCTGTGAGCTATGGGCCTTTTGTAGGTAGAAGATCGGATGGAAAACCATTTAATTTTCCAGTCATAAATCAGCAGCAAACTCAAATGGATGAGATTTGTAAAGTGATTTTAGCTAACCAAAAACTCCCAAATCACATTACAGGTGAAGAAGGCATTAAAGATGTTAGAATTATCAATGCTATTTATAAAGCCGCTGAAACAGGGAAAAAAGTTAGCCTAAAATAGTTTTTTCTGCCACGACCCGAGCGATAGCGAACAGGCGAAGCAATTCACGAATTATTTTTTTTGCGCAAAATATTTTTCGAATGATGAACTAACGAATTACTCAAATTTTTAATTTGTGAAATCAGCGCAAAGTATAATTTGTGTAATTCGTGTAATTTGTGGCTAACTTTTCAAACAGCTTCTCAAAATACTTACTGGATGCTGCGCTTCACGACTTGTTCCATCATAAATTTGATGACGACAACTGGTTCCTGCTGCGGCAATTTTTACATTCTCTGCTGTATTACGAACTTTTGGAAATAAAGTGTCCTCGCCCATTTGCATGCTCACTTGATAGTGCTCTTTTTCATAACCAAACGAACCTGCCATTCCGCAACAGCCTGAATTGTAAATCGTAACCGTATTATTTTTAGGCAGATTCAGCATGGCGAAAGTCGCTTCAACAGAACTTAAAGATTTCTGATGGCAATGTCCATGAATTTTAATTTCTTTATTTTCTTCTGAAAAAGAATCGGCTGTAATTTTTCCGTCTATGATTTCTTTTTTGAAGAATTCTTCGATTGTAAAAGCATTTCTTGATAACTTTTCAGCAGCTTCTTTATCATCTGCTAAACGAAGATATTCATCTCTAAAAGTCAAAATCGCTGAAGGTTCAATTCCGATTAAAGGTGCATTTGCCAAAACCAAATCTTTAAAAATATTCACATTATGATTGGCAATTTTTTTCGCTTCTTCTAGAAATCCTTTTGAAAGATACGTTCTGCCGCTTTCTTCATGATCAACAACTAAAACTTGATAACCTAATTTCGTCAATAATTCAAAAGCATCGATTCCGATATTTACATCATAATAATTCGTGAATTCGTCTACAAACAAATACAATCTTCCGTTTGGAAAATCTGTTTGTGACGGTTTATTATTGGCAAACCATTTTCTAAAAGTCTTTTTCGCCAATAGTGGAACTTGTCTTTCAGGCGCAATTCCCATAGTTTTTTTCACCAAAGACTGATTTGAAATAAAATTCGTAATCGCTGGGAATTTGCTTCCCATTTTATTCAATTTGGCATTGTTGGCAAAAATCTTACTTCGGGTTGAGAATCCGTTTGCTTTTTGATATTGGTATAAAAATTCGGCTTTTAAAGTGGCTACGTCTACGTTACTCGGACATTCGCTTGCGCAGGCTTTACAGCTTACACACAACTCAAAAACTTCGTATAATTCTTTCTGGTCGAATTTATTTTCTTTTTCAGAATACGTTAAATATTCTCGCAACGCATTGGCTCTCGCACGTGTAGTTTCTTTCTCGTTTCTCGTTGCACGATAGCTCGGACACATCGCTCCTCCGCCCGACGGCAGTTTTCGGCAGTCACCGGAACCGTTGCATTTTTCGGCAGCACGTAAAATCCCTAAACTATCTGAGAAATCCTGAAACGTTTTAATATCTGGTTCTACCCTGCCCGAAACGACACGATGGTTTTCGTCCATTTTCAAGGCGTTTACAATCTTCCCAATATTCAAAACCGAATTGGGATCAAATGCCAATTTGATTCTTTTCAGCAATTCGTAATTCTTATCGCCAATCATAAACGGAATAAACTCTCCTCGCACAATTCCATCACCGTGTTCACCGCTTAACGAACCTCTATATTTTTTTACCAAATGCGCTACTTCTGTCGCAATGGTTCTGAATAATTTTAAATCAGATGTTTTCTTCAAATTCAAAACCGGACGAAGGTGCAATTCTCCCGCACCAGCATGCGCATAATAAATCGCTTCTTGTCCGTGGCTTAACATCATCGCCGAAAACTCTGCAATATAATTTGGCAAATCGCTCAATTCAACTGCAGTATCTTCAATCGAGTCGGCTGCTTTATCGTCGCCAACAATACTTCCTAAAAGTCCAAGACCAGCTTTTCTCAGTTCGTTGGCTTTGTCAATATCATTTCCGTAGATTTTTACTCGAGCGTAGCCAAAATTGTTGTTCTCTAAATCAGCAATCAAAGCGTCGGCTTGTTTTTCGGCATCTTCTAAAGTGTGCGACGCCACTTCAAACAACATAATCGCTTTTGGTTCTCCAACTAAAAAGAAACGGTTTTTAATGTGTTCACGATTTGTTTTCGTACAATCCAAAATCGTATCGTCGATCATTTCGCAGGTGTACAAATGATGTTTCATCGCCACCACAACCGATTCTAAAGATTCCTGAATCGTATGATAATGCCCAACGACCATAATACTGTGAGGCGGCGGCAGATCGTCAACTTTCAGTGTTACTTCTGTTGTAAAAGCCAAAGTTCCTTCGCTTCCGCAAAGCAGTTTTCCCAGATTTATGGTTGGTTCACTTCCTCCAAATAATTCTGATTTCAAAAGAATATCAACAGCATAACCTGTATTTCTTCTGTGAATTTCTGGTTTCGGAAACTCTTTTACAATTTCTTCCTGCGCTTCTTTTATAGAAAGCTCATCATAAATTGTTTTGTATATTTTATTTTCTAAAGAATCTCCTTTGGTTTTTTCGATAAATTCAGCCGAAGTCAGGTCTTTAAAAACGACTTCAGAACCATCGCTTAAAAGTGCTTTTACTTCTGCGATTTTATCTCGTGTAACACCATATCGAATCGAAGTTGTTCCCGAAGAATTATTTCCCACCATTCCGCCAATCATCGCGCGGTTTGAGGTTGATGTAATTGGAGCAAAAAATACGCCGTGAGGTTTTAAGAACAAATTTAGCTCATCGCGAATTACGCCTGGCTGAACCGTTACGGTTTTCTTTTCGGCATTGTATGAAATGATTTTTGTAAAATGTTTCGACACATCAACCACCAATCCGTCTCCTACTGCTTGTCCTGCCAGTGAAGTTCCCGCAGTTCTTGGCGTAATCGACAGCTTATGTTCTGCCGCGAACTTAATCAGCTTGGCAATATCTTCAGTTGTTTTAGGAATTGCCACCGCATTCGGCTTAATTCGGTACACCGAAGCATCTGTGGAATAAAGCGTTTTGTGAAGCTCATCGAATAAAAGGGTGCCTTCGAGACTCGCGGATAATTGCTCTAAATGAGATTGGGTCAACATGTAAATGTGCTTTTTATAAAAATATTTCCTGAAAAAACTCAGACCACAAAGATAAAAATATCACAAGGTAAAACGATTCAATTTTTGTGAATTTATCTAACAACTCCGTCAATATTTTATAAAATTCGAAGAGAATCCTGTAAGTGTTTTATTTACTAAAAAAGTAATTTTAGAATTTTCGTTTGTTGGACGAAATAATTTTAAACACATAGAAACATAGATTTATTTCTTTAAATTCTGAGAATAGTTGAAAAAATCTAGATTTTAACACATAGCACTTTACGTTAAGCTATGTGAATTGAAACAAATGAAATGCCTTTAAGTGCAAACAAAAACTATGTTTCTATGTGTTAAAAAAACAACTCAGCGAGTTTAAACATTTTACGCCTTAATTATTATGGAAAATTTCTTTCAGGACGTCATTAATCACCTCGAAGGTTACTACAATAGCATTGTCGATCTTACGCCAAAATTTATTTTAGCAATTTTGGTCATTCTGGTTTCATGGTTTATTGCGAGCCGTGTGGGTATTTTTGCAGGAAACCGGCTCAAAGCTAAAATGCACGATCGTTTGCTTGCCATTTTTATTGCCCGTTTAATTAAATCGGTTTTGATTATTATCGGAATCTTGTTTATGTTCCGAATTATTGGTCTCGAAGGTGTTGCGCAAAGTATGCTTGCGGGCGCGGGAATCTCGGCTTTTGTGATTGGTTTTGCACTTAAAGATATTGGCGAAAATTTCCTTGCCGGAATTCTGCTGGCTTTCAAAAGACCATTTTCTATTGGCGATATTATCGAAAGTAATGGCGTAAAAGGCGAAGTCATCAATCTCAATCTCCGCGATACAGAAGTTAAAAGCGATTCAAAAATCATTTATATTCCCAACGCACTTCTTATAAAAAACACGCTCATTAACTACAACAGTGAAGGTTTTCTACTTCAGACTTTTACCGTCGGACTTGAATATGGTTCTGATTATACCCGAGCGATTGAACTTGTTAAAGAGATTCTAGGAAACGACGAAAATGTAACTGAAAAAGATCACGAAAACGCCGCCGTAATTACCGATGTTATTGCCGGAGGTATTATTCAGCTTAATATTCGCTATTGGGTGAAAACCGCTTCAACAACCGAAAACTCAGAGTGCCGTTCTAAAATTATTGCTGCTGTTTTGAATAAATTGAAGGAAAATGGGTTTGTACTTAAATAAAGGTTCTAAGGTACTGAGATGCTAAGTTTTCTTTAAACACGATTGTCACCCTGAGCGTAGTCGAAGGCTTATGAAATCTAAAATTTACTACTATTACCAATAGCGTAGATTTGCAATCCGTAAACGCAAAGTATATTTTTTTCACTTATAATCTGTCCAATCCAATCTATGCGTGCACGGATTGCAAATCCGCGCTATCGGGTTGGCGATTCTCTTTGCAGAATCCCGCGTGTGATTTCCCGTTCCTCGAAATGACAAACTAGCTAGAAATTTACCTCCATTTATCTTTTCTCAAAATAACGTTTTATATTTACCGTGCAGAGATGATTTATTGCAAGAAAATTATTTTTAAAATATAATATTTTTCTTACTTAAAATATTTTTTTTGATATCTTTACAATCCTAAACACAAAGAAAATGATATCAAAAAAACTTTTGCCCGTATGGTATGGTGGCGGTATTGGAAACAACTGCAACGCACTTTGTGGCGTAGGACACCTTAGCTGTACGGGTTTCTTTTCCTAAACACAAAGATTATGAGTATTAACACAATTTCACGAGAAACTGAAATTCGACTTTTGAATTTTTTCAGCGACAGAATCCTGCCCGAAGAAATGGCAAAAACACTAAGGCAGATTAATTTCACATTAGCTTTAGGCATTATGAGCGAGCACGAAACACTTCAAAATGAAATCGCAAAATTAAGAGACGGTTTATACTGGCTTAATGAATTAGCAGAAACTTTAAATCCTTATTTGGAGATAGAGTAAAAAGCTTAAAAATGAAAACCCTCGACTTTTTAAGCCGAGGGTTTTTATTATTGTTTGCCTATTAGCGGATTTATCCTATTCCTCAATTGATTTTCTATAACTGGAATTATAGCATCATAATTTGTCAATTCAAGATTTATTACACTGATTCTAAAAATTTCTTGTTTCATATTTTCTCTTGCTAAAAGTTTCATGGCAAAAGTTGTTTTAGCTAACTCCTTATATATATGACCATGCAATCTCGATTTAATATTCTTAGATTTTCCAATATATAATGGAATCCATTCTTTTAACTCATTATGAGCTTTTATTCTTTTCAATTTAAAATTTGGAGTGAATTTTTTTAAATAGTTTTTGTCTTCCCATCTTAATTTAAAATCATTAACCCATTCTTCATATACTTCAAAATTCTCGTTATTTCTAACCTCAATCAAATAAAGTCCTGGGTGCATTAAAATATCCCATGGGATATTTTCTAATTTTTCATTCAATTCAAATTGACATATTTCTTTAAAATGAAGTTCATTTGCAAATACTTTAATTAAATCAAGTTGCTTTGTTATTTCGACATCTATAGTTTTGATCATCAATTTTGCATATTAAAATTTATAAATTATTTAATCACTTTTGAATTCATTTATTTCTTCTTATTGTTATCACTAAAAATTCCAATTCCTATAAAAATTAGAAAACCAATAAATAAAAATTTACCAAAACCTGAAGAGCTATCGCCTCCACAAACCCACAACTACCTCCACTATTACAATATCCGCAATAATTACAACTTGAACAAGCTCCACAGTTTGAAGAGCCTGAACATCTTCCGGCAAATAAAACATTACTTTGCAAAAGAGAAAACATCACGAATAAACAAATTAATTTATTCGTAATTGACTTTTTTACCATTCTCATTAGTTTTTATATTTATTCGATAATAATAGAGATATTAGTTGTAAGCAATTAATTATCATATTCCTTTAAATCATCCAAGGTTAAATCAATTAAAACAGGTATTTTTCCATTTTTTATTTCAGAATAATTTACCTCATGACCATTAAATAAATCAACTGCAATGCAATAATCAGGATTGACATAAAAATCTTTTGAATAATGTTTATCCAAATATCTATAAATCATATCAGCAAACATTCCCAATTCACTTTTTTTAAAACCACCTATTTGAGCTACAAACCAAATGCCGGCAATTTCTTCGCTACCATTACTTGAAAATGTATAAATATGACAAGGCTTCGATTCGATTGGGAATCCTTTAATATTGATTATGGAACGCTCTTTTGGTTGAGTTAGAAATTTCAGTTCTATGTTAGGCTTTAGATGTTTAAAATCATAATCTTTGAAACTACTAACGATATCAAGATTTCTTTGAAATTGATCTTTATTTCTTTTATCTTCTTCAATTTCTATTTTGTCTTCCAATAAATCACATTTTTCTTCTAACAAATCGGGGTTATCAGTCTTAAAAGTGTTTCTAATTGCACTTAAACAACTAATCCAATAATCACCACCTGAACCATCTTCAGATTTTACTTTCTCTTTATTAAGATTTTTGAAAAAAGTAATTTTTGTACGATCATTTTTTCCACGAAATTCGATTAGTTTTTTTACAGTTATTTTTTCCATAGTTCAAAATAATATTTCATTGATTACTAAATACTTTAAGTCGAAGCAAATATCAATACTCTAGAAATATCACTTTTACGGAAAACCGTATAATCCTAAAGTCTTTTGTTACAATTTTAAATATAAATGGAATAAAAAGAAACAAGTATTTATACCTGATTATAAAAAGTAAAATCAAGTAAATATCAAAAAACATAAAACAACTTAAAAAACATAAATAAGAATATCAAAAATAAAAATCTCATGATTTCTTTAATTTATATCCAAATTAATCCCATTTTAGCGTTATCAATAAACTGACTTCTATAAAACCTCATTTTAAATGAATAAAAATATAAGTGCTCTTTACAATATAGCTCAAAAAGAAACCCGAAAAATATTGGGTTTAATGTCTGGAACTTCTCTCGACGGACTTGATATAGCTTTGTGTGCTGTTTCTGGTTCTGGCGAAAGCACAGATGTAAAAATCCTTGAATTTGAAACGATTTCTTATTCTGAAGATATTAAAAATGAAATCAGAAAAGTATTTGCCCAAAGAACAATCGATTTTCAGCATTTGGCTTTATTAAATGAGTGGATCGGAATATTGCACAGCGACATGATTAACGATTGTTTGAAAAAGTGGAATATTTCGCCAAACGAAGTAGATTTAATTGCTTCGCACGGGCAAACGGTTTTGCACGCTCCGAAGTTTTTGCATCAGCAGGAAAAATTTCCAAATGCGACTTTACAAATTGGCGACGGCGATCATATTGCATTAAAAACGGGAATTATCACACTTTCTGATTTCAGACAAAAACACGTTGCGGCAGGTGGTGAAGGTGCTCCGTTAGCAGTTTACGGCGATTATTTGTTATTTGGAAAAAAAGGCGAAAACAGAATCATGCTCAACATGGGCGGAATTGCAAATTATACCTATCTCCCAGCCTCTCTAAACGCCGAAGAAGTTTTTGTAACCGATACTGGAACAGCAAATACGTTAATCGACATTTTTACCAAACATTATTTCCCTGAAAAAAGTTACGATAAAGATGCTGAAATCGCGCAGCAAGGAAGTGTAAATCAAGAACTTTTAGAGGAGCTTAAAAAAGATGATTTCTTCCAGAAAAGTTTCCCAAAATCGATTGGACAAGAGCTTTTTAATTTCGGTTTTGTACAGTCGGCTTTGGCAAAATGTAATTTGGAAAACATTTCGGCATCAGATTTGCTGGCGACTTTAACGCGCTTAAGTGCTGAAACTATTGCAGAAGCGATTTATTTCACCATACAAAACACTTCAATTCCAGCAGAAGAGTTTCATATTTATATGTCTGGAGGCGGGACTAATAATCCGTTATTGGTAAAATGGCTGAAAGAATTATTGCCTAGCCAATTTCACACTAGCGACGATTTGGGCATTTTAAGCGATGCGAAAGAAGCCGTTTTATTTGCGCTTTTAGCAAATGAAACAGTTGCTGGAGGCGATTACAATTTTGGAAACAGCAAAATCCCATCTGTGACAATGGGAAAAATTTCGTTTCCTGATTAAAAAAGATATCCATGAGTTGACGAATTATTTTTAATGATTGAATATAATCCAATCGGCATAATTCGTTTTTAATTAGTAACGTTTTTTCGAATAGGTGATAACGAAATTCGTGAATTAGTGGCGGAAAAACTTTGATTAAAAAAAAATCGTGGCAGAAAAAAAATTAAACCTATTTTTGATTCCTGTTAAAAAACAATAAAATGCATAAAAAACAGCACTTAATATTTTCACTTTTATCTATATTTTTCTTCACTTCGTTTATGAATGCGCAGGAAAACCTGCATCCTAAAAATGAATTCAGAGGTGTCTGGATTGCAACGGTTGTAAATATCGACTGGCCTAAAACGGCAATAGACAACGTAGAAAAAGAAAAAGCTGATTATCTTGAGATTCTGGAAACGTATAAAAAGTTAAATTACAACGCTGTCATTGTCCAAATTAGAAGCGTTGGCGATGCGTTTTATCCGTCAGAAATGGCGCCTTGGTCACGTTTTTTAACAGGTAAAGAAGGTCAGGCTCCAAATCCGTATTATGATGCTTTGGCTTGGATGATCGAAGAAGCCCACAACAGAGGTTTTGAATTTCATGCTTGGCTGAATCCGTATCGTGCAACTTTCGATTTAAACAAAAATCTTTTGAGTCCAAATCACGATATTTTCAAACATCCGGAATGGATGATCGAATACGGCGGAAAATACTATTACGATCCTGCTTTACCTGAAGTGCAGACACATTTGACAAAAGTAGTTAAAGAAGTGGTTGACAAATACGACATCGATGCTATTCATTTTGATGATTATTTCTATCCATATGCCGTTCCTGGAAAAGTTTTTAACGATACCGCATCTTATAAAAAATACGGTGCAGGTTTAAGCCTTGCCGACTGGCGTCGAGCCAACGTGAGCAATTTCGTTCATACAATTTCAACTACCATAAAAACGAGTAAACCTTGGGTTCAGTTTGGAATTAGTCCGTTTGGGGTGTGGCGAAATAAATCGCAGGATCCTAGAGGTTCAGAAACACAATCAACCTCTAATTACGACGATTTATACGCTGATCCTGTTTTATGGATGGAACAAAAATGGATCGATTATATCCTGCCTCAATTATATTGGAGTATGAACAACCCGAGAGCCAATTATTCAAAATTGGTAAAATGGTGGTCTGAAAATTCAAACAATACAGCTGTTTACATTGGTCACGCCTCTTATAAAATTAGAGGAGATGCTGATAAAAGCTGGAATTTTGCTACCGAAATTCCAAATCAGGTTGATTTTGCAAGAAGTTTTAAAAATGTTTCTGGAAGTGCATATTTCAGCGCTAAATGGTTCATGGATAAAAACTTCGACATTACACGTCTTTTAGCAGAAAACCAATATAAATATCCTGCACTTCCTGCAGCGGTTCCGAATTTAAAACGCATTATCATTGATAATCCTGTTTTTACTGAATTTACAAAAGACAGTTTAAAATATACTTTTTCGCTGAAAATTCCGCTGAATACAAAAGTACGTTACATTGTAATTTATGGTGGTGAACACATGTCAAAAGTGAATACAAATGATGCGACTAAAATAATTGATAAAGTAAGAGCCGTTGAAAAAGATGGCGAGATAAGCTTTTCAATTCCTGCTGAAAAAATCCGTCAGTATAAAGCTTGCGCTGTGACATTTATTGATTATTTTGCAAACGAAAGCACACCTGCTTCAGCCGACATAAAAAAGAATTTTAAAATCTATTCACCTGCTCAGCCAAATGAAAACAGATAATACTAAACCGTGGTTTTGGATTCCGCTTCTTAATTTTGCCTCAGGATTACCATATGCCGTAATAATTTCGGTTTCGGTATTGATGTACAAAAATCTCGGAATCAGCAACGAAGACATTGGTCTTTATACGAGTTTATTATATCTGCCTTGGGTTATTAAACCGCTTTGGAGTCCGTTTATTGAACTCACAGGAACCAAAAGAAAATGGTTTTTATCGATGCAGCTGTTAATTTCAATTGCATTTCTTCTAGTTGGTTTTACGATTCCAACAAACGGATTTTTCATGATGACTTTGGCAATTTTCTGGGTTGCCGCTTTTGCTTCGGCTTCAAATGATATTGCGAGCGATGGTTTTTATTTATTGGTTTTACCAAAAGAACAGCAGTCTTTTTTCCTCGGAATCAGAAGTACTTTTTACAGATTATCCATGCTGGCAGGAAACGGATTAATCGTCCTTTTTGCTGGTTATTTGGAACATAAATACGGTGACAATACAAAAGCATGGTCATACACCATGATTTGTGTGGGCTTGCTAATGACTTTTATTACGATTTACAATTTCATCTTCACACCTAAAAACGAAATTAATCCAGCTGAAAATAACGAACACCATCATCAAAACTTTGGAACTATTTTCATTAGCTTTTTTAAGAAAAAACAAATCGCTGTTGTTTTAATTTTTATTCTGGTTTTTAGATTAGGAGAATCACAGTTATTAAAAATGCTGACACCATTTCTAATTGATCCTATTAAATATGAATTAGTAGAAAAAAGCTCAGATCTTGATGAAAATAAAGCTTTAGAATTATATAATACTAAAGTAAAAGCAGGTATAAAACTTGAAAGTTCAGAATTAGAACTATTATATTCAAAACTACCAGTAGTGGTTGAAACTAGAAAAGGTAAAAAACCTATAGCAGAAACTAAACCTAAAGCGAATGAAGAATATAAAAAAGTAAATGAAGCAAGAGTTAGTTTTATTGATGGATTGATTTCTAAAAATGGAAATCAAAAAACCATTCAAGTAGGCGGAATGGGTCTTGACACTGAAGACGTTGGTTTGATATATGGAACTTTGGGATTAATTGCTTTAACGATTGGAGGAATTCTGGGCGGAATCGCAATCTCAAAACAAGGACTTACTAAATGGATGTTTCCAATGTTTCTGGCTATGCACCTTCCAATTTTAGGTTTTATTTTATTGGCTTTCTTTCATCCTTCATCCATTTATTACATTTATGCCGTTGTAATTTTAGAACAATTTGGCTATGGTTTTGGCTTTACGGGCTTTATGATGTATTTAATTCATGTTGCCGAAGGAGAATCAAAAACAGCACATTATGCACTAGCAACTGGATTTATGGCATTAGGAATGATGCTTCCAGGAATGTTAAGCGGTTTTATACAAAAATATTTAGGCTATCAAAACTTCTTTATTTGGGTTTTTATTGCCACAATTCCAGGTCTAATTTTATCTCGTTTTTTAATTTTCCCGAAAGATTTTGGGAAAAAATCTGAAGAAGTTTAACCCCAAATCAAACTCTTACAATATGGAAATCAATGAAAATTTGCAGGCCGAACGCAATCTAAAAGGAGCTGAGTTCGAAAAAACAGGAGATCTTGAAAAAGCTATTGCTTTGTATGAAGAAAATGTAACTGAAGGTTTTAAAGGAAATCATCCTTATGATCGATTAGCTACACTCTACAAAAACCAAAACGATTTGGATAATGAAATCCGCGTTTTAGAAAAAGCAATTGTAGTGTATGAAGAAATTACAATTGAAGACCGATTAGAAGGTTTACCAAAACTTTTTCGTTTCAAAAACCGTTTAGAAAAAGCAATTGAAACCAAAAAACAATTGGCTAAGCAAAAGAAAGCAAAGTTGAAATAAAATATTCTTTTAAACAGATAGAAAGATAGATTTTTTCCTTTGCAAAAAGAATTTAAAAAGAGAAACTCTTTTCTCAACACATAGCTATGTGTATTTAAACAAAGTGAAACACCTTTTCCAAGAATTAAATACTATGTTTCTATGTGTTTAAATTTCAAACGATTCTAATTAAACCATTTTAAATCATGAACATAAAACGAACTAATTCAGACGACATTGATTTTATAAATCTGGTTGTTTTATTAGAACAAGATTTAGCGATTAGAGATGGTGAAGATCATGCGTTTTACAATCAGTTCAATAAAACCGATAAAATAAAACACACTATTGTTTATTACGAGAATGATATTCCAGTAGGCTGTGGAGCATTTCGTGAAAAAGAGACAGGAAAAACCGAAATCAAAAGAATGTATGTTCATCCTGATCATCGCAAAAAAGGAATCGCTTCTGCAATTTTAAAAGAACTCGAAATCTGGGCTAAAGAAGTCGGTTATACTTATACGATTCTTGAAACAGGAAAAAACCAGCCCGAAGCCATCAACTTATATCAAAAATTAAATTATACCATAATACCGAATTATCCTCCTTACGAGAAAATGGATAATAGTGTCTGCATGCAAAAGACTTTATAATAATGAAAATGACAGCTGAAGCTCTACGACAAAGAATAGGACAGTTTTTCTTTCCTGCCGTATTTATCAACGATACCGAAGAAAATATTCAAGAAACCGAACGCCTTATTAAAGAATATAATATTGGAGGACTTACCTTTTTCCATAGTCGTGCGAGCGCTGCCACAAATTACGAAAGCAAGCAAAAAATCGTTTTTAACGATGACAGTTACGAAAAAATCAAAGCGCTAATTGTTCGTTATCAAAAAGTTGCTTCCACTCCACTTTTAATTAGTATTGATGCTGAATGGGGTTTGGCAATGCGCATCGAGAAAACACCGCAATATCCGTATGCGATTACGCTTGGCGCTTTGCCGGAGAATAAATCCAATTTGGTTTACGAAGTGGGAAAACAAATTGGTTTAGATTTAAAAGCTGCTGGAATTCAGTACAATTTGTCGCCTTTGGCAGATATCAATAATAATCCGAACAATCCGGTTATTGGCTATCGTTCTTTTGGTGAAAACAAAGAAAAAGTAGCCAATTTTGCTGTTGAATATGTAAAAGGAATGTCGGAAGCTGGTGTTTTGGGCTGTCTGAAACATTTTCCCGGACACGGAAATACCAATGTAGATTCGCATTTAGGATTACCGGTTTTAAAAGAAACTTTAGAAGAATTATTAGAAAACGAGTTATATCCTTTCATCAAAGGAATCGAAAACAATGTCGACTCTATTATGATTGGACATTTGGCTGTTCCGAGTTTAAATGAAGGAAAAGATACTTCTGCAACATTATCAAAAGGGATAATTCAGGATCTTTTGCGTGACAAATTAGGTTACGACGGTTTAGTAATTTCTGATGCTTTAAACATGCACAGTGTTTCGAAATTGTACGAGACAAAAGGACAGTTAGAATGGGAAGCTTTCAATGCTGGAAATGATGTTTTATGTTTTGCCGAAAATGTTCCCGAAGGAATTGAAGCTATTTATAAAAATGCTTCGCCAGATCGTATTTTTGAAAGTTATAACAGAATCATGAAAGCGAAAGAAAAAGCAGGAATCCTTTCTGGAAATACTGCCGTTTCAGGCGAATTAAATTTCGATAAAACATCTCAACTGAATCTTGAAATTGCTCAAAATGCAATTACGAAAATTATTGATAACGGAATTTCAGATTTAGTTCTTGAAGCACAGAAAAACAGCAAATTAGCCAAACTCAGTTTGTATAAAAATACCGAAAATACATTTTTCAAAACTTTAAATTCAAAATTACCTTCACCTGAATTTGCTTTCGAAAGTTTAGAAACTTCGGATATTTCGTCTATTAAGAATGAATTAGAAAATTTCGAAACGATAATTGTTTCATTATTTGTCCCAAAGGCAAAACCTTTGAATAATTTTGAAGTAAATAGTGAAGTTTTTGAACTGCTTTCTAATCTTATACAAACCAAAAAATGCATTATTTACGTTTTCGGAAATCCGTACGTTTTACCACTTATTCCAAATCTGAAAAAAGCTTCAGGATTAATTCAGGCTTATCAAGATTTTGAAGAATTTCAAAAAACAGCAGGAATTCAATTTTTAGAAAAAAATAGTTCCAATGGTATCTTACCTGTAAATATTGATATTCAATAGATTACAGTAAAGGATAATCAAAATTTATCAACTTATAAATTTTTATAATCACATCTTATTGTAAGTACCTGTACTTATGCCCTACTTTTGCACCAAATAAATTTTTAACGTAAAACGAATATTATGTCTTTAGTAGGAAAAAAATTCCCAAGTATTGCAGTAGATGCTATCTCTGAAATGGGTGACAATTTAAAAATCAACATTTTTGAAGAAGCAGTAAACAACAATAAAAAAGTGCTTTTATTTTGGTACCCAAAAGATTTTACTTTTGTATGTCCAACTGAATTACACGCCTTTCAAGCTGCATTACCAGAATTTGAAAAAAGAAATACTATCGTAATTGGTGCTTCTTGTGATACAAACGAAGTTCACTTTGCTTGGTTAAATACTCCAAAAAACAATGGTGGAATCGAAGGTGTTACTTACCCAATCTTGGCTGATACAAACCGTAACTTAGCTAACATTTTAGGTATTCTTGATATCGAATCTACAAGCTACAGCGAAGATACAGATTCAGTTATCATCGAAGGTTCAAACGTAACTTACAGAGCTACTTACCTTATTGACGAAACTGGAAAAATTTTCCACGAAAGCGTAAACGATATGCCATTAGGACGTAACGTAAACGAATACTTAAGAATGGTTGATGCTTACACACACATCCAAACTAAAGGTGAAGTTTGTCCTGCTAACTGGGAAGCTGGTAAAGAAGCAATGTCTGCTGACAGAGTTAGTACTGCTGAATACTTAAGCGCAAACTAATTCTCAATTAGTTTCTAAGATACTAAGATTCTAAGGTTCTGAGATTTTCTCTCAGACCTTAGTAACTTAGAAATCAAATCCTCTCTCAAAAAAATCTCAAAAAATTATAGTTGCTAAAATCCACAAAGGTTCAAAAAACTCAGAACCTTAGAATCTTAGCGCCTTAGAATCTCAAAAAATAAAATTATGTTAATCGACTTAAACGAAGATACGTTAGCAGATTTAGTTGCTAAAAACGAAAAAGTAGTAGTACAATATTCAGCTTCATGGTGTGGAAATTGCCGTATTATGAAACCAAAATTCAAAAAATTAGCAACAGAAAATGAAGCTATCACTTTTGTTTTGGTTGATGCAGAAAATTCTCCAGAATCAAGAAAATTAGCTAACGTAAGCAACTTGCCTACCTTCGCTACTTTCGTAAACGGACAATTAGTTGGCGAAACTCAAACCAACAAACAAGAAGTTTTAATTGATCTAGTGAACGCTATTGTTTAATTGGTTATTTGTTTATTCGTTTAATCGATTAAACAAAAAAACGATTTAACGTTTAAACAAAAAATTATGAAATTACCAGTAATCAAACATTTAACACAATTCATTGAAGAAAACGATCAGGATTACATCATCGAAACGATCGAAGTTCTAGAAGCCATGACTGAAATTCCTTCTCTTAAAGACGAAGAATTGGACGTAATCGGCGAATTGATTTCAAATATGTACGGCGCCCTTGAAGTACAAAAATTGGTAGCTCAGGGAACAGACAAAAAAGAAGCTTTAAATACGTTTATGAAACGTGTTTTAGGATCTATCGATAAATAATCGAGCCTCTTTTTTCAAGAAAAAAACAAAAAAACATGACTGAGAAAGCGTTTCTATATTTTAGGACGCTTTTTTTTGTTTACAGTGATCAGTTTTTTTTAGTGTTCAATCGCAGTTTTCAGTCGCAGTCTTGACGCAATCTTTGTCAGGCTGAGCGAAGTCGAAGCCCACATAAGTAACTCCACATTCAAAATCAAACTTTGACAAAGTTGAACATAAAAAAGTATCAAAACTAAAAGAACAATATTCACTTAAAATTAAAGTTATCACTAGAATAATCTGCGATAATAAACCGCAAATTCGTGAATTCGGGGCTATTCAAAAACCATCCTAAATCTATCCTTAAACCCATAACAAATACTTTTAGATTCAAATATTAATCCTTACTTTTGAACCTCATTAATTTTAAACAAAAATCATGGCATCAATCACATTAGGAGGAAATCCAGTTCATACATCAGGCGAATTACCAGCAGTTGGATCGCAATTAGCTGACTTTAAATTAGTTCAAAATGATTTATCAGTTGCTTCTTTAAGTACTTTCGCTGGTAAAAAATTAGTTTTAAATATTTTCCCAAGTGTTGATACAGGAACTTGTGCAGCATCTGTTAGAAAATTCAACGAAAATGCAAGCGGATTAGAAAACACTACTGTTTTATGTATTTCTAGAGATTTACCTTTCGCACAAAAACGTTTTTGTGGCGCTGAAGGCTTAGAGAATGTTGTAAACTTATCAGATTTTCAAACTGGTGCTTTTGGTAAAGCAAACGGACTAGAAATCGTTGACGGACCTTTAGCAGGATTACACTCAAGAGTTATTATTGTTGTTGATGCTGATGGAAAAGTTCTTCATACAGAACAAGTTGCTGAAATTGCAAACGAACCAAATTACGAAGCCGCTTTAGCTGCACTATAATACACTCGCTCTAATGGAGTTTCAAAAAGACAATACTTTTGTTACAGGTCGCTTAAAAAGCGTTACATATGCTTTTAAAGGAGCTGTAAAATTAATAAAAACAGAACACAGCGTTATGGTTCAATTCTCATTGGGAATTATCATGACTATTGCTGGGTTCTATTTTCACATTTCACAAACCGAATGGCTGTGCCAAACATTAGCCATCGGTTTGGTTTTAAGCATTGAAGGATTAAATACAGCAGTTGAAAAAATTGCTGATTTTATTCATCCTGATTACAGCAGACGAATCGGATTTATTAAAGATATTGCTGCAGGAGCGGTATTTTTTGCCGCAATGACAGCAATTGCAATAGGTTTAATTATTTATATTCCAAAATTTATATAGGCAGGAACATAAGAATGGCAAAAAGTAAAAAAGAAACTGTAGACAAAAAAACCGAATCAAAAACTGCAGGCATTAGATCCTGGAAACTAAACAAACCTCAAAGATTTGTTTTGGGATGCCTTTTGGTACTCTTTTCTATTGCATTGTTAGTCGCATTTATTTCATTTTATGTTAACGGACAATGGCAGACAGACCAAAGTTCGGTTAACAGTCTTGGCGATCGTACAGAAGAAGTGGAAAACTGGCTTGGAAAATTCGGAGCTTACCTTGCTGATTTGATTGTTTATAGAGGTTTCGGTCTTGCTTCTTTTATATTTGTCCGTTTATTTTTCCTTACCGGATTATTTCTGGCATTGGAACTTTCAACCAAAAAACTAAAAAACACTTGGTTTTGGGACATTTTTGCTATTATTATTGTTTCAATCCTATTTGGTTTTTTTGCCACTTCAGCTCCAGAATTAGGCGGAACTATTGGTTATGAATTAAATCTTTTTCTTCAAGATTACATCGGAAAAACAGGAACTTTACTAACACTGCTTTTCGGATTAATTGTTTATTTAATCTTTAAGATAAAAGTTTCTCCAGAAAAAATTCAGTCTTATTTTGATTCTACTAAAAAAGAATTCAAATCAGAATTAAATTCTATTAAAACCGTTCAGCCAGCACAACAATCACAAGAAGAACCTGAAAGTGCTTATAATCTGGAAGAATTTGCGATTGAAGAAGATCCTGAATTAGACAACATCCATCTAAAAACAGTTGACACACAATTCGAACTCAATAAAGAAGCTTTAAAACCAACAATTTCTCATTCATCTGAAATTGAATTAAATCCGATTTTAAAACCAATTCAGCCGCCGCCAACGCAAATTACAGCCACCCCAGACGAGGCTTTTGTCATTGAAAAGGCAGAAGAAGAAGATATTATTGAAGAAAACCTGGCTTCTCGCCTAGTTGCTGATTTCGGATTATTTGATCCAACTTTGGATTTATCGAATTATAAATTCCCAACCATCGATTTGTTAAAAGAATATTCGACTGGAGGAATTACGATCAATCAGGAAGAATTAGAAGAAAATAAAAACAGAATTGTAGACACACTTCGTAACTACAAAATTGAAATTGCACAGATTAAAGCAACCGTTGGTCCATCGGTAACTTTGTATGAAATTGTTCCAGAAGCGGGAATCAGAATTTCCAAAATTAAGAGTTTAGAAGATGATATTGCGTTATCATTATCAGCATTAGGAATTCGTATTATTGCGCCAATTCCAGGAAAAGGCACTATCGGTATTGAGGTTCCGAACAAAAACCCAACAATGGTTTCCATGAAAAGCGTTATTGGAGCAGCTAAATTCCAAGAAGCTGAAATGGAACTTCCAATTGCTTTAGGAAAAACTATTTCTAATGAAACTTTTGTGGTCGATTTAGCCAAAATGCCTCACTTATTAATGGCGGGTGCTACTGGACAAGGTAAATCGGTTGGATTAAATGCGGTTTTAACTTCGCTTTTATACAAAAAACATCCTGCAGAAGTAAAATTCGTTTTAGTCGACCCGAAAAAAGTAGAACTTACGCTTTTCAATAAAATAGAAAGACATTATTTAGCCAAACTTCCTGATACAGAAGATGCTATTATTACTGATAATGCAAAAGTAGTTAATACGTTAAATTCGCTTTGTACCGAAATGGACAATCGTTATTCTTTATTAAAAGATGCGATGGTTCGTAATATTAAAGAATACAACGAAAAATTCAAATCCAGAAAATTAAATCCAGAAGCCGGCCACCGATTTTTACCATACATTGTTCTGGTTGTCGACGAGTTTGCTGATTTGATTATGACTGCTGGAAAAGAAGTCGAAGTTCCTATTGCGCGTCTTGCGCAGTTAGCCCGTGCAATTGGTATTCACTTAATTATTGCCACACAAAGACCTTCTGTAAACGTTATTACAGGTTTAATTAAAGCGAATTTCCCTGCCAGAATTGCTTTTAGAGTAACTTCTAAAATTGACTCAAGAACCATTTTGGACACACAAGGAGCCGATCAGTTAATTGGACGAGGAGATTTATTATACACAAACGGAAACGATGTTATTCGTGTGCAGTGTGCTTTTATTGACACGCCTGAGGTTGAAAAAATTACAGATTTTATTGGTTCACAAAAGGCATATGCCACAGCTTATTTGCTTCCAGAGTTCGTTGGAGAAGAAAATGGCATCAATCTTGATGTGGATATTTCCGAAAGAGATGCCTTATTTAGAGAAGCGGCTGAAATTATTGTCAACGCACAGCAAGGTTCTGCTTCATTACTGCAGAGAAAATTAAAATTAGGATACAACAGAGCCGGTCGTTTGATCGATCAGCTGGAAGCAGCAGGAATTGTTGGTCCATTCGAAGGCAGTAAAGCCAGAAGCGTGAATATTTCAGATTTAAGTGCTCTTGATCAATTTTTTAATAATGAACAAAATTAACCCCATCATGAGAACAAAAATTCAGGAAATCAAAAACAATTCTATCACTAACATGACTAAAAAGTGTTTTCAAATAGCTCTTTTATTCCTTTTGAGCTTCACTTCTATTCACGCTCAGGATAAAAAAGCGAAGGATTTATTGAACGAAGTAACTGCAAAAATAAAGAGCTACGATAATATTGTTATCGATTTTAAGTATTCTCTAAACAATGCAAAAGAGAATATCAATCAAGACAGTAAAGGAAATGTAACAATGAAAGGAAATCAATATGTATTGAATTTCATGGGTGTTACTAAAATTTTCGACGGACAAAAAACTTATACTATTGTACCGGAAGATGAAGAAGTTACTGTTTCTAAAGTAAATGAAAAAGACGATAACGCCATTACACCGTCTAAAATGCTTACCTTCTTTAATTCAGGATACAAATACACTATGGATATTGTGCAAAACGTTAAAGGAAGAAAGATTCAATATATCAAATTAGTACCTACAACTGGAAAAGACCAAAGAAAAGAAATTTTGTTAGGTATTGACGTTCAGACAAAACACATCTACAATTTGATTGAAACTGGAAAAAACGGAACAAAAACAACTTTAACCGTTAATTCTTTTAAAACCAATCAGCCATTATCAAAAAATCAATTTACCTTTGTAGCGAGTAAATACCCAAAATACTACATTAATAAATTAGATTAATTAGAAGGTTGAAAATTCTAGACAGATACTTATTAAAAACATTCTTATTTACATTTACTACGGTATTTGTAATCTTATTTTTCATATTCATACTTCAAACAGTATGGCTATTTATATCAGAACTAGCAGGTAAAGATCTCGACCTAATATTGGTCGTGAAATTCCTGCTTTTTTCTATGCCCCGTATTATACCTCTGGTTTTGCCACTTTCGGTTCTTTTGGCTTCAATCATGACTTTCGGAAACTTAGCCGAGAACTACGAATTCGCTGCTATGAAATCATCTGGAATTTCGCTACAGCGTGCTATGCGGGTTTTAATCATTTTTATTTTCCTTTTAAGTATTGTGGCATTTTGGTTTGCCAACAATGTTATTCCATATGCCGAATTTAAATTCGTAAACTTCAGAAAAAACATCGCTCAGGCAAAACCTGCTATGGCTATTGCCGAAGGACAATTTAATGATGTTGGAACTTACAACATTAAAGTCAACAAAAAATCAGGTGAAAACGGTAATATTTTAACTGGAGTTACAATTCACGAAAAAGCCAATAACATAGGCGAAAACAAAACCGTAATTAAAGCAAAAGACGGAAAATTAATCAGTAACGAAAAATCTAGTATTTTGAAACTGGTATTAAATGATGGTTATTATTATCAGGATGTTACTCCAAAAAAATACGAAGACAGAGCGAAAATGCCTTTCATAAAAGCCGCTTTTAAAAAGCACATTATCAACATCGATTTATCAGAATTAAATAAAGTTGATGACAGTAAAGAAAGTATTGCAGGAACAAACGCCATGCTTAACGTTAATGAATTACGTTATACGCTGGATTCTTTAAATAAAAATCTTGAAAATGAAATTGTTTCTTTTTCAGAAAATATAAATCAGCGTGTGGGAATTAGAAAGCCTACGTTCAGACCAAATACAAACAACGAGAAAGTAAAGAAAAAATCACTCCCAAATGATCTTTTGTCTTTATATACCAATAAACAAAAATCTGATGTCATAAAAATGGCAAGCAGTAACGTTACCAATAACATCTACTCAGTCGAATCTACTCAAAAAGATTTAAAAGACAAACAACGAGAAATCAACAAACACTTAACCGCATTATATGAAAAGTTTGTGATTGCATTTGCCTGCTTCTTAATGTTCTTTATTGGCGCACCTTTAGGAGCAATTATACGAAAAGGAGGACTTGGCTTACCTATCGTTTTTGCTGTCTTGATTTTCATTACATTCCATTTCATCAATACATTTGGTAAAAGATTATCACAGGAAGGCGGAATGACACCATTTATGGGATCATGGATGTCATCTTTTATATTATCTCCATTAGCCATATTATTAACCTATCGTGCCACAAACGATAATGGGTTAATCAATTTTGATGCGATAACGACCCCAATATCACAACTATTTCAAAAAATTTCTGAGCGGTTCTTCCCTGCTCAAAACAAAGAATAATTATGTCAACAACAAAAATACAACTGAATACCATTGAGGAAGCTATAGAAGATATTCGTCAAGGTAAAGTAATCATTGTAGTCGATGATGAAGATCGTGAAAATGAAGGTGATTTTTTGGCTGCTGCCGAAAAAGTAACTCCAGAAATGATCAACTTCATGGCTACACACGGACGTGGATTAATCTGTACTCCGCTTACCGAAAACCGTTGCAAAGAACTTGATTTACGTGCTATGGTAACCAACAACACAGATCATATGGAAACTGCCTTTACAGTTTCTGTAGATTTAAAAGGACAAGGTGTTACTACTGGTATTTCAGCCGCTGACAGATCTAAAACCGTACAGTCACTAGTTGACCCAAATACAAAACCACACGATTTAGCTCGTCCCGGACATATTTTTCCTTTAATTGCAAAACAAGGTGGCGTTTTAAGAAGAACCGGACATACTGAGGCAGCTATAGATTTTGCACGTTTGGCTGGATTTAAACCAGCAGGTGTGATCTGCGAAATTTTGAACGAAGACGGAACAATGTCTCGTTTACCAGAATTAATTAAAGTTGCTAAGAAATTCGATTTAAAATTGGTCTCTATCGAAGATTTAGTTGCTTATAGAATGCAGCACGATAGTTTGATTGTTAAAAAAGAAGATTTTGATATTGAAACTCGTTTCGGAACTTTCAGATTAAGAGCTTACGAGCAGACTACAAATAAGCAAATTCATATCGCTCTAACAAAAGGAACTTGGAATCTTGGCGAACCAATCTTAACACGAATTCACTCTTCTCAAGTTAATAATGATTTATTAGGCACATTGACGAATAATGCTGAACAGCAGTTAGACGATATGTTTAAAGTCATTAACGAAAACGGAAAAGGCGCTGTTATTTTCATTAATCAAGATATGACGGCAGTTAATCTTTTAAACAGAATTTCTGAACTTAAAGCACTGCAATCACAAGGAACTTTAAAAGCACCTAAAGTAATTATTGATAGTAAAGATTACGGAATTGGAGCTCAAATCCTGCACGATATTGATATTTCTAAAATCAGATTGGTTTCAAATACAGAGCAAACCAAACGTGTAGGTATGATTGGTTATGGTCTTGAAATTACAGAATACGTTAATTATTAATATGGGAACAGTAGAAGAAAGAATTCACAAATCAGAAACTCGTATTTTTAAAGCGGTTTTTCCAAGCACAACAAATCATTACGATACTCTATTTGGAGGAACAGCACTACATCTTATGGATGAAGTTGCTTTTATATGTGCAACACGTTTCAGCCGTAAAAAAGTAGTTACAATTTCAACTGGCCAAATTGACTTTAAAAAAGCAATTCCAGCAGGAACTTTAATCGAATTAGTTGCAAAAGTAATCAGTGTGGGAAGAACAAGCTGCAAAATTCATGTTGATATTTTCATGGAACAGATGTATTCTGAACTTCGCGAAACAGTAGTTTCTGGGACTTTTTCATTTGTTGCTGTTGATGAGAACAAAAAACCAACGCCAATTTTAGACGATTTAGAATAATTTTCAAAACAAATCTATTTTCGGAAATACTGATAATTAGACACTTGAAAATTTATCTTAAAAAACTTCAAAAAAAGTCCGAAAAAAGTTTTTATAACCGAAAAACCGTCTTATATTTGCACCCGCAATCAGACAATGAGAGCGACATACTGGAGAAATGGCAGAGCGGTCGAATGCGGCAGTCTTGAAAACTGTTGACTGTAACAGGTCCGGGGGTTCGAATCCCTCTTTCTCCGCCAGTAGAAGCTTCAGAAGAAACTTTAAAAGTCAAAAGCCTTTAAACACGAGTGTTTAAAGGCTTTTTCGTTTTTACACACTTTTCAAAAAGCACATGTTTTATCAAAGAACGGTTACCCTACTAGTTACCCAGTCATTTTTTGAATCTTATTCCTAAAAAATGGGTAACTAAAAAGAAAGAATTCCCCGGGAATTCCCTGCTATCAATGGGCTCTCTTAAAATTTTTAATTAAATTTGATTATTAATTTTAAAACTAGATAACATGTTAAAAGTAATTTTTTACCAGAAATCCGACAGAGTAAACAAGAACGGCGAATCTCCAATCTATGCACGATTGAGCTAAAATGACAAACAAATTTCAATGTCAACCGGACAAGCCATTTCAAAAGAAAGATGGGCCAGCACTAACAACCTTAGAAACCAGCTTAAAATTGAAAAGAAAATAGTAATCAAAAAACTGCTTGATCTTTTCCAGCTTAATGCAGCCTAAAAATTTACTGAGCTCTTCAGAATTGATCCTGAGGTTAACCTTCAATTATTAAAAGCCGAACTCACAGGAAAAGTTAAAATCGGCCAGCCTAAGGATCCCTCCATAACTCAGATTATGGATACATACAATGAATTCTTCACCAAAAGAGTAAATACTGGAGAGCGCGCATCGGCTTCACTGCAGAAGTACAAAAGAGCAAAAGATCTGCTTTCGAATTTCATCACCAGCACCTATAAAAAGGAAGATATGTCTGCATCTGAAATATCAAGCTCGTTTGTGTTTAAACTGGAACAGTTCCTTAAATACGAGAGCTGTTTTAAAGACCAAAAAGGCATCAAAAACAATTCGGTGGTAAAATATATGAAAATGTATAAAACTGCCTGCAATTATGCCATTAAAATGGATTTGATTATAAAAAACCCATTCAATGTTTATGACGGAAGGCTGAGTGTAAAAGATGCTGTTTTCCTGACCCAACATGAACTGAATTCAATCGAGAATAAAATATTTTCAACGCCCCGTCTTGAAAAAGTTAAGGACATATTTCTTTTCAGCTGCTACACAGGATATGCACCCGTCGATGCAATGGATCTGTCCGAAAGAAACTTATCTAAGATTCAAATGGAAACTTATGGATTATGACCAGCAGAGCCAAAACAGCCATTAGAGCCAATGTGCCCGTATTACCGACCATTGAGAAAATTATTTCTAAATATAAAAATCAGCAGAAAGGTCTTATCCCGAAAATATCAATCCAGAAAATGAATGCCTATCTTAAGGAAATAGCTGATGCCTGTAGCATAGACAAACATCTTACATGGTATGTTGCCAGACACACTTTTGCCACCACTGTAACTTTAGGAAACGGAGTAAGACTGGAGAATGTTTCAGCGATGATGGGACACACCAACACTAAACAGACCCAGCATTATGCAAAAGTTTTAGATGTGAATATAATGGAAGATATGGAGAAACTGAAATCTAAATTTAGGTAACATGTTTTCAAATGAGGCTTCTGAATTTGAGGCCTCTTAACCCTGTGTGCTAGTCTGCCAGAACATAATTAAAAAAGCTCCAAACCATCCTTAAAATGCCAATAACCTAGACAACAATCTTATACATACTTTTCTTATATTTACATTTAAACTAACTAACCAAACCAAACAATGACTAACAAATCTCACTTAAAATTTCTAAGTAAAAAACAGCTGTCTGAAATCAAAGACTTCAAATATAATTATGGCTTTGATCCCAGCAATGATGAAGAAGATAAAGAACCAAAAAATTACACCAGACTAGCCAACTCATTTAGAAATAATCTGATACGCTTTGAAAGCGATTTAAATAGGAAATACAAATTAAGAGATAAAACTTTAGCTATACCCTTCGACATAGACTATGTACAGATTACTTTTCAAGATCAGTTTGTTATAAACAAATATTACAAGGATTATTACAATAATTTTGGATTAGAAGCAACATCCTTCTACGACTTTGCAAAAAAAGGATTATTTGCTATTGTTGACCGTGAAAAGTTTGAGAGATTCATTAATAATGTAAACAATTTCATCAGTTACGAACTTGAGAAAAACAATAATCTAAAGTTTTCCGAATATGTCAAATATATATCAGATTTCAAACTCCTTCGAACTGAAGATATTCTAAAGTTCAAACTGGAAGATACTGGATCTATTGTATACCTTGAACTTATTAACCTACCGTTGGATGATGCTATTAAGCAGCAACTTGTAAAAGCTTTAATAAGCTATTTAAATGAATCAAATATTGAACATAAGCATGATTCTGAAAATGATAGAATAGAATTGATAAATCCAGATTCACAGCAAATTCAATTGATCATACAAAATTACGATATAATTGAGAGCGCAACATGCTCACTCTTCACTACGATCCGACCTGGTGAATTTAACACAGTTGAACGCCAGTTCGCTTTTACCATTTCAAACTCAGATGAAGAATTGCCAATTATTGGAATAATTGACACTGGAATTAGCTCTCAAACAGCTTTAGCGCCTTTAATAATTGATGATGCAAGCTTTACCCTTGCAGGCAATCCTTTAATTGATCAGGCTGGACGAAGAACTGGATTCAATTATTTAGGCCATGGTACGGCAGTGGCAGCTTTAGCCGCATTGGGCAAAGAGAATCATAGAAACAATTTTCAGGGAAAAGTAACTGCCGACGCCAAATTGCTGTCAATTAAAATAAGCGAAAATGGAACTGGCTATATATCAGAAGTTGATCTATTGAAAATGCTTTACGATGTAAAAAAGAAATACCCGGAAATTCGCCTATTTACATTAACCACATGCTACGGCATCTTTAAAGAGCAAAATGAACCGTTTTCAAACTATACTTATCTATTAGATAAATTCTCATACGAAACAAACAGCCTTATCTTTATTTGTACGGGAAATAATTTGAACTGTCTAAATGAAAATATAAGTTATGAGCTTTCCTATTTTCAAAACAACCATACTAATTTATCTACCCCCGCAGATAGTTTAAACAATTTCACCGTAGGAGCTGCAGCAGGCAATCTAAATGATGGACCTTTTTTAGGCATTTCCAGTGGCAAAGAATTTCCTGCTCTCTACACCAGAAAAGGACATGTCGACCTATCTGCAATATTTAGTCCTGTTAAAATAAATAAAAACTACTTCAAGCCTGATGGCATTGAGTATGCCGGCGATATAGGGTATTACGACGAAAACACTTTAGACTGGATGGATGAACCGGCTCTTACACTTTTATCAGCCCGTCCAGAAATCGGGATCATTCAAGAAGTCGGAACAAGTTTCGCGACTCCACTTGTTGCTAATCTTGCTGCAAAAATCACAAAAAACTATCCGTTACTGACCAACGAAAGCGTCAAAGCACTTATAATAAACAGCGCGTCTACAAGCTTGATACCATTTAAATCAGATGTTTCTAAATTAAAGAACAGAGTAATTGGACATGGACTTGTTGATGATTTTAAAACATTGTACTCAAATGAAAATTCAGCTACACTTATATTAGAGGACACGATAAAGAGTGGAAAAATAAAAATTTATCCTGTCAATTTTCCAGACTACCTTATATACGATGATCTAGGTAAAAAAAATGGAATTTTAAAAATTAATGCAACTCTGTGCTTTAAATTTCTGCCCATCAAAAATAATCAGCTGTCTTACAATCCGATTCATATGGCATTCAGCATATTTAAAAATCATACGGCAGAGGAAATTATGAAATCCGATGAGGAAGTATTATCGAAACTAAAATCAACTCTAACATGGTCTGAAAACGGAAGATACATCTCAAAACCTATCCCTTATTCAAATACTCAGAAAATAACATTAACCGTCAATGTAGATGATTTGGTTAACGAAAAAAGCACCTTCAAACTAGCATTGCACGCGAGAGTTTCTGACCAGATTGTTGGAGGGCTACCGGAAAACTATCCCAAAGAATTTTCATTTTCAATTGTGCTTTCTATAGAAGAAAATCTCAAGAAGAAGACTGGAAAATTATATGATGGTTTACAATTGGTAAATGAGCTGGAATCTATTCAAAATATTGATAACAATTTAGAAACAGACCCTCTAAATATTTAACGACTGCTTTTCAGCAATAACAAGATTTTGCCAGATAGATGTGTCTATTTTAGCAGACAGCAAGTTTTGTGTTTCTTTAGCAGCAAATAAAGACCTTTTGATAGCAGTGATAAGGGTCTTTTGAATGCTGTAATAAGACAAACCTATACATTCTTTTAGAATCCTATTTGCAGCTGCCTTATTATCAAATTTAAAACTTCCATTTTGCAGAACTAACTCTATAAGTTTGCTAATTTCTGCTTGATTTGGAAATTGAAATTCTATGATATTATCAAACCTTCGCAACAGTGCATCATCGAGCATATCCTTCTGATTTGTTGCTGCTATTACAATACTGCTTTGCGGAAGATAATCAAAAAGCTGCAATATAGTATTGACAACTCTTTTCATTTCTCCATGATCTTGACTGTAATCTCGTATTTTTCCAAGACTGTCAAATTCGTCGAGAAATATAATACAATCTTCCAGCGCCGCTTTTTTGAATATTTTAGATAAGTTTTTGCTTGTTTCTCCTAATTTGGAAGACACAATTGCCCCCAGATCAATAACAACCATCATTTTTTCCAATTCCCCGGCAATAACATAAGAGGCTAATGTCTTTCCACATCCTGATGGCCCATGTAAAAGTAGTTTATTAGAAACCGGCAGGCCAAATTGCTGAAGAACTTCAATTTTGTGATGCTCTTCAATAAAAAACTTTAGCTCATTATGTACCTTTTCATTTGCAATAATATTCTCTAAAGTGTAATCAGAAGTAATTTTCTCCAATATTAAATCAGAGATTTCTTTGTCTTCAATCCTATTTAAATATGTTTCAGAACCAACTTTTGTTAATCCTGTGGATTTTTGAAATCTGATCGCATCTTTTAAAATAGACTGAAGCTGTATGGCAAAATTTAACTTTTTCGTTTTTTTAGAATGCTCAATTAATTCGTTTAAAACAGTCAATAAACGTTCCTGATCATTTTCAAGACCATATTTTGCTATTTCTTTGATGTAGTCCGCCTGTGCCATTTACTGCCGCAAAAGTAACCAAATTTATTTAATAAATTTACGGAAAACCATCGAATTAATAATACCTGAACTATCAAAAAAATCTACAAATTATAAAATAAAGTCATTTCAGCTTATATTATCGTATACTTTACATCATAAATCCAGGTCTTCAAAATAAGTTAGGTATTGCAATAGATAACGGAAGAGTCACAATATATTTAAGTATTGACAAAGTCATTTTTGAAAAAAAAAGAGATTATAGATTGTATCTAATTTAACTATCTGGCAGAAGAATTACTGCCTCAGTGCGGAACTGCTTTTCAATAAGGAAGTTAAACCATATTGTTAATTTTACAAACCTTTTTCCAATTGTGTCCACAATGCGGACACAATTGGACGGGACACAATATAAACTTTTAATATCAATTTCTAATCAGGAAAAAAGACATCTCTATATTTTCGAAAACATATTAAAAACAAGCAAACATCTCTTTTAACTTGAACACCGACAAACAGAAGTTTACACGAGTGTCTTTTTATAAGCAGTGATAAAGAAAGAGTATTAGCAGGATCTAAAATGAAAAATTACCTTCAAATGTCCGCGAAATCATAACGTACCTAATGTGATTAGAATTCTTATGAAACATGGACGACATACTATGTAAAAGATTACGATAAGCCTTAAAAAAATAAATGTAAATAGAAGCGGCGCATGGTATCACCTATTTCTTAGAGAATGAACCGCATTAATTAATTTTCTCTCTAGAATATTGGCCAGAGTCGGAATTTTTGAAATTGCCAGCTCTTTTAGAAAACACGTCAGACAGTAATTTGTAAAATTTCGCTTTATTTGATTTAAAGATCAATACTTGTTTCTATTCGATTTTTCAGGTGCGTCTTTAATTCAAATTCGGTTAATCTGTCAAATCCGTTTTCTTTGCATGCATCGAAAAATTCCAGATATTCCTTCTTAACATCTCTAGAAATATTCTTGTTGGATGAAACGGCTTTCCTCAATTCTGCCGGCTCAGAAAACAAAGCTAGAAATGTCCAGATGATTTTGTGGGCAGTTTTATCTCTAAAATCAGTGTGAATGCTCATTTTTAAAAAATTCAGCAAATCATAATTAGGTAAAACCTCCAGCACCCGAACTGCCATTTTCTCTTTAATTCTTCGCTCCTTGCGCATTTCAGGCACAATCTGTTCATTTGAAGTCCAATACAGAATATATACAGCATCTTCGGAAAGTCCATTCTTCTCCAAATGGGCATTGAAATACTTGATCTGCCTGTCTGTCAATTCCTCATCAGAAAGAGAAAAGTCCCATGTGCTTTTCCTAATATGATATATCATTTCATTTTCAAAAAGAAAAGGGAAACGGCCTTCAAAGAGTTCCTCTGCAAACAATTTTAAACCAACTGGATCCTTTTTATAAAAATTCATATACGGATTATATTGACTATTGCGTAAAAGATCAACCAGAGAATCGAATTGAAAACTTCTGAGTCTCTGTTCTAATGTGTATATCGACCCAAGATAAAAAAGACTTCGCAACATTAATACATACCCTTCTTTATCGGATGGCTTAAATTGAAATAAACGGGCCGCCGTCTGTCTAATCATCCCCTCTTTTGAACTTTTCTCTATAAGCTTCTTCATCTGCTCAATACCTCCCTGGAACGCTTTATTGAAGCTTTTCTCAGAAATCTCCCTTCCTGCGATACGATAGCGAAAATAACGCTCGAAAAACATCGGATGTATTATTGAATTCCTGGATTCTTTAGTTCGTTCCCATGCAAAAAACAGGTGATGCACCAGACCTGCAATCAATTTGATATCCTGTTCATTATACTCATTCTCCTTGCGTAGACTATCTGTGATAACAAAATTATCCGGTTTGGATTCTTCAGTGGTTTGAAGTTCATAATACTGATTTTCCAAAGCAAAATAATTGTTTTTTACAGCAATAAAATCCTTAGTATTTTCATAAAGCCTGTCATAAACAAGCGGAAAACGGAATTTTAGCAGTTCAAGAACAAATAGGCTTTCAAAGAAGACTTCTTCGTGTAGTCTACCGTAAATCAACTTAAAACTATTGATAAACTTTATTAGATCCCGGGACTGGCGGAAGACTTTGGAATATTCATTTTCATATCTGGCATCAAATCCCGTTGGAACAATATATTTTAAATACGCTTCCATATCAGCAGACTTGAGAAAGGTCTCCAAATAAGCTCCAAGCTGAACCTGCAGATCAGTATTTTCCCTCTTAGGTAGAGGCACCTCCATCTGTATTATTTTATCAAGATAACTTGAATTTACTCGCTGATGAATTGAGTTTACAGCCTCATTGACGTACATTCTGTCATAAGCAGTTAAATAGAAAATATTCGAAAAATTAGCAGTGTTCCTTATTATTCGGAATACCTCAAGAATTTCCTCGCTGTAGAGCCTGTCGAGATCGTCGATAACCACAACGATTTTTTTGTCCAACAACAAAAGCATTCTATTTATCTTATCATAATCTTCAACAAAATTCGAATCATGAAAAAGGCTACCAAAAATTTGGGTTTGCCGGAAAACCTTTTCAATAGAGGAACTCGTTCTGGCAAGCTTGCGTGAATAGTTCAAAATCAGTCCTGATATTTTAGGATTTTCCTTGTATAAACAAGAGGAAAGCAGATCAAAAAAATCCTGCTGGATGTTTGACTTACCATCCGCTCCCCACGGATTGAATTCTATTATTGTTATTGTCTCTTTATCAAGGTTAGCTTTAATCAGATTTATAAAAGAGGTTTTCCCACTTCCATATTCACCCAGAATTCCAATGGCGAAAGATTTTTTATTTAGCGTCATATTTATTTTCTGAGCTATCTCTTTTGCAATGCTCTGCCGTCCAAAACTATCTTCTTCAAAAGAATTTATCGGTAGATCTTCCAGAAAACCATCTGAAGATTCACCTACCGTCACTCCTCCCTTTTTACGGTTAGGCAAAACAGCGGCTACCAAAATACCAATAACAATTATATCAAAACAGCGCACCCCAGGATAAAATTTCAAAGTGTAATAGTTCCAGAATTGGCTGGAGATGAATAGTGCATAAAAAACAGTCACACCTATTGCCAGCTGTCTTTTAAACATCCTACTGCCGTAAACGTAAAGCCACCAAGTAATAATGATCGTGAGCAAGATAAGTATTATGCCATTAAAATTCGAATTGTCGTACTTTGAAATCAGGCCTTCAACTATTATTTTATTCAGAAATTCGTTTAGAACACCAGTAAAAAAAAGCAGTGGCGCCAAAACTGAAATCATTACAGTTATCGCCGGGATTTTTCTGGAAATACAGTTTAGGTTCATCTTATTGAGATAGGGTATCTTAGGTATGTTGATCTATTGAAAAGATTTCAAATATAAGACAAATCCTAACTAATACCAGTTTTAAAATCACACACCATAGATTTTTTTGCCTAAGAATTGAACCAAACAAAAAAGATGTTCCCATTATACATATCTACATCAGCATAACAATTTCCTAAAACCAAGTACATGCAAAATGTCCAAAACTTTATATAGGTATATTTGAATTATTTAGGCCCCGATCTGAAAACAGGTATTTTTACTAAGCGACCACACAAATGAAAAAAGTAAATTGCAAGAATTTTAAATGGTTTGTCCAGCTCCAAAAATAGAATTTGGGTATTTGTAACCTGAAATAAAACTGATTTGCAGAAATAAATCTGTATTATAACGACTCATACCGGTCGGTCTATGCCCGACTGCAAAATTTAAATATATTCATCAACTATGATTAGAACTTTTTATCCGATTGGACAGGGCGCTTTTTTCACCGAGAAACACGATAACATCAATGTTGTTTACGATTGTGGCAGTAAATCGAGAAAAAACAGGGTAGACGAGAAAATAAGAAATGCTTTTGACAATGAAATAATTGATATTCTTTTTGTTTCCCACTACGATGAGGACCATATAAATAAAATCCATCTGCTTCTTGAGTCCAATACTATAAAGGTTGCCATTCTACCACTGCTTGAAGAGATCGACAGGATTCTGCTTTATAACTTCTACCTTGCCTTAGGGCTTAGTAAGATTGCCCGACTGCTCAACAGTCCAAAAGATTTTTTTGGTGGCGAAACCAAGATATTTTTTGTCATGCCAGGGGACTATACTAAAGGTGAAGGCCAAGATAGCATTACAGTTACGATAAAGGAACTGCAGTCCAGAAATGATGATCCTGGCAATAATATTTTAGAAAATAAAACCATTATTGCAGCAGACCCTTTTTGGGAATATATCCCTTACAACTTCTCCTTTTTTGAAAGAAATGAGGAATTCATTGATTTGCTGTCGCAGTACAATATTGATATAGAAGCATTAAGAAATGATGTCAACTATGGTCTAAAAAACACGACTATTCTAAGAAAAATTTACAAGGAGGTTGCTGGAAACATAAATGAAAATTCATTGATTGTGTACTCCGGACCAATTGATCCCTCAAAATATATAATGGATTTTAATTCGCATTTCCTTTCTTCATACCACTACCGTTATTTTGAAAAAACTGCTTGCATATACACTGGAGATTCCAATTTCAATAATGTAAACATCAGCTATGTATTTGCTTCAAAATGGGATTTGGTAGGAACTATACAAATTCCGCACCACGGTTCCAAAAAGGACTTTAATGACAATTTTTTGGGGCATCATTCTTTAATCTGCCCCATCTCGTTTGGTAATGAAAATACTTACGGACATCCAAACATCAAGGCAGTCGAAACAATTGCATCACGTTTTTCCATACCTGTACTGATTACCGAAAATACAGAAAGTTTACATATACAGACCATACGATAAATTTAATATTACAAACCCGAAATTAAATAGGAGATTGCAATATGACCGAAAAATCTAAAATTTTTTTACCAATAAATACTATAAATTATGTTTAATGTGATAAACGCTCAAGACATCGAAATTTTTGCAAATTTTTTTAATGAATTCCGACAGCTACTTGAGGTGCACATCCAACAAAAAAGAGGAACTCCGCTAACTGTTCAATTCGGTAACACGGATAATGAGGGACTCAGTCCATGGGTTGACATACAGGGAGATCCATTCAGTACAAATACAAGTTTTAACGCACCTCCTATTCTGATAAATGAGCCGGTATGCGATACCTTGAAATTAAGCGAAAGGGAGTTATATGCTTTTATCGCTCACGAATTTGGTCATATCCTTGATGACACCCCTCGCGGAAATGATCAATTGGGTCGGGAAATAAATGCTGACCAAACAGCTGTTGAGCTGGGATTGACGCAAGAACTGATAAGCGGTCTGCAAAAACTTGTAGATAGCGAACTTTTTACTGCTCAGAACCAAAGCATTTTATCGAGAATACAGAATTTAAATATGCCTGACAATTAGGATTATTAGGGATACTTTTGGCTTTATTATGAGTTCGATAAAACCGGGAATATCACCATATTTCTTAGGTAAAAAACTATTATGCTTTGATTTCCTGACCAGTGTAAGTATATTAACCAATATTTCTCGTTCTCACAGCAGAAAATGGAATGTATACCTTTTTTGCTACAAAAAGTTAAGGCTGTTTTAAATATATATATAGAGAGAAAAGGATTTCTATTTTGCAGTTGCTTTTAATTTTGCTACAAAATACCAAGACGCTTTTTACATATGTTTCGGCTCTCTATTTACCACAAAGTATTACCGACAGTGTATTTCCTTTTTTTAGTGAATTCCAACTTATTTTTATGTTTTGGAGTCTGAAGTTCCGTAATACAATGTTTCTCCAGCGCAGCTTTCATACTAACTATACTCCTAGTGAATAATTACTCATCTTAAAATTCCCATTGATCTCGGCATCCTTGAAGCCGAGTTTAACTCTTTAAAAATAGGCTACAATTTGAAGGACTGGACTAGCATTTTCTCGTTTACGGATTATACTCACACACATCTTTCAGCTTTACCTGTCCACCTTCATTGACTATATTTCCCAATATGATCTTTGTATATGGAGTGGTCAGAGCTTTGCAGAGATACTTTATATTCTGTTCATTTCTTTCAAAAGGTATCAGCGCAGCAAGTTCTAATCCGATATGCGTAAGAGACAATATTGCGACGCTGTTTGGTCTGTCGTGTGCGGCAGTAGTTACCTGTATTCCAGTATCTCCGAATTCATAAAACATTAAGCCGGGAAATTCTAAAGCAGGAAAATGCAGTCCTATATTAGGTCCGCTTGAAAGCAGTCCTATTTCATACATCAGCAGAATTTCTAAGTAGGGAATATTAAAATATTCTTCAAAGGAATTCTGATCAATGTAAGGAATAAAATGCCCCCTGCTGTGCCTTACGTTTAATTGGACAAATTTTGTAAAAATTTCAGCCTCATGCTTAGAAATATTCTTTAAAAGCTCTAAAGTCCTTAATGAAAACGAACCTGGCTTTTTTACTTCACCCGAGAGTATTTTTCCCCACAGCTCCTGCATCTGTTCATTTGAAATATCTTCTGCTAGATTAAAAAATCTTGTCGTCCAGTCGGAATCCACCTTTTCAGAATTAATTTCCGAATTCTGGTTTATCTCCTCAGCGGCAATTTCAATAATCTTTTCAAGGTTCAATTGCTTTCTCTGCTCGCGATATAAGATTTTCTGTTCCATTACACCGAGCATTTCAAATTCAACAAGGCTTTTCTCTGCAGCGGCTTTGGCTTTGGCTTTCTCCATAACTACCAATTTAAATGCTTCTGCATCGGCTTCTTTCCTTATTGCCCGAGGCCTGTAGAGAGTTCCAATACCCTGGCTGATAACTTCGATTAATTTTTCAATCGGCTTTCCTTCAAATAATGTAATTCCCCCCATTCCTTAAAATTTATTTTTTTATTAAGCTGACAATTAAATCCTAAACTTTTAAACTTTAATTTTAATCAAATAATAAGTTATATGAAATAAGCTTTAAATGCAATTCCATTTGGAGTAAGCAGTAAAATCTGTTTTATTTATTGGCAAATTGCCGCCACTTTTGGATTGGCTTCATACTGCAATAAGTCTCTTTTTCCTTCATTCCACATCTCAAATTTAATATTTTTTCATTTTACATGATTCTTTTTATGCTTGAAATAAGCTGTTACCGCTTTAAAAGCTTTACTGATAAATAAAGCAGCTAACAATTTAGTATCGCATTCAGTAGCCCTTTCTGCTCTTGTTGGGAAGGCCATATTCATTGCATGAATTATTACGCAGAAAGCTAAAACAATGATTAAATTGTTCATAATAGTGTTGATTTTAAATTATCGTTTACAAATTGAAAAAATGATTTTCTGATTAAAGGTTACAATATGTAACTTTCTCTCTGCAAAGGTAATTTTGAAGCTTCAAATAAAATAGGACACGTAATTTTATGCTACTGAAGATTAAAAAAACACCAAATTATCATTTGCAAATTAAAGAACGATTCCGATAAAAAGCCGTTAACTTTGGTAACATTCTGCGCCGCTCAAAACCAGGGTGGGTATCTGATAGTTGAACATAAAAAAACCTATCAAATTAATGATAGGTTCATAATGCAAATATTTTGAAACATCTCTGTACGGACAATCCGCAATTTACTTTTTGCTTGAACTTTTAGAAGGTTTCAATGATGGCGTATTCCCAGGAGTGCTCTTGTTATCACGCTGGCGCTGGTCAGGTTTTCCCGTTGATGTGGCAATTCTTTTCGGCCCTGTTTTTAGTCCCATAGTTTTTGATTTTTTATTGGTTACACTTCTCAAATATAATTATCCTTAAAAATAAGAAAATACTTATTTATCAACTTTTCTTTTTAAAACTGCTCTCTTCTATTTATTTCATCTGCTTCTCAGTAAGAATCACCAAATCTTCTATATGCAGGGAAAAGAAATTATCCTAAATCTTATAGACATACTTCGCATTCACATATCCAAAATTCTTGGACTCCACCACCACTACCTGCAGCCACTCCCTATCAACGGCTATAACTTTTAAGATGGCATATTTCTGCAACGATTCAATTACATTGTATTCCGTTCCCGGCCCTTCACGGAGCTTGAGGTTTTCAAAATTTACGGCAACCATATCCTCGGAGCGGTAGCTGGCCTTCACTTTTATACTGGCTGGCTCTTTTTTAGGCGAAGTATAGAAATCAGCCTTTGAAGAAGTTTTTACCGTACTTTTTGAAGAAGATGAAGAAGACTTGCCGCTGGCCTTACTGGATGTACGTGGTGCAGTATATCTCACAGGCGCCGAATAGGAAGCGCATACCCCGCAGCTTCCCCCGTTGGAGCAATGCGCGCAGCGGCTGCAGTTGGAGCATGCGCTGCAGTATGCGCTTCCAGAACATCTTCCCGCCTCTTCCTTTTTAGTCTCACAGCAGCTAGCTACCAGTCTGCTTTTCTGCGCGTCAGCTGTTAACGTTAAGAAAAAGAATAAGATGCAATAAAATATCGTTTTTATCATGGTTAAATGGTTTGGTTTGGGCAAACTTAAAAAAAGGTTTCTTGTGGATTTTACGGTTTTCCATAATAAAGCAGTATTTCCTTAATCAAGACAATTATGTTCTTATAAGATGTCTAATAAAAAGAATTACCCTTTCAGAAAATACGTCATACATTAAGAGATTTTTTTTACTCTGATTATTTTTCACCGGCCAAAATCAAATAGCAAATTCCCTATAAATCTTGTACTATTAAAATTGTTCTACGCGTAAAAAGTGTCATAAAAAGAGAAAAAAGGGTGAATATCATCAACCTGAGTGACACAGACCTGTTTTATTATTTTCCCTTTAGTATCTCCTAAGTTTTTAAATTCCCCTTCGATTTGATAAAAATACTTTAAATGTTTTGTTTGTCTGTAAGCATTTGAACAGCCGATTATAGTTTCGAAGCCAAGCGGTGTTTCATAGCTATCAAAAAAGAATGAATCTTTAATTATCACATCAGATATTATAGCATTTCCTAAAATTTCCTCATCCTCTTCAAAAGAAACTCTGCAGGTTACTGGATAATTTTTATCGAGTTTAGAGAATACAGTTATTGATAGTATTGAACTATCTTCCACACTCTCGAATATTTCAACCTTTGCATTTTTAAATTCAAAAATATTAGATCTGCAATTGTTTTCTGCCTTGAAAATTTTTATTGGTTTTCCAAATTCTTCAGTTATTTTCTCAACGGTTATTTTGTGGGGTTCATACTCATACAAAAAATCTTTGTTTAGAATTTTAAGTTCTTTTTTTCCAACTATTGATTTTTCTATACTTTCTTTAGATTTCTTCTTTTTATCTGAAAAACTCTGGATTAGATAAACAACCAAACCTCCTATAATTCCGCTCACCACATTTTGAAAAAATGAATTTTCCAATATACTATTTATTAACATCCTTTAACTGTTTTAAATTGTTTAATTCATTTATTTTTTTTAATTTACAATAATCTGATTTTTGGTTAAAGATGCTAGTTTCTTTTAAAATTATTAACATCATAACTTCAGCGAACAAGCCAAGATTTTTTTACAGATAAAAAAGAATTTACAATTCAACGTAGTACCTGAACCGCTTTAATTATTTTAACAGATGCAATTAAATTTTCCCAATACCTCGTTTCTTTAAATTATGTTCTAATTTTCCAAATGAAGTTCTTGTATAAGGGCTTCTCAAATCCTCGATAAGCTCTATTTTTCTGTCATCAGCTGTCACCGGCATGCTATGGGATGCACCCACTGGATTATGCACAACTTCTTCTAAATTTAGACTTGTCGGCTGGGTACAATGAAATAAATTTTCCAAATTATCACAATATCCTTCCGCCTTAATTTTTTTTACCGGAAATACATAATTATAGGTTGTCATATTATGAAGTTTAGAATAATCAACCTTTGAGGAAGAATATTTTAAGCCGTCATAATCAGGATTTTCGTTGATGTACTGCAGCAATAGCTGGGGAATAATGTACTCTGGTTTAAAATTCCCTTTAACCTGTCTGACTCTGACAGAGCAGGCTAAAGTCAAAGGAAAGAAAACAAAATAAGTCAATAGGAATGGAATTTCTTCGCTTTTATTACCTTTCAGCTGCGCAAGCAGATCTTCTATTCTTAAGAGCTGAACTATGTTAAGTTCCCGGGTATTCTTAAAAAGTGAAAAATTTAAGTTTTTCAGTTCCGGCTGATCAAATTCTTCCCAGCATATATAAGATGTATCACCGAGATACAGCGCTGGAAATCCTGGAATACTATATCTGTTTGTAGAAACAAGGTGGCGCAGATTAAAATTTATATGAAATAAATCAGCTCTTTTAAACAGCCTTTGCTCTGAAATTCTTGCTCTGTAAAATGTCTGGCCCACTGGAACTTTAGTATTAAAATTCAGAATAGATAAATCTTTAAAAAATACTTTGTCCATTCCTTGGTTAAAAGTCTCGGTCGCCTTCAAAATTTCTCCGTTATAAAAATATTCTACAGTTTTGATTAGTGACTCAGTAAGTAATTTAATTTTTGAAAATACAGGATCTTTTGATCCTGGGACAAATGGAATTCCTTGGTCAATAACCGGATAAAATTTCTCTTCATAAAGGTTAACATACTGAACTAATCTCTTTTCTAAAAAATCTGGAAAATAATCTTTATCTGTCTGATTTAATGGAATTTTAAAATCTGATGGATTAATTTTTTCAAGAATGTCTTCGTATTTACTCATGTTTTTTTTGGTATTATAGATATAACGACCCAGCACCATAGGACGGTTAGAACTACATTTATTTTCAGGTGCATTAAATAATTGATTCCCATTTCATTCTCCGTCTGCAAATATAAATTTTGCTTGTACAATGAAGTTCCATACAAAATTAAGGAAAGGTAGATAGCGAACATTACGGTTTTCCACAATCCATTAAGTATATTTTACTAAAGCAGTTAATACTACGCATAACCTTTTATAAGAAGCGTAGCTAAATCCTTAAGAACTATCACTACAAAAACCGCCTTTCTTAACCAGCCTCCCATTATCACCCAAAAGCAACAATAAAAATAATCCAGAAAGAAAGAACATGTTCTTTCCTTTTTACAGTAGAATTTAATCTATAATTACAGCGGCAGCAAAAACCATATTAAGCATAACAAAATCAGACCATAAACGGCAAACAAAACAAAAAGCTCTATGTTGTGGCGGCGCCTGATCTGGGGCCAGTTTTGATCTGAGTGCCGCTTTTTCTGACGCAATAATCACGGTATCTGTCTGACATAATTGCAGAAATTTAAAACAATCTAAAACTGAAATTGAAGCTCATTACAAATCCTGCTTACAATCCCGGCATGACCTGAATGCCCACCATCACTTTATTGCTCCTGATTTTCTCATCGCTTCCAAAAGCATTGACAATTGCAGATATCCTGAACTGGTTGAGCATCGTAACCCCAGCAATAAATTTTCCGTTGAGAAAAGGCTTTTCGTGGCGGAGCCCCAGGTTATTGTAAAACTCATTTGTTCCCACCGTAAAATTTGCATTTCCCTGCACAAAAAAATTAAACTTCTTATTATCGGAAGATACTCCCAGATAGGCATTTAATCCCGCAGTTCCGTTTCCCGTCGAGGTATCCACATTGCTGGAGAATCCTTCCAAGTCCATGGCTCCCCTCAAATTGGCGTATCCGTAAAATGTAACCTGATCCCCATTATTCGGATTTGTGGTAAATACCGGAAGGATCACATCCAGATAAAAATTTCCTCCTCCATTGATCAGGCGGCTGAAAGCCTCCTGTTCTGTTTCCTTTTCTGTCTGCTCTTCGGGCGTTCCTTCAGTATCGGCGCTCTTGCTGTTGGAAATGGAAAGCACGCTGCCAAAGGAAACGCGCAGCGCCCACATATTGTCAGTCACCACTTCTGTCTGAACTGCCGAAGCATCGCTGTTTGCGTTTAAGGCAAATGAATTCAGCAGTATGGTCTTATCGGTTTTATTGCTGTACATATCGTGAAAAAACTTTTTTCTGTTTACTTTTTTCCAGCTCGGAAAAAACCACGGAAATCTTCCTAGGGCCGCAAGCTTTTCATCTCTTTCTTTCTGAAGATCCACAATTTCCTGTCTCTTTTTAGCAATCAGATCATAAATCGAATCAATTTCTGCCAGTTTTATTTTATCTTTCTTTAAAGCTGCGCCGTATACATTATTTATGGTGTCCTGCTTCTGTTTGATCTTCTGGTCGTATGCTGTTCTATAATCCTTCTTGGAATCTATATCCCCATAAGCCGCTTTCTTTTTTTCCAGGGCATCAATTTCAGTGCTGTTTGTGGCTGCTTCGGCGCGAAGCTCACTGTTTTTGTTTTGATCCAGTTCGTTTGTAATCTTAATCTTCAGTATACTATCTTTTTCTTTGAGTTTATTTATCTTGCGGTCTATGCCTTTTGTAAATGATTCGCTGAAATAGGACATACGCTGGGCCTCATTGATGGACGGAGTCTGAGCCTTGAGTTTTATGGCAGAGCAGATGCACAGTACAATAAAAATGTAATTTTTTCTCATGATTTTTTGGTTATTTAAGGGTTAGTTATTCCTATAATTCCCCTTAGCTGCTAAGGAGTTACATCATTGGTTTATAGTCCAAATGTATAATTTTAACATAACGCTGTACCGCGTATTTATACGTATTTTTCTATTAAAAAAACCAAAAGAAAAAAATATCATCGGGTGTGCAAAGCCTGCATAGCCTCAAATACTAACATTCCAAAATATTACGATCGTTCACTGGCCAAAATCATAATTTAAATCATCTTACTTTACAGAAAAAGAAAGAAAGAAAGAAAGAAAGAAAGAAAGAAAGAAAGAAAGAAAACGACAGCTTTATAACTTATGAATAGACCTAATTCCGTGACGGCATCAGAAAACAGCATTCTGTCATCTTCATCGTCATCAGCTATGAATACAAATTTCTGTGATTGGCTTGTTTTACTCATGACTCATTCTTTAGTGCAGGTAACAGAAGACAAGAATATAAGGATTGGCAATGGGCTGCAAAATAAACCTTTTGAAAATCGATAAACAATCGAATTATATCCGTGAAGCGGTTAATAGCATACAAAGATACTTATAAAGACTAAATAAACTGCCGCAAAATTAAAGAGAAGCTGAATTTTCTAAAATGATTAACGATTTTTTCTGAAAATTTTTCAAAAAACAGATTAGCAACGGTATTCTTAAAACAGCCAGATCTAAATATTGAGAAGTTTCAAAATGTAAATTTTCTTAAAGGCCTATTATATTTTTCTGGATAAATAATATTAAAAAAATTTCTACAATCGAAAAAACATTTTATCTTTGCACCCGCAATGAGAAAATGATTGCATGTTACTGGAGGAATGGCAGAGCGGTCGAATGCGGCAGTCTTGAAAACTGTTGACTGTAACAGGTCCGGGGGTTCGAATCCCTCTTCCTCCGCCAGATGAAGTCCGAAAAGCGACTTTAAAAAACAAAAAGCCTTTAAACACTGGTGTTTAAAGGCTTTTTCATTTGGAATGGTATCGAACCCTGCCCGAAAAACAGTTACCTTTTTTAGTTACCCCTCTATTTTAAGCTCTTTTTTTCAAATCTGGGTAACTAAAATAAATGCTCGATTATGATCCATTGCTTTTAAGTATTTTATCGATTTTTCCGCTGTCATATAGAAAAATATCTCCCAGCCTGGTATAGGGCAGAATTCCAGTCTGCCTGTATTTTATAATTGTATTATTAGAAAGACCGAACATCTTTTTTAAATCTTCATTCCTGTAATATTCAGGCTTCAAGACTTTTCCCATGCTGATTTTTGAATCAATTGTTTCCAGTGTTGCCATCACAGACGCTATCAACTCTCTCACTTCCATCACATAAGACAGCTTCTTTTCTTTCCTCATCATTGGTGAGTTTTTAATTATTAATTTTCTCTTTTCATTCTACCAGCTCTCCAGCCTTTTCTTACGCTCATGCATTACTGAAATAAATTCCTCTAAAAATCTAATCTGTTTAATCTTAGGTGTAGCCTTTACACTCGGAAAACTGCCTGCTTATTGTACTTATTATTTTCTGGTTGCCCTCATTATCATTATAAGTAAAATTTTCACTCATAAATTTCTGAAAACTGCTTCGGCTTTTTTTCATATCATTTGAGTCAAAATATAAAATTCCCTCATCCATTAAAATATAGAAAAGATTCGCAAGCTCGATTTTATTATAAGAGCTTCTGCATTTATTACTACAAGAGAATGCTTGGTTCTCAACATTCCCAAATCCATTTATTTGCACTAGACTTTCTATATTTTTTAATCTCGTATCGAGTTTAAAAAAATTATATATAATATTAATATGTTTTAGCTTTTTTCATTTTTAATCGACTATTTGAAATGAAAATATATCGTACTACGTTTTTGCTTATTTTCAGTTGACACATAAGTTAAGTAACCGTATGCATGCAATTCTCCAATACATTTATAATAAGTCTTTGGTGAAGCAATTTTAACTGTTTTTTGAATTTCAAAGCTGTATGCTTGTATAGGGTTTATTGAACCACTATTTTTTCGAAATTGAATAAGTGTTGCAAATATTGCAATATGAGTAGTATTGATTCGAAAATCTCTTTCAATAGCCAGAAAAAAATCTGATAAAGGTTTTGAATAATCCATATTACTTCTCTTTGATTTCAACGAAAATCAAAGTAACAATTAATCAAATTTATCCACAAGTACAACTTTTGTTGTAAGATGCAAAAAGACTGATTAATCTCCATCTTTTTAAGACAATAAATAATGCTATAAGGAATTCAATCATCGGTACCATCCAAGCAATTGATCCAGCAAAAGCACTTAATAAAGGGGATTGCCTCAATTGAACGCGAAAATTTTCAAAATCCAATAATTTGCTTACTGCAGCATATACAAATAGAAATGCATATGATAAACAAATCATGTCGAGAATGATGCTTTTTATTGCTGCACTAGATTTCATGATTTCTCATTTTTAGTTAATGATTTAATAATTTTCTGTTTATCTGGATTTTCGAAATATTTAAAATTTCCCAGCTTGGAACACAAATTGGAATCATTATATCAAAAATTTGATTTATTTTTTTAACTGCATTGATTTCCAGATAAAAGCATAGGCCAAAATTACAATAGCCTAATTAAGAAAGAAACATCAAAAACAAACCAAAAAACATCAAAAACATACCAATTTCATTTTAAACATTATTTATAAAATATTAAATGCTATAGACTATTAAAAAAGTTATCCAAACTTGGTAAGATTATGTATCTAAGATTTCTGTTGATACAAATTTACCGCTGTTGATTTGAACGCTTGTTATGAAAATCAAGCCAAAATCTTTGAAAAACAGGCTTTTTTTTATAGATAAAGAAATATTTTCTTACTAATTATTTATTTCGCGTAAAACACTGATATTGAACACCTAATTTTTAATTTTCTAAAGTTGTTTATTTTAATAAACAAAATTACACTACCCTTCTGACCTGCTTGTTATCCAAAACAGGCCAAAATTTTTCCAAAACAGGCTTTTTGAGTTAAAGTTTTGAAATGATAGCCAATCACTTAATAAAATGAATCTCTAATCATTTTATTAACAATAAAAATCTAAATCAGAAAAAAATCAAAGCAAAATATTGGACACAGTCAGAGAAGTGCGCATAATGACTTTTTCTCGTTTCTCCAAAAAGCCACCCTTCGGGACTTATAGCACTTCAACTGTCTGATAGTCCAATTACAGACTGCTTTATTTTTTTCCTTTTTCTTTTTTAAGTATTTGTTCATTCTAACTGCCTAAAGTCATCATAGGTAAATTTTACTTATCATGATTTCGAAGATTCTCATTAAATTAGTTCCTGCCTTTTAAAAAATCTCCAAAGATGTCCACGTTCCTGACATCAGCAAGATGAACGGTTGTTTAACAACCGCCTATCTTGCCACCCATTGCCTCGGAACTCGGCGGTGGAGAAACTTAAAAGCAAAGAGTTTGATAACAATGAAAATGAAAGATGATGAAAAGAGAAAATTCAAACAGAACGCGAATCGTGGGACTGCGATTCACTCCTTTAGAGTATGTCGAACTGGAAAAAAGATTCAGAGCAAGCACCTGCCGAAAATTAAGTGATCATATCCGAAGACACTTATTCGACAAACCTATTGTCACCACCTACAGAAACCAGTCTTTAGACGAACTGATGGAAGAGACAGCTGTACTTACTTCCGAATTACGTGCGATCGGCAATAATATCAATCAGATTGCCAGAAAGATAAACACGCTCAAAACGGTTCCCGATTTCAAAGGACATCTTTATCTGTTCGAGATCCAAAGAAAAAGACTTTTTGATAAAATGGAAGAAGTTTCAAATCATACTCAGAAAATCGCAGAAAAATGGTTGCAGTAATAAAAACAAGCTCGTCCATAAGAGGCATTCTGAATTACAACGAAAATAAAGTTGATATCGGAAAAGCGGAATGCATAAGTGCTGTGAATTACCCGCTGGAACTGGAAAAACTCAGTTTCAATTCAAAATTAAACCGCTTTCTAAAACTGGCAGAACTCAATACCAATGCGAAGCGCAATACTGTACATATCTCACTCAACTTTGATCCTTCAGAGAATCATTTGAAAGAAAAACTGGCTGAAATTGCAGATGCCTACATGGAAAAACTGGGATTCGGCAGACAGCCTTATCTGGTATACCAGCATCACGATGCAGGGCATCCGCACTGCCATATCGTGACAAACAACATTCAGAGAGACGGAAAAAGAATCGATCTGCATTTATTAGGAATCAGAAAATCAGAACCTGCCAGAAAAGAAATTGAAGAAATGTTTGGGCTTGTAAAAGCCGAAGGAAGAAAACAGAAAGAACAATTTTCGTTAAATCCGATATATGTTGGCAGAGTCCAATATGGAAAAGCAGAGTCCAGAAAGGCAATCAATTCAGTTTTAAATAAGGTTCTGTTTAACTATAAATATTCAAGCCTGCCTGAACTCAATGCAGTTTTAAACCTCTATAATGTCCACGCTGACAGGGGAAGCGAGGACTCGAGAGTTTTTAAAAACAACGGACTGCTTTATAAAATACTTGACCAGAATTCAAAACCTATAGGCGTGCCGATAAAAGCAAGCGAATTCTACAGCAGACCTACCTTAAAATTTCTGGAAGGAAAGTTTAAGTCTAATGATGCAGAGAAAGAATCTTGTAAAAAATATGTAAAAAATGCCATAAAAATGGCTTTCTATCGTGAAAGCATATTTTCTATTGAAAAATTATCCAAAGTACTGGAAGGAGAAAGCATTCACATTATACTAAGAAAAAGTGGAGAAGGACAGCTTTATGGAATAACCTACGTTGACCATAAAACTAGATCCGTTTTCAACGGAAGCAGTCTGGGCAAAGAATTCAGTGCAAAAGGAATTCAGGAAAGCTGTGCCATGAACATTCTTGAGTTTGAAAGAAAACATCCTAATTCAATTTCAAATAATTCAGAGAACTTTCAAAATGTGGAATTAAAAGAGTATGTAAAAGAAAATCTAGTTGATATACTTCTTCGTGGTGAAAAAATAAATGAATATTTATCAAAAAAATTTAAACAAAAAAAGAAAAGGAGAATTTACAGAGGAATCTAAAAACAATTCTCTTAGATAAAAAATACATTTACCCTCATATTCAATCTTTCTGTAGACATTATTAATAATGCCTCAATAAGTACTGTTTTTTTTCTATTTTTACCTCTCAGTTTTATTACAAAAACTACACTTACAATTCAAAAAAATATGACCACACATCAACAACATATAAAGTTTATTTGGGATATAGCCGATTTATTACGAGGACCGTACAGACCACCGCAATATGAACGTGTTATGTTACCTATGACTGTATTACGTCGTTTTGATTCTGTATTAGAAAGTACAAAAGGAGAAGTTGTAAATGAATACAACAACCTAAAAAGTAAATATAACAACGATATTCCTGTTTCTATTTTAACCTCCAAACTGGAAAAAATTACAAAACAAAAATTTTACAATACCTCACCTTTTACCTTCGAAAAGTTAAAAGGTGCACCCGATAGTATTGCTCAAGATTTGGTAAGTTACATTAATGGATTTTCACCCAACGTAAGACAAATATTTGAATTCTTCGATTTCGAAAAAGAAATATTTGCTATGAACGATGCCAATATCCTGTATTTAATTGTATCTGAATTTGCCAAAGTAAATCTGCATCCTACAATGGTTTCAAACCGAGACATGGGGTTGATTTTTGAAAATTTAATTCGACGATTCAACGAGTTGGCTAATGAAACCGCAGGTGACCACTTTACACCTCGTGAAATCATTAAGTTGATGGTGAATATTTTATTCATTGATGATGACAATTTCCTACAAGGCAAATCCGTTATTCGTGAAATCATGGATCCTACTTGTGGTACAGGCGGTATGCTTTCTGAAGCTAAAAATCACGTTAAAGAACTGAACGAAGATGCTATATTAGTAGCCTACGGACAAGACTACAATAAAAGAGCATTTGCTACTGCTGCTGCAGATTTATTGATTAAGAACGATACTAATTCAAATTTTGAGGATACCATAAAATATGGTGATACATTAATTGACGATCAATTTCCTGATAAAAACTTTGATTACTTAATTGCAAACCCACCTTTTGGCGTAGATTGGAAAAAACAAAAACCGCAAATAGATCGTGATAAAACTGGTCGATTCGTAGCAGGTTTGCCTAGAGTTAATGATGGTGCTTTATTGTTCTTGCAACATATGATTAGCAAATTTGAGCCTTATGCACCTCAAGATAAAAAATATGGTTCGCGGTTGGCTATCGTATTTAGCGGTTCGCCTATGTTTTCTGGTGGAGCTGGTTCAGGCGAAAGTGATATACGTAAATGGATTATTGAAAATGATTGGTTAGAAAGTTTCATTGCTTTGCCAGAACAAATGTTTTATAATACGGGTATTACCACCTACATATGGGTATTAACCAATAGAAAGAAGGACGAGCGAAAAGGTAAAATCCAATTGTTTGATGCAAGAAATTTTTATATCCCTATGCGTAAAAGTCAAGGGAGCAAGCGACGTAAAATAGGAGAAGGAAATGTAGATGATGGTATCATTCAGGTGATGGAGCCTGATCATATTGCAATGATTACCCAAGAATACGGCCTACATACGACTACTGAACATTCTAAAATTTTTGACAATGAAGATTTTGGTTTTACTAGAGTAACTATAGAACGTCCTTTGCGCTTAAAATACCAAATGAGTTTAGAAGCCAAAACTGCTTTCTTAGATGCTTGTCCTCATTTATTAGACGATGTACAAGCTATCGATAAAAAACTAGGTCGTGAACCTTTACTCGATTGGAACAAAACACTCAAAGAAATCAAAAAAATCAATAAGTTAAAATGGTCTGCTAAAGAAATAAATATATTCAGAAGTGTATTTACTAATAAAGATCCTGAAGCCGAAAAAGTACTAAAAGGTAAAGACGATTATGAAGCCGATGCAGATTTACGTGATTTTGAAAACATCCCATTAAAAATTGAAATAAAGGACTATTTTAAAAATGAAGTACTCCCTTTTGTGCCTGATGCTTGGATGGATCGTACCAAAGACAAAGTAGGCTACGAAATCAATTTTAATCGTTATTTCTTTACAATGAATGAAAATCGTTCGTTACAAGAAATAAATGAAGAATTAAGTATAGTTGAGAATCAAATTTTGGATTTATTAAATAATTAAGTATGAGTAATTATTTAGATTGGCAAAATAAGATTTCATCAGACAGAATGATTGTGCCACTTTTTTATATTGCTGATTTTTCAATTTCACCAGTAGATAAAATAGTAAAGGAGGAAGAAGAAAAGGTTAGTTTATGTAATTATACAAATGTATATAAAAACACATATATTACCTCTGATCTAGATTTCATGGAAGGTTCAGCGTCAGAGAATGAAATAAACCGCTTTCAAATACGAGATGGGGATGTTTTAATTACGAAGGACTCTGAAAGTTGGGATGATATTGGAATTCCTGCAATAGTAGTTGGGAATTTTGAAAACACAACACTTTGTGGTTATCATTTGGCACTAATGAGACCTAAGAAAAAATTAGTAAATCCAAAATTTTTATTTTATTGCTTCGAGTCAAAAATACATCGAGCACAATTAGAAATTGAAGCGAGTGGAGTTACTCGGTTTGGTATCCCTAAAGATGCCATTGGAAAATATAAAATCCCACTTCCCTCCCTCAAAATACAAAACAATATCGTTGAGTATTTAGACCTCGAAATAGCCAAAATAGATGCCTTAATTGAAAAGAAAACCAAATTAATTACGCTACTAGAAGAAAAGAAAAAAGGGGTTATTAATCAAGCCGTAACAAAAGGCTTAGATACTACAATGACTATGAAAGACTCAGGTATAGAATGGCTGGGGAAAATTCCTGAACATTGGAATATTGAAAGACTAAAATTTTTAACAAATAAAGTTGGCAGCGGAGTAACACCGCTTGGTGGAGCCAATATTTATACCGATAGAGGAATTCTTTTTTTAAGAAGTCAAAATATTTATAATGATGGATTAAAATTAATTGATGAAACCTATATTCCAGAAAAAATTCATAATGAAATGAAAGCATCACAAGTAATGAAAGGTGATTTACTTCTGAATATTACAGGTGGATCAATAGGAAGATGTTTTTACTTTGATTTAGACGTAGAGGCAAACATCAATCAGCATGTATGCATAATTAGAGTTAACAATAAAATTTTGCATAGATACTTACACTTTATATTAGTTTCATTTGTAGGTCAATATCAAATCGATCTTTTGCAATACGGTGGAGGAAGAGAAGCGATTTCTTTTGAAAACATAAAGAATTTTATTATCACATTTCCACAGTCAATAGAAGAACAAAAAAAAATAATTAATTTCCTAGATATTGAGTGTTCTAAGTTTGATAAAATAAAAGAGAAAGTTAAGTCTGCACTAGATTTACTAAAAGATAAACGTATTGCTATTATCTCAGCTACAATTAATGGCGAAATAGAATTATAATTTATGAAAATAAATACACTAGAATTAACTAACGTTCGTGGTTTTACTTACGCAAAACTAGATTTTCAGCCTGGTTTTAATTTGATAGTAGGTATCAATGGTGTGGGTAAAACGACGGTATTGGAAAGTTTGCGAATTGTGCTTTCGCATTTATTACCGGAAGCTACAGTATCAAAAAACAAAAAAGACCATTTTGACGATTATGATATTCAAATAGGTAAAAGTGATTTAATATTAGATGTGAAATTTAAACTAGAATCAAAAGATTTTTCAATAGTTTTTAATATCCAAAAAGAAAATATTAAATCAAAATACACCGACAATATTAGAAATCAAACGTATAATGTAGAACATACCATTAAAATCGATAATTATATACCGTTAAATACTATAAAAGAAGAAAATAAAGATTATTCTAAAATTGATTTTTATTCTTTTGTAAAAGAATATAAAAAACAAAGAAATCAACCTTTAGGTATTTACTTTTCTTCACATCGTTCTTTGATGACTGAAGAAAAACCTTCAAAGAGCCAAACTATTGGAGGTCAATCAGTTGCATTTGCAGATACCTTGAACAAGAAAAGAGAGTTTGCTATTCGTGTATTTGCTGATTGGTTTATTGCTCAAGAAGCATTAGCTGAAGAAAATACAGTTTTGTCACAAAGAATAGTTGCAATTAAAGAAGCTATTTACACCTTCTTGCCTGATTTTTCGGAATTAAAAGTAATTAAAGATCTTCGCGATGAAAACAATACATTTAGTATAGTTAAGAATGCTAAAACATTAAGTTTTCAGCAATTGTCTGACGGAGAAAGATCAATTCTCACATTAGTTTTAGATATAGCCAGAAGATTAACTATTGCTAATGTAGGAGATGAAAATCCCTTACATGGAGAAGCAGTGATTTTAATTGATGAACTGGATTTACACTTACATCCAAAATGGCAACGCAGTATTGTTAAAGATTTAGAGCGTACTTTTCCTAAATGTCAATTTATAGCTACTACGCATTCGCCGCAAATCATTGGAGAAGTAAAACCGGAGGCGATAACTATTATTGATCGAAATATTGAAAGTGAGGTTTATAAACCAAATGTTGCCTTTGGTTTAGACTCACAAAGGATATTAGAAGAATTATTAGATGCTCCTACACGTAATATCGAGATACAAGATGAGATAAATAAGGTAAATAATGATGTAGATGTTGAAAAATATAAAGAAGCTAAAGCAAAAATAGCTGAATTAAGGCAAACATTAGGAGAGAATGATCCTGAACTAGTACGAATTAATTCTATTATTCAATTTTTAGAAGAAGATTTTAGCAATGAGGAAGATAGTTAAAATACAAGAGCCTCTATCGTTAACCGAGCATCGGAGTAAATCACATTCGACATACGAAAATTATCCTGATAAAGACCGTTTAAGGATTTCTTTAGTGACCGAACAAAGGGGTATTTGTTGTTATTGCATGGGAGAAATTCAAGCAGATGAATCGAAAATGAAGATTGAACATTTGCATAGCCAGTCAGGTTATCCATTGGAACAATTAGATTATTCTAATCTATTTGGAGCTTGTTTAGGCAACATGAAAACAGGTACTAATACACATTGCGATACGTTCAAAGGAAATAAGGATTTTAATTTTCATATGTGTACCTCTGGAAATATACATGCGGCTATAAAATATAAAACGAATGGTGAGATCTATTCAGACAATATTAATTTAAATAATGAATTAAATTCAGTACTAAATCTTAATCTTCCTGAACTAATAAAAGCAAGAAAAAGTACTGTAGAAGGTTTTGTAAAAGCGAATATAAGCGGTAAATTAGGGAAATTGAATAAGAAGCAATTAATACGATTTAGAGACAAATGGGCAGGAAATTTAAGTAGCGATTCTTTACAGCCCTTTTGTATGGTTGTCGTAAGTTTTTTAGAAACAAAAATATCTAAATTGTAATTGAAAATAACATGATTAATAGCCAAACCAAAGAAATCGCATTTGAAAAAAGTATAGAAGCGGTATTGTTGGATACTGGTTATATTGCTGTATCCAGTTCGGCTTATGATAAGGATAAAGCTATATTTCCTAATACTGTTATTACTTTTATCAAAGAAACTCAGGCTAAAACTTGGGAAAAATTACAATCTCTTTTAGGCGAAAACACGAGCAATCAACTTTTATATGATTTGACAAAATGGATTGAATTTCATGGTATTTTAGCTACTTTACGTCACGGCTTTAAGTGTTATGGGAAACAATTGCATTTGGCTTATTTTAAACCTTCTCATTCTATGAATGAAGAGGTTTTAGAACTTTATCATAATAATATATTTGGTATTACGCGACAGCTCTATTATAGTAATCGAAATCAAAATTCAATCGATGTCGTTTTAAGTGTAAACGGTATTCCTCTGATAACCTTAGAACTTAAAAATCAACTATCACATCAAAACATTACCCACGCCAAAAAGCAATATTCCAACGATCGTGATCCGCGTGAGCTATTGTTTGAATTTAAAAAAAGAACATTGGTTCATTTTGCGGTAGATACCGATGTGGTCGAAATGACGACTCGTTTAGCCAAAGAAGCCACTTATTTTCTTCCTTTTAATAAAGGAAACGAAGGTGGTGCTGGCAATCCTGTAGATATACTAGGATTGAGTTATAAAACATCCTACCTCTGGGAAGAAGTCTTACAAAAAGATAGTCTAATGGATATTTTAGGTAAGTTTATTCATTTACAAGTAGAGGAAAGAATCACTGATGAAGGGAGAAAAATAAAAAAAGAAACAATGATTTTCCCTCGTTATCATCAGTTACGAGCTGTTCGCAGTATGATTGAAACGGCATTAAAGGATGATGTTGGGACTAATTATTTAATAGAGCATTCCGCAGGAAGTGGTAAAAGTAATACCATAGCCTGGGTAGCGCATCGTTTATCTTCTTTACATAAAACAGACAATACCCGTCTGTTTGATTCGGTAGTAGTGATTACAGATCGCTTGGTATTAGATAGACAATTACAAGACACTATTTACCAGTTTGAGCACAAAAAAGGCGTTGTTTTAAAAATAGATAAGGACTCTAAACAATTAGCCGAGGCTTTGGAAAATGGTGTTCCAATTATTATAACCACCTTACAAAAGTTTCCGTTTGTAACGGATCAATTACGAAAACTAGCCGAAGAACGTGGAGAAGAAACAATAGGTTTGCTAAAGACAAAAAATTACGCCATTTTAGTTGACGAAGCCCATAGCTCACAATCAGGAGAAACTGCTGCCGATTTAAAAGAAGTACTTGGAGGCGAAGCTTTAGCACAAGAAGCGCAAGAAAAAGCACAAGAGGAAGAAGCCTACGGTCTCGAGGCTCTTTACCGTAATATGGCAAAACGTGGACAACAAAAAAACATTAGTTTCTTTGCTTTTACAGCCACGCCCAAACATAAAACCATAAAATTATTTGCTACCAATGGCGAATCGCTTCATAAATACACGATGCGTCAAGCCATTGAAGAAGGTTTTATCTTAGATGTTTTAGAAAATTATACATCTTATGCTACTTTTTACAAATTGATTAAAGCTTCTGAAGAAGATCCTAGAGTAGAACGGAAGAAGGCAGCCAGAGCCTTAGGTCGCTTTATGCGTTTGCATCCGCATAACATTGCACAAAAAACAGAGGTAATGGTAGAACACTTTTACCAATCGACTAGGCATAAAATAGGAGGTAAAGCAAAAGCAATGGTTGTTACTGGTTCTCGTTTAGAAGCGGCTCGATATAAACAAAGTTTTGACGAAGTAATTAAAGCCAAAGGCTATAACATAAAATCATTAGTGGCTTTTTCGGGAGAAGTTAAAGATGATAAATTACCTGATACCCTTTATACAGAAGTTGAAATGAATAAGGGAATCAAAGAAAAAGATTTACCGGAACATTTTGCCACTCCAGAATATAGTATTTTATTAGTAGCCGATAAATACCAAACAGGATTTGATCAACCGCTTTTGCATACTATGTATGTAGATAAACGTTTGTCGGGTATTCAAGCAGTACAAACTTTATCACGTTTAAATCGTATCCATCCACTCAAAGAAGACACCTTTGTTCTTGATTTTGTAAATGACCGCGAGGAGATTCAAGCAGCTTTTAAAACCTACTATGAAGGTGCTGTACTAGGTCAGGAAGCAGACCCTAACAATTTATATCGTATTCAGCAAGAATTATTATTAGAAGATATATTTACTTATGATGATATAAACCATTTTACTGAAATCTATTTTAAACCTAAGGAAAAACAGAGCAACAAGGATCATGAGGATATGAATCATATCTTAGACATTCCTGTTGAAAATTTCAGATATTTTTTACAAGAGCAAGAAGAAGAAGCTGAATTATGGAGAGGTAAAGTAACAGCCTATAAAAATTTGTATGCTTTTTTAAGTCAAATTATACCTTATCAGGATTCTGACTTAGAGAAACTTTTTATTTTCTTAAGGCATTTATCAAACAAATTACCCAAACGAAATACAGGAGCAACCTATAATTTTGACGACACAGTTCGCTTAGAATATTATCGCTTACAAAAAATTAGTGAAGGCTCTATAAGTTTAAAAACACCTAAACAATACCAACTTGATGGCCCAACAGATGTTGCTACAGGAATGGTACGAGAAGAATATACCCCTATATCTAGAATTGTAGATGTAGTAAATGAACGTTACGGGACTGATTTTACCCAATCCGATCAATATTTCTTTGATCAAATTATTGAATCAGCCATTGAAAATGATGACATTGTACAAGCGGCACAATCTAATCCACAAGATAAATTTACCTTGATGTTTAAAAATATTTTACAACAACTATTTGTAGAACGTATAGATCAAAATGAAGATATTTTTGCAAGATATATGGAAGAAAAAGATTTTAATAAAACGGTGACTGAATTGTTAGCTAAAGAGGCATTTAATAAGATAAACAAATTACATAACGAATAACTTTTGCTTTGTTGGACCATAATATATAAGCAGTTTATTTTGAAGACCTATAAATTGGTCTTTTTTTAAGCATTTTTAATTTTCATTCATAATTATCTTTTTTAAATTAATTTTTTAGTATCAAGAAGTAGTTAAGAAGCTAATAAACAATGTGCTGTAATTAAAAACAAATCATACTAATATACACGTGGAGGAAATAAAAAATGATTCACTAAATAACCGAATTAGTAATACTAAAGAATCTCTAAAATTTATCTATCAGCTAGAAGGGCTAACTTTTACGATTGATAAATATCAACGAGGTTACCGCTGGGGAATTAGAGAAATTCATTCATTATTAAATGACATAATTACTTTTAATTCTAGTAAAGAAAGCTTCTATTGCCTACAACCGCTTGTTTTAAAAAAAAAGGAGGAAACTATTTATGAACTAATTGATGGTCAACAACGCTCAACGACAATCTATCTTATTTTAAAATATTTGCTCAATAGCGACTTCTTTAATTTAAAATACGAGACAAGAGGTAACAAAGATGGTATAAATAGATTTCTAGGACAATTAAATAATTACAACATCCCCGATTTTATTAAAATTAGCGAGGAGCAGCTTGATCGTGAAATATCAGATTACTGGAAAAAAAGTTTTATTAATACATATGGGGTAACTGACAGTGTTGATAATTTCTACTTTTTTAAGGCATACTGTATAATAAAGCGATGGTTTTGTATTGCTGAGGAAAGAAAAGAAGTTATACATAGAAACCTCCTGTACAAGACCAAAGTAATATGGTATACAGAAAAAAGTACGACAGATAATGCTACTAACACATTTATAAATTTTAATGATGGAAAGATTAACCTTGATCAGGCAGAATTAATCAAGGGACTATATGTACTTGAATTAAATAGCATATCAGATGCTACTCGTAAAGCATACGAAGAAAATCAATTTGCAGATGAATGGAATGCAATTGAACATCATTTAAAACTACCTTCTTTTTGGAGTTTTATAAATAGTGAAAAGGATAATAGGGAAATAGCAAATAAAATTACTCTCTTATTACAACTTGAAAAAGGTAAAGGCAAAAAAGCAGAAGATCTTTTTTACACCTATCGTGAATATGAAAAAGCTTTTAATTCTGATAAAAAGCCTGAATGGAGAAATCTTTCTTCTCTTTATAGCCAATTGGAAGAATGGTTTAACAATAGAGAAACCTATCATTTATTAGGCGCATTAGTTCATCTCACCAACAAATCTGTTCATGATATTATTGAAAAGTATAAAGAGAAATCAAACAAAGAAGAATTAAATAATTATTTAAGACAAATTCTGGTAGAGGAATTTTTTCACGACGAAAAAAGTTTCAAAAGCAAATACAATCCTGACGAAATAAAGTATGGTAAATATAGCGTATTTCAAATTTTACTAATATATAATATAGCTGTTGCACAACTAACAGACAAATATTATAAATTTCCATTCGATTTATTTAAGAAAGTCAAGCTATGGAATATCGAACATATCTATGCTAAGAATTCAAAAGGCTTTGAAAATCTTTACGATTTAAATGACTGGTATAATGAACTTCAAGAGATAACACAAGATTTAGAATTAAATGCAGAATATCTAAAATTATGGGCGGAAATTGATCTATCAGATTTAGCTAAAACAAATACTGTCGTGAAAAATATCGAGAGTCAATTACTTGAAATATTTGACAAAGACAGTATTTCAAATCTATGCCTTTTGGATAATTTGACAAATATTAGAGTTGGTAACAAGGTCTTTAGAAAAAAACGCGAAATGGTGCTTGGAATCAATAACTTAATTGACGACGAAGCCTATATTCCTTTAGCTACAAAAATGGTATTCCAAAAAGCAATGACTCCTTCAGATAAAATTACAATGAACTACTGGAATACTATGGATAGAGAAGCATATGTAGAAGATATAAAAAATAAAATAAAACAATTTTTAGGTGTACCGCTATGATGAAGAATTATTCTTTTTTTGAACTAATTAATCAGTATATTATAGAAATTCCTATAATACAGAGAGACTACGCCCAAGGTAGAGAGCAAGAAAATGTTACTTACATTCGAGAAAAATTTGTCTCCAATTTAGTTAGCAGTATAATAAAAGGAGAGCCTATACATTTAGGTTTTATTTATGGAAAAGTTGAAGGTAAAGATGAGCTTGAGAAAATGCAATTGCATTCAGAAGCTGTTGAAAAACTTTTAAGTACTGTAAAACAATATGCCAATCAATTTAACATTAATGTAGATTCAACAATTAGCACCGAAGCAATTACTTTAAAAAATACTTTACGTTTTATTCCGTTAGACGGACAGCAAAGATTAACCACTTTATTTCTACTATATTGGTACATCAATATGCGAAAAGGAAATGGTCATGGTAATTGGTTAACCAATTTTAAATACAACAATAGAAAATCAGCATTGGCTTTTTTTGATGAGTTATCTAGTAACGATAATATTCTTAAAATCCGAAGTGATATTGATAGTAAAAATAAAATAAATATAAAAGATCAAATAAGTAAGTATATCTGGTATTTATCTAAATGGGATTACGACGCAACAGTTAACGGTGCGATCGTAATGCTAGAGCAAATACACAAAGAATTTTCTAAATCACCAGAACTAAACTTTAAAGAAATAGAATTAAAAACACTTTCATTTACGTTTGATTTTTTTGATTTGCATGAACTGAATCAGTCAGATGAGTTATATATAAAAATGAATGAAAGAGGAAAACAATTGACCGATTTTGAGCATTTCAAAGCTTGGTTGCAAAATTTTACTGAGAAAAAATATGATTCTGAAGAACAAAAGATTTTTTTAAGAGATTTTTGGGTAAAGATTGATACTATTTGGTTAGATTTTTTTTGGAAAAATTTAGATGTTGACTACACAGGGCTTGATGATTTATATTTCAATTTTTTGAAGACAATGGCATTAAACTATCATTTAGGCAGTGGCAAAGAAAGAGAAATACCTGATTTTTTAAAAAGTCTTGTCCAAGATATACGAAATACTGATTCTTATGATAGAGAAAAAGTGCAATATATTCCTATTAGTAAATTTTTAAGCAACATAAAACGAGAAGATCACAATGACTTTTTATTTGAATTATTTTCTTACGAAGCTTTAGAATTTATTACTGATGCTTTTAATACTTTGTTTAAGCTAAGTGAGAATATGGAATTGACAGTTGCAATAACTGAAGTAACAACAAAACCGTTTACTTCGAATTCTATCCTAAATGCTTACATAAAGAAGAGTTCCTTTACATTGAACTTATGGGATCACGCAATGTATTATGCTATTATAAAATATTTTCAAAAAGTTCAATCATGTAAAATTAATCATTTAAAAAATTGGTTGCGAATTTTAAGAAATATAATTTATAATACTTACATCCAAAATCCCGAAAACCTATATATTGCCTTGAATACCATTGACAATTTGTTTAATGAACATTTTTTAGACTCAGTTTTACTAAGTGATATAATAAATGCTGACAACTTTGAATTAAGGTTTTTCAATCAAAACCAACTTAATGAGGAAAAGATTAAAGGTCATTTACTTAAAAATGAACAATGGCATTCTTGTATTGACAAGCTGGAAAAACACTCATATTTTTACGGACAAATTAATTTTATTTTTAATTTGTGTCAATCTGACGGAGGTGATAACTATAACTATGAGCAATTTGAAAGTTATTCTAAAGTATTGTATTTATTATTTGAAAAAGATACCGAAGAATTTTTATTACAAAGAGCTTTGTTATCTCTAGGAGATTATTTGATAAAAGTTAATTCAAATTGGACGTTCTGTAAAACTGAGACAGATTCTTTGCGTAGCAGAAATGAAAACTGGAGAAGAGTTTTTATACAAGATGATAAATTAAAGATATTAGAACTTCTAATCTTAGAAATTATTAAGAGAGAAAATATACTTTTAGATTTCAATTCTATTTTAATAGATATTATAAATTCTCACCAATACAATATTAATCAATGGGAATATTACTTTGTTGAATCTGCCTACCCGTTGCAGCAATCTAAATTGATGGAGATTAGATGGAACAATAATGATGATATACGATTGCTACCTGCAAAAACAATAATCGGTTATCATTTAGAACTTAGAACTATTTTTTTATTAAAATTTATTTATAAGAAATTACTAAGTATTGAGCCATTTGAAAAAATCGAGTTCCTTTGGGACAAAGGTAGCACTGGGCATCCAGGTATCTCAATAACTGGATATGAATTTAGCGATAAAATATATAGATTAGATATTAGGTATTCTCTTAATAAAAACATTTATGACTTTTGTTTTTATAATGAAGCAGACATAATTAGAAATAGATTAGCAAATCAACTGATAGTAAATAATCTAACTGATTATAATTATGATGATAACTTTAAACATTATTTTAAACAAATCCATTTCAGCAACATTGTGCAAGAAATTCAAACATTGTGCACTAATCTGAAAACAATATCATAATCAAACATAGAACGGCTTTTTCTATTCACAAACCAAAAATAGAAAAGGATCGAGCATTTAAAAAAACAGTATAAATACCTGCTGCAAAACGGCAATTAATCACTAGAATTGTAAATAATTGATTAAGATTATGGTTTTCCGTAAAAATATTAATAAATAAATTTCAATATTTGTTCGTTTACTGGTAATTAAATTAGACTTAATTTCTCTAAATTAAAATGAACGTTAAATAAGCCTTTGCAATTAATAGTCAATGTCAATTCAGAGTTGACGGAAGAATTAAGAAAAGGAAACCATACCCTTGAATTTGAACCAATTGAATTGAATAAACATCTAGCTGAGGGATGGGCAATATACAAAACGGATATTGTGCAACCATCAAATTCATTGTATTCTTTTAGCATAGTTTATGTTTTGCAGAAATAAAAAAGGAATAAAATAGCAACTCTTAATAACAAAATCGCCTTGCTTTGCAGAAAAGATATTCTGAATTATATTTTTTTTCTTGTTTAAGAAGAATTTTAAAAATACAATTTTTCAAGAATCACATATAATTAGGCATTTAGATATTTTTTTCCTACATTTACAGAGGTTAGTAAACCCAAGAATTTCAAGAGTGACCTATTAGTGACCTTCTATTTTTGACATAACATAACATTCAGTATTTACTGGTGCTTACGATACAGGTGGCGGAGCCTCTTTCTCCGCTGAGAGCTTAAAAAGAGACTTTTCAAAGTTTACAAAAAGACTAAAATTCACGGAAAACCCTGCAAATCAAACGATTTGCAGGGTTTCTTCTTTTATACCGCTTTTCAATATTTCCAAAATCGCACAAAAGTTTAGTAGCGCAATCGTGGCGCACTGACAAAAAACAGCGATGCGCCACAAAATAAGCCATTAACCCCAGCGAACAAAGGGGTTAAGCACGTTTACATCTTGTTTAAATCGCGTTATAATTCTACATTTACTAATCTAATAAGTTGAATTATGCTAGAGAACAGCTTTGGGTTGGATTTTCTTTTTGAAAGCCTCCCACAATGAGAGTAAAATTAGAACTGTGTATTTCAGGACAACCGTTGACGGGATCCCGAAATAAGGATCCACTAAACGAAAATGGGATGCAGAGCGCTGAAACAAAAGAACAGAGAGAGCAATAGGCACAAAAGAAGATGCAAAATCCCTAAATTTCTTCTTAGATTCCCTTACAACGAAAATACATGACATCAAAACAGAGATCCTCTACAGCGGAAAGCCAATAAACTCTCAGAAAATAATGGATCATGTCAGGGAAGGAATTTCTCCAAGAATAAAAGTCCTTGAAGAATTCCAAAAACATAATGACGAATTGAAAGCTCTCATAGGGAATGGTTATACCGGAGCAACACTGGAAAGATTTAATATAACCAAAAACCACATTTACAATTTTATAAATTCAAGCATAATGCTGATGATTATGAATTTGCCGATCTAAGTCTTGAATTAGTAAAAGATTTTGAATTTTACCTTCGGGCTGTCCGCAAGTGCATTAATAATACAGCCCTTAAATACATTGCCCACTTCAAAAAAAATGTAGATTACACATAATGCAAAGCAAAGATTTATCCGACAAATCGAAAGCTAATAATATGAAAACAATCAATACTATAACTAAATTTTTAAAATTTGAATCCTTATTAATTTAGACTCCATTATTAATAAATTTATTTTCATTTTAATGCCAATCATGTCTTTGATACCTTTGGAGGTGTAGGGGTCAGGAATTGGACAACAAATAATTCAATATTTGCTGCTCAAAATTTAATGCTTGCTGTGGTAGCTAAAGGTTATGATACTTGTCCGATGGAAAGTTTTAATCCGATGAAAATTGCTTCAATATTTAAAATTACCATACGGTTCAGTAATATCAGTTATAATAGTATTTTGGTAAAAGTGCTGAGAATGCCCACTTAGAGCCCACAATGAAGAAAATCAATTGCAGATGTGGTTGTGATTATTAAAGAAAAAATCAAAAATATCTTTGTGAATTCTGTGGATGATAATGAGCAAAAAATATTAATTGATTAAATCAGAACAAGAATATGATAATAAAACAGAATCACATCTGATTTTTAATTTATAATAACGTACTCATTGAATTAAGCGTAAAAAAGAGCACATAATTTTATTCTTCTTTTTACCAATCTGCTTTTCATGGGCTCAAACTTAGACTGAATTTCACCATTCTCTTTAATGTAAACCACGAAAGGCTGATTTAATGTATGGGTAAGGTGATAAATAGTCACTAATTCTGCTATATCCTCATGCCATGATGCCATTCCATACAACGATACAAATGGTGTTTTCTTAAGTGAATCGTAGATATTCTTTGCTGATGCAATTGGCTGAACTTTCCCACCTCTGAAACGTGTTTTTTCCAATTCCGGTTTTGTATATCTCGCTTCAGGAACATTATATAGACGCCATATATTTCTAGTATAGGCAGTATGATTAACGACAGAGTCTGTTTCTTCAGCATGCGGAGTCAATTTTAGTACTGCATCTACAACATGAGTAGCTTCATGCAACAATACGTACACAAAAGCATCAAAATTTCCTGCATCGATTTGTAGCTCAAACGATGGTCTGGCTGAAGTATCATATAGAGATTTTTCTTTTACGGTAGCCCATTCTGATATGGTTTCATTCAAAATCCCAGCTCGAAAAGTAATATTGAATTTTTTATTAGCCACTGCTTCTTGTTCAACTGGCGAAGTAAGAGCTGTATTGGGCATATTGTCCATAAAACTAATGCTTTGTAAATGCTCTTTAAGAATCTTCAGATGCAATGGAGGCAGTAATGAAAAAGCGTTTGCCACTTTTCGCTGTTCTGTTTCTGTCAAAACATGATTGGCAGGTGACATTCCATCTTCAATAAACTTGGCAAAAATACTTTCTGGTGCTACAGCTATCCGATCGCGATAGAAAGAATAATCTGCATTAGTATTTGTCTGAGCAGAAAGTTTACTAATAAGAATGATATTAAAAAAAATAATGATGAGTTTATTGTACGTCATTAATTTGAATTTAAGTGTTACATCAAGACCACAATTTCGTTTTGTTGCCTGAATATTGCAAAATTAATACATATCCAAATCTGTGCAATAGGAGAATAACTTATCCCTATATAAAATCACTTAACAGGCGAACTACGACTACAATATTATCCGTTTGGGCTACATCTATCTATACGTAACCAGTGAACTTTGTAATATCAAAATATTAGTACTATGGATTTAAAAAACAGCACCATCCTGATTACAGGAGGAACCAGCGGCATAGGTTTGGAATTTGTAAAACAACTTACCGAACAAGGGTCGACAATAATCGTTACAGGCCGCAAACAAGAAGCTTTAAATGACACTAAAAGGCGTTTTCCAAAGATACACGTTTTTCAGAGTGATGTCAGCAGTCCGGAAGCTATAAGACAGTTATACAAATCTGTTACCCAGCAATTTCCTGATCTGAATATTATAATCAATAATGCCGGCGAAATGCGATTGATTGATATGCAGGACACTTCAAAAGGTCTTGAAAACCTTACCCGCGAAATCGACATCAATCTCTCGGGTAGTATCCAGATGACATATCAGTTTTTGCCACATCTTATAAAAAAGCAATCCGCTGCTATTGTTAATGTTTCTTCTGCTATTGCCTTTATGGCTTACTCTTCAGCACCTGTCTACAGCGCATCGAAAGCTGGTCTCCACGCTTTTACAATGGCATTACGCATGCAATTAAAAAAAACGAGTGTAAAAGTGCTCGAATTTATTCCACCAGGAGTAAATACTAATCTGCAAAATGACTGGGTTTTGCAGCCCAATCCACGCCAGATGATGGATGCAGACAAAGTAGTGCAGACCGCAATTAAAGGTCTGCAAAAAAATACTCCTGAAATAATGCCGATGCTAGTAAAGGTTATCAAATTCTTAGGGCGTATCATTCCTAAAGCACTGATGAATTTCGGACACAGAGAATTTGAAAGATTCAAACAACTTAATTATCAACAAAAAAAATCATAAAATGAAAAAATATGTTTTAGCAATACTAGTACTGGTGTCGGTAACATCCTATGCCCAATTGCCTGCCGATAAAATTATAGGTATTTGGCAATGCGAAGATTATAAAATAGAAGTGTTTAAATCAGGAAACAGCTATTCGGCAAAGCTTTTATGGTCAAAAGACATGTTTGAAGCCGATGGAAGAACGCCTAAGAGAGACAGTAAAAATCCTGATGCAAAATTGAAAACGCGTTCAGTGCAGGGAATTACCCATATTACCCAATTAGCGTTTGAAGACGGAGAATATGTCAATGGAAAGCTTTATAGCATACAAGATGGTAATACCTACAGCCTGAAAGGCAAGCTTAAATCCGCTGAAGAATTGGAAACCAGAGGCTATAAAGGTGTCCCAATGCTTGGAAAAACTTTTAAATGGAAACGTGTAAAATAAATATAATGAATACAAACAGTAACGACACCTTATCGAAGTTTTGGTTCATCGTTTCAAATGCTGTTCCTCCAATAGGCTTTTTTCTGTTTTTTAGACACAGGAGCCAATACCCAAACAAAGCACGTAGAGCATTAACAAGCGGCCTAATCGGAGTTCCGATTGCAATACTAACGGGTTACATAATAAACACTTATATTCTAAAATAATACAACTATGGCTAAAAATATAATTTCGTTGCTACTGCTGATCGTATCTGTAGTATTGAATGCAAAACATTCTTGGGACACATTCAATTATAAAAGCAATCCTGAGTCTGTGAAGGCAATGACCAACCTGGGAATTAGTGAATCCGCTATACCCTTCCTTGGAATCCTAATGCTACTAATTACAGCATTGTTATTGATTCCGCGTACATTTTTCATTGGCAACTTATTCAATGCCTTTGCAATTGTTCTCATTATGGCCTTGGCTTTAAAGTCTGGCAATTATAAAATGGCATTGATCGAAATACCGTTTCTGGTAATGCCATTAATTATGATTTGGCTTAATTATCCTTTCAAAAAATAACTTAACTTGCATTATGGCAAATTTCAAACCTTATAGAATAAACTCAATATCTGAGATACACCAGCTGATGGGGCTTCCAAAACCCCATCATCCGCTAATTAGCATTGTAGATCTAAAAGGTCTCCGTAATGATACTGGTATTGATGCCGTTATTTTCGACATGTATGTAATTTCGATGAAAAGAGGCTGCGACGGACTACATTATGGACAGCAGAAATATGACTTTGACGAGGGGCTTATGGCTTTTTTATCTCCGGGACAGGTTTTGCGTGGTGAAGAAAGCGGTGTTCCGCCTAACCTTGAAGGATGGATGCTTTTTGTACATCCCGATTTTTTATGGAATACCTCTCTAGCCAAAAAAATAAAAAAATATGAATACTTTGGCTATTCGACCAGCGAAGCATTGTTTCTTTCTGATAAAGAAGAAACGGTTATAAATGACATTGTAAAAAATATAAAAGAAGAATATCATTCTAACATCGACAAATTCAGTCAGGATATTATTATTTCAAACCTTGAAACTCTGTTGAATTATTCAGAACGTTTTTACGAAAGGCAGTTCATTACAAGAAAAGTCACAAATCATAAATTACTGGAAAGAGTTGAGGATTTACTGGAAAATTACTTTCTTAGCAATCAACAGGTATTAAACGGGATTCCATCTGTTGATTTTCTTGCTCAAAAACTTAATATTTCTTCCAAATACCTCAGCAGTATGCTCAAGCAGCTTACTGGACTTACTGCCCAGCAGCACATACAAATCAAGATACTTGAGCAAGCTAAAGAAAAGCTTTCTACATCTGGACTTACCGTGAGCGAGATAGCATTTGATCTCGGATTTGAGCATTCGCAGTCGTTTAACAAGTTTTTTAAAAGTAAAACAAACCTCTCTCCTTTAGAATTTAGAAAATCATTCAATTAAAGCTGTAGTCTTATTACAACCTACAACTCAAATTTAATGATCATGGATTTAAATCTAAACGTTTTAAAATCAGTGATCGTAAACGTTCTTCATGCTCATCTCCCCAATTTCCTATGGCTGAAATTACAGGAATTAGTGTTTTGCCGAAATCTGTCAAGCTGTATTCGACTTTAGGAGGCACAACAGGGTAAATAACCTTTGAAACAAGTTCATGTTCCTCTAATTCCTTCAGCTGAATATTTAAAACCCTGCGGGAAGCATCTGGTATTTTACGCTGCAGTTCACTTGGTCTTTTATGTCCCTGATTAATAAACCAAAGCAAACGGATCTTCCATTTACCGTACAATACTTCACCTATTAAATCTAGACCGCAGTTTAAGTTTGGAATTGTTTTTCTTTCATACATATTGCAAAATTAATATATATCCCAATTTGTGCAATAGGGGAATAATTTATCCCTATATGAATCGTAACTCCGTACTTGTGAGGAAGTAACGTACTTCCGAGATTTGTACAAAGAAATTTAAAATACGATATAAGATGGACTATCAAAATGAATTATCAGGCAGAATTGCCTTAGTAACAGGAGGTACAAAAGGAACTGGAAAAGCAATTGCAGAAAGACTGCTGCAAGCAGGTGCAACAGTAATTATTACTGCTAGAAATGCATCCGAAAAAGAAAACAGCAAATTACATTTCATTCCTTCCGATTTAAGTACAAAAGAAGGAGCAGAAAAAGTAATCAGCGAAGTGCTTTCGTCGTATGGAAGGCTCGATATTCTGGTAAACAATCTTGGTTCTTCAGCAACGCCTGCCGGCGGCTTCAGCGCATTGACTGATGAAGACTGGGAATCAACTCTACAGGCTAATTTGCTCGCTCCTGTTCGACTAGACAGAGGATTCTTACCACAAATGATCGATAAAAAAAGTGGTGTTATTATCCACATAGCTTCAATTCAGGGAAAACTGCCCCTGTATGATTCTACATTGCCTTATGCTGCCGCAAAAGCAGGACTAATCAATTACAGTAAAAGTTTATCGAATGAAGTTACTCCAAAAGGTGTTCGCGTGCTGACAGTTTCACCGGGATGGATAAATACAACCGCATCCAAAGACTGGCTGGGAGAGATTGCAAGAAATGCAAACAGTACTATAGAAGAAGCCCAACAAAGTGTTATGAATGCATTGGGAGGAATACCTTACGGCAGACCTGCCGAACCTGAAGAAGTAGCTGAATTAGTTGGTTTTCTTGTTTCACCAAGAGCCAGTTATTTAACAGGTACTGAATTTGTAATCGATGGCGGAACAGTACCAACCATTTAATAATCTTAAAAAATAATACCATGAACTTACCGAAAGTAATAACAGATTTAGTTAATGCACAGAATCGTTTTGACAGCATTGCCTACTCCAATTGTTTTTCTGAAACCGCTGTAGTTTTTGATGAAGGAAAAACACATAACGGAAGATCAGATATCCAAAATTGGATTGAAGAATCCAACCAAAAATACAGGTCAGTGATGAAACCTCTTGAATATACTGAAAATGGCACAACGAGTGTATTATCTGCAGAGTGTTCCGGCACCTTTCCCGGAAGCCCAATTATATTAAAATTTCATTTTGATATTGTTGATGACCAAATTCAGCATCTAAAAGTGACTGAATAGAAAGTTTGAAAAAACAAAAAAGGCCTTTAATATCTATTTTAAAGGCTTTTTTTGTTTACTTCGAAAGTTCTATTTATATAAGATTTACTTAAATAACTTTCCAGCAAACTCATTTAAGCATCTTCTCCAGGTAAGCCATTCATGAGCTGTTTCTGGAGACTCATAATATTGATATTTGATGCCCTGCTGCTCGAGCATATTTCGAAATGCACCAACCGATTTAGGAAAAGGAGCAGGTTCTTTGGTTCCTAATCCGAGCCAGAAAAGTTTAATCTGTTTATTTAAGGCATTTCCATCTTTATATTTTCCATCTAAAAATGAAGAAACATCAATAGCATCTGAATTTGGATAATTTGCCGTACCGCTGAATCCGCCATAATATGAAAAAGTATCCAAATGATTCATCATAATTCTCATGGTTTGATTGGCTCCCATTGAAAGACCTGCAATAGCTCTATTTTCTCGTTTTGGAATGGTACGGAATTTAGCATCAATCATAGGAATTACTTCTTTAATAAGGACTTCTTCAAAAATGGATTCCTTCGGCTTATTTTTATCCGATGGCGCATTGTTTTGATCTTTATAAGCATACCCATTGTCCATTACAATAATCATGGGAACTGCTTTTTTTGAAGCTATCAGATTATCTAAAATAAGGTTTGCTTTTCCTTGCGATGACCAGCCTGTCTCGTCTTCAAAACTTCCGTGCTGCAAATAAAGAACGGGATAACGTGTTTTTGTATTTTCATTATAACCGTCTGGAGTATATACGAAACAACGTCTAAAAGAATTGGTTAGTTTTGAGAAATAGATATTTTCGCTTACGAGACCATGAGGAACATTTTTTAAAGCGAAAAAATCCTGATCGGCCGAAGGAATTTCTATACCGCTCCCCCATCTTCCAGCACCATAAAAATAAAGACTTCCCGGATCTGGGACGGAAGCGCCATCGATATTTAACTGATAATAATGAAATCCTTCATCCTGCGGATTCGATTCTCCTGTCCAAACTCCTTTTTCATCTTTTTTCATATCGTATTTCACACCGCCAATATCCAGCTGCACTTTGCTTGCATTGGGTGCGGAAATGCTAGTACGAACGCGTCTTTGCGAATTGACCTGAGGAAATATTTTTTCGGGCTGATTTACAGACGAAGGCTTAAAATCTTCTGTAATAATTGGTTCTGACTGGGCATTTGCTGACTGAAAACACAAATTGACAATTGCAATAACGACGGTAATCGATAGTTTCATATTTTCCTTTTTAGTTAATCATCTGTATGTAAAATCAATATTTATTGAAATAAAAGCGGAGCCAATTCTTTGAAGCTTCTGCGCCAAGTCAAAAATTCATGGGCTGTATTTTCAGAAACATAAGAAAAGGCATTAAATCCAGCATCCTTAAGCGTTTTTACTGCAGATTTCACTAATTCTGGTCTTTCGCGGCTGCCGCAGCTTATAAAAATCAGTTTTACTTTTGACTTATCTTTAATTTCTTCAGGTTTATAGGTGCCGCCGCTTAAGAGTGCATAATGCGAGAAAACATCTGGTTTGTTTAGCGTAATAGAATGTGTTTCCATTCCGCCCATTGATAAACCGGCCATAGCGCGATTTGCCTGATTGGAAATGGTACGGAAATTTGAATCGACGTAAGGAATTAATTCGTCTACTAGAACCGTTTGAAATGGTTCTATTTTAAAACTTGCCAATCCGCCGTATTTAATTTCGTTAGTCATTCCGTACGTCATCACAATAATGAAGGGCTTTATTTTACCTTCTGCAATTAAATTATCCATAATTAAGTTGACCCGCCCTTGATTGCTCCAAGCCGTTTCATCTTCTCCCCAGCCGTGCTGCAAATACAAAACCGGATACTTTTTGTCTTTATCTTTATGATAAGAAGGCGGAGTATATACAAAAGCTCTGCGTGAGGTATTAGTGCTTTTTGAAGGAAAAAGAATCTGCTGCACATTTCCGTGCGGAACATCCTTCAAAGCGTAGAAATCTTGATCGTGCGCCGGAATTTCGATACCGCTTTCCCAGCGTGTCGATCCGTAAAAGTTAAGCGCACCCGGATCATTAAAAACTCCGCCGTCAATAGTTACATGATAATAATGAAAACCCTCGTCCATTGCGCCTTCCGTTGTGCCTTTCCAATAGCCGTTCTGATCTTTAGTAAGAACAGTTCCGCCTTTGGCTCCGCCCAATCCCAGACTTACTACAACAGATTTTGCTTCGGGAGCTGCAATTTGAAATCGTGCATACCCTTGAGAATTAACTTTAGGATATTCCTGCCCAGGCTGATTAAGCGCTGAAGGTTTAAAATCTTCAGTAATCGAAGTCTTGTTTTGAGCAAAACCTATGATTCCTGATAAAATTAATACAATAATAATGCTATACTGTTTCATGATTTTCTGTTTAAAAGTTATTTTACTTCTGGAACAATAATTTGGTATTTTCCGCTAAGATGCATTAGACTAAAAAGATACATCAGTCCGTCATAATAGGGATCAAAGTAACCGTCTTCATAAGGCTCGAGTTTTGCATTCCAAATGGCGTGAACAAAATCTATGCTCTCTTTATCGGGATTGACTAATGATGCAGTGGCAGAAGTGGCTACTAATCCAATGGAATGTCTGAGTTTTTTAACAGGGCCTGCTTGAAGAATAAAATCTGGCGTCGAACCATCTAGATTAAACTGATCTTCAAATTGGTCCAATCCTTTAGATCGGAGAAAATTTTGAAATCGTTTTGCATATTCTTCCTGCCATTTTTTATCTTTTCCGTACCAAGTGTAATCCATGGCCACATTCATAGGAACACGCCACGAATCGTAACGAAATCCGGCCGGCATCCAAGGTGTTGGGTGCGGTTCACCTGTAAATTCGGTATAATCTGAATTGAGACCTGTTACAGGATGACAGGCTTTATGCAAAAAATTACGCGAAACGTCTGCGCATTCTTTATAAAATTGTTCGTGGCCATCTTTAGCATACAATGCCCATATTTCATAGAATGCAGGAACGTGATAAGAAGGATCTGTCCAATTGTAGCCCCCGCCTTCCGGCACAAATGAAATCTGTTTGTGTTCGGTATTTATAATATTATGCACATTTCCAGTTCCGTCTTTTTTCCACATCGCATCCAGTATTTTTCTGGCTTCTTTGTAGTAGTCTATTCCTGTCGCGTTTCCCCATTTGTTGGAAGCAAAAAGAAGGCTGGTTACATAGTACAATTCGCCATCTGAAGCAGATCCTGGAGAGTTTTGCTTTTTAGTTAACGGATTCACACTCCAAGCAAAATACCCTTCTCTTGGTCCATCTTGATGCTGCATGTATTTTACAGACCATCGCCAAAGACGATCGAAAACTTCTTTTTTATTGAGCTGAACGGCGACCATCATTCCGTACGACATTCCTTCGGTACGGGCATCTTTATTTTTAACATCTGAAACATAGCCGAGAGCATCTCCTTCTTCAAAATATACTTTGTTTGGCCCTTCAAATATATCATAATAGGCTTTGGCCACTTTTTTGTCTATTTCATCTTGGCTGTAACCTGCTTCTTTAAAAAGATTTCGGTATTGGGGTCTTTCGGCTTCTGCTTTTGCCTTTTTCTTTTTCTTCTGTCCCATAACCGGAATTGGGGCAGCGAGTGTGAAAATTATGGTCAAAGCAGAAATTATAATCAAATATCGGTTTGATTTTTTTTTATGTAGAGTCATATTTATCTGTTTAAATATTAATTATTCATCAGAAAAAATAAATGAGTTTTTGTTTTGGGATTTAAGTCTACTGTAATGCATAAAATGTTTAATCGCATTAATGCAAATAATAAACAGCGCATTCCTGCGCTGTTTATAAAAAACTAACTTAACTTAAACTAACCAAATTTTAATGTTTTTAATACCCAGGATTATTATCGCTTGGTTTTATTTTAGGATTAGATGATGTTTCTCTATTAGGTATTGGCCATAGCTCACTTTTACCAGGAGTAAAACCTGTTCCCTGCAATACGGTGCTTGCTATACCCCATCGTATAATATCGTCAAAACGAGATTGTTCTCCTGCAAATTCTACTTGACGCTCGTGTACAATTGCAGCAAAAACTGCTTCTTTTGTTGCCGTGATATTAGTGGTAAGGTTTGCTCTATCGCGAACTTGTTTAATGTATGCTATTGCTGCTGTCTGCGATCCGCCATCTCTTTGGTTTTCGCACTCTGCTTTCATAAGCAGTACATCTGCATAACGCATTACTTTAAAGTTAATACTTGATCGCGTTGCTTCATCTTCTCTTGTGTAATAGTTTTGATATTTTTTCCAGCCTGCTCTTCTAATTCCTGCAGAGGTAGTAAAATTACTTGCGACCATTACTTTGGTTCCTTTTAAATAAGAAGACCCCGGCACATAAAAAGTATCTCCGAAACGGTTATCACCAGCCTCATACGAATCTAAAAGATCATCTGATGGGTAAACATTGTACCAGCTAAGATTCCCGTATTCCTGACCTCTAAGTGTTGACTCATCAAAACCAGTTCCACCGCTATCACCAACAGCTCCCCATTGATCCCCAGTTCCGTTTTTTTCGTCAAACTCGATTTCAAAAATCGATTCTTTGCCATGTTCTGTTTCTTCCATAAAGTTGTTGTAAAAATTACCTTTGTCTTCAAGGCTGTAACTTGTTACGTTATTTAAAGCAGCCAAAGCTTCATTGTATTTCTTTTGATATAACAGCACTTTACCCAATTGTGCATACGCGGCTTCTTTATTGGCTCTTCCTGCCGATTCTGAAGCTTTTGATAAAAGATTTTGTGATGCAAATACAAGGTCTTCTTCAATTAAAGCATACACCTCAGCTTTAGGGCTTCTTGGATTTCCAACAATAGTTCCTGATTTATAAATTGGTATATCTCCAAAACGTCTCACTAATAGAAAATAATAGTACGCTCTTAAAAAATGAGCTTCGCCTAAATATTTATTCTTTTTTTCCTGAGATAAAACAGAATTAGGAAGAGCATTTATTTTGGATTCGTTATCCAGCACAAAATTGGCTCTGGATATTCCTATATAACAAGATTCCCAATAGTATTGAATAATATCGTTTCCTCCGTTAAAAGAAAAGTCTTGAAAAGGTTTCTTATTACCTTCTAACTGTGGGTTTCCTAAAGCATCGTGCCCCATAAGATCCATTGCGAAGAAAAGATTTCGGCCGTAGAGTCCTCTTGTTTGAAGATTTGCATACGAAGCATTTACGGCAGACTGCACTTGTGCTTCGGTTTTAAAGAAAGTTTCAGGCGATAAGGTATTAGGATTTGTTAATTCTAATTCGCCAGTGTCACATGAAGTCATGGTTAAAACTCCAGACAGTACTATAAGTATATATTTAATTTTTTTCATCGTCTTTAAATATTAAAATGTAACATCAATTCCAAAAATTACTGATTTTGGCTGTGGGTATCTTCCTAAATCAATACCTGCTGAATTTGCATTAGCATCTGCACGTGCAATTTCAGGATCTAAACCAGAGTATTTTGTAATTGTGATCAGGTTCTGTCCGCTTATGTAGAATCTTGCTTTTGAGAAATAACTTTTAAACGCATCTCCAGTTAATGTATATCCCAAAGCGATGTTTTTTAATCTTGTAAAAGAACCGTCTTCAATATAGCGCTGGTTTGCAGAAGACCAGTTGATATCTGCTCCTTGTGCTCTTGGTAAAGTAGCTGAAGGATTTGTTACAACACCATTTACAACATTTGCTCTGTCTAAAACGTCTGTGCTGGCGTTAAATAAGCGGTTCATCCCTTTTAAATCGAAAGTGTTTGCGTTATAAATATCGTTACCTGCAACTCCGGTTATAAAACAGTTAAAATCAAAATTCTTGTATGCGGCATTTAGGTTTAAACCGTAAGTAAAATCAGGATATGGATTTCCTATGTTTGTTTTATCATCTGAATTGATCACTTTATTGCCGTCGCGATCCACAATTTTAATATCACCTGGTTTTATAGTAGTCTGGCCTGGTCCAAATACGGCATCTACTTCTGCTTGATTTTGGTAAATTCCGTTGGTTTGATATCCATAAAAATAGAATAACGGCTGTCCTACTTCTAATCTAGAGAAGTTTTCCAGACCTGCTCTCGCTGATGGACCGCCTAAAACACTGGTTACTCCAGGTGCTAAACTCACTACTTCATTTTTGCTTGTCCCTAAATTTGCTACAGCAGACCATGTAAAATCTCCTTTTCTGTCGTTGTACCCAAGTGAAATTTCAAAACCACTTACTTTTACATCGGCAATATTTTGAATCTGTGTTCCACCACCCGCAGACCCAACAGAAGCTGCAAGAGGAACCGCAAAAAGAATATCACTGCTTTTATTGTTGAAATATTCAAATGAACCTGTAAATTGATCATCAAATAAGCCAAAATCCAAACCTATATTTCTATCTAGTTTTGATTCCCATTTCAAATCTGGATTAGCAGCAACACCTAAAGAAACACCTGGTGCATTTGCTCCTCCAATTGGATAATTATAATTAGCCAGCAAAGTAGCACTGTATTGATAATTGTCGATTCTGTCGTTTCCTGTTGTTCCTGTACTGGCTCTAAGTTTTAATGTGCTGAAAATAGAATTCTGCATAAAATTTTCTTTCGCTATATTCCAACCTACAGCAACAGAATAGAAATTACCCCATCGATGATTGGCTCCAAAACGAGAAGATGCATCTCTACGTCCTGAAACAGCTAGAATATATTTATCTTCATAATCATAGTTGATACGGGCAATGTATCCAATGTTTTTTTCCTCATAATTAGCAGATCCTAAACTTCCTTCATTGTAACGAAGCTGATCGATTTCGTTTGAAATATAATAACGGCTTCCAGCAGCTAGACTTTGAGATTTTCCATCAATTTTAGTAATAACTCCCAAAACTTCAAGATTGTGTTTGTTTGCGATTGTAGTTTTATAGGTTAAACTGTTATCAAAAACAATTGTCTGGCCTTGAGAATTGGTTTCGTTTGTTGAAGAAAATGCCTGTTTATGATAAGAGCCATCTTGAAAACTTGGGATAAATGTATGGTCTTTACTTGTATAATAATCTAAAGAAACTTGTGATCTGAATTTCAATCCTTTGTAAATTTCTAATTCTGCGAAAATGTTCCCAATGATCGATAAATTATTAATTTTTTGATATCCTAAATTGGCCACACGTACTGGATTTTCAGCATCATTTCCGTCGATAGCGCTTGGTCCTTGATATCCTCCTATACTGTTTTCATTGTAAATTGGAAAATAAGGTGCCATTTTAATAGCATGTTCTAATAATGTTCTTCCGCCTGAACTACGCTCTGGATTGATCGTACTGAAAGAAACACCAATATTACTTCCTACTTTTAGTCTGCCAATATCTTGTGTATTGTTGGCTCTAAAAGAATAACGCTCAAAACCTGTATTAATAATTGCGCCATCTTGTTTTAAGTATTCTGCAGAATAACGCCCTGTCGAAGTTTCAGTACCATTTGAGAAACTCAAATTGTAATCCTGCATTACTCCAGTCTGAAAAATCTGATCCTGCCAGTTGGTATTAATGTTTCCAAACTCTGCGGCTCGAGCTGTTAAATCGCTTCCTAAATCTTTAGCGTATTGAAGGTATTGCTGCGTATTTAAAACACTGTATCGTTTTGTTACCTCCTGTCCGCCAACATACGTACTGAAGGTTAATTGTCCTGGACCTTTTTTCCCTTTTTTAGTAGTAACTACAATAACCCCGTTAAAGGCTTTAGAACCATATAAAGCGGTGGTCGAAGCATCTTTTAAAACAGAAATACTCTCTATGTCATTAGGGCTTAAACCTGAAAGATTTCCAGTTAAAACACCATCAATTACATATAAGGGAGCACTATTTCCCATAGTAGCGAGACCTCGAATACTAACCGTAGGATTAGATCCTGGGGCACCATTTACAACTGTAACCCCAGCTGCACGTCCTTGTAAAGCAGATTCTGCATTGGTAATGGGTACTGCGGCAATATCTTTTGAACTTACCGTCGAAACTGCTCCTGTAACTTTAGTTCTCTTTTGAGTACCATAGGCTACTACAACTTCATTTAAATTTTGTGTGGATTGAACAAGAGTAACATTAATTGAATTTCTTTCACCTACAGTAATCGTCTGTGAAATTAAGCCAACATAAGAATAAGTAATTTTATCGGTAGGATTTACACCGTTTAAAGAATATTTACCGTCAAAATCTGTTGATGCGCTGTTTTTTGTACCTTCTACAATAACACTGGCACCAGGCAGAGGGAATCCTGAAGGATCAGTAATTACGCCATGAATGGTCTTTGATTGAGCCATTATACTATGACTGCTTATCAGCAGCAGCCCAATTAGTGCAATTTTAAGTTTTAACTTCATAATGGTTTTTGTTTGGTTTAAATAGTTAATGTGGTTTTGTTTTCTAATTTTTAATATTCATAAGTGGTATTTTATTCGTTACTAGTTGAAAATCTATCATTATTAAAAAAGATATTTCAATGTAAATCAGATCGATGCTATAGGTGACAAATATAAAAAAAGAACTTATAAAACAATCGGTTGTTTTACATTTTATTTAAAAGAACCTCAAAAAATACGCGAAATAAAAACATTTAAAATATTTTTACATTCAATATTTTAAAAATAATTCATTTTGAAAATAATTTTAAAATAAAAAATAGCAATTCTACAGCCAATTGCTAAATTTCCCACAAAAAATGCAATATTAAAAAGTGACCTAAAATTCTTAAAAACAGGTCTATTTAGAAAGTTTAATCTTATTAAATAGAAATATATTTATCTAAATTTAGAATTTTGCTAAACAATGAGTCGAAAAAAAGAGTCGAAAAAGCACAAAAAAAGCAATCGGTTGCTAAAAAACTGTTTTTAGCATAATACTGTTATAAAGAATTACTTAGTATACAGAATTTAAACTAATCCTGTTGATATTTATCTTTACAAGTAATAGTATAAAATTTAAATTTTGAAGTATTCTTGTAAGAAGAAAGATTCTAAACAAAAAAGCCAGCTTACAATAAGCTGGCTTTTTAAGGATATAGAAATGGTTTAATTTGTTATCAATATTCCTCCATTATGAGGTATATTGATTTCCACTTCTTTGTTTTTATTTATTTTAAAAGTGGTTACTCTCCCGTTTAGCTGATCGTCGTCTGTATAACAATTTACTGCTGTATTAGAATCCAGCATTCCTAATTTTAATTTTGTTTTCAATACTTTATTTTCAGCATTAATTCCGGCAATGTACCATTTGGAACCTTTTCTTCTCGCTAGTATTACATATTTGCCTGGGTAGCCTTCTAAAAATCGAACCTCATCCCATACTGTTGGTACCTCTTTCATAAATTTTATGGCCCAATCAGGAGCATCTGATAGATTGTTTGGCGCTAAGGCAAAATGCTGTACGCCGCTTTGAAAAAGAACTGAAGCCGCTATCGCGAATACATCAGAAGTCATTCTTTTTGAACCTTTATTTGGAATATTATCGCTGTTGTAGAATTTATTTAAAGCACTTCCTCCAAAATCCATGCTTCCTACCGTGTTTCTAATAAAAGTGTGAGTTGCTGCATTTACCGCTTCGTTATCACAGCTTTGCTGTCCAAAATGTAAATTTTCGCTTGCTAGAACTGCTTCACTAGATGCAAAGTTTGGATACATACGTTCCCAGCCACGAGGCAGTGTGCAGCCGTGAAAAATAACCATTATTCCGAAATCATTGGCATCGGTTAAAATATCTTCATACAATTTCATGGTAACCTGCTTGTCTCCACCAAAAAAATCAACTTTAATACCTTTTATTCCAATGCTTTTCATCCATGCCATTTCTTTACGCCGTATGCCCGAATTATCCATTAATCCTTTCGGTCCCTGCGGAGCGTCATTCCAATATCCATTTGAATTGTACCATAAATAAAGTCCAACACCTTTCTGCGCACCATATGCGGCTAATTCGGCTATTTTATCACGACCTATCTGCGTATCCCAAAGGGCATCAATTAAAATGGTTTCATATCCCATTAAAGCACTAAAATCAATATACTGCTTTTGTACTGGGAAAGTGGTATTGCTATCCATTTTCATAATCCAGCTCCAAGTTCCTTTTGTGTATTGATATTCTTTTGAAGCTTGGTATTTTGGCTTAACTAAATCAAATGGAATAGTAGTTTCCACTATTGGCGCTAATGTTTCTCCAACGGTAATTGTCCTCCATGGAGTTTCTCCTGGAAGCGGAATTCCGGGTGAAGTTGTTCCGTTTCCGTTGTTTTCTCCTGCCATTGGAAATCTAATGGTATACAATCCGTTTTCATGGCCTATTAATCGGCTGGCACAATACCCGCTGTCTACGCCTGTTTCAGAAATTAAAACCCATCCGCTGTTATTTACTTTAAACAAACATGGAAATGTATAGCCATTTCCCCATCCGTTTTTTCCAACTGCATCATCAAGAGTGTATGAGGTTTCATAACTAGGAGCTGTTCGGGCATATCCTGTCATTGGATTACTCTGCGGACACAAAAATGCAGTAGTTCCTTTAGGCATCAAAAAACCTGAAACTTCTTCCTGAACCACACAACAAAGGGTTTCTTTCTGCGGATATACTTTATATTTAAATCCCAGATTATTATTGCTTACTCTAAATATGACATCAAAAGCAGATTTGCCATCTTTGGTAAACGAAAAAATGGCTTCATTTGCGGTATACTGAACGTTACTTTTTTTTATGTTGCGCAGCTGATAGGATTCGTTGATTGTATTCTGGCCGACATTTTTTTCTAACGTTAATCCAGAACTAAAATCTCCTGCGCTTGTTTTTAAACCAAGAGGAGATTTCTCTATGAAGGTTTTTTGATTGTAAATGACAGTATATTCAGCCTTTCCGTTATTTACTGAAACCGATACAGCAAGCTTCCCGTCAGGGCTTTTTACTACGGATTGGGCGTTTAGCTGAAAGAAACTGAATAAACATAAAAAAATTAAACTTTTAAAATTCATAAAATTTATTTTTGGTTAATGGCTAGAACTTTTTTTTGGAAAAATACTGTTTTTAAATCATTATTTCGAAAACATCCAATAATCAAAATACATAATATTTTCGGCAGCTTTTCCTTTGTATATAAAAAAGAGATCATGCACTCCTGAAGTTTTTTTGACATTGGTTGTAACCAGAGCCCATCTGTCGTTTCCTCCTGTCATAGGAACTTCTACTGTTCCAATTAATTCGCCATCAAGGCTGTCCAATCGTATTTCCATAGATACATTCCCGTTATGTGTAGTACCTACACGGGCAGTAAATTTTGAAGCACCCGATTCGCGAAAATCAACATCTCGTACTTTTGTATAGGCATTATTTTTCATGGCAGTAATAAATACACCAACTTCTTTATTCTGCATTGACTTTACGTCTTTTGACCAAGCTATAGTTTCTGCTTCTGACTTCACATACGGATTAAAAGCAGCGATTCCTTTTTTGATTCCCTCAGTCATATTCATTTCCTTGACTTTTCCATCCGAATTAAACTGGAGTTCTTCTACAGCTACAGATCTTGTAAAACCACTGCCGCCTGGCAATGCGCCATTATGGTAAAAGAAATAGGTTTTCCCTTTAAAATCTACTACGCCAGGATGATTCGTAAAACTCTCTCCTTGAGTTGGCATTACAACGCCCTGATATTTCCATGGACCCAGCGGACTTTTACTTGTCGAATAGCCAATATGTTCCGAAATAGGACCTGCGGCAAAAAACAGATAATACGATTTATTTCTCTTGTAGAGCCATGGCCCTTCTTCGTAAGTAGTGGGTCTGCGTGGATCTTCTTTTCCTACGCGTTTTCCAAATGCTTCTACTGTGTTAGGAAATATCTGAATTTCATCACTATAAGAAATCATGTCTTCATTTAATTTCACATAATGGCAAACGGGATTACCCCATAATAAATAGGCTTGTCCATCATCGTCTATAAAAACTGTTGGGTCAATATCGGCGCTACTATTTTGCACTAATGGTTTTCCTAACGGATCTATAAAAGGGCCGTAAGGACTATCGGACACTGCTACGCCAATGCCGTTTTTACCTTGATTATCGGTAATTGGTGCGTACAAATAAAACCTGCCTTTTCTTTCGATGCATTGAATTGCCCAAGCATTCATTTTAGCCCAGCTAAAATCTTTATAGGATAATATGGCGCCGTGATCGGTCCAGTTGACCATATCTTCTGTGGTATACAATTTCCAATCGTTCATGGTAAACCATGTAGAATTTTCTTCGTCGTGCGATGTATATAAATACAGTTTGTTATGGTACACCATTGGAGCTGGATCTGCAGTATAACTGGTCTGTACAATAGGGTTTTGAGCAAAACCAAATATAGGAATTATCAATACTGCTAAAAATCTTTTTTTTATGAAATACATTATCTGATTGTTATTTAATTTAGGTTAAAAAACAGTAACCAACCTGATTCAAACCTCTTTGATTTACACTTTTTACTGCACGACAACTTTAAGCGTTTTAAGGTCTTTTGCTGCCGAACTAGTGCCATAATACACTTCATATTCGCCAGAAGTTACTTTCAGTCCCATCGTTGCTGCATCATAAAATTCAAATGAAGAAGCTGGCAAGTCTATAACCACATTTTCCTTAGTTCCCGCTTTTACAGCAACACGCTTAAAAGCTTTTAATGTTTTTAAAGGACCATCGGTATCATTCACTTTTTTAACGTATACCTGAATAATTTCGGTTCCGTCGCGTTTACTGGCATTTTGCAGCGGAATATGCAATTGAATGCTTTCATCTGATTTTATTTTGCTTTTACTCAATTTTCCTGTACCCACGATAAACTTAGAATAGCTTAATCCAAAACCAAAAGGAAATAATACATCGGTAGTATATCTGTAGGTGCGTCCTTTCATGGAATAGTTTTCAAAATCGCCTAATATTTCTGAATTTTTATAGAAGGAAACTGGCAATTTTCCAGCAGGATTATAATCTCCAAAAAGCACATCAGCCACGGCTTGACCGCCAGATTCTCCTGGATACCATGCTTGTAAAATAGCGTCGCAGCTTGATGTTTCTGGTGTTAAAGCAATTGCAGAACCCGAACAGTTTACAAAAACTATTTTTTTTCCTGCTTCTTTTAATGCATTTAAACATTTTCTCTGTACAGCTGGCAATTCTATATTGGTTCTGTCTCCTCCTTTAAAACCAGGATAAGAAACCGGCATTTCTTCTCCTTCAAGCAAAGTAGAAAGTCCTCCAACAAAAACCACAGTATCAATGCCTTTTAATTTTTCGATTAAAGAAGCAAAGTTGATATCAAATTCTTTCCCAAAATCAAACTCCAGATTTGCCTGCCAGTTGTTTGACTGTGCAAAATCAATTTCAATTTTATAGGTTTTTCCAGCTTCTACCGGAAACGGAATATTGGCTGGAACCGTTCTCCAATTTGTATATTTTGCAATAGATTTTCCGTTAACCGATAATTCAAAGAATCCTGTTGCTCCAGTTTTAAAAACAAGCGTATCTGTCGTTTTTGCGGTAAATTCCGTTTCGTATTTTGCAGAAAAGCCTTCCAATTTAACTCCAGAAGCGAACTCATGCTGTCCGGCTGTTGTCATTTTTATAGGATTGGTAATCTGAGTTGAAATAACGCTATTTCCTTCTCTATTAGGATTGTTCCAATACGTGGCTTTCATTCCTTTTTTGCCTTCAAAAGAAATCTGATCAAAATAGCTTTGGTTGACTTTATCTTCTACCAGATCGCAGGCTTTATCATAAAAGATTTTATCCTGTCCTGTTTTGGATTCTATTCCTTCTTTGATTGTAATTGTTTTAACTGGCGTTCCATTATAATTTCCCCATAACATCGGTTCGTTGGCAGCATTGGGTCCAATAACTGCGATTTTTTTTGATGTTTTGGATAATGGAAGAATATTGTTTTTGTTTTGCAGCAATGTCATTGATTTCTGAGCCATTTCTAAAGCCAGCTGCTGATGCTCTTTACTATTAAGTACTGAGGGCGGTATCTGAGCCCATGGCACTATGGCATCGTCATCCATTTCTCCCAATTCAAAACGGCCTTCTAAGACGCGCTGCAAACTTTTGTTGATGTCTGCTTCTTTAATCAAATCTTTTTCAACAGCTTCAGGAAGATTTTTAAATGGGTAATTTTCCCAAACACATTCTACATCTGTTCCTGCTAAAACGGCTTTAGAAGCGGCATGCACCGCATCTGACGAAACTTTATGTGTGGTATAAAAATCGGTTACGGCACCACAGTCTGAAACGACCATATATTTATATCCCCATTCCTCTCTAAGAATGCGCTGCAATAATCGGGTATTGCTGCAGCAAGGCTCATCGTCCAGACGCTGATAGGCACACATTACTTCGCGTACGTCGGCTTCCTGCACCAATGCTTTGAACGCAGGCAGATAGGTTTCGTACAATTCACGCGGATTTACATCATTCAAATTCAATTCGTGTCTGCTCCATTCAGGACCAGAGTGCACGGCAAAATGTTTCGCACAAGCCAAAAGTTTGCGGTATTTGGCATCTGCAGGACCTTGCAATCCTTTTACAACCGACACTCCCATTCTGGAGGTCAGATAAGGATCTTCACCATAGGTTTCCTGTCCGCGTCCCCATCTTGGATCTCTAAAAATATTGACATTTGGCGTCCATACCGATAGACTTAAAAAACGTTTGTTTTCGTTTCCATCTTTAATCCATTGGTTGTATTTGGCTCTTGCTTCGTCAGAAACCGCATCAAAAATGCGATAGAGCAATTGGTCATCAAATGAGGCTGCCATTCCTATAGGTTCAGGAAAAACAGTCACATTATCATTGTTTGCATAACCGTGTAAGGCTTCGCTCCACCAATTAAATTTTTTAATGCCAAGTCTGGGAACAGCATCAGACTGATCGCACATTAGCGCTGCTTTTTCTTCGAGCGTTAATCTTGAAATTAAATCTTTTGCGCGATCAGAAGAACTTAGCGACGGATTCTTATACGGCAGCAGCTGCGCATTGACGCTACCTGCCGAAAACAAACTTATGACAAACCAATATCTTATTTTCATCGTTTTATACTTTTAAATGGTTTTGAAGCTTTTCTATCAAGATTAGTTCGCTTCTGAAATTTTATTTTCCAAACGGAAATAATCAAAATCGGCAAAACCTCCTGCCGTTTTAGCAGCGTAATTAAACAAGCCAAATCGGTAGCCCATAAAATGCGGAATGGTGTATGGCATCTTGATTGATTTCCCTATAGCAATCCATTTTTTTCCGTCTAAACTGTAGTAGAATCTTCCTTGATCGGCTTGGTTTTTAAAATTGCATTCGGCTTTAAAATATATTTTGTTCTGATTTAACGGCACACTTTCTATCTCTTTTGGATTTCCTTTTTCGGCCTCTATCATGATTATTTTTTTTGCCCCTTGCTCCATTTTTGCTCCAACCAAACCAAAATCTTTTTGCAGCAGCGAAAGTCCAGCAAAATCTCCTTCTTTTAGATTAGAAAGCTCCAGCATAGTAGTTCCAGAACATACTGGCCCAAAAGTTCTCTGAGTCAAAATGTTTTTTACCTGCGTAAAACTGCTGTCAATTCTAGATGTTTTTAATCTCAAATAGCCTTTTCTTTCTTTAACCGACCAAGATGCATTATCTGGGTTATGATTCCATTGCCAAACCAACGGCAGATCGTTTTCTCCATTTTTACGTGTAAATTCATCAGAGTTTACAATTTCTGGAATTAGGCTTTTATTGGCTGGAAGGTCTAGATATTGAGGCACTTTACCATTTTCTCCCAAGATTGGCCAGCCGTTTTCCCATTTTACAGGAACTAGATACGGAATACGCCCTACGCCTCCAGCATCTCTAAACAAATACGAAAACCATTTGCCATCTGGAGTATCGATAAGTCCGCCTTGCGCAACGCCCAAATCCTGCAGTCCGATCTTCCCTTCCCAAGGCCCTTCAATAGCATCTGCTCTGTGTATAATTACGGTACGCATGCCATTTTTGGGCCAGCAGATATTAAACAGATAATATTTTCCCTTAATTTTAAAAAGCTGCGATCCTTCTGCCGGAAGCATAATCTCGCTTTGCGCAGGCGCATTGGCATTTTCTATTAAAACTTTCTTGGTTTCTTCTTTTACTGCTGACAAATCCTCTTTTAATTCGACTATTTGAAGTTTTCCGCCTCCCCAAACCAGATAGACTTTGCTATTATCATCAAAAAAGAGAGAGTGATCGTGATAAGAATTGTTTAAAACAATCTTTTTCCAAGGACCTTTTTCAATATCTTTTGTAGAAAAAATATAGGTTTTGCCTGTTGTTCCCGAAAAAGTGCTCACATAATACATTCCGTTATGATAGCGCAGACTGCTCGCCCAAGAACCTCTTCCATAATCATTTTTCCCGTGATCTAAATTCAGCCGGTCATCATTGTCTTCTAAGGTTTGGTACGCATATTTAACTAAATGCCAATTGACTAAATCACTAGATTTCATAATCGGAACTCCGGGATTCATGTGCATGGTTGTACTGCTCATATAGTAAGTGTCCTTCACTCTGATTATCGATAAATCAGGAACATCTGCAAAAATGATAGGATTCTGTGCTTTGTCTTTTTGAGCCGGACTTGTCAAGATAGTTAAGCCAATCGCCAGAACCGTATATATAAAATCTTTTGTTTTCATAGTTGTATTTCGTTTTCTAAAAAATATCAGACGGGATTATTATATTTATCTAATAGCATAATTGTTTTTTTAACACATAGAAACATAGATTTTGTAAACTTTAAAAAAGTCGTTTCACTAATTTCAATTCACATAGCTATGTGTTAAAGCTTGCTTTTTTCTATAATCTCAAATAAAAGCAATAAAAAATCTATGTTCCTATGTGTTTAAAGTAAACTTTGTTCCGTTTCACCAAACTGGTTAAATTTTACAGATATATTTAATCCGTTACAATTCTAAGCTGAGCAAACTTTGGACTGGTTTTCCCATCTTTTGCTAAAATTTTAATGTTCAATACTTCGGTATTGTCTATTTTTATTTTGATTGTTTTTTTATCAGAAGCAACTATTACTGCTGGTTTTTCATTAATCAAAATAGTACTATTATCGCTGTTGAATTCATCCAAAACACTGATCTGCAAAAACTGGCCTTTTTTGTTTTTATTCAGCATTTGATACGAAATATAAGAACGGGTATTGCGCCAAAACTTTCCGTCCTCGTAACCCGAATTGCTTTTTTCTCCTTTATACAAATGATCTACTTCTGGCTGCTGCTCCCCACAATTTATTTTATCTATTGTTTTGGCTTCTAAAGCCATAGCTTCTTTTTCCTGCTGCTTCAGCAATTCCTGCTTTTCCTTATATTCTTCTTTAGAGTAGGTTTGAAAATACATTTGATAACGGGCATCGTGCACTTCAAAAAAAGGTTCTAATTCTAATGAATCCAAGCTATATCTTAAATTTCCTGTTTCTTTGAGTTTCGAGATATAATCTGCTTTTTCTCCAACCAATGCATAAGCTTCATCAAGCGGCATAAATTTTCCTTTCGCCACATGTCCCATTCGGCTGTCATCTGCATACAGACCATCTAATCCTTCTGTTGAAGTTTTGGCTGCCAGTACAATTGGCCCTTTTACAAATGCACTCCAATTAGATCCGTCTGGCAGATTTTCTAAATGCAGCGTTGTTTGAAATTTCATTGCTATTTTATCTCCCGATTTCCATTTTCTTAAAATCGCAACATATTCAGACGATTTAGAGGTTATTTTTTGTTCTTTTCCGTTAATGAATATTTCAAAACTTTCGGCCCATTTTGGGTAACGGATATTCAAAGCAAAGGTTTTTGCTTTTTTAAGTTTTAAAACTAATTCGGTCTGATTTTCATACGGAAATTTTGTATTTTGTTCTAGTTCTATCCCATTTTCTTCCCATTTTAAAACCGACGGAATAAAAAGATTTACAAAAAGATCATTTTTTGAATGGCTGTAAATCAATTCGCCATATTTGGTATGATTTTCAAGTCCAGTTCCTACACAGCACCACATGCTGGTTTGAGGCTGCGAATACACGCGATAATGATTGGGACGAATAGGCGTAAAATAAACAAAACCTCCTTTTTCGGGATGTTGGCTCGAAAGGATATGATTATAAAGTGTGCGCTCGTAAAAATCCAGATAATGCACATCGTTTTTATCGAGAAACAAAGCTTTGGCAAGGCGTTCCATATTGTACGAATTGCAGGTTTCTGGACCTTCATTTGATTTCACCATTCCGCTGAAATCGTTTGTCGGATTAAAATGTTCCGAAACGCTATTTCCGCCAAATGCAACGGTTCTTTTTTGGGTCACATTATCCCAAAAATATTCTACGGCATCCGACCATTGTTTATTATCCGAAAGAACCGCAATTTTCTCAAAGCCAACCACTTTAGGAATCTGCGTATTGGCATGCAAACCCGTCAGTTTATCTTCTTTTTGCAACAACGGATTTAAAAATGCTTTATGCGATAATTTCTCCGCCGTTCCAAGGTATTTTTTGTTTTTGGTAATGATATACAAATCGGCAAAAGATTCATTGATGCCACCATGTTCTGTTGCTAAAACTTTCTGGATTTGCTCATCTGAAAGCGGACGGATTAATTCTATAAACCAATCTCCTAGTTTGATTACGATCTCTTTGGCTTTCTCGCTTCCCGTATAGTGGTACGCATCAATAAGCCCTGCAAAAAGTTTGTGAATGTTATAGATTGGCACCCAAGTATTGTTCAATCCGAAACTGCTTCCGTCGATATCTCCTTTATGGATTCGATCCCAAAAAACTTTGCCTTGCGGAATGCCTCCTACATAACCATTACCATTTTTATCCTGACAGCGCGCGAGTTCTGAAAGCATATAATCTAACCTATTTTTAAGTTCTGCATTTCCTGTCGAGGCATACATCATGGATAAGGCCGAAAGATAATGTCCGCCAATATGACCGTCCAATCCTATGCTTTCCCAATTTCCGTAACGATCTGCTTTCGGCGGAAGCCCTGATTCTAATAAATAGGGCGCTAAAAGTTTATCTGGATCTAATGCTAAAATGTACTTAAGATCTACATCTTGTGCATTTTTAAATGGCCCCTCTTTTAGTCTTACTTCGGTTAAATCAAATAACTGCATTTGGGCTGATATTTTAGTTCCGATGAATAAGGCGAATAGGCAAAACAAAATTTTGTTTTTCATTAGAGATTTAGTTTAAAGTTATAGAAGATACAAGATAAGATTTTCTCTTTTTCGTCATATATGCAAAATTTATTGAGATACTCTTTCACTTTCTGGAGCTCCTAAATACGAAGGTTTTAAACCTCCTGTATCGATTAGTATTTTTTGGAGCACAATTCCCGGATCTAAAACTCTGAAACGAAGCGTATGTTTTCCGGATTTCAGAATCGTATGTTTTGTTGTGGAATGAATCATGTGCTCTGCCTGCCATTTTCCTAATTCTCCTTTATAATGCCCATTAAAATTGACCTGCTGCGGTTTTTCTCCATCAAAAGATATTTCATATCGAAGTCCTTTGTTGCTATTAAAATTAAGGGTTGGAGCTAGTAAAAGTTCAACATTGCATTCTCCCGATGAAGCAAAATTAATCTCGTATTCTACAAATATATTATCTTCTGCCGTAGGATAACCATTTTGCGGAAAGGTCGTAATGCCGCTTTGTGTTTTTCCAAAATCTGGAATTACTTCCCAATGTATTCTTTTAGAATTATTCATTTTAGAAAAATGTTCGGCATAAATAGAAACATAACCGTCTTTTTCTACAAAAACTTTTGGAGATACTATTTCGCTATCCGATAAGTATTTTACCTCTGGAAGAATATTTTTAGGACCATCATGCCAAGCTTTGTATCCTATGCGCATCTGATCCATCATGTGAGGCCATTTGCCTCCTGAAATCTCATTATTGTATTTGTTTTGAAGAATCGAATCGCGTTCAAATTTAATTTTAACCTCATCTGCATAATAATTGGCAAGACTATTTTTTTGCTCTGCCAGTTTCTTATTTTTTGCTTGCGCGAAATACATTTCATAAAGATTGCAGCAGGCATCTATCGGATATAAAACCAGCTGAAAATAAGCGTCTTTATATTCGTCAGGAAGTTCGCTGTAAATTCTATAAGCATTCAATGCCAAGTTTTTATAATCGTTTACAACAGTTTCAAACTCATTGTAGTTTTCTAATGAGTAGGTTTTGCTGTCCAGCATTTCTGGAGTCACACGGCGGTTGAATTTTGGATAGGTATTTAATAATCTGGCGATTTCTTTAGAATATTTGCTTCCAAACTGTTCTGCTGTCCAGTTTTCTGTGTATTGGAAAAGATTCTGAGAGTTGAATTTTTTAGGATTCCAAGCCATATCTAAAAAGAAGCTGATTGGAAATTCCATTGGTTTTAAATCGCCCACATTCACAATCCATACTTTGTCTACTCCATTTTCGTAGCTCAGGTTCATCTGTTCCCAAACTCTTTGTATTGGACTTATGTTAATCCATTTTGAATTTCTTGGCGCGCCAACATAATCAAAATGATAATACATTCCGTATCCGCCTTTGTGCAAAGGTTTAGACAGATCTGGAAGTTTGCGGACATTTCCCCAGTTATCATCACAAAATAAAAGAATTACATCATCAGGAACGCGCATTCCCTGATCGTAATAATCTTGAACTTCTTTGTATAAAGCCCAGACTTGCGGTGTTTTATTGGCACTTTTACCCGTTTCTTTCTCAATAATTTTGCGCTGTTCTTTTACAATATTTTCCAACAGACTTATATTGGTGCCTTCACTCATGGCTTCGTCTCCATCGCCACGCATTGCAATGGTTACGAGTTTTTCCCAGTTTTTGCTTCGATGAATACCTGTTTTCCAGAATTCGTCTAAAACCGTTTTGTTTTTGGAGTAATCCCAAATATTCGGCAAATTATTTTTCTTAATATAACGTCTCCAATCGGTTTGTGCCAAAGCCATTGGTTCATGATGAGAAGTTCCCATTACAATTCCCATTTCATTTGCCAGAGGTCCGCTGGCTGCATCATCATCATAAAATGCATTGCCCCACATGGCTGGCCAAATGTAATTGCCTTTCAGTCTCAGGATTAATTCAAAAACTTTTTCGTAAAATTTGCTGTTGAAACCGCCAAAAGTAGCTTTTGCCCAACCGCTTAAGGCTGGCGCTTCGTCATTAAGAAAAATGCCTCTGTACTTTACGGCAGGTTCTCCTTCTGTGTACGTTCCTTTAATGAAGTAAATATTTTCTTTGTGTTTTACGGGTACATCAGCCCAATAATACCAAGGCGAAACGCCAATTTGTTTAGACAATTCATACACTCCGTAAATGGTTCCGCGTTTGTCGCTTCCTGCAATTACAAGCGCTTCGGCTACTCCTTTGAAAGGATTCTTGACCTCTTGTATGATGAATTTTTCATTCTTGCCTTTGAGTTCTTTTCCGTCTATTTTTTTTTGTTTAATTAAATCATCAATAACCGAGTTAGATCCGATCGTTCCAATAATAATGAGCGGTGACGAAACATTGGGATTTTGATTTAAAATAATGGGACGCTGGCCTGTAACTTTTTCAAAATCTAACTGAAGATTATTTACAGCACGCAAAACTCCCGCATCTAAATTTGAATTTACAAAAAAAGAAAGTGAAAGCGATTTTTCTTTCAGCACCATAACATTCTGGCTTTTATCTTCTGTTATAAAAGATTGAGCTTTAGACATCGTACTTACTAAAACAATAATAACTGTGCTTATAAATTTAAGATAGGTTTTCATGAATTGCTTTTTATCAATTTGTATATCAAATTTTTAAATCTGCTTTTTTATTTGAAAAGTAACTGTGAGTACAGAAATAAATCATGTCTCCATACTGGCCAAGTGTGTCCGCCAGGATATTCACTGTAGCTGTATTTAATGCCAAATTGATCGAATTTCTTTGTCATAATTTTACAGTTCTCGTAGGCTATATCTTCTTTTCCTCCCATCGAAATCCAGAAATTCTTTAGATTAGCATTAATAGTCTGCGCATTGTTTTTCATAAACTCATATTGAGGATCTGATAATTTTGGGTTGTTTGCCCACCAGCCAGAACTGAATACTCCTAAACTTGAAAACATAGCCGAGTTCTGAATTCCGGCATAAAGCGTTTGCAGCCCGCCCATTGATAAACCGGCTAAAGCTCTGTTTTTACTGTCTGCAGCCACTTTAAAATTGCTTTCTACAAAAGGTATTGCTCCGTTTTTGAGCTCGTTTTCAAATGCTTTTAATGTCTCTTCGCCAAAACCTGCAATACCGCCAGTATTTCCCATATTTCCGTCAAGCATTACAATAAGCATTTTCTTTGCTTTATTTTCTGCAATCAAATTATCCAAAATCAAATTTGCTTTTCCTTGAGTGCTCCATCCTCTTTGGTCTTCTCCGCCTCCATGCAAAAGGTATAATACAGGAAATTTTTCCGATGAAGTTTCATATCCTGGCGGGGTATACACATACATTTCGCGCCATGAATTGGTTCCTTTTGAAAAATATTTCATTATTCGTACCTCGCCATGCGGAACTGCTTTTAATTCGTAAAAATCTCCATCTCTTTTCGGAATTTCAATTCCGCTTGCCATACGGCTCATGCCATAAAAAGTCTCGCTTGACGGATCTGCTACTGCCACGCCGTCAATTAAAAGCGAATAGTAATTAAATCCCCCGTTTATCACATCGGTTGTAACATTCCACACGCCTTGTCCATCTTTCTGCATATCGTATTTTCGTCCCAAATCGATCTGTACTTTTGAGGCTTCTGGCGCATTGACTTTAAAAATTACTCTGTTATCTGGCAGTATCTGCGGATATTTGGCATTGCGGATATTGGTTTGCGCTACTGTTCCTAAAACCGTATATTTTGCAAAACTTGATTCGTCAACAGGTTTGAACAATAACTGCGAAAACATGTATAAACCGTTTTTCCAAACTTTAAAATCATGAACGCCCGGCTCGAGATAATAAATGTGAGGCACATTATTTTTAAACAAATAATCGTGTGTGCGCTTGCTGTTTTCAAGAAGCCAGTCATTGTCTCCGCAAGAAATCCAAAGCAGTTTCATTTTCTTTTTTGTTTCTTCAGGATTCGGCACTAACTCTTCTGTTTTCTTAGTGTTTGGAGCTGATGAAAAGCCTCCAATCCAAGCAAATTTATCTAAGTTTGTTAAACCGAAATTCAAAGACTGTCCGCCTCCCATAGAAAGTCCTGCAATGGCACGATGCTCTCTATCTTTAAAAACATTGTATTTTTTTTCGATAAAAGGAATTAAATCCTTCAATAAATCTTTTTCAAAGTCTGAAAATGCCTGCACTTTGTCTGGCGCCATTATATTTCCAGTGGCGCTGTCATCTTTCATGGCTCTTCCGTTTGGCATAACCACAATCATGGGCTCTAATTCTCCTTCTGCATACAGATTGTCCAATATAATCTGCGGACTTCCTCCGTTTAGCCATTCTTTTTCATCTCCCCCGATTCCGTGCAAAAGGTATAAAACGGAATATTTTTTGTTTTTAGCATATCCAGGCGGCGTGTAAACCGTTGCTTTTCTAACTGTTCCTACTGTCTTTGACTCATAGCTTACTGTTTCTACTTTTCCTGCTGGAACTGTTGGATTTAGCTGGTCAAATCCAATTGGCGCCTGAACTATAAAAGGATCATTTGGGTTATTGGATTTATATCCTAAAAGCGAAAGCATTTTTTCGGCATAACGTCTTCCTAATTCTCTATAGCCTGCCGGATTAAAGTGCAGGAAATCTGGAGCAACCGCACAGCCTTTTGAAGAAATTACATACGATGTTGGAATAGTCTGAGGCAAAGTTGCAATGATTTTATTCATGCTGGCACATTTCCCGTTTTGTTCTTCATGAACTACTTCTCCAGAAAGCAGAGGCACTTTTTTAGGATCTAAGTTCAGGTCTTTCATCAGGTTGTCGTACACGATTTTGACCTTTTTTGGCCATAATGTATCACCTGTATTAGATTCTCCCTGATGCAGTAAAATTCCTTTTATGACTCCTTTTTTTTGTGCAATTTTTGCCATTTCAACAAGCCTCGCATACGGACTGCCATTATATTCTTTAATCATACCCAGCATCCAATCTGGTGCTGTTTTCATATAATTATCAAAATTGTCTTTATCAAAAAGTTCTATTTTGCATCCTCCTACCGCAACATTTACCACTCCCACTTTTATGTTTTTGGGAAGATTGGCAACCATAGTTCGTCCAAAATTGTCTGTTAGCGTCAATCCTGTTTTACATCGGCATAATGGCGGTATTGCTGTGTACCATTTTCCCATTTCGCGATTCAAATCTGGGCAGTTTACTGCTTCCAGAACCTGAAAACGAGGATCTACATTTAGTTTGTCTTCAGCTTCTATTGGAGCCGCGCCTTCCATATTGGACTGTCCAAAACTTAAATAAACATGAAAATTTGGATCTTGAGAATATCCCTTCTGCCCCATAAATAAAAGAACAGCAACTGCGAAAAATCTAATTATTGATTTCATGATATCTTGTTAAATTATTGTACTGCCAGAACAACTGGCCGATATATCTTTTTAATAATAGGCATTAGAATAATACACATGGAACTTGGTCTTATTTAAATAAGTTTAAATCTATTGCTTCACCCATTCTCTGATAACCTAACTCATTGGGATGCAAAAAATCGCCATCATGCATATTGGCTAAGATGGTTTTAGCATCTTCTTTTGAAGCCATTTCTTTGTCGAAATCGATTACCGCATCAAAGTTGTTATTTCGAATCCATGCATTTACAATATCTCTCGCCTCTTGTTTAAAAGGCGCGTCGTAAAATGATTTTTGAAAAGGCAGAATTGTGCATCCATAGACTTTTAAGCCTTTGGCATGCGCTTTTTGTATCATAATTTTATAAGCGTCTATAATTTCCTGCGCTTTTGCAGGAGCATCTTCAGCTCTTTTAATTCCTCCTATATCATTTATTCCTTCCAAAATTACAAGCCATTTCGCACCTGCTTGCGAGAGCACATCGCGATCAAAACGTTCTAGAGCCGTTGGTCCAAGTCCGCCTTTTACAACACAATTTCCTCCTATTCCTAAATTTAAGACTCCGATATTTTTAGTCGCTTTATTTGCCGCAAGTCGAGCTGCTAAAATATCGGTCCAGCGGTTTTGTTTGTTGGTTCCAGATCCACGTCCGTCTGTAATGGAGTTTCCTAAACAAATGATATTCGATGTATTTTTTGATGCCATAACATCGAGTCCCATAATAGAATACCAATGATCTGTTTTTACTGCACCCGAGAAAACGTCATTGCTAAGATGATCGCCTGGCAAAATATACGAAGTTGTTCTCGAGCCAGGATGCCCGGATGTTTTTTCTGATGAAGTCCCATAATAAATAGTGATGGCAAGCAGTTGACCTTCTTTTAACTGAAAATTCAAGTCATCTGAAAATACCTCAGCTCCCGGCTTTATTATTATTTCTTGATTTCCGTTAAAGCTGAGAATCTTTTGCGTGTTTTTATCAATTGCTGGAGCTTCAAGCGCATTGGCTATGCTGACTTTTTTTAAAACGGTAGGCTGATCGCTAAATAAATTGGAGAAGCGCAGTCGAATATGTTCTCCTCCAATCGAAACTTTTATAATTTGGCGCAATGTATTTTCGGCCAAACCTGGAGCTGGAGGCATATTGTGCGGTTCTACAAGCATTTGAGCACACGCCCACGATCCTATCCAATTTACTGAAGCCGACTTTCGAGAAGAATCTACTAATGTCTGATTGGTTTTACATGCTGTTATGAAAACAAAAAGCGGTAAAAACAATATATATTTTAAATATCTTTTCATATTTACTTTTAAAGTTTAAAAGATTCTATTCTATCTAAAAGTACATTAATAAAGCACTTCTTTGCTGGCTATTTTTATTTCACATTAGAATTATTAGAAGCTGTAGCATATAATCCTATCAAAGATCCGGTGAATCCGCCCGCTACATTTGTGGAAAGAATGTCTCCTGAAACTGGGTTTCCAAGGTTTTGAAAATCAACTCCGTTTAAAGCATAGCTAAACTGGTAATTGTCTCCTTCAGCTTTTACTTGCAAACGTAAAGTTCCTTTGATTTCTATTTTTGCGCTTGAAATAATTTCTGACTGTCCATTTTCAGTTCTTTCTAAAAGTACATAAGTATCTTTTCCTTTTTTTGTTACACCAAAAACATAGTTGTAGTGTTCGTTTTGCAGACACACGATTCCTGCCAGATCATTTTCAGATTCTGGTTTATACTCTAATCCTGTTGAAAAAGTAAAAGTATTGTGCTGCTGTCTGTAAAATAAAGTAGAAGTTGGCTTTAATTCTTTGATGTTTACTGGAAACGGATTAATCTGCAATCCTTTTTTAACCACTGAAATAAATTTTTCTCTTGGTCCTCTTAACCCGATCCATCTGTAATCTAATTTTTCTGAAGCAAAATTTTCAGTAAATGTAAAGTTGCCATTCGGGAAAAATCCTTCTTTACCTGTTTTATTTACCACACCGTTTGGCATTTTTAATTTTGGCGCCATTGGAACTAATCCATTTTCAAAAACAGGAAAAGTGCCAGACCAGTCTACTGGCAGCATAAAGGTTTCGCGTCCTGCATTTACGCGGTCTTTTTCATTTGGACGAATTCCTAAAAATACGCCATAATATTTGTTATCTGGCCCAAGTACCAAATCGGCGTGTCCTGCCCAATCTACTTTGTTTGGCCTGTTTTGAGGGAAATATCTTTGGGTTAAAATTGGATTATTAGATGCTGGCTTGAAAGGTCCTTTTGGACTATCGCTTATAAAAACAACTTCACTATGGTTTCCTCCTGTACCGCCTTCGGCACACATCAAATAATAATGATTGTCTTTTTTATACAAATGAGGCGCTTCGATCCAAATTGGTTTTTTAGAAAGATCGACTCCGCCATCTACTATAATTTTATCGGTACCCGGAATTACCTGATCTTTTTCCAAATCATATTCCCAAACTTTAATTACACGATGCCCAACGTACAATTCTTTTCCTTTATCAGGAGCATCGTTATGCACCACATACCCTTTTCCGTTATCATCGAAGAAAATAGACGGATCAATTCCGTTAAAAGCTAATTTAATTGGGCTTCCCCATCCTTTTTTGGGATCTTTAGTTTTTACAATGATATTACCTAAACCGCCTGTAAATGCAGTAACAATCATATAGAAGGTGTCATTGTGGGGATTATAAGTAATTCCCGGTGCGTAAACACCTGCACTGATTCCTGTATCGTGAGGATTAAATTCTGAAACGTTATTTAATACGCCTCCTAAATCGGTCCAGTTTACTAAATCTTTAGAATGAAAAATCGGCACTCCCGGAAACATCGCAAATGAAGAGCATACCATATAAAAATCGTCTCCTTTTCTAGTAATGGCAGGATCAGGATAACATCCCTGAAGAATTGGAGAATAAAACTCATCTTCTTTTAATGGATTGTTTTTATAAATCTGGTCATCTCCTTTGTATACAACATTTGAAAAAATGGGTGATTTTCCATTTTTTATTTTTTTTGTATTATTCTGCGCCTGCATAAGCAGTGAACACAGCAGTATAACTGCAGGTAAAAAAAAGGCTCTTTTATTGTTCATGTTCATTATTATTAATAAATATCTTGAAAAATAGTAAAAAGCCGAGAGCATGACTCTCGGCCCCAACCAAACTAACTTAGATCGTAATAGAAGTTACTTGTAAGATTAACACTATTATGAATGCTAGTTTAATAAATGAAATTAATATCCTGGATTTTGATAAGCTGTTTTTTCTGCTGCAGACATTTCCATTCCGTCCAGCTGTCCTTGTGGAATAGGTCTTAGATAATGATGTACATCAATAGTTCTGGTTACAACTTCAGGTGTATGCTGTCCGTAATTAGATCCTCCGATAGAATACTTACCAGCAATTTCATTCCATTTTTGTGTTCTTACCAAATCATACCAGCGGTAACCTTCTCCAAAAAATTCACGTGAACGTTCTGCAAGAATATAATTTATATCGATTACAGCAGGAGTGGCACTTGTCATGGCAGCACTATTATCTTGTATTTTAGCTGTATTTCCGTTATTGTCCCATTTCCATTTTCCTGCTCTGGCTCTTAATACGTTTACAAGTGATCTTGCCGTTAAAGATCCTGTTGCGCCTTTAACTGCTGCTTCGGCAGCTACAAGATATAATTCAGAGAATTTTGCTACTGGAAATGGTCTTGTGCTTCCTGCATTAGGTTGTCCAAGTCCGCCCGCATTATCTGTTCTGTATGGTCCAAGTTTCCAGAAACCTGGGTATACAATTCTGCTGATACCTTTTGGAGAAATTACATAATCTGCTCTTCCTGGCAGTACTCCGGCTCCAATTCCGCTGTCTCCTTGTCCAGAAGGATATGTTATAGCCGTTGCAGGCTCATCATTAAGGAACGTTAAAACTGCATCTCCAGGTTTAATTGTCAAACCATTAGCATTCGTTAAAGTAGCAACGCCTGTAAGACCTGTTCCCTGAAGATTCCAATTGCCTCTGTAAACAGTTGCGAATGTTCCATCGTATCTAGAATCATTGGTTTTATCAGCAAAAGTGTTGGTGAAAACTTCGATTGGCGGTGCCATTCTCGTCCACGGACGTCCTAGAAATTGGTTTGCTTCTCTTTGAACAGAAGATACTGCAGCAGTTCCGTTTTTACTTCTAATAGCTGTATAATTCCAAGTCACCATCCAGCCTGAAAAGTTATCTGGGGCACCACCGCTACCATACGTAAGGCTGGCTCCATTATAATATTCGCTTTCCTGCGTATGATCTGCAAAAAGCATTACTTCTTTGTTTCTGTCATTTGCACCCGCATTAACATCATAATAAGAGTCAAGCAATCCATAAGAACCTGGATTATTTATTCCTTCAACAGCTACATCGTACGCTTTTTGAAAGTACCATTGCGCATTATGCCCATCAGGATCTGTTCTTGGAGCATCTGGATAGGTTGGTATATTGTTAGGATTTTGCAACCACCAAGCATACGTTAGGTACGCTTTAGCTAAAAATAAACGTGCTACCGTTTTGGTTACTGTACCGGTCAATCTTGGTGCATCAGGAAGATCATTAACTGCTGTTAATAAGTCTGGGAAAATGGCTTTTGTATATACTTCAGGAACAGTATTACGTTTAGAATATCGAGATGGCTTACTATTAAATTTTAATTCACCAGCTCCTAAATCCAATGGTACACCACCAAAAGTCTGAACAAGCAGAAAATAATCAAATCCTCTAAAGAATTTAGATTCTGCAATTAAACTGCTGGCAACTCCTACTTCTGCTCCATTCTCAATAATACCACTGGCGGTATTGATATCATAATAAGAGTTATTCCACAAAACATCTGAACGGCTTGAAGTTGGATTAATAATCCCTACTCCAGATAAATCGTGATCTTTAAAATTACCGTCTGCACTCTGCGCGTAGGTTGCTTCATCTGTTCCTGTCTGGCAGGCATTATAAAAATAAGCTTGTCCGTAAATCCAGCGTAAATGTGCGTAATGAGAAGTTAATCCTTGTTTAACTCCCTGTTCTGTTTTAAAGTAACCTGGTTCATAAAAATCATGAGGTTTTTCTTCTAATATATCTGAACAGCCAGCTAAGGAGAATAAAACCGCTGACCCTATAATTAAATTTTTAAAAATATATCGTTTCATGTCTGCGTCTGATTAAAATGTTAAATTAAGCCCAAGTAAATAATTTCTGGTTGTAGGTGTATTGGTACCGATAACCGAAAATCTTCTTTGATAAGATGCAACAGCCTGATTTTCATCTCCAAATGAATTCGTTTCAGGGTCCATTCCCGATTTATCATGATAAGGAGAGAATAAAACAAACGGGTTCTGTGCTGTGAAGTATAATCTTAATTTGTCTATTCCTAAGTTTCTTGTAAAATTCTGGTCGATAGTGTAGCCTAAAGTAAGCGCTCTAATTTTTACATACGAAGCGTCAAAGTAGCCCATAGTTGACATGTACTTCGGATTATCACCACTTCTAATTCCTCTTGGGTTCGGGAATTCTGCATCTCTATTATCAGGAGTCCAATAATCTACATCGACATTGCTTCTTCGTCCGTTTAATAAGTTCATATAACTTGCTCCTCCATAAAGTGTACTAATTAATACACCACCGCTTTTAAAGGCTCCTACTGCATTAAAATCAAACCCTTTGTACGTTACATTCGTGTTAAAACCGCCCTGAAAATCTGGATCTGTTTCAATAATCTGGCGGTCGCTTGCATTTATAGCGCGTGTTGGCGAACCATCTGGATTATATTCTCCTGTATATTTAACTTTAATAGACCCTACAACGGTTCCCTGCTGGTTAATACCCGTAGGTCCTGGCTCATAAATTGACATATAGGGATCGCCTTCCTGCCAGATTCCCACTTTTTGGTAATCATAAATAGAGTTGATATTATATCCTACGAACCAGTTGTTGGCTTCATCACGGCTGGCTCCAGAAGCTAGAGCCACCAGTTTGTTTTCATTTTTATAGAAGTTAACCCCTACTGTCCATGTCACACCATTAGGATTATCTAAAATAACTCCGTTTAGTGAAATTTCATATCCTTTATTTTCTGTTTCTCCAACATTTGCCACATAGCTGCTCACACCAGAAGTTGCTGGAAGTCCCACACGCTGAAGTAAATTTTTGGTATTGGTTTTATAATATTCAACTGTACCCGATAAGCGGTTGTTGAAGAATCCGAAATCTAAACCGTAGTTCCATGTCGTTGAAAACTCCCATCCTAAGTTAGGATTTGGCAGCTCTGTAACATATACACCCGTTGAATTAGTACTGCCAAAATTGTAAGGTCTTGTACTTAAAGCTCCTAAAGTGGCATACGGAGATACCGCTTGATTGGATGTTTCTCCATATCCAGCTCTCAATTTCAGTAAACTAATATTTTTAACATTTTTAAGGAAAGACTCATTTGAAAGCGTCCAACCTGCTGAAACTGCTGGATAAGTCACCCATTTGTTCCCTGGAGAAAGTCTTGAAGATCCGTCAGAACGAACTGTTCCTGATATGAAATAGCGATTATCATACGAATACATTAACCTTGCCATGTAAGAAGTTAATCCCCATTGTGTATAATCCTGATCGGCTGGATTGATAACAGCTTCTTCTTCACTCTGCCCTAAATTATAAAACTGGAAGGCATCAGATGTAATACCGTTTCTAGTTACTCTTGAACTTTGTCCTGTATATTGTTCATTTGAATACAATCCGACAAAATTTATAGTATGTTTCTGTGCAAAAGTTTTATCATATGTCAGCAAGTTTTCCAAAAGCCATTGTGTAGACCATCCGTTAGTAATGGCCGCATTCGAAAGTGTTGCAGGATTTACGTCAAAAACTCCCTGTCCTTCATAATATCCTGAATTGGATGTACGGAAATTCAAACCTGTATTAAGTCTGTATTTTAAACCGTCAATACCCGGAATTTTTACTTCTGCAAAAATATTATTATATGAGCTGAAAGCACGGTTTAGGTTAACGTATGCATCTCCTAGATTTTTTATAGACTGTCTGGTATAAACCCACTGATCATCGGCTGCCATACTCACAGTTCTTCTTAAAGAACCGTCTGCATTATATGGATTTGCAAGAGGCGAAGTTGCTAAAATAGTACCTGTACCAATATTATCGCCATTTGTAATACTGTAATTACTATTGGTATTGAATCCTATACGTATTGATCTGTTAAGCTGCTGATCTAAACCTGCTCTCAGACTAAAACGCTCATAGCTTTGACCCGGAAGAACAGATTCTTCTTTATAATATCCTAATCCTGCGTTATACGCTCCTGCTTCGGTTCCTCCAGAAACGCTAACATCGTGACTGATCATTTCTCCTGAACCATAAAGAAGATTCTGCCAGTCAGTATTTGTGCTGCGAGATTCATTTACACCATCAACATACAGACCTGTGTAATCACGCAGTGCTGCAAATTTTTGTCCATCCATCATAGGATATTTAGACCATGCTTGTTTGATCCCGCTGAATCCGTTGTAATTAAATGTGGCTTTCTGGTTTTTACGTCCTTTTAAAGTGGTTACGAGAATCACACCATTTGCGCCTCTTGAACCATAAATTGCAGTTGCCGAAGCATCTTTTAGAATGTCTACAGATTTAATGTCGGAAGGATTTATGTCTCCAATTGATCCTGCAAAAGGCACTCCATCTAATACCACCAACGGATCGTTACTTCCTGTTAATGATCTGGTTCCTCGTATTCTGATCTGCATTGCGGCTCCAGGTTTAGAAGAAGTCTGTGTCATTTCAACTCCAGGAAGTCGTCCTTGAAGTGCTTGAGTAATGTTGGCCGCAGGAACTTCATTTAATTCTTTCCCGCCAAGAGAAGCAACAGATCCTGTAACAGCTTCTTTAATTTGTGTACCGTATCCAATTACCACTACTTCTTTTAAGTTATTGGCATCTTCTTCAAGCTTTACATTTATATTTTTCTGCCCGTTTACGGGTACTTCTACACTTTTTAATCCTATGAAACTAAAAATAAGTACTCCGTTGGATGGTACATTTATAGAATAAGTACCATCAAAACTAGTGCTTACTCCGTTTTTAGATCCTTTTAAATTAACATTAGCTCCAGGAATCGGTCCGCTATCATCAGTTACCGTTCCAGTAACTGTCGTCTGTGCTTTAGATTGAAATGAAAACGCAAACATCAGCATAAAAAAACACAAACATTTTAAATGTCTCTGTTTACTTGCAGTAAAATGGTTAGTCATAAAAATTGATTTAATTATTAATTGGTTTTGTTAGTAAGTTTTTACCTTATATAAGGAGATAAAATAAAACCACCTTTATAAGTGTATTTATTACAAATATAAAAATTTATTTATCACACACAATCGGTTGTGTAAATTATTTTTTATTGAATAAGAAAAAAAAGGCTAAAAAAAAGACGTTAATCATATAATTAAACACAAAATATTGAAAATATATCAAATTCTACTAAAACGTTGTAGTGATATTTAGGAATAACAAAAGGATTATTCAATATTCTTAAAGAAACTATAAAATTGAAAATGTGAGTGCTTTTCCTCTACAATTTGAAAATTTGTAATCATTGTAAGTAATGATTGTATATAATTTTACAGTTAAATATTACAATTTTAAAGACAACTTATGTTTATAAGACATATGAGAGGCAAACAATCGATTGCTCAGAAAGTTTCATTGAAATAAATGAAAAAGAAATCTTGATTGAATAAAAATATATAAGGTGAAATTTGAATGGAGATTATTCTGTCACCTGCTATGTAATTTTGAAAGAAGTATTTAAATGTTATATGAGTAACGTTCTTTAACTATCAGATTGAGTAATCTGAAAATTTTAATCCAGAAACTAATTCTTTAAAATATAAAATTGAACTTGACATTCCAAGTTACTTCATTTTTTGGCACATTTAAACTGTAAAATTTAGCAGCTCGATAGGATACACCTTCTTCTTTTTCATCCAAACTTTGCACCAATCTTCTCTGCAGGATCTTCCTCCTAAAATTGACTTTATTAATTTGAATGCCTAAAATCTCTTCATACAAATTAACAACCTGAAGTAAAGTAAATTTTTCTGCTAAAAGATTAAAACCTATTGCACTGCAGCAAATATTCTTTTTTAGTTCTTTAAGACTAAAATCCAACATCATTCTATCGTTCGCATCTAATTGAGTTAGAGTGTTGGCTTCAATCCAAATTAGGTTAGAATGTAACTCCTGCTCCTCTTGAGTTTTTTCTTTCCTTACCATTGCATAATATACAATAGAAATATTTTCTTGTACTAATGAAGAATGATGACCAAATGCTTTTAATTGATCTAAAAAGAAATCATCTGAAGAAATATACCTTCTCAATATCTCTTGTGCTGTTTGAAGCATTGGCATTTCATTTAATCCAGCACTCGGTAATTTCCATTTATGATTATCAAAATCGCTTTCATTTTTGATTAGTAAAACTTTTAGCTTTTTGTCTTCAAAACAAAATATTACACAGTTTATTTCTATCTTATTTTCACGATATGAATTGCGGCACATTCCCTCTTCTGACTCTGCTTTTTTCATAGAAAATAAAATTAAAATACCTCATTATCTTGGTTTCGGGATCAAATTGCCACATTAGAAAAACAATCGGTTGTGTAAAATTAAATAAAAAAATATTGTATCCAAATTTTATTAGACTTTATATTAAGTATTTTAAATCACAACCGATTGTACTTTGACTTAAAAAGATATTGGTTTACTATATTTATACCTTGCAAAAATTTCATCTTGCAACTGAATAAAAGCCGTGTAGCATTAACGAGTAAGTCTAGATTGAGTTTTAATTTTAGATTTTTTTTGATGATTCTCGAACAAGTACTTCCGTATTAAGAAAAGTTATTTCTTTGACTTCTTCTTCTTTTAAAGATTCAATATTATCAATCACAATATTCGCTGCTGCTTTTCCCATTTTCTCAGCAGGATGCGTAATCGTCGAAATGTTAGGCTCGATTATCTCCGAAATAGGGTCATTATTAAAACCAATTACAGCGAAATCATGAGGCACTTTAATACCTTTCTTTTTGGCGGTCTGTACGGCACTAACAGCAAGAAGATCACCTGGCGCAAAAAGTCCGTCAGGCGGCATTTTTAAACCAAATAACTTATTACAAGCTTTAACTCCGGCATCATAAGTCATGGCTTTTAAATGTATTATCAATTCTTCTTTTAATGGTATATTGTGTTCAGCTAAGGCATCCATATAACCTCTTTTTCTTTCATTGTAAAGATTGCCGAATTCTGCACCAGCTGTCATGTGCGCAATTCTTTTACATCCTTGATCTATAAGGTGTTTGGTTGCTTTATATCCTGCTGTGTAATTATCAATTACAACTCTAAATGCATTAAAACCTTTAGGAACACGATCAACAAATACAAGAGGAATGTTGTTGTTTAAAAACTGCTCAAAGTGCGAAGTATCTTTTGTTTCCATTGCCAGCGAACAAATAACACCGCTTACTCTACTGCTGTAAAGCGATTTAGCCATGTTAACTTCATCTGCATACGAATCATGCGACTGCATAATAATGACTGAATAATTTGATTTTCTGGCCGCCACTTCAATTCCGCTAATTAATGATGATAAGAAGGGCTGTGTAATAGTAGGAATTAATACACCAATCGTTTTAGATTTGTTTCCTCTTAATCCCGCAGCCAAAGTATTTGGAACAAAACCCATTTCTTCAGCTGTTTTTTTCACTTTTTTAATCGTCTTATCACTAATACTAGGATGGTCTTTCAACGCTCGTGAAATTGTAGATGTAGCTAGATTAAGTCTCTCCGCAATATCATAAATAGTTACATGTCTATGTTCTTCCATTACTCTCTGAATTAATGGTAAATATACTATAATTTTAAAATGAGTAAATGCAACAATAAGTATTATTTTTAAAACTATATGCACAAAACTTATTAATAAAAAATGTAATACATAATTTTTAACCTAAAAAATAACAGATAAAATAAAATGAAAATTATTTTTTTGATTAAAATTTTCAAGTTATACATATTTTTTCTTTTCTTTACGCAATCGGTTGTATTCTTTTGCGGCGCTAAAAAATTGTAAACTTCAAAATAAAAAATCATTCATATGAAAACAAAAAATATAAAATACCAGATTTTGATACTTATCTCATTTTGGTGTTCGGCACAAAATAAAGCAGTACAATATCCATTTCAGAATACTGATCTTACTTTCGAAGAACGAGTAGAAAATTTAGTCAGCCAATTAACACTAGAAGAAAAAGTAGCACAAATGTTAAATGCTGCACCCGCAATTCCTCGACTTGGAATTCCTGCTTATGACTGGTGGAATGAAACGTTGCATGGTGTAGCCAGAACTCCTTTTAAAACAACCGTTTTTCCGCAGGCTATCGCAATGGCAGCAACTTTTGATAAAAATTCACTTTATAAAATGGCTGATTATTCTGCTTTAGAAGGCAGAGCAATATACAATAAGGCCGTCGAACTTAATAGGACGAATGAGCGTTATCTTGGATTGACGTATTGGACTCCAAATATTAATATTTTTCGAGATCCAAGATGGGGACGCGGACAAGAAACTTATGGCGAAGATCCGTATCTTACGGCCACTTTAGGCGATGCGTTCGTAAGAGGGCTTCAAGGTGATGATCCTAAATATTTAAAAGCTGCGGCTTGTGCAAAACACTACGCTATTCATAGCGGACCAGAATCTTTACGCCACACTTTTGATGTTGATGTTACACCATACGAACTGTGGGATACCTACCTGCCTGCTTTTCAAAAATTAGTAACCAGCTCTAATGTGGCTGGAGTTATGTGCGCGTACAATGCGTTTAGAACGCAGCCTTGCTGTGCCAGCGACATTTTAATGACTGATATTCTGAGAAAACAATGGAAATTTACCGGATATGTCACATCTGACTGCTGGGCGATAGACGATTTTTTTAAAAATCATAAAACACATCCTGATGCAGAATCTGCTTCAGCAGATGCTGTGTATCACGGAACGGATGTAGATTGCGGAACTGATGCCTACAAATCACTTGTAGCGGCTGTTAAAAATGGAAAAATTACCGAAGAACAAATTGATATTTCTGTAAAACGTCTTTTTATGATCCGCTTCAGACTGGGAATGTTTGACCCTGTTTCAATGGTTAAATATGCGCAGACTCCTTCTTCCGTTCTAGAATGCGATGCTCATAAAGATCATGCTTTAAAAATGGCGAGACAGTCTATTGTACTGCTTAAAAATGAGAAAAATACGCTGCCATTGAGCAAAAAACTGAAAAAGATCGTAGTACTAGGTCCAAACGCTGACAATTCAATTTCTATTCTTGGAAATTACAACGGAACTCCATCAAAATTAACCACCGTTTTAGAGGGAATCAAAGAAAAAGTAAGCCCAGAAACTGAAGTAGTTTATGAAAAAGCAGTCAATTTTACTAATGATACGTTACTGGTTTATAAAGATCTTAAGAATCACTATTTTTATGAAGGAAAACAAGGCTTTAAGGCAGAATATTTTAATAACACCACATTATCTGGCAAGCCTGAAATGACCAGAACAGAATCTGAAATTCATAATTTCTGGCAGGAAGGTGCAGTAGTTGCCGAAAATATTAAAGCCAATCATTTTTCGGCACGCTACACTACAAATTTTAAGGCTGATGAAAATGGTTTTATAACTTTTGAAATTCTTGCAGATGACGGTTATCGATTTATAATTGATGGAAAAGAAGTTATAAATGCATGGGACAAAAACCGCTGGGGAGAAAAAACCTATAAACTGCAAACCAAAAAAGATGCAGTCTATAAAATTGTGCTGGAATACTGGCAGGGAGAAGGAAAAGCCGAAGTATCTTTACAAACAGGAAATTTTGTAAAAACCGACTTCAATGCTTTAATCGAGCGCCATAAAAATGCAGATGCCTTTATTTTTGCAGGAGGTATTTCACCTCAGCTGGAAGGAGAAGAAATGCCAGTGAATGCGCCTGGCTTTAATGGCGGAGATCGTACCTCTATTTTGCTGCCAGAGGTTCAGACCAACCTTTTAAAAGCACTCAAATCTTCAGGGAAACCAGTAGTTTTTCTGATGATGACAGGCAGCGCGATAGCCATACCTTGGGAAGCCGAAAATATTCCAGCAATACTTAATACTTGGTACGGAGGACAATCTGCGGGTACAGCCTCTGCAGATGTTATTTTTGGAGATTACAATCCGGCCGGCAGACTTCCTGTTACATTCTATAAAAACGATTCTGACTTACCTTCGTTTACTGATTATAAAATGGATAATAAAACGTATCGCTACTTTAAAGGCACTCCGCTTTATGGATTTGGCTATGGACTTAGTTATACCGAATTTAAATACAGCGGGCTAAAAACTCCGCTTAAAATAAAAAAAGGGAAGCCAATCACTATATCAGTCAAAGTAACCAATACAGGAAAAAAAGAAGGAGAAGAGGTAGCACAATTGTATGTAATAAATCAAAATTCAGCCATAAAAACACCTTTAAAAAGTCTTAAAGGATTTGAAAGATTTAACTTGAAACCTGGCGAAAATACTATTGTTAACTTTAATCTTTCTCCCGAAGACCTCTCTTTTGTAACAGAGGACGGAAGTTTAAAACAATATGCAGGAAAAGTTCAAATTTCAATTGGAGGCAGCCAGCCCGATGAAAAAAACGGAGTAAAAAACAGTATAACAACTCAAATAGAAATTGAAGATTAAGGTTAAGACGGTATCATTAATTGTCTTTTTATCAATTTCTAAAAACAAAATAGGCGGTAAAATAACCGCCTATTTTTATATATTTTTATTCAGAAGTTTAAAATCCATAAACTCCACCTGAAACAGTGATTTTCTCACCTGTAATCCATCCAGATTCATCTGAAGCAAGAAATACCGCAACTTTTGAAATATCATCTGGCTGTCCTGTACGTCCAAGTGGTGTTTTGGAAACAAAACCAGCTTCTGCTTCGCTGCCAATAAATCCAGCACTATGTGCCCCTTCAGTTTCTACAATACCTGGAAGAAGCGAATTGATACGAATATTTCTTCCTGAAAATTCTTTTGATAATGCAACCGTTAGAGCATCTAAAGCTGTTTTAGTCGCCGAATATACAGAACCTGTAGGAAGTGGTGAATTACTAGCTCCTGAACTAATATTAATAATATTACCTCCTTTATCACCAAAAAGTTTTAATGATTCTTGAATGGCAAAAATAGTCCCTAAAACATTTATATTAAAAGACTTGTGAAATGTTTCTGCCGATACTTGTTCGATTGGCTCATAAATATAAACACCTGCATTGTTTACCAAAACATCCAAAGTGCCAAAAGCATTTTTTGTTTCTTCAAATACTCTTTTTACATCGGCTTCATTAGAAACATCTCCTTGTACGGCAATTGCAATTCCTCCCTTATCTGTTATTTCTTTAACAACTTTCTCTGCTCCTTCTTTACTTGAAGCATAATTTACCACAACTTTTGCCCCCTCTGCTGCAAAGTATTTTGCAATTGAAGCTCCTATTCCTTTTGATGCACCTGTAATTATTGCGGTTTTATTTTTTAATCTGCTCATTTTATATGTGATTTAAATGTGAAATGCAAAGCTATAGACATTTGATTTATTTTAGTAACTTTGTTACCAAAAGTAATAGTAACCACGAAGTAACAAAGTAACATTGTATGGAATGTAGTATGCTCATAAAACAACAGCACAAAAAAGAAATGATGGCTGTTCAAGACTCAATGGATGTTTTAAATGGGAAATGGAAAATCTCTATTTTATCCTCTATATGCTATTATAACAAAAGACGTTTTTCTGATATACTTACAGATGTAGAAGGCATTTCGAATAAAATGCTGAGTAAGGAATTAAAAGAATTGGAAACAAACAAACTCATAATACGTACTGTTTTAAACACACAGCCTATAACCGTACAATATGAACTTACTGAACATGGCTTAACGCTTAAAACATTAATAAAGAATTTAACAGATTGGGGAATTGCACACCGTAAAAAAATTACAGAACAACAATAATTACAAAACTAATTCTTCAAAAATAGGATCTTGTAAAAGTGCTGTATAAAGTGAATCCATCGAATGTTTAGAAGCATGCACCTGCCATTCTAAGGTAAGATGGTCTAAAGTACGACGCTGTCCTAAAAGCTTTGATTTTACAGAATGAACCTTAAACAATTCTTTGCACCTGTTATAGCCATCATCTGTTCGCTTAAAAGTAATTCGAAGTGTTTTATGCTCACTAATTAAATCAATTTTATCCTGAAGAACAGTTAACAACGTAAGAATCAACAAAATCATTAATGCAGCACAAGCCGAAGCAAAATAATAACCCGCTCCTACTCCCATACTTACTGCCGCCACAGACCATATTGCGGCTGCTGTAGTAATACCGCTTACATGACTATCTGATCTAAAAATTACTCCCGCACAAAGAAATCCTAATCCAGTTACTATATTAGACGCTATTCGGTCTGGGTTTCCGGGTCCTCCTATCCATTCTGACATCAATGTAAAAAAACAGGCGCCAACAGAAATCATAATCGTAGTTCTAAGTCCTGCTGCTTTTCCTCTATATTCTCTTTCAGCTCCAATAAGAGCTCCCCAGAATGCCGCTAAAACAAGTCTGATAATAATTTCTAATTCCATTTAAAATTCTGATATTTTTTCAAATAAAATTACATAAAAAAACACAAAAAAACCTCCAAAATCAAAGTGACTTTGAAGGTTAAAATTGATTTTACTTTCTTTCTAATTATTTAAGTTTTTGTTCTATTTGCGATAATCTTTCAAGAACAGATTTCAAAACTTTATTTTCATTTTCTAACAATTCCGTCTGCTTCTTTATTCTTTCAATTTCTTCAGACTGCTTATTATTTTTTTTGTTTTGTTCAATAATATACAACGTCAGTTCTTCTATTTTTTGCAACAATTTGGAATCCATTTCTCCTAAATTGATTCCGTTTTTCATTACCTCTTCTTCACTAGGTATTTCTTGAAGATGCCCTTTTTCATTGATATGTTTCTCTACTTCTTCAATAGCTGGCAAACGATATTCTTTTTTAAAAACAAAATCAGACCAACCCGTTGCTTGTACTTTTACTTCGCGAGCGCCTATTGATCCTTCAACAGCTAATTTATGATTTCCTGTCGTATTTGTTCCAATTCCAAGACTTCCATTTGCATTTAAAATCATTTTTCTATTACCATAGGAATCCCAAGAAAACAATGGACGTGTTAGTATTGACGCACTAGATGTTCTTGAATCAAACACCATTAAGGGATCACTACCGCTATCAATATTCGCTTCTGTTGAAGCTGTCATATAAAGTACTGGTCTATTATCAGAAATCCTGTAGCCATTTAAGGTTGGGACCAATTGAGCATCTGCATTTGTTCCATTTGCGATTCTAAAATAATCCTGAGCGGCATCGCTTACTCTTAGTTTTAACAATGTTTCAGCTCCAGTTACTGCAGGAGTATTGATCTCTAAACTTGCAGTTGGAGAATTTGTTCCAATACCAACATTTCCAGCATTAAAATATGAATTTCCTATTGAAGAAATAGAATTTTTATACTCTCCGTTATACATCATCATAATTTGGCTTTCGCTCCAATAACTTATATCAGAGGTATTTGTATATCCTAACAATCTTATTGCACCATCACTGTAAGGAGTTGCACTTTTAATTGTTAGTTTTGCTGATGGAGTTGTTGTACCAATACCAACTTTCGCATCTGTTATTTGCATGACAGAAGCGGCCATTCTATCACCAAAACGAATTCCACCATACCAATGAATATCCAAACCATCTGAACCGGGAACTGTATAATGACCTATATAATAATTATTTGCATCATTATTTCCCACTATTTTACTTCCTAATGGGGTTTCCTGAGCTTGAAGATAGCCTACAGATAATGTTAGGGCCATTGTTAAAATTAATTCTTTGACATGAAATTTACTCATAATTTTATTTTGCTATTTGGTTTTGATTTATAAAATTTAACGAGTAAATATATAAATGTTTTTATCATAGATAATTAAAATTAACCTCAAACTTAAAATATTAAACTAAATTATAACAAGCTTTTGTTTGATTATATGTAATAACATATAAATAGTTATTTTTAAACTAAATTATACGCTTAAACATATAATTTTTGTATATTTGCTTAAATTCGTTGCAAAAGCATATAATTATGACATTAGCTAATTTTGTAAAAGAAGAAAGAAAAAAGGCAAATCTTACTCAGGAAGCATTTGCAGAACGTGCAGGTGTTGCACTTACTGTAATTAGAAAGATCGAACAAGGGAAAGAAAATCTCAATCTAGAAAAGGTAAATCAAGTACTTAAAATGTTTGGACACGCTCTGGCTCCTGTAGATGCGAAAGAACTATCTAAAAAATAATAAGCAGTAAAAGATGAGAAAAGGTGCTGTATATTATAAAGATCTCTTAGCTGGGATACTCACTGAAACCAATGAAGGTGAATATGTATTTCAATATGATGAAAAATATGCTAAAGAATATCCCGAACAATTTCTCACATTTACTATGCCAGTAAGTTCAAAAGCTTATACTGACAAACGGTTATTTCCATTTTTTGAAGGATTGATTCCTGAAGGATGGTTATTAGATATTGCATCCAAAAATTGGAAACTAAATCAAAATGACCGCATGGGCTTATTATTGGCATGCTGTCAGAACTGTATTGGAGCAGTAAGTGTTCAAGCAATACCTGAAGAAGATGAGTAAAAAGTGTTTATATTGCTACAAACCACTAAATGAAAAGACAACTAGTGATTTTCACGAGCAATGCAGTCTTGATTTTTTTGGAAATAAACAACAGCCTCTATTCGAACATTCATTGAAGCAGATGGCCGAATTAGCTAAAAATGTTGTAGAAAGAAGTGTTGCTGTTCCTGGAGTGCAACCAAAACTATCATTATCATTAGTAACAGATACGATTAATAGTGGAAATAAAGGACGCCTTACTGTTGTAGGAGCTTTAGGTGGGAATTATATTTTTAAACCGCCCTCTGACCATTTTCAAGAAATGCCAGAAAACGAACATTTAACGATGCGTATAGCAGAAGCATTTGGCATAAATGTAGTAAAGTCAAGTTTAATTCGATTACAGTCAGGGGAATTGTCTTATATCACAAAGCGTATTGACAGAACTGAATCTGGAGAAAAAATTCATATGCTTGATATGTTTCAGATTACTGAAGCTTTTGATAAATATAAAAGTTCGATGGAAAAAGTTGGCAAAGCCTTAAACGAATATTCCAACAACACATTACTTGATAAAGTTTACTTTTTGGAAATAGCCATTTTTAGCTTTTTAACCGGAAACAACGATATGCATCTGAAAAATTTCTCTATGATAAACACAGCAAATAAATGGACATTAGCGCCTGCTTATGATTTATTAAATGTGTCAATAGTAAATCCAGATGATACTGAAGAATTGGCTCTAACTTTAGAAGGAAAAAAGAAAAAGATTAAATGGGAAAACTTCGAAAAATTAGGTAAATCACTAGAATTAAACAATAAACAAATTACAAACATTGCAAAACGTTATGTAAAAAATAAACCAATTGCTTTAGAATGGATAGACAATTCATTTCTTTCTGAAGAATACAAGAATAAATACAAAGATTTATTAGAAGAAAGGTATCTAACTTTATTTTAATTTTATCATCAAAAAACCTCCAAAATCAAAATTTGATTCTGAAGGTTTTTTTATTGTATCTAAAACTCTTATTTATATTCTTTTTCTTTCTGGGCATACCAATCTTTCATGACATAAAAAGCTTTCTTTTTTATTCCCTGATCTGAAATTAATCCTTTACGATTAAAGAAATCCTGAATGTTTGGCAATTGTCTTCTTGGTGATCTAAAGTCGACTAAAATCCAAGGAGAAACTCCAGCCAGACCTTCAATTCGATTGAACATCTGTGTATTTTGAATGTATAATTCTTCCTGATATTCTTCGTTCCAACGTTCTTTTTTATCGCCATGAAGACCTTGTAAAGCTTCACCGCCAAACTCGCTGATGATAACCGGTTTATTATACGGAATTACCCATTGCATGTCTTTACAAGATTCGTTTGTTCCTCTGTACCAGCCTAAATATTGGTTAAAACTCACGATGTCTACATATTCATTCATATTGTCATGAAGTGTATTGATATTATTTGGACTTTTGGTAACTTCCATCGCCATACTGATTAAACGAGAATTATCCTGAGTGCGCGCGTATTTTGCTAATTTGCTTAGGAAAACATCTCGATCATCGCCATGTGGAGTTTCATTGGCAATTGACCAAATCACGATACCGCAGCGATTTTTATCTCTGTAAATCATATCGTGCAATTGGTGTTCTGCATTGGCATATGTATCTGGATTTGTCCACGAAATGGTCCAATACACCGGAACTTCTGACCAAATCATTAATCCCATTTTTTCGGCTTCTCTCACCATATTTTCGTTGTGCGGGTAATGCGCCAAACGAACATAATTACAGCCCAATTCTTTTGCCCAAGTCAGTAAAGTAATTGCATCTTGCTCAGACCATGCTCTTCCTGATCTGAAAGGTGCTTCTTCATGAATACTGATACCGCGCAAAAAGACTTTTTTTCCGTTTAACAGAATTTCTTTTCCTTTGGTTTCAATGGTTCTAAAACCAATTTTATCGGTAATATTTTCATCTGCTTTACTGATGGTTATATCGTATAATTTTGGATTTTCAGGCGTCCACAAAACTGGATTAGCTTTGATTTCGAAATACGCCATTCCTTTTTCATCAGTAGTAATGTTCTTCTTGATTTTTAATTCTGGTATTGATACTGAAACCGATTGATTTCCACTTTCACTATTCAATTTTATCCAACCAGAAATTTTTCCTTTTTCTTTTTTATCCAATTGAACCAAATAATCTTCGATATACGTATTTGGAATTTGCGCTAGAGTTACATCTCTGGTGATGCCGCCGTAATTCCACCAGTCCATATTTACAGTCGGCACATTGTCTTTATGACGTTTATTGTCGACTTTTACGACTACAAAGTTGTTCCCGTCGACTAATAAATCGGTTATATCAAAATTGAAAGGTGTATAGCCGCCCACGTGTGTTCCTGCCATTTTTCCGTTTACATAGACTTTCGCATCATAATTAACTGCTCCGAAATGCAGAATCCCTTTGGTTTTAGCATCTTTTTTATAATTAAAGTCTTTCTGAAACCAAACTGTTCCTTCGTAAAAGAACAATCTTTCGTCTTTCGAATTCCAATCAGACGGAATATCCATTGTGGCAGAAGTCGCGAAATTGTATTCGGTTAAATCTGTGGTATTCCATTTTTTATTTTCGAAAAATCCGTTGTTTTTAAAAGGCATTAAACGGTAATCGTAATATCCATTTTCCAACGGATCTACGATATAACTCCATTTTCCATTTAACGTAATGTTATTTCTAGCAGAAATATTAGCCACTAATGGAATTTCCTGTGCTATTGTTTTCCCCGTCAGCAGAAAAGTACAACACAGCATTACAATTTTTTTCATATTCGTTTTATTTTTAATTATCTGTAATTAAATTTTAACACAAAGAGACATAGGATTTTCTTGTGTTAAAAGGCGTTTCACTTTATTAAATGAGCATAGCTAAATTTTATCTGCTGATCTGGTAAATTTGCTAGAAAAATTATTCGCATTCAGATTTAACATATCAACAGATTTTTAATTTTTAACTTCTAATTTTTAATTCTTTTTATCAAAATAACGTGTTAGCTCGTAGGCATTGTCGTTAATCACTTTCATCTCTGTTAGTAAAGGCTGATATGGTTCGAAATTACTGTTTACAATTCCTTTATTCGAATCTCTGTTCGAATAATCAGTGCTTAAATCCTGTGGATCGTTATCCATATATTTGAACCAATGCCAGCCTACACTGTTTTTATTTTTTAGCAAATCCAAAGTGAAATTTTGGTAAAAAAGTCCTCTTTCTTTTTGTGTTCGAACCAGCCATCCTGCACCTGTATTATTCGGCAATCCTGAATCTTCTCCTTTGGTATACCATTCTGTAATTAAAAAGGGTTTTCCCGACCATTCTCCCCAATTGTTCATCAATTCCTGATTGGGTTCCCATTTTCTGTAATGATTGATGGAAATAATATCCATATATTTTCCAGCTACTTTAAAAATCTCAGGATTGGTCAATTCTTGTTCTTTATCCTGATTGAAACGGCATCCTAAATACATGTGATTGGGATCTTCTTTTTTAAGGGCTTCCGTTACTTTTTTCATATAGGTTTCAAAATAAAAAGCTGTAAATGCCATTCGGTCTTCTTGCGTAATGTCCGAAACTGAAGCATTAAATCCTTTTCGCTGATCGAACCATTCTTTTGCCGCTAAATATCCCTGCTCGTCTTTGGCCAATAAAGTTAAATGTTTATCTAATGCGTCGTTGTACCACGGAAGCTCATTATCTGTAAAATAACCCATCAAATACTTATCATTTTTGTATTGCGAAACTTCTTTTACTGCTTTTTGAATATAAGAATCGAATTCTTTATCAAAAACCATAACCAAATCAAAACGATAATTCTGCCAGCTGGCTTCTTTGTATTTTCCGCCGTATTTCTTAATATGATCCGAATGATACATTCCCATTGGCGAAATAATTACGGTATAAACCAGTGGATTTTCGGCATTACGAACCAAATTGACATTCGACCACGCTCCTACACCATTGAATCCGTTATCGCGAAGTAATTTTGATTCTTGTTTAACCCAATTTTCATTGCTTCCGTATTTTTTATCAAATGCTTTCTGCTGATTTACAGAACGTCCCGCATTGAAAACTGCAATCCCTTTGTAAATAAACGGATATCCTTCTGGATCAATAATCCACCATCTATTGTCTACTTTTTCAGTTCTAAAAAATCCTGTCGCTTCTTTTTTCCAAACTTTAAAACCTCCGTAAATCGAAGTTGGTTCTGATTTTTTCGTTTTAAATCCAGGCAGTTTGTCAATGGTTTTGGCATCGTAAGCTACCCATTTTGGATCTAATGCATTTTGTCTGGCTTCGACTTTTTGATACGTAATTTTATTCTGTGCATGTAATGAAATCAGGCTTATAAAACAGAACAATACATAAATGGAATGTTTCATTAAATTCGTTTTTTAATTATTTTTTGAGGAAATCTTTGTGTTTAATTTTAACACATAGAAACATAGATTTTCCTTGTGCTTAAAAGGCGTTTCACTTACATGAATACACATAAGTTCTATCCATGAGAAATGTGTTTCTCTTAAATCTCTTTTTTACAGATTATTAATCTATGTTTCTATGTGTTAGAAAATTTTATTTAGATAAATAGATATGATCGATATCGAAAGTGTAATTGTTTAAAGATCTTACGTCTTCTGGATCAACACTTCTTAATACTAAAATGTCTTTGATTTTGGTTAAATCTAAAAGCGGATTTTGTTTTTTATAATCTGCAATTGGAATTTTAACCATATTCCAAGCTCCGTCTCTTTTTAATCCGTACAAATTGCCTGTGGAGTTAAATTCAACATAACCTGTATTAGAGGCATCTTTCATTCTAAATCTAATTTTTCCTGTACTGGTTGTTCTTACTGCCATATTGATATAGGTGTAAGATGAAATATCGGTAAAGTTTACAAACTGCAGAATTGCCATTGCCCATTTTGCTTCTGCTGCTGGCGGTGTTGCTGGAAGAGAGAAGTTTCTATAAGCGCCTTCATAACCATCAGCCGCCACTTCTTTTATAACAAACTGATTGCTCGAAACCCAGTTTAAAACAGGAGCTGTTTTGGTAAAATCAGGATTTTCAGAATAGATTTTTAGAGCATCCGCTGGAACAACAATTGGCGGCGTTGGCGGCGCTTCAACCTCAACGGTAAAAGTTTTCTTTTGGATGGTATTATCAGTATGTATTATCTCTAAAGTTGTGGTAAATGTTCCTGCTTTGGTATATTTTACTTCAACAGTCGGCTCGATAGAAGCTCCCGGAGAACCACCTTGAAAGGTCCATTTTATAGCGCGTACTTTTGTTGACGAATCAGTATAGGTTACGGTTTCCCCTCCTTTAATGGAAGTATTTGTTGAAGTGGCATTTAATTCTCCTTTTTTATAAAGATAGACTTCGCGCACGTCATCTTCACAGGAAAACAAAACAGCAAAAAGTACGAAAAACAAATATTTTAATCTAGCGATATGATTTAGTTTTATGGTCATGATTTTGGTTTTTTGGTTAATTATTTTTAGAAAATAGAGGAAAGAATATAGAAAATAGACTTCTTGTTGTTCTAGAAGATAAACGAAGAACAAAGACTAGAGATTTTCCAAGTAATACTTAATCGATCCTCTATGTTCTATGTTCTATTCTCTATATTCTATTCTCTATATTCTATTCTCTATATTCTATTCTCTATATTCTTTACTTCAATCCATCTAAAAATCCTTGATAAGCAGGTTTTTTATTATAATCAGCATCTAGCAGCAGTGGATATTCTTTGGAGTGCCAGAAGCTGGTAAGCCACGTGTATTTGTCGGTTACTCCCCATGTTGAAATCGCGAATTTTTGAGTTTGGGGCAAGTCTTCGTACATCGATACAATGTATTTGTAGGTTTCGGCTTGTTTTTGATTTTCTACATCATTAAAGACATACGAATCTGATTTACCAGTGTTGACTTTGATATCCAATTCTGAAATATGAATCAGCAATCCCGTTGAAGCCAAATCGGTAAATCCGGTTTTCATGGTTTGTCTATTGGTATCTGTAGCGTAGTGAAACTGATCTCCTAAACCGTCAATAGGTACTCCGTTTGCTTTGAATCTGGTTACCATTTTTTTGATTGCTGTTCTTTTTCCAGCATCCAGAACTACACTGTAATCATTGTAGAATAATTTTGCATCAGGATCTGCTGCTTTTGCGTAGCGGAAACATCTTCCATAAAATCCGATTGGGTCTTTAAACAGGGAATTGATTACGGTTTCATTTCGCATAGCGCCGCCATCGGCAAAAATTTCATTTACGACGTCCCAGCTTTTTACTTTTCCTTTGTAACGCCCCACAACATCAGTAATATAAACTTTGACTTTGGCTTCAAAAGCAATCGAATCGTATTGGGCTTTTTTAAACCATTCTGGAAACGAATCGTACCAAACCAAAGTATGTCCGTGAACTTCCATATTATTGTCTTTTGCAAAACCTACTAAATAATCTGCCGCAGTGTAATTGTATGTTGTCGATGATGACCAGATGCTGGCCATCTTCATTTCAAATTCGGCTGTAATCTGATTATAATGTTTTAAAACGGCATTTTTATAGTTGGCTTCGTTTTGCAAATCTTTCATTTTAACCGCAGCTCCAATTTTAAATTTGGATTTTTCTTTTAAAGTCTGCGTAATTGGGTTTGGATTTCCAGAATCGCCTTCATCTGCGTATTTTAAAACTACTTTTTCGTCGTTGCTGCAAGAAGCAAACATTAAAGCGGTGAGTGCTCCTAAAATATATTGTTTCATCATGTTATCTTTTTAAATCCGGAAGTCAGATCAGGATTCCAACTTCCGGATGGGTTATTACTAACTTTAACCTTAACTTTTTGTCACTTTTAAACACATAGGAACATAGATTTTGAAAACTTTATAAAGGCGTTTTACTTTCATTAATTCACATAGCAAAAACTATGTTGAAAAAATTTGTTTCTCTTTAGATATCTTTTAATTAGAAAAAATCTATGTTTCTATGTGTTAGAAAATTTAGTTGTAACCAACATTAAATCCAGCTGGTTTTCCCATCAAATCAATTTGCGATTGTGGAATTGGCATGTTTACCATTGCTGGAGTCATTCTTAAAGGTACTTCACCCGAAATAGTTCCAGATGGACTTGAACGGAAATATAAATTTTGTCTTTCAACCAAAAGTCCTAATCTTTTCAGCAGAAACCATCTGTTGTTTTCAAAAGCCAATTCTCTTGCTGATTCGTCTAAATAGTTGTTTAAAGTCCACGATGTTAAATCAAAAGTGGTTACAGTACTTTCTGGGTTTCCTGTATAACCTCTTCTTCTTACTTTATTTAAATAAGCCAGCGCTTTGGTATCATTTCCTAAATTATGGTGTGCTTCTGATGCCAATAAATACGTTTCTGCCAGTCTGTAATACATATAATCTTTGTAACTGTTGGAAGTCATTGGCAGTTTTTCGGTATCATGGTATTTTTTCAAACTCCAATGCCAAGCTCTGTAATTTCCGTTGGGTGCTGCAATTGCCGGATTGGTAATAGGCTGTCCGAATCTTGGATTACTTGGAACATTGATTTTATAATCCTGATAATTATCTGAATAATAATAGGTTTTAAATCGTAAATCATTGGTTTGGTCGTAAAGTGATTTCAGGTAATTGTTTGGATAAAACCATCCTAAAGCCTGACCACCGTAAGCTACGTCTTGAACCAATTCATTGGCATTTAATTCATAAGTTCTGTGTGTAAAAACACTGCTTAACCAAGAGCCGCCGCCGCCGGCTAAATCATCACTTGGCCCTAATAAGAAGTCTTTTTGATAGGTAAAAAGAGATTCTTTATGATTTCCATTTTGTCCCCAAACATCAGCAAGTGCTACTAAACCGTGTGTTCCGTCGTTAATAATAGCATCAAATTGAGCAGCTGCTTCTGCCCAGTCTTCCTGCCATAAAGCGCTTTTGCCGCGAATGTGTCTCGCAACGCCCTGACCATAACGTCCCGGATCTACTTTAAAAGGAAGATGGGCAATAGCGTAATCTAAATCGGCATCGATTAATCGATATACATCTGCATCGCTGGCTACTTTGTATTCTACCGGATCGTTAATATTTTCAGGAGTTGTTGGAATGGTATCGATAAGGATTCCGCCATACATTTGTTTTAGGTCCAGATATAATTCACCTCTTATCACTCTGGCCTGTGCTACTAATCTTTTTTTGGCATTTTCGTCCATTTTGATATTCCTAGCCGATGTAATTATAGCCGAACATCTGTCGATGATTTTATAACCTTGAATCCATTTTGAGCCTGTAAAAGACTGCGGATTATGTCCGGTTCCGTAAGGTGTATTCCATGTCCTGTGCAGTCCTAAATCGGTGGCAACCATAAAGAACACGTTGGCCCACAAATCGCTGTTATCGCCTGAAGGCAGGTTGTAATAACGCATTTGGTTGTAAAGTGCATTTACTCCTACTTCTAATCCTGCAGGAGAATTGTAGATATAGTCTACAGAAACCTGATCTTTTACGTTTTCTTCCAGAAAATCTTCGCATGAAGTAAGTCCTAAAGAAAGTCCGAATATCAAAACAAATAGAAAATTTATATTTTTCATGATCTTGTTATTTTTATTTTATTGAATGTCTTAAACTGTGTTATTAGAAACCTACTTGTAAGCCTATAACACAAGTGACTGGTTCTGGATAATCGCCTATTTCTTTTTCTGGGCTGTACGATTGGTAATCCGTTAAAGTGACTAAGTTGCTTCCGGTTACATACAACCTCATATTACTCAATCCTAATGATTTTAGCGTGTTTTCAGGAAATTTGAATCCAACAGAAACGTTTTGCAAACGAATGTATGAGGCGTCTTGTAATCCTAATGTATTGATGTATGGCGGATCGTTTCCGTCTCGCGGTCTCGGCCAGTTTCCACCCGGATTTTCAGGTGTCCAATAGTCTTGTTTAATACCATTTTTTACTCCTCTTAATGAACCTCCGTGAACATAATCGTACAAGAACAAGTTATCTCTGGTAACCCCTTGAACAGTATAAATATCTGCCGAGAAATCAAATTGTTTGTATTCTAAAGCCAATGAAAAGGTTCCGAACCAATCAGGCATTTTTGAAGTGATAATTCTGTCCTGATCTGGATTTGGATTAGCTCCATTTGACGGATCGGCATCGTATAATTTGATATCTCCTGGATATAAAGTAGTTCCTGTAACAATTGGAATTGTTTCTCCTTCTTGATAAATTCCCACTGCTTTGTAGCGGTAATACACATCGATTGGTTTTCCTATAAACCAGAGGTTTCCAACGGCATCATCTTCTCTTCCATCTCCGTTTGCATCTTTACTATAAATGCTTACAATGCTGTTTTTGTTTTTAGTGAAAGTGGCTCCTACATTTAATCTGAAATCTTTCTTTTTGATCAAATCTCCGTTTAAGGTAATTTCCAAACCTTTATTGTTTACTTTACCAATATTGGACAATTTCGTGGTATAGCCAGTGTTGGCATTTAAGGTTTCGTAAATCAATAAATCTGAAGTATCGGTATTATAAACCTCAACTGTTCCTGTTAATCTGTTTTTGAAAAGACCAAAATCAGCAGCTAGGTTTAATTGTGTTGAAGTTTCCCAGCGTAAATCTGGATTTGATAATTGTGATCCCGGCACATATCCAGAAACTTTTACTCCGTTTATAATGTAATCTCTCTGTACTGCTGTTGCCATACTTTGATACGGATCTTTCGGCTGGTTTCCTACTTTACCATAACTGGCTCTTAATTTGAAATTGCTGATAACTGGAAGATGTTCTTTTATGAATTCTTCGTTAGAAACATTCCAAGCCGCGTTTACCGCAGGAAAGAATCCCCATTTATTATTTTTTCCAAATACTGAAGATCCATCGGCTCTTCCTGAAACGGTGAAATAATATTTGCTGTCAAAATCATATTCTAATTTTCCTGCGAAAGAAATAAGTGATCTTTCATTTCCTCCAATTAATGGTGTATTTAAGAAGGCACTTTCTAGGCCGTAAATTCCTAATATATCGCTTGGGATTCTGCTTGCTGAGTTTTCAAATTCATTGTATTCTGATGATGTAATTTCGTAAACTCCAGTAGCGTTAAAATGATTTTTGTCTGCCAGCTTAAAGTTGTAATTCAAAATATTACTCAATTGATATTCTACATTGTCTTTAAAAGTAATACGTCCGCTTCCTTGTCCAGAATTGGCAATTCCTGCAAGTGATTTTGAAGAATTGAAAGACATTGCTTTGTAATTCCACGATCTGCGGCTGGCATTTAATTTATAGGTAAAACCTTTTAACAAATTAATATCTAGAAATACATTCATGATATCATTTCGGTTTAACTCATTGGTATTGGTTTCATAAATATCGATCAGTGGATTTGGTGTTTCCTGAATACCTCCTGGCAAATGACGAAACGTACCATCATCGTTGTAGATTTTTCCAAGCGGCGATGTGTTGATGGCATTGTTTAAGATGTTCCCAACGTTTGGTCTGTCTGATTCTGAATACTGAAGCGAAACATTCATACCTACTTTCAGCCAATCAGTAATTCGCTGATCAACATTTACTCTCATGGCTACTTTTTCGAAATCAGAATTTGGAATTACTCCTTGCGTATTAATGTAGTTGATACTTGAAAAAATACTTGTTTTTTCGGTACCAGATGAAATACTAACACTATGATTATTGGTCACTCCTGTTCTTAAAACATATTTTTCCCAGTCAATGTATTTTCCTGATTTAACCGATTCAAGTTCAAGTGGTGAAAAAACCTGTTCGTCTGGTCTGTAAACTCCGCCGTTACTGGTTCTGTACGCTTCTCTTTTTAATTGTGCAAATTCTTCTCCGCTGTAAATGTCAAAATTTCTATTGATGGTCTGTACACCAGAGAAACCGTTGTAAGCGATTTTTGCTTTTCCCGTTTTTCCTCTTTTTGTGGTAATCAAAATCACTCCGTTTGAAGCTCTTGCTCCATAAATAGATTGTGCAGCGGCGTCTTTCAGAATTTCTAAAGAAGCAATATCGTTGGCATTGATGTCATTGATATTTCCAATTACCACACCATCAGCAATTACGATTGGTTCGTTGCTTCCGTTAATCGATTTTTTCCCTCTAATCTGGATTGAAGATGAACTTCCCGGGCCTCCATCGGCTAATGAAACTTGAACTCCGGCAGCTTTTCCTCTAAGCATTTCTCCAACATCTGAAGTCGCCACTTTTGTCATGTCGCCCGGTTTAACCGAAGCTACAGAACTAATTACGTCGCTTTTCTTTTTGGTTCCGTAGCCTACAACAATGATTTCGTCTAATGCCTGAGAACTGGCTTTCAGTACGACTTTTAGGTTTTTCTTGTTTTCTGTGTCAACAGCAACTTCATCCATCCCGATGAAGGAAAAAACAAGCGTACTTTTTGGCGCAGTGCTAATGCTGAAATTCCCGTCGAAATCAGTCTGGGTTCCTTTTGTACTTCCTTTTACATGCACATTTACTCCTGGTAATGGGAGACCTGCATTGTCAACTACTTTTCCGGAAATGGTACTTTCCTGTGCATTCACATTTGAAGCGAGAATAAACAGAAAAAACATTAAAATTAATCGTAGATAATTTCCACCAAGAAAAAGAATCTTTTCGGGTTTGTTGTTTTTCATTGTTAATTTTTTTTTGGTTAGTTAATTTATAAAGTCATGTGATTATTGGTTGCAAAAATGACTAATAAATGAGGTTACCAAGGGAGGTGAATATTCGTTTTTAGGGGTGTCAATGTGTTTCTTTCAATATTTCAGCCCTTTAAAAACAGTATTCGTAATAAAAAACCTAAAAAATTACGATGTAGTTATTTTGGAATTTAACCGCAAAGTCCACAAAGCTTTTATTAAACTTTGTGGACTTTGCGTAAATCTCAGATCCCGTTAACTATCGGGATTGCGGTTAGAAATTTAATTATGTGAAGCTTTATATTCAGTTGGTGAAAGATTGTAAAACTTTTTAAATTCTTTACTGAAATGCTTTCTGTCATTAAACCCAACCATATAGGTTACTTCTGAAATTGAATAACTAGTATTGGTTATTAAATGAGCGGCTTTTTTCAATCGCATGTTTTTTATAAAACCAGCAACCGAATGATCAGTTAAGGTTTGGACTTTTTTGTAGAGAACGGTTCGGCTCATTCCTATTTCATTTACCAAATCGTTTACATCAAAATCGGGATTATCAATATTCGATTCGATTATCTGCGTCAGCTTTTTCAAAAAGATTCCTTCTGGTGTGTTTAGGTTTTCTTCTTCAACAGCGGCTATAAAACCTTCGCCGTATTTTTGACGCATTATTTCTTTGGCAGATAAAAGATTGGCAATTGTCAATTTTAATTCTTCAATGCTGAAAGGTTTCGAAATATAAGCATCTGCTCCTGTCGAAAGTCCTTCGATTCTATTTAAGGTAGACGATTTTGCGGTAAGCATAATTACCGGAATATGATTGGTATTTAAGTTGGTTTTTAAAATATGGCACAATTCGAAACCATCCATTTCTGGCATCATAACATCGGTTACAATAAGATCTGGGATTTCTTTTTCCATGAATTCCAAAGCCAATGCACCGCTTGTAAACTTCAATATTCTGTAATCTGTATACAAAATATCGTAGATAAACGACAATACTTCTTCATTATCATCGATAACAAGAACGGTTTTCTTAGCGCTGTTTTCTTCTTCTAAATATTCTCTTTCGTAAAAATCAATTTCTGTTTTTACATCCGAAATTGGACTGGTATTTTCGTTTATTGAAATCGCATTTTCTACAATTTGTGATTTCTTGAAATGGTCTTTTCCTTTCTTTAATTTGATAGTAAAAATGGTATTGAAGTTTGGATCTTCTTCTGTCTGGACTTTAATTTCTCCATGATGCAGTTCTACAATACTTTTGCTTAAAGCCAAGCCTATTCCGCTCCCTAAATTAGCGCTGCCACGATCGTCTAATTGGAAGAAGTTCTTGAAAATTTTCTTTTTTCTATTGTCTGGAATCCCAATTCCGTTGTCTTTTACCTTAATTTCTATAAAATCAGAATCTTCTTTTTGTTCGACAGCTAATGTGATTTTTCCGCCTTTGCTTGTGAATTTAAAAGCATTCGAAAGCAGATTATAAATCACTTTCTCCATCTGGTTTTTATCAAAATAAAGCTGTGCTGTATTGATATTCAGAACAAATTTATAATCGATTTTTTTCTCGACCGCAATTCCTCGAAACGATTCATAAATATCAAAACAAAACGAAACAATATCCTGCTGTTCGCAATAGATTTTCATGCTTCCTTTTTCGGCTTTCCTAAAATCCATTAATTCGTTAACCAGTTTTAATAATCGGTCAGAATTACTTTTTATGGTTTTTAGTTTGTGTTCGAGATTCGAATTCTTTTCGGCACTGCTCAAAAGTTCTTCAACAGGTCCGCTGATTAAAGTGAGCGGTGTTCTGATTTCGTGCGAAACATTGGTAAAGAAATCCAGTTTCATTTTGTATAATTCTTCCTGCCTTTCTTTTTCTACCTGCTCCAGATAATATGCTTGTTTTAATAATTCTCGATTTCTAAAAAAGCGGAATGACAAAACCGAAGCTCCAGCTAGTAAAGCAATGTAAAATAAATACGCCCACCATGTTTTCCACCATGGCGGCAGCATAATGATTTTTAAGGTTTTAATGTTTGGATTCCATTCTCCTCCTCCGTTTGAAGTTTTAATTTTCAGCACATAAGTTCCCGAATTCAAATTGGTTAAATTGATATAATGCTGCGAACCTATAATGTGCCATTCGTCTTTATTAAAGGAACTTTCGAGTTTATAAGCGTATTCATTTTTTTCTGGCGAAATGAAATTCATCGCACTAAATTCCAACCCAATATAACCCTGATCGTGTTTTAAAGTAATTTCAGATGTCTCACTGATGCGTTTTTCCATCGAAACTTCTTTATTTCCAGGCCTGATTTCTTCGTTATTTACAATAAGTTTTGTGAGGACAATTGGTGATTGGTCTTTGGTTTTAATCAATTTAGATGGGCTGAAAACAATTAAACCATTCGAAGAGCCAAAAACTAGTTCTTTTGCATTGAGTTTAACACTGCAATTATTGGAGAACTGTTTGACTTTTAAACCGTCTTTAGAAGAAAAAGATGTGATTTCAAAATCTTTAATATTTAAAACTGGTTTTACATTTTTGGTTTTGATTTTATACAACAAATTATTGTCGCTAATCCAGATATTTCCTTCGGCATCTTCAGAAATACTTTTGATGGTTTCATCAGTAAATCCCATTGAGCGGTTGATTTCGAAGAAACGCCCTTTTTTTTCGTCAAAAATATTCACGCCTCCGCTTTCGGCACCAACCCAAAAACGACCTTTAGAATCGGTAAACATGACGGTAAGACTATTATTTGAAAGTCCGCTTTTGGGTCCGGCTTTAAAAACTTTTGTAACGTGTTTTAGTTTTTTATCGAAATAGTTTAGACCGTATTGTGTAGCAATCCAAAGACCGTCTTTTCTGTTGGTCAGATCGGTTATAAAATTGTCGCTGAGCGAATTAGGCGAACCATCAGCCATATAAATTTCAACTGTTCCGTCTGGCATTACTTTCTTTAATCCGTTTCCGTTTGTTCCCACCCACAAATCGCCGTTATCCAGTATTAAAGAAGTAATTGGGCGTTCTCTTTCTTTAGAATCTTTTCGGGAAAGTGAAATAAATTGAAACGATTTACTGCTTTTATTGAATTTGAATAATCCATTGAAAGTCCCACAAAATAAATGCTGCTCGTTTTGATTGGCCAAAGCCGTTATCATATTAACGCTTTTATCAAAATCGTAACCTTCAATTTGATACGTAATGTTTTTGTTATTTCTAAAATCGAGATAATTCAAGCCTCCGCCATTTGTTCCTACCCAAACTGAACCGTCATTTTCTCTGGCAACTGCATTTACAAAAGCAGTATTAAGTCCGAAATTGGGCTTTATGACTTCTCTAATATTAGTAAAATTGGTATTGGTTTTCTGAAAAAAGTTGACACCTCCTCCATTTGTTCCAATCCAGATATCGTTATGACGGTCTTTTAAAAAACATTTTACATCATCGTCTGAAAGGCTGTAACTTTCCAGCGGATTATGTCCGTATTTCGTAAATTCGTTTTTGTCTTTTTTGTAAACACACAAACCATTTTTTGTCGCAAACCAAATGGTGTTATCATCAACAGAAACAATATCGTTAACCCAGTTTGAAGACAGACTTTTTCTGTTGCTGGTATTGAGCAGAAAATTGGTTACTGAATTCTTTTTGATATTAAAATGAAAGACGCCGTTGGCTTCTGTAGCAAACCATAAATCGCCGTTTTTTTCTTTAATAATTTTCCAGATTTTCGATTTGATTAATGCTTCGTTATCTGCCAGAACTTTGGGAATTGCTTTTTTGGAGCCGTTTTTAGGATCAAAGCATTCCAAACCTTTTGAAGTTCCAACCAAAACTCCGTAATCACGATCGTAAAATAAGGACAAAACCCTGCTTTTTCTAAATGGCGAATTGTGGTCGTTCGAGATTTCTTCCAACAAATACTTCTGCCGATTAAGTCGTTTGATTCCGCCAAAAGTCCCAACCCAGATTCGGTTTTGATCGTCTTGAATTATAGAGGAAATATAGTTTCGTCCGCCTTTTATTTTTTGGACATCAACTCTTAAAAAGGTCCTTTCGTTTTTGTTGTAAAAATTCAGTCCGTTATTCGTTCCAATCCATAGCTGTCTTTCGCTGTCTTCTAAAATCACATTTACATGATTGTTACTGATGCTGTTGAGAATGTCTTTGTTGTAAACGTATCTCAAGAAATCATAACCATCATAACTAATCAAACCGTTTGCAGTTCCAATCCAGATAAATCCTTTTTGGGTTTGATGAATACTGGAAATCATGCTCTGCGAAAAACTCACATCATAATCGATATGATCAAAATACAAATCCGATCCCTGCGCCGAAACTTTAAAGGAAACAGCAATAAATACGATACAGCTTAAAATGTAAGTTTTAATGTTTTTCATAAACAGAAATTATAAACGCTCTGGAAATTATCTGCAAAAACGATTTGTCTTTTCAAAGTCAATAAACCTATGAAAAAAAATCGATTGAACAGACCGCAAAATAAATCTATTGCAAAAAATAGAGGGAGTTATTTTTTCTTTTTAAGGGGTGAATTTGTACTTAAATTACACAAAAACCAAGGTTTATCACTATTCTAAAAACAAAAGAAGTCTTTTAAACAGGTAGTTTTAAAGACTTCAATTTTATTGTGAAAAACAGAAAAATCTGATTACATTTTTTTTTACATCATGGTATTAATACGAATACTAGCTTTGATAAGTGCCAATGCCGATATTTTTGAGATATGAATATCTTTTGGCTGATGATGTGAATTCTGACTTACCAATTTTACATATTCTTGACCTTGTTCTGATTTCTGAACATATTTTACCGTAATATATTCTTCCCAGTCATTTAGCTTTACGCTTAACAAATACATCTCGCCAAAAAAGATATTTTCAAATTCAGTTTCTTTATATAATACTATGTCTCCAGATTTTAAAAGCGGATACATACTATCTCCCGTTACCGATATTGCTCCATCGCATTTTGGAAGATTTGGAATTTTTATGGTATCCAGGATTCTTTGTGGTTTTCCGCTATTAAACAATTCGCGCAGTCCTGCTACCGCTTCTAAATCATATAAAGGTATTTCTTGGCTTACATGCAATGAATCCATCGTTTTTCTATCATTATTTATTATTACAACGTTTGTATTTTCTTCTTTCAACATAGGCCCATTTCCTGTTAAAAGCCACTCCGAATTTATATCGGGATAGTAGTGTAATATTTTACATGCCTTGTCGGTCCCCATATTACTACTATTATCTAAAAACTTATTAGAAAAACCTAAATCATTACAGAACTTATACTTAGTAATCCCTTTATAATCAAGATATTCACGCACTCTTTCAGTTGACCCCATAAAAAGATGTATTTTTTTACGTTAAAAATTTGTTTTAATGTATTATTTTACATTATATTTGCAAAGTAAAGAAAAATAAAATTGAAAAACAAGCGGTTATAGGATAAAATATTCGTTTTAAAAGAATAAAGCAATATTCAAAAAGAAAATAAACACCTGATCTTCAATTGCTAAAATTTAAAAATATCTCAAAAGAAAAATATTACCCTAAAACAGAAAGAAATGGAAAAATACTACGATTATTAAAACGGCACCTAACGTTTCTCAAAAAACAAAAAAGCTATTAATCTTTAATTAAAACTAATGGAAACTATTCAAATCAAGGAAAAAATTCAGGAGCTGGAAAATTGGCTGATCGAAAATCCAAACAGCCCTGAAAGAAGTTTAATCGAATCTGATATTAAAAATTTAAAAAATCAATTAGAAAAAAAATTATGAGCAAAACACAAATCGAAGAACGCATCGCATTATTATATCTGGCTCTTCAGTATTGTTCAGAAAGAACAAAAACCTTTACAGCCGGAGAAAGAATCTGCATCAATCAGGAACGTTTTCAGTGGATGCATATTCTGGATGATGAAACCGCTTCTCCACGTCCCGTTCCGCCAAATATTGAAAATAAAATAAAAGAGGTTTCGAGACTCGCTTTACAACACAATTTCAAACCTTATTATGCAGATCCATTTAAAGACGAAATTTTAATTTACTAAAAGCCAATATTATGAATACTTCTATGACTAACACAATAAACTCTGCTATGGACTTATCTCAATTTTCTGCTCAACAGCTAAAAGAAGCCTTAAACCGAATCGAAAACAAAAAAATCGAAGAACGAGATGCTTACAAAAAGCTAGTAGCCGAAACGATTCCAAAAGCACTTTCAAGATTATATGAAACATCTGAAGTGATGAGAAATGCTAAAACCGAAACTTTCCAGCTGTTTGAAACTATCTTGGATTTAAAAAATCAGGTATATGGTTTTAAAGAGAAACAAATGTCTCACACTTTTTCTAATGATAAAGAAGAAATTACGATTGGGTACCGAATTAATGAAGGCTGGGATGATACTGTTACCATTGGAATTGAAAAAGTACAGAATTATATTTCATCTCTTTCTACGAGTAAGGAAACAGCTTCATTAGTCAAAATTGTATTCAATCTCTTAAAAAAAGATGCCAAAGGAAATCTAAAAGGTTCACGAGTTTTGGAACTTCAAAAACTGACAAAAGAATTTAATAATGAAGAATTTTCAGATGGGGTTGATATTATCGCTTCGGCTTTTAAACCTGTCCGCTCGAGCTGGTTTATCGAAGCTGCCAGAATAGATGAAAATGGTGTAAGAACTAATATTCCGTTATCGATGTCTTCTGTTGATTTTCTTCAGGGTTATGCTTTTAATTTTTTTAACCAGCAAAACGACCAAAACCATGCAGCTTAATAATGATATTTACGCTTCGCTGCTTTTAACAATCTTGTTAATTGCAACAAACTTAAAACCAATACTTATGTTCAGAGAATGGTTTTATTTCAGAATTAAAATAATCTTTAAACAATACTTAAATGAGCGTAAAAATAAAGCCGGTTACTGACCATGAAATTTACAAAGTAAACGAACATACGATTTTTAAGGACGGACTCGGAAACTGGAATTGCAGTAATGATTTGTCTCATAAAGAACGTGAAGCTTTTAACCAATACGAAAGTATTGTCATTAAAAATCCGAGATTTAAAAAACACACTACAGCCACGTATAAAGGCTGAAAAAAATGACCTCTCAACCCGCAGCCTAAAAATGCAGGTAAAAAAATGGTTCCTGTTTCTTCTTCCTTATGAAGAGAACCAGGAACCGACAAACGGGCGATTTCTGCCCTTATAACAAACAGCCAAAAACTCATTCTTTCTATTGGAATCCAAACTTTAAACGTTTTGGAAACAGGATTGTCATGCGGGGTTTGCTGACCTTAATTGTTAAATAAAATCTTTAACAAATACTACCTCAGAACGAGGTTCAATAAAAATGGCATAGGGAAGTAAAACCATTCTTTAAAATGATCAAATGGTTTTGGCTGTCTTAAATAGTATGTCATCATTTTATGATTCAACTTATTAGTAACTCTTTTTAAAACTTCGTTCTTACCTCTCTTTCTTTTTTCTATCATTCAAAATATTATCTCATGCCTATATCATCAAACAGAAGTCTCGGAATTCAAAAAAATAAATTAATGCGTTACAAACTCATTAAAGAATTGTATCAAAAACACAAAACAGAAGATATTCCAACTACTGTTGTGTGGCGTAAATACGTTTATCCGGTTTACCCGATTTCTAGAACTACTTTGTATGAAATTCTTTGTACGCCTATTACTTCAGAGCTAAAAAAAATCGAAGAACTTATGAGCAATCAGCAAAGGTCTTCGTAATCTAAAATATCTTCTTTTAAATCTTCAAAAAACATCCTTTTTGCGATGCAAAGATGAGGCTTCTACCTCGTAAAAACTGAGCTTTGTTCGCTTTCCGTACAAGTTTGTAAAGCCCTAGAATACAAATGTTCACACACCTTGCATCCGTTTTTTTTAGGGCTTTTTTCGCCCAATCTTTGCAATCGTAAAAGGAAACAACTGTGCCCCAAAACTGGAAAAAATTCCAGCCATGCTTCCTCACCCAACCACTCTCAGGTTGTTCCTCAAAACATTTTTAAAATCTAATTATTCAAATTTCAACAACATTCAATGGAACAGTTTTTATACCCCACTCTAACCGCATTCTTTGCCGCCTTTATTACCTGGCTTTTTTCAATGCGAAAATCACTGGCTGAAGATCGTGCCGCCGAACTTGACAATGCCGTAAGTGCTGTAAAATATTACCGTGATCTTCTTGATGACATTACCGCGAGACTCACAGCCGCTACAGAAACCATCAAAAAAATGGAAATACAGCACAAAGAACTCATGTTTATCAATCAGCAATTGGTTGATGAATTACAAAAATTTAAACAGCTAAACGGAAAAACATTATGACACTTGCCCAAAAAACTTTAGAAATTGCCACCGCCCAGATTGGTGTTGAAGAAATCCCCAGAAATAGCAATTCTGGTCCCGAAGTCGAAATTTACCTACGAAGCGTTGGCCTTAACAAAGGATATGCTTGGTGTATGGCTTTTGTGTATTGGTGTACGCAGAAGGCTTCACTTCAGATAAATGAAAAAAATCCTTTGAAAAAAACAGGAGGTGTTCTAGATCAATACAATTCAAGACCTCTTTTGGTCAAAAAAGTACCTCAACCCGGCGATGTTTTCATTATGGACTTTAATAATGGTGCAGGACATACCGGATTTGTCGAAAAAATAGCAGGAACAACTCTTTACACGATTGAAGGAAATACCAACGATTCTGGAGGACGCGAAGGCTATAAAGTCGCCCGAAGAAAACGTGATATAAAAAGTATTAAAGGCTTTTTACGCTTATAAAACCAAAATTACAAAGCACCAATACCATGATTCAAAAACTAAAATACACTACAATTTTATTTCTCCTTATTCTGATTGTGATTTCATGCCGAAGTCCAAAACCAGTTCAGAATGAAAGTAAAATTCACACTATCACTATTACCGAAACGTTACACGATACTGTTTTTAAAATTGCTAAAGACAGCAGTTCTTATAATGCCTTACTAGAATGCCTGAACGGAAAAGTAGTTCTTAAAAATGTTATTCAAGCCGAACCAGGGCGTACATTAAAAAGCCCAAAGGTTCGACTTGATAACAATATTCTCCAAGTTGATTGCAACTTGAAAGAACAGGAACTCTACGCCGCTTGGAAATCAAAACAGGTTAAAGAAGTTCAAGAAAAAACCATCACAGTGACCAAGTTTGTCAACTATTTGACTTTTTGGCAAAAGCTGCAGATTTGGCTGGGAAGACTGCTTCTTCTTTTACTGCTTTTCCTGATTGGGAAATTCATTTACAAACGCTACAAACCTATCTGGTTTAAATAAATACTTATTCTAAAATAATACTTAAATATGTCCGCAAAATCCCATTTTTTTATAGAGTCGGGAGGTTTTCCGCAACAGTTATCAGGCCAAGAGTTTGGACCTGATTCGGAAACCAAATTTAACCTGACTTCTAAGTTTACTTTAAGTGCTCCTAAAAAGGCATTTTCGATCTGCAAAGGAGTTGTTTTAGTACAACCTCAAACGGGCAGTTCTAGCAAAGTAAACGTAATTCTTCGCCCGTATAATCAGCCGTTTCCGGGATTGAATATTAAATATTTTGTTTACAGAGGTTTGCAAAAAAGTGATTTTTTTACTTCAGAGCAAGAATCTTTAATTATTGGCAAAAACACCACAACGTCTGAATTTATTAATAAAATTAACGACGATTTTGATTCTTTTTATAATACTGAAGACAATACACTTACAAAACCTTTATTTACTGCAAAATTCATAGGCTATAATCCTGAAGTTACGGATAATACTTTATTATCTGATTTCTTTTTTAAGGAATCTCAATTTGAAACGAAAGATAACGCTTTAGAAGAAAGTCACCCCTTCGAATTACCTTTAATTGATATTGGAAAATCATTAGGGAATTTTGCCGAAGGCGAATGTGGAATCGACGTCGTTTTAAATTATGGCGATTACAAAAATGAAGATGAAAGTGAGTTTGCTTTCAATCTAGGATATGCCCGTAAACCATTCGCAGAAATTATAGTAGACGGTTCAACCGATTTTAAGAAAAAACTACAACGCGAACAAAGTGTTCAGTTTATTGATATCGCTGCTTATTATGGCTTGCATACTGAAAATGGTGTTGTTATTACAAATGCTTCAGGAGTTAAAACCGAGAAAAAAGGGACTGCTATTTATAGTGATATACTTACTCCTTTTTTAACCAAAAACAATTGGTACGTTTATATACAAAGCGATCGTACCCGCAGTTATGATTTTTACGGAAATTATAAAATTGAGGAAGGACCAGAAAACCTAAAAACAGGTTTATTAGAAAATCCGGTAAGCAAAGAAGTTCCAATGACTGCTGTAACCTATGGCGATAAAGGCTGGCCAGTTTTAATTAACACTCAAGAACAGGCTAATACAATTACCACAAATAATTTATACCTGCAATTTCCAACAGATAACAATAATAACACCGCTTTTTATGGGCAAATTGCTACAGTCGCCAATGCCCAAAAAGACACTTTTATCAATGCCGACGGATTAAGATTACCACCAGATGAAGAAGGCAATTACGCTGATTTTACTTCAACAATTCAATTAACAACTCCGGCAGCTGCTGGTAAAAACATTGCCGCTTTGAGCATTTTAATGTATCAGGGTAAAATTGGTACTTATAAAATTAGTGAGGAAGAAGATGAAAATGGAGATATTGTTGTTGTGAATGGTGTCGCAAACTTTTTTGATAATGTATTTGGCTTAATAAATGCCAAACCGCTGTTGAATTTAAGTACTGACACTAGTTACTCCCGAATGACTTCTGAAAAACTGAATCTTGTCAATGAGTTTTATGATAAAAAACAGCAAGGAATTTCGATTGTACAAACACTTACTGTAAATGATGTTATTGAAACAGGAATTAAAGAAACACCAACACTTGCGCGTGTAACGTATATTACAGAAGCGGTAGATGTTATGAATAATGCTGTTTCTGCAACTGGAAGCACAAATTCAACCACTTATACTTCTTCTTCCGCAAGTGGGGCTGTGGGGAATAGCAAAACGTACCAATTACCAGATGGATATTTTTATATCAGACAAATGTTTACTGATGATATACAGACTATAATAGGATTACAACTAAAAACAACAGAAAATTTATCATCTAGAAAAATTATTCTAGGTATAACTCAACTAGAATATGAAAAATTAAAAGAACTAATTACAAATAATACAAAAAATCCTCGTTTATTCTTATTAAATCTTTTTGAAGATGACAATGATGTAACTTCTCCAGAAAACATCAAATATCAAAAATATAAAGTTGCCATCGTAATAGAAAATGCTGAAGGAAGAAATGAATTAAAAGAACCTGCAGAATCCATTTATGTTTACTCACTTGACAGAAATTATCATTTCAGCAAAGAATACAGCAAATATATGCCAGAGCAACAATTGGAAAGCACATATTTAATTATTAATAAAGATATACAATAATGGTAGTACTTTTATATCAATCAGGAATACCTGTAATGTTAACAGAAAAATTCAGCAAAATTCAATTCGATATTGAAGGTTTTTTGATAAAATTTACATTCAAAGAGTCGGAAACAACTGAACCTATCAAATATCGTTTTTATTATAAATCAGAATTCAAAACTAATGATAAAAAAAGATCAGATCTAACAGATGGTTTTTACAATGAAACTCAATACCTGAAATATATTGAAAATACTGGACCTAATATTCCACTAGGTGCTGATATGATTTTTAAATTTAAGTTTAATTTTGAAAAATTTATTGCTAAACCAAATGATCCTATATCAGTTAGTGTAACAAATTTTGATGCCCCTTATGATTTCTTTTACAATAGAAAAAAATACGACTTTATTGTTGAAAAAAATATTGATCAAAAAGGAGTACGAAGTTATGCAGAATCAATAACTGAAGGTTTTGAAAAAATCGATTATAAATTAAGGCTGCCTAGTAATTATACTTCATCAACTATTCCTGTTACAATAACTTCATCAAATAGACCCGGTTCCTATTTTTACGCTAAAAATTTAGGTGATTTTATTAATCAATATACAAATAATGCAGAAAAAAGGCGTTTAAAAAAAATCATTCTTCTTATCATTTTTAAAATTAGAGAAATTGTTGATGAAATTGTTCCAATTTTATTAAATAATGAAACTTCAGAAGCGACTATAGAAGCAACTGTAAATAATATAGATACAGATTTAAATGACTTGACTAATTTAGAGAAGCTAGTGCTTCTAATGAAGAAAAGTTGGGGGTATTACTTTGATCCAAATTCAACACTGCCACATAGAAGTAGTTTTCCAACAATATTTAATCAACAATCATCTTATTCGGATTTTGAATCATATTATCTTGGATTAGTAAGTTTTTATAACAAAAGTTATAGAACACCTCACTCGTTATCTACGTTTGAAGAAAATCTAAAATATGAATTTTTACTTTTAACACTTCCTATTAATGCCTTATCTATTGTTCCAATTGAGGTACTAAAATCTATAATTGAGTATTTCATCAAAAAACTATATTTAGAGGAGTATGAAAAAAGATTTGTTGCAAACATAATTTTCTCAATTCCGTCAATCAATGCAGACTTATTTCTTGATTACTTATCTATAAGTTATAATGGCGTTAATACAATTTACGAGGGAATTTACTCTATACTTGGAGATGCTAGGATTGAAAGATACAATATTGCAAAATCAATTGCAGATGAGATACCAACTCGAAGAAAAATGGTTTTTGCAGTATACGAATTATGGAAAGTTTCAAAATATAACTTTTTCCATATCCCAAATGGGGTTATTCCGATATTTGAAAATATAAATCCAAATGCTTTCTTTATTCAAAACCCTACTGAATATCAAACAAATAATATTTTAAACTTTACATCTAATTACTTTTCTTCATCAGAAGGTTTTACAATCAAAGGTTTCGAATACAACGCTAAATTTATTAATAATAAAATAAATATTGGTAAGAAAGAAACAATTATAAGTCAAAAGTATCAATATATAGATGATGGATATGGAGCTCCCGCTGTCCATCCAGAGTTAATTTTTAAACCTGATGTAAAAATTGGTGACTTTCATATTTATCACCCCATATCTTTGATTGGAATACAACCAGATTCGGAAGTTATTTTACCCGAATCAAGTCATTATCCTGCATTTATTTTTCAATATATTAAAGAATTCGAAGATTTAAAAGAATTCGATGCTTTAGTAAATTTAGGAATTACAATTACAATTGAATTAGCTTTAGCTTATTTTACAGGTGGAATTTCTAGTTTAAAATATTTAAATTATTTAAAAAGTACTTCACGAATATATAGAGCACTAACCAATTCCGCACTTGCAGGTGAACAAATCTTAATTTTAACTGGACTAGAGACTGCTAGTAACGTAATTGCAGTTTCGGGAAGTATATTATATGCTTACAATCAGTATCTAATTCAAATTTCAAATGATCCTTCAAAAATAGAAGAATTAGAAAAATTAAATAGTATTATATTTTGGCTAATATTAGCTCAAGCAGCTGCTTCTTTTACTTTTAGTTATAAAGCGATTAATGCTGCTTATGAATTCTTAGATGTTTTCCCATTAGGTTCAGTACCAACTGAAGTTGAGACTTTATTATCAACATTAAAGAATCAAAAACCAGCAAATATTCTTGGAATTAGAGAAAAAATTATCAATTTAGGTTTTGAAGAAAATAATATACTCATAAAATTTGATAATGTTTTTGCCACTGATGTTAAAATAGCATTTTGGGATGATTTTAAAAACTTATCCAAAGAAGAATGGAAAATAATTAACAAATCGAATGCTTTAGAAAATTGGAAATATTTATATGATAAAAAAATAACAGATAGAAAATTCATCAACATTTTAATAAATAATACAAAAGTAAATGCTATTGCTAGGTTTTATGAACATCCGCCTTTAAGCAATTTTTTAGAATCACTCACACCATTACAAAGATGGAGATTCCTAGACAAACATGGAAAAATTGAGCAAGACATTCTAATTCATTTGATAGATAATCCGAAAGGAATAATACTTTTAGATCAAGCTAGTACCTCTCTAACAACTATACCAGATTATTTATCAATTCTTGATGTTAAAAAAATTCTACGAAGCGGAGTTAGTGAAGATATTATATCTTTTACAATTAAAAGACAAAGATTAAATTGGGATATTTCTAAAAAAATGTTTGAAAATAATATTAATTTAATTCCAATAACAAACAACGAACTCAGGAACTTTCATACTAACTTTTCAGAATCTTTTATTGGTCTTCCAAAAAAGATTCTTAATAAATTCAGTTCAAGGAATAGAATAAATGCGCGAATTAGCTGTTACAATGAGGGGCATCTAGTAGAGCCAATTAGTACCGAATGGTATATTTCAGGAGAACAAATTGATTTTGATGATATATTTAAAGAAGAAAGTCTTTCAATTTTAAAAGAGCGTTTTATACAGCCATCAAATATAGAAAAATATAAAGCATTTGCGATGAATGCTCTTGATGACGTAGGAACTCCTAGAATAAATGATACTGAAGTTAAATTTTTATTCAATTTTTTTGAAAATCATTATAACAAAGGCAATAAATTTGTGATTGAAATTGAATCAACACTTTATACTTGTACTTCATGCCAAAAATATTTACAAGTTGCACAGGAACTTGCAGAATCACAAGGTAAAATTTTAGAGATAAAGTTTATTGCTCATAAAAAAGCAAAAACAATGGAAGCCCTTAAAGACTTAATAAAACAATAAATTATGGAAATAAACTTTTTAAAATATTTAAGAGATAATCCTTCAGCATATCCTAATGATGATGATTATAGAGGAACAATTAAACCAATTTCATTACAAGAAATTGAATATTTAGAACAACTTTATAATAATAATAATCCTTTTCCAAAAGCATTAAAAGAATTACTTTATTTAGCTGGAAATGGCTGTTATATCTTAGAAACTGGACTATTCGAAAATCAAGAAGAGATCCAAACTGAAGCCCGAGAAATACTAGAAAAATATAATAAAAACATTAGTAGACCTTTTTTTGCTATAGACATATATAATTCTGGTGATCAATTTCTATTTGTATATTTAGATGAAGAGGAAAACCCATTAGTATATCAGGCATATTTACCGATAAATGATAATATTCCTACCTATAAAAATTTGAATAAAAACTTATCTGATTTTATTCAACATAGAATTGAAACGTTCAAAAAAGGATATAATCCATTTTAATTTACCCGAGCGCGAGCGTCTCGCTTACAAAAGTAAAGTATTTCTTATATTAGTTCAAAAAAATAATGAGCAGAAAATACAAATTTGGAGATAAAACTGGAGCTTACTTTATAAGTTTTGCTACTGTTTACTGGATAGATGTATTTACTAGAGAGGAATATTTTGGAAATATTATTGAGTCGCTAAACTACTGTCGTAAGCATAAATCTATGGAGTTATATGGCTATTGTATAATGCCTAGCCATATCCATTTGATTTTTAGATCTGGCAATGCAATAATTAAATAACAAAACAGTTAATTATGAAAAAAAACGAAGAATTAAATTTAAAATTTTATAAAAAATATAGTTTTGGAGAAAAAAGATCTTTAATAGATTCTAATAATGCAACAGATATTAATAAAGGTCTGCATTTTATTGATATATTGAATGATATAGTCATTACTGATCTTATAGATAATATTACATTAATTCAAAATAATATGGATTATGATAAAAGTTTTCTAGAAAATGCTGAAGAATTCACAGTATTCAACATGACCTTTATTAAACCTTTTTTTTCAATTGGAGGCTATCAAACTATTCATATGAATGATTTAAAAATTTTACTAGAAGAATGGTTGGAATTTAAAAATTCGTGATAATTTTATGATATACCTGATCGCCACGCTCTGCGAAGTGTTTCTATCCGTAAAATTTAAAAAATATGAAAGAACAAGAAGAACTGAACCTAAAATTTTATAAGAAAATGGGACCTTTCAATGAATTAGGATATATTTTAGACTCAAGTAATGCAAGTGGAAATTATAAAAGATTGAATATTCTTCAGTTTTTAGCTAAAGAAGTTATTGTTTATTTAATAGACACAATAAATCTAATACAAAACAATCAACCTTATGACCCATCTTTTCTAAATAGTGCAGAAGAATTTTCAGTGTTTGATGTAAAATTCGTATTTCCTTACTTCTGGATTGATGGTCATGAAACAATTCACATGAACAACTTGAAATTATTGCTAATGGAATGGCTAGAATTTAGAGCATCTTAGAATAATTCCCCCCCGCTAGCGCGAGTGTCTCGCTCGTGAACATAAAGTATTTCTCATATTAGCTCAAAAAAATAACGAGCAGAAAATACAAGTTTGGAGATAAAAATGGAGCTTACTTTATAAGTTTTGCTACTGTTTACTGGATAGATGTAGAATATTTTGGAAATATTATTGAGTCGCTAGACTACTGTCGTAAGCATAAATCTATGGAGTTATACGCCTATTGTATAATGCCTAGCCATATCCATTTGATTTTTAGATCTGGCAATGCAGACCCGATCGCGCAGATTTATCCCTGCAACGATAGCGCAGATTTGCAATCTGTGCCCACAAAGATTGGTAGTTCTCGTTGTAAGTATAGAAAAGCATATTGCTTTGTGAAATTTTTGTTTGAATGATTTGTTTTGTGTCTCACTGTTGCGGGCACGGATTGCAAATCCGCGCGATCGGATCAAAATTTGATGTATTACCAACAATGCCTTATAAATATTAAATTATAGTACTATGAGTATAAATACAGAATTTAGAAATATAACGAGAAATATCATAACTACTCAACAAAAAAACAATTTAGAAGATTATTATGAATTAAAATTTATTGATAATACTTTAAAAATGGAATTTTTATATTATGATAAGGAGATTGTAAATGGCACTTACTTTATGTCGGCTGATGAAAATATAAATGATGTTATTGGCTCTTTAGATTTATCTCATAAATGGTCTATTATGTCAGATAAAGAAATAATTAATGGATATTCCATTTGGAAAAAAAATTATGTCTATAAAGGTATTTTGAGCAATGTTTACAGTAAAACTGTTTTCAACTCAAATAATCTAGAAGTAGCACAAATTGGCTATGATTCTAGTGGAATGCCTACAAGAGGAGGATATAAAATTCTAAATATAGCTAATAAAAATATTACCTTTGATGATGATTATATTGATGGTGTTTTCGATGATAATGCTGAAGTTATTTTTTATTTTGACGAGAATGGAGAAATTGATAGCATTGATACTAATACTAATGTATTTTCAGAGCCTTATACAATTCTATCAAAATTTTTAAGAGAACAACAAAATGGTCCTATTTTAAATTTAATGACACCAGCTATGTTAACTTATTTTACAAATTTTATTCCATTGGTACCAAATTTCTAATTCATGAGCAAGATATTTTTTACTTCAGATCATCACTTTGGACATAAGAACATCAATAAGTTTTCCAATCGCCCTTTTTCCTCTGTTGAAGAAATGGATGAGGAACTTATAAAAAGATGGAATGAAAAAGTAAGACCACAAGATGAAGTATATCACTTAGGAGATGTTGGACTAATGTCTTCAAACAAATTAAAAGCTATTCTAGATCGACTAAATGGAAAAATATACTTAATAAAAGGGAATCATGAAAATGCAGCTTTGGATTGTGCTTCACGTTTTGAATGGATAAAGGATTATTATGAATTATCTGTAAAAGATGAAGATGCATATAAAGGAGAACAATTTATTGTATTATTCCATTATGCTATTAAAGAATGGAATGCTTCACATTATGGAACTTGGCATCTGTATGGACACTACCATGGAGGCTTAATAGATGACCCAACTTCTCGTTCAATAGACATTGGCGTAGATTGTCATAATTTTTATCCTCTTTCTTATAAAGAAGTGAAAGAGATTATTTCAAAAAAAAATGGACTCCTCCTGTTTTTTTAAGAAACTAAAACCCGATCGCGCAGATTTATCCCTACAACGACAGCGCGGATTTGCAATCCCGATCGCGCAGATTTATTCCTGCAACGATAGCGCAGATTTGCAATCTGTGCCCACAAAGATTGGTAGTTCTCGTTGTAAGTAGAGAAAAGCATATTGCTTTGTGAAATTTTTGTTTGAATGATTTGTTTTGTGTCTTACTGTTGCGGGCAAGGATTGCAAATCCGCGCGATCGGGTTTCAATAAATTCAAAATGTACAGATAAACAAGGAAAAAAATTATCAGATATTACCACAATATCATTATTAAATTTAATGAGTGAAATTAAAAGTTTTAAAGAGTATTATCAAATTCCTGCAAATATCAAAAATATTATTGGACAAGCATTTGAAGTTATAAAATCTAATCCGCAAAGCTATAAAAGATGGCCAAACTCAAATGTAGATTTTTGTACAACAATTAAAAACATATTTATATCATTGGTATTAACTTCTCATGATTTAAACTTATCTAAAAGTGAATATTTAAATCAACTTAAAACTAATTTTTGAGTTAATGCTGTTATTAGTTTATTAAATAAGAAAACCAACTTAAAGACAAAACCCGATCGCGCAGATATCTCCACAACGATAGCACAGATTTGCAATCTGTGCCTGCAAAGTAATTTCTAGAAAAAAGCAACTCAAAGACAAAAATCTTTGAGTTGTTTTAAAAACTAAAAATCTTCTCCAAGCAAACCCAAAAATCACATTTTAAAATACATTCTGGAAACTTAAAATTATAAGTTTCCCTACTCTACTATTGGCTTTATTTTAAGCCAATACACAACCCTTATTTCTTTGTTTTACAACTCTCTATCTCTGTAAAATAAAACCCTATTGTGACGCCACTAACACAATTTTTAAGCATTCAGGTTACTTGCAAACATCCAAAAATCAAAAACTGTTTGTAAACACCAATTACTTGAATGAATTACGGTAAGCCCCCATAGCCTAATACAAGTCTATAAATATTTTAAACCCGTAAAAATTAATTAAAAATGAGTACCAATCACAACAGAATCAGAGTGGCAGACTTAGAAACAAATCAGCCAAACAAAATTTTAAAAACAAATGCAAAAGGGGAACTTGAGTTTAGCGATGCAAACAATCAAACCGAAAATTACAACGCCCTTGACTGCACCACAGAAGGCAAAGCGCTAGATGCCAGACAAGGAAAAGTATTGAAAGATATGATTGACCTCAAACCTGTAGACCTGGCATCTGATGCCGAAACTCAAATTAGCGCAGTAGTTTCTGAAGATAAAAAAGTAGTCAGCCGCTTGAAATTATTTAATTGGTGGCAATGGATTATTAGATCGCCACTTAAATGGTATAATACAATCACATTAAATCAAGGAAATTCCAAAAATGTTCCTCTAATTATACCAACAGGAGTTTTAACCACTACACCAATAGTTGGTGCAATCGAAACAGATTCAAAAAGTATTTATTACACCTCATACGATGGCATCCGAAAAAATCTTTCAGATAAAGCCATTTTTAGCAACACAACATTATCTCTAAATCATTTCGGACAAGGTTTTATAGGAGCGCAAGAATTTATTACACCACTTGTTACAAATTCGAAACTATTTAACAATGGTACAAATCAATACGATGTATATTCTATTTTTTCAACCTTAGTTATCAGTAATTGGTACTCACCTGTAACTTCAATAAAATTAGAATTACAAATTAATGTTAGCAACAGTGCTTATCCAGAAACTTGGTATACAATGGCTGCTTTTGAGGCCAATAGAAATGATCTGCCTTCTGGTCTTCCTTTAAATGTAATATTGTCAGCAAATTTAACGACAAGCATTATTGGAGATAAGTATCTTTTCTTTTCAGGAACTGATACCAGCCTCACTAAAAATAATACGATACAGGGTAAAACGAATAATTTGGCAATTGGCAGTCAACCTTTAAAACAAGATATGTTAGTTTCGATTAGAATAAAATCAAATCTTATGTTTAATACTAACACAACTTATCAACAATTCTATAGCAGTATACCATTATTTCAGGTAGAGAAAAAACAATCTTAATAATTATAAAATCTAACAAGGAATTTGTCTCTGGCAAATTCCTTAGATTTTTCAAATCCTTTTTAGTACTGTCTTATTAAAATATTTTCTTTAGAAAAACCTTTTACTTCATCCGCTCTCTTTACAACTCTGTAAAGCTCTAGAACATCAATGTTTAAGCGCTAAGCATCTGTTTCTTAAAGCCCTTTTTTAAGCCCATCTTTACACTATCAAAAGGAAAAAACCTCAAAATATCCTTAAAAAATAAGATGAAATCCAAATCAAATTACAACAAGATACTTCAATAAATCAGCTCAAGATGAAGCATTGAATTGATTTATTAATCATTCCGAATACGAACAAAATTAAAGTCAAAAACAAATTAGAATATGCCAACTAATACCATAACAGCGGTTCCAATTCCTGCGCCAAGATATTACCCTCGATTGTCTGAGGTAATTACGGCAGAGGATTTGCCTGAGTTTTTATCGTTTGTCGAAAATGGTTTAAATTCCATTTTTGATAAAATCCATTACAAGAACCTTCAATATTCAAAGGGATATCGCGGCGATTCTGCTTTTTACAGTTTGGACATTGTGACAAGTAATCCGCTCGCACTTCCATTACCATTTGATCTCAAACTTGTATTAAATCCTGATCCAGAAGGCGATCAGTCTATCTCTTCTTTTCCCATTACTTTAGAATATCAATGGGAAATTTTAGCTTTCCTAAAAACATTCAATTCCAGCAGTTTTTCTTTTTCGCTGCAAGATTTTTATTCAGTAGGACTTCAGGTTTTTCGTATCAGCGAAGAACAGGTTCTAGCTCACATGATGAATATTTTTGTTGAGGCAGAAGATGGAAAAACAAAATATGAACAAGTTTTAGAAGATGTCAATACACTTCTAAATACTGAACTTGAATTCCCTGCTGATACTGAACAATCTATTGGTGGTATTATTGCACTTATCAAAAATAATACTGCAATTACAAAATCAATTCCAGAACTTTTATTTTCTGTATACATCTTAAAAAATGATTTAGAAGATACCAAAAGTAAACTTCAGGAATTTTACAACATTATGGCTCCAGATGGTATTGAAGCTCACATTAAGAAAATCATTACTCCAAAAGCCAAAGCTTCTTTAGCCTTAAGTGCTGGTATCGAATTTCCTAGAAACATCTTAAAACCAGTACAATCTAATGGCTCTGATTACGGTACTGGAGCTGAAAAGTCAATGTTCGTCTTTGCAAAAGCGCAATTATATGCCGATACTGAAGCCGGAATTGGTTATCAATTAGAAATGGGAGGATCTTTAAAACCACAATATGCTATGATTGGCAATACAGGTTTAGTGCTTCAATTAGACACTTTAAAAGTCGATTTAAGTAAAAAGACCAACATTCCAGAAGCAGATGCTGATGGACGACCAAATGACTTTGTTGGCGTTTATGCACGTGCTGTATCAGTTAATTTGCCTTCAAAATGGTTCTACGAACCTACTGATCTTGATGTAAGCACCACTCCAACATTAAAAATTGGTGCCTCTGATTTATTAGTGGGTTCAGGAGGACTTTCGGGAAATATTTATCTAGAAACCGTTCCAAGTAAAAATGGTCCATTTAATTATTTCAACGACAAATTCAATTTTAACTACCCTATTTCAATGTTTGAAAAAGACGAAGAAAGTGGTGTGGTAAATAAAAAAGAAATCGTTGATTACGCTTCTTTACTTGTGTTTTTACAAGAATTAGACAGTAAAAATTTACCGTATGCTTTTGACTATCCTTTATCATTAAATACAGTTTCATCAAACACGAATGATTCAACAACTTATATTTTTACTCAAGCAAAAGATTATCAAGACTTTTTATCAGGATTGTATAACAATATGCTTTGGAAAACTATTGGTTCTCCTAAAAAAGGTTTTAAAGTAGGTTTCAATAAATTTGATATTACGTTCAAACAAAATAAAGTTATAAGCTCAAGTATTAAAGGTGCTTTAGAAATTCCTAAACTGAAAGGAGAAGATAAAAAAGCTCTAAAAGTTGATCTTGAAGGTCATATAGCTGATGATGGCGATTTTAATCTTACAGCTTCCTTTAAAGATAATAAGCCAAAAGCAAATCTTTTTGATCTAGTCAACCTTGATTTTCACAGTTTTGAGCTTGGGAAACAAGACGATGATTTCTATTTAGGAACATCCTGTTCTGTTACATTCCCTGAAGGAACTTTAATGGGCAGCTTATTAAAAGGGAAAGGGTTTGAAGTAGAAAAATTACGTGTTTACAGTGACGGAAACATTGAAATTGAAGGAGGATCAATTCCAATTCCAATCAGTCTTTCTGTTAATTTAGGACCAGTTCAAATGGCGGTCACTAACATCAACTTTGGATCTACACAAATTAACGGCCGTAAGTACAACTTCTGGGGATTTGATGGGGCAATCAGTATCAACCCGCTTGGAGTTGATGCTCGTGGTGAAGGTGTGAAATTTTATTATTCTACAGATCAGAATGACGAAAATGGTCTTAAGAAAGATTCTTTTTTAAGAATTCAAACTATTGAAGTCGACTTGATTATTCCAGGAACTGCAACCGAAGCATCGGCTATGGCCATTATTAATGGTATGATTTCGCTTCCTGAACCAGGAGTTGATAAAGAATTTAAAGGACAAGTTTCATTAAAATTACCTAAAGCAAAAATTTCAGGAAGTGTTGGTATGCGTTTTATGCCTAAATACCCAGCTTTTTTAATTGATGCAAGTATCGAGCTCCCTGTTCCTATTCCACTTGGTTTTTTAGCCATTAATGCCTTTAGAGGACTATTAGGCTTTAGATATGTTGCAACCAAACAAGCCGTAGGATTAACGAAAGATGATTCTTGGTACGACTTTTATAAACATCCGAAACCAGGTATCAACATTAAAAAATTCAGTGGCCCGCCAGATTCAATGCAGTATAATACCCCATTCTCTATTGGAGCTGGAGCGACTTTTGGAACTGTTGCAGATGGTGGTCATGTATTGTCATTAAGAGCCATGTTATTGCTGTCTCTTCCAACTCTGTTCTACATTGAAGCGGGATTAAATATTATTTCCGGACGATTAGGTTTGATTGAAGATGATCCTAGCAATCCGCCTTTCTTTGCAATGGTTGCTTTTGGTGATGATTCTTTAGAATTGGCAGCAGGTGCAGATTTCAGCATTCCTAAAGATAGCGGGCAAATTTTCAAACTTCACGCATTATTAGAAGCAGGTTTCTTCTTCAAAAACCAAAAACCTTGGTATGTAAACATCGGATCTAAAAAAGACCCTATCGAGGCAAGGATTTTAACCTTATTTACTGCCAAAGCATTTATCATGCTTTCAGCACAAGGGATTGAAGCTGGAGCTAGATTAGATTTCAAATTAGAGCAAAGTTTTGGTCCAGCCAAAGTAAAATTATGGGCTTATTTAGAAATGGGTGGTAAAATCTCATTCAAACGTCCTCAAATGGGCGGTTATATCAATGCTGGTGGAGGAATCCAAATTAAACTTTGGATTATTAATGTTGAAATTGTTTTAGACACCATCTTCTCTGTTGAATCATTTAAACCGTTCTTAATTTATGCGAAACTAGAATTGAGCGTTAAAGTACGAATTGGTTTTGTTCGAGTTCGTAAAAACTTTAAAGTCGAACTGCAATGGGATATTAACCGAATTGTTGACCGTACACCTTACAGCCCGCTTCCTAAAGGAACTGCCGGTGATGGAGAAGACGACAGAACATTAGAAAATGTTAAAGGTGTTCATATGTTAACCAATCAAGCCTTTGCTTTGGATTATTTTAAATCAGAAGGAGAAAAAGATTATGATCCAGCCAAGTTTGATAGTAACGGAATGCCTAAAGCAGAATATATTACCACATTCATTCCTTTAGATACTTACATCGATATAAAAATGGCTAAAGGATTATTGCCGAATCCAGAATTGTCTAAAAAAATTGGTGGATATACCGCTGAGGCTAAAAATTATACTGATATGATGCCGCCACTTGAAAAAATTGCTGGAAGACCATTACGTCAGGTAATACACGAATATGGAATCAAATCGATCAATTTAAAATCATGGAATGGTTCAGCATGGGTAGATTATCATCCTTTTGAGGCTGTTGTTCATGGTAATGAACGAACTGATGAATTAAAGGATTTACCTTGGGCACATTGGCAGAAGGCAATTGACCAGTATGATAGTATTCGTGTATTAGCTACCAATCCGTTTTCTTTCTTAAGTGCTGGAGAACCTGGATGGCATATTCCTGAACAATTAGGAATTACACCTTCTAAATTGTTCTGTGCATCGGCAGAAATTGAAAAACAACATACCGATTTTCTAAATAAACAAATTGGGCAGCGCTACTATGTACCAATGCAGTACGAAGCAGATAAAATCAATGGAATGTTTTATAAACTCATTGGAGAACTGCCAGAGATTACTCCCAACAACACTCTTGAAGGCGGAGATTTTATGAGCATTACGACAGATCCAAACCCTTTTGGTTACGATAAATCATTATCATTTAGAAATGAAAACGAATTAGAAATTATTTTCCCTCAATCAGCGATTGATCCAACTTTACAGCTTACTACTCAAGCAAAAGAGGTAAAGATTACGGCTTATGCAACTGTTTTTGCAGATACTGATAAATTGGTTTCATATGAAGCTGTTAATTTTAGAAAAAATGAAGGAGGTGCATTTGATACACAGCATACTTATACCAAAACAGAATTTTTAAATTCAATAACATTATACAGTGAAGAAGTTGCTGGACAGAAGAAAAAGATTGATAAAATCGTAATTAGTCCTGTTTCAGCTAATGCGGAGCGTATTCGAGCGATTAGAAACGAAATGGCAGTATTGTTTGACGAAACCTATAGTGAGCTAACTGGTGAAACCGAAATTGAACTAACTGATCCTGTAAAAATTACTAAATACAATTCGCTTCAAGCTGAATTAGCAATTCTGAAAACAAATGCAGGAAATGAAAATGTTAATTCTGGACAAAATCCAAACGGACTGAACTTTACGCATTACTATGGTTACAATGGAAAGGCTTCTTATGTATTCGATCAGGTAATCAAGTTCAATGATTCTTATATTATATCGTTCCATCCAAAAACTGATGCTAAAACTACGATCTTACTGCAAATTGATTCTGATGGAGCCATTATTAGAGAACGTATTGTTAATGGAGTAATAACTTCGATGCAGGTTGTAAATGATAAATTACTCGTTACACAGGCACTCAATGCAGAACAATGTAAAGGAATTGGAGAAGCTTTTATTGATCTTGATTTTATTGTAGGTTGTCTTTCTCCTATTGCTGCAACTGCAATTGTTGAAATGGATGAAGAATTAAACCCAATTTTAGGAACACAGTATCTTAATACCTACTCTGTAGGTTTCAACAAAATAGTACCGTTGGCAGGAAATGATCTGCTTTGGGTTAACACACTTGCAAATGAAACTCAGATAAGCTGGATTAAGGGAAGCGATCGAACCATTATCTATCGTTCTAAAATAAATGCCGAAGCAGTTAAAGTTCTTCAACATAGTGGGACAGAATTTAGTTTGATCACTAAGGATAAAAAGATCATTCGTTTAAACATCAACAATACCACAAAAGTTATTACCATAACAGATACAAAAGTAATTTCTAATACAGATGTAGTTGAAATTGTTGATGCAGTAATCGCTACTAACAAAGTGCTTCTTTCTGTTAAATTATCTAACGAGAAATTTGCATTAGCACAAATTGATGGAAATTCTATTGCGTTGGTAAAAAATGATACCATTTTTGATTCGGCAGTTTATTTATCAAACAATACATTAACTGATCATTCAATTGTAGCTTACAATACGTATTATTTGTTTGTATTTGGCGAGACTCTAGAGCTCACAAGATTAATTAAAAGAGAAGCAAATAGTACAAATGCTTCGATTATTGCTATTCAAAATGAACCTTCTGTAAATGAAATTGTCATGCTTTCGAGCAAAGCAGAAGAAAAAGGAGCTTATTTCTCATTGTTTAATGACGCATTTGATAACTGTTCTTTATATCCTGCTGCACAAGTTTCGGTAATTTCTTCAACATCTAATTTAATACATGGAAACATTAATTATACTCCACTTGATTTAATTAATGGATTAGATTTTACAAGAAGCATTAAAAATTCGAAAATAATTACAATTGATAATGTGATTTGTTCGAGTACAGAAAATACTGAAGACCCAGAACTTGATTACACCACTTACATTCAGAGTATCGAATGGCTAAGCAAACAAGATTATTATCATAATCAAACTATTCATGATATTCCGGCAGTTGCAGAACAATTTCAAGCGATGCGAGATGCTGTCGAAAAAACAGTGCAGCCAATTTGGAGACCAAATACAACCTATTGTTTAGACTTTACATTAACAGATACTATTGACAATAAAAAAAATAGTCCAACAGAATTTAAATATTATTATGGTTTTAAAACTCATGGTCCTATAGGACATTATCCAGTTCCTGATCCTGTAACTACAGAAGGCTCAGATAAACCTGCGAAAAATGAATTGACAGAATTATCTAAGTCCCCTTTAACATCATTGAGAAATTATCTGGACTACACTCGTTCTTATCCAAATGCAGATGGTAGTTTATTGCAATCTAAACCTTCATTTTATGGTAATGAGCAATGTAATATCTCTCTATTCTTTACAAGTACTTATACTTCTAATATGTTTAAGGACTGGGAAGATTACGGACAAGGAAGACCAACAATTGAAGGCGCTTTAAATCTTTTCATAAAAGATCCGCTGACTGATTTGCTTATTAAATATCCTATAGAACCTTTAGAAGAAGGAGAAGAGGAAATTATTTATCCAAAATCAGTAGAAGAAGAAAACAATTGGATTGATGATAATGATCCTAGACTTCCTTTAGGAATTAGAATTGTAAACAATTTCATTAGTGATAATCCTGGAATATGCAGCTTAACTTTAGGAGATCCTTTAAAACCAAAATCATTAAAGTACAAGACCACTTTAACCAACTTGAAGCCTTCTAAACTATATACAGTTTTAGTCAACAATTATTTTGATGGTGCTCAAATAGGAGTTACAAGCCCAAGTAAAAATACTCTGGTACATCAATTTGGTTTCCAAACCTCTCGTTACAAGGATTTTGAAGAACAGATTCAAAGCTACTTTATTGATACCGAAAAAATCAATGGAGCATTGTATGATGTTAATGTCAATCTAGATCAAGAACGAATAGATGCTTTGTATTATCTAATCGCTCCAAAAACTGAGAATGCGACGAATACTTTAAGTGATTCTATGGCATCGAAATACCAGCATTTATTCGACCGTGCGACTGAAGGAATTTTAAAATTATCTCCTCTTGATCCTGCACAAAGAACAGAAGCAAATAGAATTATCGACATAAATACTGGAGCAACTATAGCGCTTTTAATTCGAAATCCAGAACCGTTTAATATTCCTAAAATGCCCTTGGAAGAAATTCAGGATAGTATTTCGGTTTTAGATGAATTAGAGAATCCTATATCTGAATACAGTGTACTGCATTCAAAAGATTACTCGCAAGCATTGATTATGCATAACAGTAAAACGATTTCTGAAGCAGAAATATTGAAAATCAAGTTTAAATACAAAGTATGGAATACAGAAGGAAATGGAATCCCTTTAACGACCACTTTTGACACGCAGATACTGCCATTACAAAATATAAATCTTTAAAAAATAAGAAAAAAATGAGTTCTATAAATCTTCAGGAAAGCCAGCTCTCGGGTTGTGAAACTTATGTAGCAATTGTAGTCGACGAATCAGGTTCGATCAATGGAAACGAAGCGCAGCAAATCCGCGACGGACTATCTTCATTTATCAATTCTCAGGCACAAAGTAACATCACTCTTTCGTTAATCGGAATGTCTAACAGCGATACCGCTGTTAGACCCGATAACGTAATTGAAAAAAGAATTTCCAGCAATACAACTGCTTTTTTAGATTGGATTGATTTATATGGTAACGGTAGAGCCTATATACAATCAGATTATTGGGCATCGGGTTTAAATGCTGTTAAAAATCTATCTGTTACGCCAGATATCGTTTTTGTAATTACAGACGGTATACAGGTCAATAACTCTGATTTATTAAAAAATCTATTTACTGATTTAAATCTTACATCAAAAGTTTTTGTGTATGGAGTTACAAGTTCAACAGATAATACAGAAGAACTTACAACACCACTGACTAACTTTTTAGAAAAAACACCAATCTTAAAAACCGATAGAGATTCTGCATTAGATTCTGATTATATCAGAGTTCCTAACTTCAATACATTAGGAATTGAATTAAATAAGCTTGCTTTCGATTTATCTAATTTTCAAATTGGATGCCTTCCAAACGTTAGTATTATTTAAAACAAATTAGATTACCCTGCCTTAAAAAAAGGTATAAGAATCAGCGCAGAATGCGGATCATTAGTTCTGAAAAATAAAAGCCGAGTTCCTTTGACTTTAAATGCTGGAACAAAAATTCATAGTGAAAACCGAATAAACGGACTAGTTTTTAAGATTCTCAATTCTGTTACCATTCCTGGAACTGGCCAGAGTGAAGCTACTATTAGAGTTGAGGGAAAACCATTGACACTTGGTACTTTTTCAGCACCTGTATACCTAAATAATGTAAAAAATCCTTTAGGTATTACCATCAGTTTTAATATTGCCAAAGAATCGTCTGTAATTACTATTTCTCCAGAAAAAACAAATCTTCAATCTAGCTATTTACAGGTTGCCGCAGCGGGTTCAAAAGGAATCGATAGTACAAAAGGAATTCATCTTCGCTGGATGTTGACAGGTAAATTGGGAGAAAATCACCTTCCAAAAGGAGACTTGTATAAAGCCCAAAATTCTAATTCTAGTTTTAATAAACCAGATGACTTTGTAAAAGTATACAGAGCACCTTATGCAAAAATTAGTCAAACTGTAGATTTAACCCAAAATCCAAATGTTGTCGACAACAAAAAGGCACTATGGATTTACAAAACAGCAAATCCGCAAAGGTCTATTTATGTTTATTTTAAAGACGAAAATAAATACAAATTTGTAAAACTCAGCATTGATCCATTAACAAATGCTGTTGCATTCATGCAGGCTTATGGAAATAACCTGATTGAAATTGAAGCCAAAACAGATTTATTCTTTGCCGCAGAACTAGACTTTTCGACTTCAAATACCGCAAAAAGTGTAAAATTAGAAACGCTATCAGTTGCAGAAAACAAAATCACAGCTTCAAAACGAGTTGCCAATCGTAAAACATACACCTCCGCGCAATTAGAAAGCACTATTCGTTTAGTTGCTGAAAACGGCAGAAGTGTTCGATTTAAAGCAAACAATTGTATTTTAAATGCCATACGATTCGAATTTTATTCTGATTTCATCAAAAATGCCAATATTAACGGTGACTGGATCTTAAAAGGAAAATATGGTTTAAGCACAAATGATATTGATGTTTTCGAACAACTGGAACCAGCACGTAATGCTGTTCATGGAAAATGGCTTAAATTCAACGATGGTGAATATGTAAATATTAAAAATTACAAAGCCAAATGGAATAGAACAACAAATGAAGATGACATTACAGATCAAAACATCAAAGAAACGGTCGAAAAATATATTTCTTTAAGTCAATCCTTAGATAACCCAACTGCAGAAAAAGAAATTTTCTTTGGAGATAAAGTTCCCGTAAACGAACCAAAAGAAGGAGAAGTACAAGAATATGCCGAAAATTCGACTAAAATATCCTATCTCGATCTTTTAAACATTGCTGCAAATGACTATCATATTGCACGTATGTTAGGTTTAGGATGTTTAGATCTGGATGAGGAAGTTTTGGCGGGCGAATATGTTTACTTAACAGAATACACCACTTTTGGAAGTTTGGAAAACGGTATTGAAGGAACCGAAACGCAACACCTTTCTATGAGTATTCCAACCTCTATCCATACAGAGCGTATGCCTCTTCCGGTTCAGTTAAATAAAATTGTTCCTGGTTTAAATGTTGATACAGATGAAAATCCAAATGCTCAAATTACTGATGCTGAAGGTTATAGTTTTGATGGAAAGAAAAGATTTGTGACTTTATTTATGGATGATGTCATGGATTATGATGTCATAAAATCTAATACTAAAAATGATGATTTCTTTAAATCTTCTTTAGAATATGATGGAAGCAGTTTTACATTTCCTGTGTACTTAGGAATTGACCATAAAATTGCTACAGAAACCAAATGGAAAACTCTAGAGCTGTCACACGATCTCGAGTACAAAAGTGTTAATGAAAAACTGGAAGAATCCAATTTTGAAACCGTTCCAATTATTATTCCTGAGAGTGGAAAATCGATTTTAAATGCGATTCAGGAAGAAGCAGGAGAAAACGTTTACATCTATCAGGGATACGGAATTAATCTCTTTTCTAGGGCTACATCTGGGCGTCAAATTAGTATTAAATCAGATATACAGCCTGCTAATATTTTAATCCCTCCAAGCAACGTTAACGCACTACTTGTTACTGAGGAAAAACCTTTAATGTTTACTTCTCTTTCAGAACAATTGCTATTAAATAAAATTACTGGAGCAGATAAAACATTAGTCAGAATCTTGTTTGACTATTATTCAGCTCAGGAACTTTTAAGTTATTCTGTACCAAAAGAAATGTCTGCTAACCATGCTGAAACTGTGAAAGATTCCATTTTTCCTGATGACAAAGAAAGATTCGCTGACCATTTTAAATTGCATTATAAAGATGGGCTTCCTGAGGTTGAATACGCAAAAATTGAAAGTATTGAAAATAATTCTGCCGATAATCTTACTTGTATTATTAAGATTAGAGAGTATAAAATTATCAGCAGTGGCCAAGAAATTAAAATTGGATTGGACAACACCAATAAAACTAAATTCGACGGAGGAGTACTTACAATTGGAGAACAAAATTATCTAATTCAAAATATTGAAGTTAAACTTAAAAAAGATGAACAATTAAATGATGTTTTTGATTATGCCTTAGTCAAAGTGTTAAAAAAGGAAGTAACAGACAAACTTCATGCTGATGGTGATGCAACAATAGATTCTGATCTAATTCAAGACATTAAAGAGCCTGAAAACAAATTATGTACGCTGGTACAAAACATGCAGACCCCTGGCAATTGGCATCAGCCTCAAATCGATTTCAAAGTTGACTATCCGGATTATTTAAGTGACATTCATAGAGAAGTCATTCAGCATACAAGTGAAAATGGAATTGATTTACAATTAGAAAAAACAAGAGGAATCTGGAAAGACGCTGTAATTGAAAGACAGCTGGAACCTACTTATGAAATGAACGCTGATGGAACATATAAATTAAATGTAGATGGAAATCCAATTAAATTATCTGAGGAAAAACATTTAGGACTATACAAAATTATTTTCCGAAACTTTAGTTTGCCACAGCATCCTCAATTTAAAGCTGAAAATGAAAACTCTGTTGAGTGGTCTAATGGTATTGTACGATTGTTTACCAAAAGTGCAATAGAGCCAGGAAATCCTGTGCCAGTAAAATCAAGAAAAGAATTTAAAGTTGTTAGAACAGAGAATATTGGAAAAACAGGAGATTTAATTTTGTACATCGAAGATCCTAATTTTATACTTGGTAATTACATTGACCAAACAATGCCTTCTGATTATGATGAAATCATTGGTGCACAAGATGGAACTCTTAAAGAAGATGGAACGAAAAAATATGAAGACGACTATGTATCTCAATGTGTAAATTATTATCCTAGTTATAAAGTTTACCTTTATGCAGATCCAGTTTCTGGAATTACAGAAGCGAATATTCAACCAAGAGCAAACGAAAGTACTCACTACTCTATTTTTGGAATCAGTACACATGCTCTTCAGCCTTCATTCGAATACAAATCAAAAATTAGTATTCCTTGCCCAATGTATGCGGTTCGCATAGAAAAACCCCAAAAACCTAAAGAAATTATTGGAGGAAGTTTATATGCAACACGTCCTGATTTTTACAATCGTTCTACTTTTACTTTTACAGCAGAATATGAAACAGATCGTAAACCTTATGGATTACTACATTACAGAGCCAATGATGAAGATCTTTTAAACATTTTATACAATCCAGAAACAGTTACTACAATTCGTCAAGAATTGAATAAACTGGGAGGAAATGATGAAATTAGTTTTAAAGAAAGATGGAGCGATTTTTTAGATTTCAATAATCTTGTCCAAACAGGACATTATAAAATGCTGCCTGCAAATAACTCTGAAGAAAGTTATCAATTCCCATTGCCAGATAATGAAGAATTTATACTTCTAATTAATGATTTTATTGCTTGGCATAATCAAACCCAAGGTACAAATGAACCTACCATAATTTCTCTGGACTCATTAAATCAAGTTTTAATTTCAGAAGGAGTTGAACAGCCTATGCTTGCTGTTTATTTTGTAGAACAGGCTATTCACGCCGCTTTTGTTCCACTAACAGAAGTTCCCGTTATCTATGAGTATATCAAAGGAAATGATTATGTACCAATTAGTAAAAAACAAACTATTAAAGATAAAAATGGAAATGCTTTAAAGCCAACTGATACTGATTTTGACATTGCCCCAATGATGAAAATCATCAGCGAAAGCGAGAATAAAACACAATTTACTGATTTTAATCTGGATGGAAACTCACAAAACATTTATTTCTATGCCGTACGTGAAATGGACATCAAAATGAATTTTGGAGAATTTAGTGATGTTTTAGGACCTGTAAAATTAGTAGCTTCTACTCCACCTAAAACACCAGAAATTAAGAGAATTATGCCAATTCTTGAAAATCCGGTTTTAGGAATCAAGCCTGCTGTTCAGATAGAGTTAAATGCTTATCAGCCCGAGTATAAAATTAGAAAAATCAATATTTATCGTGCCGAAACAATACTTGCTGCTCAATCGATAAGAACAATGAAATTGGCTAAAGAAATTTTAATTAATGACGATACATTATCAACAGATTTTGACAATGTTTGGACCATTTACGATGAATTTGAAGATTTAGAAGAAGTTCCTTTTGGTGAAGGTCTTTTTTATAGAATCACAGTTTCTAAACAAATTGAAAATCCAGTTGTAAATATTGATTATGCACCATCGCAACCTTCAAAAATTACAGCGACAGTTATTGTTGATAATGTTTCTCCTGAATCTCCAGTTTTAGAAGTTTCAGGAATTCCTACCGTAACAAATGGAAAAATCTTAAAACCAGTCGTTTTTAACTGGGAGAAAACAGTATACAATGGTAAATATCATTTATACAAAATGAATAATCAGGGGAATTGGGAAAAGATTCACGAGATTTCTACAAATCTAAATACTGTTACGCTGCCTTTAGAAAACACCAAATTAGGAACTGATGAATTGATTATTAAAAATGAAGATGATAATAGAATCTATCATCATTTTAAAGTAATCTCAGAAAACTCATCTGGAATGTTAAGCAGTGACGAAAAAATCCTGACCCTTTAAATACTAATAAATACCAATGATTCAATCTCATTGGTATTTATATCAGAATCTTAATCAAACAAAATAATTTAAGCAAAGAAATAAAACTAAATACAATGGCAACACTTAGAAATGACTTTTATAGCAAATTCAAAGATGGCGATATTCCAAATCATCTTGACTTCGTCGAAATTTTTGACAATTTCGTTCATAGGAAAGATGATAAAGCTGATTTTCAAATGGTCGAAACGGGCACTGACAATGAACACTATATAACTCCAGCGCTTTTAAAAGCTGCTTTTCAAAATGCTGGAATCATTTCAGGTAATTCTTATGTTCCTATTAAGGAGTTTCAGGATAACTTCTCTGGAGCATCAATTACTCTCGATCAATCTCCTATCGAAGACAGTGTAAAAGTTTACAAAAATGGTCAGTTATTGGCTGAAACCGATGATTACCAATTAAACTATGGTACAGGTACAATTACTTTTTCGGCTCCAATAAGCAACCGAAATATTGAAATAAATTATTGGTCTAAAAATATCAATACAGAATCAAATGATCCGAATGTTGATCCAATTTTGGGAAGTTTATCTGTACCGTACAAAGAAAACTTTAATCAAGAGACTTTTAATGATGACGAAATTATTTTAAAGGAAATTCCAGTTAAAGATAGTGTCAGAATCTACAAAAATGGTCAGCTGCTTAGAGAAGGAATAGGTAAAGATTATGCTGTTGATTATAACAATGGTGTTATTACATTTTCTGCCGTAATAAGTGATCGTAATATTGAGGTAGATTACTGGTATAAAAGCTCTGTTACGTTATCAGATTTGGAATTAAATACCAAATATGTTGACTTAACTACTGCACAGACTATTGGCGGAAATAAAACTTTTACTAAAGAAGTTGAAGCTCAAAATTTTATTAAAACAGGAGGAACTTCGAATCAATATCTTATGGCAGATGGATCTGTTTCGACCTCAACGGGTTCTGATTATGATGCGGGACATTCTCCTTTTAATACATCTGCTACTGGTTACCAAAAGTTTAGTAATGGATTAATATTACAATGGGCATTTCTTTCATCTGGTTCAACAACTTACAACTTTCCTCTAGCCTGGCCGCAACGCGCTTGCAGTATTGTATTATCAACACATAGAAGTTCTTCAGGAAATAAAGGTTTTAACCACGTCCACGACATTTCACAAACGTCGTATGGGGCAATTATCGACGGGCAATATGGCTACATGTTTGCAATTGGTTACTAAAATTTAAATATAATTATGTACAAAGGAACCTATAACAAAAATGGAGAGTATACAGGTTTTTATGTTCAAGGGATTCACGAAAACATTCCACAGCCTAATATTGATTTAACTGAAGAAGAATGGCATCAAGCCTTATCTAAAAATTACAAAGTAATTAACGGTAAACATAGTTATTCAGATTTTATACAAAATAAGGAAGAGATTCTACACAATATACGATTGAAAAGAAATGCCTTATTGTCACAAAGTGACTGGACTCAATTAGAAGACTCTCCTTTTTCTGATGAGAAAAAAATAGAATGGAAAAATTATAGACAAGCATTAAGAGATGTAACCTGTCTTAATGATCTGACTTCTATTGTTTGGCCGGTCGAACCAGTATAAAAATGTGCGCTTTTACATACTTAAGTAAACAAATCATTATTACTAACTAAAATAGAAACATGGAAGAAAACACAACATATAAACCTTTTGCCTATGTGGATCAATACATTCCTACAGAAGGAACAACGGTTTATTATAATACAGAAAAAACACGAACTGTTCATAAAAATGACTGTGTAGAAGGCACAATTGGAAATCCTATTACTTTAATTGCCGAAGCCAATAAATTTGTATCAACTATAAATGTAGATGATGCCAATGCACAAGCCGAGTCCTGGCTTAATGCAAATGCTCAAGGATATGCAAACAATATTGGAACCTGCAATATCAGACCTACCGCATGGCGAGGAGCAAATCCTTCTTGTGTTTTAGAACCTTCGACAACATTATTGCCTTTTGACTATATGGTAATCAGATATAAATGGGCTTTAGGAGCTGGTACAGATTTAGATACTTTTACCGGTTTTGTAAATACTGGCATTGGTACTTTAGACAATGAATGGGTTGGATTTGGACAGAAAAATGAAGTTCCTGCTAACGCAGTAGCACAAGACTCTTATGTTATGTGGAGTGGTGATGTAGTAGACTTAACTGGTACAGAAACCTGCCTGATAAACTTCAAAAAAGTAAAAGAAGATCATCCCAATTTAAATGATATACAAGTGAGAATGGCTGCCGTTTGGTGGAGTTCAAAAAACACGGGAAATATCGATGTAGAAATAACCACATTCTTAGGAGGAACAATGACAAAAGTAGACAAGGACATTATTAATGATGATGGTCAGCAAGTTCAGCAATTAAACTTTTCAAAAAATATCTCGGTACAAGGAAAACAACTTACAATAAATGAGGTTAGCAACATTGGTTACATTCATTATTCTAATACCCCTTCAACCGCAAATGTTGTAATAAATTATTAAATATGGGAAACACAGGATACAAATCTTTTACCACACTCGAAAGATATTATACAGATAATAACTCCCCAACAGGAGAAACAAAATTAAACGCAGTATCAGACCCTGATTACATTGCTCCTTTTTTAGATGCTGAAAACTGCCCTCCTTCTACTAGATATTACAATACGCAACAAATCAAAACTGTACAGAAGAATAATTGCAGCACAGGATATTCAGGAAGCAACGTAACGCTGACAGCTTTCGCTAATCAATTTGTTTCAAATGAAAGCTTAGCCGAAGCCAATAATCAAGCTATAGCTTGGTTGGATGCTAATGCACAGATTTATGCAAATAATGTAGGAACATGTCTGCTGAATATCATAAACTTACCTGTAACAAAATCAGTAATTTTCGAAAATAGAAATCAAAGTTGGATCGACTGTAGAAATGCTTCTACTGCAACTACTTCTTATCAAAGTAATAACTTTTTAGGAGCCGCAAATAATGGATCAGAATTTATTATTAGCAGATATCGAGGAAGTATCGACACATCATCAGTATCACAAAAACCTAAATCTGCCAAATTAAAATTTAAGTTTGCGCAAAATGCAGTTGGGAACGCATTAACTTTTCATCTATACTCTTCAAATGTTCCAATTCCGTTATCACAAAACTTCGAACTTGTCGATTGGAATGATTGGGATCAAAGTAATTTCATTGGCAGTACTACTTTTCCGAGTAATTCAACAGAATACAGAGAAATTATTTTAAACAATGCACAGTTAGATTCACTAAGCTTACATGAAGATTTTAATTTTTTTATAATTTCAAATGGAGACAAATTATCTAATGCACCAACTAGTGATAATAGACCCACACTCTCAATTACTGCTGATACTGGCAATATTTATTTAGAATGTGAATTTTAATTAAAAAAAAAAATCAAAAAAACAACTTAAATACCACAAATGAGTACAAATCATAATAGAATAAAAGTTGCCGATTTAGAAATCAATCAGCGCGATAAAATTTTAACTACAAATTCGAGTGGTGAACTTGAATTTAGTGACATAAATAATATTAAAACTTCTAGCTACAATGGATTAGATTATAATCAGGAAGGAAAAGTTTTAGATGCTAGGCAGGGAAAAGTTTTAAAGGATTTGATTGATAACGCCAACGACTTACTTTCTTCTGATAATATCAACTTAAATACACTTCAGAAATTAGCTGATGCTATTGAAGAGTTACGTAGTTCTCTAAGCATAACATTAGTAAACGATTTAAATACTGGTGGTACTACAAAAGCTTTAACAGCTGAAATGGGAAAGGTTTTAAATACCCGTTTACTTGAAATAGAGTCAAAGGTTATACCGAATTTAAATGCACTAAATGTAGCTTTAGGCAGTTATCCTTCTACACGTAATGATGGTCAATTACCTAATAACAAAGTACTTTCGACAGATGCAAACGGGAATATTAAGTTGTACACTATTACTACTACACCAGCTCCATTTTTAGAAGTACTGGCGCCAGATAGCACATTACCATCAACAACAACTAATATAACTTTAAAAGGTGCTTTTTTCACTCCTAACATGTCAGTAACTATTTCTGGGCAAACAGTTAACTATGTTTCATTTGTAAATGATAATCTTGTAACGGTAAACATTACAACCGGTAGTGCCGAAGGATTGTTCGATATTACCTTAAATAATGGGCTGTCTGCCACGTTCAAAAATGCTTTTATGACTGTTTTAGGTACCATCTATACCCCTTTAACAGCAGAATGGACTTCTCATACTGGTGCTATTACTGCTGGCGACGGCAAAATAGAAACACTTTCGTACACATCTGTTGGTAGTGTCATCTGGAATAGGGAATTAGATTGGACCAAAAACTTCGAAATTAGATGTAAACCTCGCAAATCACCTTTTGGGGTGCCTACTGGTTATCAATATTCATTTCTTCAACTTTTGAATGTATCTGATAATACCAATAAATTAAACCTCGCCTGGACTTATCCGGTGGGTTATGTGGAATGTCGAACATCTTTTAATTATGAGATATACTCGGCTCCAATCGCACCTTCAGCAAATTCATCTCTAGAAGCTTGGAATACATATATTGAAGACATCGAAATTAAAATAAGATGGTTTGATGGTATATTCACGCTTTGGCATAATGGACAATTGAAAAAAACTTTTTCGAGTGGTCTAACTGAAAATCTAAAATTAAAGGCAAGTGTGTATTCAACTGACTTATATGATATAAAATATATCGAATTAGCCAGTTAGACTTAAATACATACATTCAAATACTTAACAAAAATAACTAAAAATCAAATGAGTTCTTTATTACAAAATACAGTTTTCGGGAACAAAAAATCTTTGCTGGATAACGAACTAATTGCTTATTATAATTTTAATAACAATATTACAGAAGTTACAGGTAAATCTCCAAATGGGCTTGGAACAAACATCAATTATGGAGCAGGAAAATTATCTTCTGCAATTAATTTTCCATTATCAAATTTAGCTTATGTTGACATCCCAAATAATTCAAATTTCAGTTTTACATCGGGAAATGGTATTGATATTCCTTTTTCAATTTCTTTATGGATATATGTAACCAATTTTTCTTATACTGGAAATTGGCTTATAAATAAAAGAGGAGCAGATACAAATGTGGAATGGCAAGTTCATTTAACACCTTCAGGCGCTATTACTTTAACCAAATTCTCAGAAGGTTCAAATTCCATGTATCAAGGTGCAATTACAAATAATAATATTATCAATTTAAATAACTGGTATCATATTGTTGTAACCGATAATGGCTCAAAAACAGTATCAGGGACTAATATATATGTCAATTCAATAAATCAAACCATTAACGATACAAGTATTGGCCAGTATTTAGGTATGAATGCAGGAACCAGCATAACAAGAATTGGTTCTAATTCATGGCTAACCCCAACCGATACACTTAAACACACAGGTTATATTGATGAACTTGCCATTTGGAAAAATAGAATATTAAATCAAAATGATATTAACAAACTCTATAATTCAGGAAACGCAATATCATTCCCGTTCTAAACAAAAAATATAAGATAATTAAAAGTTATAATTCTAAAAAAAAGCACAAAAATAAATTTCTTAAATACTAGAAACCAATTAATTACCTAATAGACTTAAATCATCAAAAAACAATCTTAAAAAAATTAAAAAATGGATACAAATCACAATAGAATAAAAGTAGTCGATTTAGAAAAAAACGAACCAAACAAAACATTAATTACTAATGAAAATGGCGAGTTAGTATTCAGTGAATTCTCTAATATTCCAGATTCTTTCTTCGAATCCGGAACAGGAACTAAATCTATTATCGCCAAAAATAAAGAAAATAATGCCACAACTGGAATGGGGGCTGTTGTATTAGGTTATTATTCACAAGCATCAGGAGAAAATTCATTCGCTCAAGGCAATGGTACAACTGCTTCTGGCATATATGCCCATGCAGAAGGAACAAATACTACCGCATCAGGTGATTGGTCCCACTCAGAAGGTAATTATACAAAAGCTACCAGCTTTGGAAGTCATTCACAAGGTGTTGGGACATTATCTTCTGGTTTTGCTAGTCATTCTCAAGGAGAAGAAACAATCGCTAGTGGAGATCATTCATTTGCAGGAGGACATGGCAGCAATGCTTTGGGAGAATGCTCATTTGCATTTGGTTATGGTTCTAACGCTAATGAGGCATATACAATTGTACTAGGATCAAGTATTACTGGAACTCAAGCCAATACTACTTATGTTGATAATTTTAATATTAAAACATTAGGGAATGGTTTAAGTGTAAAAAATCTCGGTATCGACTCAAAAGGAAATATTGTATCGGGCAATCTTCAATATTCAGATATTTATGGTCAATTAGAAATTGGCGCAAATCAAAACATCCTTTCTTCTTGGCATGGTAAAACCATTCTTTTTACAAACAACTGTACGATTACTATACCTGCTTTACTTCCTGATAATTTTATTTTCAATGGTATTACCTTACCTAGTGTAAATGTTACATGGGTAATTACAGCACCTCATACATGGTTGTTTGGAACGCCATCTGCAACGACAGAGAAACAAATCTTTACTTTCACGAAAAGGGGAAATACAAATAGTATATTATTATTGGGCGTTTAATTGTGGGGAGATTATTACAAAACACAGTTTTTGGCAAGCACAAAACTCCAGATTTAAGTAAGAATCTGGTTGCTTACTATAAATTTGATACTAATTTGAACGATAGTATTAATGGAAAAAATGGTTCCAATTACAATATTACCCATGATTCCGGAATAATTGACCAAGCCGCCGTTTTTAATGGAGCAAGTGTTATGGAGATTCCCAATGATGACGTTTTTAACTTTTCAGACGGAATAAATGATATCCCTTTTAGCATTTCATTTTGGATTTATTCTACAGATAATACAACTGGGCAAACTCTTATTTATAAAGCAAATGCAGGATATAATATGCAGTATGTAGTGCAGAAGTTAAGTGGCGGACAGATGACAATGGCATTATTAAGTGGAAACGACTCCAACTTAATACGCCGAGGTGGAGGATTAGCCACTTTTAATACATGGGTTCATTTTTGTGTTACTTACGACGGAAGTAAAAATGTATCTGGATTAAGATGGTACCGAAATGGAATATTAACACAGGATGAAGGATTCACAACAGGCAATTATACTGGAATGCCTATAACAGGAGAAAATATTTTTATTGGACGTGTCAGCTGGACATGGGTATTCTTTTTAAAGGCTAAGCTAGATGAATTTTATATTTGGAAAAATAGAGAACTAACACCTATAGAAATAGCTTATGCATACAATAAAGGCTTAAACGGAAAAACACTTTCATAATTTTTATTTTGAATATAAATGTCATGGTATTTAAAACTTTTGTTATTAAATACCATGACTTTTCATATTAAAAAAAGATATTCTATTTTTTTATCTTTTGTGTAGTTCGAATAATCCTAACCAAAAAACAATTAAATTTGGAGACCTTAAATCACCAATTTAATTATGAATTCAAAAAGAAATTCGTTCTACTTACCTGCCCTATTTTTGATGCTATTTTTTACATCAATTTCATATTCACAAACTTCAACTGCTAAAACGGAAAACCGAGGCAAACTATTTGAAGAAACTACAACCGACAGCGATTATCTTATCGCTATTGAAAAAGCCGGAGAAGTTCTTGAATCAGCCGGACATGATATCGATTTTGAAGGAAGTACTTTTCATCTTTTTGGAGAAATTAAAAGAACCGAAAGCAAACTTGATCTGATTCTGGCAAGTTTAAAAGGTGCCAATCCAAACGTGCGTAACCAGCAAATGTACCGCATTGTTTTAAAGGAAATCGAACAAGAATTAAATGAGCAAAACGATGCCATCAATTCCCGAAATCAGAATCTTGAAAAAATCAAAAGCAGAATAATAGATCTGCGAAAAGACAAAACTTTATTCACGCTGATTAAAGATACTATTCGCAAAAAACAGTTTAAAACTGAATTAGCAAATCTTAAAAAAACGTATTTAAGAACCGACAGTCTGATGACCAAAAATCAGGGAATCCTAAATGATAAAAAACGATTAACTGTCGAGCATAAAATTGCGGTTTCAAATGCACTTTCGACCGTAGAAACCAAACTGGAAAAATCAGGAATCAGTATTCTTAAAAGAGAATATCCTTCATTATGGAGTACCGATTCTACAGCAAAAAAAGAAGCAACACAAACTATCAAATCAAAAATTATTATTGAGGAAAATGTTGCCGCTTATTATTTAAGTTACAAAGCTGGAGCATTAATTACGCTTTGTTTCTTTTTGGGACTTTTGGCTTGGTACATTTCTCGAAACTTAAAATACTTAAAAACAAACGGCTACGCAGAAAATCTTGCCCTTTTTAATTTTAAATATTTAAACCGAGGAGTTATTTTACCTGTCGTTACAATAGGTTTAAATATTGCTACAGTAAGCAATTTATACGCTCCTGCCCTATTTTTAGAATTGTTACAATTGGCTTTATTAGCTGTTTTGATAGTTTTATTTAAAAAAGATTGGTCAGGCGTTTCAATGCGAAACTGGCTTTTGCTTTCTGGTTTATTTTTTGCCCTTTGTTTCCTGGATTTATTCATTGGCGTCGGATTATTACAACGTTGTTCATTCATTATCATCAATATCCTTGGAATACGATATGGATTAGTTCAGATTAAAAGTCTAAAAGATCAATTGTATATCAAAGCGTTCTTTAAATGGGCCAGCATCATTTTTATCGGATTAAATGGTTTATCGATTTTGTACAATCTTTTCGGAAGAGTTTCTCTTTCCAATATGCTGACACTAACTGCTTTTATTTCTCTCACACAGATCGTTGCGTTGAGCGTTCTTTTGAAAATCATTTTAGAAATAATCCTTTTACAGATTTACACCACGAGAATAAAACGAGGAATTGAAAAAATATTCGATTACGAGAGTTTATCAGATACCTTAAAAAGACCTTTTATCATCGTAATCAGTTATATGTGGCTGGTTGTAATTGCATCCAATTTAAATATTTGGGAATCATTACGAGATTCGCTGGCTTCTTTATTAAGTCGCCCAAACACAATTGGAAGCATCACTTTTACTTTAGGAAATATTGTTCTGTTTTTTATTATTGTATGGATTGCGCATCTATTACAAAAATATGTCGCTTACTTTTTTGGAGAAATCGAAGACGAAAATGAAGAGAATATCAACAAAAGACAACATTCTAAATTACTCATAACAAGACTTGTAGTTTTAATCGTTGGATATCTTTTAGCTGTTGCCGCTTCTGGAATGCCTTTGGATAAACTAAGTATTCTATTAGGCGCTTTAGGTGTCGGTGTTGGACTTGGACTTCAGAATGTCGTTAATAATTTCGTTTCGGGTATTATTTTAATTTTTGATAAACCGATTCAAATTGGAGACGTTATCGATATTAGTTCAGAATCTGGACGAGTAAAATCGATGGGATTACGTACCACAAAAATCAACGCTCCAAACGGTGCCGAAATCATTATTCCGAATGGTAATTTATTATCTCAGAATATCACCAACTGGACGTATACTGATAATTTCAAATTAGTAGATATTTCTATAGAAATTAGCGGAGATGCAACTCCAGAAGATATAAATGCAACCATACTAACCGCTCTTGAAAGTCTGCCTTTGGTAAATAATACCAGAACACCACAGATTTATTACAACTCAATTTCAGATAATAAATTTAAACTGCAAATCAAATTCTGGTGCAGTATTTACAGAACCGAAGAAACAATCAGCACAGCCAAACAAGTTTTGTTCAGCAATTTTAAAGCTAAAGGGTTGACTTTTTTGACTTAAAATTAAACCAACCCATTTTTTAATATTAGAAAGGCGTAAATATATTTTACGCCTTTTTTTATTTCAAAACATTTGAAATAAAAAGTTTTTAAAAAATTTTGTCAGAATGTGGTTTCCCGTAAAAGAATACGATAAAAAAAATTAATATTTGCAAGTCATTGAGATGTTTTTTCTATAGTTGCTAAAAATTTAAAAATAATATAATTCATACATAAAACCTATAACTCATAATTAATCAAACAACTAAAAATGTTAATAAAATAACATCTCATCATCTCTATTTAACATTTAATTACTTATTATTGTTAAAATTATCCTAACAAACAAAATGAAAAAAATTCCTTTGTACGCTGCTGGCCTTGCAGTTCTTTTAAGCATTGTTTCAATCTATTTCGCAAAATCAAGTTCAGAATTAGTTTATGTTGATGTCAATAAATTAATTACCGGATACAGTAAAACAAAAGTGGCAAAAGCCGAGTTTGACAAAAAAGCGGCCCTAATGAAGGCCAATGTAGATTCTCTTATCAACAATTGGCAGAACGAATTAAAAAATTACGAAAAAGAAAGAACTTCATTATCTCCTAAAGAATTAAAGCTGAAACAAGAATTACTGTCTAATAAACAGCAACAGATTAATGGCTACCAGGAAGCAATCCAGAAAAAAATTCAGGAAGAAGACAAAAAAGTAACCCAAACCGTAATAAACGATATAAACGATTATATCAAAGAATACGGAAAAGAACATAACTACAAAATCATATTTGGCGCAAGTGGCGGCGGTAACATCATGTATGCTGATGAATCAACCGACCTTACCGAAGACGTATTAAAAGGCCTTAATGCTGAATATGACAAAAAATAAACTTTTACTGCTTATTTTATTGGTATTCATTTCCTCTTGTAACAAATCATTTGATACGCAGGAGGAAATGAATGCGTATATACAAGATGAAGACAACGGATATGTTTATAAAAAAACAATATCTGGTGTTGATTATGTTTTACAATACAGACCAACTGATCTATTAGTAAAACAAGAATTAGGAGATAAAACTGATCCCGCTCAAATAGAGAAATTCAGAAAACAATACAGCAAATACATGTATTTCAACCTCTCTATGTCAAAAAACGATCAGGAGCTATTAAATGGGGTTGCTCAGGACAAAGCTAAATTCGGACAAATGGTGAATGAATTGGCTTTTGGAATGGAGGAAAAACTACATGTTTACACTCCGACAAAAGATACCCTAGCCCTAGCCGACTTCATTTATCCGAGAATGTACGGCATGAGTAATTCCACATCAATCATGATTGTATATCCCCGTGATGAAAAATACATGAAACAAGAGTATCTAAATTTTGTAATAGAAGATTTAGGTCTTGAAACTGGAGATGTAAAATTCAAATTAAATACCAAAGCCTTAATAAACGAACCTCAATTAGCTTTTTAAAACCCAAACCATGACCAAATACCACAAGCGCCATCGCATTATTGCTACTTTTTTCTTGTTGATATTTTTTCCAACACTTTTACCTAATAATTTGTTTGCCTCTAATAATGGACCAAAATCTCCCGAGGCTGCAAGTTTTGAACCTGTAGATGCAACTGATATGGTTAACTTAATTACAGGTCAATACAGTTACGTACTACCTTTATTAAATGTCCCTAGTCCTGAAGGAGGCTATCCATTGGCAATGGCATATCATGCTGGAATAGCATTAGATCAAGAAGCCTCTTGGACTGGTTTAGGTTGGAATGTAAATCCAGGCGCTATAGATAGAAATGTCAATGGATATCCCGACGATTATAAACAGAATAGCGTCACTGAATATTTTTATGATGATGGAGGAGTCATTACTACATCATACCTATCCGTTGGATATTCAAACGGTGGAGCTTCAGTTGGAGTTGGATTTAGCTGGGGAAGCAATCAAGCTGTTGGAGGTTATGTAAGCGGAGGTATCGGTTTTGATTTAGGAGGAGGAAATTCTATTGGAATAAATGCTAAAGTTGGCACATCAAGCTCTTCAATAGGAGTTGGAGCGCAATACTCTGGTGGACTTTCAGTTGGAGTAAATGCAGATACCAATGGAGAAATAGGAGTAAGTGCCGGATTTAATAATAATGGTGAGGGATTCAATATTGGCTATAATACGAATGGTAATTATTCTATGAGCTTATATGGAAATAACGCTACAAGTTTCTCTTTATCAACATCGAACCAGGGAATCTATTCTTCTGTAAGTAGTGGAGGAATTGGAGCATCATCTAGTAAGTTTAACTATTCGGCAAATGCTGGGGATTTTGTCCTTAATTCAAAAAATTCCAATCATGGTTTTTTTATACCTACACCGATTGGAATATTCAGTCTTTCTTTTGGAAAGCAGAAATTAACATATAAACTTGGAAAGGTTGTGGGAAATGAAATTGTAGGTCCGCTGTACTTTGTTCGAGAACCAAGTTTCAATGAGTACCCCAGCATATACTATAAAAAATACCCTGTCTTACCTCCAATGGATTATTATGAAGTAAATTTCAACAGTACAAATTTTACTGATGCAAGCAATGTAGAGAACAATAATGCAGTATTTCCTTCTTATGACAACTTTAATGTACAAGCTCAGGGCTTATCTGGAAATATGTCTGCGCCAATTTTTGAAAATGGTGCTCTTGTTGGGGTTTCCCAAAGAGAAAATTCAAATGGATACAATGTAAAATATACTTGTGACATTGAGAATTATGCTAATTTGCCATACTACTCTAAATTTCGAAGCAAACCTGTATTTTACTTAGATAATGAGATTAGTTCATATTCTGAAGCAAATGTTGATGCTGCAATATTTAATTATAATTCTACAAATCTTAAGATTTTCAACCATTCTAATGGCGGTGATGGATTACCTAAACCAAGACGACACACTTCAACATTCGTTGAATATTATACAAATAAAGAAATTGCCACAAATAAGGCAAATTTAGCGAAAGTAGGCTTTTTAGAAACTGGACAATTTACAGGATACGACAGGGAAGATCTATTGCCTCAAGATGGCATTGGTGCTTTTAAAATAACAACAGCAGATGGTAAATCGTATCATTATTCCCTACCAGTTTATAATTACGAAATTCTAACTAGAACATTTGGTGCAGATGGAAAGGTTGAGAGCAAAGCATATATGGAAAAAACCCAATTTACTCCTTTTGCTACACATTGGCTACTTACTGCTGTCACTGGACCTGATTACGTTGATAATGGTGACGGAATGGCTGGCCAAGGAGATTTAGGGTATTGGACAAGCTTTGAATATGGAAATTGGACTGAAGCATTTATGTGGAAAGCTCCATATAAGAATGATTATATTATTGACGACAATAATCCTAATATAAAAACTTGGATAAAAGGAAGAAAGCAATTATACTACTTAGATAAAATTAAAACTAGAACACATACTGCATTATTTATTAAAAGCGAACGCACCGATGCTTTATCTGATAACTTTAGTCATTATGCAGTTGAGAGAATTGATTACTTAAATAGTTTTGATTATCCAAATAATCCTTATGAATTTAAATTTAGTGTGCCTTCGCAAAAACAGTTACGCTTAGACAAGATTATACTTATTAAAAATCAAGATGATATTGTTGATAAAAAATATGGGGCTGACTCTAATTTAAGTGTTGAAATGAAATATGTTAGAAAAGATTCTTGGAATTTCAAAACTGCTAAATACAATATGTATGATAATGTACTTGATATAGGAGATAATTGGCAAGGTGTAATTGATAAAGCTATAAAAATAATTGACTTAGGTTATGATTATAGCTTAGTTCCAGGTGATAGTCGTTTAACATTAAAAAGTGTTAATTTTAAAGGAAAAGGAGGAGCTTCAACACTTCCTCCGTATAGATTTGAGTATAATTCTGGCAACGGTTCTTTCGATATTAATAATAGAGACGGATGGGGTTATCTTGCAGACAAACCAGAAGCTTTTTCATTAAATAAAATAATTACTCCACAAGGTGGTAGTATACAAATTAATTATGAGAACTCAAGATTCAAAAGCATAATGCCTTCAAATTTAGAGTTTTACAACAAAAACCCTCTAAAATACAAATGTACAATTCCTACAGGTTCTCCTTTGGGAAGTTTATCAAATAACAAAATTACCCTTACAATAGGGAGTAATGAAACTTATCCTATTCAACTCGGACAAAGTGTAAACATAAACTATTCATATAAATTAATAGAACCAATGCCTTTAAAAGTATATCACACAAAAGATTACAATGGCACTGGCACAATTACAAATTTACCTGCCAATCTTGGAACAGGAAAATATGAAGTAACGCTTAACGGAAATATATCCGAAATTCATCGAAATTATCAATCCTCAGACGGTCCCTATCAATCTGGTGAATTTTGTACAGTCAAGGTTGCTCTAAACAGCAATTCTATATATTCCGGTTCAAGTCCACGTGTTGCAAGCTTAAAAGTTTCAGATGGTTTAAATAATTATATAACCGATTACAAATATGGATTAAATGAAGATGGCATTGGCTATGTGAGTTATCTACCATATTCGCAAAACATAACAAAAGAAATACCATATAGTAACGAGCTACCTGCTCCAAGAGTAATGCATGAATTTGTAACAATAAGCAATCATAAAGAAGGGCTTTTACCGGAAGGCAAAATTCGCTATAAATTCAACATAATGAAGAGTAAGGACCCAAACAAAATAAAGTTTGACGATTTTTATGAAATTATAGAAACTAAAACACCAAATTTTACTAACTCAAGCAATGTAGATGTAAGTATAAGCAATTTAGTCGTAAAAGATAATCTTTCATCTATAGGGCAACTTATGGAAATACAAGTTTTAAATGGAAAGAATCATAGGCTTAATAAAAAAACAAATAATTTTTATACCATCTTTGACAATAGCAATAATATTGGGGTTACTAAAGAATCATACCAAAACTATAAAACTATAGATTACGCTAATACGAGTGTCAAAGATAAATGGATTATAAATTCATCTACAAGAATAAAATATCCAAGTATTCTCAAATCATCAACTGAACAAAAAGACGGTAATACTTATACAACTGAATTTTTAGATTACGATCTAATTTCTGGTATAAGCAAAGGAACCCAATATAGCTCAAGTAATGGCCAGTCTTTTAAAACAAAAATAGTCCCTGCTTATGTAAAATATCCCGAAATGGGATCTAAAGTTGATAACATCAATAATAAAAATATGTTATCACAAGTGGCAGTCAATTATTCGTATATTTTTGATAAAAACGATCCAAATAAACCTTGGAAAGAAACTGGTGTAGGAATTACCACTTGGAGTAATATATGGACTTATCAAGACATTGCAGGAACTTCTGCAGATGTTCCTGCCACAGCTTCTACTGATCAAAAAATATGGAGAATACATAAAACGTACATATGGAATGGCGTTAAAGATGCCGACGGTATTTTTACCAATTATAATTCTACCACAGATGATAACTTTGATTGGTCTATTGGCGTTGGTCAGCCATCACAATGGAAACAAACCTCAGAAGTAACTCTTTACAATCATTTTTCTTCCCCATTAGAAATGAAAGACGTTAATGGAAATTTTGCTTCTTCCAAAATGGGGGATAATGAGACTAAAACAACCGTCAGCGGTAATGCAGGATATAATGAAATGTTCTATGCCAGCGCAGAAAATATAGATGGCACCGAAAATAGTAACGGAGTAGGAACAAATTGGCTAGAACCTGAAATTAAAATGATAAATGCCAAAAGAAGTTCAATTTATTCTCATACAGGTAAAAGATCGATCGAAGCAACAAACACATCTAAATTTGGTGTTGCATTAAACAGTGCATTAAGAAATGGTATGCCACAACATAGGCTAGGCCTATATAAAGTTTCTGTCTGGGTAGAGAAAAATAATGCTGCAAAAGCAAGAATAGTTGATAATGGCAACATAAGTGATTTCAAAGACAGTTACACAGCTGGAAATTGGGTATTGAAAACAGGTTATGTGAATGTTAATTCTTTAAACTATTCTATATATGTAACATCCATGGATGGAACAAGTGTTTATTTTGATGACCTAATGATTAGACCAATTTCGTCTTCAATAAGTGGATATGTTTACAATGAATGGGATGAGCTTACCTATATAATTGGAAACAATGGATTAGCAACGAGATTTGAGTATGATGCAGCAGGAAGATTAATAAAAACTTACTCTGAAGTACTGGATGATGCAGCAAATCAAGTTACAGGAGGTTTTAAATTATTCAAGACAAATACATACAATAATAGATATTTAAATTAATCAAATTATGAAAAGATACCTATACATTTTACTGTACATAATCGGTTTTTTAAATTACACTATTTCCTACTCTCAAGAAACCTCAAAATCAGCCACAGCTCAACGAATCATAGAGCCCACAGATCCAGATTGTGAAGAATATGAAAAGTACGGATGGTTTTATGATAATGATGGGGATGGTGCTGGAGATCCAAATTATTTTCAAATGGCTTGTACAAGACCTTCTGTAAAATGGGTAAGCAATAACAATGATTGCGATGACAATAATCCAAATGTAACTTATTATGTATGGTATTATGACAAAGATCATGATGGTTTTGGCGATGCTAATTATCCAGCATATGGCTGCACCGCACCTGCAGACTATGTTAATAATAATCTGGATTGTAATGATAATAATAAAGATATTAACCCTTATACCAAATGGTATTTAGACAATAACGGAGATGGAATTGGATCTGATTTGGACGGTTCTCCAATTATTAGCTGCACCAAACCTGCTGGAAATTATTTAAATCAAGGAAACGACAACACTGCTCACTGGATTCATCAGATTTCTTATGATGCAAAAGGAAACATAACTGGAACTTCAAGATCTTACTTTGATGATTTAGGAAAATCTGATGTAAGCTTATCTAAAGATTATGTAACAAACAAAATATGGGGTACAGAAACAACGTATGATGATTTTGGAAGGGTAGATAAAACTTCTTTTATTGCTCCTTCCCCACTGAATACTTTTGGAAAAACCAATTTTTTGAAAAGCAGTAACGAAGCAGCCTCATCTTCTTCTCCGCCAACTCTTTCATTAAACAATATTACATCAGGTGGCACTTATAAAGCATCGCAGTCCATCACTGTTACCGGAACTGTAAGTTCAGGCTTAAATATAAGTTTAACCGCACCATCTATAACATTAAGCAACAGCAACAATTTTACCATCACTGCCACTCCAGGTAGCAGTTTTGTAGTTACTGCAGCAAACCTTCCTGATGCTTCAGCAAATCCAAGTTTGGCAAATTATTATAGCGACAATAATACAGATGAACTATATCAAGCTACAGCAACACATCCTTTCGCTCAAACGAATTACGATTCTTTAAATCCTGGAAATGTAATAAATGTTGTAGGGGGAAATAAAATAAATGGCGAATGGAAAACTGGATATTCTTATACTGTTCCGGCTGCCCAAGAGATGTATTATGTATATGGTTCTGATTATTATGACGGAACAGTTTCTTCAGGAAAAGAAGAAGTCATTACAAAATTCTATAAATCTGTAAGTGTTGATGCAAATGGTAATGAAAATGTTGCGTTTACTGATGGCGAAGGAAAACTGCTGGCTTCTGCTCGTTCAGGGGGAACTACTTCCTACCCTGTTGTATCACTTATTGGGACTCAGGGTTTTGTTGATGTACATATTCCGACAGGTATTTCAAGTAGCCAGATATCACTAATTGGCTCATCTTCCTTATATAAAATATACGATCTAAAAACTGGTGTTTTAACAACAAGCATAACTGGAGGAAATACTTATAGAATAGAAGCCATAACTACTCCAATATCTGATCCAAAAACTTATATAGCTTCTGGAGCTCCAACATACGATACGGGTTCACTAGGTATTACTTACAGGGTAAATTATTATGATTATGCTGTAAATGTATACAACAAAACGGGTCAGTTAATAAAATCAATACAACCAAATGGTTATGTAAGCAATACCACAATAGTAGCAAGTCCTGCGCATATGACTTCTACAAACTTTGCTTCTACTTACGAATATAATACATTAGGACAATTAATTAAAACATCTAGCCCGGATGAAGGTATTAGCAAATTGGCTTATCGAAATGATGGACAAATACGTTATTCACAAAGTGCACTTCAAGCAGATATTAATTCATCAAATCCTGCCCAAAGAGATACAAAAGTCTCTTATACTGATTATGACACTCTAGGCAGACCAATTGAAAGTGGCGTTATTACAGGAAATACCGGAATCTGGGCAACTGCTTCAGCAAGTCCTGACGGTGCTCTAATAACAGGAACACGTTCTGAACAGCTTTTTACTATTTATGATTATCCTGAAAACAATGCAACCTCTGTAACATTACCTACAACACCAAACAACTTAACGTTAGCCAGTGTATTAGCAAACGCAGGAATAAGTAGCACCAATTATACTCAGAATAATTTATCTGGAAATGTTGCGGTTACTTTTACTAAACCAGGATCAACCATTACTGCTATTACTTGGTACAGCTATGACTTATACGGAAGAGCAGAATGGATCGTACAATATAACGAAGGAATTGGAGCTAAAACCATTCATTATGAATATGATTATAAAGGGAATATAAAAAAAGTTTTATTTCAAAAAGACAAAACTGCTGAATTATTTGTGCATAGATATACCTATAATGTAAATGATGCATTAACCAAAGTAGAAACTTCAACAGATAATACAACTTTTACAACCCATGCAGATTATAGTTACTATAAAACTGGTGAATTGAAAAGAGTCAATATTGCTCAAGGACTGCAGGGGCTTGATTATGTTTACACTCTTGGTGGAAAACTAAAAAGCATTAATCACCCTAGTTTGGAATCTTCTAAGGATCCAGGAGGAGATGCTAATGATGTTTTTGGTTTATCACTTGACTATTATAATGGCGATTATTTACGTACTGGTCGAAACATTACTTCTTCTCCTTCTGCTGGTTCTGATTATAACGGAAATATAAAAGCTGCGCGTTGGGCAAATAAAGGTGTTGCTGGTGATTATAATGGAAGTAGTGCTAATCAAAAAGGATATCTCTACAATTATAACCGTAATAACTGGTTAACTGGTGCTACTTTTGGAAATACAAATTCGAGCACAGCTGTTATTAGTTCAATTTCAGGTTTAAGTGAAGGCGGATTAACTTATGATGCCAATGGAAACATCAAAAGTTTACAACGAACTAATGAAACAGGAACTGTTGTTGATAATCTAACTTATAATTATACTAATAGTGGCAAAAACCAATTAAATAGTATTACAGAAAGTGCTGCTATCACATCAGATCCAAACGATATTGAAAACCAAACATCCGGAAATTACGTTTATGATGCAATTGGACAACTAAAACAAAATATTGCAGAAAATTTATATTACTTTTACAATTCTCAAGGACTAGTATCTGAAATAAAAAAAGGGGCTAATACTTTAGTGAAATTCTTTTATAATGAAAGAAGACAGAGAATAAAAAAAGAAAGTTATAATACAGCTTCACCATTCAATTTGCAAACAACAACATTTTATCAATTAGACCTTTCAGGAAATACATTAGCTATTTACAATCTGCCTAATACAGGAATTATATCACAAATAGAATTACCTATATATGGTTTAAGTCGTTTAGGTATTTACAAAAAAACAAATGGGGCTACCAGTTATGAAATCAAAGATCATCTAGGAAATATTAGAGCTGTAATAGAGAAAGAAAATGGAAATCCTGAAATCAGATCATTTGCTGATTATTTCCCATTCGGAGAACTATTACCTAATCGTAATTCATTGAATTACCGTTATGCCTTTCAAGGACAAGAAAAAGATACAGAAACCCAAATGGAAGCTTTCCAGCTGCGCCTTTGGGATGGAAGAATTGGAAGATGGTTGTCAAGAGATCCTATGCGACAACATGATTCCCCTTATCTTGGAATGAGTAATAATCCTATTAATAGAGTCGATCCAAATGGAGGATTTGATATTCCTGAGGAAAATGGTTCTTATTATGGCCAAAAACATATCGATGCAGATGGATCGTGGAAATGGAATGGAGTAATGTGGGAAGGCCAAAATGGCACATATGATATGTTGGCAGAAGTAAATGTTTCTGCTGGTGGGTTTTACAAAAACTTCTTTCAAACCGACGCTTCAAATTATACTTTTAAATGGAATGCTTTAAATACTGGCTACAATGGAGAAAACTTCAAGAGCAATGTAAAAGTTATAAATTTCGAGGCAGAAAATTATAATACTGGATTTGAACGTGGAGGAAAAATAAGCGTAGCAGGTGTGAAAGGAAAAGCTGAATTAAATTTAGGCGATAATGACTTCTTTAATTATAATGTAGCTGCAGAGGGAAGCGCTTTTTCTGCTACAGCTGAAACAAGATATGGATTTATGGCTGGGAAGAATGGAAAATGGGGGTTTTCCACTGGACAAATGTACGCAGCATCTGTACTTGAAGGTTCTTATGGAACTAAAGTTACTGTTTTGGGTTTTGTCTACAAGTATAAAGCGGCTGGAGAATTAGTTGCATGTGGTGCAGGATATTTAAATTCAGCATATTATGATGAATTTTCTGGGACTGCAGTAATCGATATTCAAAGAAGGCTTGCATGGGGAATTGGTGGCCGAGGTGAAATACATGTCGAGATTCCAGTTAGAAAAATAGCCAATTTTCTTAATGATCAATTAAATTAAATTTTATAAATAATGTCAGTAAATTTCATATTAACCGTAGTATACGGTTTAGTAAATTATCTAATCTTAAAAAAAATAATATTAAATGATTATTTTAGTTATAAAAATTTTTTCCTAATAAGCGTTTACTTTTTTCTATTCTTGTTTTTAATAAAGTTTTTTTACTTTGATGAGTATATAAAACAGCCCAACGCAAAAAAAATAAAAATAATTTATTTAACCTTAATTAGCTATGGAATCATTTTTTTTAATGCTATAAAATTTCTATTTGACGAAGCATTTACAAACTATATACAGAACTTTAATATTAAAAAACTTAGCCAAACAAAAGAGAAAAATTATAGAAGAACACAGTCTATTATTGCTTTTTCTTGCATAAGTACTTTGCAGCTTTTTTACATTTGGAAATCATAATTATAATACAAGACAAAAAATAATATTAATATCTAGAATAATATGCTGAAAAAATATCCTGCAATCTTATTAGGGATTTTTATTACACTACTATCTCTTTTCTTCTTTTCATTAGTAGCTTTGGTTCCTTCTTTAATGAGAGAACCATATGAAAGTAGTAACTATAAAGAAATCCAAAATAATGGAAAAAATATACAAGCTGTCGTTATTAATAAAAAGGAAAATCTTAATATTACAGTTAATGGAGAACACCCAACTGTAATCAGTTATAAATTTAAATATAACAACAATGAAATTTTTTCAAAATACAGAACACTTGAGAATGATAAAGTTTCAAATTTAAAAATAAATGACACCGTAAGCATTAAATATTTTAAAGGAGAAACTAAAATAGACAGTTTAGAGCCATTCTCATTTTCTATAATTCCTTTTTTATTCATCCCTTTGCCATTTTTAATTGTAGGCTTATTAATCATTTTACTTTCTTTAAAACCTTATATTTTAGAGCAAAAAATTATCAAATTTGGAAAACCAAAAATTGGTACAATCACTTCAGTTTTTACCTTTTCAGGTTTTCCGATTACAAATTTTGGAAAACATATTTTAGTCAATTATTCATATGATAGTGAAACTGGCGAAAAATTATATGGAAAATCAAAAATTGTTAATTTTAATCTTCTTAAAAACAAAAAAGAAGGAGATCAAATTGATATTCTAGTTCTCAAAGTAAAAAAAGAGTTTAAATCTACCATTTCCGATATTAGCTAATATCTAAAACAAAAAAAGAGACCAATGGTCTCTTTTTTTGTGCCTTCTAGAAAATTATTTCCCGTTAAGCAACTCCTCCAAATAAGCATTTTTCTCTTTCTCAGATTCCAACAAACGCTCATAAAGTTTTATCTTTTTTCAATCAAAACAAATTCAAATTATTTCACATCTTTGCACACAACACGATCGAGACGCTCGCGCCAGCAGAGGGGGTTTACAAATGGATATCATTTAGGTTCTTTCAATAATAATTTAAAACTATAATGAATAAGTATAAAACTATAATAACAATATTTGCAATGATATGCTTGTGGTTTTCCAAAGATATATTTTGGTACTATAATTTTAAAGCTCTTTATGAGCTAAAAATTAATGACGTTGTAATTGATAAAAGACAAGGCCGAGGTGGCAAACAATTTAAAACATCAAAACAAAATGATTTTTTTTCTATTTATTGTGAAAATGAAGATTTTATACAAATAGGGGATTCCATTTCTAAAAAAGTTAAATCAGATGAGATTAAAATATACAAAAAATCAATAGATAATATAAACTGGAATTATTATAAAAGCATTTATATTAAAAAGGATTTAGACTTTTACTCTTTAATAGTAAAAAAATAGCATTAATAACAAATTCACTAAATATAAAAGGTTTGAATTCAAAGATTTTGGATTCAAACCTTTTTATATTTTCAATAAAATTATTTTCCATTCAATAACTTCTCAAACAAACAAATTCAAATTATTCACAGCTTTGCAAACATAAACGAAACTCTCACGCCAGCTATAACTTAAAAAATTAAGGAAAAGAAATGAATAAGTTATTTACATTAGTCCTATTAGCTTTCAGCGCTTTCGCCTGTAAAAAAACAAAAAAACAAAAGAAACAAAAGAAACAAGCATTCATAAAATAGTGATACATTCAGTAAATCTAGATATTGATACAGGTTCTGATGTTAGTTGTCAAGATTTCAACTTAACTTTTGGCAATCATGTTAAAGATAAATCAATAGAAGACAAAGCTATTTTAACAGAGTTTGAAAATCTCTTAAAAGAGACCCAAAAAATTAAAAAAAAAAGTCTGTAGATGTAAGAAGAAAAATTGTCATTTATTACAAAGACAAAACAGTAGACACCTTATGCGCTGGCAGATTTAATATTTTAATTAATAATCAATTATTAGAAGAAAATACAGATCTATTAAATTTTGTACTTGATTTGTAAAAAGTCTTTTATCTCAAAAAAAGAGACCTTTGGTCTCTTTTTTTGTTCTGCCTTAGAAAAACTATTTCCAATTAAGCTATTTTTCCAAATAACCAATTTTCTCTAATCCTGCTTTATAAAAACCAATTCCTCATTATAATTCGCAATACTTACCAAAGCATTATAAATATATTTCGAAACCAAAGCACCACCTTCAAAATTAATTAAATCAATATCATCTTCTGGTGTGTGATACTGCGGATGTCCGCCAGTGTGGAAACCAATTGCAGAAATTCCTGCTTTATAAAAAGTAACGTGATCTGAACCGCCAACATCGCCTGCGAATACCACTGGATTTAGTCCGCTGTTTTGTCCTAGGTTTTTCATGAGTTCTACTCCGTTTGGGAAAGTTCCCGCTCCACCCATATAGATTTGTTTTTCGGCGTTTAATCTTCCCACCATATCCATGTTGAGCATTACTTTTACGGCTTCTTTTTTTACTGGAAGATGGTTCACGAAATATTTAGATCCTAATAAACCTTCTTCTTCTCCACTGAAAGAAACAAAAATAATACTCCGTTTGGGCTTCACTTTCAGTTTAGAAACTTCTTCAACAATACACAACAATGCCGAAACGCCCGAAGCATTATCATCGGCTCCGTTATGAATCGCCACAGTATCTTTTTTCTTGCTCCCCGATCCTATTCCGCCCCAGCCCCAATGGTCATAATGTGCGCCAATTACAATGAATTCATTTTTGAGTTTTTCATCAGAACCTTCTATAAATCCGAAAACATTTTGGGTCGCAACACTATCGGATTTCATTTTGTTAATTCCTTCTTTTACAAACACTTTAAAAGGCTGATAATAGCTATCGCCAAATTGCTGTAAACGGTATTTTTTAAAATGCTTTTTGATATAAGCTGCCGCCTTGTTATTCCCTTTTGTTCCCACAAAGCGCCCTTCTAACTTATCCGACGAAAGGTATTTATCGTGTTTGTAAAAATTCCGTGCCATGGTATTTTTTTGAGCATTTAAAACTGTACTCAAAAAAAACAGACATACAACAATACTGCTCTTCTTTAAAAATTTCATAATTCTTTATCTAAAGGATTAGACACGGATTGAACTAATTCGCTTTGTGCAAATAAAACAAATCCTTAAAATATGTGAGACAATGTTTTTGCATAATTCTATTTTATTTTAAATCGAATGTGGTGTGCTTGATAAACTTTCGATCATAGGTGTACAAAACATGTATTTTTTTATCGGAAGTTTGAATAATTGCCGGATAACTGAATTCTCCTTCTTTTTGATTTTCCAAATCAAATAACTTTTTCCAGTTTACACCGTCGTTAGAATATTCTACATCGAGAACATTTCTTCCGTTAAACCAATCTTTTCCCATTTTTAAAGGATTGTTGACCAATAAAAATGATTTATTCGATAAAGTTACCGCATCGACTCCTGAATTTGAATTTACAACATTAATGCTATCCGTTTTCTGCCATGTTTTTCCATTATCTTCAGACCATGACGAAATCAACTTGTTATGTCGGCTTCGGGATAAAATCTGGATTTCTTTATCAGAATGAACTAAAAATGTGGGCTGGATAATGTCGAAATTTTTCTTGTCGTTGATATCGGTAATCGTCCAGCTGTCGCTGGTTTCATTATACGTTTCAATAAAAACTCTCCATTTGTTATCATCGATACTTTCGGTACTGCTTCCGCATAAAATAATTCCAGGAGAAGTCTCGATTGGCTTGTTTCGGATGGGTCCTAAAATTCCTTTTGGCAGATATTTTGATTGGCTCCAAGTGTTTCCGTTGTCTTTAGAAACGATCATCGCACCAAACCATTCTCTTGGATTTTTTCCAACTTTATAAAACAAATATAAATTTTGTGCTTTACTTTTAAACAAAACCGGATTCCAGCATGGCAGTGTATCGCCGTCTTTTACTAAAGGTTTGATAAGTTCTTTAGGTGCCGACCATTTTTTGTCTTTATACGAAGAAACATAAATCCCAACATCTTTTGCGCCTTCGTATTTACCGCCAAACCAGGCCGCCATGATATTATTGGGTTCCAATTCGACTAATGTTGAGGCGTGGCTTGCTGCCGTAACGGGTTTTTCGGCTATGTAATTTTGTGTGATATTAACGGCCTGCACTTCTTTTTTTACTGATTTACAGGAAGAGAAAACAGCAGTCAAAATAAGAACCGAAGCATATTTTTTTACATTCATAATCTGATTTTTATGTAAAAGAAAAGGAGAGTTACCTCTCCTTTTGCTTATTATAAGTAACGAATCTCGTTTTCTTTACTTGTATTATTTAGTATCCCACCAAAGTCTTGTTCCTCCTGAATCAGGTCCTCCAAGTTTTGAAATACCATCTGTAACAGCGTCTTTGTTTGAAGAATATTCGTTTGTTGTGTAGATAATTCTTTTCATCAAACTTTTTCCAACTCCTGCATCGTTATTATCTGTATTTAATGGCGGATAAATCACTTTTGCATCGCTTCTTCTTAAATCAGCCCAAGCTTCCCAAGATTCAGGGAAAATTGCTAAGTATTTTTGAACTGCGATCTGCGTACGTTGATTAGCTTCTGTTCCAGACCATGCAACAGGTAATTTAACTGGAATATCTAATAAATCTAAGTTTGGATAAACCGTTAAAACATTTGGTAAAGTTGGTAAAGTCGATCCTGAAATATAAGCATTGATTGCAGCCGTATCAGTAATTCCCCATTGTTGTAAAGACAATCTAATACCTGTTTCATAAAGAGACTGAGCGCTTCCACCCATGTTCCATCCGTTTAAAGCTCCTTCTGCTCTGCTTAAGTAATTTTCAGAAGCCATGAAAACTTCGATATTTTTACTTTCACTAAGTGTATTTGCTGCTCCATTACCCATAATGTCGTTATTGAAAGCAGAAAATTTAGTTGTTCCAAATTGATCTTCTAAACCTCCAACTGGTTGTCCTCTATAGACTTTTGTTTGAGCTGCTGCATCAAGAGGTGCAAACCATTTTTCTAAACGAGGGTCATTGTATCCAACCAAGATACTTTCCATAGAAGCTGTCATAGTATAACCCCAGCTGTTCACAATCATGTTTAAATTGTTTGGAGTAATATTACTTACTTTGAAGAATGCACTTTGAGCATTAGTCTCCATAACTCCAGCTGCTACAGCAGCTTCTGCTTGAGTTTTTGCTTTTGCAGGTTCTTTATCAGAAATTCTTAAAGCTAAACGAAGTCTCATACTGTTTCCAAATACTCTCCAGTTTGCTACGTTTCCAGAATACAAACGATCGTTTGGCTGAAATGCTGCTACAGTTGTAAGTGAAGAGCTTTTTAAAGTAGCATTTGCTTCATCTAATAATTTGAAGAAATCTTCATAAATAAATTCAACGCTGTCATAAGCAACTTTTTCTTTTCCGTTTCCTGCTTCAGTGTAAGGAATTGGTCCGTATGCATCAACCATTTGGTTGTACATGAAAACTTTCCAGATTTTAAGGATTGCTAAAGCTTCAGCATTTCCTTCAGATGCTTTAATCGCATTGTTTAAAGCTGGAACAGCAACTGTGTAGAATCTTGTCCATCCACGTCCTTCATATCCATTTACAAATGCATTTCTTTCAGTACCATATCCACAATTTAAGTAGTGAATGAAGGTTGAAGACAAAATACCTGTCGCGATACCCCATGTTCCTTGATCATCAACTCCAGGAGATGAATAAGAACCATTGTGAATACCTGCATAAAGTGCAGATGCGAATGAAGGTCCTGCTAAAGTAGCATCTAATTGATCTTCAGTCAATGAATTAGGATCTTTGTTTATTTCATCAAAATCGCCGGTACAGCTTGATAAAATAGAAACTGCCATTAATGCAACTCCTAACGTTTTTATTTTAAAACTATATTTCATGATGTCTCTCTTTATTTAATTAAAATCCAAATTTAACATTAACTCCATAATCTCTCGTTGAAGGAATGTTGAAAGATTCTATACCTTGCAGGTTTCCTGTTCCTGCTCCCGCTTCTGGATCAAAATATTTAGCTTTGTTCACGAAGAAGAATAAATTTCTTCCTACTAATGAGAAGTCAATATTTGTAAATCCTGAATTACCTAATAATCGTTTTGGTAATGAATAACCAAATACAAGCTCTCTTAATCTGATGTTTGTAGCATCATAAATAAAAGGTTCTGCGATAGGAGTTCTTTGTCCAATTGCTGTCCAGTATTGTTCAGCTGTAATGCTTGTTGTGTTTGGAGAATACGTTCCGTTTCCGTTAGAAACAACACCATCTACTACAATTCCGCCTTGTCTTCCTGCTAATGTAATATCACTAACCCCTAAACCAGCTTGTCTAGCTTGAGTGTATGAAATAACTTCACCACCAATTCTGAAATCAACTAAGAAACTTAATGAGAAATCTTTGTATTTGAAGCTGTTTCTAAAACCACCTGTCCAGTCTGGGTTGAAGTTTCCTGCACGAACGTCGAAACCGTTAGTTGCTAATGGAATACCCGCGCTGTTTACGATGATGTTTCCGTTTGGATCTCTTTGGAAACCTTTAATATATAAATCTCCGTATTCACCACCTTGAACAACTTTACTTCTTACTAAACGTCCTTCACCAAGTACTAATTCGTCTCTTCCATCATAAATAGATTTTACTTTAGATTTATAAGAAGCGTAGTTTGCTGTAATATCCCAGCTGAAGTTTTCAGTTTGAATAGGAGTTGCAGTAAGTGTAAGCTCGATACCTTTGTTTTCAATATCACCACCGTTTACAATCGCTCTTGAATAAGAAGAAGATTCTGGAGTGTTGATGTAGAAAATCTGATTGTCAGTTAACGTATTGAAATACGTGAAATCTAAACCTAAACGGTTGTTGAAGAATCTCACATCAGCACCAAACTCTGTAGAAGAAGAAATCTCTGGTTTTAAGTTTGGATTTGCTTTTGTGCTTTGTCCGTATAACATACCACCGTTTCCTCCAATGTATGAGAATCTTTGTTGTGTTTGATAAGGATCTGTATCGTTACCCACTTGTGCATAAGAAGCTCTTAGTTTTGCAAAACTGATTACTTCAGGTAATGTTACCATATCTGAAATAACTGCAGAAAGACCAAATGAAGGGTAGAAATAATCGGTTGGTAAAGTAGAAGACCAGTCATTTCTAGCTGTAAGGTCTAAGAATAAATAGTTTCTGAAACCAATTTGACCAAATCCGTAAACAGAATTGATTCTTTTTTCTGAAGCTGTAGAAGTCGATTGAACTGTTTGTACGTTAGCCAATGCGAAGAAGTTTCTTTTACTTAATACACCTCCTGAGTTTAAAGCTGAACTATTTTGCTGTAATGAACTCGCACCAGCATTAAGTCCGATAGAGAAATCACCAAATTTTTGGTTGTAAGCAAGTAAAGCATCAATGTTTAATTCGCTTACTGTTTCATAAGATTCGCTGTATGAACCTAAGTTGCTGTTGAAAGCTGCAGTTGCATATCTGTTTCTTACGTTTTTGTTTGTCATTTGGTCTAAACCTGCTCTACCTTGTAAGCTTAAGTGTTTGTTAAACTCATATTTAAGAGATGCTAAACCAATAAATCTGTTTCTTTTATCTGAACGAGCATCATCTCTTAAAGCAGACCAGAATGGGTTTCCTCCTGGAGATCCTGTTTCGTCAATAAAGTAATTTAATTGTCTTTGTCCTGCAGCATCAAAATATTCAAAGTTTTTGTAATCGTTGTACGCGATACTACGAGGCAATAAATAAGCTGAGGTTCCGATTGATTCTTCTCCTGTTCTTAATAAGTTATCGATATCTTGAACAATGTAGTTTGTTTTAACATCTAAAGATAATTTATCAGAAATTTTGCTTGTCAATCTTAAGTTAAGATTGTGTCTGTCTAATTGGTTACCTCCAACAATACCTTCAGCACGTGTATTCGTATAAGAGAAATATCCTTGCGCTTTTTCGTTACCAGCAGTAACCGTTAAAGTGTTTGCTAAGTTATATCCTGTTTTATAGAAATCAATAACGTTATTTGGTTGTGGAGAATAGCTTTGTGTAGCCGGTCCGGTATAATTTGGATTACGAACTAATTGCCATGCAGATACCTGACGACCGTCTAAAGGTGCACCCCAGCTTGAGCTTGAATTCGAAACATAATTTCCATTTGTACCTTGACCATATTCATTTTGAAGGTTCATCAAGTTGTACGCTGATGAAGCCATGAAGTTAGACGATACCGAAACTGATGTTTTTCCTGCTTTACCAGATTTTGTTGTAATTACGATAACACCATTACTCGCTCTTGATCCGTAAAGAGCTGCAGCAGAAGGTCCTTTCAACACTGTCATCGAAGCAATATCCTCAGGGTTGATATTCGAAATACCATCTGGCTGAGTTGTACCTCCTGTATCGATGTCAGGATTTGTTGTAGTTGTTCCGTTACTGATTGGCACACCATCAACTACATATAATGGCTGGTTGTTTCCGTTAAGAGATCGGTTACCTCTTAATGTAATTCTTGACGCAGAACCAACACCATTTGAAGTAGTAGAAAAGTTAAGACCTGCAACTTTACCTGAAAGTGAGTTGGCAACGTTTAAAGATCTTGCTTCTGATAACTCGTCTACAGAAACGTTCTGAGCTGAGTAAGTAATTGCTTTTTTCTCTCTCTTAATACCAAGAGCAGTAACCACTACCTCGCCCAATTGTTGAGTAGCAGCACCTAAAGCAGCGTTGATGGTAGTTTGAGTTCCTACTGTAACCTCTTTTGAAGCTGAACCAACATAAGAGAAAACCAAAACTGCTGATTGATTTGGAACTGTAATTGAGTACTTACCATCAAAATCTGATGATGTACTTGTTTTTGTTCCTTTAACAACAACGTTTGCTCCAGGGATCGGAATTCCGCTTTGAGCATCTGTTATCGTTCCTTTTACTGTAGTTTGCGCTTCTAGACTTTGAAAGCCAAATAAGCACACAACAAACAGTAATTTTAGTACGTCCTTGATCATATTTAGTTGTTTTTTGAGTTAATAACATGTTAAACTTAAGAATACATTTTGTTAACAGAATATAATTTCGACAAATGACAATTTTGAAAAGGTGTTGGGAGTACATTTATCTTTTTTGGATACGAAAACGTTTTATCTTGTAATCTTAATCTTCCTTAAATAACAAAGGCGTTTCGAATTAATCTAAATGATTTATAGCTTTTTTAAAAGCATTCATTATTAATGATTCGAAACGCCTAAAATAATCGATCGTTATGCCGATTTAACTCAAATTAATTGAATTTTACTTTACTACTTTAAAAGTATTTTTTAACAAATCTGTAGAATTTCCTCCAACCATCACTTCAAAATCTCCAGGTTCTACAACACGTTTCATTTCTCTGTTCCAAAGAGATAATTCGTCTGGTGTAAGTGTAAATTCAACAGTTTTAGTTTCTCCTTTTTTGATGTTAAGTCTTTTGAATCCTTTTAATGTTTTTTCAGGTGTCGTTACAGAACTATATACATCGTTAATATATAATTGTACCACTTCGTCACCATCTCGGTCTCCTGTGTTTTTAACATCAACCGAAACTTTTAGTTCTCCATCTAATTTTATCGACGAAGAGCTGATTTTAAGGTTTGAATATTCAAACTTCGTATAACTCAATCCGTAACCAAATGTGTATAACGGATGCTCGCTCTCTGCTACATATCTGTGAATTGCAGATGGTTTTTGATTATAATATATAGGTAACTGTCCAACTGATTTCGGAACTGTAATTGGTAATCTTCCTCCCGGGTTGTAATCTCCAAATAAAACATCAGCTACAGCTCTTCCTCCAAATTCTCCCGGGAACCAGCCTTCCACTACTGCCGGAATATTTTCAGCAATCCAGTTTGTAGAAAGCGGACGACCGTTTAATAACACACAAACTACCGGAGTTCCTGTTTTTTGAATCGCTTCAATCAATTCCTGCTGCATTCCGTGTAAATTCAAATCGGCAACATCTCGGTTTTCTTCCACCAATTCGTTTGATTCTCCTAAAACCACAATCGCAACATCGGCTTTTTTAGCGGCGTCGATTGCTGGCTGCATGTTTACTTTTTCTAAGTTCCAGCGTAAGTGAGCTCTGGCTCCCCAGCCTCCTTCCCACATTTCAATGCGTACTTTGTATTTTTTTCCTGCTTCGATATTTTTTGGAGTGGTCACAATACTTGTTGCTCCTTTTGTCCAGTTGTCGATAACCAATTGATCGTCAACCCACATTCTGATTCCGTCATCAGAACTTAAACCTAACCAGCCGTCAAATGATTTGTCTGATTGGATATAACCTGTCCAGCGAATAGAGAAATCATCCACATTAACACCGTCACCAGGTGCCCAAGGCCAGTCAAATTCTAACTGGCTGTCGATACGCGTTAAAGCCGGAGTTCCTTCTAAATTTCTGTTATTGAAATATTCTCCTTTTAATCCGTTTTGAGATCCATCTGAAGTAAATAAATATTTAGATGGAATAGCCTGTCCTTTTACAATCAGCGGCACACCTTCTTCATAAACCACATTCGCTGTTTTTCCCACTAATTGCTGAACGCCTTCAAAAACGGTCACTCCAACACTATTTTTAGGAGCATAACCTCCCATTCTTGAAGCATTTGCATTTGGTCCGATAACCGCAATGTTTTTAATGCTTTTACTTAATGGTAAAATATTGTTGTCGTTCTTCAATAAAACCATTGATTTCTGAGCTGCTTCTAAAGCAACCGCTTGATTCTCTTTAGTATGAAAACGTTCTTTAATTAAGTTTTTATCGGTATATGGATTTTCAAATAATCCTAATAAGAATTTCAAACGCAAAACGTCTCCCGCTGCACGATCGATGTTTTCCATTGTCAATTTCTTTTCGTTTACCAGTTCAATGAGGGTGCTTTGCCAGAATTCGTTTGAAAAATCATAAAACTGCATATCCACTCCTGCAGAAACCGCTTCTCTAATACTTTCTTTTGGAGAATCAGAAACTTTGTGTGTTGTTTGAATGTATTTAATAGCTCCTAAATCTGAAACCACAAGTCCTTTAAAACCCCATTCGTTTCGTAACACATCTGTTAATAACCAATGGTTTGCCGCACAAGGAATTCCGTCTAACTCAGAATACGCACACATGGTTCCTAAAGCACCGCCTTTTCTGAAGGCTTTTTCGAATGAAGGCAAATGATCTTCACGGGCAGAACGTTCTCCCACTAAAATTGGCGAAGAATTTCCTCCCGCCTGCGGAATACCGTGAACTGCAAAGTGTTTAGGTTCTGCAATAATAGAACGATCTGATTTTAAATCATCTCCCTGCAATCCTTTAATGAATGCCAAACCAATTTCACTGTTTAAGTAAGCATCTTCACCAAAAGTTTCAGCAACTCTTCCCCATCTTGGCTCACGCCCTAAATCTAAGTTGGGTCCAAAACCAAAATGAACTCCGTGCGCTCTGGCTTCCATACCAATTACTTTTCCCACTTTGTCTAAAACAGAAGTGTCCCAAGTTGCGCCAAGACCAATATTCATTGGAAAAGCGGTACTTCCTTCGTCTAAATATCCATGAAGCATTTCACACATAATTAACGCTGGAATCCCCCAGCGATTTCCTTTGATTACATTGGTTTGCAAATCGTTGATCATTTTCGCTGAACGCGGATACAAATCATGAATCGCTCCAATTCCTAATTTCCCAATTTTTTCAGCTGATTTACCTTTGGCAAAATCTTCTTTTTCTTTAAAGAAATCTCCTCTGTACATATCCATCTGACGTACTTTTTCCTCAAGTGTCATATGGCTTAACAAGTCTTTTACTCTGTCTTCAACAGGCGCTTTCGCATCTTGATACAGATACTTTTTCTGGGCGTGGGTCTGGTTTAAAAAACCAACAGCCATTACAAAAATAATGGCCGTTTTCCTCATTCTTAATTGTAACATAGTTGTGTGTGTGTTTAATTTTGAATCACTTTAAGCTTTGTTCCATTCACAAAATCATCATGCGAAATAAAAAAGCTGTTAAGTTTTTTTCCGTTTAGCTCAATCGAATTGATTTTTCCTCCATTATTTTCTTGTCTTTCAATTACGATGTTTTCTTTTTTATAATATCTTGGATCTAATTTGATCGTCACTCTATGAAACATTGGCGTTGTAATCGTGTAAATTGGATCTCCCGGAGAAATTGGATAAATTCCCATCATCGAATACACTAACCAAGCTGACATTGTTCCTGTATCATCATTTCCTGGCAATCCTTTTGGTTCATTTTTGAAATGTTCTCTAACCAATCGTTTCACGTGTTCTTGTGCTTTATATTCTTCACCTTTCACGTAATTAAACAAATACGGATTTGCAATGTCTGGCTCATTTGCCATATCAAATTGTTTGCTGTCGAAAATTTTCTGCAATTGCGCTGAAAAAGGTTTTTCTCCTCCCATTAATTTCATTAATCCCTTAATGTCGTGGGGAACCATAAAATTATACTGCCAGGCATTTCCTTCGATAAAACCAACATTTTCTTCAAAATTAGCTCCAGAAGCTGGGTCAAAAGGCTCGTACCAATCTCCGTTTGCTGTTCTTGGGCGAAGTAAATTCAGATTCTTATCAAATAATTTTCTGTAGGATAACGAGCGGTTTTTAAAACGTTTTACATTTTCTTTGTCTCCAAATTCGTTAGCCATAAGCGAAATAGCGTAATCTGAAATGTTGTATTCCTGAGTGGTCGATACAGGACCTTTGTTATCTGTTGTTAAATATCCTTTTTTGATATAATCTTTCAATCCCGGACGAAGCGGATTATTTTCAATCTGATCGGCTCCTTTCAACATCGCGTAATACGCTTTCTGAACATCAAAATCATGAATCCCTTTTAAGTAAGTATCTGTAATTACAATACTTGCCGGATCTCCAACCATAGTAAAAGTTTCGGTTGAGTTTAATTCCCATTTAGGTAACCAGCCGTTTTCATCGAACATGTCAAGCATGCTTTTTACCATATCAGATTGCTGTTTTGGATAAACCAATGACATTAATTGATGGACATTTCTGTACGTATCCCACAATGAAAATACGGTATAACGAGTATCTTTGGTTTTACCAATTTTCTTTCTTTTGATTTCTGGATATTCTCCGTTAAAATCATTTAAAGTATTTGGATGAATTAAAGTATGATACAATGCCGTGTAGAAAATCGTATTATCGTCTTGAGAACCGCCTTCAACTGAAATTTTAGAAAGCTCTTCGTTCCATTCATTGTACGTTTCTTTGTAAACAGCATCAAACGATTTGCTTCCTACTTCTTTTGCTAAGTTTTCGCGGGCATTTTCAATGCTTACATACGAAATCCCAATTTTAACCTCAACGGTTTCTTCTTTGTCGAATTTATACGTGAAATACGTTCCAATACTATCTCCAACTACGGTTTTGATCGTATTATCCATCATTCTCGCTTTTCCGTTATACCCCATCCATTGTGCTTCAACGCCGTTGTATTTCGCAGGCTTTTTCCAAACACCGAATTTATCGGCAGGCTTCGAAAATTTAGCCACAAAATAAACCGGATAAGCATCTTCGGGACTATTGTAACAAAATGAACCAACAGAACGCATTCCTTCTATCTCTGTCGAAGAAACTACTCTTACCATTGCTCCTTCTTCATTGGTTAATCCTAAACCAAGATTTAATAAAACATTAGATTGCCCTTTTGGGAAAGTGAATCTGCTGACTCCAACTCGTTTTGAAGCGGTAAATTCGCTTTTAATTTTGTATTTGTTGAGGTTTACACTGTAATATCCGGCTTTTGCTACTTCATCAGAATAAGTTGAACCGTATTTTAAATGATCGATTTCAACTTCTCCTGTTGTTGGCATTACTAAAATAACGCCTAGATCCGGGCAGCCTACTCCGCTCATATTAACCTGAGTAAATCCGGTTAAAAACGTGTTTTCATTCACATACGGATTCGAAAGCCACTGACTGTCTTTTTCCATTGGCGTGTTTTTTACTCCGGCAACATTAAACGGACTTATACTAGCCATTCCCCTTGGTGCAATTGGTCCTGGAAACGCCGCTCCGTAATTTGATGTTCCAATAAACGGATTGACATAATCAGCCGGTTGCTGCGCAAAAATTGTGATGCTAAAAAACAGCATGTACAAAATACATGCTGTTTTAAATTTATTGGTGGTATGTAAAACCATAGGTTTCATTCTTATCTGTTGATCGCTTCGATTTTTAAAGTCCACGCTTCTTTTGCAGGAAGATTGTTTCTTAAACTTTCTGGAATAATTACTTTAAATCCGTTTCCTTCTTTTGTCCATTTTAAAGAAGTTTTAGAACCTAACATAGTAATTTTTGTTCCTTTTTTAGGGCTGATAGATTTCACTGTAACTTCTGCTGGAATTTTATCTTCCCCTTCTTTAGCTAAATAAAATGCAAATACATTTCCAGCTTTATTTTGTGTAAAACAGATGTTTTCCTCTTTATAAGGTTCGATTGGTTTTGTGTTGTAAATCGCTACACTGTTTACTTTCATCCAGTCTCCGTATGCTTGTAGCAAATCGTAAGCGCCTTTATCCCATTCTCCTTCGGGGCTTGGCGCCACGTTTAATAACAAGTTTCCACCTTTTGCCACGATATCGACTAACATGTGAATACCTTGTCTTCCTGTCATATAGGTCGCATCTGGAGTATAAGACCATCCGCCACCAGCTGGAATACAAGATTCCCATGGGTAAGGCAATGTTTTAGCAGGAACACGTCCTTCTGGAGTTAAGTAGTTTTGGTTTTTACCGTGAACGGCTCTGTCTACAACAATTAAACCTGGCTGTTTTTGGCGTGCTTTAATCACCAATTCATCCATTTTAGGATCTTGATCTACTACTCTATGTTTAATGAAACCGTTTTTAGATTCGTTTTCTGTAAACTTCTCGTCGTAGTTTTCTTTGATGTTTACCTGGTCTCTTTTTCTAACCCATCCTCCATCTAACCATAAAATGTCTACTTTCCCGTAGTTCGTTAAGATTTCTAAAATTTGGTTATGAGTAAAATCAACATATTTCTGCCATTTGTCTGGATATAAAGACGGATCGTAGTTTACGTTTCTGTCGAATGGTGGAAAATATGGATCCCAGTAATATTCACTATGCCAGTCTGGTTTCGAAAAATAAGCTCCAGTTGAAATACCTTCTCCTCTAAAAGAGTTGAAAATCTCTTTTAAAACATCTGCTTTCGGGTTTGTATGAAAAGGAACATCTTTGCTCGTAATTTTATAATCAGAATATTTAGTATCGTACATGTTAAATCCGTCATGGTGTTTTGTAGTGAAAACCATGTATTTCATTCCCGCATATTTAGCTGCTTTTGCCCATTTTGCAGGATCGAATTTTACTGGATTAAACGTTTTTCTTAATCCTTCATAATCGGCAATGTATTGATTGTAATTTGCAGGATTGCTTCCTTTTTTACGTTCACACCATCCGTAATCTTCTGGGCAGATCGACCATGATTCTACAATTCCCCATTGGCTGTAAGTTCCCCAGTGCATTAGTAAACCAAATTTTTTCCCCTGCCATTCTTCTAAATTTTTCAACACTAATGGGTCTGTTTCTGGTACATAGCGCTCATCTTCATAAATGGCCTGCGAAAACATCTGAACCGAAAATAACATCGCGATTATGAATATTCCTTTTTTCATCTTTATTCTATTTATAGTTTTTGTTTTTTATTTTAATTGTAAAAATCACATTTAACGAATGAGATATTTTTTAACCCAATTCTCCTCATTTTTGTCATTCGACAGAGGAAAAATCACATTTGCGAAGGGCATACTAGACTTAACTGCTATGTGAACCCAAAGTTGAAACTTTGGGCTATGTTCAATGCTATGTGTTAGAAACTAGTTTCTTTTTTCTTTCTACACATAAAAAATCTATGTTTCTATGTGTTTAAAAAAATTAATTCACTACAATCTCATCCACAAAAATCCAGGAACTTTCTCCTTTTGGACTTTTCTTTAAGTTGCCTGCAATTACTTTTACAAAGCGTGCATTTTGTTTTTGAAAACTGATTTTAAAATCTTTCAATTCCGGAAGCGGATTTACTGCGTACGGACGCGTTATTTTCCCAACCTGTTTGTATTTAATTCCGTCGTTAGAAACCAATACTTTTACTTCAACAGGAAAATTAACTCCTGCTCCCTGACTTTCTAAAGTTCCTACTGATACCTCTTCTACGCTTTCCTGTTTTTGGAAATCAATTACCAATTCCATATCATTTACTAACCAAGCCTGCCATTGTCCGTCATGGAAATTTTTGCTTCCTCTAATTGTGTTTACCATGGTATTGGCATCACCTTTATAGTTCTGATTGTAAGGCGTTAAGTATTTTACTTTCTGAGCAAATCCTTTATGGAAAATAATGGTATCTGTGTATGTTTTTCCTACTGGCTTATCATTTTGAAATAAAGAAGCTTTTAAAACTGTCGTTCCTGTAATCTCAATTGGCGTTGTATATTTTACAGCATGATGCTCGATACTTTTATCACCCAAAACATAACGAATGTCTGGATTTGGAAATTCATTTTTCAGTTCTACTTTGATTTGTTTATTTGCTAAATCTGCTGTAGAAGAAGCGGTTACCAAATAAGCACTTTTCGCATAATTGATTCCTAAATAATCGTAACGTTTTAATAATGAAAACAATCTTGTTGTAAAATCATCCCAGTTTCTTTTTTCTTTCGGGCTCCATAATGTTTCTGATAAAGCGGCTAATCTTGGGAAAATCATGTATTCAGAATCTTTTGGCAATGCTAGATATTCTGCCCATAAATTAGCTTGTCCGCCTAATACGTGTGCCGCTTCCTGAGGTGTCATGGTCGAAACGACAGGATCAAATTTGTATACTTCGCTTAATGGGTTGTAAGCGTCAAAAGCTAAAGGTTCTTCGTTTTGCGGACCTTGATAAAAGTTGAAATAGCAAGGAGATTCCGGTGTCATAATCACGTCGTGACCTTGATCTGCAGCTTCGATGCCGCCTTTCATTCCTCTCCAGCTCATTACCGTTGCTTCAGGAGCTAAACCACCTTCTAAAATTTCATCCCAGCCAATTACTCTTTTGCCTTTTGAATTGATGTATTTTTCGATTCGTTTTACAAAATAACTTTGTAATTCTTCTACACTTTTAAGGTTGCTGTCTTTGATTCTTTTCTGGCAGTACGGACATTTTGCCCAATTCGTTTTAGTCGCTTCGTCGCCGCCAATATGAATGTATTTTGAAGGAAAAATTTCCATTACTTCATCTAATACATTCTGCAGAAATTCAAAAGTAGTTTCCTTTCCAGCGCAATAAATATCGGTAATAGGCCATAATCCTCCTGATGGCACTCCAATTTTCTGATCAAAACAAGCCAATTCTGGATACGATGCAATCGCACTGCTTACGTGAGCCGGCATTTCGATTTCGGGAATTACTTCGATATTTTTTGATGCCGCATATTTTACAATTTCTTTTAGTTCTTCCTGAGTGAAAAAACCTCCGTAAGTTCCTTTTTGATCTGGACTTACAGCAAGTCTGGCGTTCCATGATAAGTTTTCCTGATCAACTCTCCACGCACCAACTTCTGTTAGTTTTGGGTATTTTTTAATCTCAATTCTCCAGCCTTGATCATCTACTAAATGAAGATGCAAAACGTTCATTTTGTGCATTGCCAAACGATCGATTGTTGCCAGAATATAATTTTTATCGAAGAAATGACGCGATAAATCGAGCATTAAACCTCTCCATTTAAATCGTGGTTCATCATTAATCGTTACACTTGGAATCTGCCATTTTGCAGATGTAATCGCATATTGGCTTTCGATGGCTTCAGGAAGTAATTGTCTGATACTTTCTAAAGCGTACATAAAACCTGCATTTCCTTTCGCCGAAATAACGATGCTGTTTGGGTTTACATCTAAAATATAGGCTTCGTTTTTTAAGTTTGGATCAACTTTAAACTGAACAAAATTAGCAGCTGGAGCTTTCGTTACAGATTCTGGTTTCCATCCCGCTGCAATGTCAAATTTAGAAGCCAGAGTATTTGCAGCTTCTTTTTGAAAATCGCCGTTTACAACAAACTTTGTATCTTTTGTAAATTCAAAAACACCTGTTTTTATAAAAGTCTGAGTCGGTTTCGGGATGATGCGAATGTCTTTTTCTGTGAAAACTTTCTGCGCATACGAAGAAGTCACAAGAGCAAGAAAACCGATTATCAAATAAGATTTTATAATTCTCATAATCTGTTATTTTAATGAAGGTGTTATTTTAAATTGGTATTGATATGTTTTGTCTTTCAGCAAATATTTTTCCATCGGCCATGCCTGCCAGCTGTCGATTCCTCCTACTCCCATTTGTTTGTAGTCGATTTTTAAGCTTGTTAAATCTCTTTCTTTCAATTCGGCAGCGTGTCTCTGATCTTTTTCCAAACCATCATCTAAATCTTCGTTTAAAAAATGCAAAGCAGTAATCGCTAATAAATTATCTGATGTTACGGTTAATTTCAATTTATCGCTTACTAATTCTAAAAAGCGGACATCGGTTTTATTTCCGGTTTCCTGCGGACGGATATACGGATAATACTGCTCAGAAACCGTTTGATTGTAAAGTCCAACTTCTGAACTGTAATTTCTGTCAATGTAATTCTCGTGCGGTCCTCTTCCGTAATAGGTTAAATTGCTGAATTCTTTCGGAACAATTACTTCCATTCCAAACCTTGGCAGCATTGGCTGTTCTTTCGTTTTATCAATATTTAAAACTTCTTTCACCACTAATTCTCCGTTGCTGTTCAATTCGTAATTCAATTCAACTGTTGAATTTACCTGAGGCAAACTATACGTTGCTTTTACTGCAATTTTATTGTCTTTTGTTGGAACAAAAGTCCAGTTTACCAATGTTGGATTTTCTGTTGCTTCTTTCCAAGCGACTAAGTTTTTCTGGAAGTTTGCTCCAAAATCATTGTCGTTTGGCGCTCTCCAGAAATTTGGACGTAATTGATATCCTTCTTTTATAATTGGCTGGTTATTGAATGAATATCCGTTGATGAATCCTGTTTTTTTATCAAAAGTAATTTCGGCTTTATCACTTTTAAAAACGGTCGCATTTGCTTTTTTCTCAACTGTAATTTTTCCTTCTCCTTTTAAAGTGATATTATTTTTCCATTCGCCTTTGTAAGCCAATTGCTCTCTGGCAATTTCAAAACCTTTTGGCAGGAATGGCTCTTCTTGTTTTAAAGTATAAGAGATATTGATAAAAGCTTCTTGAAATTGTTTATCTCCTAATTTAATTGGTAATTCATAGGTTTTTGACTGAGTTGGATCAATCGCTAAATAATCGATTTTACCTGAACTTTGAACAACTCCATCTAAAACCAATTTCCAGTTTAAAACTACATTGCTCAAGTCTTTAAACGAAAATTCATTGTACACTTTTATAGTTGCCGTTTGTTGATTTTCCCAAGAAGTCAAAATATTCTGCATTACATTTTTTACTTCAAAAGCATGCGGATTTGGTTTTCTATCGACTGTAAAAACGCCGTTGTTTACAAAGTTGTTATCGCTTTTTACGTCTTTTGGTCCAAAGTCTCCTCCGTACGCTAAAATCGTAGTTCCGTTGTCTAATTTTTTATAAACTGATTGATCGATCATGTCCCAAATAAATCCGCCCTGAAAGTTTGGATATTTACGAATCACATCCCAATAATCTTTAAAATTCCCCATCGAATTTCCCATTGCATGCGCATATTCGCACTGAATGTAAGGTCTTGACGGATTTGGGTTTGCCAAAATATATTCTTCCATTTTGTTTGGAGAACTGTACATTGGATCGATAATATCCGAATCCCATTCGAATTTTAAATCTTTTCCGTCCCAAGCGCCCGCTGTTGCTCTTTCGTACTGAATTGGTCTTGATTTATCACGGTTTTTAATCCATAAATAACCTCTGTAGAAGTTGTAACCGTTTCCAGCTTCGTTCCCCATACTCCAGATGATGATTGAACTATGGTTTTTATCTCTTTCGATCATACGCTGCATACGCTGAAGGTGCGCCAATTCCCAGTCTGGTTTATTACCAAGCGTTTTGGTAATATCGTAACCCATTCCGTGAGATTCGATATTGGCTTCATCGACTACATAAATTCCGTATTTATCGCATAATTCGTAGAAATATTCGTCGTTTGGATAATGCGACATTCTCACCGCATTGATATTATACTCTTTCATCAGTTTAATATCCTGCTCCATTCTTTCTCTGGAAATCGTCTGACCTGTAATTGGATCCACTTCGTGGCGGTTTACTCCTTTAATGTAAATCGCTTTTCCGTTTACTAAAAGCTGTCCGCCTTTAATTTCAACTTTTCTGAAACCAACGTTTTGATTGATTACTTCCACAATGTTTCCTTTTTTATCTTTTAAAAGGAAAGAAACTCGGTATAAATTCGGAATTTCGGCACTCCATTTCTTCGGATTATTTACTGCAAAATCAAATGTTTGTTTTTCGCTTGAAGCGGAAATAACTTTTGAAGCCACAACCTTTTCTCCGTCGTTTAATTGTACTTCTAAACTATAATTGTCTTTTGCATTTACATTTGAAAATTGAGTTGAAATTTTCAAACTTCCATTTACGTAATTTGCATCTAAATCTGGAATGATTTCAAAGTCATTTAAATGCGCTTTATTTCTCGCAACTAAATACGAATCTCTAGTAATTCCGCTCATTCTCCACATATCCTGACATTCCAAATACGAACCGTCATTCCATTTCATTACTTGTAAAACGATGAGGTTTTTACCTGTTTTTACGTATTTGTTGAGGTTGAATTCAGAAGGTAATTTTCCGTCTTCACCATACCCTACATACACTCCGTTTACCCAAACTGTTAAGTTTGATTTTGCTGTTCCAATGTGAAGAAAAATATCTTTTCCTTCCCATGATTTATCGATGGTAACTTCTCTTCTGTAAACTCCTGTCGGGTTATAATTGGTTGGCACAAACGGTGGATTTGGCGCCATTAAATAATCAAAATCGTAAGTGGTGTTTACATACACCGGATATCCATAACCGTTTACATCCCAGCTTGCCGGGATTTTAAAATTATCCCATGATGAATCGTTAAAGCTGCTTTTTTCAAATTCCTTTGGAAGATCGGCTGGTTTGTTAACGTATTTGAATTTCCAAGCACCGTTGATGTCCAAATAGTTTTTAGATTCTCTCCAGTTGTTTTTGGCAGCGGCTGTTTCATTTTCAAAAACATAATAAGCAGCGTGCATGGGCTCTCTATTATCTTCATTGATTTTTTCATTCTGCCAGAACGGAATTTTTTCCTGCGCATTAACGGATAAAACTGAGGAAATTAGTAAGGTTGTTATGAATACTATTTTTTTCATTCTTTGTTTTTGTTTGAACACATAGCCCCGATGAACATCGGGATAGATTGTGAGAGAAAAATCTATATTTCTATGTGTTTTAAAATTTTTACTCCTGTTTGTCATTTCGACCAAAGGGAGAAATCGCACTAGAAATTCCTCAAAGCAATTCGTCAATCTTTGTCGAATTACGTGTGCGATTTCTCCTTACGTCGAAATGACAAATATTGCGTAATCTATTTATCCCAAGACATTTTAAATTTGGCATCTTCCATTCTGTGTCCTTTTTCATCATCAGAAACGGCAAAGTTGAAACCTGATCGTAAACTGTAACCGGCATGTTCGCCGTTTTTATTCAAAGCAATAAAACCAACCTGAAGATATTCCATGTCTTTGTGGTTTTTATGTTTGTTGTAAATACGTTCTGTGATTTCTTTACAGGCATCATAAGGCGATTTTCCCTGACGCATTAATTCGACTACCATAGCGCTTCCGGCAGTTCTGATTACGGCTTCGCCTAAACCTGTTGCTGCTGCGGCTCCTACTTCGTTGTCTAGGAAAAGACCCGCGCCGATTATTGGGGAGTCACCGACGCGGCCGTGCATCTTCCAGGCAGCACCACTAGTGGTACACCCTCCCGAAAGGTTTCCGTCTTGATCCAACATTAGCATGCTTATGGTATCGTGGTTTTCTATGTTAATAACCGGTTTGTATTTTGAATCTTCCAGCCATTTTTTCCAGTCTTTTTCTGATTCAGGAGTTAAAAGATTTTCTTCTTTAAATCCTTCTGATAAAGCAAATTGCAAAGCTCCCTGCCCGGCTAACATAACGTGAGGCGTGTTTTCCAGAACTCTTTTAGCAACCGAAATTGGGTGCTTAATTCCCTGCAGAAAACAAACAGAACCGCAGTTGCTGTTGTGATCCATAATACAGGCATCAAGGGTTACTTTTCCTTCGCGATCCGGATATCCTCCATAACCAACACTGCGGACATTCGGATCTGCTTCAGGAATTTTCATTCCAGCTTCAATCGCTTCCAAAGGTGATTTTCCGGCTTTAAGCTGTTTCCATGTTTCCTGATTGGCCGGCAATCCGTGATTCCATGTCGAAATAACAATTGGCTTTTTTACTTTTTTTGAAGAAAATTCTAAAACTTCTTCTTTTTCATCTTTCTCTTTTGCAAATCCGCTAAAGCCAACTGAACTTAACGCTGCCGCGCCTAAAGCTGTTTTTTTGATAAAATCTCTTCTATTTGACATGCTGTTTACTTTTTAAAATGGAACCGTTAAATATTTTTTGTTTAGCACATAGAGACATCGCTTTCGAAATCTTAAAGGCGTTTCACTCACATTACTAAACATAACTATGTGTGAAAACTTGTTTCTTTTGCATTCTTTTTGACACAAATTTAAACCTATGTTTCTACGTGTTTAAAAATACTATTTTAAACTTTCTTTAGTCTCTTTTATCGTTTTTAAATTGCTTTCTGATAAAGCATTTCCATCGAAGAAAGAAACACCAACAGCTCCATTTTGTTTTGCCAATAAAATTGCTTCTTTTAATTCTTTATCATTTTTCAATCCCGGAATATAAATTCCTGTATTGATCTTTGTCTTTTTATCTTCTAAATCATCAACTCCCTGCTTTGTTGCGTATCCAACCCAGTCAATTTCTTCGTTGTAAAAACTGTGATAGATCATTGGATATACTTCGTCTATGTTCCATTTGTCCCAGCGCTGGCGTACCATGTGGTCTGCCATTTCAGGATAAGGGAATACAGCTGCCGTTAATTGTTTGTTGTATTTGTGTGCAATTGCGTATGCATCGTTAACCACTGCTTTTATCGCATTTAAGCGGAAGTTTTTCCACTCCATATCGATAGAAGTATTGTGGCTTTCTTTTGGATTTTTATGGTGGATTTTTTCAAATGCTTTTACACATTCATCGCAGTAGCAAAAGTCAAACTGCGGTAATTCTACATCCTGAACCAGATTGTATTTAGGCAGAAGACTGATTGGTAAAAAGATGTCTGGGAAACGAATGTAATCTAAATGCACACTTTCGATTCCTTCTACTTTTGCCAGTTCTTCCACTAAAGCTAAAACGTGTTCTCTTGATTCTTTTCTGGTTGGGCATAACCATTGATAGTAATCTACATACGGGCGGTTATCAAAACATGATTTTCCTTCTTTGCTTACCTGATACCATTCTGGGTGTTTTAAAGCAACAGAATCTCCTGGTCTGTTCATAGCCATAATCCAAGCGTGAACTTTAAGGCCTTCTTTTGTGGCAAGAGGCACTAATCTTTTTAAAAGTTTAGGATCTGTTGTCGTATTAATTAATACTTCGTCGATACCGCCGTTTTTATATTTTTTGAATTCTGCAGTATAATCAGCATCTGATTTTTTAGCATCAGCGGTTGTCCATACTCCAAATTTAAAGGTGGTTGTTTCTTCTTTTTTGGCACACGAAAAAATGCTGCATGCCAATAAAAAAAGTAATAGTTTTGGTAGTTTCATAGTTAGTTTATTTTGAAATTATTTTGCCGTCCTGCCTTATAATGAATGTTTCGTTTGAAAAAGGACTTTTTACTGAAATATTATATCCAGAGGCATGATTTTCTAATACTGGTTTTAAAATTTTGCTATCGACTTTGATCGTTTCTTTTGTTAGATCTGTCAATGATTTCGCCCAGACTTTGTGTTTTTGGCTGTATTCTTTTTGAGCTCTGTACAAATTGTAAAGTTCCCATCGTACTTTTTCGTCCTGCGGAATCGTAAAGGTATCTTTTCCTTCTTTTGTAGAAAAATAAACATAACCCCATTTTTCAGGTTCATGCATATTTATAACGCCCATTGGCGACCAAACCCAGTTGTACTCTGGCAGAAATTTTCCGTCGGCACCTTTCTTGCGTTCGTATTTACCATCAACAATAGAATGATCCCAGTTTACTCTTGAGAAGTTTACACGCCAGAATTTATCGGCTGGAACGTTTTGATCGTAATAGGAAGTTTTGTAAGCAGACCACGGAAGCGCCATTTCAAGCACCCAGCCCTGATCTGTATCATTAGGATTATTAAGGGTTCCGTGAATTTTAACTGCTGATTTTAAACCGGGAATATTCCAGTCGTTTAAAACCACAAGATCTTCGCGGTATGGTTTTGATAAAAATAGATCCCAAGCAGTGTTTAAGGCGTTTATTTCTAATTCGTAATAGTTAAAAGTGTCGCTGTCGGGATCTATGAAAACTTCAAAATCGTTGTTGTAAAAAATAATGGTGTCACGCTGCTTTAAATTGGCCCAAACATGCGGCTCATCAATCTTTGCTAAAATATAAAAATTGGTTTCATCCCAGAGCATTTTAACTTTTGTTGCATACTTTGGTTTTACATCATTTTCAATATCTTCAAAAAGATCTGTCCATTCTGCTTTGCTCCATGATGGATCAGATTCGTCTCCGTCAATAATAATGGGAGTTGTGATTTTTGAGGCTGTGTAGGTTTTAGGCACAATTGTTTTTTTCTTCGGCTGCGAAAAAACGAGTGCCGAAGAAAAAACTAAAACAATTGTTAACCACTTAAATTTTAGAAACATGGATTTTTTTATAAACTGTTATCTTTTGTAAACTGAATTACTTCGCTTAATTTTCCAAAAGCAATCGCAACTGCTGTATCTGCTGCACCATAATAAACTGCCAGCTTATCTTCTTCTGTATCATGCAAAGCAGCACATGGGAAAACTACGTTTGGAACATCTCCCACCATTTCATAAATCTCTGCAGGTCCTAACAAATAAGGCTGTGTTCTGTATTTTACTTTATCTGGAGAATCTATATCTAAAAGTGCTGATCCCATTGCGTAACGGAAACCGTTGCAGGTATTGATAACTCCGTGGTAGATCATTAACCAGCCTTCGTTAGTTAAAATAGGAATTGGTCCTGCTCCTACTTTTGTACACTGCCATGCGCTTTGCTCAAACGGACTTGGTTTCATTACTAATCTGTGTTCGCCCCAGTATTTCATGTCTGGGCTGTAGCTAATCCAGATATCTCCAAAAGGGGTGTGTCCGTTATCACTTGGACGGCTAAACATGGCGTATTTACCGTTTATTTTCTGAGGAAATAAAACTCCGTTTCTGTTGAATGGTAAAAAGGCATTTTCGCACTGGAAAAACTCTTTAAAATCAAAAGTATATCCAATTCCAATTGTTGGTCCGTTGTACCCGTTGCACCATGTAATCCAGTAACGGTCTTCGATCCAGACTACACGAGGATCATATTTATAAGCAGATTCGATCATATCGGTATTACCTGACTGCATTACGATTGGTTCGTGGTTGATTTCCCAATCGATTCCGTTTTTACTAAAGCCGGCAAAAATGTTCATTTGAACCGCTTTATTATCACATCTGAAAACACCTGCATATCCGTCGCCGAAAGGCACAACTGCACTGTTAAAAATACTATTTGAAGATGGAATCGCATATCTGTTGATAATTGGATTTTCAGAATATCTCCACATTACATCTTTACTGTTTTCGGGTCTGTCTTGCCAAGGAATACTGCTCATTTTTTTTATTTTTTGTTTATTGTTTTATTTTATTGAAACACATAGGAAACATAGTTTTTAAAATTTCAAAAAAGGGGCGTCAGTATGTAAAAGTTTAGTTATGTGTGGAATACTTCTTTTGGTTACTGCTTTTTTAAACATAAAAACTGATGTTTCTAAGTGTTTATTTTTATTTAATTTATTATTCTTAACGTATAGAAGCATAGAGTTACTTGTGTGGTCTTCGACTTCGCTCAGACTGACAAAGCAATTTTCTGCTCTACAATCTTTCCTCTTGCTTCTATACTCTTGCTTCTATACTCTTTCTTCTATACTCTTTCTATACTCTTTCTTCTTTCTTCTATAATCTCTCTTCTTGCATCTATACTCTTTCTATTCTTCAATCTTCCTAACTTTATCTAACCACGTGAATTTTAATATCGCTGTAGTTACTAAAAACACGATAAAGGCTGCTATTGCTTTTGGATAATCTCTGATAATGAAGAAAATCGGAAGCAGGATCATACTGGACTGCCACACAATTCCAATTGCACAGTTCATCATGTCCAGCCAAAAATCATTGTTTTTTTCGAAAGACTGATCTTCAGCTTTTAATTGTTTATAAACTGGATTCCAGAATCCCCAAGGTCTTACGTTGGAATAAAACGATTTTAAAACTTCCATTTCTGTTGGCTGGCTCAAGTATGTTCCTAAAAGACAACCTAAAATTGAGAATCCGAATATTAACGGGAACAGGTAAATGGCCTGAACTTGTGATAAATCGTATAAGAAAGAACCTTCGGTTAAATTGGCTTTGTTCATCCCTAAAATAAACTGCAGTGAAGCAATGATTAATCCCGCAAACATTCCCCAGAAGTACCCCCAGCCGTTAAAACGCCACCAAATCCATTTTAGGAAATTCGCCGCTACGTAACCTCCGTACAAAGCACTTGTAATCCAGAGCGTTAAAGAGTTGATAGAATCTGCAAAAAATCCCATGAAAACTCCTAAACCTACTACAAGAAAAGACGAAATCTGGCTTACTTTAATATAATGTGCGTTTGAAGCAACTGGTTTGAAGTATTTTTTATAAATATCATTTACAATATAGGCAGGACCAGCGTTTACAAATGCTGAGAATCCCGACATAAAAGCGGCTAACAATCCTGCTAAAAGAATTCCTTTAATCCCAACCGGAATGTATAAATTGACGACTTTTGGCATTAATAATTCTAAATCAGCTCCTGTTAATCCAGTATTTGCATTTAACTCAGGCGCTAGGTTTACCAATGCAATTACCACGATTCCGGTAATTAATAAATATCTTGGAATGAATAAAATCAGGTTCGTAAAACCACTCATGTAAGCAGCTTCTTTTACCGATTTTGTAGAAAGAACTCTTTGTAAATCGTAACTTGGTGTTGGCCCTGCCACACTCGCGAAGAATCCTTTGAATAACGTCATTCCGATGAAAGCACCAAACATTTTGTAACCTTCTGTATCAATTAAAGTATTGAAAGTTTGAAATTTATCACTCCACTGGGTTTCAAACTGCCAGCCAAAGAAAACATTTTTCCATTCTGGTGTTATAATTGAATTAATCTGAATATCAGTATAATTGATAAAAGCGTAACCTGCAATTAAAACTCCGGCTACAATCATAATTAAATACTGTACCACTTCTGTTGCTACCACAGAGAACATTCCGCCTTTTACGGTATAAATAGTCGTTAAGAAAATAATTAACAAGGCATAAGAACGCTCAGATGTCAATAAAACCATATCGCCGTAATGCAGCGTTAAATCCCAAGGAAGAATAATGGTTACAAATTTCCCGATTCCTTCAAAGAAATACGCGATGAAACCAATTGTCGAGATAATCGCAAAAATCGCTACAATAATGTGAGATGCTTTTCCGGCTTTGTCACTTCCAAAACGTGTTAAAATCCATTCAGAACCGGTCATTACTTTTGATCTTCTAATCCAAACAGCAAGGAACATCATGACGAAAATCTGGTTCCATATTGGCCACAGCCACATAAACATGAAACTTTTTACTCCGTATAGAAATAAAACGCCAATCATCCAGGAAGTTCCTGAAACATCGAACATTCCAGATCCGTTACTAAGACCTAAAAAGTACCATTTGATTGTTTTTCCTCCTAGGAAATAGTCATCAAGTCCTTTTTTTGCTTTTCTTGAAATCCAGATTCCTATACTTACCGAGAGCAGAATGTATGCTACGATTATCGATACGTCAATAATATCCATTTATTTTTTTGTTGTTAGGTTAGTTTTGTTTTTGTTTTGTTTATTTTTTAATTCCCCAGTTTTTATTCGGCTGCGGCCCCATCACAAAATGTAATTTTCCTCCCGCCAAAATCTGCTGATGTGTGATTGCTGTTTGATTGAATGCCTGACCGTTTAATGTTGCCGACTGGATGTAATAATTTTTGTCTGAAACATTTTCTGCTTCGATTACAAATGTTTTTCCGCCTTCAAGATTAAGGGTTGCTTTTTCGAAAATAGGACTTCCAATTTCGTATTCGCCAGACGCTGGATTCATTGGGTATAATCCCATTGAACTGAAAACGTACCATGCCGACATTTGTCCGCAGTCTTCGTTGCCGCTTAATCCGTTTGGTGTTGTATTGTATTGTGTGTCTAAAATGTGACGAACCCAATATTGTGTTCTCCAAGGCTGGCCCGCGTGATTGAACATATATGCAATGTGGTGGCTTGGTTCGTTTCCGTGCGCATACTGCCCGATTAATCCCGAAATATCTGCCGAAACATTGTTTCCTGTAATTTCTGAACTTTCTGTAAATAGTTGTTCTAAACGTTTTGTAAAGATTTCATTTCCACCATGAATCGAAATTAAATTATCGACATTATGAGGTACAAACCAGCTGTGCTGCCATGCATTTCCTTCGGTATAATCAGTATGTTCTCTGTGGTTAGAATGTTTAGGATCAAAAGGTTCGTTCCAAGATTTTCCATCTTCAGATTTTCCTCTCATGAATCCTGTTTTTGAATCAAATAAATATTGATAAGCCTGAGAACGTTTTAAGAAAAACTGGTAATCTTCGGTTTTTCCTAATGCTTTTGCCATCTGCGCCACACACCAGTCATCATAAGCATATTCTAACGTGATGGTAACTGACTCATCTAATACATTATAAGGAATATAACCGTATTTTTTGTAGAAATTCAATCCTCTTTCGTCCTGCATCATAGTCGTTTTCATGGCCTGATATGCTTTTTCTGCATCAAAACCTTTGATACCTTTTAAATACGCATCGACAATTACAGGAATGGAGTGATAACCTGTCATGGTATTGGTTTCATTAGCATATAATGTCCAAACCGGAAGTATTTTTTTAACGTCGTAATACGTCAGCATTGAGTTTACAATGTCTGAAGTTTTGTCTGGAGCCAGTAAAGTCAATAAAGGATTTTCGGCTCTAAAAGTATCCCATAGTGATAAGGTCGAATAAGCGGTATAATCTTTTGCTCTAACAATTTGATCATCCTCTTGCCTAAATTGACCGTTTTTATCACTATAGGTTACAGGGGCAACTTGTGCGTGATACAGCGCAGTATAGAAAATCGTTTTTAACGAATCTACTGGTGTTTCAACTTTAATTTTACTTAATGCGTTATTCCAAATCGAAGAAGCTTTTGTTTTGGTTTCATCGAAATTGATTTTTGGATCGTCTAAATTGTCTTTTGCGTTGGCTATACTTACTGATGAAAGTGCGACTTTTACAAACAATTCATTTGAGTTTTTCGAATCAAAAAATAATTGTGCCGAAGTATTTTCTCCGTCAGCTTTTTTAGCAGTAACGATTTGTTTATCAGCAGTTAAAACTGATTCCGAAATGGGTTTTGAAAATTTCGCTACAAAAAATACTTTTTGATTTTGCGCCCAGCCTTTACTATAACGGTAACCACTAATGGTGTATTCGTCTTCAATTGTAATTCCTGTTTTTAGGGCCTTATCCCAATTAATAGCAAATCCTAAATCGACCACAACAGATTGTTTGTCATTTTTAGCAAATGTGTATTTGTGATAAGCTGTTCTTTGTGAAGAAGTTAATTCTACATTGATCTTAGGATCCTCAAGAAAAACCTGGTAAGAACCCGGTGTTGCTTTTTCGTTAACATGATGGTATAATGATTTATAAGGTAATTGATCGCGTGAAGTTGTTTTGATTGTTAAATCGACTTTTTTATTGGTTGGCATGAATAAAATATCGGCCAGATCTCCAATTCCAGTTCCGCTTAAGTGTAAATGACTGAAACCAGATACAATAGAATCTGAATAATGATATCCTGAACACCAATCCCAGCTTGAGATTCCATTATCTGGGCTTACCTGAAGCATCCCAAAAGGAACAGTTGCTCCTGGATAAGTATGCCCATGTCCGCCTGTCCCAATAAAAGGATCTACATGGCTCACAAAATTATTTTTGTGATTCGTATTTTTGTTTACTTTTATTTTACAACTTGTAACCAGAATTACAAATAAAAGCGGCAGAATAAAATTCTTCATATAAAACAACCTTAATTTAACTTTAAATTTATATAAACTGGCTTTTTATTAAAACTTATTTAGACGGATAACATATAAACTTAGATAAACATCAAAAAAAGTCACAAAACACCCTCAGATTATGAATTTCAATTCTAGCAAATTATATCGCATCCCTTTGCATTATCATATCATCTTTTGGCTGACTTATTTCTTATTTAATACTTTTAGATGGGGAAGTTATTTTAATGATTATGTCTATTCTTTTAAGACGAATCTGCTGGGATTTCCAATTCACATGACGCTGTGTTATTTGAATATTCTAATCTTTATGCCGTATTTGGTGTACCGAAAGAAATATGTACTGTATGTTCTTGCTGTTTTTTCGGCTATTTTTTTAATGGTCGTTCTAAAATTCAATCTTACCTATTTATTAATCACACATGATGTCTGGCCGGAAGGACCGCAGACTATCGACAAACTGACTTTAAATTATACGATTGATATGATGATGGGAGAATTGTATGTAATGACTTTTGTTACGGCAATTAAAATCACATTGGATTTCTTGAAAGAACAAAAACGTGTAACCGATCTTGAAAAATCACAATTAGAAACTGAACTGCTTTTCTTGAAGTCACAGATTTCACCGCACTTTTTCTTTAATACCTTAAATAATATTTATTCGCTTTCTGTAGAAAAATCAAATAAAACGCCAAAAATTGTTCTGAAGCTTTCTGAGTTAATGCGTTATATGCTTTATGATACAAGCGGTAAAAAACAGAGTTTAGAAAACGAGATTTTATGCATTCAAAATTACCTTGATCTTGAGCGAATTAGAAATGATGAAAGGCTCGAAGTAAATATGGAAGTATCGGGAGATATTCACGATAAGGAAATTTCTCCAGTGATTCTGCTGACATTTATCGAAAATGCTTTTAAGCACGGTGTAAACAAAAACACGGGAAAAGTACGTATTGATATTGATTTTAAAGTGAAAGGTGACTTTCTGCATTTTACCATTTCGAACCCGACACCAGAAATTACGCAGCATAAAGACAATTTTAACAAGTCAAGTGGTATAGGAATTGAAAATGTTAAAAAAAGACTTGAATTAGGTTATAATAAAGATGACTATAAGCTTTCTTTTAAAAATAAAAAGAATATTTTTGTCGTGAAACTTGTGATTAAAGTAACCTAAAAACAGCTTTTCCTCGTATATAAGTTTATCTGCTAAATTATTTTTTCGCTCAAAAATAACTAAGATTAAAGAAATGAAAATAAAATGTTTGATTATAGATGATGAGCCATTGGCAATCAACGTTATTAAAAATTACTTAGAACCGCTTGAAAATTTTGAGGTAATAAATACTTTCAGTAACCCAATCGAGGGATTGAATTTCCTGAAAAACAATACGGTTGATGTAATTTTTCTGGATATTAACATGCCTGTTCTGGATGGAATTAATTTTATCAAAAGTCTCGACAATCCGCCTTTATTAGTAATTACAAGTGCCTATAGCCAGTTTGCTATTGAAACTTACGAATTGGATGTTTTGGATTATCTGGTAAAACCAATTGAGTTTCCAAGGTTAATGAAAACACTGAACAAAGTCAGCAAAAGACTTGAAAACAAAGGAAATTCTGTTCAGGAAAGCAGTGGTGACAGTCCGTTTATTTTCGTGAAGATTGATAAAAAGAGAATGAAAAAGATTTTCTTCAACGAAATTTTAGTGATCGAAAGCTTAAAAGATTATTTAAAAATCAATACCACAACTGGTAAATATATTATTCACAGCACTTTATCTGATTTTACAGATTTACTGCCCGAAAAAAACTTTTTAAGAATCCATAGATCGTACACAATTGCGATTGATAAAATCGACGCTGTTGAAGGAAACAGCATTGAGATCGAAGGACTTCGCTACGTAATTGGAAGATCGTATATTGATCATGTAAAGCAAAGAATTTTGAATTCTTCTATATAGGGAAAAGTTATAAATAAGAAGTTAGATGTTAAACGTCTAATTTTATGAGACCTTTGTCAGAATTTGATATTTTGACAAAGGTTTTTTTATGCCGTTAAATGAGGAAAAGCTTTGCGCCCTTCGACTTCGCTCAGGGTGACAAACAAAGAACAAACTTCTAACATCTAACTTTTTTACATTTAACTTTTATAAAAACACAAAAAAAAATGCAGCCAACCACGGCTGCATTCAAAACTTGGTAACTAACCAAATAAACCACATGAAATAGTTTATTATATTTTAAAGATTTTCTTAGAAGAAATATCTCTTGAAAGCTTCGATTGCTGAATAGTCAGCTAAACCTAAAGCGTGATATTTTTCTGCAGTTAATCTGTTTCTGTCTTCTGCTCTAATCCAGAATTCTCGGCTGTCATCACCTTGGAACATTACACCATCTTTTTGTGACTGGTGGAAGAAAATGGCGTGACGTTTTTTAAGAACCTGATCCGGACTCATAGGAACTGCCATTTCAATTTGGTATGATTCCCATTCGTGCCAAGCACCTCTGTACAACCAAACCCAGCAGTCATCCATAAACGATTTGTATTTTAATCTTTTTAAAGCTTCAAACAAACTGTCCAGACAAACTTTGTGGGTTCCGTGCGGATCTGCTAAATCTCCGGCTGCATAAATCTGGTGCGGTTTGATTCTTTCGATAATGTCACACATAATCTGGATATCGGCTTCGCCAAGATTATTTTTCTTAACCGTTCCTGTTTCGTAAAATGGCAGGTCAAGGAAATTTACATTAGAATCTGGCACGCTTAAATATCGTGTTGCTCCTAAAGATTCGCTTCTTCTAATTAAACCTTTCAGTTTTCTTACTTCAAGCAAATCGACATCGTTGCTTTTTTTGTTTTTTAGGAAGTTGATAATCGTATCTGCTTCTGTAGATTCAGGATTTAATGCTTTTGTAATTTCAGCAAATTTTAAAGCTTCTTCGTTTGAAACCGCAATATTTCCCGAAGTCTGGTACGCAATATGCACATCGTGCCCCTGCTCTACCAACCTGTCGAAAGTTCCTCCCATCGAAATAACATCATCATCAGGGTGTGGACTAAAAATGATAATTCTCTTTTTCTCCGGAGTTGCACGTTCCGGTCTGTACGTATCATCAGCATTTGGTTTTCCGCCCGGCCATCCTGTAATCGTTTGCTGCATTTTGTTGAACATTTTAATATTCAAATCGTATGCAGTTCCTTCTTCAGTCAGTACGCTTGACATTCCGTTATCGTTGTAATCTTTATCAGTAAGTTTAAGGAAAGGCTTTTTAGTCAATTCGCTTAACCAAACTACTGCTTTCAGCTTTAATTCGTCTGTCCAGATTACTGATTTTACCAACCAAGGCGTTTTTACTCTCGTTAGTTCCGATGAAGCTTCCGTGTCTAATACAAAAGTTGTGTTGTTGTGCTGCTGTAAATACGTAGCCGGAACTCGAGATGAAATTTCACCTTCAATTGTTTTCTTTATTATAGACGCTTTGCTGATTCCCCATCCAAGAAGTACAATTCTTTTGGCATTTTTTACCGTACCAATTCCCATTGTAATCGCTTTTCTAGGCACATTATCAATTCCTAAGAAAGAGGATGCCGCATCAACACGCGTTAAATGATCTAATGTAATGCTTCTGGTTCCAGAATTAACGTGAGACCCAGGTTCGTTGAACCCAATATGTCCTGTTCTTCCAATTCCAAGAAGCTGAAAATCCAATCCGCCGTATGCTTTAATTTTCATTTCATAATCGATGCAATATTGCTGAAGGTCTTCATTGCTGATGCTTCCGTCAGGAATATTAATATTTTGAGGCTGAATGTCAACATGATTAAAAAGGTGCTCATGCATGAAATACCAGTAACTTTGAATATCATTTTTATCCATTGGATAATACTCATCTAAGTTGAAGGTAACTACATTTGCAAAACTCAATCCTTCTTCTTTATGAAGACGAACTAATTCTTCGTATACTTTTATAGGAGAAGATCCTGTTGCCAAGCCTAAAACGCAAGGCTCGTTCAATTCTTCTTTTCTCTGAATGATATTGGCTATTTCTTGAGCTACTAAAATCGAAGCTTCTTTAGACGATTCGAAAATTACATTATGTATCTTTTCAAAACGCGTTTCTTCGAACTTTCCTGCTTCTTTGAAATTTATACTTTCTTTAATCATTTGCCTGTTGTTGTAATTATTTAGTATAAAATTAAATATTACATAATGTAAATAATCAAAAATTCGACTAATAACCTGTAAGCTTCGCTATAGGACAAAATTTGCAACTTTAAGCAAAATCATTCCAATCCAAAACTGGATTACGGCGTTTCGATTACGTTTATTTCAGCGATAGAAACCGTTGATGTCTTTGCCACTCCTGATGTCGCCACGAAACGAACATATCTTGCATTGGTTTTCTTAAAAGTTTTAACCTGCTCGATTGGATTGTGTTTGATATTCGAAAATTCTCCCTGCGACTGTAGTTTCCATGTTACATTATCAGTGCTGGTGTAAAATTCGTAATTGAAAATCAAATTCAAATTGTGGCCAACCTGCTGTGGCAAATACGTAAAACCATTTATAGTTAAAACGGTTCCCATATCGATTGTAATTTCCTGCGGCAATTTGTTTTCTTCACTACCAAAAGCCCATTCTGTATTTGGATTTCCATCGATAATTCGGTCTGCTGATTTTAAATCACCGCTTGATACTTTACTGATTTTCCAGTTTTCTTTAGAAGCACCATATTTTGCGGTTTTCACAGCACTTCTTATTTTTTCTGTATCATTAAAAGAAATGGCTTTTATCTGAACCGCTTTATTGTATCGAAATACACCTTTATATAAGGTACTTTTTTCGGTTGGATTGGTTCCGTCAACCGTATAATAAATAGGATTTCCTTCTTCTGATTTTATAGTAACATCACCGTTTCGGTCACGGCTGATTTCAGGCATACGCACAAAAGTAGGCGCATTATAAGCCTGAATAGTCGAGATTACGATACTCGCTTTCGAATCCGTAATATTGATTCTGATAGCTGATGCTTCCACTCTTTCGATTCTTAAAATTCTTTTGTAACCAATGGTCGTTTCTGTTGCCACAGTTTTCCATTTTCCATCTACTTTAACCTCAACATTAAACGCTTTTACTCTTTGTCCAAGAGCAATGTCTTCTTGCAAAAGAATACGATTTACGGCAGTTGGTTTATCAAATTCAAAAGTAATAGAAGCTGTTTTGATAGTATCGTCTGTTGCCCAGTACGTTTTTTTATTTCCATCTGCGACATTTTTTGCTGCAAATTCTGTACTGTTTCCTCTCACATTATCGGCAGAAATTTTACTTCCGGCTAATAGTTCTGTTTTAAAATCGGCTTTTATGGTAGATACTAATTCTTTTAATCGGGCTTCGTCATTTTCATGAACCAAACCTCTTCTGTCAACTGGAAGATTCAATAACAAAGTCGCATTTCTTCCAATTGATTCGTAATAAATATCGACCATTTCATCCAGCGGACGCACTTTATCGTCTTCTGTCGCATGATAAAACCATCCCGGTCGTATTGAAACATCGGCTTCGCCTGGAACCCATTTTTCGCCATTTTCATGTCCCGACATAAATTCGGTATAATGTACTTTTCCAGCTAATTCATCTTTCTGGCGTAAAAGTGACCAGTTTGTTTTTCCGGCGCGTCCTTCTTCATTTCCAATCCATCTGGCTTCTGATGGGCCAATTCCCCAAACCAACGTTTTTGGGGCAATACTGTAAATTAGTTTATACGTTTCGTCCCAATTGTAATATTCTAATGTATTGATTTTTCGAGTTTCATTTGCTCCGCCATAGTAACCGTCACCGCCATTTGCTCCGTCAAACCACATTTCAAAAACATCTCCGTAATTCGTTAATAATTCTTTCAGCTGGTTTCTGAAATAGGTGATATATTCAGGTTTTCCGTATTCAGCATGGTTTCTGTCCCAAGGAGAAAGGTACAATCCTAATTTTAAATCATATTCTTTACAGGCTTCTGCCAATTCTTTTACTAGATCGCCTTTTCCATTTTTCCACGGTGAATTTTTCACCGAACGTTCTGTATAAGCCGACGGCCATAAACAGAATCCGTCATGATGTTTGGCAACGAGAATTATTCCTTTCATTCCGGCTGCTTTTACAATACGTGCCCACTGACGAACGTCTAAATTGGTCGGATTGAATAAAGCTGGAGATTCATCGCCATAACCCCATTCTTTATTGGTAAAAGTGTTTAACGAAAAATGCACAAAAGCATAAAATTCCATTTCCTGCCAATCCAGTTGTTTCTGTGTTGGAAGCGGTCCAAACGGCTCTGGAGCTTTTACAATTTTTTGACTATTAATTGAAGATGTGATGCAGAACAAACACAAAAAGAGAAAAACATTTTTCATCGTGCGGTGATTAATAACACATTATTAAAATAGGAACAACGCAATATTAATGTAAATTACTATTTTAATAATCATTATTTCGACCAACAACGGATTTAGAATGTTTTTAGTAAATCGTTAGAGTAAAAAGAAGCTTTTTAAGTTAATTTCTGTTTCATAACAAGAAACATTTTTTATGATACCGAAGAACGATTTCCAACTAAAATTATAATTTCGGGACGGATTCTGTCAATAATCCATTCTTTCTGCTGAACCGAAATTTCATCTAGAATCTTATCATTTTGGAGATTAAAATCCAGCAATACATCTTCAATAAATTCATCGTAGATGTTTTGCATTCTTTCAGGGTTTTTAAAATCAATGGCTCCAATTTTTGACAATACACTGTTTAATCTGTTCTCTGTTATATAATTTCTGAGATCATCAATTAAAAAAGCCAACTCTTCTGAGTACGAAGAAACCTTAGGAATATACGACCAATTTTGTGCCTGATGGAATTTTTGCTCTTTAAACTCAGCGTTCTTTAGTTTTATTATAGGCCTTTCTTCATCATGAATAAGCCCAATATGTTTTAAGGGTTTCAATACAATTCCTTCAATTAGGTTTTGTTCTACGGCAGGCAGATTGAGCAAGGCAGGAATTGTTGAATTTATTCTTCTATTAAATTCCATAGCTTCATTCAATTTTCCTGCAAAGAGGATTTGAGCGTGAAAAACAGCAAATTTCTCGAAGTATGACACGGCAAGTTCATAATCGAGATATTCTTTTTTATCGTCTTTTTCAAAAGCCATATCAAAAGCACAAAACCGAACTTCCGGCGAATAATACACTCCTGTTTGAATAGCTTGCACATTTGGATTAGGAACTACATCTGGATGCGGATAATGTCCACCGAAAAGTTCTCCATAGATGATATATTTATCGGCTTTAAAATCAATACTAAATTGCTCAAAAAGAGATATGATGTGAGTTTCTATTTCGTTTACAACATTTTGAAATCCAAAGAAATCATCACTCCATTTTAAAAGATCTTTTCTTTTTGCAAATTGTAAATTTCTATTTTGATAAACGAAACTAAAATTGGCTCCGTGTATTTTTTCTGTCACCACCCATTTTAACCTGTTCATGTCTTTAATCAGCTTTTCATTGTGCCCATACTGATTAAAGTTTTCAGGCATTTTTTCATATTCAGAAAAATGATTCATTGCTTTTATATGTATTTTAAACAAATGATCTCCAAACTCTTACGATACAGAATTTAGAGATCATTTATTTTAACTAAATAAGTATTCAGATTAAAATTAATCTTTGGCAAACTTAGCCATTATTTTTTTTATCTGAAAGTTTATACTTACAAAGTGATTATTTCACATTTAAAAACTGAAAACTGGCTGGATCTGCCACAATTTTACCGTCTTTAAATTCTATTGAAATCATTCCTGTTTTTCTTGGAGAAACACCGCTTGCGCTGTAATGGGTATGCAGCACATAATGCATTTTGTTGTTTTTGTCCCAGAAAACATCACCGTGTCCGATTCCGTTTTGATTGGTATTTTTTCTGCTGATTATTGGACTGTCTGTAGCTTTTTCCCAAGGTCCAAGCGGACTTTTACTGGTGGCATAACCAACAGCATAATCAATATTTCTGAAATCATTAGCCGAATAAATCATGTAATACAAACCGTTGTGTTTTACAACCGTTGGTCCTTCTGTAACTGGCCAGCTTACATTTTGTGTGTTTTCCCAAGGCAGAACTCCAGAAATACATTCGCTTAACGTTTCTGGTTTTATACTTTGAAAATCATCGTTAATTTCAGCCACAAAAATTCGGTTTCCGTTTGTTAAGCGGACATGATACAGGTATTTTTTTCCGTCTTCGTCAATAAAAATAAAAGGATCAATCTGGTTTCCGGTTTTAATGATTGGTTCTTTGGATTCGTTTTTAAATGGCCCTAACGGACTATTGCTGGTGGCAAATGCAATGTTTTCATTTGCGGTATAAATCATGTAAAATTTATTTTGATACTGAAGAATCTGCGGTGCCCAGAAACCTTTGTCGCCGTAAGCATCTCCTTTTTTAAAAGCCAGTCCGCTTTGTGCTCCCACAGGGCCTTTCCAATCTTTTAAATCTGATGAGGTATAGACTTGAAATCCTTCGCCGTTTGGAAAATCGCCGCTTGTCGTTCCGTATAAATAATACAATCCGTTGTTGTAGAAGATGGTTGGATCTGCTAACAAAATTGTATTGGCCTTTGATTCTTTTGGTTTATCTGTGTTTTTTTCCTGTGAACAGGCAGCGAAAACACAAAGCAACGTTATTATAGATAGAGTCTTTTTCATTTTTTATTGATTTTGATGGTGCATTTTTAACCGCAAAGAGCGCAATGGTTTCGCAAAGGGTGCAAAGTCTTTTTGTTTCCCTGAGCGAAGTCGAAGGGCACAAAGCTATTCTTCATTTTTTTGTCATTTAGAGGAACTCGTAATTTGCTAAACTTTGTATTCCTTCGACTTCGCTCAGGGAGACAAAAAGTAATAAAAACTTAGCGACCTTTGCGTAATTCCTTGCGCTCTTTGCGGTTAAATTATTTTTTCACAGAAAACTGATAATAAGAAACTGTATGGTATTTCTCTCCCGGTTTTAAAACAATCGGAGCGAATTTAGGCTGGTTTATAGCATCTGGAAAATGCTGTGTTTCTAAAGCAAATGCTGTTCTAAAATCGTCTTTTGCTCCTGATTTAAAGGTGTTTTTAGACTGCATGAAATTACCACTGTAAAACTGTAATCCCGGTTCTTGAGTATAAATATCCAATGTGATTCCCGACTTATCTCCCGAAATCGTTGCCGCATGATTTAGTCCTTTTTTCTTGGTTCCGTTTAGGGCGTAATTGTGATCGTAACCTTTTCCGAATGTTAACTGTTCGTCTTTGGTTTCAATTCTTTCACCAATAGTATGTTTTGAAGTAAAATCAAATACGGTATTTTTTACCGGTTTTAATTCACCGCTCGGAATTAAACCTTCGTCAACTGGCGTAAATTCATTGGCATAAATTTGTAATTCGTGGTTTAAGATTGTCCCGCTTCCTTCTCCATTTAAATTAAAAAAGGCGTGATTGGTTAAATTGACAATCGTAGTTTTATCAGTAGTGGCTTCGTATTCCATTTTGACCGAATTATCATCAGTAAGCGTATACGTTACTTTTACCGATAAATTCCCCGGAAAACCTTGCTCGCCGTCTGGTGAAACATACGTGAATACCAATGTTTTTTCATCGGTCTTTTCAGCATTCCAAACTACATCCTGAAAACCTTTTATGCCGCCATGCAAAGCATTTTTTCCATTATTCAGCGGAACCTGATATTGTTTTCCATCTAAAGTAAATTTCCCTTTTCCAATTCGGTTTCCAACTCTTCCAATTGTAGCTCCAAAATACGGTTCAGTAGAAGTTTTAAAGCCTTTTGCGCTGTTCATTCCTACTACCACATCGGTTTGTCTTCCGTTTTTATCCGCAACCCAAAGTCCGATTAATCTTCCTCCATAATTGGTAAAAGCGGCTTTTATGCCTTTGTTTTCAATCCAGTACAAACTCACTTTTTTACCATCGATTATAGTATCAAAATTTTTAGTTTCTAAAACTGTTTTTACAGAATCTGAAACCTTTTCAGTGCTTTCTTTTGAAACGGTGTCTTCTTTTTTAGCGTCTTTGCAATTGAACTGAAAAAGAGCCAGCATTACAACCGCAGCGATTTGAATATTTTTCATTTTTACGAATATTAAAAGTTGCTATTATTTCGACGGAATTGCCAATTGAATTCCTTCACTTACCGGTTCTCCCAAAACTGGAAATCCGTTGGCATCCCATTCTATTTTCTGCATTCTTGGTGATCTTTTGTTACCGCATCCTTCTCCCGGATTAGAATTAGCGTGGTATAAAATCCAGTCTTCTTTTCCGTCTGGAGATTTAAAAAATGAATTGTGTCCCGGAGCATACACTTTATTTTTATCGGATTGTTTAAAAATGGGTTGAGGTGATTTTTTCCATGCCGAAGCCTCTAATAAATTATCTCCTCCGTTAAACGTCAACAATCCTAAAGAATAGAAATCTGTCCAGCATCCGCTTGCCGAAAACACGATGAAAACTTTTCCGTTTTTTTCTAAAAACTGAGGCCCTTCATTTACATTTACCTGTGCTGGATTTACATCATCATGCAAGGCACCGTGTGTTTCCCAATCGTTTGTGGGTGAAGAAATCATAACTCGATCTCCTTCAATTTCCAGCGGATTTTTCATTTTGGCGATGTAGATATTCTGCTGTCCGTTAGTATCGCCTTCCCAGCCGGCCCAAATCATGTACAATTGTTTTTTATGTTCGAATACATTTCCGTCAATGGCCCATTTATCGGTTTTGGCAGCGATTTTTCCTTTGAATTCAAAATTGCCTTTAAACGGATCTGATGATTTGTTTTCTAAAACATACATTCGGTGATTGTTGTTGTCACCGTTATCTGCAGCGAAATAGCAATACCATTTTCCATTGATGATATGAAATTCAGGCGCCCATATTTCAGCTGAATAATCAGTCCCTTTTGGCGGTGTCCAAATAACTTTACTTTCTGCATTTTTAATGTCCGACAAGTCTTTTGTTTTCCATAAAGTCAATCTATTACCAAGCGTATTTGTGTAATAGTAATAGCCTTTGTAATAGGTACTGTAAGGATCTGCTCCTGATGGAAGAATGGGATTGGTGAAGGTTTTTTGCTGCGCAAAAGCAATTGTTGTGAGCAGAAAAAGGATTAGGTATTTTTTCATTTTATTGTTTTTGGCTTAATTTTTTTTAACACATAGAAGCATAGTTTTTCTTTGTCTGTTTCACTTGTGTTAACTCACATAGCTTCGTGTAAATCTTTGCAAACCCAAAGTTGAAACTTTGGGCTATGTTTGCTTTGTTTGTTTACAAACATCTTTGCTAAGCTTTGCCAAATTTTGAAACTTTAACAAAGCTGTTAGCATGCGTTTTTTTACATCCTGCTTGTGGAAACTAGTTCTTCTTAAAACTTTTTTCATCACTTAGAAAAAACCTATGTTTCTATGTGTTTAAAAATTATTTATTTAGTGCATTAATAACCTCAGTATTAATTTTGTTTACAGCTTTGAAATCCATTTTGTCTACTTTTCTATCGTAGGTCATGAAACCGTTTACTTCGCCTTCAACATCGGTTGTTTGAGTGTAAACTGCTGCCGAAAATCCAGTTTTGACGTAGTTCTTAAGGATTTGAGCATATTTAGTATATTCTGCAGTAACTTCTGCCTGATTTTTAAATTTGACATAACCCCAATTGTCATTTGCTCTCCATAAATGCCCTTCTAAAGGAAGACCGATTCCGCCGTATTCGCCTAAAACGGTAACTCTTCTAGCATCATATAAATACATTTCTGGTCCTGGATAATTATGTAAATCTAAAATATCTCCAGTTTGGAAATGATTCCCTCCGCTTGAAGAATTCGTTAGTCGGCTTGGATCGTGATTTTTGGTCCATTCTGTAATTTCTACGGTTTTGAATTGTCCCCAAGCTTCATTAAACGGAACCCAAACCACAATACTTGGATAGGAATACAAATGATCCATGATTTCTCTCCATTCTTTTCTATAGATTTCTTCTGATTTTGGTGAACGTTGTAATTCTGTTCCATCGAAGTATTTTTTGTTCTGCCAGATCGGCTGATCGTCTCCACTTGGCATATCCTGCCAAACTAAAATCCCTAACTGGTCGCAATGTGTGTACCAGCGTTCTGGTTCTACTTTTACGTGTTTACGAATCATATTAAACCCTAATTCTTTTGTTTTGATGATATCGTATTTTAAAGCTTCGTCAGTTGGTGCCGTATATAATCCGTCTGGCCACCAGCCTTGATCTAAAGGCCCGAATTGGAAATAGTCTTTGTTATTCAACTGCATTCTCATGATGCCGTTTTCGTCTCTTTTGGATGAGATTTTACGCATGGCGAAATAACTTTTCACCTCATCAACTATTTTATTTTTACTGATTAATCGAACTTTTGTCTGGTACAAAAATGGATTTTCGGGACTCCATAATTTTGGTGTATTTAAAACAATATCATTGCTTTCGCCAACAACTGCTTTTTCTTTGGCAATTTCATTTCCATTATCAAAAACTGAAATTTCTACTACATCTCCTTTTTCTGCTCCAGGCACATCTGCTTTTATGCTGATCGTATTTTGGTCGATATTGGGTGTGGTGTGTAATGAAGTAATACTTTTAACATTAACCGGTTCAATCCAAACCGTCTGCCAGATTCCGGTAACTGGTGTGTACCAGATTCCTTCTGGATTTTTAACTTGTTTTCCTCTTGGCTGAGGCCCATCGTTTGAAGGATCCCAAACTTTTACAACCAATTTCTGATTACTTCCTTTTTTGATAAAAGGTGTAATATCAAATGAAAATGGTGTGTATCCGCCAGTATGTGAACCAACTTTTATATCGTTAATAAAAACTTCTGTTTTCCAGTCAACTGCACCAAAATGCAAGAGGATATTTTTACCATTCCAGCCAGATTCAATCGAGAAATTAGTTTCGTACCAAAGTTCGTTTTTAGAACCTACTTCTTTCATAACACCAGACAAACTGGATTCTGCTGCAAACGGAACCAGAATCTGCCCATCATATTTTGAAGGCGCTGTTTTTCCAAACTCTTGAATGGCATAATTCCATAATCCATTCAGGTTTTTCCATTGGCTTCGCTCCATAATCGGACGGGGATATTCAGGTAACGGTTTTTTCGCATCGACCTGTTCTGCCCATTTTGTTTTGATTTTATCTCCCTGCGGTTTCCATTGTGCATGAACCATACAGCTTAAAAAAAGTGCCGCTAAAACTGTAGTTTTTTTAATCATCTTTATTGTTTTTGTGCAGTAATTTTACTCTCACTGCCATTTCTTTTTTGTTACTCATAAAACAAATTACCAGGCAATATCCACAGTGCCTGGTAATTCTCAAACACTAACATTAACTAACCTTATTTTTTAGTTATGAGTTATGAATTAGAAGTTATGAGTTGGGTTATTAATTATTTTATTTCCGATTAAATAATCTTTGTTTTATTAACTCAAAAAACGTAAGACCTCAACTCATAACTCATAACTCATACTTTATAACTTTTTTGTAATACCGAATTTCTTTACCAGATTATCGTATTCTTTTTTAGAGATTGTAATCATACAGCCGTGACGTACTTTTTCTGGAAAACTGTATTTGTCCCAATCAGAGAAAAAGGTGTAGCCAGAGGCTTGAAACCAAGGTCCGTTTAGGTTATCTGCAATCGATAATCCGTATGAAACTCCTGGGTATTGTTCGTAATACATGTACCATATTTTATCATCTGGAGAAGGAATCAACATTGGCGCTTCTCTAAAGTTTGGACTGATAGATTGCTGGGGCAAAGAATAAGGTCCTAAAAGGGATTTTGATTTGGCAATTCGGATGGTTTTTCCAGTTGTCCAATACAAAGTTGGATACGTTTCGTCTTTAATTACAGCGTAGTAAGAATCGCCGACTTTACGGATAAATACATCAATCGTTCCCATATCCCAATCGAATAAACGGTTTGGTGGTCCTTCAAATGTTTTTAAATCTTTAGATAAAACATATAACGTTCGCTGACTTGCCCAATAACGTTCTCCGTCTTCTTTTGTTCCTTCTAAATGTGGTGTATGCCACGTCATGATAAACTTTTGAGAAGGTTCATCATAATATAATTTTGGTGCTCCAATTCGCTGTAAAGCGTTTGAATAATCGGGTGTACTTTTTAAATCGGGTGTATAATCGGAATGTTTTTTCCAAGTAATTAAATCGTCTGAAACCCAGATATTGATACTTTTTGCATCATCGCTTGTATTTCCTGCGATGTAATATTTTCCGTCTGGTCCTTTGCAGATATCCGGATGTCCTTTGTATTCTTCAAAAACGCGTTTTCCGCTGTTGAGGTTTTCCCAATGAAGACCATCTAAACTAACCGAATAATACAATCGGCCGTAATCATTGTGCGTCATGTGCGCAAAAAGATAGGCTTCATTTTTTGGTTTTTCATTTCCTTTTACTTGTCCCGGCGGATCTGGTTGTTGTGCTTTCGCAGAAAATCCGATCACGATTGCTGTTACTAAAAGGAGTTTTTTTATGGTGTTTTTTTTCATGTTGCTGGTATTAAAATGTTGCCACTAATTCCACTAATTTTTTATTTGCCACTCCCGATAGCTATCGGAATAAAATGATTTTTTCAAACATAGTCCGAGTTTTCAACCTTGGGGACACGGCGTGCGGTAATTCATTTCGTATTCGTTGCGTACCCAAGGTTGAAACCTTGGGCTATGTTTTATGTTGGTACAGAAAAAACAAATCATTTTTAATCTTTGTACTTAAATCTAAACACATAGAAACATAGATTTTATTGCTTCTATTTTAGATTAAAAAAAGCTAGCTTTCACACATAGCTATGTGCATTGCAATAAGTGAAACGCCTTTTATGACAAAGAAAAACTATGTTTCTATGTGTTAAAAAATCATTTATCTCGATACTTATCGAATGTGGCAAAATAATTTTCTAATTATCAAATTGACACATTCTCTAATTAACTTTTATTCGCCTCAGCTGTCATTTTTTTAATGAAATCAGTTTCAGCTTTGATGTATGGTGTTCCGTCTGTATGAAGTACTTCGTGGAACCATACTTTTGGTTCTGCTGTATAGGTTTTAGTCCAACTGTCCCAAGCGTATTTGGTTTGTGTTTTTCCGTCTACAAATCCCCAATTGATCATACCAACATTGTATTTTCTGGCAATTGGTAAAAATCCTTGGAAAGTGCTTCCGTTTGGTCTTGCCATGTATTCTGTACACAACAATGGTTTTCCGTAACGTTGTAATTGTTTGATTACTTTTTCGAAATCAGCTGGTGTGTTGTAATTGTGGAAAGAAACAATATCTGATTGTTCGATCTGCATTTTGTGCATTGGTGCCATTTTAGCTTCGTCGCTCCAATCGCCAACCCAAACTCCAGAAGTTAATGGCTGCGATGGATTGCTTTCTCTTGCCCATCCAAAAGCATCTTTTAAAAGAGGTAAAACCAAATCGACTTTGTTTTTAATTTCTACTTTTTCATAAGATGGCCCCGTCATGTTGTCTGGTTCGTTCCAAACATCCCATCCTAAAATACGGTTATCGTCTTTGAATTTTGCTACAGTTTCTTTTACATATTTTTCTAAACGAGGATATTGTGTTTTATCCTGAAGCACTTTTTGCCCTGGACTTTGAACCCATCCTGAATTGTGTGTATGCGGTTTTGGAGCGCGTTGTTTTCCTAAAGCAGGAAACGGATCCCAGCAAGAATCAAATAAAACAAAAAGTATTTTAATGTGGTGTTTATCAGCAATTCCTAAAAAAGTATCCATGCGTTTGTAAAGTCCTTCTGCATCTTGCTGGTGCAATAAATCGTGCAAATACACACGCATTACATTCATGCCAAGACCTTCTGCCCAGCCCAATTCCTGATCGATTCTTTTTGGGTCAAAAGTATCTTCCTGCCACATCTCTAATTGATTTATAGCTGTGCTAGGAGAATAATTCGCGCCTACTAACCAAGGTTGTGCTGCATACCATTTATTGGCCTGATCTTTTGTCCAGATTTCTCTTTTTTCTACTGAAGCGGTTTCACTTTTCTTGTCTTCGGGATTACTTTTTTTGTTGTTGCAGCTAAGCAATACCAGCCCTGCTAACATAAATGTCAGACACAATTTTACCTTTCTCATTATAAATGTTGTTTATATTATGAACAATTGTTCTTTATGATAAGGGAATCAGATTGATCGTCTGATTCCCTAAAAAATTAATTTTAATATCCAGAGTTTTGATCCAGATTTGGATTATTGTCTACGTCAACTTGTGGAATTGGCATTCTGTGATTTTTCCCTACTGTAAAGTTTTTAAAGTCAGGATCACGAAGTGCAATTTTATCAACAGAAGCTTGAGAGTTTAAATCTCCCCAACGTTTTAAATCTTCCCAACGAACACTTTCGCCACATAATTCTAAAACTCTTTCCATTTTTAAACGTTCTAAGAATTTATCGTGGTCGGTTCCAATTTCTGGATGAGCGGTTGCTAATGTGTTCATATTTACACGAGCTCTTACCATATCAACATATTGGTAAGCATCTGATGTTTTTCCTAATTCGTTTAAAACTTCGGCGTAACGCAATAAAATATCAGCATAACGAACTAATCTATAGTTTACCTGGCTGTAGTAATCTTCGTTATTTCTGTAATAATCACGGCTTCCTTTTCTAAACCATGCTTCGTTGTTATTCCATTCCCAGTTTCTATCGTATGTTTTATCGCCAAAATCAGCTAATAAATCAGGATAGTACAGAGTCCATCTTAAACGAGTATCTAGGTTACCATCTTTGTTTTTCTCTTCTTTGAAAGCATTTACTAACCAAAAACGAGCTTGTCCGTCTGACCATCCAATTCCTCTTGGTGCAAAAAACTGACAACGGTTACTCGAAACTGCAGCATTTTGATCTTCTCCAGTTCCTCCTTTTCTTTGATCTCCAAATTGAATTTCAAAAACTGATTCGCTGTTGTTTTCATTTACATCTGTAAAATTGTCTCTGTAATTAGACACTAAACTGTACTTCGCTCCTGCTCCTGTAATTAAATACTCCAGAGCGCCTTTTGCTTCTGTCCATTTGTGCTGCTGCATATATACTTTTGCCAGAAAAGCTTTTGCGGCACCTTTATCAGGTCTTCCCAATTGGTCAGCTGACCAGCTGCCAGGTAAATCTTCATACGATTCATTTAAGTCTTTTTCGATTTGAGCCCAGATTTCAGTTACTTTTTTCTGCTGAGGTAAATCTGCTGGAGTAGACGGATCTAAAACCAATGGAATATCTTCCCAGATTACTGCTGCATAATAGTAATGTAAGGCTCTGAAAAACTTTGCTTGAGCAATGATTTTCTTTTTATCATCTTCGTTTTGAAAAGTGATATTTGGCACATTTGCTAAAACCTGATTACATCTAAAAATCGCTTTGTAAGTATCTCTCCACGTTACTGCGTTTCCTTCCCAGAAATTATAATTGATGTAATTGAATCTTGTCCAGTCTGCTAATTCTGTCCACGGACTTACACTATATCCTTCATCAGAAGTTAGGTCTAAACGAAAATACATCCATCTTGCCCACAAACCATCTTTGTAAAACATGGCATAAATTGAATTAACACCAGATTGTGCATCACTTTCTGTTTTCCAATACTGGTCTGTTGTGATATCATTTGGGCTGTTTAAGTCTAATTCATTTTCACAAGCTGTAAAAACAAGACCTAAAAAAGCTGCGGTTATTATTATTATTTTTTTCATTATGCTGTTTTTTAAAATTAAAAGCTAAAGTCAACACCAAAAGAATACGTCTTAAGATTTGGGAAGGCACCATTATCAAAGCCTCTTTCAAAAATATTACTGTTTGTAAATTCAGGATCTAAACCTTTATATTTCGTGATCGTAATAATATTTTGTGCTGAAAGACTTAATCTTACTCTCGAAATACCTGAGTTTTTCAACACCGTTTCTGGTAAGTTATATCCAAATCCAATGTATTTAAGTCTAATGAAATCTCCATTTTCTAAGAAACGGTCGCTGTCACCTCTTGAATTTAGAGTAGAACCTTTTGTAACTCTAGGAAAATCAGTATTTGGATTTTCTGGTGTCCAAGGCTGAATCCCTCTTCTGTAGTTACTGTTGTCATCAAAACGATCCACAACACTTCTAAATCCGTTATAAACAGTAGCTCCATGAGAAGCAATCCAGTTCATAGAAAAATCAAAACCTTTGTATTCTGCTCCTGCGTTGAATCCCATTTCAAATTCAGGCCAAGGACTTCCTACGATATCTTTATCAGCACTTGTAATTTGTCCGTCACCGTTAACATCTTTAAAACGAATATCACCCGGTACAGCATTTGGCATAATTACTTTTCCATCTGCATTTTTGTAGTTGTTGATTTCTTGCTGGTTTTGGAACAATCCATCAGTTTGTAACACATACCACATTCCTACTGGCATTCCTGCTCTAGTAATGGTATTTCCTTAAATATTTTCATTTTGTCCGTTACCTAATGAAACGAGTTTGTTGTTAATTTTTGTAAAGTTTACAGAAGCATTAAATGAGAAATCATTGATTTTTTTGCTATAAGCCAATTCAATTTCAAAACCTTTATTTTCAACTGTTGCCGCATTCGAAATTGGATTTCCTCCATCGTTTCCAGTCGTTAATAAAATTGGGAAACCAAATAATACATCTTCTGTACGAGCGATAAAATAATCGGCAGTAAGACGAAGATCATTATTTAAAACACCAAGATCTAAACCAAAGTTGGTTTGTTTCAATTTCTCCCAACGCAATTGCTCATTTGATAATTTTACCTGAGCTGCAGAAGGATATAACGTTTGGTCTTTACCTAACACAATTTGTCCGAAATTGTTAACGAAGCTTTTGTATTCGTAATTTCCAATATTACCAGAACCTAATTCTCCATAACTTGCTCTTAATTTTAAATCTTTAATAAACTGAGATTTAAAGAACGATTCATTGCTTAATCTCCATCCTGCAGAAAGAGAAGGGAAATTCCCCCATTTGTTTGCATCACTGAATCTTGATGAACCATCGCGTCTTAAAACAGCATTAAACAAATAACGGTTATCATAATTGTATTCTATTCTTCCTAAATAAGAAGCAAGTGCCGCTTCGTTAATATAACCTCCAACCACCGGCGAATTTCCTTGGTTTAAAACCTCATAATATTGTCCTGTTCCTGAATTGATTGGAAGATTTCTTTTTTCTCCGTAAATAATGTCATATTTATCTTTTTGGAAAGTCTGACCTACTAAAACCGTAATATCATGTTTTCCAAATTCTTTTTTGAAAGTCAATGTATTTTCAAATAACATTGTTTCAGATCTTGCTTTATTTTGATTCGTAATAGATGGATCTATAGGTTGGTTTAAGGTCCAATTACCTACTTTTCTCATGTACTTATAAGAATCAAAACTAGTTTCATATCCAAAGTTGAAACGGTATTTTAACCATGGAGCAAATTTTAATTCAGACCAGATATTTCCTCTAATTCTGAAATTTTGATTGATTGTATTTGAAAAATCAGCAAGTGCCAGAGGATTGGTACCAAATGTATCGGCAACACCTTGTTTTCCGTAACCATATCCACCTGGATTAGACGGATCGTAAAGCGGAATGGTTGGTGTCATTCTGTACACATCAATAATGGGCGCTCCAGACATTTCATCTGTTTTTGCATTACTAATTGCTAAGTTTTCTCCAATGCTGAAAATTCCTTTTGTACCACTTGAATTTACACGAAATGAAATTCTGTCGAAATCCGTTCCTACCACGGTTCCTTCATTTCCAAAATAATTTCCAGACATGAAAAAGGATGAATTTTCACTTCCTCCAGAAAAACTCGCATTATAATCCTGCATCATTCCAGTTTTAAAAACCGCATCCTGCCAGTCTGTATCGACAGCCATATTTAGGTTTTGTCTTGGAAGTCCTGCATTATCATACGCCATGTTGTTGTATTTTGCAAACTCTTCAGTTCCCATTAAATCGTAACGAGGCATAACTGTAAAACTGCTTTTTGCAGAAACTTCTATCTTAAGCGGTCCTTTTTTACCTTTTTTAGTCGTAATGATGATGACACCATTTGCTGCTCTGGAACCATAAATTGCCGCTGCAGAGGCATCTTTTAAAACCTGAATGCTTTCGATATCATTTGGGTTAAAATCTCTATTCCCACTAGTCACAATACCATCAATAACATATAATGGATTTGTATTTTGAAGATTTTTAAGTCCGCGGATTTCAACACTCGCTTCTTGTCCAGGGCGTCCACCGCCTCGAACTTTAACTCCGGTAACCAAACCCTGAAGTCCGTCGGCCACTGTTGTAACCTGACGTTTTTGGATTTCTTCGGCTTTTACTAAAGAAACCGCACCTGTAAGGTCTTTTTTCTGTTGAGAACCGTAACCTACTACCACTATCTCATCTAGTTTCATAGCGTCTTCGGCCAATACGGCATCTACAGTTGTTTTATTGTTAATCGCAACTTCTGTAGTCTTAAATCCTTGTGAGCTAAAAACCAGCGTTTGATTGGCTCCTGCTGTAATTTTATATCTTCCGTCAAAATCGGTAACGGCACCTGTTTTAGTGTCTTTAACAAGTACATTGGCAAACGGAATTGGTTCTCCTGTTGCAGAAGCCACTTTTCCCGTTATGGTTATTTGCTGTGCGTACGTTTGTTGTAGTAATAAACTAAAGAAAAACAAGAGGCAATATCTCTTCTTTAAAATTTGAGTGAACTTTGTTTTCATTGATTTTTCATTTTAGATAGTTTTCATTTTGTGGTTGGTTGGAAATTGGTTTAAATTTTAGTCATCTCTAATTCGAGCCGATAAGAATTTTAAAAAGCCCGCTAATAATAATTCGTTCATTTTGATTCAAAATTGTTAATGATATACTTTTTCAAACTTTATTTTATTGATGCAATATTTTTTGAGCTTAAAAATTATCAATATGATTTATTTGAAATGTCAAAGTAGATGATTTAAATTCAAAATAAAATGCTTCATTTGTGTCAATTTCTATTTCAAATGATTCAAATTGTACAAAAAAGGTCAAATAAATAGCGGCTTGCAACATTTTGTTGAAAATTGACACGATTTGCAGAAGTCTCGATTTTATCCTAAAAAACACAGCTATGCGTAAATTCTTTCTTTTATTAGTTTTATTCATTTTTTCGCAAAATTTTATTCATGCGCAGGAATATTATTTTAAACATTTTCAGGTGGAAGAAGGTCTTTCTAACAACACCGTTTTGACTTCTTTACAAGATGAAGATGGTTTTATGTGGTTTGGAACCAAAGACGGTTTAAACCGATTTGACGGTTATCGTTTTAAAACCTACCGAAGCAATCTCGATCCTATTCATAGTTTAGGAAGTAATTATATTCAGTCACTGCATGAATATAAAGGCATCATTTGGGTGGGAACTGATAAAGGTTTGTATCAATACAATAAAAAAAATGATCAGTTTACAGTTTTAAATGAAGCCATAAATGATCGTATAAACGATATCAATCACGATAAACACGGAAATATCTGGTTTGTATCAGGAAATATTCTCTATAAATATTCGACCATTAAAAAGGAAACCAAGACTTTTAACCCCAACAAATATTTTATTGCCACTTCGATTTCACGCGATGCTAATGGTGAAATCTGGGCTTCTTCTTTAAATAAAATATACCGTTATTCTGAAGAAAGTCTTTCGTTTGAAAATATTCCGATTACACCTCCAGCCAATTCTTCCAATTTTAGAATTACCACAATTTATGCTTTGGACAAAAATAATATCGTAATTGGAACGCAGGACGATGGCGTTTTGATTTATAACATTCAAAAGAAAACCACTTCGAATCTCGAATTTTCATCAAAAAAACCAGTTTATGTGCGTCAATTCAAAAAGAAAGACAATTGCGAACTTTGGATTGCGAGCGAATCTGGAATTTACGTTTGCAACCTGATTACCAAAACGACAGTAAATCTTAGAAAAAATTACAACGATCCGTATGCGATTTCAGATAATGCGGCTTATTGCATTACTATTGATAAAGAAAACGGAATCTGGGTAGGAACTTATTTTGGCGGGATTAATTACCATCAAAAACAATATACACAGTTTAAAAAATATTTTCCGCAGAAAGGTCAAAACTCCATCAGCGGAAGCGCCGTAAGAGAAATTCACAAAGACGATTATGGTGATTTATGGATTGGTACCGAAGATGCCGGTTTAAACCGATTCAACCCAAAAACGCAGACTTTTACTTCGTATCTGCCAAACGGAAGTCCAAACAGCGTTTCATATTATAATATTCATGCTTTGATGCCCAGAAAAGACAAAATCTGGATTGGAACTTTTGAACATGGCATGGATGTTTTAGACCGAAATTCGGGAAATGTTATCAAACATTACAGCGCCAATAATCCAGCAACAGGACTGCACAGCAATTTTATTTTTTCTTTTTATGAAACTAAAAAAGACGAATTAATTGTTATAACCACAATGGGCTTGTATCGCTACAACGAACAGAAAGATACATTTGATATTTTGAAAACTTTCCCGGAAACCACGCATTATACAACTTATAAAGAAGACAGCGACGGAAATCTCTGGGCAGGAAGTTATCGTGATGGTTTGTTTTATTACAATCCGAAATCAGGAAAAAGAGAAGTTTTTATTTATGATTATAAAAACACAAAAGGCATCAGCAACAATTCGATCAATTATATTTTTGAAGACAGTTCGAAAAATCTTTGGTTTGCCACCGAAAACGGACTGAATTTATTCGATAAAAAAACAAGAACGTTTAAAAAATTCACCACCAAAAACGGACTTCCGAGCAATGTGGTCTATTCGATTTTAGAAGATAACAATAAGAATTTATGGCTTACGACTTCAAAAGGTCTTGTACAGTTTAGTCTGAATCATAAAGGTGTAAAAATCTACACAACGGCAAATGGTTTATTGAGCGATCAGTTTAATTATGCATCAGCTTTTAAAGATACAAACGGCGATATGTATTTTGGAAATCTGAACGGAATGATCAGCTTCAATCCGAAGAATTTCACCAAAAACAAATACACGCCTTCGATTTTTATTACCAATCTTCAGATTAATAATAAAGATATTGATGTTAACGAAACCGATTCTCCGCTTACAAATTCGATTTCGCATATTGACGAATTGGAACTCGATAACAATCAGGCATCATTTAATCTCGAATTTGCTTCTTTAAATTACACCGCTCCAGAATTAACAGAATATTGGTATCAACTCGAAAATGTAAACAACGATTGGGTTTATCTCGAAAGAAACAACAAAGTCTTTTTTACCGAACTAGCGCCTGGCGATTATGTTTTTAAAGTAAAATCGCTGAATAGTTTTGGCGTTTGGAGTAAAGAAGTGAAACTTAAAATCAGAATTCTGCCTCCGTTCTGGGCGAGCAATTATGCTTATTTTTTCTATTTTCTGCTCATTTGCGGTTCATTATATTACATTATTCGTTATTCTAATAATCTGACTGAAATTAAAAACAACCGTAAAATAAAACATCTAAACGATGAAAAAGAAAAAGAAATCTATCAGGCCAAAATTGACTTTTTCACCAATGTAGCGCACGAAATTAGAACGCCGCTTACTTTGATAAAAGGTCCTTTGGAAAAACTTCTAGTAATGGAACATCAATCCGTTGAAGTGCCGCAGAATCTTTCGATCATGAAGAAAAATACTTCGCGATTGCTAAAACTGGTAAACGAATTATTGGATTTCCGTAAATCCGAAATCGGCGGCTTGAAACTTACTTTTGTAGAAGCCAATATTTCGTCGATGGTTCGGAATTTACATTTGCGTTTCAGCCAGTTAATTGAAGAGCGCGGCATTGAGTTTGAACTCGAACTGGGCGACAAAGATATTTTTGCTTTTGTGGACAAAGAAGCGTTCAAAAAAATTCTGAGCAATTTGATGAACAACGCCATTAAATATTCAAAAGATAAAGTTTCGATCACACTTTTTAGAGATGAAAAGAAACTGACTTTAACTGTAAAAAATGATGGAAATTTGATTCCGTTTCAATTAAAAGATAAAATTTTCGAACCGTTTTTCAGGGTCGATAATTCTGATACCGCTTCGGGAACGGGAATTGGACTTTCTCTGGCACATTCTCTGGCACAACTGCACAACGGAAATCTACAATTGGTTCCTGATGTAAAACTGAATATTTTCGAACTCATAGTACCTCTTCGTCAGGAAGAAGAATTTATGTTTTATAACGAACCTGAAACCGAAGAAATGGAAACCGAAACTATTGTTGAGGTTGAAAACAAATACGAAAAAACGCAAATTCTTGTCGTAGAAGACAATGAAGATTTACTGCATTTTATTACAACCGAACTTTCTTCGCATTACACTATTTTCAAAGCTGATAATGGCGAAAATGCATTGAAAATCATTCATAACGAAAACATTCAGCTCGTTATCAGCGATGTTTCAATGCCGGTTATGGATGGAATCACGTTGTGTAAAGAAATCAAAACGAATCTAGAAACGAGTCATATTCCCGTGATTTTGCTTACTGCGAAAAACTCACTGAAATCACAAATTGATGGTTTGGAAGTGGGTGCCGATGCCTATATCGCCAAACCTTTCTCAATGGATTATTTAAAAGTTCAAGCGCATAATTTGATCGAAAACCGAAAACAGATTATGAATTATTATGCGAGTTCTCCGCTTTCGCACATTAAAAGCATTGCACACAATAAAACCGACGAAAAGTTTTTGAAAAAACTCGATGAAGAAATCCTAAAAAACATAACCGATCCCGATTTGAGCGTAGAATCTTTGGCCGAAATCATGAATATGAGCCGTTCAACTCTGTACCGAAAAATCAAAGACATTTCGAATTTGAGTCCGAATGAGCTGATCAATATTGTGCGTTTAAAACGCGCCGCCGAACTGCTTTTAACCGAAAATTACAAAATGTACGAAATCGCCGAAATGGTAGGTTACAAATCACAGACAAGTTTTGGACGTAATTTTCAGAAGCATTTTACAATGTCACCTTCGGATTATATTGCTATGAATAGGTAGTTTTTTTAGAGTTTTCAGTCTCAGTTTTCAGTCTCAGTTTTCAGTCTCAGTTTGTAGTATTCAGTGTATTGGTGTATGTAAAATTATTTTAATTCATTGATTTTATCTAGTAATTCCAATTCATTCATTGGAAATAGTTGAAGTGCTGTTTCTAAAAGTAAAACCACATTTATAGACTCATAATTAGAATCGTTTGCTGTATTTTGATCTAATGCCAAAATACTAGATTTTATCATATTGGTAATAATATTACCTAACTCATAATAACTTCCTACTTTGATTTTGGCATTGTAAATATCTTTTTCATTTTGAACAGGTTTTAAGGTATTAAAATATTCAGCAGTTAATGTTTGAAGATTTTCTAATCCTTTCATCTCTTTTAATTCCATTATAATATCTCTTTATTTTTTTTCTTACAAATATATAAAAATACAGTCATATTTGACCGTTTATATTTATTCCTGTTTTTTTGGCTACTTACTTCTACTTTTCAGAATATAATCAGTAAGAAATGAGAAAAACGGAAGTCCCTGAATCTGTTAAGATTGTCGGAAATAATATAAGAGAGATTATCAAGGAAAAAGGTCTCAAAGTAAGACATGTAGCTCATGATTCTGATTTAGATATTGAAGCATTAAGAAGATATATGCTTGGAAAACAAATTATGGGAATAGATAAACTGATTCGTATTTGTAAGGCTTTAAATGTTGAGATATCTGAGTTGTTTGACAATATATAGTTATTATATTTTCACAACTTAATATAAACTATTATACAAAATTCAGGTATTTATACTTTTAATTCATTACTAAACTTTATTTAGCTTTGCTATATTAAAAATAAATATAGGGAACATGGTGTTAAAACAAGTTATTCTAAGTTTTACAGAAAAAGAATTGGAGCTTATAAAGTCAAATTCAGAAAAACTTATTGAAGACTTATCTAAATCTTCTGAAGCATTAGAATCAAAAGCCAACATTTTGTTTAGTTTATTTGTACTTATAATAGGCTCATCCTTAAGCTGTATAATCGATAAATATAAAACACTTGGTATTGATAATTTAATAATACATGAAACTGTAATAGCCTTAATTACTTCTGTACTTGCGTTAACAAGACTGTATAAAGTATTGAACTTAAAAAATCATAAAATGATAGGAACTAAACCAGAATTTCATATAAATTATGAAGGCTATGAGAATGAAGATAAAATGAAAGAAATTTTGAAAGATACTATTGTTACATATCAAAGTGTAATAGACAATAATATAGAAGTACATCAAGAAAAAGTAAATAATATGCAAAAATCTTTAGATATTTTAATGTCAGGAATATTTTTTTCGATTGCTTATGCACTTCTATATTTTCTTTTTAGGTTTCTGTTTTCACAATAGTTACACTTCCATCTCTGTGAGTTTCTTGTGATGTTTCAGTTGAAGTAGACCCTCCATTTGAGCTTCCACCACCTTGGTTATCATCATTTTCTAACATGGTAATTGATTTTTAAATTATTTAACAATTTTTCAATCTAAATGAATTACAAATAAATAATTTTAGAAACAATAAATAACAAGTATTTATACTGTTTTTTGATTTCAGAACAAGGTGTAATTTAATTAAAATTAAGAATCATTGATAAAATGTATAATTTTTATGTTATTCATGTTTAAAAAAAAAGATCAATGTGTAAAATAAGTAACCTTTACAAAAACAGATTTACAATAGTTTTAAAAAATCACTATTTTTAAACTAACCTTCATTTTTGTACTATAACTTATAAATAACAACTTTTAGGTTCTATTTTCAAGCATTTAGGTGATTTTATTCTCCAGCTAATTGCTCAATCAACTGTAATCGTTTTACAATAGTGTTTTTCTCTAAAATAGTTCCCGGCGATAAAACAGCGTTCGCTCCTACTCTCGAATTATCTCCCAATAACGAACCAAATTTATCAGAATGCGTATTGATGATCTTGTCTTTGTAAATAACGGATATGTTTTTAATTTTTCGTTCGTTGTAATGATTGGCGCAGATCGAACCGGCTTCAAAATTAATATTTTGTCCAATCAAGCTGTTTCCGATATAATTAAAATGCGCCACTGCCGAATTATCCGAAATAAATGACTGCTTAATTTCGGACCCTGGACCAATTTTTACTGATTTTCCCAACAGAATTGGTCCGCGTAAATAAGCATGTGCGCCAATGTAAACGTCTTCAGAAATAATAACTGTTCCTTTCAAAGTGACGCCTTGCTCGATAATCGCGTTTTTATGAATGGCAATATTTCCTTCAATTCTATAATCAGATGAAAGTTGTTTTATTTTCTGTAAAAGAATAGTATCGAGATCGTTAACAATATCCCAAGGTTCTGTATTCGAAACATAATCTGGAAAGTAAAAGTCAAAATTCTCTATAAAATCTATTGTTTTTATCATGGTCTTAAGCTTAAAAAAAGTATCTATAAATTATCTTATAAAAATAAAACTTTAAAAAATGGGAAATCTTGTATTATCTCAAAATAAATTAGTTGACAAAAGCAACTAATTTTGTATATTTGCATTTATAATACAATATTTAAAAAACATGAGTACAACGACTTCAAAAATTAGAAGTTTCAATCGATTCTATACAGCACATTTAGACATTTTAAGCCAGCATTATTTAGATAGTGAATATTCGTTAACCGAAATACGAATCCTTTATGAAATCAGCGAAAGCAAACTTATAACAGCACAAAAAATCACTGAAATTTTAAATCTGGATAAAGGATATTTAAGCCGAATTTTAAAACGTTTTTTAAAGGAAAATCTAATTGTAAAAGTCGCTTCGGCAGAAGATAAACGTGCTTTTAATATTAAACTGACTGAAACAGGAAATGAGCTTCTTTCTATTTTAAATAAGAAATCTGAAAGTAAAATCGAAGGTAAAATTGAAAAACTAAATCCCTCTGAAAAAGAGATTTTAGTAAGTTCGATGCATACCGTAAGAAATCTGCTCACGGAAAGTAAAATAGCCCGAGAAGAGATTACTTACCGACATGAAATTACGCCCGGCGATATTGGTTATATTATCCATCTGCATGGAGCGATTTATGGCAAAGAATATAATTTCTCTACCGATTTTGAAAAATATGTCATCAAGACTTTTTATGATTTCTTAGGAAAATATTCTCCTGAAAATGACCGTATCTGGATGGCAGAATACAATAATAAAATTGTGGGTTGTGTTGCAATTGTACATCAGTCAAATGAAGAAGCTCAATTGAGATGGTTTCTTCTCGATCCTGCTTTTAGAGGACTTGGAATTGGCAAAAAACTGCTTTCTGATGCTATTGATTTTTGCAAAGAGAAGAAATTTAAAAACGTGTTTTTGCTTACCACAAATTTACAAGACAAAGCACTTCAAATGTATAAGATGATAGGATTTGAACTCACTCAATCTGAAGAAGTTCAAGAATGGGGAAAAACGTTTAACGAAGAACGTTACGATTTGAAATTAAATTAAAATATAAATCCTCCAAAATCAGTTTGAATTTGGAGGTTTGTATTTTTTTGAATCATTTACTCTAGATTTTTTTTATTGTTTTAAAGCATAAATGTAACCAATTCCTTTTTCGCCATTTTCTAGCTGATATTCGGTTTGAATTCGAATATACCCATCACCTTCAAATTCATCGAGATAATCCCAACGTGCAGTCAAATCTTCCGAAAATAAAACATATGCGTTTATAATTTCGGCTTCGTCAGAATTTGCAGGAGTAAAACCATGATACCCTAAAGAAGAGCCCCATCCACCTTCCAGTAATTTGCCTTTTATTGTCGCTTTTTTCCATTCGCCTTTAATCGGATCCATAATCGAATGATTGGATTCACCCGGAGCGAGTGATCCATAAATGATTAAAGCTGGAATTGTTTCTATATTGTTCATCTAACTTATTTGTTTTTTAAGCCTTTAATTCCATCCATTCAGAAATGAAACTTCGTGAGCTGAATATTTACTAAAGCTACGGAATTATTGGATTTTATCACAGTAAATTCGACAAGATAGCGATATAAACAGGTTTACTAATCATAAAAAAGCCCTTTATCGTAAAGGGCTTGAATAATTGTATCGCTTATTTTAGCTTAAAGATTCATCTTTTTAGCATCTTCAACAAATTGTTTCAGACCAATATCGGTTAACGGATGCTTCAATAATCCTTTTATTGCAGAAAGCGGACCTGTCATAACATCTGATCCTATTTTAGCGCAATTGATAATATGCATTGTGTGTCTTACTGAAGCTGATAATATTTGAGTTTGATAATTATAGTTATCGTAGATTTCTCTAATTTCTGAAATCAAATGCATTCCGTCTGTGGAAACATCATCTAGACGACCTAAAAACGGAGAAACATAAGTCGCTCCTGCTTTAGCCGCAAGCAACGCCTGACCCGCAGAAAATACCAAAGTTACATTGGTACGGATTCCTTTTGAAGAAAAATATTTGCATGCTTTTACTCCATCGCCAATCATAGGCAATTTTACCACAATCTGCGGATGCAAAGCGGCCAATTCTTCTCCTTCTCTTACCATTCCTTCAAAATCGGTTGAGATTACCTCAGCCGATACATCGCCGTCAACAATATTGCAGATAGCCAGATAATGATTTAAGATGTTTTGTTTTCCGGTAATTCCTTCTTTTGCCATTAAAGACGGATTGGTGGTTACGCCGTCTAAAACGCCTAAAGCCTGCGCTTCTTCAATATCTTGAAGATTAGCAGTATCAATAAAAAATTTCATGTTTTTTGGTTTTTAGTTAAATACTATTTTGCATAAAAAAAACTTTGTCGAAGTTTTAAAACTTTGACAAAGTTTTTTAGGAGTTCTAGTGAGAAAAATGTGTATTTTGACTGATTCTGCTCTTCAAAAAACCTTCAATAAAAAATTAACTCACTATTATTTTTTATCAAACTGGCTCAATTTTACTATTTTGAATAAAAGAAAAAGCAACTAAACCTTAAATCAATTCTCTCCATTCAAAATTGAAAACTAGGCCATTATCTCAATACACATTTCTCAATTTAATCTAAAAAGCGCTTTTTAAATAATTTATAATCTTATTTAAAAAACCTAGAGCTTTTCGGATGTTTTATCTCACTAATATTTTATATAAACCTAACTTTTTAAAATCTTTTAGGTTCAATTGATATTCAAAAAATCTAAACCAATTAAATGTATTGGTTGATGATGTTTTCAAACAATTCTTGTTTACCGCTTTGAAGATTTAATTCTCCATTTTCGTGAGCGATAGTGTAAAGATCTTTAAGGCTTAATTTTCCGTTTTCGAAATCTTTACCTTTTCCAGAATCAAATGAGCTGTATCTTTCTTTTCTTAACTTCTCGTATGGAGAAGAGGAAATAATTTTATCTGCAGTCAATAATGCTCTTGCAAACGTATCAGCTCCACCAATATGCGCTAAGAAAACATCTTCTAAGTCTGTAGAATTTCTTCTGATTTTAGCATCAAAATTAACTCCACCGCCTTGCAATCCGCCAGCTTTTAAGAAAACCAACATTGCTTCAGTAGTTTCCTGAATGTTATTTGGGAACTGGTCTGTATCCCATCCGTTTTGGTAATCACCTCTGTTCGCATCGATACTTCCTAACATTCCAGCTTTTGCAGCCACTTCCAATTCGTGTTGGAACGTATGTTGTGCCAAAGTAGCGTGGTTTACCTCAATGTTGATTTTGAAGTCTTTGTCTAAACCGTACTCTTTTAAGAATCCAATTGCAGTTGCAGAGTCAAAATCGTATTGGTGCTTAGATGGCTCCATTGGTTTTGGCTCGATAAAGAAAGTTCCTTTAAAACCTTGCGCTCTTGCATAATCTCTAGACATTGTTAAGAATTGCGCCATGTGATCTAATTCTCTTCCCATATCTGTGTTTAGTAAAGACATATAACCTTCTCTACCTCCCCAGAATACGTAGTTTTCTCCTCCTAATGCAATTGTAGCATCTAAAGCCAATTTTACTTGTCCCCCAGCTCTTGCCACAACATTAAAATCAGGATTTGTCGCAGCACCGTTCATAAATCTTGGATTTGAGAAACAGTTAGAAGTTCCCCAAAGCAATTTAATTCCAGATTCTGCTTTTTTCTGTTTTAAATAATCTGTAATAAAAGCCAAACGTTTTTCTGATTCTGCGAAAGTTGGCCCTTCATTAATCAAATCGTAATCGTGGAAACAGAAATAATCGAATCCCATTTTACTGATAAATTCAAAAGCAGCATCTGCTTTATCTTTTGCTGCCTGATACGGATCTGATGATGCATCCCAAGCAAAATTTTGAGTTCCAGGCCCGAACGGATCGCTACCTTGTCCGCAGAATGTATGCCAGTAAGCAATCGCAAATTTAAAGTGCTCACGCATTGTTTTTCCAGCTACAACTTGGTCTGGATTGTAATATTTAAATGCCAAAGGATTGTCTGATTCTTTTCCTTCAAACTTAATTTGGCCAATACCTTTGTAGTATTCTTTATCTCCTAAAACTATCATTTGTTTTTTTATTTAGTTGTTAATATTAATTCTAATTCTTGTTTCCATTTTTTATAAGCCGCTTCATATGGCTCTTTATTGTGCAGTGGCAAAAACGTCATTACGTGGTCATTATCACTTACATTAGCTCCAAATTTGCTATAATCTCCGTCTTTCAAACCAACTGCTCTAGCTGCACCTACAGCTCCCGTTGTATTATAAATTTCGATTTCGTGGCCAATTAAAGTTGCTACAGTATTGGAGAAAATCTCCGAACGGAAAAGATTATCATTTCCTGCTCTAATTACATTAATTGTGGCATTATCATCTTTTAGGCATTCCATTCCGTACACAAAAGAAAAAGCGATTCCTTCAAGAGAAGCTCTAAATAAATGCGCACTGTTGTGAATGTTCAAATTCAGATTTAAGAAATGTGTCCCAATCGTTTTGTTATTAAACATACGCTCTGCCCCATTTCCAAATGGAATAACCACAACACCTTCAGATCCAATCTCCACATTCGAAGCCTTTTCATTCATTGCCTCGTAGCTTTCGTTGCCCATATTATTGCGAAGCCATCTGTACTGAATTCCCGCTCCGTTAATATTTAAAAGTTTACCAACTCTTGGCGTTTCTAATTCGTAGTTTACGTGAACAAAGTTGTTTACTCTCGTGCTTTTTCCAGACGACATTTCGCTAACGGCATAAAAAACACCAGATGTCCCGCCTGTCGCTGCCACTTCTCCCGGATTTAATACGTTCAAAGACAATGCGTTATTTGGCTGATCTCCTGCTCTATACACAATCGGAATTCCAACAGGAAGCCCAGATTCTTGAGAAGCTTTTTCAGTCACAACACCTTGATTGGTAAAATTTTCTACAATTTTTGGCGTCAAAGACTTATCAATTCCATAATAATCCAAAAGCCAATCGGCTACTTTATTTTCTTTATAATCCCAAAGCATTCCTTCAGACAAACCGTTTTTGGTTGTCGTTACTTCGCCAGTTAATTTCAAAGCGATATAATCTCCCGGAAGCATGTATTTGTCAATTTTGCTATACAGCTGAGGTTCGTTTTCTTTAACCCATTTTAATTTTGAAGCGGTGAAATTTCCAGGCGAATTCAATAAATGCGTCATGCATTTTTCTTCTCCAATTTCTGCAAAAGCTTTATTCCCAATTTCAACCGCACGGCTATCGCACCAGATAATTGAATTTCGCAACGGAGCACCTTGTTGATCCACAATTACCAATCCGTGCATTTGGTACGAAATACCAATTCCCTGAATTTTAGAAGCATCGATATTCGATTCTTTAATTGCTCTTTTTGTTGCCGTACAAATGTGCTGCCACCAAATTTCTGGATCCTGTTCTGCCCAATCTGGGTGAATGGAAAGGATTTCCATTTCGTTTTGAGGCTCATTCAAAACAATGATTTTTTTGCCTGTTTCTGCTTCTACCAAGGCTGCCTTGACAGAAGAGCTTCCAATATCATAACCGATATAATACATAACTTATAATGATTCTCTTATTATTAATTTTGTCGGCACATAACACTTCGTTTCTTCGTCATGTGTAATAAATGCCGCTGCTTTGGTTCCTAGTTCTTTGAAATCAGTCGAAACAACTGAAATCCCTTTGTATATAAATTTCTTCATTGGTGTTTCATTGTACGAAAGAAAACCAACATCTTTTCCAGGTTCAAAATCCTTTTCTTTGCATTGCTCTAAAAAGTGCCCCAAAATCCTGTCGCTTACACTGATATAGGCAATTCCTTTCTCAATATTGAACTTTTTCGGATCTGTGATAATGTCGTATTGAAAACCAAAATCAGCACAGAATTTCTTAAAAAATTCTACCGTTTCCCAAGGGTGATTCGTAAAATCCGGATATACAAAATCTATTTTTTTATACTTTTTAAACAAATCAACCGCTTCTTTTAAAGCGTTATAAAAGGCTTTTCCGAAATCCTGAAAAACATAATTATTGGCTTTGTCAGCCCTAATATTCCAGTCAATCAAAAGCAATTTGTCTTTTGAAATTGCGGACAAAGCTGGCGTAATATCCTTATGGTCAAAATTCATCACCACATATTTGTAATACTTCCCGATTCCGTTATTAATGATTGTTTTAAAAACATCAATATTATAATGGTGAAACTGCACATCAATTATCACATTATCTGGCAGATTATTCACAACCGAATGATACAAAACCTCTTTGTAAGCCTTAAACGTATCTAAAACCAAAAGCACTTTTCTGGTTTCGCCAGCTACATAATAACCCTTGTTCGGCACAGAATCGATTACTTTTTGATCTTTTAAAATCGAATACGCCTTAAAAACCGTGTCTCTCGAAAGCTGATATGTTTTGCAGATCACATTTACAGACGGAAGCAAATCTCCCTTTTGCAAAATATTCTCCGCAATCGCATTGGTAATCCCGTCAACCAGTTGCTGATACTTCGGAATATCACTTTCGTGATTGATTATAAATTCAAATTTTTCTTCTTCTTTTAGCATACTGTTCTGTTCCGTTCTGTTATGCTAAAGTAGCTAAAAATCTTTTACAAAAAATTATTTTTAAGTTTAAAATTGTTATTTTTTAAATGTGTTAATCTTTATAATTTGGGCGTGCCCCACCGAAAAAAGCGGGTCGGGCTATCCGCTACAAGTCCTCGTCTCGTCAAAAGACGAGACTGTGGGCTTTCCACTTCTATCCCTCACGCAAAACGGTTTCATGCGAGATGACGGAACATTATTTTTTCAAAAGCTTTAGCAATATAATTTAAAAGTAAAGTTTGCAAAGCTTATATTAAGAACGCAAAGAGTTTCGCCACAGTTTTTGTCATTTAGACGTAAGTAGAAATCTTTGCAAGTAACTCCACGAAGATTCTTAACAATATTAAAAACATAGCCCAAGGTTTCAACCTTGGAGACACAGCAAATGGAATACATTGCGTACCCAAGGCTGAAACCTTGGGCTATGTTCAAATAAGATTTTTGCACCTCTTAGTTTGTCATTTCAATCGAATGGAAACCCTAGCAATAGTGAACACACGCAGCAAAACACAATAGCAACTCCGTACAGAATTTCAATGATCTTTGTAGAATCCCGCGTAAAATCTCTCCTTCAGTAGAGTTAACAAACGCAACGTAAAGAAACAAACTTCAAACACAACCGATTGTATTTTTTATGAAATTTTTTTACAAAAAAACTTAATCGATTAATCTTCTTATCCCGTAAGGATCAATTGTGATAATTGAACCGTCTTTTAAATAATCGATTTTGGTTACTTTCATGCTTCTCAAATGCGTCACGCCTTTTGACAAACTTGAATCGTGGTAAAATAAATACCATTCTCCATCTACTTCGCAGATCGAGTGATGCGAGGTCCAGCCCACAACCGGATTTAAAATTCTTCCTTGATAGGTAAATGGTCCGTACGGATTGTCGCCAATCGCGTAACAGATAAAATGTGTGTCTCCTGTAGAATACGAGAAATAGTATTTTCCATTATACTTATGAACCCATGAAGCTTCAAAAAAACGGCGATCGTTATCACCCGCAAGGATTTCATTTCCATTTTCATCCAAAATTTTAATTTCTTTCGGCTCTTCTGCAAATTCCAGCATATCATCTCTAAGCAAAGCTACAATTGGCCCCAAGGCTTTTTCTTCTGCCAAAGGTTCTTCATTATTTTGATCGTATTTATTATTTCTGTACTTCTGAAGCTGTCCGCCCCAAATGCCGCCAAAATAGATGTAATGCTTTCCATCTTCATCTTCAAAAACAGCCGGATCAATACTATAACTACCCTTTATCGCTTCTTTTTCGGGAATAAAAGGCCCGACAGGCGAATCTGAAATGGCAACTCCAATCTGGAATATTCCATCGGCGCGTTTGGCAGGGAAATACAAATAATATTTTCCATTTTTACAGGCTGCATCTGGTGCCCACATTTGTTTTTCGGCCCAGGCCACATCGTCTACATGCAAGGCTACTCCGTTATCAACTGCTTCTGATGAGATGTCGTCCATAGAAAAAACGTGATAATCTTCCATCCCGAAATGATCTCCATTGTCATTAAACGGAATCCCAGCATCGATGTCGTGCGACGGATAAATATAAATTTTACCATTGAATACATGCGCCGAAGGATCGGCTGTATAAATATGTGATACTAAAGGCTTTGAAATCGCCAGTTCATTAATCTGCTCAAAATTAATGTGTTCAATGCTGTCTTCAGGCATAGTGATATTTTGTTTAAAAAATTAAGTTCTTCTTTCTTTTAGTTCTGTTTCAATCTGCACTTCCATTTCTTTATTGATTTTATAGAAAAACAGCAATCCAGCTCCGATTAAAAAAGGGATTGCAGGGAAAATACTCACTAATAATTTGATTCCGTTTATAGCTGTTTCTGATTGCTGAGAAGTATTTGGAACATAATGGAAATACCCTAAAAATAATGTTGTTAAAGCACCTCCAATACTTAATCCTGTTTTTAGCCCAACCATCATCGCAGAGAAAATTATTGCCGTGGCACGACGGTTATTCAGCCACTCTGAATAATCGGCAACATCGGCAATCATTGCCCAAAGAATCGGGATGGTGATTCCGTAGAAAAATCCATGTAAAATTTGAGAGAAAAATATCAATCCGATAGACGTGGATGGGAAAAAGTAAAAAGCAATAATAAACAGGGTTGAAATAAACAGAAATAGTCCAAAAACATTTCGTTTCCCGTATTTATCGGCTAAATTTTTAGATAAGGTAATCCCGACAATCATAAAGATAATGCCGCCTGCATTGAATAAACCAAAACCTGCAGAAACAGGATCGTTGCCAAAATGATTCAACCCGATTGTAGTTAGAAAATCCAGAATAGGCTGAATAAAAGCTGTCAGCTGTTCTTTATTGACGTAGTTTTCGAAATAATATACATACGAGCCGCCTTTCATTGCTAATGTTACAAAAACCAAAGTGGTGAGCGTAAGCATAATGATCCAAGGTCTGTTTTTGATTAAATCGCTTAAATCTTCTTTAACGCTTGATTTTTGTTCTGGTTTCGGAATGATTCTTTCTTTCGTGGTTAAAAAAGTAATCAAAAGCATGATCGTTCCAATAATTGCCAAAGCGGTCATTACTTTTTCGATTCCGACTGCTTTATCGCCATTACCAGCACTTTTAATAATTCCGAGCATGAAAACCTGAACAAAAAATTGGGCAAACATAACGGCCACAAAACGGTATGATGACATACTGTTTCGTTCTTTCATATCGCCTGTAATTACGCCGCTTAAAGCAGAATACGGCAGGTTGTTTCCGGCATAAAAAAGCAATAATAAAGTATAGGTTACAACGGCATAAATTACTTTTCCTTTATACGAGAAATCAGGAGTAGAAAATGCCAATAAAGCCACCACTCCAAGCGGAATCGCAGTTATTAAAATCCATGGCCTGAATTTTCCCCATTTGGTACTTGTTCTGTCTGCCAAAACCCCAATAATAGGATTAAAAATAAAGGCGGCAATCAAACCCACGATCAGCATAATGATTGAAGAATCGGTTGGCGATAAGCCGTAAATATCGGTATAAAAATACGCCAGATACGTCATCAAAGTCTGAAAAACCAAATTAGCAGCCAAGTCTCCTAAGCTGTATCCAATTTTTTCTTTGATGGATAGTTTTTGTGAAATGTTAGTCATTCGTGGTTTTGTGGTTAGTTAGTTCTATCCTGTAAAGTTTTAAAAAGCTTTCAGGTTTCCTATTTGTTTCAACTATTCTTCAATTATCCGAAAGGTTTTTTAACCCCTTTAGAGATGAATTCAAATTAAAACAATCGGTTGTGTAAAATTAGACAAAAAAACATATTATCCAAATTTAGTTTACTTTATTTGCTTTATTTTTAATTTCACAATCGATTGTAAATAAATTCATCAAAACTTAAACTATTTTAGTGTTTATTCTTTAGTTTCTTTCAGTTTTAAAATGCTGTCGTAAGCCTTTTTATGTTTTAAATGGGCATCAAAAGGCAGCGGATAATTGGTTCTTCCTTTTATCGGCCAGTCGTTTAACCAAGATTGTCCGTCGTGAACGCCCCAAAAAGTAACTCTGCTGATTTTATCTTTATGTTTCAAAAATAATTTAAAAATTGAAGCATAACGCTCTGCGAGTTTGTTTTGAATAGAGTCTGGTAATGCTTTTGGATACGGATTCATTTTTTCGCTTCCTTCAAATTTCTGATTTACGTCTGCTCCCTTTAAGTCCCACGGATTAGGCAATACGGTAATATCTAATTCTGTAAACGCTACTTTAATTCCTAAAGCTGAATATTCTAAAATACTTTTTTCAATTTCTTCTATTGACGGACTTCCCAATCTCCAATGCCCTTGAATCCCAACTCCGTCCACTTTTCCGCCTTCCGCTTTTATTTTTTTGATTAAAGCAATTGCTCCTGCTCTTTTAGCGGGCTCTTCGATATTATAATCGTTGTAATACAATGCTGCTTTAGGATCTGCTTTGGCTGCCAATTTAAAAGCATCAACCAAATACTTTTCTCCAAGTGTTTTCAAAAAAACCGATTGTCTCAAAGTGCCATCTTCGTTTAAAGCTTCGTTTACCACATCCCAAGAACCAATTCTCCCTTTATATTTGGAAACAACTGTAGTGATATGGTCCTGCATAAACGCTTTCATTTCTGTACTATCAGCAATTTTCTCCATCCACGGCGCCAATTGACTGTGCCAAATTAAAGTATGTCCGTGAACAAACATTTTATTCTTTTCTCCATACGCCACAAATTTATCCGATAATGTAAAATCGTATTTGTCCTTCTGCGGATGAACATACATAGATTTCATAATATTCTCGGCCGTAATGGCGTTGAACTCTTTTCGAATCAGCGAATCTTCTTTCGGATTTTTTTCATTAATCTGATTTAGGTCTAACGCAGTACCTATATAAAAATCTTTTTTAAAAGCATCTTTTAAGGTAAGTGGATCTTTCTGCGATGTACAGCCTATAGTCAGCAGAGTCGTGACGGCAAATAAGCATGGTTTAATGAACTTCATATATTTTGGTTTAATAGTTATATAGTTTTGTTGTAGAATGAATTACAAATTCAGTTTATAAGCAATTCCCATTTCCAAACCTCTTAGCTCCGCAAGACCTTTTAATCTTCCTGTTAAAGAATAGCCCGGATACGTTTCTGTTTTTTGGTCTACTTCGTGAAGAAAACCATGATCTGGACGCATTGGCAGACTTGTTTTGGTTTTATTCATTAGAATCAATAATTTTTCTACAATGCTTTCCATTTTAACATCACCGCTTAAATGCTCCGATTCTCTGAAAACAGTTTCGCTTTCGCGGATGGTATTTCTTAGATGTAAAAAATGAATTCGGTTTTCGTAATCGTCAATTATTTTTTCCAGATTATTTTTCGGATCAGCACTAAGCGAACCCGTGCAATAACACAATCCGTTGGCTATTGACGAAACGGCGCTAAAAATCGCTTTCAAATCAGCTTCTGTGGATACAATTCTCGGAAGACCTAAAACAGAAAACGGCGGATCATCAGGATGAATCGCTAATTTTTGTCCGTTTTGCTCTGCAATTGGCGTTACTTCTGATAAAAAATAAATCAGATTTTCTCTTAACTTTTCATTATTGATATTAGCATAATTATCCAAAAGCGACAAAATCTGTTCTGCCGTAAAATTGATTTTGCTTCCTGGCAATCCTAATAATACATTTTTAAACAATAACGCTTTCTCATCTTCAGACAACTGATTTCCAAATTGTAGAGCTTTTTCTTTTTCGGCATCTGAATAATCATTTTCTGAATTCGGCCTTTTCAAAAGAAACACATCAAAATAAGTAAATGCATCCTGATTGTACAGCAAAGCTTTGCTTCCGTCATCGTTTATAAAATTATGATCGGTTCTCACCCAATCCAGAATCGGCATAAAATTGTAAGTTATAATTTTGATGCCGCAAGCTGCCAGATTCTTTAAACTGATTTTATAATTTTCAATGTATTGCAGATAATTCCCCGACGCGCGCTTGATTTCTTCATGTACCGGAAGACTTTCTACAACTGTCCATTCCAATCCCGCATTTTGAATCATTTTTTGTCTTTCCTGAATAGCCTCAACAGACCAGATTTCGCCAACTGGAATTTGATGCAAAGCCGTCACAATTCCTGTTGCTCCGGCTTGTTTTATATCGATCAATTTTACGCCGTTTTGAGGTCCAAACCAACGCATGGTTTGCTGCATTTTTATCATACTTCTTTTTTTTAATCTCGCAAAGACGCAGAGTCGCAAAGTTTTTGTTTCCCGCAGATTTTGCAGATTGAGCTGATTTTAATCTTTTTAATCCTTTAATCTGTGGCTTTAAAAAACCTTTGAACCTTTGAGCCTCTGCCCCTTAACAACTTTAAATTAAAACCCAATACTATTTCCGCCATCAACAGGCAATACTGTACCGGTTGTATATTTTGATTCGCTTAAAGCGAAATAATAAACGGCATCTGCAATGTCTGAAGGCTCTCCTAAGAATCCCATTGGTGTTCTTCCCAACACTTTATTTTTTCTTTCTGGGTCATTATCAAGTGCTGTCGATGACATTTTAGTTTTTATAAATCCTGGAGCAATACAATTTACACGAATTCCTGCTGGAGCCAATTCGACCGCCATAGCACGTGTCATAGCCTCGATCGCACCCTTACTTGACGAATACGCAATTACTTTTGGAATACCGTATTGCGATGCCATCGAACTAATATTGATAATGCTTCCGCTTCTATTTACTTTCATATTCTTTACTACTTCTCTGCTTACAGCAAAAACACTTAAAAGATTGGTGTGAATTATAGATAAGAAATCTTCATCTGTCACATCCAAAAATTCTTTTTTCATATTGATTCCAGCGTTGTTTACCAAAATATCAATCGGATTGTCTTTTGTAATGTTTTCGATCATCGCAGGAATTCCTTTTAAATCATTTAAATCGAAGATTACCGGAATGGCATTTTCTCCAATTTCCTTGCAGGCATCTTCTGTTTTTTCTTTTGATCTCCCGATGATGTAGGTTTTAATTCCGTTATCACAAAGTTTTTTTGCTGTTGCAAAACCTAATCCCGAATTTCCTCCAGTTACAATTGCTGTTTTATTGCTCATAATTTTTAAAAATATTTATTTTGGACGCGGATGAAACGGATTCGCTATCGCAAAAACGCTGATTTACACGGATTTTAAAAATCTTTTTTTTCTAAAAAATCCGTTTTTTCCGTGTCTTCGCGATAGCGAATCTGTGTCATCCGCGTTACATTCATTTAGTTAATCAATAATTTATTTATCCATTTCCCGGTGCAAATGGGAATTTTAACGATTTAAAATAATCCAAGGTTTGCGTTGGCTTTTCTACTCCCTTTGGAAGTTCTTTTCCAGAAAACTGCTGAAAGTATAACAGACAGGCGTCACGCCACCATTTTGCTTCTTTGTACTGAATTTCCAATAACATTTCAACTTCGTGAAAACGCTCGTTATCAATATATTTTTCTGTTTTTTTCCAGACATTCTGCATTGCCGCGACCTGATTTACTCCTTCTTGGTATTTCAACGCCATACCGTTCCAAAGTGTCTCACCATTTTTCAGTTTATAATCCCATGAAACGTGATGAAACCATAAAAGATCTTTTTCTGGACAGGTTTCTAAATTATCAAAAAGTTTCTCAACTTCAGGTGCATATTGCGCAGTTGCATTCGTTCCTGTTTTAGATCGGTCGAAACCAATTCCGTTTTTGTCCGCTTTATGATAATACGTGGGATTCCATTCTGGTCGTGATAAATTAGAAACCCACGGTCCTGGCCCGTAATGATGGCCAGTGTCCATAATATGATGCAATCCAAGCGGTGTCATGTAATTTACAACCGCTTCTCGCGATTCGATCATGATGTTTTTTACAGGTTTAATAAAGTTTTCATCGTTCGAGAAAGTGCATCTTAACCATTCATCAGCAATTGTTTCAGAATCTAAATAAGGATTCCAAGCCAGTCTTCCGAAACCATACCAATTGGCTTGTGCAAAGGGATGTCCTGTCCAATTCAAATCGTTTCCAATATTGGCAACGCCTGCAATTCCCGTTAGTTTATTTGGATATAAAGTTCCGTCAACCACTTTGGCAACAGTGGAACCTTTACCTTTTTGATACGTATCTGATTCTAAAACTTCCTGAAATAATTTAGGAAGAAAAACCAAATGCGTGCTGAAGCCCAAATATTCTTGTGTAATCTGAAACTCCATCATTAAAGGTGTTTTCGGCATCGCGCCAAATAAAGGATGAAATGGCTCTCTCGGCTGAAAATCGATTGCTCCGTTTTTTACCTGAACGATTACGTTCTCCTTAAATTTTCCATCGTAAGGCTGAAACTCTGCATAAGCTTGTTTCGCGCGGTCATTGGCATCATGTTCTGAGTATACAAACGCTCTCCACATAATTACACCACCAAAAGGTGCAACGGCATCGGCAAGCATGTTTGCTCCATCTACATGATCTCTTCCGTAATTTTGCGGCCCTGGCTGGCCTTCTGAATTGGCCTTTACCAAAAATCCACCAAAATCAGGGATTCGTTTGTAAATTTCTGCTGCTTTATTTTTCCACCATTGGATAACTTCTCCGTCTTTTGGATCAGCCGTTTTTAATTTTCCTATTTCGATTGGTGCCGAAAATCTAGCCGTTAAATAAACTTTTATTCCGTAAGGTCTAAAAACGTTGGCTAAAGCTTCTACTTTTTCTAAATATTGCGGCGTCAGAATTAAAGCATTGGCATTTACATTGGTTAAAACCGTTCCGTTAATTCCAATAGAAGCATTCGCTCTAGCGTAATCAATATAGCGCTGATCTATAAAATCTGGAAGTTTTTGCCAGTTCCAAAGCGAAAATCCAGCGTAGCCTCTTTCAACAGTTCTATCTAAATTATCCCAATGGTTTAAAATTCTAATATTGGTTTTTGGCGAATCGGCAATATTTAAATTTTGGGTGGATTTATTGGTCTGTAAAATTCTCAGGAAATTAAAAACTCCGTATAAAACCGCAACGTCATTTTTTCCTGTAATAATTATTTGTTTTTTGCTTTTAAGAGAAATTGATTTAATAATAAAACCTTCTTCGTTTATTTTATCAAAATCCGATTTTAGTTCATTTTTAATTTCGCTGTTTAAAGCAGACTTCGAACCAATGATTAGATTATTTTCTCCTTTCACAGCTGATTTGATTTCTGGAATAATACCCAGCATATCCTGAAAACCTGTTTGAAGTTCTTTTTCAGCAATTTTGATCGTTTCTGAATTTCCTAAAACCATAATACCTTTAAGATTGTTTTTGTATTCTGAAGCCAATGCAGTATTTTTTACGGCATTATATTGAAGCCACAATTTATAATCCTTTTGTGCCGAAGCCGAAAGGGAAATCAAAAGAAAAAAGAAAACAAATCGTAATGAACTCATTTTTGTATTTATTTATTTTTACAATCTCAAGTCTGAAAGAATCAACATTTTACCCTCAATAAAAGATATTTGATAAAATTTTAATTTAAAAAATACATTATCTTAAATAAAACAACAATTGCAATCGGTTGCGTAAAAATATAGGATTGTTATTTAAGAAAAAAATTTTAGCTCTACTTTTTTCAAAAAAATAATTTATTTAACAAAGAAAGGCAGGATAATTTAAAAAACTATCCTGCCTATAGTGCGGTAAAATTCGAGTATTAAACCGTAAATTTCTGCATGCTTTTTTGCCAATTGAGTCAAATTACTTTTAACACATAGAAACATAGCTTTTGTAAACTTTGAAAAAGGTGTTTCACTAATTTCAATGCACATAGATGGCTATGTGCTAAAGCTTGCTTTTTCTATAATCTCAAACAATGGCAATAGAAATCTATGTTTCTATGTGTTAAAACTAATCTTTGTTCTATTTCAAACAACCGGTTTTAATATTATCTTTTGTAATACGCTACAATACTCGCTTTTGCCAAAGTTTGGTTCCAAAGGTTAAATCCTACTACCGCTGGATTTGTGTTCTCGTCTGTTCCCAATTTTTCCGTTTTTAAAGCGTAAACCGTAATGATGTATTGATGATATCCATGGCCAACTGGCGGACATGGTCCTCCAAATCCTTTAATTCCATAATCGGTAACACTTTGAATCGCTCCTTTTGGCACCAGATTTTTGGTTCCTGCATTGGTTACCAATTCGTTTACATTTGTTGGAATATCGACTACAACCCAGTGCCAAAATCCGCTTCCTGTTGGTGCATCGGGATCGTACATGGTTACGGCAAAACTTTTGGTTCCTTCTGGAGCATTTTTCCAAGATAATTGCGGAGATTGGTTTTCGCCTGCACATCCAAATCCATTGAATTCTTGAACTTTAGTTGCTTCGCCTCCTAAATCTTTACTGGTTAAGGTAAATGTTTTTTGTGCAAAAATAGATGTCGAAAAAATCGCCGACATCGCCAAAATTAAACTTAGCTTTTTCATTTTATCTGATTTAAAATTTTAAGCAAAGTTAGATTTGAAAGAGCTGAATAATTTTAGGCAAAGGCTCAAAAACTATCGCTAAAAGCTCAAATTGTTTTGTGATGTTTGGGGGTTACACCATATTTGATTTTATAGGCTTGACTAAAGCTTGAAAGGTTTTCGTAACCTGCTTCAAAATACACTTCAGAAGGACTTTTTTCCAAACTGAGCAAGTAATGTGCATGTTCGAGTCTTTTGTTTTGAAACCATTTCATAGGCGATTCCGAGTAATATTTTTCAAATTCTCTTTTAAAAGTCGAAACACTCATATTGCATAAAAATGCTAATTCTTTTAAAGTCAATTTACTCAAATGACTGTTTTCGATGGTTCGAATGAATTTTTGGGCAGCATCATCGTTGTTTGTGATTAAAGCATAAAGAAAATCGGTACCGTATTTATCCGTGAGATACAGCATGATTTCTTCAAACTTAACTTCTAATATTTTTGGCTGAACTGTTTTTGAAAGATTAGAAATATCTGCTAAACTATCTACAAAACGTTTTAAAAAATCGTCATAATCGAATGCATAAACTGATTTTGGCTCAATTGATTCTGATTTTTCAGATTCTATTTTTCTAATGAAATTGTGAAGCATTTCATTCGAAAAAAACAAAAGAACACTTTTATAAAGAGAAGTTTCAGAAACTCTTTTTTCTGTCATTAAACAATTTCCAGATCGCATTATAATAAACTTAGAAGGCGTTATTGACAAAGCTTCATTATCAAAAATGACTTCTTTTGTTCCTTCAATCAAAAAACTGATAATATTCTGATTTAGAATAATCTGTTGTTTCGAAACGTCTTTAGAACTGCTGTAACCCACAACATGTACCTGCTGTGATTTTTCTAAATTCATTTCATCTGGAAGTGTAATTGTTTTCATAAAAAAATATCGGCTTACCAAACGAATCGATAAGCCTTATTATTTAGAATGTTCTTGATTTTATTTTTGGGTAGATTCTCTTGCGAGCACTTCTGTGTTTAAAAAGGTAATTTCTTTGGCGTCATCATTTTTAGCCGATTTCAAGTTTTTGATAATGATTTCTGCTGCTGCTTTTCCCATTTTTTCTGCGGGATGCGTTATAGTCGACAAATTAGGGTCGATAATCTGCGAAATTGGGTCATTATTAAAACCGATCACTTTAAATTCTTCAGGTACTTTTATACCTCGTTTTTTAGCGGTCTGCACCGCACTTACTGCTAGAATATCTCCTGGAGCAAATAATCCATCGGGCATTGGTTTTAAATCAAATAAAGCGTTGCTGGCTTTTACACCATCTTCATAAGTAACTGAATTTAAATTGATAATGAGATTCTCATCTATATCAACATTATGATCTTTTAAGGCTTCGATATAACCTCTTTTTCTCTCACTGTATAAATTTCCCAATTCTGATCCTGCCGTAATGTGCGCAATACGAATACAGCCCTGTTCAATAAGGTGTTTGGTTGCTTTATAACCTGCTGAATAATTGTCGATTACTACTCTAAAAGTATTGTAATTTTTCGGAACCCTGTCAACAAAAACTAATGGAATATTATTGTTTGAGAATTGATGAAAATGAGCCGTATCTCGAGTTTCCATTGCCAGAGAACAAATTACACCGCTTACACGGTTGCTGTACAAAGATTTCGCCATGTTTACTTCTTCTTCGTACGAGTCGTGTGACTGCATGATAATTACTGTATAATCAGATTTTTGAGCGGTTATTTCGATTCCGCTGATTAATGACGATAGAAAGGGCTGTGTAACGGTAGGAATCAAAACGCCAATGGTTCTGGTTTTGTTGCCACGCAAACCTGCAGCTAAAGTATTTGGGACAAATCCCATTTCTTCAGCGGTTTTTTTCACTTTCTTTATCGTTTTGTCACTAATGGTATGATGATCTTTTAAAGCTCGTGAAATGGTTGATGTTGCCAGATTAAGTCTTTCGGCAATATCGTAAATCGTTACATGTTTATTCTCTTCCATAAAACAACTAATAGAAGATGTAAATATAAACTATTTTCTTTCAAGATGGTCTTTTCGACAAGGGTATAAAAGTAAAATGCCTCTAATACCAAAAGTACAAGAGACATTTAAAAATGGTTTTCCGACACATTATTTCTTGATATCATTCTTTTTATCTTTTAGAATTTTACCGTCTTTGGTAAATTCTAAATCAATTTTATTGGTCAAATCTACATCGAGGTCTTTGTGTCCATAGTCGATATGCGTTATTTTTTCGTTGGGATGATTTTTGGCTACATAGGCTTTGATATTTTCCGGAATAAACGCGGTTGGAATTGGTTTGTCTCCACCGTCAACTTCACGATACGAACCGTCTTTCCAGAATTCAACTTCTGTTCCGTCTTTTAGTTTCACTTCAAAGCCTTTTTCTCCGTGTTCAGCATCTTTTTTAGCGATTTCTACCGTGGTGTGACTAAAGTGTTTTTTCAGAAATTCCTGTGCTGGTTTTGGCAGTTCAGTTACTTCAATTTTCTTCTGTGCGCTGGCCGATATGGTTATGGATAACCATGCAATGGCTAAAAATATTTTCGTTTTCATAATTTGATTTTTTAAGTATAGTCTCACTAATTTACTGTAAGAAAATTTACATTCAAATCAATTTAAGAAAGATTTAATCTTTTTTAAATTCATAATCAATTGATTAACAAACGATTTAAAATCATTATTATATCACAACTTCACTTAAAAAATTTATTTTTCGAAAGATTTTTTTCAATTGTTTTGTAGTACTTTTACCTTCTGGCCAATAATAAATTGACTATTTAATTCCCAAGTTTACAAGACTTTAAAATTATTCTAATTCTTATTTAGAGTACAAACCAAAAACGTATGATAATCTGGTCTAGAAGATTTTATGTATTGATCTTCATCTTTTTATCGTTCAGTCTGCAAGCACAGATTGAAAATAAAAAGAGGACTTTTGTTGTCAAAAAAACTTCCATAAAACAGGATCCTAAAATTCTGGCTCTTTATGAATTATACAATAAAGGAGATGAAAAAAAGGCTTATAAAAAGGCTCATCTTCTTTTAAAATCGAAAGCTGATAACCGCGTTATTGCTAGTACAAATTTGCTTCTGGCGTATTATTTCAATAAAAGGGCGGTAATCGATTCTTCAATTTACTACACCAATCAGGCTTTGAAGTACAATACGGTTGTAAATGATTCTTTAAAAAGCCGACTTTTTTCTCTAGGATATAATCTTCTGGCGATTAATTACAAAAAAAGAGGTCTTTTAAACGAAAGTAAAAAATGGCATCTTAAAGGTATCGAGGCTTCCCAAAAATACAATGAAAAGAATCTTTTTTACACGCATACTCATGGGTTGGCGCAGACGTATACAGAATTGGGCGATTATCAAAATGCTTTACGGTTGTTTAAACAGTGTTTGGAGTATAATGATGATCCTGAAATAATTCTGGGAAGCTACATCAATATTGGTGATATTTATTCGAGGCTGAAAGATTATGACAATGCGAATATCTTTTTCAAAAAAGGAAAAACGCTGTGCGAGAAAACGAATAATTATCAGGCAAAAGTTATTATTCTCCTAGGATTAGGTGAAAATTATCAATTACAAAACAAGTATCAAGAGGCTTTAAAAATGTTTCAGGAAGCGCTTGTCATTGCCGATAAAAATGAATTGAATCAATTGGCAGTGGTTTCAAGAAGTAATATTGGAGATTGTTATATTTCATTGAAAAAATACAATGAAGCAAGATTGATCTTTTCGGAAGCGCTTCAGAAATCGGTACATTTTGGGTTGCTGCAAAACCAAACGTATATTTATGACGAATTGCGAAAAATTGCGATTCAACAGGATGATTTTAAAAGTGCGTATTCGTTTTTTGAAAAGTCAACTCGTCTAAAAGATTCCATTTCTAAACTGGAAAGGATTAAGGAAATCAATGAATTGGAAGTCAAATATAAAACGGCACAGAAACAAAAGGAAATCGAGTCTTTGACATTTGAAAATGAGGCTAAAAAATTAACTCTGGCGAATCAGGAAGAGGCAATTAAAAACATGCTTCTGCAGGAGGAAATTTCGAAGAAAAACAATGAAAATACGATTCTAGCGTATCAAAATTCTTCGAATAAAAAACGAAATGAGATTTCCCTATTAAAGAAAGATCAGCAGTTGAAGGCTTTAGAAATTAATCAGGAAAAGAAAATCAGATTGTTTACGATTATCGCTTTTTTGATTTTACTGGTTCCTATAATAGGTCTTTTGTTTCAATATTATAAACGTTTCAAGGTGCAGCATTTACTGAATATTAAACAGGCAGAAATCAGTTCGCAAAAAATAAACGGCATTTTAAAAGAACAGGAATTGGAGTTAATCAAGGCTTCAATAAGCGGACAGGATATGGAAAGGCAGCGTATTTCGCAGGAACTTCATGACAGCATTGGCGGCAATCTGGCCGCTATCAAATTGCAGGTGAATCATTTGAATTCGTCTAATTTTTCAAATATTCAGAAAATCAGTCAGCAATTGGATGAAACATATCAGCAGGTTCGAAATTTATCGCATACGCTTCTTCCGAAGAAGTTCAGCCAGAATAAATTTTTAGAGGTTTTAGAATCGTATTTGAAAAATATCAGCAGTGCGAGTAAAATCAAGATTACGCATATTCCTTATCCAAGGAAAGAGATTAATGAGCTTGATGAAAATATTCAGATTGAAATTTTTAAAATGATTCAGGAACTTTTAACCAACACGATTAAACATGCTAAGGCTTCTGAAGTGGAGATTCAGCTGAATTATATTGAGAATAGTTTAAATCTTTTATTTGAGGATAACGGAATTGGTTTTGAAACGGAAAATTATACAAACGGTATTGGTTTTATTAATCTGGAAAACCGAATCAGCAAATTAAATGGTTCGTTTGAAATGGATTCTAAATTGAAGCGAGGCAGTATTTTTAATATCGAAATTCCTGTTTCACAGCCAAAATCAAAAACTAAAATTAAAGGCATTGATTTGAAAAATCAGCTTGATGAATTGAAAAGCAACTAATATATTTGTTGAATGAACAGAATTAACCTACTTATAGCGGACGATCATACGATGTTTCTTCAGGGAATTATTTCTTTGCTGGAACAGGAACCGAATATTACTGTTGTAGATAAAGCTGTAAATGGAATTGAAGCACTGGAAATCATTAAAAGAGGTACTGTTGATTTTATTATTCTTGATATCAGCATGCCGGAAATGGATGGAATTGAATTGAGTAAGATTCTTAAAAAACAACATCCTGATGTGAAAATCTTAATTGTAAGTACACATAGTAATGTGATGATTGTTTCGAGATTGATTCGGATTGGTGTAAATGGTTATTTATTGAAAAATGCTGCAAAAGAGGAACTTTTAAAAGCTATCAATACAATTGCTCAAGGTGAAAATTATTTTGCAGAAGAATTAGAGGAAAAACATCTTATGAATAGTTCCAGAATTGAAAAGCAGGTTTCTAACTTGACAGAATTAAGTTCGAGAGAAAAAGAAATCTTGGTTTTGATTGCACAGGAATACAATACAGCTGAAATCGCCGAAAAGACTTTTATAAGTCTGAATACTGTAAATACGCACCGCCGTAATTTATTATCCAAACTGAATGCAAAAAATACGGCGGGTCTTGTAAAATACGCGGTCGAAAATGGTTTAGTGGATTAATTAAAATCCCTTTCCGGCTCGGTAATTTAAAACTAATCCAAAAGTATCCGGAATCACCACATTATCAATTGATTTATTGTAAGTGCAGATGACTCTGAAATTATCTGAAAGGTGAAATCCCGCTAATAAGTTTAGTGTTTTTGAAGTTCGATACCCTCCGCCAAATTCTACTTTATTTTTATAATTGATTAAAAGATTCAAATCGGCTTGAAACGGTGCTCCTTCTACGTATTTAAACAATAGGCTTGGATTTATCAAAACTTCTTCGAATCGATTGGTAAAGAATTTATATCCGAAATAGCTGTAATACACGTTTTTTAAATTGGTATTATTACTTGAATTGAAAGTTGAGTTTAATAAATTAGGCGATGATAATCCAAAATAAATGTGGTCACGGTTGTATAAAAATCCAACCCCAAAAGTTGGTGTAAAGCTGTTTACATTTTCTTGAAATTTCGGATCGTTTTCTATTCCTAGTTGAGTCAGATTTTCGTTGTAAATCATAGCTCCGGCAGTCACTCCAAATGAAATAATGTTAGGATCATAAGCCCACCATTTTCCATACTTATAATCAGAATCGTAATAAATTTTATAGGAGTATGAAGTGAAAAAATTGGTTGTGTTGGTTACACCAATTTGGTCATGTGATATTCCTACTGCGAGACCAATCTTTTCTCCCCATGTTAATTTATTTACAGAAAGATCAAAATTTTTCGGACTTCCTTCAACTGAATTAAAATATCCGTTAGTGGTCATGGCAAGATCTAAATCAGAATAATATCCTGCATGAGCTGGGTTTATTAAAACGGTATTGTAATTATAACTTGAAAAAACGGGTGTCTGTTGTGCATAAGCTCTTTCTAAAAAAATGATTATGATGAATAAAACTAAAATTATATTGATTTTACTTTTCATGAATTAACGTTTTAAAACAAGATATCCCTTGAGTTTTTTTAAGTGATTTGGCTGATTGATGCGGATTTCAAAGAAATAGATTCCTTCTGGCAATTGATTGGCTCCGAGATTTCGGCTTTTATTGGCAATTCCGCTGAAAACATTCGTTGCGTTATTGTACCCTTTTGTTTGATACACTAAATCGCCCCAACGGCTGTAAATTAAAACTTCATTTTCTGGATAATCAGTTATTCCGTCAATTACCCAGAAATCGTTTATTCCGTCATTATTAGGAGAAAAACCGTATTTGGTTTCATCTTTTTGTACTGGAATCACAGTTATGGTTATTGAATCTTCTGTCTGGCAACCGTCTTTATTGGTAAAAACTACAGTATAAGTTGTGGTTTCAGATGGCGTTGCAATTGGATTTCCAACTTTATTATTGTTTAGTCCTGTTGCTGGCGACCAGGAAAAATTTCCATTTTCTAAAGCTACAGCCTGCAGTTTTACGAATTGTCCTTCATTAATTTCTACATCCTCACCTGCATCAACAAAAATGGGATAAGTAAACAATTGAAAAGAGCATTCGGTATGGTTATTATATTTATCCGAAACATTAATATAAATCGTCATTCCTTCTACAAATGGGGCTCCTGGTGCAGGAGTTTGCACAATTACAGGATTCGGATCTGTATTATCAGTAACAGAAATTATTTTGGTATAATCAGGAACTATACTTACACTACAGTCAAACATTTGATCTGCCAGACAAGTAAATACAGGCGGTTCGTTATCTTGAATAACATTAATTTTAAATGTACACGAAGAAATGTTTCCGCTGTTATCAGATACATTTATTGTAATACTCATTTCGTCAGTAACATTTGTTCCTGCGACTGGCAGCTGCGTTATGATTAAATTTGAGTCGCAATTATCTGTTGCTGTAATCATTGAACGATAGTCTGGAAGTGTTTCTCCTGAATTTAAATTCTGATCTGCAATACAAATAATTACTGGTTTTGTAACATCTGCAGAGGCGTTAATTTTGAAACTACAGTATGATTCATTCTTAGAAACATCTTCGGCTGTCATAGTAATAATCATTCCGTCAGTAAAAACACTTCCCGCAGGCGGATTCTGTGTCACTATTGGTGAAGCATCACAATTATCTGCTGCAGTAACTAAAGGTGTATAATCTGGCACTATACTCCCACATGATAATGTTTGATCTCCAATACAGGTAATTACAGGCGCAGTCACATCTGCGGAAGCGTTAATTTTAAAACTGCAATAGGATTGATTATTCGAGAGATCTTCAGCGGTAATCGTAACTGTCATCTCTGCTGTAAATATAGTTCCCGCAGGCGGATTCTGTGTGAGTAATGGAGATGAATCGCAGTTATCTGTTACTGAAACTAAGGTTGTATAATCTGGAATTGTACTACCACACGACAAGGTTTGATCTGCTATACAAGTAATTACAGGTTTCGTTAGATCTGCAGAAGTATTGACTTTAAAACTGCAGTATGATTCATTATTTGACGCATCTTTTGCTGTAATCGTGATAGTCATTCCGTTGATAAAAGCACTTCCTGCAACTGGATTTTGACTTAAAATAGGAGCAACATCCATATTATCAGTAACTGTTATCAAACTCAAATAATCTGGCACTGCACTGCCACATGTTAATTGCTGATCCGCAAGACAGGTGATTACAGGAGATTCGACATCAGTATTATCTGAAATTTTGAAAATACACGTTGAGAAATTACCACTTTTATCTGTAACTGTTATTGTAACATCTTTACTTAGTCCATCAAATACTGTCAACGGTGCCGGCAGCTGTGTTACGGTTGGACTTGAATCGCAATTATCTGTAACCGTGATAGTATTTCTATAATCAGGAATAGGAAACCCAGTTAACACTATTTCATTTTGCGGACAATTTGTAATAATTGGTTTTTCTGTATCAAGAGTATTTTTACCAAAAACCACAAAAGATCTTCCAGGATTATAATTTACTTTTAGATTCATAAATCCGCCATCATAAGGATTTCCGATTATGAGATCACTTATTCCATCATGATTTACATCTCCTGCATAACTAGCGCTATAATCATAAAGAAAATCAGATTCGATTCTAAAATGCTTATCCGATGTGTTTGCTGTTGAATTCCATATTTTCTTTCCGTATAAAACATAAGTTGTGCCGGGAGTATGTATAAAATAATCATCGATATTGTCATCATTAAAATCTCCTGCATAACCAAAAGAGTTTGAACTGCCTAAGCCATTTATCGTAAACCCATTAGTTCCGTTAAGATTATTTAAATCTACCTTTGCAGGAAAAGAAGTTTTTCCGAATAAAATATATTGTCCTGTTATGGCAATATCATTTATACCGTCATCATTTAAATCTCCTGCTTTTGCAACACCATTGTAGGAATCCAAAGGCATAACAGAATTTTCTACTATAAATCCGTTTGTTCCATTTAAAGCAGAAATATTAAAGTTGGAAGGAAAATTGGAAGACTGTCCAAAAATTACATATTTACGATTCTGTCCCGTACCATTATAACTCCCTAATGCAAAATCTGAAATCCCGTCTCCATTTACATCTCCTAATCCTGCTACAGATTCACCGATTTTTCCAATAGAAGCATTTCCTTCAATGGTAAAACCATTTGTTCCATTAAGTTCAAAAGTTCTCAATATGGCAGGAAAACCAGATGTTTTACCATACACGATAAAGCATTTTCCTTCGCCAGCTCCAGAACCGGAGGTAATAATTGCAATATCCTGAAAACCATCACCATTGATATCTCCAATCGTATCAATACTCGCTCCCGCGGCTCCAAAATTCTCATTACCTATAAGAGTAAAACCATTGGATCCGTCTAAAGATGATATTTTAAATTCAGGAGGAAAACCATTATTTTTCCCAAAAATTACATATGTATGCCCCGCTTCTGGTCCGTAAGAAGAATGTCTGTAAGGATCACTTAACATAAAGTCTCCTATTCCGTCGCCATTGATATCACCTGCACTACTTACATCATAACCTGTTAGTGGAAAATTTGAAGAAGGAATATCATTTCTAATTACAAAACCATTTGTTCCGTCTAATAATCCTAAATCTACATTAGGAGAAAATCCCGAGGCTTTTCCAAATACAACATAGGCAGCACCCGGAATAATTTTATAAATCATTGAAGGTCCATACCATGGACTATAACTTCCAGGGGCACCTATTATTAAATCGGTTATTCCATCTCCATTAATATCACCGGCTGTATTGACACTGAATCCAGCTTCACGGGTTAAAATTTCACCATATATAGAGAATCCATTAGCTCCATATAAATTATTAACATTAATAGAAGCCGACTTACAATCAATATCTTCTTTAAAAGTTTTTAGTTTGACTAAAAAAGTACAGGAATTCATATTTCCAGATCCATCTTTAACCGTGATAGTAACATTGGTATCTTCTGTAAAAAGTGTTCCCTGAGGTGGTGTTTGTGTAAAAACTAAATAAAAATTATCAGTAGTATCATCACTTACAGCTGGTAGAAAAGATACATAATTAGGCAGAGTTGAATTTGCATAAAGCTCCATTACAGACGGACAAGTAATTGTAGGAGGAAGATTTCCTTCTAAAACATTTATATAAAAACTACAAGATGTTGTATTTCCCGAAACATCTTTAGCAGTTAAAACCACATTTACTGGCGCTGTAAATGTAGTTCCTGCTGGAGGAGTTTGTGTTATAACTGGATTTGGGTCGCAATTATCCGTTACTGATAATAAGCCTGCATAGTTAGGAATAACATCTCCAATTGCTAAAGTCTGATTATCCGGACAGTTGGTTATTATAGGTTTCGTACTGTCTGTTGCTGCATCTACAATAAAACTGCAGGTTGAAGCATTATTAGAAACATCTTTAACAGTCAAAATTACTGTCATGCCAGGAGTAAAAATACTTCCTGGAATAGGGTATTGAGAAACTGTTAAATTGCCCAGACAATTATCATATCCCGTAACTAAAGTTCTATAATCTGCTAAAAAAGATCCGCAATTTTGAATTTGATTCCCCGGACACGTTAAAGTCGGCGGAATATTATCAGGATTTGCCTGTGTAGCATTAAAATTACAAAATGAAGAATTCCCCGACGGATCTGTATATTTTATCTGAACAGGAATTCCATTATAGAAAGGAGTTCCTGGAGCTGGTGTCATTTCCCAAGAAATCGAGATACTGCAATCATCTTCTAAATTCATCATGGGATTAGTCGCGTAGTTAGGCAATACGTCTCCACAATTTAAAGTAATATTCGTAGGACAGGTAAATGTAGGGGGCGTAACATCTGGAGTCAGCGCTGTAATAATTATTGAACAGCTGCTTTCATTCCCTGTTTCATCTTTAGCAGTAAAAACAATAGTCATACCGTCATAAAACTTAGTACCACCTGTGGATTGCGTTAGATAAATATCTCCTCCTGAATCATCACTAACAATTAACTCGTTCAAATAATCAGGTACTAAACTTCCGCATGGAAGTTGTTTATTTGAAGGACAAATCAATAAGGGAGGTTGTATATCTGCTGATTTTTTTAATCCCTTAGAAGTTTTACGAAATGTATTTATAAGAGACTTAACAATAGGTTTTTCTTTTTCCGTATAAATTATTCCCTTTTCTTTTGATTCCTTTAAACCAGTTTCAGAAATAATAAATTTCATCTCTTGGCTATAACAAGTAAACATTCCCATAAAAAGAAAAAAAAGGATAAATCTATTTATTAATCCCTCAAATGTTTCTTTGAAATTCTTCATTAAACTATATATTTTAAACTCATAATAAATGACAAAAATATATTGGATAAAAACCCTACACATCACTATAAATAATGATTTTAATGGGATGAAAAAATAAAATTTAGGTTATATATTCATTGGAAAGATGAAATGATTATCATTAAAAAATAATTTGTAATTTAGTTTAAAACCTTAATTATAAACTAAATGAGATCTATTATTGCTTCTACAATACTTTTGCTTACAGTTTCATGTAAAAACGAAAATCAAACATCCTCACTTTCAAATTATTTTACCTACAATCAAGATATAGTTGAAACTGCGGGAGTAAAAATGATTCCGATAAAAACTCCCGTGGGAGAATTTAAAGTATGGACAAAACGATTTGGAAATAATCCGAAAATAAAAGTCTTGTTATTACACGGAGGTCCAGCCATGACTCACGAATATATGGAGTGTTTTGAAACATTTTTTCAGCGCGAAGGATTTGAATTTTACGAATATGACCAACTTGGATCTTATTACAGCGATCAACCAAAAGACAGCAGTTTATGGACAACTGAAAGATTTGTAGAAGAAGTAGAACAAGTTCGAAAAGCTATTAATGCAGATAAAAATAATTTTTATGTATTAGGAAATTCGTGGGGAGGAATCTTAGCAATGGAATATGCTTTAAAATATCAACAAAATATGAAAGGCTTATTGGTATCAAATATGATGGCAAGTGCTCCTGAATATGGGAAATATGCAGATGAGGTTTTAGCTAAACAAATGAAACCAGAAATTTTAGCCGAAATAAGAGCTTTAGAAGCCAAAAAAGACTTCAATAATCCAAGATACATGGAACTATTACTTCCAAATTTCTATAAAGAACATTTATGCCGATTAAAAGAATGGCCAGATGGGCTAAATCGTGCCAGTAAACATGTTAACGGAGAAATTTACACCTTAATGCAAGGTCCAAGTGAATTTGGAATAAGCGGAAGATTGGCTAAATGGGACATCAAAAACAGATTGCATGAAATTACGATTCCAACCTTAATGATTGGCGCAAAATATGATACCATGGATCCTAAAGCAATGGAAGAACAAAGTAAATTAGTTAAAAAAGGACGCTATTTATATTGTCCGAATGGAAGTCATTTAGCAATGTGGGACGATCAAAAAGTTTTCATGAATGGGGTAATTCAATTTATAAATGATGTTAATTTAGAAAAAGTACAATAACAAAAAAAAATAAACACCTAGTCATCAATACACTAAAAATACCTATATTAATTTCAGACAGATTTCATAAGCTGATTAAAAAAGAAACAAGAAGTCCGCATAAGATATAATCTTAGCGGACTTATTTTTTATTTAGATTCAAGGCTTGAATTTTCCAATCATTATGTAAAAACGAAAAAACCCTGTCCGGTATGGACAGGGTTTTAAAAAGAAAGGCGGCGACATACTCTCCCACAATATGCAGTACCATCTGCGCAGGCGGGCTTAACTTCTCTGTTCGGGATGGGAA